>Ga0209958_1000048_pt1 | contig 464423 bp, 418 predicted proteins | sample ThiBio_inoc_plan_FD_183942 | JGI IMG/M metagenome (GOLD analysis project Ga0209958, IMG submission 183942) | Wastewater bioreactor microbial communities from Cape Town, South Africa - Thiocy_inoc_plan (SPAdes) | ecosystem: Engineered > Bioremediation > Thiocyanate > Unclassified | place: South...
ACGACAGGGTGATCTTCTGAACGGCAGTAGCCATCGGGATGTACTCCGCGACGGGCGGCCGAAAGCCTCTCTCTCGGCCTCCAACCCGTCACGAAAATCCCGTTCCCCCTCTTACTCTCTCACCCCGCACCGCGAACGCTTCAGGAAAGCCTATCGCCGCGTGGAAGCGCAAAGCCTCAAAGCCGACTTCACGCCTCCACGTATTTGCGCATCAATGATCTCCGCGCCGTGACCGAGCGGCCTGATAGAGAATGCGCTCTGCCGCCCGGATGCTGCCGGCCTGCCGCGCGGCTTCCGCCCAAACGGAGAGCGGGAAATCCCCCGTGAAGAGGATGTCCCGTTCGATCCCCATGCCGAACGGCAGGCGCAGCGACGACATCTCCTGCAGCGAGAAGGAGCCAAGCTCAGGGTGACCGAGATCGGCCAGGCCGAAGAGCGTGTCGCCGTCCTCGTCCAGTTCGGTGGCAAGCCAGACGCCTTCGCCCAGCGGGTTGAAGAATTTCACGAGCGGCACATGGTCGGTATCGCGCCGGTGGCCATTGGCGAGTAGCTGCTTACGCAGTTCGTCGGTCAGGAGGATCATGCCGCCCTCCTGTCGCAATCGGGGATGCTCGCCTCGAGGCGATCTCCGCCGTCCGCTTCGGAAAGGTGTGCGAGCAGCCAGTCGGCGGCCTTGCTCGCCTGACTTGCGGCCCGCACGATGGCGCGATTGTCCTCGCGCAGAACCTCGAGCCAGGAGCCGATGTAGTCCGCGTGGCGGACGGTCGGTACGATGCCGAGTGAGGCGCAGCAGAAGGCGGCGTTCATCTCGGCCACCAACTCCTCGAACGCATATTTCTTCGTGCCAAAGGAGCCGGAGAAGTCGCGGCCGAGACGAGTGGCGTGGCCGGTGGCGTGACCGAGCTCATGCAGCGCAGTGCGGTGCCAGTTGATCGGCTCGAAATAGGCCTGCGGCGGCGGCACCTGCACATAGTCGTGGGCGGGGACATAGAAGGCCTGATCGCCGCCGATGCGGAAGTCGATCCTCGTCGCCCGGATCAGCGCTTCGACCTTGGGTTCGATCAGGCCTGGCGGCGGAGGCGGCGCCTCAACGGCGATATCGTCAGGCAGGCCCTCGCACTGCGCCGCGTTGAAGACCGTGAAACGCTTCAGAAATGGAATAGCGGCCGCCTCTTCGCCGGTCTCGCGTGCGCGGCGCTTTTCGTCGTCGGGCACAAAGCGGTCAGCATAGACGATGGTCGTGCCGTGCTCGCCCTTCCGCACGTTTCCGCCGAGGGCGAGCGCCTGGCGAAAGGTCAGCCAATGCTGGGAAGGAAAGCCGTGCTGGATCACGGCGCCCCAAAGGATCAGGACGTTGATGCCGGAATACTGACGGGAGGTCGCCGCATTCCTCGGCATGGCGAGCGGCGCCTTCGCCGCAGCTGTACCCCAGGGCTGGACCCAGGGAAGCCGGCCATCCTCGAGTTCGGCGATGATCTTGTTGGTGATGTCGTCATAGAGATTGGTGCGGTCGCCGGTACGACGCGCGGCGCGATCCATTCTGGCCATCGGGATAAACTCCATGACGGGCGCCGGGAGCCTCTCTCCCAGCCCTCAACCCGTCACGGAAGATCCGTCCGCACTCTCGCTCTCGGGGCGTTGCGGGGCAGGCTGTGCCAAAACTCGGCGGCACAGAGCACCGGCGACTGCAGCGAAGCGCCGTGCGGCTCAGGCCGCTGGCGTTAGACGCTCCGCACCGAAGGCGTTCACCGCGTGGAGGATGTTGAAAGCCAAGATCGAGAGCGCGGCCTCCGCTTTCACCGCTCTGAGCCCTCGTGTGAGGAATCTGCCGCCGCCCGACATTCGCTTAATCGTGCCGAACGGGTGCTCAACAGTACATCGGCGCGTCACCATCAAGCTCGGATCGGCGTAGATCCTAGCCTCCATCCGATCGAGGGCCGCCTGATCGAAAAGTCGATGGATCGTCCTCTGGGCGCCGGGCGTGCATCGGGATTTCAGTCGACAGTCCTTGCACGTGGACGTTCGGTATCGGATGGCGCGGTTGCGCGTGTGCTTGCCCGACGGCCTCAGGGTCTCGCCGGCCGGACATCGGATGGTGTCGGACACTTCATCGTAGGTAAACTGGATCGGCCGGAAGAAGTCGGAGCTCATCGCGCCACGCTTGATCGGCGCAGCCACCTCGATGTTGTCACGCTCACATTCGGCGACAGCCTGGGCGTTCGAGTAGCCGCCATCGGCCAGGATTTTGAGCCGGTCGATCTCCAACACCTCCATCGCCGCCAGCGACATGGGGTGAAGGAGTTGGCTGTCGTTCGCCTCGTTGGCGACGTCGTGATGAATGATCAGTCCGCTGTCGACATCGACGACGCTTTGCATGTTGTACGCAGGGAACTTGGGCGCGCGGCCGTAGCCCATAGGCTTGGCGTCAGGCTCGCCGAAAACGAGCACCTTCTCATCGCGATCCGCCAAAACCTGCTGGCGGCGCACAAGACGATCCTTTCGGCGGCGCAGAGCGGCGATTGCATCCGTAAACGCCTGGCGGTGCTTCGGCTGATCGTCGAAGCCCTTGGCCGACGCCTCGTCCATGATGTCGAGCCGGTCCAGGTAGTAGCCGATCTCCTTTTCCGTGTGCGCCAGGTCGCGCGCAAGCCGATCTGCGCCGGCGATATTCTTGGAGCTGGCGACCGCGCGCATCTTGGTCCCATCCAGCGCGACGAGACGGCCGCTGATCAGGCCGGCTTCCCTGCAGAACTGAATAAAGGCGGCGCTCGAAGCGATGATGGCTTCCGGGTTGTCGTGCCGGAAGGCGGCGATCGTGCGGTAGTCTGGGGCCAATCGGCGGAGCAACCAGAGCGCTTCAAGGTCGCGAGTGCATGCGCGTTCCAGATGGCGCGAGGATCGGAGCTGGTTGAGATAGCCCCAGATATAGAGCCTGAGCATGTCGCCCGGGCGGTAACCAGGACGGCCGGTGGACGCGGCGACGGTGCGGCCAAAACCCAGTTCAGTCAGGTCGAGACTGGCGACGAACGCATCGACGATGCGCACGAGCGCGTCCGGGGCGACATAATCGTCGAGGCAAGGCGGAAGCAGGCTGGCCTGACCGCGTTCTGTTCCTTCGATAAAGCTCACGAACACCTCAGGGCAGGCCTGAATCAGGTGTAGATTCTAGTAGTGTTCGCGCCTCTCGGACAGACGTAGTCACAGTCTTGCGTTCGTACACTGAGATTTTCCTACATCGGCCGAGGGCCTTCAGTCTAAGGCATTGGCGAGCGCTACAGCATGTAACCCAGGTCCGATGCGCCGGTCGGATAGGCGAACATGGTGGAGCGAAGGTCGGCGGCGGTCAGGCCGTGGCGGATCGCCAGGCCGAAGAGGTTGATCACCTCGTCGGCGCCCGGCCCCACAAGATGCGCGCCGAGGACCAGGTCACTGTGCTCCTCGATCAGCACCTTGTGGCCGTAGACCCGCTCGGCCAAGCGGCGGGCGGTGAACCAGTCCGGCGTCGAGGCGGCGTTGATGCGGAACACCAGCCCGCGGCGACGGGCCTCCGCCTCCGAGAGTCCGACTGCGGCGATCGGCGGCACGGTGAAGGCAACGCTCGGGACCCCGCGATAGTCCGGCTTGCGCGACGTGCCGTCCAACAGGTTGGCGGCCACCACCCTGGCGTCGTGGCTGGAGACCGGCGTCAGGGGCGGCCCGACGCCGGCCGCGTCGCCAGCGGCATAGACCCGCGGGTTGGAGACGCTTTGCAGATGGTCGTTTAGCTGCATGCGGCCGTCGCGCACGGTGACCTGGCCCGCCGCGAGGTCCAATGCGTCGAGGTCGGGCCCGCGGCCTGCGGCGTGCACCACCAGTTCGGCCGGGACAGCGAGGTCCGGCGCGCCCGGACGGCTGGCATGGACTAGCAGGCCGCCCTGGACCGGCTCGACACGGGTGACCGTAGCGCCGGTCTCGACGGCGATGCGGAGTTCATGGAAGCGCGGCATGAGCCAGCCGACCAGGTCGGGATCGAAATTCGGCAGCAGCCGCGCAGGCCGTTGCAGGATGGTGACCTCGGCCCCGGCGCGCGCCGCCAGGTGCGAGAATTCGGCGGCGACGTAGCCGCCGCCGATCAGCACGATCCGGCGCGGGAGGCGTTCAAGCTCCATGAAGGTGTCGCTCGTGACGACCAGTCCCTCGCCCGGGATGCCAAGCGGGATCGGCCGCGCCCCGGTAGCGATCAGCACGTGGCGGGCCTGCAAGGTCCGGCCGTCCACCTCGATCGTGTCTGGGGCGGCGAAGCGGGCGAGCCCGTGGACGGCGTCGACGCCCAACTCGGCGTAGCGATGTTCTTGTTTGGCGGGGATGGGATCGGTGAAGGTCCGCTTGAACCCCATCAGGCCGGGCCAGTCGATCGCTAGGGCGCCTTCGACGCCATGCCCGGCCATGCGCCTGGCCGCGTCGATCGCTTCCTCGCCGCTTACCAGCATCTTCTTGGGATCGCAGCCGCGGAGCGCGCACGTGCCGCCGAACGGCCGGTGATCGATCACGGCGACGGACCAGCCGGCGGCGCGGACCTTCGCAACGGCAACCTGGGCCGCCGTGCCGCTGCCGATGACGATCAGGTCGTAGGCCATGGCCGCAACTCCATCCGCATCGGCGCGAAGATCGCGCGGCCGACCTCCAGCGCTTCGGACAGGCTCAGGCGCACCCCGTCCTGACCGGCGGCCAGGCTGTTCGTGCGCCAGGTCTCCAGGTGAGCGTCATCGCAGAAGAAGGCCTGCAGGGTGCAGAGCGAAGACGCCGCGCAACCGGCGGCGTAGCGATGGCCGGACCAGACGACGATCCCCGAAGGCTCGACCTGATCCAGTTGGCGGCCGTGGCTCCGTGTGTGGATGGCGAGCGCACGGGCGCACTGACGGCACGCCGAGCGGACGGTGATGTCGCGCTCCAGCATCGCCCCGACGCCGAGCGCGTCGATGGCGCACATGGCGCCCACGGAGAGCCCGCCGGTCTCGACGTGATGCTCAGTCGGACCATCGGTGAACGGATAGGCGCCGCCTATCCGGCCGGCAACGTTGAGAATGAGGAGGTCGCGCCCGGCCAGACGCCGCAGCACGCTGTCGGTCTCAGCGATGGCGAGTCCGGCCCCGGCGGCGACGTCCGCGGCCTCCGGAGCGTGCCCGCTCATGGCGTAGGCGCTCAGGACGATGCCGTGGATTCGGCTCTCGGTCTCATCCAGCCCATCCCACTTGGGGCCGATGAAGGCCTCGACGACGGCCCTCAGGGCGTTTTGGGCCTGTGGTGTCGCGACCGCTCCCCAGTCTGGGATGATCACGCCGCCTCGAAACTCGACGGCGGGCCATCCGGTGGCTTCAGCGTGTGAGGTGGGCGTCGTCATCACGCGCGCTCCGCTCGCCACCCAAACTGAACCTTCAACCGGCGCAGCAGGAAAGCTGTTTCACATCCTTGGAGAAGGTCTGGGCCGCGAGCTTCAGGCCTTCCACCATGGTCAGATAGGGGAACAGCTGGTCGCCCAGCTCGCCGACGGTCATGCGCGCCCGGATGGCGAGCGCGGCCGTCTGGATGATCTCGCCCGCCTCCGGCGTCACCGCCTGGACGCCAATGAGCCGGCCGCTACCAGCTTCGGCGACCAGCTTGATGAAGCCGCGGGTGTCAAAGTTGGCGAGCGCGCGCGGGACGTTGTCCAAGGTCAGGAGCCGGCTGTCGGTCTCGATCCCGGCGCGGTGGGCCTCCGCCTCGCTGAGCCCGACCGTGGCGACCTGCGGATCGCTGAACACGACCGCCGGCATCGTGGCCAGGTCCAAGGCGGCCTCACCGCCGGTCATGTTGATCGCCGCCCGGGTTCCGGCCGCCGCCGCGACATAGACGAACTGAGGCTGGTCTGTGCAGTCGCCGGCGGCGTAGATGTGCGGCGTGCTGCTGCGCATGGCCGTGTCGATCACGACGCCGCCCTGCGCGTTGACGGCGACGCCGGCCGCCTCCAGGACAAGCGTCCGGGTGTTGGGCGCCCGGCCCGTCGCGACGAGCAGCTTGTCCACGCGCAGTTCGCCCTGGCCGGTGGCGAGGACGAACTCGCCATCGGCGTAGGCGACCTTGCTCGCCTGGGTGTGCTCCAGCACCTCGATGCCCTCGGCGCGGAAGGCGGCCGTGACCGCCTCGCCGATGGCCGGGTCCTCACGGAAGAACAGGGTATGGCGCGCCAGGATCGTCACCTTGCTGCCGAGCCGAGCGAAGGCCTGGGCCAGTTCGACAGCGACGACCGATGAGCCGATCACCGCTAGGCGCGATGGGAGGGTCTCGCTCTCAAGGGCCTCCGTCGAGGTCCAGTACGGCGTATCCGACAACCCCAGAATGGGCGGCTCGGCCGGGCTGGCGCCGGTGGCGATTAGGCAGCGTTCGAAGGTCACATGTTGCTCGACCCCGTCGGACTGGCGCACGAGCAGGCTGTGGGCGTCCGCGAAGCGGGCCTCGCCGCGCAGCACCGTGATGGACGGGGTGTCGGCCAGGATGGTCTCGTATTTCGCCTGCCGCAGCTCATCGACGCGCGCCTGCTGCTGGGCCAGCAGCTGCTCGCGCAGGATCGCTGGCGTACAGGCCCCGATCCCGTCATCGAACGGGCTTTCGCGACGTAGATGGGCGATATGCGCCGCGCGGATCATGATCTTGGACGGCACGCAGCCGACGTTGACGCAGGTTCCGCCAATGACGCCGCGCTCGACAAGGGTGACCTTCGCGCCCTGCTCGACGGCTTTCAGCGCCGCCGCCATCGCCGCGCCGCCGCTGCCGATGACGGCGATGTGCAGCGGGACGCCGCCGGCGCCGCGTTGCGCGCCGCCCGCGTCGGCGACCGAGGCGCGATAGCCGAGCGTCGCGACCGTGGCCGCAAGGGCCTCGGAGCTAACCCCCGCATCGGCCGCGATCTCCGCGCGCGCCTTCAGATAGGAGACGGCGGCCGAGCGCACGCCTGGGACGCGCTCCAACGCCTCCCTCACGTGCGTGGCGCACGAGTCGCAGGTCATTCCGTCAATGCGCAGGGCGATCGCGGCGGTCACGGGGCAGGCTCCTCAGCGCTTCACGGTGGACGGGTAGCCCGCGCCCGCCGTCGCCTTGGTCAGGGCGGCGACCGTGGTCTTGGCGTCATCGTAGGAGACGACGGCCTCGCGCTTTTCGAAGCTGACCTCGGTTTTCTCGACGCCGTCGACCTTGGCAAGCGCCGTCTTGACGGTTATCGGGCAGGCCGCGCAGGTCATGCCGGGCACCGCCAGGGTGACCGTCTTCGTCGCGGCCCACGCGGGCGAGCTGAGCGCGCCCATCAGGGCGATCAGGGAGACGAGCGTCTTCATGGGGACTTCCTTTCAGTAGAACAGGGGCAGGACGTAGGGGAACGCCAGCGCGACAAGGACGAGCGCTGCGACCGCCCAGAAGATGACCTTGTAGGTGGTCCTGACCTTGGGCACGGCGCAGACTTCGCCGGGCTCGCAGGCGCGGGCCGGGCGAAAGATTCGGCGGTAGGCGAAGACCATGGCGATCAGCGCTGCGCCGATGAACAACGGACGATACGGTTCCAGCGCGGTCAGGTTGCCGATCCAGGCGCCGCTGAACCCGAGGGCGACCAAGACGAGCGGGCCGAGGCAACAGGTCGATGCCAGAATGGCGGCTACGCCTCCTAGCGCCAACGCACTGCGGCCGCTTTTGGGTTCTGACAAGTCGACTCTCCTTCCGATCAACTCCGCCATCACGTTAGGAAACAGCCCTTTCGCGGGGTGGCGCGGGCGCATTGCGAGGCGGTGCAGCGAGATCCCAGATCGCGACGACCACCATCAAGGTCAGTCCGGGATAGAGGAGCCACGCCGTCGGCCAACCGCGGGTGGCCATGAGCAAAGCCGCCGCCAGCACCAAGATCGGCCCGATGACGCTCAGCGCCATTCGCGGCCACCGGCGATGGCGAAGTCCGCCGACCACGTTGGCGACGAGGGCGATCACGGCGAACAGCGGCAGGAGGTAACGAATAAAGACGCCTTCGTACTGGCTCAGAAACCCGAGGCCCAGCGCGGCGCCAAGGCTCGCAAGAGCCGGGAAGCACGCCGCGCAGCCCATGGCGGTGACGATCGAGCCGATGACGCCCGCCTTGTCGGCCGCGCGGGTGAGGGGATTCTGGATGGGCATCGCAATAGCCTCGGCGACTTCGTGGAACCGTCAGAGCGACGCTACAATCAGGACTGCAGCTTGCCCGTGGGGGCTGAGGATCACTACATACGATCTGTAGCGACTACAGACTCAAGCCCAAAATTGAGAGGCGCGAACAGCATGGCGGATACCGCGATTCCGATTGGCGAACTGTCCCGGCGCACGGGCTGCAACATCGAAACGATCCGCTACTACGAGCGGATCGGCCTGATGCCGGCCCCGCCCCGGCGGGGCCGCTACCGGAGCTATGGCGCGGACGACGTGGGCCGCCTCGGCTTCGTGCGACGGGCCCGCGAGCTGGGCTTCACGCTGGACGAGGTGCGCGCCCTGCTGGGCCTTGCAGGCGGCGGGCACGCGTCCTGCGCCGAGGTGCGCAACCTCGCCGCATCGCATCTGAAAGACGTGCGCACGCGCATCGCCGACCTGAAGCGGATGGAGCGGGTGCTGGCCGACTCGGTGCGGGCTTGCGACGCGGGGCAGGATCCAGGCTGTCCGCTGATCGAGGCGCTCCGCGCCGCCTGAGCGGCTGCGATATGATCGTGGCGGCTGCGACTTTTAGCACAGCCTGGGGGTGTCCCCGCAGAAGGGGTCGGCCGAGACCGTGGCTCGGCCGCAGGGGAAGGCTTTCCCCCTTCAATCGATCCCTCGTGGCGGCCAAAGCTACGAAGGACGGTTGGGCTGAGTTTGAAAGCTGTATGGCCGTTGAAAAGTGTCAGAAACTCGCATATATTTCTGACAGGAGAATGATGGTGCAACGTCTGACCGAACAGATTCTGGCGCACGCCGAGACGCTTCCGGAAGGAACGCCGCTGGCGGCAAAGAGCCTTCTCCACCTCGGCAGCCGCGCTGGGGTGGACCAGGCTTTGTCGCGCCTTGCAGAACGAGGGCATCTGATCCGTGCCGGGCGCGGCGTGTATCTGCGTCCGGTGAAGAGCCGGTTCGGTGCCCGCGCGCCTTCGGTGGAAAAGGCCGTCGAGGCGCTGGCGGTGCAGCGTGGGGAAGTCATCGTGCCGAACGGCGCGGCTGCCGCAAACGCGCTGGGCCTGACGACGCAGGTGCCGGTCCGCTCCGTTTATCTTACCTCGGGCCGGAGCCGCACGATGACCTTGGGCAAGCAGCTCGTCGAATTGCGCCATGCGCCACGCTGGCAGCTTGCGCTCGCCGATCGTCCCGCAGGCCAAGCGGTTCGCGCGCTAGCCTGGCTCGGGCCGGAGAAGGCGGAATCGGCGCTGAAGGCTCTGAAACGAAAGTTGCCGCCTACGGCGTTCGGCGAACTGGTGGCCGCCGCGCCGCAGTTTCCAACCTGGCTTGCCCGAAGCGTCGGCAAGGCGGTCCATGGCTGATCCCTTTCTGTCCTTGTCGGCGGCAGACCGTCGTGAAGTCTTGGGCGTCGCCGCCGATCGGTCGGGGCGGCCCGCCCATCTGCTCGAAAAGGACGTTTGGGTCGTCTGGGCGCTGCAGACAGTCTTCGGCTCCGCACTCGGCGATCATCTCGTCTTCAAGGGTGGGACATCGCTTTCAAAAGCCTACGGCGTCATTCAGCGTTTTTCGGAAGATGTCGATCTAACCTACGACATCCGAGCGATCGCGCCTGATCTGGTGGGCGACAAGGGCGTGGCACTGCCGACAACACGCAGTGAAGAGAAGCGCTGGTCGAAAGCGGTGCGCCACCGGTTGCCGGAGTGGATTTCGGGCACGGTGCAACCACTGCTCATCGACGCCATTGGAGCGCAGGGCGTTTCGGCGACGACCCGGGTCGAGGGCGAGAAGCTCTTCATCGACTATGAAGCGACCTCAACCGGCTCGGGTTATGTCGCGCCCAGCGTCATGCTGGAATTCGGCGCCCGCTCGACCGGCGAACCGGCCAGCGTGCGCGACGTGGTTTGCGATGCGGCGGGCCTGGTCGAGGGCGTGACGTTCCCGGCGGCGTCTCCGCGGGTGATGCACGCCGAGCGGACCTTTTGGGAAAAGGCGACCGCGATACACGTTTTCTGCTTGCAGGGACGGCTTCGTGGCGAACGCTTCGCCCGCCACTGGCACGATATTGTTCGACTGGACGATGCGGGGATCGCCAGCGCCGCGATGTCCGATCGCGATCTCGCCAATGCCGTTGCTCGCCACAAGAGCATGTTCTTCGCCGAGAAGGCAGCCGATGGCGAGGTCATCGACTACGAAGCCGCCGTTGGCGGGAAACTGCAGCTCGCGCCGGGTGGTGCTGCACGCACGGCATTGGCCAAGGACTATGCACGCATGGTCGAAGACGGGCTGCTGCTCGAAGATGCCGAGCCGTTCGAGGCGCTGATCGAGCGCTGCGCAGACATAGTAGACCGGGCAAATCGCGTGGCAGAGGGATGATATTGGGGGAACGGGTGTCTACCTATTTTACGGATCGTGAATACGGCACACGGCCCCAAACAATCGATGTCATCGATGAGCGCTTGTGGGCCGGCCTCTACAGCTTGATCCAGACGGGGATTGGCAACGGCTCATTTGGCCTGCGTTTTCCGGAACAGTGCCCTGACGGAAACGGTCCGTGCGGATGTGACGTCCAGGCCTTCCGCCAAGTGCTAGGCGCCGAGGTGCCGTGGATCGAATGGCCTCTTTCTCCGAACGTAGTGCCCGATACGCCGGTGATCCTCGATCTACTCGAGTTCTGCGCCAGCGCCGTGGGTGAGCCGATTCAGGGCGCTTATCATTCCTACTACCGTCATCATCACCTGAGTTGGGACCGAGACGCCGGCCTTGCGCGATTTGTGGCGGACGTGAACCTCCTATTTCGCCGGAACGCTGTCGCCTATGAGCTCACAGCGACTGGAGAGGCTCGCCGCCTGCTTCCGCAGGCGATCGCCAATACGATCGGCTGGGCCTTGTTTCACACCGGCGACGCGGAGACCGACAGGCTGCTTGAAGCCGCACGACAGCGGATTCTCTCGCCAAAGCCCGACGATCGCCGCGATGCGCTGGAAAAGCTGTGGGATGCGTTTGAGCGGCTGAAGACGCTGGAGCCGGGGGCCGACAAGCGCGTGCAGGCCGATGCACTGCTCGATCGTGTCGCCGCGCCGGGCTCCGGTTTTCGCCAAGCGCTCGCGCGCGAAGCCGCCGAGCTGACCAAAATCGGGAACAGCTTTCGCATTCGTCACTCTGAGACGACGCAGGAAGCGCTGACCTCTCTCGATCAGGTCGACTACCTCTTCACCCGTATGTTCGCATTCGTGCGCGTGATCCTGAAGGGAACAAGCCGTGGCGGGTGACCTCTATGGGCTCGTCGCTGGCCTCCTTCAGGGGATGACCCACGCCCAGCTCAGCGAGGAACCGCAGCAGGTTGCTGGGCTGGCCGTGCCTTACGAGGAGGGCTTCTCAAAGCGGCAGCGTATCGAACAAGCGCTGGCGAACCTGACACAGGAGCAATTGGCACAGCTTGCGCTGAAATTTGGCGCGGATCGTCGCGATATCCTTCTCGATGAAGCGGGCCGCAAGGTACTCGAGGCAAACGACCCGCCTCTAACTCACATCACACGACGAGACGTCGCACGCGCCCTCGGAGACGATCTCGCTGGTGAGCGCGGCACAGTGGAAGTCGTCGGGCGCTATTTCGTCCTTTCCACACCGATTGAAGATTTCCTCGGAAGCCGCGGACAAAGCCTGCGTGACCAAATCGACCGGCATATGGATCGGAATCCGGGCGACTGGTCGGTGGAACAGCTATTCGGTGAAATCGGCGCTTTTGACTGCTCCACCGCCAGGTTCGGTGCATTGCTCGAAGAAGCCGTTCATCCGCTTTCCCGATCAGGAGACGATCAGGCGGGGACGGTCATCGCCCTCAACAAGATTCTCGCACGCGACGGATACGAGCTCGTGCAGGAAGGCGAACTCTCCGGTCATCCTATCTTCGCCTTCCGTCCTGTTGTGCGTGGTGTCGGTGGTCGACCCAAGAATTTGATCTTTGCCTCGCGAGGACCGAAGCCGGAGATCGGCTTTGCCGACGCGATCAACAACGACATCGTCATTCTGTCCGGCGAAGAGAGTTGCCTGATCTACGACCGACCGATCGGCGCAAGCGGCCTTCTTTGGTCGGAACTCGTTTCCTGGTGGGGCGAGGTTACGCCGGGGGGCGATGCCGCAAAACTCGGGGCTCGCCTCCAGGAATCCCTGGCCTCGGACGCGGAACGCAAGCTTTTCGCGACCTACTTCAAGGCCTATCGGTCCGCCCTCGGCGAGGCGCTACCGGCGCTCCTGCCGCAGGTCTACCTTCACTATGATCCTGCCATCGTGAAAACCCTGCGCCACCGGCTTCCGCTGCCGCGTCAGCGCATGGACTTCCTGATGCTGCTTCCCAGCCGTCAGCGCATCGTGATCGAGGTCGACGGCAAGCATCACTTCTCGGAAAACGACCTTCCGTCATTGAAGGTCTATGCTGACATGGTGTCGGCTGACCGCGAACTGCGGCTTGCCGGATATGAGGTGTATCGGTTCGGCGCGAATGAACTGGTCGGTGACGGCGCCGAGGCGAGGACCAGGGATTTCTTCGACAAGCTTTTTCGACTGCACCGTATTCGGCAGTGAACTTGTTCGCTGATGCATTACGACGCATGGCGATCTGTGGGGGGTAACAATTGACGACGACGATATTCTGGTCCTGGCAAAGTGATCGCGACCCCAAGTTGCACCACTATTTTGTGCGCGACGCGCTGAAGGATGCCTGCAAGCTCATTGCCATCGATCCCGACTATGAGGAGGCGGTGCGTCCCGAGGTCGATCACGATACCAAGAATGTCGCTGGGACCCCTGACATCACGAAGACGATCCTGGACAAAATAGCCAAGGCCAATGTGTTCGTCGCCGATATGACCCCAGTCGGGGTAACCGATCCTGCAGCGCTTCAGCCGAACACGGCCGCAGACAAACGTTCAGAGCCGAAGCATCTGCAAAACCCGAACGTCATGTCCGAGCTTGGCTATGCGGAACATGCGCTCTCGCAGGGCCGCATCATCCTAGTGGCGAATGGCGCGCACTATCCCGGTCCCGTGGCGCTCCCCTTTGACTGGCGTCACAGGAGCGGTGCGAAGGTCTACCACCTGAAGGACGGGGCTACGAAAGAAGAGATTAAAGCGGAGCAGAAGCGCTTCGCAGAGGTTTTGAAGAGCTGCATTGTGCCCATCCTGGCCGAGCAAGCGCCAGCAAAGACGCCCCTGCCGCCCATCTCATGGCAGGCACCGAGCGATAGCGATCCGGCCATCTGGCTGGCGGCGGCGAAGAAGCTTGAGTTTCGCAACAATGCGATGGGGGAGCCGCAGCGCAGTGTCGAGCTGCGGGACGGGACTCGGATTTTTGCACGCATCGCTCCGCGCGAATGGTCGATGCCTGCCAGGGTCGAGCTCGAACAGCGGATTTCAGACGTGGGGTTGAACATTCGCGGACGAGACGGCGACTGGGGTCTCAATGGCGACGGCGCATTGTCGGTCTCGGGCCTCATCTCAGGCGCGCGCAACGACATGATCGTCACCAACGCGACGCAGTGGTTTCAGTCAAACGGTGAGCTTTGGGCGGTCAACAACAACTGTTTCGCCGAGAACAGCGGCGGCCAGGTTTTCGCATCGGCGCTGCCGTTCACACCGCTCGATGCGTTTCTCGGCAAAGGCGTCGCCGCCATCAGGGCAATGGGTGGCAAGGGCCCGATCGGAATTAAGCTTGGCGCCGGTGATCTGACCGACACTGCCTTGCCTGGAGAATATCGATCGCAACGCTTCCCGGCTGTCAGTGCATGGGTGGACGTGGACGAAGAGCGGAAGACCTGGACGCCGGAGGAGCGTCGCGCGCTGCTGTTCCGATTCTGGAACGCTTTGATGGACGCCTACGGTCGGCCGCCTGCACGCTCCATTACAGAGTTCGAGCAAGCTGCTGCGGTAGCGCCGCTCTCGAAATAGGCGGCGGGATGATGAGCGGGGAAGCAAGGCCAAACGTACTCGATCCGCGCCAGCTGGTGCGCATCGAGGCCGTGCATCGTGGCTTCCTGTATCAGCACCTCTATCTGGCGAATTGCCTGCTGCGTGCCGCATCGGCCGGCGTCGACAAAATCGTCCTCGAAGGAGACGAGGACGTAGAACTGCATCGGGCGGCCGACCGCTTTTATGTGCAGGTGAAGACGCGCCAGAGACTCCTGGAAGCTGGCGACACCAAGGGCGCGCTTGAACGATTTGCTTTGATCCGAGCGGAGCACGCCGCCGGCGTCCGAACGGGGACGGCGCGCTTCGTTATCGCATCGAATGCGGCCCCCGCGCCGAAGCTCGCTGAGATGCTCGCATCGGCGGGTTGGCCGAAGGATGTGGAGGTTCATTGGCCAGGCGGCCCAGTGGTCGCTGACCCGGCGCTCCCCCAACCACCTATCGATGTGAACGACGCTGCGTCCGCATGCGGCACGTTGGCGGCGAAGCTGCCATTTGCGATGTTGCGGCCCGATACGCTGACCTGGAAGCTCGCGGGCGCCGCGATGCTGGCGGCGTCGGGTACGCCCCCGCGACGCGATCATGCGTTCTATCGCGATGAACTGCCGGCTCTATTTGAGCAGTTGGCCGTCCAGATGCAGGACTTTCCTGCCCCGCCGGCCGTCTACAGGGCGCAGATCAACGAGCCACCGCTGTCGACCGGAGAACGGGTCAGGGTGCTTTCGGGGCTGTCGGGCGCGGGAAAGACTGCCTGGGTCGCAGAAGCCGCGACGCATCTGGGGACACCGGCCGTTTACCTCGATGTTGGCGAGATGCCCGGGCCGGCACTGGCATCGGCGGTCGCGCGGGAAGTCGCAGCAAAGCTCTTCGGCCGCAGTCACGGTGTACTGGGCGAGATTCTCCTGCCGGGCGCGTCAGGCATGGAGACGCTTGGCGCGTTGAACATCAAACTCGGTCAGGATGGGCTGAGTGTCGATGTCGTGATCGACAATGCGCATCGCCTGACGCCGGCGGACCTGAAACCGATTGTCGATCAGGCGCAGAACATTCGCTTTCTTCTCCTGTGTCAGCCGGGCACCGTGACACAGGAGATCGCCGTACTCCTCGGCGTCGAGCACGAAGCGCTGGGCGGTTGGGACGAGGACACCATTGCGGCGGTGGTCGCCGAGGCCGGCTGCGTGGCTGACTATGCGGATTGCGAGCGTTTGTCGCGTCTCACCGGCGGGCTGCCCTACTATGTGTTGAATGCGGCGACCGTCGCGAAGCGCGAATACGATGGACGGATCGCAGCCATCTGCGCGGACGTTGAGGCACAGACGAATCTGGTCGCGACGGCGCAGGAGGTGATCCTCAAGCGGGCGTTCGACACGATGCCCGACCAAATGAAAGAGGTCGTGGCTGCGCTCAGCCTGGCCGACGTTCCCCTCTCGCGAGACGAAGCCAGCGCCTACCTTCAGAAGGCCTGCAAGCTCACGCGCCAGAACGCCATCAGCTTGCTGCGCCAGCTTCCGGATAGAGGAGCGGTCGAGCTCTTCAGCAATGCCGGTATCAAGGTCCACGACGCGATGCGGCTACTCGGCCGCGCATACATTGCCGGCCGCGGCGCGGACCATGAACGCGATAGCCGGAAGCTCCTCTCAGCCACCATCATCGAGTCGATCCAGAAGGATTGGAGCATCGCGAAAGTTGCTCTGCTGGTGAGGCTGTTCGGTCAACTCGGTCAGGCGAAAATCCTGGTTGAGTTCGCAACCGACGAGCTGTTCCACGAAATGGGCGTGTGGCGAGAGATCGAGCCCTTTCTGATCGCGATCGCCGAGGATGCGGAGGAGGATGCGGAGACGCGCCTTTGGGCTCTCGACGGGCTGGTGTTCAACGATCTGCGCGAAGGCGATGTCGAGCGCGGGCTGGAGCGTATCGACGCAATGCGCGCGCTGCTGGACAACAACAAGCTGGGGTCAGATGAGTGGTTGGCTTGGGCCATGAAGCGCATGTTGGCCGTGTCCGGCAACGACGATGTCCAGGGCGTTATGGACATGCTTGCCGAGGTCGAGGAGCGCCTTCCGAAAAGCGACCAGCACCATCGCATCTTTCGCTACAACCGCGCATTGGCGATGTTCAAGCTCGGAGCCTACGACCTCACGCTCCAGGAAACGGAACGGCTCGGGCAAGAATATTACGACCTCCTTGGCCTATCGCCGGAGCAGGTCATCGGCAGAAATCCACCGGCCATCCGGCCGCTTCTGCCCAAGGGTCGGGACAATAGGGACGACCTGAAGCATCTCGCCGACACGCTGGACCTCCACGCACAGGCGCTACAGCGATCCGGCGGATCATCACCGTTGGCCCGCATACACGCGATGAAGTTCTACGAACTTGCCCATGCCCCGCAGTCGGTTATCCGCGTGGGCCAGGACCTCGTAGACGACTTCTGTGTCCACAATGACTTTGAGGGCGCGCGGGACGTCATCGAGAAGATGCTTCTGCCGACCGTCCAGGCGTTGAACCTCGTTTCCTGGGTGGTGCCGGTCCGCAGCCAATACGCGGTCGTCCTTGCCTATTCGGGGCAGTTTGACGCCGCCGACAATGAAATGCGCCGGCTCGCACCATATGAGGCGGGCCTTAGTCCTGCCGGCAAGGGCGAGTTGGAGGATCAGCGCCGCCTTATTGCAAGCCTTCGTCGGTCTGGGCCTCCGCCGCAAAGAAGGGTCGTCATCCCTCCAGCGGTGCAGGAGCTTCTCTCGGCCCGCAACGGGCAAGCGGCGCCACCCGAGCGTCGGACCAAAATCGGCCGAAATGAGCGGTGCCCGTGCCAGTCAGGCCGGAAATACAAACATTGTCACGGCCGATGATCGACGATGGGGTCCCCACATCGTCGAGCGTTCCTGTGGACCGTTATTTCCTCGACGAAAGCGGCCACGGTGGCGATCTCGCCTCGACGAAGGCTCTCGATTTCGCAAGTCAACCGTTCTTCGCACTGGCCTGCGTCGGAGCGGGTGATGCTGCGCTGTTGGCTGCGGAGCTTGATCGGCTGCGTGTGCATTACGCCTGCGGTGAAGGCGAGTTGAAATCGACCAGGCTAGGTAAGAAGCTGACGCCGATCGCGGGTGAGCTGATCGCTTTCCTTGGTCGGCATCGATGGCCGCTCTTCGTGGAGCTGGTGGACAAACGGTTCTTCGTCGCGATCCACATCGTCAACCACCTGCTTTGCAGCCCCCACGGACTCGATGATGTCGACATGGCGAGCCGAAATATGATCGCCGAGTTCCTCTCGGACGAGGATTCCGACGCGGTGCTGTTGGCCTACATCAACGCCTGCGAGACGCTCTCGGTGACATCCGTGTCGGCCGTCATCGATCTGCTCTGGGACTGGCTGGATCGCTCCGACGCCGAGATCGCCCGAACAGCACAGGTGCTGACGATGTTCGCGCGGGACCGCGTGCGGAAATCGTCGGCGAAGGCCGAAGATTTTCTGCCGATCGCTGACGACTCTGCCACCGGGAAGAAGGTCTGGATGCTGCCCAATCTCCAGTGCCTCACGAACATCTACGCACGCCTCAATCAGTCCCGGCCTGTCAGTCTCGACGGCGCCCAGCTCGTTCACGACGGACAGATGCAGTACGCGAAGGTGCTCGAGGACTCCAAGACGCTGATGGAGCAACTCGCAACCGAGGCCGCTCTGCCGATCGTTCCGTTCGCCGACTATCGCTTGCGAGGCCGTGGCGATCTTATCTTTGCGACGGGGAAGGTCGATAGATTACGCCAACCAACTGGGCGCCGAGAGCGGCCTATGGTGGACACTCTATGTCGGTGTGCTTGCCAACGCCGGTAGTGAGCGGGCGATAGAGCTGATCAACCAAGCGCCGTCGCCCGCTCACGGGACGCGACATCGGATTGCGTCTTCCCGGAGTTCTACGACACTGGACCTTATGGAAGGTGCAGGAGCACCGGAAGCCAGCCGTCGATGTGGGCCCAGTCGATACCCTCGAACAGGGGGATCGCCAGCAGGAAGAAGAGGCCGTCTCCGAGCGTTCGAACGAAGAAGGCTGGACGTATCTCCAGGGTCTCCTGGCTCCCCCAGAGTCGAAAGTCGGGCAAGAACCGCGGCACTCTCGAGCGATAGTCCGAGTAGCTTTGACCGAAGGCGGCGCTTAGCCAAGCTTCCTCCCGGCGGACCGTGGCGGCAAATACCAGGACAGCGATCAGGGTGAACGCGACGGCGACCGTCATGCTGCCCGTCTGGGCGCCCATGCCGCCGGCCGCCACGAAGCTGAACATATAGAGGGGGTTTCTGCTGACCGAGTACGGTCCAGTGTCCACGATTTCGGCGCGTTTTCGACCGCCGATGTAGAGCGAGCACCAGGCTCGTCCGATGATGCCGGTGGCGATCAACAGCAGGCCGCCGTGTTCGATAACCTCATGGATCTCGGTTCCTTGAGGCCAGGTCGAACCCACGAAGAGCAATCCGACGACAATCACCAAACCGATGATCGCGATGGCGGCCTTGCGGAGCCTCTGGACCTTCTGGAGGTCGAAAGCGCCATCTGCTTTGGGCTCGGAGGGCATGGAACACTCGCTGGAATCTGGATCGAAACACCTGTTGCATCGCCCTTCGCAAATTCCTACATAGCATGCAACAGGTGTTACTTTGTCGAAATCCGTCCCGTTTCATTGGCTGATGCTACTGGCCCAGCTTCCAGCTTCTCCGTCCAGCGCCAGGGTCAGCCTTTGGCGTCGCCTTCGCGCCGCCGGCGCGACAGGTTTGTTTACGGGCGCTTGGGTGATGCCGGTGAGTCCAGAGCACCAGGCGCTATTCGAGCAACTGGCCGAAACTGTCCGCGATCAGGGCGGTCAGGCCGCCGTGTTTATCTCGCAAGCGATCGAGGGCGGTGACGATGCCGTGGTGGCGCAGTTCGCGGCGGATCGGGCGCGGGAATATGGCGAGTTCGCCGAACGCTGCGACGGATTGCTGGCGGAGATCGCCAAGGAGCGAAGCCGGGAAAAGTTCACGTTCGCCGAACTGGAAGAGATCGAAGCCGATCTGGAGAAACTCACCGCTTGGCTGGCCAAGATCGAGGCGCGGGACTTCTTTCCCGACGTGAAACGGCAGGCGGCAAGGGACAAGCTGGGCCTTTGTCGTTCGGCCCAACAAGCCTTTGCTGAAGATGTTTACGCCCGAGAAGGGCTTGGAGAACCAGATGCGGAAATACCATAGGTGGATCAGCGTCGTCGCGGCGCTGTTCCTGGTCGTGGTCGGGACCACGGGCATCGTCCTGCAGGTGCAGCGCCTGCTGGGCGGCGAGGAAGAGCAGGAACGCGAGCGGGAAGCGGCGACTGAGACCGAGGCCGCACCGCGCGTCGATCCGTCGGCCCTTCTGTCGCGCACGCTTGCGGCGGTACAGCAGCGCGCGCCGGGACGGGCGCTGGCGTCCATAGAGCTCCTTCCAGGCGGCGATGACCCGAAAGCCATGGTGGTTCTCGCGGGCGACCATGCGCGCAGGCTCATCGTTGACGGCCGGGATGGCGTTGTCGTTCAGGACGAACCCTATGAGGCGGAATCTCTCATTCTGCGCATCCACAGCGGTGCGATCTTCGGCGAGCCCGGCGTATTCCTGGGCATCATGTGGGGCATTGCTTTGGTCGGGCTGAGCTTGACCGGCGCGTGGGTCTATCTCGATCTGTATCGACGTCGGCGGAAGTCCGGCAAAAGTGGAATGTTCTGGTGATGCGCCGCTCGATTGCCGGCGCGCTCGCGATGATCGCCGTTACACAAGGGCCTCCGGCGCTGGCCCGGACAGCCGATGAGCCGACGCCTCTCGCCGCGGAAGCGCCGACAGGTGGCTGGTCCTTCAATCCGGATGCGGGCTGGGTCTATCGCGCCGGAGATTTCAAGCTAACGACGTGGGGGTTCGCCGAGCGCCTGTTCGACCCGGACGGGCCGGATTCGTTTCGGCGGTTCCGTCAGGGTGCGGAGTTCGACTTCCCGCGCTTCACCGAGCGCCTGAGACCGGCTCTGGTCTATGAGGTGGATCTGACGAACACCGGCTTCTTCGACAATGGTTTCGGGGGAGACGAGGGCGTCGGCCGCCGCAATCTGGAAAATCTCTTCGTCGCTGTGCAGGACGTGGACGATCCCGGCAGGTTCCGCGTGCTGGTCGGTGAAAACACTCACATCCTTTCGCGCGACGACAACCTGTCGTCCGGCAATCTGCCGACCATAAACCGCTCCCTGATCCTGGAGGAGCATGGGTCCGTCAACAGCTTCGGCGCGCAGTTCGGAGTCCAGTTTCAGACCGCTGTCGCGGCCGGCATCACATTGCAACTGGCCGCGATGGACAATCGGGGCAGCTTCAATGCGGCCGACCCCCGCTACCAGATCGGCAACTCGTTGTCGGGCAAACTGCTGCTGACCCCGCTGGACGATCCCGCCCATGGACGCCTGACCGTGGGTCTGGCGGTCGATCGCACCGGCGACATCCGCGACCGCGCCTTCACGCTCGCGACCGCCATCTCGCAGACGCCGCTCGGGGCGGTTCCGGCGACCGGCGACAAGACCACCTGGGAGGCGGACGCCGCCTGGACATTCCGCTTACTCGACCGTCCCGCGACCCTCGAAGCAGAAGCGATGCGCTCCCGGTTTTCCGAAAGCCGCAGCGATGTCATCGGCGGCTATGCGATGGCGCAGTGGTCACTGTTCGACGCCCCTGACGTCGGCGACCTCGATGTTTTCGTTCGATACGACTTGGTCAGCCTAGGTCAGGACAGCATCGCCGACCGTGCAGAACAGCGGGCCGTGCGCACCGGGCTGAACTACAACCTTCCCCACACCAACAAGCTCCTCAGCCTACACATCGAGCAGGCGCACAACACGGTCTCAGGACCAGCGGCGATCGTCACCGGCGACCGGGAAGGTGACGAGTTCCGCATCGGCCTGCGAGCGAGTTTCCAGCGCTACGCGCGGCACTGATGGCGACGTCGGCGGTCAAGCGTGGCGGGCTGCGCGCCGTGCCCCGCAGCGTTTGGGCCATAGGCTTCGTCTCGATGTTCATGGACATCTCTTCGGAGATGATTCACAGCCTGATGCCCATCTTCCTGGTGGGAACGCTGGGCGCGAGCGTCGCCCTCGTCGGCCTGATCGAAGGCGTGGCGGAGGCCAGCGCCTCGATCACCAAGGTGTTCTCCGGTTGGCTGAGCGACCGCCTAGGCAAACGCAAACTCCTGGCCGTCATCGGTTATGGGCTCGGCGCCCTGTCCAAGCCCATCTTTCCGCTCGCGGTCACACCGTTCGAGGTCCTGGGCGCGCGCTTTGCGGATCGTATTGGAAAAGGCATCAGGGGCGCGCCCCGCGACGCCCTGGTCGCCGACATCACCGAGCTGGGCGCGCGCGGCGCGGCCTTCGGCCTGCGTCAGGCCCTGGACACCATCGGCGCCTTTCTCGGCCCCTTGATCGCGATCGGCCTGATGCTGCTGCTGGCCGGAAACATTCGCGCCGTCTTCGCTTGGGCCATCATTCCCGCCGTGATCGCCGTCATCCTGATGATCTTCGGGGTCGAGGAACGGAAGCGCTCCCTCGCTACGAAGGAGGTCAGAGTTCCGGTCCGCTGGACGGAGGTTCGCCGGATGGGGCGAGCATACTGGGGCGTCGTGGCCGTCGGAGTGGTCTTCACCCTGGCTCGGTTCAGCGAAGCGTTCCTGGTCCTGCGCGCCCAGGATGTCGGTCTTGCCGCCACGCTCATCCCCTTGGTGCTGGTGACTATGAACGTCGTCTACGCCGCCGTAGCCGCTCCGGCAGGCGTGCTTTCCGACCGGATGAGCCGACCCCTGCTGCTCGCCCTCGGCCTGGGCGTGCTGGCGGTCGCTGACATCGTCCTGGCCCTATGGGGTTCTATTCCGGGCGTCCTCTTCGGCGTGGCGTTGTGGGGTGTTCACATGGGCATAACCCAAGGCCTATTGGCGGCTCTCGTCGCGGACGCCGCGCCGGATCGTCTGCGTGGAACAGCTTTTGGTCTGTTCAATCTGGCACAAGGCGTCGTTCTCCTGTTCGCCAGCGTGATCGCTGGGATTCTTTGGTCGAGGTTCGGGCCGTCGTCGACCTTCGGTCTGGGCGCGATCTTCTGTGGACTTGCCCTCTTGGGCACGTGGGCGCTGTTACGACGCAAACGCGATGTCACCGAAGGTGATCTGTCCGACTCACGGTAGCGTCCGGTCGCCAGAACGCTGGCGCATGGCGATAGAGAACAGCCAGCCCGCCCGTCAGAATAGAGATAACCAACGCCATGGCGGCACCCCACCGCACGCCATCTTCCGGACTCGTCGAAACGAGCGCCGCCGTCAGCGACAACACCGAAAGCGCCGAGAACGTAATGATCGCCGGCCAGTTGGGCACCCGTCGCGGGGCGACGAGGGGCGCGCTCTCCGCGAGCGGAATGTCGCCGACACGCGCCAGGGCGTCCGCCACCGGATCTTCGCGTGAGGCCGGCGCGGGGTCTGGTTGGGCCGGAAAGGGGACGATGCGGGCGTCTGCATTCGACATCAGCGCGCCCGCGTCTTCATTGTGCTGAAGGTCAGCGCCAGACGCTCGATTGCGCCCTCTTCGTCTTCAGGAGGGCCCTCGAAGACCGCGCGGGCCAGTTCGCAGAGTTGTTCGGGCCGGGGCGCCAGACCTGCCGCTCGCGCAGCCTCATCGACGGCCACAAGCAGGCGGCTGAAGCGGCTCCAGTCGAGCCCTGCGCCGTATTGACGGGGCCGGTCTCCTGGGCCGTGCAGCAGCCAGTGCGGGTCGATGCCGAACTCCTGGTGAAGCGCGTCGAGCAACCAGATCGGGGGATCGGATTCGCCGCGCTCCCATCCCAGATAGGTGCGGCGAGCGAAGCCGAGCCGGGCCGCGAAGGCGGACTGATTGAGACCACTGTGCTGCCGCACGGCGACCAGCCGCCGGGCGATGCCCGGGTTAGGATCATTGACGGTTGCGGTGTTGGTATTTCGCACACTATGGTCTCTTCGCCGCACAAGATGGAGTTGGAGCGATGATAGACGACAAAAGGCATGCACGGATCAAGTCCGCTCTGAGTCTCAAACGCATCAGCCTGTCGGACATCGCCCGGTCGCTGGCCGTGACGCCGTCCACGGTGTCCATCGTGTCGCGCGGATTCAGACGCTCGCGACGGGTCGAGCAAGCCATCGCCGACGCCTTGGGACAGAGGCCGGAAGAAATCTGGCCCGACCGCTACCGCAGCGGATCGGCTGATCGACGCGAGGAGGCAGCCATGCCCGCCCCCTGACCAAGCCTCACGCAATCCACGCCTGAAAGTGAAAAGGCCCGCGCTCGGCAAAAGCGCAGGCCCTTTCGGAAGATTGGTTCGTCGTTTCCACAGCGACCCCGCCAATCTCCCCGAAAGCGTCATCGCCGTCAAGGAAACTCCGTCGCGTCAGCGCGACGACGACCGCTGACCCGCGCCCTTCTTTCAGGCTCCCCTCATCGAGAACAGACCAACGGGAGCTTCCATGTTCGACCCACGAGGCCTGCTGCGCCTCATCCTCACCACGGCCTACGGCAACCGGCAGATCGGTCGCATGATCGGCTGTTCTTACACGACCGTCGCCCGCTATCGCGCGATCACTCTGGACTTGGCCCTGACCGGCGAGGGTCTTTGCGCGCTTGCTGACAGCGATCTTGTGCGCCTCTTCAATCCAGGCCGGTCGGCGCCAAGGGCCATTGGACAGCTACAGCCGGACTGGGCGGCCGTGGCCGTGAAGGTCAAGGCCGGTCACCATCTCAAAGACCTGCACGACGCCTACGTCGAGACAGCGGGCGACCAGCCGACGATGTCCTATCGCGACTACTGCCGAAAATTCCGCGACTACGACATGGCGGCCCATCCGATCATGCGACAGCGTCATCGACCGGGCGAAACCATGATGGTCGATTTCGCAGGGTTTCGGCCACGCGGTCGCGACGACGATCCAACGACCCTGGTCCCGTTCGAGCTGTTCGTCGCGGTGCTACCGGCCTCGGATTACACCTTCGCCTGCGTCACCCGTTCACAGCGCGCGGCTGACTGGATCTGGGCGAACGAACAGGCGCTGCGCTTCTTCGGCGGCGTCCCCCAGGTGATCATCTCCGACAATCTCAAGGCCGCGGTCATATCCCACAAGCGCGGACAGGCGGCGGTGATCAATTCGACGTTCCAGGCCTTCTGCGATCATCACGGCACGATCGCCCGACCCGCCAAGGCCTACAGTCCCACCCACAAGGCCAAGGTGGAGATCGGCGTGAAGCTGATCCAGCGCCTGCTGCGGTTGGCCCTGGCGGATCGGCCGGCGATGTCGCTCGGCGAAATGAACATCGTCCTGGCCGGACTGCTCGCCCGGTTGAACACCAAGGCGCTGCGACGCGCCCCAGGAGAGTCTCGCAGCACCCTGTTCGAACAATTGGATCGTCCGGCGTTGCGGCCGCTCCAGGCGGAGCCGTTCGCCTTCTTCGAGGTCAGGCGTCAGCTCCTGTTGGGGCCGGATTATCACGTCATGCACGACCAGCGTCGATACTCGGCGCCGCACACGCTGATCAGCCGGCGGGTCGATGTGCGCGGGAACGCCGCCACGGTCGAAATCTGGCACGACGGGAAACCGGTCGCCGTTCACCCGCGCGTCGCCGTCGCAGGCGAAGCCTCGACCGATCCGGCCCACATGCCGCCCAACCATCTGGCGCGGCGCGCGGGCGAGGACGAAGACCTTGTCCTGTGGTCCCGTTTGCATGGGCCCGGCGTTCAAGCCGTGGTCGAGGGAGAGGCCGGGCGTCCGTTCTTCGGCGCGGCCAAGACCGCCGTCTATCGCTCGTTCCGGGATCTGGCGCGACGCGTCGGTCCGGTGAGGCTGGAAGCGGCCTGCGCCCGCGCGGTGCGGAGCGGCGAACCCCGCCTGGCCCATGTGCGCAACATCCTGGACCGGAACCTGGAGTTCACCGACCCGGCCGACTTCGTCACCCCTGACACCGCCGCCGCCACGAACGAGAACGTGCGTGGTCCCGACTATTTCGCCGGAGCTTGAGCCATGAACACCACCCACATCGTCGACAAACTCCGCGATCTCGGCCTCAACGGCATGGTCGGAGCGATCGAGCATCACGCCGCCGCACCGGCGTTTGCCGATCTTCCGTTCCACGACCGGTTGATGCACTTGCTTCAAGCCGAGGCCGCGTACCGAGATGATCGTCGTCTGACACGAATCCTGAAGTCTGCACGGCTGAAGATCCCCGCAGCGGCCGAGGACATCGACTACCGCTCCGCCCGCAACCTGGACCGAGCCCAGATGGCCGAACTACTGACCTGCACCTGGGTGCGCCAGGCCGAGAACCTGATTCTGACGGGCGCGACCGGGACCGGAAAGACCCATCTGGCGTGCGCCTTTGGCGGTCATGCCGCCCGGGTGGGCCTGACGGTCCGGTACTACCGAACCCACCAGCTGCTGGAAGATATGGCGATCGCCCATCAGGACGGAAGCCTGGGCCGCCTGCGGACGGCGCTCGCTCGCTTCGACCTGTTGATCCTGGACGACTTCGGCCTGACGCCGCTGACCGAGTTGGGCAAGCACGACCTGCTGGACATCGTGGACGCCCGGACCCGCTCGGCCTCCATCCTGCTGGCCGGCCAGCTCCCGTTCAAGGAATGGCACGCCTACATCGACAATCTGATGGTCGCCGACGCCATTCTCGACCGGATGGTCAACACCAGTCACCGGATCCAGTTGGCCGGCGAGTCGATGCGCCGACTGGCCCCGCCTCCGGCTGGGTGATCACAGGAGCCTGCGGCGCCCAGCCGGCGTCGCAGGCCGTCCGGTCGCGGAGTCCGTCGCTGACCAGCGCGCTCGTCACGAGGCGCCCAGCTTGATGGCCCCCTCTATCGAACCCTGCCTCCAGGCAGCCGACATCCTTGCGGGTTGTGCGATGCGTTTCGCGCGGGATGGCAAGGCCCGGAAGGGGCGCATTGAAAAGCCGCTCCGCGAGGTGTTTCACCGAATGATCGATACCGGCAACCCGATGCAAGCGACTGGCATCAACCTGGTGATGAGCACCTGCCTGCTCGAAACGCTGGGTGTTCCGCATATCCCGGCCGACTTCGCGGATCGAATGTTCCCCTAAGCCTAGCGGCGCCCCGCGACAGAGATCTCAAGCAGCCAGACGACGCCCCTCGTCCTCGGCTTCGATCGCCGGCTCTCCCACCGCTTTGGCCAGGAAGAGATCAAGCGCAGCTCGACGGGAATCACGATCCAATGCGTAGGCCGTCTGCTTGAATTCGATCCCTTCCAGCAGCCCGTTGATGTAGCCGGAGATCGTGTCGGCGGCCATGATGAGCGCAGTGTCGAGCGTGTGAATGTATTTGCTTGTCACGGAGCCCTTGGAGTGCCCGACGAGCGCCGCGATCGTCACCTCGGTGAAACCGAGATCGTTGGCGATGCTGGCAAAGCTGTGGCGCAGGACGTGCGGCGTGACGCCGGCGAGCGGGCTGTCGTTGAAAATCTGTTCCCAATGGTTCGGGAAGCTGCCGAACGCATTGTCCTCGCCCTGACCTGGGAAGACATAGGTGCCCGCTGCGGTCTTGCGCCGTTCCTCCAGATACTCGACGACGGGCAAGCCGATTGGTCGAATGGACTCGCCTTCCTTGCTATCGACTAGGCGCATGCAGCTAGCGTCGGTGTCAGCCTCGATCCACATTAGCGAGATCATTTCCGAGCGGCGGCAGCCGGTGAGCGCGATCTGCCGGATGATGTCCACGGTCATGGCGTATTTTCCGTTCGCCGCGGCATCGCGAAGCATTTGCCCGAGTGTGCGATACTCCGCCTCGGTCAGGCGACGATTCCGAACATTGTCCTTGGGTTTCTTGATGCCGTGCGCCGGATTGACCTCGATGATCCCGGCGTCAACAGCGTAGGTGAGGATTCCGCCCAATAGGCCGACGGTGCGCGTGGCGGTGCCCGCGCCACCACGAACAATGGCCTTTCCTCGCAGCTTCTTCGTCTTGACGGCGACGCGCGTCTTGCCGGCCATGATGTCCTTCAAGACCTTGTTGATGTCGGCCTTGGTAAGATCCTTGACGCGGCGTGCGCCGATCAGCGGGATGATGTGCCGCTCGATGCGGCCAATGTCGGTGACGATGGTGGTCGGCTTTTTCGGTCGCCCGCCCTTGCCCAGGATGAGGCCTGCGTTCAGGTCAGCGGTATAGAGCGCGCAAAGCTCCTTGACCGTGATGGCCTTGTGATCGAGCTGACGTTCCTCCGAAGGATTGTCGCCGCGCGCGACACGCCCCAGTTGGACCTTCGCTTCTTGCCGCGCTGTCTCTGGCGTCCACACGCCATGCAGGCCGATGGTGTAGCGTCGCGTGCGTCCAGCAGCGCGATATTGGATGAGGTAGCTGCGCTTCCCGGAGGCGAACACGCGGAGGCCGAAACCGGGCAGTTCGTCGTCCCAGATGAAATAGTCCTTCTCGCGAACATCGGCAGCGTCCACGATCCGCTTGGTCAGCTTTGCCATGAGGCGTTCCCCTCGCTAGTGAGGGGCTGCTTCCGCGGAAGCACCACGGAAGCAACCGGATGGATATCGGAGCGAAATTCTGGATAGACAGTTCGGCGCGGAAATCCGAATTGTCTAGTATCTTCAGTTACATATCGCATTGTAGCGTGCCCTGTCGTGCATTTAGGATAGGCAGGCTAAATTGCTCCGAAGGCAGAGGTCATGAGTTCGAATCTCGTCGGGTGCGCCATTTCTCCTTATCCGCAACGGTGTCTCCCCGACGGCAATTTGCCAGCCGGGTGCGTTTGTGCTTTTTCTGGCCATGAAAAAGGGGGCCGAAGCCCCCCTATTCCACCGTGACCGACTTGGCCAAATTCCTTGGCTGGTCAACGTCGGTGCCGCGTGCCAGGGCGACGTGGTAGGCCAGGACCTGGACGGGGACGGCGTAAAGGATGGGGGCGACGAAGGGATCGACTTCGGGCATGACGAAGCTGGCCATGGGGGTGGCGGCCAGTTTGTCCAGGCCCTGGGCGTCCGAGATGAAGATCACGCGGGCGCCGCGCGCGATGACTTCTTGGACGTTGCTGGCGGTCTTGTCGTAAAGATCGTCCGACGGGCACAGCACCACCACCGGGACGTGGTCGTCGATCAAGGCGATGGGGCCGTGCTTCAACTCGCCCGCCGCATAGCCCTCGGCGTGGATGTAGCTGACTTCCTTCAGCTTCAACGCCCCTTCCAGCGCGATGGGATAGCAAGGGCCACGGCCCAGATACAGCACGTCGCGGGCCTGGGCCACGTCTTCGGCGATCTGGCGGATCTTGTCTTCGCCACGCAGCATCTCGGCGATGCGGGCGGGGACTTCCGCCAGGGCCTGCGACAGATGCGCCTCGGTCTCGGCGTCCAGGCGGCCCTTGGCGCGGGCCATGCCCATGGCCAGGCAGGCCAGCACCACCAGCTGGGTGGTGAAGGCCTTGGTGGAGGCGACGCCGATTTCCGGGCCGGCCTGGGTCAGCAAAGCGGTGGTGGCTTCGCGGGCGATGGTGCTTTCGGCGACGTTGACCAGGGCCACGGTGTGCAGCCCGGCGTCGCGGCAATAGCGCAAAGCCGCCAAGGTGTCGGCGGTCTCGCCCGATTGCGAGATGAAGATGGCCATGTCGCCGGCATCCAGCACCGGCTGGCGATAGCGGAATTCGGACGCGATTTCCACTTCCACCGGCACGCGGGCCAGCTTTTCCATCCAGTACTTGGCGACGTTGCCGGCATAGAACGAGGTACCGCAGGCGACGATGGTCACGCGGCGCACGCTGGCCAGGTCAAAGGGCAAATCGGGAAGTGTGATGGTGCGGCTGGCCGGGTTCAGCATGGTGTTCAGCGTGTCGCCGATCACCTGGGGCTGTTCATAGATTTCCTTGACCATGAAATGGCGGAACTGGCCCTTGCCGATCAGCGCGCCGGACAGCTGGGTCAGCCGCACCTCGCGCTTGACCGTCTGGCCCGCGCGGTCGCGGATGGTGACGCCATGGGGGGTCAACACCGCCCAGTCGCCATCGGCCAGATAGCTGATCTTCTGGGTGAGCGGCGCCAAGGCCAAGGCGTCCGAGCCCAAAAACATCTCGCCGTCGCCATAGCCGATGGCCAGCGGGCTGCCTTCACGCGCCGCGATCAGCAGGTCGGGACGGCCGGCGAAGATGATGCCCAGGGCGAAAGCGCCGTGCAGGCGCTTCAGCGCGGCGGCGGTGGCGTCTTCCGGGCTTTTGCCCTGACGCAGGTAGAAATCGATCAGTTGCGCCACCGCTTCGGTGTCGGTGTCGCTTTCGAAAACGTGGCCGGCATTGCTGAGTTCCGCCTTCAGCTCGGCGTAATTTTCGATGATGCCATTATGGACCACGGCGACGCGGGCGGTGGCATGGGGATGGGCGTTGCGTTCGGTGGGAACGCCGTGGGTGGCCCAGCGGGTATGGCCGATGCCGATGATGCCGCCCAGGGGCTGGGTCTTCAGCAGCGTCTCCAGATTGGCCAGCTTGCCTTCGGCGCGACGGCGGTCGATGCGCCCGTCCACCAAGGTGGCGATGCCGGCCGAATCATAGCCCCGGTATTCCAGGCGCTTCAGCCCCTCCACCAGATGGGGGGCAACCAGATCCTTGCCGATGATGCCGACGATGCCGCACATGGCTTATTCCCCCTGCTTCTTGGCCTTTTCCGCCGCCTTGGCGGCGCGGAAGCGGTCGGCCCAGCCGGCCACTTCCATCTGTGAACCACGCCCCACCGCCAAGGCGCCTTCCGAGACGTCCTTAGTGATCACCGAACCGGCGCCGACCAGGGCGCCCGGGCCAACGCTGACCGGGGCAACCAGGGACGAGTTGGAACCGATGAAGGCCCCGGCCCCGATCTGGGTGCGCGACTTGGTGAAGCCGTCATAATTGCAGGTGATGGTGCCGGCGCCCACATTGGCGCCCGCCCCCACATGGGCGTCGCCGATATAGGACAGGTGGTTGACCTTGGCGCCGTCTTCCAACACCGACTTCTTCACTTCGACGAAATTGCCGATATGGGCCCGCGCCCCGATCTCGGCGCCGGGACGCAGCCGGGCATAGGGGCCGACATCGGCGCCGTTGGCGATGGTGCAGCCCTCGAAATGGCAAAAGCCCTTGATGGTGACGTTGTCGCCGACGACCACGCCGGGGCCGAACACCACATGCGGCCACACCACCACGTCGCGGCCCAGCTTGGTGTCCCAGGAAAACCACACGCTGGCCGGATCGATCAGGGTGGCGCCGCCGTCCATGGCGGCACGGCGCAGATTGTCCTGGACGATGGCTTCGGCGCCGGCCAGTTCCACGCGGGAATTGACGCCCAGCAATTCCTGTTCGTCGCCCAGCACGAAGGAACAATTGCCGCCGTCATTGCGGGCCAGCCCGACAACGTCGGTCAGATAATATTCACCCTTGGCGTTGTCGTTGCCGACCCGGTCCAGCAAATTCCACATGCGGGCGCCGTCAAAGGCCATGACGCCGGAATTGCACAACGGGATTTCGCGCTGGTCGTCATTGGCTTCCTTGAATTCGACGATGGCCTTAAGGCCTTCGGCGCCGACCACCAGACGGCCGTAATGGCCGGGGTCCACCGGCTTGAAGCCCAAGACCACCACCGCCGGGTTCTTGGCGCCGCGGCGTTCGGCCAGCATGCGCCGCAAGGTATCGGGGGTGATCAGCGGCGTGTCGCCATAAAGCACCAGAACGTCGCCGTCGAAATCGCCCAAGGCGGCGCGGGCCTGCAGCACCGCATGACCGGTGCCCAGGCGTTCGGCCTGCACCACGGTCTGGGCCGGGGCGACGGCCTGGGCCACCTGATCCATGCCGGGGCCGACCACCACCACCACCTTGTCCGGGTCCAGGCCCATCACCGTGTTCATCAGATGCTGAACCATCGGCCGACCGGCCAGCGGGTGCATGACCTTGGGCAATTCGGACTTCATGCGGGTGCCCATGCCGGCGGCAAGGACGATGACGGCGAGGCGATGTTGACCCTGGACCAAGGACGGATACCCAAGCGGTTGCGGTGGATGCCGGAAGGTGCCACAAAGGGAGCTTACGAGCCAGTCAATCTTTATTGCGGAAGGTTTCAATGAACCGGGTCAAACGGGCGGCGATTTTCGATTTGGACGGCACCTTGATCGATTCCTTGCCGGACCTGACGACGGCAGTGAACAAGACCCTGGCCGACTGGGGGCGCGAACCGTTAGGTGGCACGGATGTCGGCCCCATGGTGGGCGACGGCGCCGGCACCTTGGTGACCCGGGCCTTCAATGCCCGTGGTGGCCTGCCCGGCCCTGATGTGGCGCCCTTCCTGCAACGCTTCCTGGACCATTACGAACCCCACGCCACCGACCAGACCAAGCCCTGGCCCGGCGTCGCCGAAACCCTGCAATATCTGCGCGACAAGGGCATCGTCCTGGCTGTGTGCACCAACAAGCCGACCAAGGCCACCCACGACATCCTGGCCGCGCTCGACCTGGACCAGTTCTTCGCCGTGGTGGTGGGCGGCGACGACGCCCCGGCGCTGAAGCCCAACCCGGCCCATATCAACGCCGTTCTGGACCGCCTGGGCATCCACCACGACGACGCGGTGATGGTGGGCGATTCCATCAACGACGTGCTGGCCGCCAAGGGCGCCAACATGCCGGTGGTGGTGATGAGTTTCGGCTATTCCCGGGTGCCGCCCCATGAACTGGGCGCCGATCTGGTGATCGACGACTTCGCCCTGCTGAAGCGGGTCATCGCCGGTTAAGCTGGGCTAGACCAAACAGCAGAACGGCGGCGACCACCACCGACGGTCCGGCCGGGGTGTCGAAACGCCACGAGCCGCCCAGACCCGACACCACCGCTGCCATGCCGATAGCGGAGGCCCACAGCGCCATCTGTTCCGGGGTGCGCGAAAGCGCCCGGGCGGCGGCGGCGGGAATGACCAGCAGGGACGTCACCAGCAGCACGCCCACCACCTTCATGGCGGCAGCGACCACCAAGGCCACCAGCAGCATCAGGCCCAGGCGGGCACGGGCGACGTTGTGGCCTTCGGCGGCGGCAAGGTCTTCGTCCACGCTCAGGGCCAACAAAGTCGGCCACAGCCGCCACAGCGCCAAAAGCGCGACGGCGCCGCCGCCCCAGATCACCGCCACGTCGAACCAGCCCACCGCCAGGATGTCGCCCATCAGCCAGCCCATCAGGTTGACGCGGATGGTGTCCAACAGGGACAGCGCCACCAGACCGCAAGCCAGGGCAGCATGCGAGACGATGCCCAACAGCGTGTCCGAGGCCAGGCGCTTTTGCCCCTGCCCCCAAGCCAGCAGCAGGGCCAGGACCAGGGCGAAGGCCAGGATGCCCAAACTGGGATCGATACCGGCCAGCAAGCCCAGCACCACCCCCAACAGCGCCGAATGGGCCAAGGTGTCGCCAAAATAGGCCATGCGCCGCCACACCACGAAACAGCCGAAGGGACCGGCGGCCAGGGCCAGGCCCATGCCGGCCAGCACGGCGCGGGTCAGGAACTCATCCATGATTGCAGTCCTGACCGTGATGACAATTGGGACCGTGGACGTGCTCGACGGAACCGTCAGCCCGATGGGCGTGATCATGCACATGGGTGTAAACCGCCAGCGAAGCGGCCACACGCGGCCCGAACAGGGCCAGATATTCCGGGTGCTGGGACACCGTCTCGGGGTGGCCGGCACAACAGACATGGCCGTTCAGGCAGACCACTTCGTCGGTGGCCGCCATCACCACGTGCAGGTCGTGGCTGACCAGCAGCACGCCGCGTTGGGACTGGCGGGCTTCCTGGGCGATCAGATCATAGATTTCCGCTTGGCCCGCCATGTCGACGCCGCCCACCGGCTCGTCCAGGACCAAAAGATCGGGCTGGCGCAAAAGCGCGCGGGCCAGCATCACCCGCTGCAATTCGCCGCCCGACAACTGGCTGACCTGACGGGCCAGCACGTGGCCGGCCGAGACCCGGTCCAAGGCGCCTTGCCAGTCGCCCGCAGGCGCGGCCATGGCCAGGAAGCGCCGTACCGACAGCGGAAAGGACGACGGCACCGCCAGCTTCTGCGGCACATAGCCCACCACCAGGCCGGGGCGCCGAATGACCGATCCGGAATCCGGGCGCACCAGCCCCAGCGCCACCTTGATCAGGGTGGACTTGCCGGCGCCGTTGGGGCCGATGACGGTGACGATGCGCCCCGGTTCCACAATCAGGCAGACCCCGTTCAGGGCCGCTTGGCCGTCATAGCGCAGGCTGACCCGGTCCAGTTGCACCAAGGCGGTCATGCGTGTTGACCTTGACAGGCCGGGCACAGGCCTTCCGCTTCGACCACCAGGGTCGAGATTTCGAAACCCTGGCTTTGCGCGGCCACCCGCACCGCCTGTTCGATGGAATCGTCGTTCAGTTCCGCTGCGGCGCCGCAAGCTCGGCACAACAGGAACTGGCCGGGATGGGCATGGCCGGGATGGGCGCAGCCGACGAAGGCATTCAGCTTTTCGATGCGATGGATCAGGCCATGGGCCAACAGGAAATCCAAGGCCCGGTACACGGTGGGCGGTGCCGCCTTGCCCAAGGCTTCCAGCAACGCATAGGCGCCGATGGGGGCATGGCTGCGCCACACCAGTTCCAGCACCCGGCGGCGAATGTCGGTCAAGCGGGCGCCGCGGCGGCGGCATTCCTCTTCCGCCGCTTGCAAGGCGTGGGCGACGCAGGGACCATGGTCATGATGAGGCGCGGGGAAGGACATGGGGCTTGCCAGGGCTGATTGTTATATTATAACGTTCCGTCATTCACCCCATCATGTCACGGAGCCCCCTGATGTGGAAGCCCCTGGCGTTTATCGCGCCGCTTCTCGCCCTATCCCTTCCCGCCCATGCCGAAGTGCCCAAGGTGGTGGCGTCCATCCAGCCGCTGCATTCCCTGGCCGCCATGGTGATGGACGGATTGGGAACGCCGACCTTGCTGGTCAGCGGCAGCGCCTCGGAACACGGCTATACCCTGAAGCCCTCGGACATGCGCGCCATCGAAGCGGCCCAGGTGGCGGTGATCGTCGACACCGGCTATGAAACCTTCCTGGCCAAGCCGCTAAAGGCGCGGGGCGACAAGATCGCCACCATCGCCATGGCCGACCTGCCCGGCCTGGCCGTGTACGAACCGCGCGAAGGCGGGGTGTGGGAAGCCCACGACCACAAGAAGCACGAGCATGACGCCCACGGCCACGATCATCACGACGAACTGGACGGCCATGTCTGGCTGGACCCGCGCAACGCCCAATTGCTGCTGACCGCGCTTTCCGAGCAATTGTCGGAACTGGACCCGGCCAATGCCGCCGCCTATCACCGCAACGCCGATGCGGCGCGGGCCAAGCTGGCAGCGCTGGACGGCGCGTTGAAGGACAAGCTGGCGCCGCTTGCCGGCAAGCCCTTCGTGGTGTTCCACGACGCCTATCAGTACTTCGAGGCGCGCTATGGCCTGAACGGCGTCGGCTCGATCACCGTCGATCCCGACCGCTCGCCTTCGGCCAAGCGCATGGCGGCGTTGAAGGACAAGCTGGTCAAGGCCAAGGCGGCCTGCGTGTTCCGCGAACCGCAATTCCCCGCTGGCGTGGTCGACAGCTTGGCGAAATCCGCCAACACCCGGGTCGGCCTTTTGGACCCGCAAGGCGCCACCCTGCCCCCCGGCCCGGGGCTTTACCCGGCTTTGCTGGAGAATATGGCCGATTCCTTGACCAAGTGCCTGGGCACCCCTTAATACCAGGAAGGTCTTTTTCCCGGAGAGCATCATGAGCACGTTCGACGCCGCCCTGGCCGCCATCAAGTTCAACGAAGACGGCCTGGTTCCCGCCATCGCCCAACAGCACGACACCGGGGAAGTGCTGATGATGGCCTGGATGAACGCCGAAGCGGTCAAGGAAACCCTGGAAACCGGCCGCGTCTGCTATTGGTCGCGGTCGCGCAAGGGATTGTGGCGCAAGGGCGAGACCTCGGGCCAGCAGCAGCGCCTGAAGGAATTGCTGATCGATTGCGACGGCGACACCCTTTTGATCAAGGTGGACCAGGACGGCGTCGCCTGCCATACCGGACGCCGCACCTGTTTCTACACCGCCGCCCGTGGCGACGACCTGGTCGAAGTGGAGCAGGTCAAGATCGACCCCAAGGACTTGTACAAATAATGGACAGCCTTCCCGTCACCGTGCTGACCGGTTTCCTGGGCAGCGGCAAGACCACGTTGTTGAACCATCTGCTGGCCCATCCCGGACTGGCGCAGACCGCCGTGCTGATCAACGAATTCGGCGCCGTCGGCCTGGACCACCTGTTGGTCAAGCACGTGGCGGAAGACATCGTGCTGCTGAATTCCGGCTGTTTGTGCTGCACGGTGCGCGGCGACATGGTGGACGCGCTGCGCGACCTGTTCCTGAAGCGGGTCAAGGGCGAGGTTCCGGAATTCGACCGCGTCATCATCGAAACCACCGGACTGGCCGATCCCGCCCCCATCATCCACACCCTGATGACCGACCCGTTGCTGGCCAGCCGCTATCGCCTGGACGGCATCGTCACCACGGTGGATTCGGTCAACGGTGCCGCCACCTTGAACAACCACGAGGAAGCGGTGAAACAGGCGGCGGTGGCTGACCGATTGATCCTGACCAAGACCGACATCGCCGATTACGACAAGGTGGAAGACCTGCACGCCCGCCTGCGTCAGTTGAACCCCGGCGCCCCCATCATCCGCGCCCATGACGGCCAGATCGACCCCGCCGCCATCCTGGACGCCGGCCTGTTCAACGACCGCGACAAGATCCCCGACGTACGCAAGTGGTTGAACGCCGAAGCCTATGCTGACGATCACCATCACGACCACCATCACGACCACCATCACCACGACGTCAACCGCCACGACGACCGCGTCGCCGCCTTCGTCTTCACCACGGAAAAGCCGGTCAGCTGGCCGGCGCTGTCCTTCGCCCTGGAACTGCTGATTTCCAACAAGGGCGAGAACATCCTGCGCATCAAGGGTATCGTCAACGTCGACGGCCGCGACAAGCCGCTGGCCATCCATGGCGTCCAACACGTCTTCCATCCGCCGGCAGCGTTGGACGCCTGGCCCGACGACGACCACCGCACCCGCATCGTCTTCATCACCCGCGATTTCGGCCGCGAAGCCATCACCCGCATGCTGGGCGGAGTTCTGGAAATTTCCGAACAAACCGGCGTCTAAAGAAAAACCCCGGACTGGTTTCCCAGTCCGGGGTTGAAGTTCAATACCGGGCATCCTTGGGCTTTTTCCCGTCGGGCCAGTCCTTGACCTTGGCGGCGAAGTCGGGACGCGGCTGGTGGGTGAAATATTCCGACACGTCCACCGCTTCCTGTTCGGTCAAGGCCTTGCCCTGGCCCAGGGGCCAGTGGGTGCCCCAGGCGATGGGCATGTTGTTCAAGACGAAGGCGGCGGCGGTGTAGGTGCGGGCCATGCCGGCGCCGATATTGAAGGATTCGTCGCCCCACAGCGGCGGGAAGATGTATTCGCCCTGTGCGTCCTTCAGGCCTTCGCCGTTGTCGCCATGACAGGCGGCGCATTTCTCGCCATAGACCTTCTGGCCGTTGGCCGGGTCGGGGACATGCGGCATGTTGCGGTTGCCCACGCCACGGCCCGCCACCTTGGCGTCCTTGGGGATGCCTTCCGACAGCCAGTCGAAATAAGCGATGATGGCGGTCATTTCCTTGGAATCGGGTTTCAGCGGCTTGCCGTTCATGGACCGCATCATGCAGCCGTTGACCCGCTCCTTCAGCGTCACCTCGCGGCCCGCACGCGGGTTGAACTGCGGGAAGGTCGGCGCCGAGCCATAGAAGGCGCCGCCCACCGGGGTCTTGCCGCCGTTCATGTGGCAATTGGTGCAATTCATCCCGGCCCCCACGTTGTCCGGCAACAGATGCTTGGTGTCGGTCAGCAGGCGGCGCCCCAGGCGGATCAGCTCGCCCTTTTCACCGGCCGGCATGGCGGTGTCGGGCTTGGGGGCGAAGGGCAGCACGCCTTCGGGCAGTTTGGCCTTGGCGATTTCGGTGGGCAGGCCCAGACGCTGTTTGGCGGCCAGCGACACCTTGCGCAAAGCGGCCACGTCGGACGCCGCGACCGCGCCGGCATGGTTGCCCCAGCCGCCGCGCACGAAGCTGACCATGTCGGCGATGGTGGCGTCGTCCAGCCGGTCGAAGGCCGGCATGGCGAAGGCCATCTTGTCATGGGGCGTCGCCGCCATATGGCCACCATCCAAGGTGATGCGGATGACGGATGTGGCGTCTTGGGTCAGCACCGCCGAATTGCCGGCCAAGGCCGGATAGACGGACGGCGCGCCCTTGCCGTCGGGCCGGTGGCACGACGCGCAATATTCCATGTAGGCGGTGGCGCCACGGGTGCTGTAGTCACCGCTTTTCAACGCCGTGAAGGTGGCGTCGGACGCGGCCGCCGCCACGTCGGTGCCGGGCGTCGGCGACAGCGATTTCAGATAGCGCGCCATGGCGGTCAAGTCGTTGTCGCTCAGGTGTTGGGTGGAATGGCTGATCACTTCCACCATGCCGCCGAAAGCCGCGGTGAAATCGTTGCGGCCGGTCTTCAGGAAGCGGGTCAGGTCGGCCTCGCTCCACGAGCCCAGGCCGGCCCCCTTGCCGCCGCGCAAGTCCTTGGCGTGCCAGCCGTCGATATTGGCGCCGGCCAGATAAGCGGCGCCGTCAGCGACGCCCATGGCCTTTTCCTGGAAGCCCAGGCCGCGCGGCGTGTGACACGATCCGCAATGGCCCAGACCTTCCACCAGATAGGCGCCGCGATTCCACTGCGCGTCCTTGTCGGCGGCAGGCTGGTGGCGGCCGAAATCAACGTACAGGGCGTTCCACACCGCCAAAGTCCAGCGCATGGAAAGCGGCCAGGGGATGTCGGTGTCCTTGTTCTTTTGCGAAACCGCCGTCACCCCCTTGGTGAAATAGGCGTAAAGCGCCTGCATGTCGGCGTCGGACACCTTGGTGTAGGACGGGTACGGCATGGCCGGATACAGCTTGTGTCCGCCCTTGGCGACGCCATCGCGCACGGCGGCGGCGAATTCGTCATAGGAATAGCCGCCGATGCCGGTCGCCGGATCGGGGGTGATGTTGGTGGAATAAACGGTGCCGACCGGGGTTTCCATGGGCAGGCCGCCAGCCATATAGGCGCCCCCCGGCGCCGTGTGGCAGGCCGTGCAATTGCCGGCGACGGCCAAATAGCGCCCCTTGTCGATCTGGTCTTGGGAAAAATCCGCCCGGGCCAGCCCCGGGGCCGCGAACATCAACGCTGCGACCATGGTGAATGTGGGTTTCACGGCAACCTCCTGCCCCTTGCGCCCCCAGAAACGGGGCCTGGGGGCAAGCCTAGACCCTGGTTTTCCACAAACATATTGGGGTTAAGACACCCCGGATCAGGGTTTTCCCTAAGCTGCGTGCGCTTTGCGCCCCACGCGTCCCGGTGTATGGATGAACCATGCGCCTGATGATCCTGATCCTGCTGTGCTTCACCTTCACCGTCCCGGCGGCAGCGGCCGAGGTGCGGGTGGGCGTCCTGGCCTATCGCGGCGCCGAACGGGCGGAACAGGATTGGCTGGGCACCCTGGCCCATCTGAACACCAGCCTGCCGCAACACCGCTTTGTCGCCGTCCCCTTGGACCTGCCCGGCCTGACCCAGGCGGTGGAAGCCCGCCAGGTGGATTTCGTCATCACCAATCCCGGCCATTACGTGGAACTGGAAAGCCTGTTCCACACCACCCGCATCGCCACGGTGGAAAGCATCCCCGGCCCGTCGCCGGGAATGGCCATCGGATCGGCGGTGCTGGTGCGGGCCGACGTCCCGGGCTTGCGCGGTCTGGCCGATCTGCGCGGCAAGCGTCTGGCCGCCGTCGCACCCGACGCCTTTGGCGGCTTTCGCGTGGTGTGGCGGGAATTGCTGGCCTTGAACCTGGACCCGTTCACCCAAATGGACACCCGGTTTTTGGGCTTTCCCATGGAAGGAATCGTGGCGGCGGTGCAGGACGGCCGCGTGGACGCCGGCATCCTGCGCGTCTGCCTGTACGAGCAACTGGTCGGGGAAGGACAGCTGAACCCTGACCATTTCCGCATCCTGTCGGCCCGACACGTGCCCGAATCGCCGTGCCTGACCTCGACCCGGCTTTACCCCGACTGGCCCTTCGCCCGCCTGGACAGCACCGACCCCGCCCTGGCCAAGCAGGTGGGCATGGCGCTGTTGTCCATGCCCATGACCGACGGCCAGGGCTGGACGGTGCCGGTGGACTACCAAACCGTCCACGAGCTGTTCCGCGACCTGAAGATCGGCCCTTACGAACATCTGACACGGCGCAGCTTCACCGAGACCTTGCGCGACAACTGGCCGTGGCTGATGCTGGCGGCCTTGGGCATCCTGTGGTGGGTGGTCCATGTGGCACGGGTGGAATACCTGGTGCGCAGCCGCACCGACGAATTGCGCCGGGCCCACGAATCGGCACGGCGCCAACGTGACGAAATGGAACATGCCGCCCGTCTGGCCCTGATGGGCGAGATGGCGTCGTCATTGGCCCATGAAATCAACCAGCCGCTGGCCGCCATCGCCAATTACGCCCGCGGCTGCCAGCGCCGGCTGGCCGACGGATCCGACCCGGATGGGGTGGCCGAAGGCGTCGGACTGATCGCAACCCAAGCCGACCGTGCCGCCGACATCGTCAAGCGCATGCGCAGCTTTGTGCGCAAAAGGCTGCCCGAACCGCAAAGCATCGCCATCAACGACGTCATCCGCGATTCCTTGGGCCTGTTCCAGGTGTTGGCCGGCCGCGCCGGCGTGGACATCACCTTGTCACTGGCCGACGGCCTGCCCATGGTCACCGCCGACCGCGTCCAGTTGGAACAGGTGCTGCTGAACCTGATGAAGAACGCCGCCGACGCCCTGGCCCACAGGGACCACCGCCAGATCACCGTCACCAGCAAAAGCGCGGTGGGCGGGCTGGAAGTGGTGGTGGCCGACAACGGCCCGGGCCTGCCCCCCGACGCCCTGGCCCATCTGTTCGATCCCTTCTTCACCACCAAGAAAGACGGCCTGGGCCTGGGTCTGTCGCTGTCGCGCTCGATCATCGAAGCCCATGGCGGCCACCTATGGGGCGAAAACCGTCCGGAAGGCGGCGCCCGCTTCCACTTCCTGCTTCCCCATGCCGAAGGACCCAAGCCATGACCGCCACCATCCATGTGGTCGACGACGACGAGGCCATGCGCCATTCCCTGGCCTTTTTGCTGAAATCGTTGGGCCATCCGGTGGAAAGTCATGATTCGGCCGAAGCCTTCCTGCGCCACTGGCGACCCGGGCTGGCCGGCTGTCTGGTGCTGGACGTGCGCATGCCGGGAATGAGCGGCCTGGAATTGCAACGCCATCTGGAAAACCGGGGCAACACCTTGTCCATCGTCTTCCTGTCCGGCCATGGCGACATTCCCATGGTGGTCCGCGCCATGCGGGCCGGAGCCCTGCAATTCCTGGAAAAACCCTGCAACGATCAGGTTCTGCTGGACGCCGTGGCGGAAGGCCTGCGCCAAAGCCTGGACGCGGCGGCGGAATGGCAGCAAACCATCGACATCCAGACCCGGCTGGAGCAGCTGACCCCCCGTGAACTGGCCGTGATGCAGTTGGTGTCCGAAGGGAAACCCAATAAGGTGATCGCCCACGAACTGGACATCTCGATCAAGACAGTCGAGGTTCACCGCGCCCACGTGATGGAAAAAATGGACGCCGGATCGGTGGCGGAGCTGACTCGCCTGCTGCTGGAAAGTAAGGGTAAACCCTGACGCAACCAGGGTTTACCCTTAATGTGCATATTCCATGAAGTAATTTAGGATTGTTATAAATTAACTATCCTTAATATGGAGAATATGCATGCGTCTGGTGCGTTCCACCTTGATCCTTCTCGGCCTTGCCGCGTCACCGGCTTGGGCGGCGGAAACCGCCGTCGTCGATCTGACCACGTGGAAGGTGCCCGACATCAACAGCCTGCCCGACGACTCCCATGGGAAGCTGGTCCGTTTCGGCCACGAACTGACGGTGGCGACGTTCAAGCATATCGGCCCGGAAGTGGCGGACAAGTCCAAGCGTTACGCCGGCAACAACCTGTCGTGCCAGAACTGCCACCGCGAGGCCGCCACCCAGCCCTATGCCATGCCGTGGACCGGGGTCTCGGCGGTGTTCCCGCAATACCGGTCCCGTGAAGACAAGATCAGCACGGTCGAAGACCGGGTCAACGGCTGCATGCAGCGTTCCATGGCCGGCCAGAAACTGCCCGACGACTCGCCCGAGATGAAGGCTTTCGTCGCCTATATCGACTTCCTGTCGCAGGGGATTCCCAAGGGCGCCAAGATCACCGGCGCCGGCGTCAAGGCCGTCGCCCTGCCCGACCGCATGGCCGACTTGGCCCATGGCGAGCAGGTATTCAAAGAGGTGTGCAGCGCCTGCCACGGCGAAGACGGCCATGGCGTGCGCAACGGCGCCCAGAGCGACGCCCAAGGATATCAGTTCCCGCCGCTGTGGGGCCCCGATTCCTATAACCAGGGGGCCGGCATGTACCGTCTGGCCTCGGCCGCCCGCTTCGTCATGCACAACATGCCGCTGGGCACCACCTATGCCGCCCCCACTCTCAGCATCGATCAGGCCTATGACGTGATGGCCTATGTCAACACCCAGCCGCGCATGGCCAAGCAAGGCATGGAGAACGACTTCCCCAACCGCTTGAAGAAGCCGGCGGACATGCCGTTCCCGCCCTATGCCGACGGATTTTCCCAGGCCCAGCACCAATATGGCCCCTTCGGCCCCATCAACGCCGAACTGAAGCGCCTGAACGAGCAGGCCAAGACCGACAAGCGCTGACGCCCCAGATAAGAATCCATATTAGAATTGTTATTGATTGCATCGGGGAGATAGTATAGCGTTCAAGTCAGATGTTGGCCTCTCCGAGGTCAGCCTCCCTCTCTAAGACAACTCCTCCGCCGCCCGCCTCCCCCCCTTGGCGGGCGGCTTTTTATGTGCGCCCCGTCACCACAATGTAACCTTTGGTGGATTTGCCATGCCCCATCACCTCTGATATGCAGAGAGGGGGAGCCGGGAGGGGACGCATGACTACGATCTTCCGTATCTGTCATTTGTTGCTGGTCGGCCTGTGCGCCTTGATCCTGGCGCCGTCGGCCCAGGCCAAGACCGACCTGATCCTGTGGCATTCCATGCCCGGGGCGCTGGGAACCTGGATAGACGACCTAGCCAAGGGGTTCAACGCCGGCAACGCCGGCTATCGGGTCGTTCCCATCTACAAGGGCAGCTATGATTCGAGCCTGACCGAAGCGCTGCAGGCGCACAGCCGTGGCAAGGCCCCACACATGCTGCAGGTCTTCGAGGTGGGCACCGCCACCATGATGGCGGCCCGCGACCTGATCCGCCCGGTGCACGAAGTCATGGCCCTGGCCGGGCTGGACTTCATCGAAAACGCCTATTTGCCGGCGGTGACGCTTTATTACTCCAGCCTGGACGGCAAGCTTTTGTCGCTGCCGCTGAATTCGTCCACCCCGGTGCTGGTGGCCAACCGCCAGGCCCTGGCCCGCGCCGGCTTGAACCCCAAGCAGATTCCCACCACCTGGCCCGAACTGGAAGCTACCGGCCGCGCCCTGGTCAATGCCGGGTTTTCCTGCGGCTTCACCAGCCAGTGGCAATCATGGATCTTGCTGGAAAACATGTCGGCCTGGCACGACGTGCCGTTCGCCAGCAAGCAGAACGGTATCGGCGGCATCGACGTGGAACTGAAGTTCAACTCGCCCTTCCACGTCACCCATGTGGAACGCTTGGCCGCCATGGTCAAGGACAAGGTCTTCCTGCCCCCCAGCCACCGCGACGAGGCGCTTTCCAAGTTCCTGGACGGCACCTGCCCGCTGTTGTTGGCGACCTCGGCGTCCTATGGCGAGTTGAAGGCCCAGAAAGACTTGGATTTCGGCATCGGCATGCTGCCCTACTGGCCGGAAATCCAGTGGGCACCGCGCAATTCCATCATCGGCGGCGCCACGCTTTGGGCCATGAACGGCCACCCCGCCACCGATTATGTGGGCATCGCCCAGTTCTTCCATTACCTGACCTCGGCCGAGGTGCAGGCGGCGTCGCACCAGCGCACCGGCTATCTTCCCATCAGCCGCGCCGCCTATTCGCTGTCGCGGCGCCAGGGCTTTTACGAAAGCAACCCCCAGGCGGAAACCGCCATCAAGCAGATCACCCTGCACTGGCCGACGGAAAATTCCCGCGGCGTGCGCCTGGGCAACTTCATCCCCATCCGCGCCGTCATCGACCAGCACCTGGACGCCATCTGGGAAGGCCGCGAAACCGCCAAGCAGGGCCTGGACGAAGCGGTCAGACGTGGCAACGAATTGCTGAAGGACTTCTCGCGCGAGGCCAATAGCGGTCGATGACCACAATCAGCCGCTGATGAAATCCGCCACCGCCCGGGTGAACTCGGCGGGCTTGTCGGCGTGGACCCAATGCCCCGCCCCGTCCATCACCCGCATCTCGGCCTTGGGGAAAAGCGCGGCGATGACGTCTTCGTGGGCCGGGGTCACATAATCGGACAGGGCGCCGTGCAGGAACAGCGTCGGCCCTTCGTAACAGGTGCCGTCGGGGACATGGGGAAAAGCCAGGATGTCGTCCATGGCCGCCCCCAGCACCGCCAGATTGGGGCGCCAGCGATAGGAACCGGGCTGGCCGTCCAGATTCTGCATCAGGAAGGCGCGGACACGAGGGTCGTCGATCACCCCATGCATGGCCAGCTCCACGTCGCCGCGCCGCTGGGCGGTGGCGATGGGGGCGGCACGCATGGCCTTGATGTAGGGGGCGAAGGTGTGGGTATAGCTGACCGGGGCAATGTCCACCACCACCAGCTTTTCCACCAGTTGCGGATAGGTCAAAGCCAGCATCATCGCCGCCTTGCCCCCCATGGAATGGCCGACCACGATGGCCCTGCCGCCGCATTTGGTCTTGATGAAGTCGGCCAGCTGACGGGCCATGAACGGATAATCCATGGTTTCCGACCACGGACTGGCGCCATGGTTGGGCATGTCCACGGCCATCACCCGATGGGTTTCGCCCAGCTTGGTGGCGATGCCGCCCCAATTGCGCGCCGAGCCCAACAGCCCGTGCATGATGACCAGCGGCTTGCCGCTGCCGGCTTCGATGACGTTCAGGTTCATGATCAATGCCCGATGATCTGGCCCAGGAACTGGCGGGTGCGGTCGCTTTTGGGGTCGGAAAAGAACTGTTCCGGCGGCGCCATCTCGATGACCCGGCCTTCGGCCATGAACACCATGGTGTCGGCGACCGCACGAGCGAAGCCCATTTCGTGGGTGACGCAGATCATGGTCATGCCTTCGCCGGCCAGTTCGATCATCACGTCCAGCACTTCCTTGACCATTTCCGGGTCCAGCGCGCTGGTGGGTTCGTCGAACAGCATGATGCTGGGCTTCATGGCAAGCGCCCGGGCGATGGCGACACGCTGCTGCTGGCCGCCCGACAACTGGCCGGGGAACTTCTTGGCCTGGTCGGGAATGCGGACACGTTCCAGCAACTGCATGGCCAGATCCTCGGCTTCCGCCTTGGGGACGTGCTTCACCCAGGTGGGCGCCAGGGTCAGGTTCTGCAGCACGGTCAGGTGCGGGAACAGGTTGAAGCTTTGGAACACCATGCCGACATCCTTGCGGATGGCTTCGATGGCCTTCAGGTCGTCGCCCAACTCGATATTGTTGACCAAGATGCGGCCGGCCTGATGTTCTTCAAGCCGGTTGACGCAGCGGATCATGGTGGACTTGCCCGAGCCCGACGGCCCGCACACCACCACCTTCTCGCCCTTCTTCACCGAAAGGTTGACGTCCTTCAGCACATGGAAGGCGCCATACCATTTTTGCACGTCGATCAATTCGACCACGGGAGCGTCGGACATCAAACCTCCTTCAGCGGCGATGGCCGGTGGCGAGCTGGCGCTCGAGCCACTGGCTGTAACGGGACATGGAGAAACAGAACACCCAATAGATGACGGCGGCGATGATGTAGCCTTCGACGAAATAAGGCCGCCATTCCGGGTCGGCCAAGGCCGCCTTGGACGCCGCCAACAGGTCGTAAAGACCGACGATGGTCACCAGCGAGGTGTCCTTGAAGCAGGAAATGAACTGGTTGACGATGGGCGGGATCACCAGCCGCAGCGCCTGGGGCAGCACGATGAGACGCATCTTGCGCCAATAGGGCAGCCCCAGCGCGTCGGCGGCTTCTTCCTGGCCGCGCGGAATGGCCTGCAGGCCGCCGCGCACCGCTTCCGCCAGATAGGCGGCGGTGAACAAGGTGATGCCGACCAAGGCGCGCAGCAGCTTGTCGATGCTCACCCCTTCCGGCAGGAACAGCGGGAACATGACAGAGGCCATGAACAGCACGCTGACCAGCGGCACGCCGCGCACCAGTTCGATATAGCCGGTGCAGATGGCCTTGATGGCCGGCAGGTTGGACCGCCGGCCCAAGGCCAGCACGATGGACAGCGGAAAGGCCAGGACGATGCCCAACAGCGCCAGCCCCAGGGTCAGCGGCAAGCCGCCCCACAGACCGGTTTCCACATAGGACAGACCCAAGACGCCGCCCCACATCAGCCACGCCACCACCACGATGGCGGCCAACCAGGCATAGCCCAGTTCACGACGCCAGAAACGGCGCGGCGCGCTGGTGGCCAGCATGGCGATGACGATGCAGGTGGCCAGCAATGGCCGCCAATGCTGGTCATAGGGATAGACCCCGAACAGCATCAGCCGGTTCTTTTCCCCCATCAGCGCCCAACAGGCGCCGGCGGAATCGCGGCACGCACCGGCGGTGCCGTCGGCGACGCTCCAGGTGGCGTGCAGCAGGCCCCAACCGATCAGCGGCGGAACGGTCTCCCACAACAGGAACAGCGCCAGCAAGGTCAGGATAGTGTTGGGAACGCTGTCGAACAGGTTGCTTTTGGCCCAGCCCAGCGGTTTCCACAAGGCGGGCGCGGGGACCACCGCCGAGGACGGTTCCTCGACGTCGGCGGCGGCGGTTGCGGCGTGGATGTCGTCTTCCGGCTTGATCATCGGGTCACCAGCGCCACTTTCGAGTTGTACCAGTTCATCAGCAGCGACAGCGCCAAGGACACCACCAGATAGACCGCCATGGTCAGGGCCACGCCCTCGACCGCCTGACCGGTCTGGTTGATGGCGGTGTTGGCGACGCTGACCAGATCGGGGTAACCGATGGCCACCGCCAGCGACGAATTCTTCAACAGGTTCAGATACTGGCTGGTCAACGGCGGCACGATGACGCGCAGCGCCTGGGGCAGCACCACCAGACGCAGAGTCTTGGCCCGCGACAAGCCCAGGGACAAAGCCGCCTCGGTCTGGCCGTGGGGCACAGCCAGAATGCCGGATCGCACGATTTCGGCGATGAACGAAGCGGTATAGACCGACAGGCCGGCCAGCAACGCGGCGAATTCGGGGCTAAGGTCGACACCGCCCTGGAAGTTGAAGCCCCGCAATTCGGGGACGCTCCATTCCACTGGGGCGCCGGTGACCGTCAGGGTCAGCAACGGCAACAGCACCATGGCGGCAAGTCCGGTGGACAGCCAGGGAAAGGGATGGCCGGTGCGGTTCATGCGGTCAACGGCCCAGCGCCGCAGCACGAACAGACCGACGAAAGCCAAGGCCAAAACCACCATGGCCGGCCAATAGGACTCGTGCCAGACCGGGGCCGGCAGCTTCAGTCCGCGATTGGACAAAAACACCCCCAGACCGACGTCGATGGCCTGACGCGGCACCGGCAGCGCGGTGACGATGCCGTACCAGACGAACAATTGCAAAAGCAGCGGGACGTTGCGCACGCCTTCCACGTAAAGGGTGGCAAGGCGGGCGATCAGCCAGTTGCGCGACAGGCGGGCGACACCCACCGTCAACCCGATCAACGACGCCAGGATGATGCCCAACACCGCCACTTTCAGGGTGTTGAGCACGCCCACCAGCAAAGCGCGGGCATAGGTGTCGGCGGCGGAATAGGGAATCATCCCTTCACCGATGTCGAACCCCGATTCCTGTCCCAGGAATCCCAACCCGGTGGCGATGCCGCGCGCCGCCAGATTGGCCAGGGTGTTGTGCACCAGGTACCAGCCCAGGGCGACGACGCCGCCCACCACCAGCACCTGATACAACACGCCGCGGAAGCGGGCGCTGTACAACAGCGCCCGCACCGAGGCCGGCTTGGCGGATTTGCCCATCCCGCTCATGCCCTTGTCCGTTCTTACTTGAACGGCGGGGAGTACATCAGGCCGCCGTGGCTATAAAGCGCGTTCTGGCCACGGGCGATCTTCAGCTTGGAACCTTGACCGACATTGCGTTCAAAGCTTTCGCCGTAATTGCCCACCTGCTTGATGATGGCCTTGGCCCAGGCTTCGTCCAGGCCCAGCGCCTTGCCGTTGCCGGCGGTGACGCCCAGCAGGCGCTTGACTTCCGGGTCCGGAGAAGAGGCGGCCATCTGGTCGACGTTGCCCATGGTCACGCCCTTTTCCTCGGCGGCGATCATGGCGTAGATGGACCAGCGCACCACGTCCATCCACTGGTCGTCACCGTGGCGCACGGCCACGCCCAGCGGTTCCTTGGAAATCAGTTCGGGCAAGATGACGTAATCGGCCGGGTTCGGCATTTCGTTGGCGCGGATGGCGGCCAACTGCGAAGCGTCCGAGGTGTAAACGTCGCAACGCCCCGCGATGAAGGCGGCGGCCAGTTCTTCGTTCTTTTCGATGACCACCGGCTTGTAGGTCAGCTTGTTGGCGCGGAACCAGTCGGCCAGATTCTGTTCGGTGGTGGTGCCCGGCAACACGCAGACGGTAGCGCCGTTCAGTTCCTTGGCCGACTTGACCCCCAGCTTGGTGGGAACCATGAAGCCCTGGCCGTCGTAGTAGTTCACCACGGTGAAGTTCAGGCCGTTGGCGGTGTCACGCGACAGGGTCCAGGTGGTGTTGCGGGCCAACAGGTCGATTTCACCCGATTGCAGGGCCGGCAGACGTTGCTGGGCCGACAGGGGGGAATACTTCACCTTGGTGGAATCGCCGAACATGGCGGCGGCCACGGCGCGGCAGGCGTCGACGTCCAGACCGCTCCAGTTGCCCTTGTCGTCGGGAGCGGAGAAACCATAAAGCCCCAGGTTGACGCCGCACTGGACGAAGCCCTTGGCCTTGACCGCATCGAAAGTCGGACCGGCATAGGCCGGAGAAGCGGCGACGGCCAGCACAGCGGCGACGGTGAATGCCTTCAACGATTTCATCGGATAAGCCCCCGTTTGGATTGGTTGAAGAAACAGGCTAGGCCGGATTCGGCTTTCGGTCTAGGTGGTATCACCACGGATTCTCGAAATTCGGTCCAGCAATACCAGAAATGGGAATTCTTTCAGAGGCTTTCCAGTCCCGGTAACAGGCAACGCGTTGACTTCTTATGGCCTGCGTCGATATGGTCCCTGTTGATTTGCAAGGGCTAAGCAAAAAGCATGTCAGCGCACCGACAGGGCTTCTTGGGATTGTTCCGAACCGACGGCAACACCGTCCGGGCGCTTTTGCTTGCCCTGGTTCTGCAAATTCTTCTGCCTTTGTCCGGCGTCATCCCGGCGCAAGCCGCCCCCAGCCCTGATTCCCTGGTTATCTGTACCGCTCAGGGCATGGTCACCATGGTCCCCGACGGCCAAGGCGGCTGGAAAAAACAGGCGGACACCGCCCAGACCGGCATTCAGTGCGCCTTCTGCCTGCCGCTTCTGGGCCTGACCGCGCAGCCGGCCGCCGCCCCCGGCCTGGCCTTGCCCATCGTCACCAAGGTCACGCCGCAAAGCCTGACCGATGACGGCATTCCGGGCGATTCCCATGTGCTTTCGGCGCGCCCCCGCGGGCCGCCCGCGTCCCTCGTCTGAACTGAACCCCTTCGCATTCTTCAGTTAGCCGAGGTTATCGTTCCATGGCCCATGTTCCGACATGGCGGCGCGCCACCGCGCCCGCCCTTGCCCTTGCTTTGATTGCTCCCGCCGCCCTGGCGGAAGACCAAGCCCAAGATGCCCCCCAGGTTTTCGACGAAGTCAGCGTGACCGCCACCCGCAGCGAACGCGCCACCAAGGACGTGCCGCAATCCATCAGCGTCATCGGCGCCGAACGCATCGACGAAGAGAAGATGTTCAACGTCAAGGATGCCCTGGCCGGTACGGCGGGCGTGCAGATCGACAGCAAGAACAGCGGCTCGGACGTGCGCCTGTCCATTCGCGGCGCCGGCATCAAGGCCGCCTATGGGGTGCGCGAAATCATGGTGCTGCGCGACGGCGTCCCCATGACCGACCCCGACAGCTTCACCCGTTTCGACTTCATCGACACCCAGGACATCGAGCGCATCGAGGTGGTCAAGGGGCCGGGCTCCATCTTCTCGACCGGATCGGCGGGCGGCACGGTGCAGATTCTGTCGAAATCGGTGTTCGACGACAACGCCAACCGCGCCCGTGTCGGACTGGGCAGCCAGGGCGCCGAAAACTATCACCTGCGCTGGGGCGGCATGGTCGACGACAACCAGGCGGTGGCGGTGACCCTGTCGCGCCGGGTGTTGGAAAACGGCTGGCGCCGCTGGAACAATTTCGAGACCAACCAGGCCGGCTTCAAATACGGCCGCATCATGCCGTCGGGCGGCACCTGGGAAAGCGAGCTGGCCTTTTCCAACAGCTTCACCCAATTGCCCGGAAGCATGAACGTCAACCAATTCAACGAATACCGGTCCAGCGGACGGCAAAATGACTCGTCCGACGCCTTCAAGAACACCGGCCGCGACGCCTGGACCATCTTCGCCAATACCCGCTACGAGCAGGATTTCGGCGATTTCAGCTTTCGTCCGCGGTTCTATGCCAATCACTGGGAGCATTATCACCCGGTCACCGGCGTGGTGAACGTGTCGGAAGGCAACTACATCTTCGGCACCGACCTTGAAGGGGAATACCGCCACGGCCTGATGGGGATGAACTCGTCGCTGGTGGGCGGCGTCACCATGCGCGCCGACCTGTCCTTGGACGCCCGCAAATACGCCTATCGCGACATCCGGGTGTCGGGCGGCCGTATCCGCGAAACCTATTCGGACGTGGCCGGCGCATTGTTGTCCACCGAGGACACCAAGAACTATCTGGTCGGCGTCTTCGCCCAGGAAACCATCAACCCCACCGACCGGCTGTCGGTGGATTTCGGTGGACGCGTCGATCGCACCATGTTCGAGATCGACACCGACGAGCGTGGCGAATACAGCTATTCCACCGGCAACTACACCTGGGCGGCCAGCCAAAGCCAGGTGACCCCATCCTTCACCCTGGTCTCGCCGAAAGTGGGCGCCAGCTACAAGCTGACCCCCACCTTGACCGCCTATACCAGCCTGGCCCAGGCCGACCAGGTGCCGTCGTCTTCGGAACTGTCCAGCAATCCCGGCCTGACCACCGCGCAATCGCGCAATTACGAAATCGGGCTGAAACTGCGGTCCCAAGACTGGCAGCTCGATACCGCGCTTTACTACAACCCGGTCAAGGACGACATCGTCCAGGTCTATGAAAACGGCCAGTCGGTCTATCAGAACGCCGGCCAGACCAACAAGAAGGGCTTCGACGGCAGTCTGTCCTATCGTCTGTTGCCGGGCCTGACCGTGGGCGGCACCTACACCTATGCCGATTACACCTATGACCGCTTCGCCGAGGTGACCGGCAGCGGCGCCGCCAAGACCACCACCAGCCGGGCCGGAAAACGGGTGCCGCTGATCCCCATGCACCAATATTCGCTGTTCGCCCAGTACCGCCACGACAGCGGCCTGCACGCCAAGCTGCAGACCTTCAGCTTCGGCGATTACTTCATGGACAACGCCAACACCGAATCCTATGGCGGCTATTCCTTCGTCACCAACCTGGCCGTGGGCTGGGACATCACGCCCAGCCACATCGTGTCGCTGAACGTCGACAACGTCTTCGACCAGCATTACGCCACCGAGGCCAAGAAGGACGTCAACGGCAGCAAGACCTATGCCGGCGCCGCCCCCAGGACCTTCCTGGCCACCTACACCATGAAGTTCTAGGGGGAAACGTCATGCGCCCCATCGCCTTCGTCACCGTGGTCTTGCTGGCGGCGTCCGCGCCAGCCCTGGCCCAACACGAAAACCATGCCGCGCCGCCTTCGGGGCGCGGCCAAGCCCAGGCCTGGACCGCCACCCCCATGGTGCTGGGCCGTCCAGCGGGACGAGCCGAAGCCGTCGCCATCCCCGCCAACATGGACGCCGACACCCTGACCGTCATCGCCCCCGACGGCATCAACGGCGGCCTGCCCCTGGAAAGCGGTCAGGCCCGGATCAAACCGAAATCGGGCAATTACCATTTGGTGTTGGCACAAGGCCGTGCCGGGCAAGCCGTGGTCAACGCCGCCTCGGCGGTGTATTTCAGCAATCCCGGCCCCGCCCCCAGCCACATCCTGGCCAATCCCCCGGCCGGCCTGATGCTGTTGCCGGAAAGGCTGCCCCGCGAACACGCCAATTTCCACAGCGGCGAAGCCGTGCGGTTCCGTCTGACCGCCGACGGCACCCCCCTGCCCGGCATGCCGGTCCAGGTGGAAACCGCCAACGGTACCCGCCAGAAGCTCAGGACCGATTTGGACGGCTGGGTCCAAGTCAGCCTTCCCGCCGACTTCCCCCCCGTCGACCAACGCCCGGAAGAAGCCCACGGTCGGCCCTTGACCGCCGGATTCGTGCTGTCGGCCAGCTTGAACACCGGGGTGCAGCCGCATCTGGCCAGTTTCGCTTATGCCTATGGCCCGAACCAATTGGACAAAGCCTCGCCGGGTTTCGGCGCTGGAATCGCCCTGTTGGGCATGGCTTTCGCAATCCCCCTGGTCCTGCGCCGTAACTCCAAAGGTGCCGCATGAGCCCGTTCACCATGATCCGCCTGCGCCCCTGGGTCCAGGCCATCAGCTTCGTCTTCCTGGTCTGGGGGGCAGGCGTCGTCGGCCATTATTCCGCCGACAAGATTTCCGGCGCCTTTCCGGCCCTGTCCTGCGCCTATGACCAGGAAAACAGCGCCTATTGCGTGCTGATCCCGATCCAGCACCAGTTGCACCACCGGGTGGGCGAGGCCCTGGTGAAGATGCAGACCATCACCGCCACGGTGATCCTGCCGCTGCTGTTCACCTTGCTGTCTTTCCTGGCCTTCTTCGTGGTGCTGAACAAGGCGTTCTGCGGCTGGCTGTGCCCCCTGGGGACGGCCCAAGAAGCCCTGTTCGCCATCGGCCAGCGCTTCGACTTGGCGTTTCGTCGGGTGCCGGCGGCCTGGCGGCCGAAAGTCTCCACCCTCAAGTGGCTGGTTCTGGCCCTGGCCATCTTCGCCCTGCCGCTGATTTCCGGCATGGGGGCGTTGCCGCATACCTTCCGCGATCCCTGGTGTCAGGTCTGCCCGTCGCGGGTGCTGACCACCCTGGCCAGCGGCGACGTGACGCAGTTGGCCCTGCCTTTGGGCGGCGATGTCTCGCAATGGGTGTTCGTCGCCCTGCGCGATCTGGGCTTCGGCTTCGGCGCCGTCTTCGCCCTGTCGTTCCGCCAGCCGTTCTGCCGCATCTGTCCCATGCTGGCCCTGCACGCCCTGCTGCGGCGGGTGGCGCCGCTGCATCTGGCCAAGAAAGCCAGCGCGCGCTGCGACAAATGCGGGCTGTGCAGCAAGGCCTGTCCCATGGACATCGACGCCATCCACCGTGAACACGGCCCCAAGGCGTTCACCGCCGATTGTACGCTTTGCGGCCGCTGCGTGGCCTTTTGCCCCGAGGACGGCACCTTGTCCCTGCGCCTGGGGCCGGTTCCGCTGGTCACCTCCTCGGCGCAATCCTTTGCCCGGATGACCCGCAAGCAAAGCCCGGAAGGCAAGCCCAAGCCGGTGCCCAAGGGCTCGATCAAGGGGACGGTCTAGCCATGGACGCCCTGGGATTGGCCGGCGTGTTCGTGCTGGGGGTGTCGGTGGGACTGACCGCCTGCGCGGTGTCGTGCCTGCCCTTCATCGGCACCTGGGCCATGGCCCGGGGCCAGGGCGGCTGGGCGGCGGCCGAGGATCTGGCCGCCTTCCTGGCCGGACGCTTGGCCGGTTACGCCCTGCTGGGCGGGCTGGCCGGTTGGGCCGGGGAAAGCCTGGGCCGGGCTTTGTCCGGTCCCAGCGGCCATCTGGCCATCGGGCTGGCCGGCATCTTCGCCGGTCTGGCCTTGCTGGTGGGCGGCGGCAAAGCGGGAAAAAGCTGCGCCGCCACCCGTACCGCCCTGCCGCCCCTGGCCCTGGGGGCGGCACTTAGCCTGACGCCATGCATGCCCTTGACCTCGCTGCTGGCGGCGGCGGCCTTGTCCGGTCAGCCGCTGAACGGCGCCGCCATGGGATTGGTGTTCGGATTGGGGGCGGCGGTCACCCCCCTGGTGATCGCGGTACCGGTACTGGGCCTGTTGGGCCATGGCCTGCGGCTGCAAGGCGGCATCGACAAGGTTCTGCGTTGGGGTGGTGCCCTGGTCCTGGTGGCCTTGGGCCTGCGCCGTCTGCTGTTGGTGGGGATGCCATGATCGGAGAAATCAGGCTGGTGCCGCCGGTTTCCTGGCGTCGGAACGGGCGCGGCGCGGTTTTCGCCGCCATCCTGCACGGCGGCTTGTTGGGGGTGATGGTGGCCGGGTTCATGGCCACGCCGCCGAAAACCCCACCCCAGGCCGTCTCGTCCATGGTGGTGGAAGTGGTGCCACTGTCCCCCCCCATGCCTCAACCGGCCCCGGCCGCCATGCCGGAGCCCCCGCCGCAACCCGCCGCAGCCCCCATCAAGCCCAAATCCCCCGCCCCACGCCCTGTCGCCAAACCCCATGCGGCAAAGCCCCAGACCCCGTCGCCCGCGCCCGCCTCCGAAGTCTCATCAGCGGCCCCGACAGCGCCCGGCGTCGGCACCCCCGCCGGTCCCGCCCCAAAAGACCCGGAAGCCTCGGCGCCAGCCTTCGTCCCGCCGCGATCCGACGTGGCAGGGCTGGACAACCCACACCCGCCTTATCCCACCTTGGCGCGACGGCGTGGCTGGGAAGGTCTGGTGGTGCTGCTGGTTTTGGTCGATGAAATGGGGACGGCGCAAAGAGTGGCGCTGCACCAGTCGTCGGGTCACGACATCTTGGATCAATCGGCGTTGAACACCGTCAAATCCTGGCGCTTCGTTCCGGCCCGTCAGGGCGGCCACACGGTGCCGGCCTCGGTACAGGTGCCCATCCGCTTTTCCCTGGACGGCAAAGCGTAAGACCCATTTTGCTTGGGCCTAAAAAGAGGAAGGGGCCGACGAAGCGGCCCCACATCCCTTAAGCAGCGATCGCCGCCTGATTTTGCCGCAACAGCAGCTCGACCACGGCCAGCTGCCAGACACGGCTACCTTCCGCCTTGGCGTCGCCCGCGATCTGACGCAGGGTTTCCAGGGGAAGGTTACGGATCCATTCTTCCAACATGATGCCAACAACCTCCTAAGTTGTTGCGGCGCAGCATACAGGAAAATGAAACGGTCTTACCACCGCCGCCCTTGCATCGGAGCCATGTGCGGAACGCAAGAGATTGTGGTTTTCCGTCATAAGGGGGCGGCGATCATTTGACCGTGATCACGGAAATGTCAAAAGGGCCTTCCCGGTGTGGGAAGACCCTTTGTTCATGGCGCGCCCTGCTGGGCTCGAACCAGCGACCTACCGCTTAGAAGGCGGTTGCTCTATCCAGCTGAGCTAAGGGCGCCCGCTGTTGGAATGGCGCTTTAGAAGCGGCCGAATTCCAGCTTGTCGAAGCGGAAATTGTCGGAATAGTTCTTGGAACCCACCGGCTTCTTGGTGGCTTCCTCGAACACCTGGAAGTCCAGACCCTTGCGCTTGGCATAGGCGACGGCTTCTTCCTTGGTGTCGAACTTGATGCGCACCTGCTGGGTGGTGTCGTCCGAGCCCAGCCAGCCCATCAGCGCGTCGGCTTCCTTGCGGGCAGCCGGTTCGTATTCCAGCACCCAGGCCTTGGTGTTGCCTTTGCCGGATTGCATGGCGGTCTTGGCCGGGCGGAAGATGCGAACCTGCATGGACCTGTCTCCTTGGACTCTTGTGTCGATCCGTTGGTCGGGGCGAGAGGATTCGAACCTCCGGCATCCAGCTCCCAAAGCTGGCGCTCTACCAGGCTGAGCTACACCCCGAGTGCGCTGGTTCTAAGGGGTTTTTGCCTCGGTTGCAAGGCTGTGCTGTGGCCCGGGCGGGCGAAACAGCGGACGCCAGCGCAGGCGCGTCGCCTGTTCCGCCACCAGTTCGGCGATCACAGTTTCCAGCGCCTGACCAGCCGGACCCAAGGGTTTTTCCAACGGCCGCGCCAGGGTCAGGCGGCGGGTGGTGTGGACCGAATCCAGGTCGGCCACCGACAATTCGCCGCGCCCCACCATCTCGGCCACCGGGGCATAGGGCAACAAAGTGTGCATGCCGCCCAGGCGTACCGCCCCGATCAGCGCCGAAAGCGCGTCGATTTCCAGCACCGGATCGATGGTCACCTGATGGGCCATGGCCAGGGCGTCCACCATCAGCCGCAGCCGATGCGGCCGCGCCGGCAACACCAGGGGCAAAGCTGCCAGTTGCCGGGGTGACAGAGCCGCCCCCAAGGCGCCGGCCGGGCCGACCACGACGATTTCTTCTTCCAGCAACGGCGTGGTGGCCAGATGGCCCATGGCGTTGGTTTCGTAAAGCACCGCCATGTCCAGCCGCCCGGCCAGAATCCATTCATGCACCGAGGCGCTGAAGGCTTCCACCAGATGCAGCCGCACCTTGGGGAAACGCTGGCGAAAGGCCAGCCCCAACAGCGGCAGCAGCGCCAAGCCCAAGGATGACGGCACCCCCAGGGACAGTTGCCCCGACGGTTCCGCCCCGGCGACGCGCACCGCGTCACGCAAATCCTCGGCCGCCCGCAGCAGACGGCGGGCCTGGTCGGCCAGAACCTCGCCGGCCGGGGTGGCGATGGCGCCGCGCCCGGTGCGCGCCAGCAAGGCCACCCCCATCTCGTCTTCCAGCAACTGCATCTGCCGGGAAAGAGCGGGTTGGGCGATGCGCAACAGGCTGGCCGCCTTGGAAAACGACCGCTGTTCAGCGATGCAGACGAAGCTGCGCAGCTTATGCAGGTCCACGATATGCCAATCCGCGATATCTTTTATCAAAACCATATCTTAGACGCATAGCGAGGAAAGGACTAGTGTCAGCCCATGACAAAGGAACAGGCCCCATGAACAACGCGCTTTCGGGAATTCTGGTCGTGGCCCTGGAACAGGCGGTCGCCGCGCCTTATTGCACATCGCGTCTGGCCGATGCTGGCGCCCGGGTGATCAAGATCGAACGGGCGGAAGGCGACTTCGCCCGTGGCTATGACCACGTGGCCCATGGCGAAAGCGCCTATTTCGTCTGGACCAACCGGGGCAAGGAATCGGTGTGCCTGGACATCAAGAACGCCGACGATTGCGCGCTTTTGGCCCGCATGATCGCCAAGGCCGACGTGTTCATCCAGAATCTGGCGCCGGGCGCCGCCGAACGGGCGGGTTTTGGCTCCGAAGACCTGCGGCGGCGCCACCCCCGGCTGATCACCTGCGACATTTCCGGCTATGGCGAGGACGGTCCCTATCGCGACATGAAGGCCTATGACCTGCTGGTGCAGTCGGAAACCGGTCTGGCCGCCATCACCGGGGCACCGGAAGGCCCTGGCCGCGTCGGCGTGTCGGTGGCCGACATCGCCTGCGGCATGAACGCCCACACCGCCATCTTGCAGGCGCTGTACCAGCGTGAACGCACAGGCCAGGGATCGGGCATCGCCCTGTCGCTGTTCGATTCCGTCGCCGATTGGATGAGCGTGCCGTTGATGCATTTCGAATATGGCGGCAAAGCCCCCCAACGCGTCGGGCTGAACCATCCGTCCATCGCGCCTTATGGGGCCTATGCCTGTGGCGATGGCCGCCAAGTAGTGTTTTCCATCCAGAACGAACGGGAATGGAAGACCTTTTGCGAAGTGGCGTTGCGGCGTCCCGACATTGCCGTCGATCCGCGTTTCGACGCCAATCCCCGCCGCGTCGCCCACCGCCCGGAACTGGACGCGGAAATCGCCGGGGTGTTTTCCGCCCTGACCCAGGATCAGGTGATCGAGCGGCTGAACCAGGCCCGTATCGCCTTTGGCCGCTTGAATCAGGTGGCCGATCTGGCCCAGCACAGCCAACTGCGCCGCATCACCACCCCCACCCCCAGCGGCCCGGTTCAGTCGGTGGCGCCGCCCATCCGCTGGAGCGGCGCCACCTTCACCCCCGGCCCGGTCCCCGCCATCGGCCAGCACGACCAAGCCATCCGTCAGGAGTTCAAAGCATGAGCCAACCGAACCTGACCGACTGGATCGGCCGCACCGAGGAAAGCACCGACACCATCACCGCTGCCCCCCTGGCGGGGCTGGCCGCCACCTTGGACCACGACAATCCGCCGTGGCCCGCCGACACCGTGCCGCCCATGGGCCATTGGCTGTATTTCCTGCCCCGCGCTTTGCAACGCGACATTTCCGCCGACGGCCATCCCCATCGTGGCGGCTTCCTGCCGCCCGTCGCCCTGCCGCGGCGCATGTGGGCCGGGGGACAGCTGGAATTCGCCCACGACCTGAAGGTGGGCGATCAGGTGCGCCGGCTTTCCACCATCAAGGACGTCACCGCCAGATCGGGCCGCAGCGGCGACATGGTGTTCGTCGCCGTGGAACACCAGATCTTCACCCAGGACGGCTTGGCGGTTCGTGAAATCCACGACATCGTCTATCGTCAGCCGCCCGTCCCCGGCGCCGTCCCGCCGCCGCCGGAAGCCCCACCGCAAGCCGCCACCTGGAATCGCCGACTGGTCCCCGATCCGGTGCTGCTGTTCCGTTATTCGGCCCTGACCTTCAACGGCCACCGCATCCATTACGACCGCGATTATTGCCGCGACCAGGAAGGCTATCCCGGCCTGATCTTCCACGGGCCGCTGACCGCCACCTTGCTGGCGGATCTGTTCCTGCGGGAAAATCCCGGTAGCCGCATCAGCCGCTTTGATTTTCGCGCCAAGCGGCCGCTGTTCGACATCCATCCCTTGACCCTGTGCGGCGCCCCCACCGCCGACGGCGCCCAGATGTGGGCGCTGGACCAGGACGGCGCCGTGGCGATGATTGCTGATCTGGAGGCGAAATGACCCCCATCCCCGCTTGGCGTTCCCTGCTGTTCGTCCCCGCCGACAAGCCGGCGCTGTTGGAAAAGGCCCATACGCGCGGTGCCGACGCCATCATCTTGGATTTGGAAGACGCGGTGCCCGCCGCTGGCAAGCCCCAGGCCCGCGCCGATTTGGGCAACTGGATCGAGCGACTGGCGGGCTGCGGCTGTTCGGTGGTGGTCCGGGTCAATTCCGGCTGGCTGGATGTGCTGGCCGACCTGCCGGCCGTCATCCGCCCCGGGGTTTCCGCCTTGTTGCTACCCCAGGTCAAGGACGACCTGCCGGTGCGGGCGGTTTCGGGCATCGTCGCCGAGATGGAAACCGCCCAGGGACTGCCGGAAGGCAACATCGGCCTGATCCCCATGGTCGAAGGGGCGGCGGTGCTGCCCCATTTGCCCACCATCGCCGCCCTGCCCCGCGTGGTCGGCCTGGCGCTGGGCAGCGAGGATTACGCCCTGTCCCTGCGCAGCGAACCGGGGCCAGCCGTGTTGACCCCGGTCTGCCAGATGATGGTGCAGATCACCTCGGTACGCGGCCAGATGGCCATCGGACTGGTGGACAGCCTGACCAATTTCCGCGATCTCGACGCCTATGGCCGCACCTGCGCCCAGTCGCGCGCCGTCGGCATGACCGGGGCGCTGTGCATCCACCCGGCCCAGGTGGCGTTGGTCAACCAAGGCTTCGCCATCAGCCCGGCCCTGCTGGCCTGGGCGGACAAAGTCATGAATGCGTGGCAGCAGGCCGAAGCCCAAGGGTTGGGTGTGTGTTCGGTGGATGGCCAGATGATCGACCGCCCGGTGGTCGAACGCGCCCGCCACATCTTGAAGCAGGGCTAAGACCATGAGCGAGACTTTCCCGGAAATCCGCGACTCCGTCCGTCGCCTGTGTGCCGGCTTTCCCGGCGAATATTGGCGCCGGCTGGACACCGAGCGGGCCTATCCCGCCGAATTCGTCGCCGCGCTGACCAAGGCCGGCTTCCTGTCGGTGCTGATCCCCGAAGAATATGGCGGGTCGGGCCTGGGGCTGGCGGCGGCGGCGGCGATCTTGGAGGAAATCCACCGATCAGGCTGCAACGCCAGTGCCTGCCACGCCCAGATGTACACCATGGGCACGGTGCTGCGGCACGGCAACGACCTGCAAAAACAGATGTTGCTGCCCGGTGTCGCAGCCGGTTCCTTGCGCCTGCAGGCCTTTGGCGTCACCGAACCGACCAGCGGCACCGACACCACCCGCATCCGCACCTTCGCCCGCAAGGTGGGCGACAAATACGTGGTCAACGGCCAAAAAGTGTTCATTTCCCGCGCCGAACATTCCGACTGGATGGTTCTGCTGGTGCGCACCACGCCGCGTGATCAGGTCAAGAAAACGACCGATGGCTTAAGTGTCTTGCTGGTGGACCTGCGCCAAGCCCAGGGCAACGGGCTGACCATCAAGCCCATCCGCACCATGATCAACCACGCCACCACCGAAATCTTCCTGGACGATCTGGAAGTGCCCGCCGAAAACCTGGTGGGCGAGGAAGGCAAGGGCTTCGGCTACATCCTGGACGGCATGAACGCCGAACGGCTGCTGATCGCCAGCGAATGCGTCGGTGACGCCCGCTTCTTCATCGACCGGGCCAGCGACTACGCCAAAACCCGGGAAGTGTTCGGTCGCCCCATCGGCGCCAACCAGGGGGTTCAATTCCCCATCGCCCGGGCCTATGCCGAAACCCGGGCCGCCGCCCTGATGGTCGACCACGCGCTGGAATTGTTCGACGCGGGAAAACCCTGCGGCACCGAAGCCAACATGGCCAAGCTTTTGGCGTCGGAAGCGTCGTGGCACGCCGCCGACACCTGCCTGCAGACCCATGGCGGCTATGGATTCGCCGAGGAATACGACATCGAACGCAAGTTCCGCGAAACCCGGCTTTATCAGGTGGCGCCCATTTCCACCAACCTGATCCTGTCGCATGTGGCCACCCACGCCTTGGGCCTGCCGAAAAGCTTTTAAAGGCGCAGGTCCACCGCCAGCCCCCCCAGCGGGGACTGGCGGAATTCCATGGCCCCGCCGTGCAGGCTGACCAGATCGGCGACGATGGACAGGCCCAGGCCCCAGCCTTCGGCCCGCTGGTCCATGCGGGCGCCGCGATCAGCGGCCTGGGCGGCTTGTTCGGGGCTCATGCCCGGCCCGTCGTCCTCGACGCACAGGCCGAGGTCGTCCCCCTGACGGCTGGCGGTCAACCGCACCTGGGACTTGGCCCATTTACAGGCGTTTTCCAAAAGGTTTCCCAGGATTTCCGCCAGATCGTCGGCGTCGCCCAGAAAATCGGCGTCTTCGCCCACCTGCAAATCGAACCGCAGGCCGCGTTCCGCGAAAATCTTGCCCAAAGCGGCAGCGATGTCGGCGGCCACCGGCGCCACCGCCACCCGCCCGCCCAAGGCCCGGCCGGCCCCGGCACTGGCGGCGGCACGGCCCAGATGACGTTCCACCAGACGCCGCATGTCTTCCAGTTGCCGTTGCATCACCTGACGGTCAGGATCACCCGCCAGTTCCGCCTGCAGAACGGCCAAGGGGGTTTTCAACCCATGGGCCAGGTTGCCCACATGGGTGCGGGCGCGCTCGATCAATTCGGCGTCGTTGTCCAGAACCATGTTCATGGCGTCGGCCAAGGGCGCGACTTCGCGAGGATAATCGTTGGGCAGACGCGCCCATTGGCCGCATCGCACCGCTTCCAGGTCATGGGCCATGCGGTGCAGGGGGCGCAACCCGAAGCGCACCTGGATGATCACCGCCATGGCCAGCCCCAGCCCCAGCCCCCCCAGCGCCAGGGTCAGCAGCCAATCGAAACGGCGCACGCCATCGGCCACTTCGGCACGGTCGGCGCCCACCAGCACATGGATCGTGCCGCCCCCATCCAGGCTGACGTCGCGTTCGGCCAGCATCAGCTTTTCGCCGTTCGGCCCGTTGAGGGATCGGTAGCTGACGGCGGCATGGCCGTTTTCCACCGGAAGCGTCTGGTCCCACAGCGAGCGCGAGCGGGTCAGCCGGCCGTCGGCCCCGGCCACCTGCCAGTACCAGCCGGAATATATCTGGTCGAAACGCGGGTCGCCCAAGGGACGCGCCAAAACGATGCTGCCATCGGGATGACGGTCCAAGGCGGCGATTGCGGCGCGCACCAGGGAATCCAGGCGCAGTTCGAACTGGCGCTCGACGGACTCGCGAAAGCCCCAAGCCAGGACACCGCCCCCCAAGGCCAGGGACAACAACAGCCACACCAGCGAAGCGGCGACCAGACGGCCGGAAAGCGATCGCTGTCGGGCCACTTTCATGACTCGGCCGCCAGATCCAGGCGGTAACCCTGGCCGCGTATGGTATGGATCAGCCCGCCCCCCAGTTTCTTGCGCAATCGTCCGATCAGAACTTCAAGAACGTTGGAATCGTTGTCGAAATTTCGGTCATAGACGTGTTCCATCAGCTCGGTTCGGCTGACCACCTTGCCTTGGTGGTGCATCAGATAGGACAGGATGCGGAATTCCTGGGCGGTCAGCTGTACGGGCATGCCGTCCATGCTGACCCGCCCCCCGTTGGTGTCCATCCGCAAGCCGCCGCACACCAGTTCCGGCTGCGCGTGGCCCGAAGCCCGGCGGATCAAGGCGCGAACCCGGTAAACCACTTCATCCAGCTCGAACGGCTTGGTCACGTAATCGTCGGCCCCGGCATTGAAGGCCACCATCTTTTCGCTCCAGCGGCCGCGTGCGGTCAGCACCAGGACCGGCATGGTGCGCCCGGCTTCGCGCCAGCGGGCCAGCACCGAATTGCCGTCCAGCTTGGGCAATCCCAGGTCCAGGATCACCGCGTCATAGGGTTCGGTGTCGCCCAGATACCAGCCCTCCTCGCCGTCATAGGCGGTGTCGACGGCGAAGCCAGCCGCTTCCAGGCTTTGGCTTAGGCGGAAGTTCAAAGACGGCTCGTCCTCGATCAGCAACAGCCTCATTTGCCATCCTTCTGACGCTTCTTCAGCAACTGGCCGCTGCCGGCGTCATAGATCAGTTTCACCACCCGGCCATCCTTGCCCAGAACCTTGATCTCGTAAACAAACTGGCCGCGCTCGTCTTCCAGTTCGGCCTCGATCATCTGGCCGGGCACCTCGGCCTCGGCCCGGTTCAGGATGTCGCGCAAGGGCAGGATGCGTCCTTCTTCCAAGGCGCGGCGGGCGCGGTCGTGGTCGGCCTCGTCCGCGTGGGTCAGGGCGGGGGCCAGCATCAGGGCGGCGGCAAGGGCAAGGATTCGTCTCATGGCTTCCAAACTAGGGCGCGGCACCTGAACCCAGGATGAACAAGGCGGTCAGGCCCGGTTCACCCCTCGCACGCCAAGATAACAGCCATCAACCGCCAAGGAGAGAGGCGATGATCGGAAAAATGCTGTGGCAAGGGGCGTTGGCCGCCCTGCTGATCGCCAGCGCCGCCGGCTTGTTCCAGGGCATGACGTCATGATCCCCGCCAAGCTGCAATTCACCGCGCTTCGCTTCTGGCACGCCTGGCTGGCCGGTGGCTTCGTGGTCGCCTGGGCCACCGCCGACGAAGACACCTATGCCATGCATCAGTTCGCCGGATACGCGGTGCTGGCGGCCATCGTCCTGCGCCTGCTGGTCGGATTGACGGCCGGCAAAGGCAGCCCCTGGCGCCTGCCCCGCCCCCGACTGGCGTGGACGAACAAGGGACGCAACCCGCTGTTCGCCTGGTTCGCCGCGCTGTTGTTGGGGGTGATCGGACTGGCCGCCCTGTTGGGCGCCCTGGCCGACGGCGCCACCTGGCTGGAAGACCCGCACGAGGCGGTTTCCAACCTGTCGCTGTGGGTGATCGGCGGCCACGCCGCCTTCATCGCCTTTTTCTTCGGGGGCAAGCGTCTGCTGGCCCGCCTGTCGCAAAACCTGTTGCCCAAGGAGAAAACCACGTGATCCGTCCGCTGATGCTGACCGCCGCCCTGATGCTGGCCGCCACCCCGGCTTTCGCCGCCGATCCCCGCCGCGACGCCATCCTGGCCGATTACGCCAAGGCCGATGCCGGCCATGCGGGCTTTTCCGCCAGCCGGGGCGAAACCCTGTTCCGCACCCAATGGAAAGGCGGCGACGAACGCACGCCGTCGTGCACCGCCTGCCACACCGACAATCCGCGTCAAAGCGGGCGCAACGCCAAGACCGGGCGGCCCATCGACCCGGTGGCGGTGTCGGTCAACCCCAAGCGCTTCACCGATGCCGCCGAGGTGGAAAAGCAGTTCACCCGCGATTGCAAGAACGTCCTGGGCCGGGAATGCACGCCCAGGGAAAAGGGCGACTACATCACCTTCATGATGGGGCAATGACCATGCGCAAACTGATCCTGGCCGCCGCCTTCACCCTGACCGCCCTTCCCGCCTGGGCCGGTGACGACTGGATGCCGCCGGTCACCGACGCTGTGGTGAAAAAGGAATGCGGGTCTTGCCACATGGCCTTTCAGCCCGGTTTCCTGCCGGCACGGTCGTGGAACAAGCTGATGGACGGACTGGCCGACCATTTCGGCGAAGACGCAAGCTTGCCCGCCGACAAGGCCGCCGCCATCCGCGCATACCTGGTGAACAACGCCGGCGACGTGGTCGGACAAGGCCGGGCCCGCAAGGCCATGGGGCGTCTGTCCCCTGCCGACATCCCGCTGCGCATCACCGAAACCCCGGATTTCCAACGCAAGCACCACTTGCCCGACTGGCGTTGGAAGGATCCCAAGGTGGTGACCAAGTCCAACTGCCCGGCCTGCCATATGGCGGCGGAACGCGGCCTTTACGAAGACGATTGAAGCAAAGGACGTCTCGCGCGTGTCGCCACGCCCCAAGGGTGCTTTTGCACCCTTGGGGCGTGGCCGTTGCATACAGCCGAAATTATTGGCAATTCATGTGTGCGTAATTTTTGGTTTATTTTTGCGCCTTGACTGAAAATTTTATCAGCATCATCCTCCCACTGCCGACCATGTATGGTAGTGTTGATGTCAATTATTTCAGTCATGCATTGCTCTACATGTGCGGCCATTCGTGCGTTACGACGCATTGATGCGGGAACTAACTCTCAATCGTTTGTTGGTGAACCATCTTAGGGAGGTCGCTATGGAGCCATTTCTCGGCCAGATCAGTCTTTTTGCCTTCAACAAGATCCCGGCGGGTTGGGCGCTTTGCAACGGCGCCATCATGCAAATCCAGGGCAACCAAGCCCTTTATTCCTTGCTGGGCACCCAGTTCGGCGGCAACGGCACCACCACTTTCGCCTTGCCCGACCTGCGCGGGCGCGTCCCCATGGGACAAGGCCTTCACGGCACTTACGGCCTGATCGGGGCCATGTCCGGAGCCGAAACCGTCACCATCGACCAGACCACCTGCCCAAACCATACGCATGATTTCCAGGTGAACAGCGCTCCCGGCACCCAGGGGGGGTCCAAGGACGCCATTTACGCGGCCACGCCGAACAACACGGTCAACATGTATGCCCCGCCCTCGTCGCCCATGGTGACCATGGACCCCACCATGCTGGCCCCGGCGGGCGGCAGCGCGGCGCACGACAACATGCAGCCCTTCCAGGTGCTGGCCTACTGCATCGCCACCAGCGGCGTGTACCCGCAACGCCCGTAACCTCTGCCGCCGTTTCGGCATTCAAAGGCACATGAGATTCAGACCAGGAGGCCAGAATGACTCAGCAAGTTGATTGTTTCGTCGGCGAGGTTCGCCCGTTTGCCGGGCAGTTCGCCCCGATTGGTTGGGCGTTTTGTAACGGCGCCATGTTGGCGGTCCGCGACTATCAGGTTCTTTTTGCGTTGATTGGCACCACTTATGGCGGCGATGGCGTCACCACCTTCGGCCTGCCGGACCTGCGCGGGCGCCTGGCCGTCGGTTCGGGCCAGGGACCCGGCCTGACCAATCGGGTTCTGGGGACCAGCGGCGGCAGCGTCGCCGTGACGCTGACCCAGGCGCAGATGCCCGCCCACACCCACACCCTGCAAGCGTCCAGCGCCGCGGCCAACAGCTCGGTGCCCGCGCAGATCAACACTTTCGGGACGGTGGAAGCCCCGATGCGGCTCTACATCGACACCAGCCAACCCATGCAGTCGGGCTCGGTGGCGTTCGGCGTCAACGCCATCAGCGTCGAAGGCGCCGGCTGGCCGCACGACAACATCATGCCGGGACAAACCATCAATTTCATCATCGCCACCGACGGGATGTTCCCGCAGAACTGACGGCGCGGATGCGTTCCACTTTCCAGACCACGAAGCCGCGCCGCCGGGCCGGGCCTTGATGCCCGCCCCTGTCATGGCGCATGCAGTTGGAGGTTTCAGCAATGAGTGAACCCTTTATCGGCGAAATCCGCTATTTCCCCTACACCTTCGCCCCTTATGGCTGGTTCGAGTGCCTGGGGCAGATGGCCTCCATCCAGAATTACCCGGCTTTGTACGCGGTGATCGGCACCTATTATGGCGGCAACGGCACCTCGACTTTCGGCCTGCCCAATCTGTCGACCTCGTTGTGCTACGACCCAACCGGGACGCATATGCAGGGTGTTGCAAGGGTCGGCCTGTCGGTGGGCGAGGCGACGGTGACGCTGATCCCCAACCACCTGCCGCCGCATACACACGCCATGTCGCGCAAGAAGCCCGTGGATGGCTACAACAACCAGACGTCCAGTGCCAGCGTCACCTCCGACCTGGGTGGTCTGGCGACGGCCACGGGTTCCGCGGGATCGATCCCGGTATTCACGACCAGCCCCCCCAACACCATACTGGCGCAGAACACCGTGGCCTCTTATGGCGGCACTCAGCCGCACCAGAACTGCCAGCCTTATCTGGTGCTGCGCCCGTGCATCGCCTGGGACGGGATTTACCCTCAGCGTCCCTAGGCCCCATCGTGAAAACCGCAAGGCCCCCCTGGGGTCTTGCGGCTTTTCCAATAATCCCCGTTTGTGGGATTTTCCCGCCCTACTTCCCGCCGAAAATGGGGTGGACCACCCGGTCCCCCACTTTCAGCCCCAGGCGCGCGGCGGTGCCGCCGTTCAGTTCCAGCACCCCCTTCACCGGGCCAGGGGATTCGATCAAGGTCTGGGAATAGGGCACGGTGCGTTGGGCGATGCCGACCACCTTGCCGTCGACAGCGATGAACAGCATGTCCAACGGGATCAGCGTGTTCTTCATCCACATGGAAACCGGACGCGGCGCACCGAAATCGAACAGCATGCCGGCATCCGCCGCCATCCTTTTGCGATACATCAGCCCCTGGGCCAGTTGATCGGAATCGGTCGCCACCTCGACGGTGAAGGAATGACGCACCCCGTCGCCCCCTTCCACCTGCAGGGCCGCTTTGGGGAAGCCCACCTGCGCCCACGCCCCGCCCAACGGCACGCACATCAACAAAGCCAGCAGGGTCAACAAGATACGCGACGTTTTGATCATGGCGGGGAACCTTTGGAAAAGCCTGTGGCTTATTATGGATTTCCTGGGAATGATAAAATTTTACATTCTTTTACGCCAAAAACACGTAATGTTATTGATAATCCACGATAATACCTCAGTCCATATAAAATTCTGTTTTCATCCATTCACATTTTTGCTACATCTTGTTCGTCAAACGGGGCGCCTCAACGGCCCAGATGGCAAAATTTGTCGGGGGGGCCTTCCCGCCCATCCCCACCCCCCCGCAGAGAAACGCCGCTCGCCCGAGCGGCGTTTCTTCTTTCCGAAGTCGCTTGCAAATAAAAAAGCCGCCCCGAAGGGCGGCTTTCCGTGCTTTGAAGCATTTCTTAGAAATAACGCAGGACTAGATAGATGTTGGAAATAGCGATGGATACCAACATCAATCCGAACGCCACCTTCATGAACGGGATGAAGCGCACCGGATAACCGGCCCGTTCGGCCAGTCCGGCCACGGTCAGATTGGCCGAGGCGCCGACCAAGGTGCCGTTGCCGCCCAGGCAGGCACCCAGGGACAAGGCCCACCACACCGGTTCCAGCGCCTGATCGCCGCCGAAAACCGGCGCCATGCTTTTGATCAGCGGGATCATGGTGGCGACGAAGGGAATGTTGTCGACCACCGCCGAAATGACGGCCGAGGCCCACAACACGGCGACGGCCGTCACCTTCAGGTCACCGCCGGTCATGGACACCAGCTTTTCCGCCAGCAGACCCAGCACGCCGGCCTTTTCCACGCCGGTGACGACGACGAACAGGCCGACGAAGAAGAAGATGGTCACCCACTCCACTTCACCGAACAGATGGTGCACATCGTGGGACTGCGCCTCGGCATCCTTGCCCAGGCAGTACAGCAGCATCAGCAGGGCGGCACCGAACATGGCGATGGTACCGGGCTCCAGCCCCAGATGATGGGCGCCGATGAAACCGCCGATGATCAGCGCCAGCACCGCCAGCGACTGCTTCAGCAGACGGACGTCGGAAATGGCCTCGCGTTCCGAAAAGCCCATCACCTTGGCCCGCAATTCGGGGCTGGCCCGCAGATTGCGGCCCCACATCAGGTGGAAGAAGCCCGCGGCCACGATCTGGATGACCAGCGCCACCGGCGCCAGATTGGCGGCGAACTGGTTGAAGGTCAGGCCAGTGGCCGAACCGATCAGGATGTTGGGCGGGTCACCGATCAGCGTCGAGGTGCCGCCGATGTTGGACGCGAAGATCAACGCCACCAGGAACGGCCAGGGCTTCAGCTTCAGTTCCTCGGTGATGACCAGGGTCACCGGCACCACCAGCAACACGGTGGTGACGTTGTCCAACAACGCCGAGAAGATGGCCGTCACCCATTGCAGCATGAACAAGATGCCGGCGGGATTGGCGTGGACCTTCTTGGCGCTCCAGATGGCGACATATTGGAAGACCCCGGAACGCCGGGTGATGGCCACCACCAGCATCATGCCGGTCAACAGCGCGATGGTGTTGAAGTCGACGCCGCGCACCGCGGCTTCCTGGTTCAACACCCCCAGCAGGATCATGGCGCCGGCCCCCAACAGCGCGACGATGGCGCGGTTGACCTTTTCGCTCATGATCACGGCATAGGTGCCGATCAGAACCAGCGTCGACACCCAAACGGCGTCCCAACCGAAGATCACGTTGGGAACCCAAGCCTGCGATTCTCCGTGCATCAAACCCCCTCCGACACTCGGTTCAGAGCGTCAGTGGCGGTCAGCACTCCCACCAACTTGCCCGCTTCGTCCACCACCGGCAAATAGGAATCCCCCCGATACAGCAGCATCAGCGCTTCGATCAGCGGCGTTTCGGCCCGGATGGCGCGATGGGGGGCCATGTGCTTGCCCACCTGATCCTTGCCCAAGGCGCCCAAGCGCTGGTGCAGGTCGGCCAAAGAATCAGACACGAAGCCCAGATCGCCCATGTCCTGCCCCAGGCGCACGGCGCGGGGCAGCAGCAGGGAAATCAGTTCGCGCAGACCGAACACCCCCAGGAAATGCCCCTTGGCGTCGGTGACCGGCAAAGCGGCGACGCCCTTTTCCCGCAACAACGCCAGGGCGTCGAGCACGCTGTCGCCCTTGCTCAACACCGCCGTGGGCGGTGAAACAATGTCACTGCACGTCATGAAAGACCTTCCCTCTGACCTTGTTTTTCAGGCGCCGTGGACAACAACAGCCACCCCAGCGCCGCCGAGGCCACCGAACCGGCGATGACCCCCAATTTTGTTTCTACCATGGCATTTCCGTCCGGAAAGGCCAAGCCGCCAATGAACAGGCTCATGGTGAAGCCGATGCCGGTCAGCACGGCGACGCCGTAAACCTGCCGCCAGGTGGCCCCTTCCGGCATGGCCCCCAACTTCAGCGTGATGGCCAGCCACGACATGCCGAAAACCCCCACCTGCTTGCCGACGAACAGGCCGCAGGCGATGCCCAGGAAAACCGGGTCCAGCAGGGCCGAGACGTTCATGCCGTCGAAGGACAGGCCGGAATTGGCGAAGGCGAAGATGGGCAGGATGCCGAAAGCCACCCAGGGGTGCAGCCCATGTTCCAGCCGGCGCAACGGCGCCTGGGCATGACGCAAAGGGATGGTCAGGCCCAGCAGCACGCCGGCGATGGTGGCGTGCACGCCGGATTTCAGCAAACAGACCCACAACACCGCGCCCACCAGCATGTAAGGGGTCAGGCGGCTGACGCCATAGCGGTTGAAGATGATCAGCACCGCCAGGGCGGCGGCAGCGCCCAGCAGGGCCATCGTGTTGATGTCGTGGGAATAGAAGAAGGCGATGATCAGGATGGCGCCCAGGTCGTCGATGATGGCCAGCGCGGTCAGGAAGATGCGCAAGGACAGCGGCACCCGCGCCCCCAGCAGCGACAGCACGCCCAGGGAAAAAGCGATGTCGGTGGCCGACGGAATGGCCCAGCCGCGAATGGCCTGGGCGTCGCCCCAGGCGAAACCGGCATAGATCAAGGCCGGCACGGCCATGCCGCCGATGGCGGCGAAGGCCGGCAGCATGATCTGCTGCGGCGACGACAGCTCGCCGTCCATGGCCTCGCGCTTGATTTCCAAGGCCACCAGCAGGAAGAACACCGCCATCAGCCCGTCGTTGATCCACATCAGCAGCGGCTTGTCGATGACCAGGGCGCCGATTCCCGCCACCACCCGGGTGTCGACGATCTGCTGGTAAAGGCCGGCCAGCGGCGAGTTTTCCATGATCAGGGCCACCAGCATGGCCAGAACCAGGATGATGCCGCCAGCCGATTCCAGCCGCAGGAAGGCCTGCAACGCCCCCAGGACGCCCGATGAATCACGGGGATGCCCGTGCTCCGCCTTGTGCTTGTCGGTCATGTCTGGCCCCTTCTGCCGTATGCGCCCACCGTCCCGAGACGGCCCCGAGAAATAAGTACGAATGCGGGGCTATGAAAGAACGGTTTTCCGCAATCGCACCGTCACAGGCGGTAATTGGACAGCAATTGCGCCAGTTCCACTGCGGTTTTCACCCCCATCTTCTCGAAGACATGGGCCCGGTGGACTTCGACGGTGCGCATGGTGATACCCAGGTCGTCGGCGATCACCTTGTTCAACTTGCCGGCCAGCACCAGATCCATCACCTGGCGTTCGCGGGCGGTCAAGGCCGCCAGACGGCCGGCGATGTCGGCGGTGTCGGCTTCACGCTCGCGCCGTTGGGCGGACAGGGCCAGCGCCTCGATCACCCGGTCCACCAGCTCGTTGTCGTTGAACGGCTTCTCGACGAAATCCATGGCGCCCTTCTTCAGCGCCGACACCGCCATGGGCACGTCGCCATGGCCGGTCAGGAAGATCACCGGCAGCGACGACGACACGTCACGCAGGCGGTCGAACAGGTCCAGGCCGCTCATGCCGCTCATGCGGATGTCCAGCAGCAGGCACCCCGATTGCCCGGGCCGCCATTCCTTCAGGAACGCTTCGGCGGAATCATAGGATTTCACCGCCACCCCACGGGATTGGAACAGCCACGACAGGGCGTCGCGGATGGCCTCGTCGTCGTCGACGATGAAGACGTGGTCCACACTCATGCGGCACTCCTTAGCGGCAAGGAAAAGATGAAGACCGACCCACCGTCGGGATGAGGTTCGAACCACAGCCGCCCGCGATGGAACTCGATGATCGAACGGCAGATGTTCAGCCCCATGCCCATGCCCTCGGCCTTGGTGGTGAAGAAGGGCTGGAACAGGTTTTCGCGCACTTCGGGGGCGATGCCGGGGCCGTGGTCGCGGATGGTCACTCGGGCGCTGTCACCCTCGGCCGACAAGGTCACCTCCAGGCGCCGCGATCGCGGGGGCAGGCCGCTCATGGCCTCGACGCCGTTGCGGGTCAGGTTCAGCACCACCTGTTCCAGCATGACATGGTCGCCGTCCACCAAAGCCTCGGACACCTGCTTGTCCAGCACCACGGCGACGCCGTGTTTCCTGGCGTCGGGATCGACGAAGGACAGGGCGTCGGCCAACACCTGCCGCAACGAGCACACCTGCAGCCGTGGTTCCGATTTGCGGACGAAATCATGGACCCGGCGGATGATCTGGCCGGCGCGCTGCGCCTGGGTCACCAGCTTCGACAGCGGCGGACGCAGTTCCTCGGGGGTGAAGTTGTCGGCGCCCAACCGGTTCAGGCAGCCGGTGGCGTAAGAGGCGATGGCGGAAAGCGGCTGGTTCAGTTCGTGGGCCAGGGTGGACGCCATCTCGCCCATGGTGATCAGGCGCGAGGTCCGCTGCAGCTTTTCCTGTTGCTGATGGGCCATTTCCTCGGCCGCCTTGCGTTCGGTGATGTCCACCACCGATGCCATCCAGCCGGTATGCTGGCCCTGGGCGTCGATCAGCGGCGCTTCATAGACCAGGGCCCAGAAGGTCTCGCCGTTCTGACGACGGAACTGGATTTCAAAGCCGTCGCGCGGCGCGTTGCCGGCCAGCACCTTGTGGTGCATGCGCAACGTGTCTTCCAGCAGTTCCGGCACCCAATAGGGCATGGGCGGCACCCGGCCGACCAGTTCGTCGGCCTGCCAGCCCACCATGTGGCAGAAGGCCGGGTTGACATAGGTGACGCGGCCATCCAGGTCACGCGCCCGCATGCCCACCGTCAGCGAGTCCTCCATGGCCTTGCGGAAGGCGTGTTCTTGCGACAACGCCAGTTCTGCGGCCAGACGGCGGCGCAGGTGACGGCGGACCAGTCCCAGGCTGGACAGCGCCAGCAAGGCCAGGATGAAGATGGCCGCGGCCAGCACGTTGCGCACCAGCTTGCCTTCGCTGGCATAGATGGTGGCGACCACCGACAGGCCCTGGCCCGGCGGTTCCAGCCGCACCTGGTGGCTGGCACCCGGCTCGGTCAGTTGCACCCCGGTCTTGGCCCCCAGGACGGTGCCGCCCTGGTCGATCACCTCGATCTTGTATTTTTCCGCCACCCACCACGGCACATGGTGGGTCAGCATGGAATCCACCGAGATTTCGGCGGACAGCACGGCGACCAGGTCATGGTCCTGGTAGACCGGGACCATGGCCTCGAACACCATGCCGTTGTTGGCGTTGGCGTAGGCCTGGCTCCACGACACCCGGCCGGTGGAGCGCGCCAGTTGGAAGGCCGGCCACCAGGGCGCCTGCTCGCCCGGGACAAAACCCGACGGCTCGCCCTGGACCGGCGGCACCGCCACCGACAGCACCCCGTCGTCCCCGCGCAGGGTCAAGCGCTGGATTTCGGGGTTGTTGGCGATCAGGGCATGGCCGGCGTTTTCGAACAATTCCAGCGACAGCGAACGCCGGCCCAGGTCGGCGGCCAACTGCGCCAGCTTTTCCTCGTCCGACGTCAGGTGGAAATGGATGTTCTGTTCGACCCACAAGATGTCCTTGATCAGGGTCAGACGCTCTTCCTCGACATCGGATCGGTGCAGCAGCCACAGCAGCACCCCCAGCAACATCACCACCAGAACCATGGCGACGGCCGGCATGGCCTGGAAGGCGGGACGCGAGGGCAATCCGTTCGGCACGGCGGTTTTCGTCATATCCAGAGTTGAGAGGGGCGGAACTCAGCCATTTTCTTCCCCCATGATGCCCATTTGTCGGATATCCACAATAGCCCTTAGCACGAAAGTTTCTGACAATCCGCCGGATAAAGTTTACCAAAACTATCCGGGAGGAGAATCCCCATGAAATTCCGTACCCTGCTTGGCTGTGTCGTCGCTGGCGTCCTGGCGTCCTCGGCTGCCCTGGCCGCTGACCCCATCGTCATCAAGTTCAGCCACGTGGTGGCGCCGGACACGCCCAAGGGCAAGGCCGCCGAAATGTTCAAGAAGCTGGCCGAAGAACGCACCAAGGGTGCGGTCAAGGTCGAGGTTTACCCGAACAGCCAGCTTTACAAGGACAAGGAAGAGATGGAAGCCCTGCAGCTGGGCGCCGTCCAGATGCTGGCCCCGTCGCTCGCCAAGTTCGGCCCGCTGGGCGTCAAGGAATTCGAAGTCTTCGACCTGCCCTACATCTTCCCGTCCAAGGAAGTGCTGCGCGCCGTCACCGACGGCCCGGTCGGCCAGGGCCTGCTGAAGAAGCTGGAAAAGAAGGGCATCACCGGCCTGGCCTATTGGGATAACGGCTTCAAGATCATGTCGGCCAACAAGCCGCTGAAGACCCCCGAAGACATGAAGGGCCTGAAGGTCCGCATCCAGTCGTCCAAGGTTCTGGACGCCCAGATGCGCGCCCTGGGCGCCCTGCCGCAGACCATGGCCTTCTCGGAAGTCTACCAGGCCCTGCAGACCGGCGTGGTCGACGGCACCGAAAACCCGCCCAGCAACATGTACACCCAGAAGATGCATGAAGTGCAAAAGCACGCCATCATCAGCAACCATGGCTATCTGGGCTATGCGGTCATCGTGAACAAGAAGTTCTGGGACGGCCTGCCGGCCGACACCCGCGCCATCCTGGAAGGCGCCATGAACGAAGCCTCGCGCTTCGCCAACGCCATCGCCCAACAGGAAAACGACGACGCCTTGGCCGCCATGAAGGCTTCGGGCAAGACCGAATTCTACCAGCCCACCAAGGAAGACGTCGCCGCCTGGCGCAAGGCCCTGCTGCCGGTCCATGCCGACATGGAAAGCCGCGTCGGCAAGGACATCATCCAGGCCGTCTACAAGGAATCCGAAAAGCTCGGTTTCAAGAACTAATCATTTAACGTGACCGGGGGCGTCTTTTGATCGAAGACGCCCCCTCTTCATGCGCGGAGCAAGCATGTTCAACAAAGCCCTGGATCGTCTTGAGGAAGCGCTGATCGCCTTCCTCATGGCCGCGGCGACGGTCATCATTTTCGTCGCGGTGATGCACCGGTACGCCGCTGGCGTATCCTTCCTGTACGATTACGTCGGCCATTGGGATTTTTCCTGGGCCCAGGAATTGTGCATCATCATGTTCGTGTGGATGGCCAAGTTCGGCGCCGCTTACGGCGTGCGCACCGGCATCCATGTGGGCGTCGACGTGCTGATCAACCGCCTGAACGACAAGAACCGCGCCAAGTTCATCGTTTTCGGCCTGCTGGCCGGCGCCTTGTTCACCGGCACCATCTCGATCCTGGGTGGCACCTTCGTGTGGGAGAACGGCGCCCATTACGGCATCTTCAATTTCTTCGGCGTGGCCCCGGAAGACCTTTACGAAGGCCCGACCACCCCTGACCTGGAATGGCCGACCTGGATCGTCTATTCGGCCATCCCGCTGGGTTCGGCGCTGATGTGCTTCCGCTTCCTGCAGGTTTGCGTGTCGTTCCTGAAGTCCGGCGAACTGCCGCACCACGACCACGGCCACGTGGAAGGCCTGGAAGAGGACACCACCGACGAACAGCGCGCCGCCCAGGACATCAACTGGTTCGAAATGGACGACGGCCTGCATCCCAAGGACATCGCCCATCACGAAGGCGACAAGAACAAGGAGAAGGGGCAATGAGCGCCTTCGTTATTTTCAGCCTGTTGCTGGTGCTGATGCTGACCGGCATGCCCATCTCGATCTCGCTGGGCCTGACCGTTCTGACCTTCCTGTTCACCATGACCAACGTGCCCATCGAATCGGTGGCGCTGAAGCTGTTCACCGGCATCGAGAAGTTCGAGATCATGGCGATCCCGTTCTTCATCCTGGCCGGCAACTTCCTGACCCATGGCGGCGTCGCCAGACGCATGATCAATTTCGCCACCGCCATGGTGGGGCATTGGCATGGCGGCCTGGGTCTGGCCGGCGTCATCGCCTGCGCCCTGTTCGCCGCCGTGTCCGGTTCGTCGCCCGCCACCGTGGTGGCCATCGGCTCGGTGATCCTGCCCGCCATGGTCAAGCAGGGCTTCCCCCGCCAGTTCGGCGCCGGCGTCATCACCACCTCGGGCGCGCTCGGCATCCTGATCCCGCCGTCCATCGTCATGGTCATGTACGCGGTGGCCACCAATTCCTCGGTGGGCGCCCTGTTCATGGCCGGCGTCATCCCCGGCCTGCTGCTGGCCTCGACGCTTGGCGGCGTCACCTGGTACCGCGCCTGGAAGAACGGCTATCCCCGCATGCCCAAGGCCAGCTGGGGCGAACGGCTGCGCACCTTCAAGGAAGCGTCGTGGGGCCTGATGCTGATCGTCGTGGTCATCGGCGGCATCTACACCGGCGTCTTCACCCCCACCGAAGCCGCCGCCATGAGCGCCGTCTACGCCTTCTTCGTCGCCGTGTTCATCTACAAGGACATGCCGCTGAAGGGCGTGCCCAAGATCTTGCTGTCCTCGGCGTCCATGTCGGCCATGCTGCTGTACATCATCACCAACGCGGTGCTGTTCAGCTTCGTTCTGACCAACGAAAACATCCCGCAAGCCATCGCCGATTGGATCGTCGGCAAGGAACTGGGCATCATCGCCTTCCTGCTGGTGACCAACGTGCTGTTGCTGGCCGCCGGCAACTTCATGGAACCCAGCTCGATCGTGCTGATCATGGCCCCGATCCTGTTCCCGGTGGCCATGAAGCTGGGCATCGACCCCATCCATTTCGGCATCCTGATCGTCGTCAACATGGAAGTGGGCATGTGCCACCCGCCGGTGGGCCTGAACCTGTACGTGGCGTCGGGCATCACCAAGATGGGCATCACCGAGCTGACGGTCGCCGTCATGCCCTGGTTGATGGCCATGCTGGCCTTCCTGGTGCTGGTCACCTACGTGCCGGCGGTGTCGCTGTGGCTGCCCAAGACCCTGGGCATGATGTAGCGCAAGGCGTCGGCTTTGCGAACAAGAAGGGCCGGCCCGAAAGGACCGGCCCTTTTTCGTTGGTCATACCATCGACTTGCCTGACTGCGCCGCTCGGGTTACGCTTGCTAAAAATAATTCTGAATAAATCAAATACGGAGGATTTCATGCTGAGACTGATTCCCGCTGTCCTGGTGGCCTGCGGCCTGCTGGCGTCGCTTCCGGCTCGCGCCGAACAATTCGTCACCGTGCTGACGGGTGGCACCAGCGGTGTCTACTACCCCTTGGGCGTGGCGCTTTCCAACATCTACGGCAAGATTCCCGACGTGAAGGCGTCGGTCCAGGCGACCAAGGCGTCGGTCGAGAACCTGAACCTGCTGAGCCAGGGCCGTGGCGAGATCGGTTTCAGCTTGGGCGATTCCTTGTCCCAGGCCTGGGCCGGCAACGAGGAAGTCGGCTTCAAGGCCAAGCTGGACAAGCTGCGCGGCATCGCCGGCATTTATCCGAACTACATCCAGATCGTCGCCTCGGCCGAGTCCGGCATCAAGACCCTGGCTGACCTGAAGGGCAAGAAGATCTCGGTGGGCGCTCCCAAGTCGGGCACCGAACTGAACGCGCGGGCCATCTTCGCCGCCGCCGGCATGACCTACAAGGACTTCGCCCGCGTCGAATACCTGCCGTTCGGCGAATCGGTGGACCTGATGAAGAACCGCCAGATCGACGCCACCCTGCAATCGGCCGGCCTGGGCGTCGCCTCGATCCGCGACCTGTCCAACTCGGTGCCCATCGTCATCGTTCCCATCCCCGAAGACGTGGTGGCCAAGGTGGGCGACGACGCCTACATCACCGCCACCGTTCCCGCCGGCACCTATGGCGGCCAGACCACCGACGTGCCCACCGCCGCCGTGCAGAACTTCCTGGTCACCCATTCCGGCGTCTCGGACCAGTTGGCCTATGACATGACCAAGGGCCTGTTCGAGAACCTGGACCAGCTGCAGGCCGCCCATGCCGCCGCCAAGGCCATCAGCCTGTCGGCCAGTGCCGCCAAAAGCCCGGTGCCGCTGCATCCCGGCGCCGCCAAGTATTACCGTGAAAAGGGCATCCTGAAGTAACGGCGACCTCTGTCCCGTCATGCCCGCGAAAGCGGGCATCCAGGAGTCGCGACCATAATCTTGCCCGCTTCCCGTCACTTCCGCATTCGCGGGAGTGACGGGAAGAATAGGCGGTATCGGGGATTTTCATGACCAATTCCACCACTTCGCATCTTGACGACAGCGGCGGCCATGGCTTCTTGCAGGGCTCGGCGGCGAAAGCCGTGTTCTTCGTCGGCATCGCCTTTTCCCTGTTCCAGGTGTGGACAGCGACCTTCACCCCTTTGTCCACCCAAGTGGTGCGCTCGGTCCATGTGGGTTTCCTGCTGCTGACCGCCTTCCTGCTCTATGGCATCAACAAGTCCCACGACCGTAGTTCGATCCCCTGGTACGACTGGATCCTGGGGCTGTCGGGTTTCGGCCTGGGCTTTTATCACTGGGTCTTCGAACACGACCTGATCTTGCGATCGGGCGACCCCACCACCACCGACCTGACGGTGGGGGTGCTGGTCATCGCTTTGGTGTTCGAGGCGGCGCGCCGCATCATGGGCTGGGCGCTTCCCATCATCTGCGGGGTGTTCATCCCCTATGCCCTGCTGGGGCCCATGCTGCCGGGGCCCTTGGCCCATCGCGGTTTCGGCTTCGACCAGTTGATTGACCAATTGTTCCTGGGCACCGAAGGCATCTATGGGACGCCCACCTTCGTGTCCTCGACCTATATTTTCCTGTTCATCCTGTTCGGCGCCTTTTTGGAACATGCTGGCATGATCCGGCTGTTCAACGACGTGTCGCTGGGGCTGGTGGGCTGGGCCAAGGGCGGGCCGGCCAAGGTCAGCGTCATCTCGTCGGGCTTCATGGGCACCATCAACGGCTCGGGCGTCGCCAACGTGCTGACCACCGGCCAGTTCACCATTCCGCTGATGACCCGCTTCGGCTATCGCCCGGCCTTCGCCGGCGCCGTCGAGGCGACGGCGTCCATGGGCGGGCAGATCATGCCCCCGGTGATGGGGGCGGTGGCCTTCATCATGGCGGAAACCATCGGCGTGCCTTATTCCGAAATCGCCCTGGCCGCCATCATCCCCGCCGTCCTTTACTACGCCAGCGCGTTTTGGATGGTGCACCTGGAGGCCGGCAAGCGCGGCTTGGTGGGCTTGCCCAAGTCGGAATGCCCCAGCGCCCTGAAAGCGGTCAAGGAAGGCTGGTACCTGTTCCTGCCGCTGGTCGCCCTGGTCACCTTGCTGTTTTCCGGCTACACGCCGCTTTTCGCAGGCGTCATCGGCCTGGGCTGCACGGCGCTGCTGATCGTCGGCCACGCCATGGCCGGCGCCATTCCCAAGAACCTGCTGCGCTGGGTGTTCTGGCTGGGTCTGGCCCTGGCCGCCGCCGCTTTGCACCGTTTCGGCCTGCGCGCCGAAATCCTGATCGCCTGCCTGGTGCTGGCCGTGGCGCTTCCGTGCCTGCTGTTTGCCAAGGGGCGCGAAACCCTGAACACCATTTTGGGGTCCATGGCCGACGGCGCCCGCAACGCCGTCGGCGTCGGCGTCGCCTGCGCCCTGGTCGGCGTGCTGATCGGCGTCACCACGCTCACCGGCATCGCCTCCAGTTTCGCCGGCACCGTGGTGTCGCTGGCCGGGGGCTCTCTGTTGCTGGCGCTGATCCTGACCATGATCGCCTGCATCGTGCTGGGCACCGGCCTGCCCACCATCCCCAATTACATCATCACCGCCTCCATCGCCGCGCCGGCCCTGTTGCACATGGGGGTGCCGCTGATCGTCTCGCACATGTTCGTGTTCTATTTCGGCATCATGGCCGACCTGACCCCGCCGGTGGCCCTGGCGGCGCTGGCCGCCAGTTCCATCGCCCGAGCCGGTCACATGCAGATCGGCTTCCTGGCCACCCGCATCGCCGCCGCCGGCTATGTGGTGCCGTTCATGGCGGTCTATGACCCGGCCCTGATGCTGCAAGGCGACCCGTCGGTGATGGCGGTGGCTTATATCGTGGTGAAAGCCCTGCTGGGCATCGCCCTGTGGGGGGGCGCCGCCATCGGCCATTTCATCACCGACCTGACCTGGCCGGAACGGATCTGGGCCACGGTCGGCGCCGTGCTGTTGGTGGCGGCTTTGCCCATCACCGACGAACTGGGCTTCGCCGTCGCCGCCGTCTTCATCGGGTGGCAATGGCGTCGTGGCCGTAAAGCCGCGATCGCCGCATGATCAGCCTGTGCCTGGCGGCGGCCATGTCCGCCGCCGCCAGCATCCCCATCGCACTGCCCGACGGTCGCTTTTCCCTGCGCTGGATCCATTCCATCGAAAAGGTGGAATGGCAGGAAGACTGGCGGGTCAGCGAAAAAGGCCTGGAAGTGGTCGAGGCCCGCATCAAGGGCAGCGGCGCCGGCATGGAACCGGCCGACGACGCCATCTTGAAAGACGGCTGGTATGTGTGGCAGCCGCACACCCCGTCCATGGCCAAGGTGATCCTGGGGCGGTCCGGCGTGGTCGCCGACCATCGGATTTGCGTCGGGGGCGACTGCCGGGCGGTCTCGGACTATATTGGCGGCACCGACGCCATCGTCCTGGAACCCTGTCATGCGCCTTAGGTCCCTGATCCTTGCCTGTGTGCTGGCCGCTTTTTCCCATCCGTCCGCCGCCGCCGACCTGCCGGAACCGACCATGCCCCTGTTGCGCGACCACGCGCTGGTGGGCCGGGTTTGGCTGCCCGGCCAACAGGCCTTCACCAGCCCCGACGAACTGCTGTCCCTGGCCCGCGAAGCCGACGTGGTGATGCTGGGGGAAACCCATGACAACCAGGACCACCACGCGCTTCAGGCGTGGATGGTGGGGCAGCTGAGCAAAAGCGGGAAGAAACCGGTGGTCGCCTTCGAAATGATCGACAGCGCCCAGGCCCCCGCGTTAGCCGCCCACTTGGCCGCCCATCCCGCCGACGCCGCCGGATTGGGGGCCGCGCTCGGCTGGGAAAAATCGGGCTGGCCCGACTGGGCGGGCAATTACCGCCCCATCGCCCAAGCCGCACTGTCCGGCGGCGCCCGCTTGGCCGCCGCCAACCTGTCGCGCGACGAGACCAAGACCATCGCCAAGGGCGACATCCCCAAGGCCTGGGCGGGAAAGCTGGGACTGGAAAAGCCGCAAGCCCCGGATCAGCGCCAAGCCATGGAAGCCGACATCCAGGCCGGCCATTGCCACATGCTGCCCGACCGGGCCCTGCCGGCCATGGTCAGGGTGCAGCGGGCGCGTGACGCGGTGATGGCCCATGCGGTGGCGTCGGGGCCGAAATCCATCCTGATCGCCGGGACCGGCCACGTGCGCAAGGATCTGGCCGCCCCCCGCCACTTGGCAGAAATGGCGCCCGGACGCAAAGTGCTGAGCATCGCCTTGCTGGAAGTGCAAAAGGATAAGGCCGACCCCAGCGCCTATGCCGAAGCCTTCGACGCCGACACCTTGCCCTTTGACGCGGTGTGGTTCACCGCCCACGCCGAACGCCCCGACCCGTGCGAGGCGTTCAGGAAGCACATGGAACAGAAAAAGGGCTGATCACAGCCCCTTTTCGAAATCCGCCGGCGAACGCAGATAGGCGTTGAACACGTCGGGCAGGCGACGTTTCAGGTCTTCCAGCGGATCGGCCGGGTCCAGCGGGGTCTTGGCGACCTTTTCGCAGAACATCTTGATCAGCTTCTTGTTGCCGGGCGGGCCGAAAATCTCGGCAAAGGTCTGCTCGCCCAGCTTTTCCTGCGCCAGTCCCAGGAAAATGGGAATCTGGTGGAACTGCAGATAGGTGATGATCTGGTTGATGGTCTCGCCCGAGATCATGTGCAGCCAGTCGGCCATCTGTTCCAGATCCTTGGCGTTCTGCACTTCCATGGCTTCCAGACGGTCGCAATCGACGCACATTTCCCAGAAGTTCTCGCCCATCTTTTCATAGACGGCACCGTGCAGGAACTCGTAGCGGTCCTTGCCCAGGAAGGCGACGCCCTTGGCGGCCAGCGGCTGGGTGTCCAGCATCTCGCGCATCATGGCGTCCGACATGATCTTGCGGGCCTGATCCATGGAATGGCGGCCGATATCGGCCAGGGCGGCGATGCCTTCGGGGGTGCGAAGCGCGGTGACGCCACGCCCCAATTCGTTGATCAGCTTCAGCGGCAGTTCAGCGAAATACGGGATCAGCGGCACCTGCCAGTCGAAATCCAGATGGTCCTTGATCGCCACATAGAAGCGGTCGCCCTGGGTCGGGCTGGGCTTGGGCTGTTCCGCCTCGCTCCACTTGCCGCCCACCAGTTCCTTCAGCTTGTCCAGCAGCCCCTTTTGCGCCGGAGCCGCCACCGCCTTGGCCGCCGCCGGATCGGGCGCCCAGCGCTTTTCCGCATAGGCCTTGGTGCCCGAACGCACCACCATGGCGATGATCTGATCCAAGGAACGGCCGCAGCGCAGCGGCATGTCGTCGGTGGTCACCGGATTGCCGGCGATGTCCGTCAGGAATTCCTGAAACTTCTCGCGGCGGGTACGCACCAGCTGCAGGCAGGCGTGCAGCAGGTCGGGCGTCGACATGATGGTGCCATAGGCGTCGTCATAGGCGGCGAAGGCGGGGACGACCTCCTGCAGACGGGCGACCACCGGCCCCTTGATGGTGCGGATGATCTCCTTGCGATTCTCAGCATCCTTGTCCACGACCTTGGCCGTGGGCTTACCCTTTTCCGCCATTCCCTGCCCTATCCCCTGCCGCCCGTGGGCGGACACTTGAAAGTCCCGGTCCTGTGATGGCCGGTCATTCGCTCAGGCTTGAGCCCGGCAACTCGTTCATCTTGGCCAACAGGTATTCCAGGTCGTCGTTTTCGAAGTCAACACCCAGATCACCATACTGGGTCAGGATACGTTCGATCATGCGACGCGAAAAGCGCTCGCGGTCATTGGGACCGCCGTCATATTCCATTTCATAGGAAACGTCGATGGCGGCCCGCATGGCGGCATAGAACGCCTTGGGCAGGCCGGCCTTGTCGAAAAGCGCCTCGAAACCGCGCTTGCCGCCGTCATGGATCAGGGTGCGGGCGTTTTCCAGCTTGATGCGGGCCAGCTTGGCCATGGCCGCCTCGAAGAAGGTCATGTCGCCCATGCACACGGCGCGCAGGATGATGGACGGCGTCAGGCGGGCGTTGCGGTACAGGTGGTCCACCAGCTTCAGCACGTCGGTGTCGGCCTCGGCCAGCCCCAGCACAGCCAGTTCGCGGGCGTGCAACAACAGGTTGGTGGCGGTTTCCGGGGTCATGTCGGGGCGCGCCATCAGCGCCTGACGCAGATTTTCCGAAACCCGGGTCATCAGACGCTCGGCCACCGTCACCGGCAGGTTGCGCCGCCCGATCAGCGGCTTGCCCACCACGTCGGACGTGCCGAATTCGTCGGCGACCCGACGCAGGGTGTCCTCGGCGATCTCGGCGCCTTCGTTGCCCACCAAGGTGGCGACCACGTCCTCGTTGCGGGTGTCCACCAAGGCGTCGGCAAGGCCGGCCGAAACATGAGCCCGCTTGGCCACCGCCACCTGCTTCTCGGCGCTTTGGCTTCTGACGATCTCGATCAGGTCTTCGTCGGTAAGGACTTCCGAGAATTGCAAAATGGGCAGCGACACCGATTCCACGTCACGGGCCAAGCTGGCCGCCACGTCGTGGGGAACGGTGGGATTTTCCTTCAACTGCCGCGACAGCGCTTCGCGCACGCGCACTTCGGCGTCCTTGACCATCAGGCGAAAGATGTCTTCCGCCAACTTGCGCTGCTGGGCGCTCAGGCTGGGATGCTGGCCGGCGATCTTTTCGGCGATTTCGGCGCGGATATCGGCCGATGGGTTGGCCAACAGCTTCGCGACGTCTTCCTCATTCAGCGTGTCATCCACTGCGGTATTCTTCCGTTTGTTGGCCCCTTACCGAAGCTTGGGATCATATTATACATGGGTTACCAAGGCCTGAACAGCTACGCGCACACCTGATCCAGCCATGCCGAGAACATGGCGGGACCAAGCTTTTGCATGGCCACCCCTTCTGTACGCGCCTGGGCGCGAAGACTGGCGACACTGATGTCCAAGGTGGCGGAAATTTCCCCCACATGGCCCACATACCACCGTTCCAGCCCCTGGACCGAGGCCTCGACGTGGAATTGCAGCGCCAGACCGCACTGGCCGACGGAAAACGCCTGGTTCGGGGTCTTGGGAGTGGATGCCAGCCGCACCGCCCCGTGGGGCAGGTCGAACGTGTCGCCATGCCAGTGCAGCACGGGATTGCGGCCCAATCGGTAAAGGGGCGAGGTATCGGCGGCGTCGGCCAGGGTCAGGGACGACCAGCCGATTTCCTTGCCGTTGGGGTTGGGGTAAACCCGCGCCCCCAAGGCCCGGGCCATGATCTGCGCCCCCAGACACAAGCCCAGGGTCGGGCGGTCGGCGTCCAGACGGCGGCGAACCAGTTCGATCTCGGCGGACAGAAAGGGGAAGTCCGCGTCGTCATAGACCCCGATGGGGCCGCCCAGCACCACCAGCAGGTCACAAGCCAGCGGATCAAGATCGTCCAGCCCGCCCAGGGGGGCGTCGATCGTGGTGATGGAAAAACCGTGTTGGCGCAGCACTGGTTCAAGCAGGTCAAGGTCTTCGAAAGCGACGTGCCGAATGGCGGTGCAGGATTTCATCGATCCACCTCGGAAACAGCGCCGCCATTGAAGCATGATCGATCATGCCCCGCCACGCGTTTTTCACAACCATGCACACGCATTGGTATACATCACAAGCCCAGATAAGCCGCCTTCACCCGTTCGTCGGCCAGCAAGGCCTGGCCGGCGCCCTGGATCACCACGCTGCCGGTTTCCAGCACATAGGCCCGGTCGGCCAAAGCCAAGGCGGCATGGGCGTTTTGCTCCACCAGGAAGATGGTGACACCCTGGTCGCGCAGGCTGCGCACCACCTGGAAAATCTCCTCCACCAGCAACGGCGCCAGGCCCATGCTGGGTTCGTCCAGCAACAGCAGGCGGGGCGCGCTCATCAGGGCGCGGGCGATGGCCAGCATCTGCTGCTGACCGCCCGACAGGGTGCCGGCGGGCAATTCCCGCTTCTTGAACAACACCGGGAACAGGTCGTACATGCGGGCCATGTCGGCGGCCACCGCGCCGCCCTGGCGGCGATAGGCCCCCAGGCGCAGGTTGTCTTCGACACTCATGGGGCCGAAAACCTGACGGCCTTCCGGCACCTGGGCGATGCCCAAGGACACCCGGCGTTCCGGCGCCGCCCGGGTGATGTCGGTTCCGTCAAAGCGGATGCGGCCGCCGCTGACCGGCTGCACCCCGGACAGGCAGCGCAAAAGCGTGGTCTTGCCGGCGCCGTTGGCGCCGACCAGGGCCACCATCTCGCCTTCTTGGACGGTCAGGGAAATGCCGTCCAACGCCTGGATGCGGCCGTAATGGCTGGCGAGGCCGTCGATTTCCAGCAGCATCACGAATGCGCCCCCAGATAGGCGGCGACCACGTCCGGGTTGGCGCGGACCTGGGCCGGCGTGCCCTCGGCCAGCTTGCGGCCATAATCCAGCGCCAGGATGTGGTCGGAAATGCCCATCACCATCTTCATGTCGTGTTCCACCAGCACCACGGTCACCCCGTCCGCCGCCACCTTCTTGATGACCTGATCGATTTCCCGGCTTTCGGTGGCGTTCAGGCCGGCGGCGGGTTCGTCCAGCAGCAGCAATTTGGGCTTGGCCGCCAGGGCGCGGGCGATTTCCAGGCGCTTCAGCGCCCCATAGGGCATGGCCGAGGCCTCGGCGTCCACATAGGCGCCCAGCCCGACGAAGTCCATCAGCCGGGCGCAGTGGTCGCGGCAGGCGCGGTCGCGGCGCACCGAGCCGGGCAGCCGCAGCAGCGACGGCCAGAAACGGCGATCCAGATGCAGATGGGCGCCGACCATGACGTTTTCGATCGCCGTCATGTTGAAGAACACCTGCAGGTTCTGGAAGGTGCGGCTGAGTCCCAGGGCCGCCAGCCGGCTGGGCGCCACCCCGCCGATGGGTCGGCCGTCGAATTCCACCATTCCGGCTGACGGCGTGTAGATGCCGGTGATCAGGTTGAACAGCGTGGTCTTGCCGGCGCCGTTGGGGCCGATGATGGAATGGATGGTCCCTGCCGCCACACTGAAGGACAGATCCTCGATGGCGTGCACGCCGCCGAATTCCTTGGACAGGGACTGGACCCGCAGCAAGCTCATGGCTTTGCCCCCCGCTTCTTGCGGATCAGGGCGATCAGGCTGGGCAGCAACCCCTTGGGCAGGAAGATCATGGTCCCCATCATGATGGCACCGAAGATCATCGCCTCGTAATCGTCGAAACCAGCCAGCATCTGGGGCAGCACGGTCAGCAGCAGCGCCCCAAGCACCGAACCGAAGATGGACGCCATCCCCCCCAGCACCACCATGGTGACCAGTTCGATGGAATGATGGAAACCGGCGATGTCCGGGGTGATGAAGCCGTTCTTGTGGGCGAACAGCGAACCGACGACGCTGGCCACCACCGCCGAGACCACGAACATCAGCACCTTGTAATGGCTGGTGTCGACGCCGACCACCTCGGCGCCGACCTGGGCGCCGTGTCCGGCGCGCAGGGCGCGCCCCACCGGCGATTCCACCAGGTTCAGGGCCAGCCACACCACCAGCAGCAACAGCCCCGCCCCCAGCCAGTACCATTGCCGGTCGGTGGCCAGGGTGAAGCCGGCCAATGTCAACGGATCGACACCCACACCGTCGGGGCCGCCGGTCCATTGCGCCTCGGTCTTCAACACGATGTAGATGATCATGCCCACCCCCAGGGTGGCCATGGCCAGGTAATGCCCCTTCAGCCGCAGGATGGGCCGCGCCAGGGCGAAAGCCAGCAGCCCCACCAACGCGCCGCCCCCGGCCAGCGCCGCCAGCGGCGGCAGCCCCCAGCGGCTGGTGCCGATGGCGCTGGCATAGGCGCCCAGCGCGAAAAAGGCGCCGTGGCCCAGGCTGATCTGGCCGCCATAGCCGATCAGCAGGTTCAGGCCGACGCAGATCATGGCGTTGAACAGGGCGCCCACCGCCACGTCGTAGTAATAGGCGTTGGCGAAGCCCAGGGGCGAGACCGCCATCACCAGGGCCAGCAGCGCCATGCCGCCGGTACGCGCTTTCATCAGCTTGGCCATGCTCACACCCGATCCACGCCCTTCTTGCCGAACAGCCCGTTGGGCATGAAGAACAGCACGAACAAGATGATGACGAAGGCGATGGCGTCCTTGTAGGCCGACGACACGTAGCCCGCCCCCAGCGCCTCGGCGACACCGACGATCAGGCCGCCGACCACCGCCCCCATGCCGTTGCCCAAGCCGCCCAGCACGGCGGCCGAAAAGCCTTTCAGCCCGAGCATGATGCCGGCTTCGTAATTGGTGAAGGCGATGGGGGTGACGACGATACCGCCGATGGCGCCCAAAGCCGCCGACAGGGCAAAGCTGACCATCAGCACCTTTTTCACCCCGATGCCCATCAATTGCGCCGCCAGCCGGTTGAACGAGGTGGCCAGCATGGCCTTGCCGAACAAGGTACGGTTGAAGAACCACCACAGCCCGGCGATCACCGCCATGGCGACGCCCACCACCCACAGGCTTTGCGGCATCAAGGTGGCCCCCAGGACACGGATGGGGTCTTCGCCGGAAAACGGCGCCAAAGCATGGAATTCCTTGTCCCACACCAGTTGCGCGGCGCCCCGCAGGAAGATCGAGGCGCCGATGGTGATGATGATGATGGTGACCACGTCGGCGTCACGTGCCGGCTCGATGGCGAACTTTTCCAACGCCACCCCCACCAGCATGGTCAGCGCCATGGCGGCCAGCGCCGCCGCCGGCAGCGGCACGCCGGCAGCCGTCAGGGTCGCCGTGGCCATGCCGCCGATCATGATGAACTCGCCCTGGGCGAAATTGATGACGTGGCTGGCGTTGTAGATGATGGCGAAACCCAGGCCGGCCAAGGCGTAGATCGCCCCCGAGGTCAGGCCGGCGAACAGATATTGCAGCAGTTCCGCCATTCAGGATTTCCTTGATTGTGAACGACCAAGACGCGGCCCCGCTTGAAACCGGGGCCGCGTTCAGGGGATCAGTCGACCATCTTCCAGTCGCCCTTGACGATTTCCACCATGTGGAAGGCGGACAGGTTCAGGCCCATGTGGTCGGTGGCCGACATGGAAACGATGCCGCCGGTGCCCACATAGCCCGAGGTCTTCTCGATCTCGTCGCGCACCTTGCCCTTGTCGGTCGAGCCCGCCCGCTGGATGGCGGAAAGCGCGATCTGCAGGCCGTCATAGGCATGGCCGGCGAAGGTCGAGACTTCCGACTTGAAGGCGGTCTCGTAATCCTTCTTGAAGGCGGTGACCACCGGCTTTTGCGGGTCGGTGGCCGGCAACTGGTCGGCGATCACCAGGCCGGCGGCGGGCAGGCGCACACCGTCGGAAGCGTCACCCGACAGGCGGATGTAATCCTTGGACGCCACGCCGTGCGACTGGTACAGCGGCTGGGTGATGGCCAACTGCTTGTGGTTCTTGGTGACGATGGCCGGACCCTGGCCGAAGCCGAAGTTGAAGATGGCCTGCACACCGGGGGTGTTCTTGATCTTGGTCAGCTGGGCGGTGACGTCGGGATCCTTCGGCGAATAGACTTCGTCGGCGACGATCTCGATGCCGTAATTGGGCGCCACCAGCAGCGACTGGTCATGGCCCGACTTGCCGAAACCGGCGTTTTCCGAAATCAACGCCACCTTGGTCAGGCCGCGCTTCTTCAGGTCGGAAAACACCTTTTCCGCCGCCATGCGGTCGGTGTGCGGGGTCTTGAACACCCACTTCTTCACCGGCTCGACGATGTCGATGCCGCCGGCCAGCGAAATGAACGGAACCCCCGCCGGCTCGACGATCTTGATCGCCGCCATGGACGTGCCGGTGGTGGTGCCGCCGATCAGGATGTCGGCGTTGTCGCTTTGGATCAGGCGCTTGGCAAACGTCGCCGCCTTGTCGGGCGCGCCGCCGTCGTCATAGACCGTCAGCTCGATCTTGCGGCCCTGCACCCCGCCCTGCTTGTTCAGGCGGTCCACATACATTTCCAGGGTCTTCTTTTCCGGCTCGCCCAGGAACGACGCCGGCCCCGTCACCGACAGGAAGGCGCCGATCCGCACCGGATCGGCGGCCGCCGCATGCCCACTCGCCAAGCTGGCGAAACCAAAGGCGGCAAAGGCCGCCGCACCCCAACGCATGAGGTCGCGCATTGTCAAGTCTCCTCCCAGTTCTTCCGCGGCTTATTGTCTGCCGTCGGGCGATTTAAAAGCTTAAATGGCACAAGGGCAATGCCCAGTCGGCTTATCAGCGTTTATTTCACCCCCCCGGATGGCGACATGAAAAATAAAATTCATTTCAAGCCCGGACTTAGCGCTCTTTTTTAGAATCAACAAAATTATTGCCGCAGCGCAAAACAGGACCTCCGTATGGTAGCGGCGCCCACGCACAGCTTTTAGCTTAGTCGATTGCATAAAGGATATCGGGGGTCCGGGGGATGGTTAAGATCACGCGCAGCCTGAAGGGCAAGATCATCGCCAGCACGCTGGGAATCTTGGTGTTCAGCGCCGCCGCCATCATCGCCAGCAGCCTGTGGCTCAGCCGTCAGACCGCCTATGAAGGCGCCATCGCGCTGACCAGCGAGATCGCCAGCCGCCATGGCGCCGACATCGCCGCCTCGATCACCGCCGCCATCGAAAGCGCGCGGGGGACCGCCAGCCTGATCCGTGCCGAGCAACAGGCGGGCAGCCTGGACCGCAAGGTGGTCAACCGCTATCTGGCCCAGGTGGTCGCCCATAACGACCTGTACGCCACTGCCTGGGTGGACATGGCCGACAACGCCTTTGACGGCGCCGATTCCCGTTATGCCGGCGAACAGGCCGAACGTTTGGGACTGCCCGCCACCGGCCGCTTGAGCCTGTTGTGGGTGCGCGGCGACAAGGGGATCGAGGCCAACCTGGACGACGGCGAGGATTTCAGCGCCATCGCCGAAAACGATTATTACCGGGTCGCCGCCCAGGCCAAGAAGGAAGCGGTGGTCGAACCGTATCTGGACAAGTACACCAACAAGACCATGACCTCAGCCGCCTTCCCCATCATCAGGGACGGCACCGTCATCGGCGTCACCGGCATCGACCTGACCCTGGACCGGTTGTCGGCCCTGGTGCGCGGCATCAAGCCCTATGGCGACGGCTTCGCCGCCATCTTGTCGCCGCAAGGCACCTATATCGCCCATCCCGACGATTCCAAGACATCCAAGCCCGCCGACGACCTACCCCCGGCCGCCCGCGACGCCATCGCCGCCGGCAAGGCTTTCGACGGCATGACCCGGATGGACGGGCGAAGCTATTACCTGCACATGATCCCCGTCAGCTTCGCCGCCGCCGACCAGCATTGGGCCTTTCTGGTGGCGGTGCCGGAAGCCTCGATCCTGGCCGACGTCGACCACCTGACCCGCTGGAGCCTGAGCATCGGCCTGCTGTGTCTGGCCGCTGGCGGCGTGCTGGCCTGGCGCCTGGGCGACGGCATCGCCCAGCCGGCCCGTCGCCTGACCGAGGCCATGGCGTCCCTGGCCAAGGGCCTGTGGCACACCGACGTCCCCCACGTGGACCACGGCGACGAGATCGGCCACATGGCCCGTGCCGTGGTGGTGTTCCGCGAAAACGGCCAGGCCAACGCCGAACTGCAGGCCGACCGCGAGCGCACCGCTTCCGAGCGCGCCCGCCGCCAGGAAGTGGTCGAGGAATTGCTGGCTGGCCTGGACGGCCACGTGGTCAACGTGCTGGAACGCCTGAGCCAAGCCACCACCACATTGCGCGGCACCGCCGAGGCGATGATGCGCATTTCGCGCCAGACATCGGATCAGGTCGGCGGCGTCGCCCTGGCCACCGACACCTCGTCCACCAATGTCCAGCAAGCGGCCCAGGCCGGCGAGGAACTGTCGTCGTCCATTTCCGACATCCGTGAACGGGCCGGCCAGACCAGCCGCATCACCGAACAAGCGGTGGGGGTGGTCCAGCAAACCGACCAGCAGGTGCAAGGATTGGTGCAGGCGGTGTCGCAGATCGGCGCCATCGTCAACATGATCAGCGAGATCGCCGGCCAGACCAACCTTTTGGCGCTGAACGCCACCATCGAGGCGGCCCGCGCCGGCGAGGCCGGAAAAGGCTTCGCCGTGGTCGCCGGCGAGGTCAAGACCCTGGCGACCCAGACCGGCAAGGCCACCGAGGAAATCACCCGCCAAATCGGCACCATCCAACAGGCGACCAAGGATTCGGTGAATTCGCTGCATCAGGTAGGCGCCATCGTCAACCAGATCGAGGAAATCAGTCTGGCGGTCAGCGCCGCCATGACCCAGCAGGACGGCGCCACCCGCCGCATCGCCGGCAACCTGCAGGAAGCCGCGGCCGGTTCCGCCGCGGTGGCCGACAACGTCGCCCGGGTGGCCGAAGCCGCCGCCGAGGCAGACGCCGCCGCCGCCCAGGTGCTGGGCGCCGTCGACGACCTGCAGCATCAGGCCGAGGATCTGCGCCGCCAGTTCGGCGACTTCATGGCGCGTATCCGCACCGCCTGATCCTTCCCTATCCCCGCCCTACCCTTTTCAACCCGCCGGCCTGAATGTGCCGGCGGGTTGAACGTGTTCGCCGCAAATTTGGACGAACCGGGTCAACACCCGATGCGCACTTCTTGCGCACACGTTAAAATTCATTTAAATTTCCGTCACAGGTGGGGTGAGTTTGCCGTGACCATGGGGATGGGAGGGCGTTGATGGGGGCTGATGCTTCGCTTGTCGACAAGCTGAAGGCGCAGCGCGATCGTTTCATCGCCTTCGCTTTTGCCGGCGCCGACGTTCTGATGGAAGTGGACCAAAACGGCATCATCGGGTTTTCCACCGGTGCCGGCGAGGCCCTTTACGGCCTGACCGACGACGACATGATCGGCCGCCCGCTGTCCGAATTCGTCTTTCCCCGCGACCGCAAACGCTTCGAAGACTGTATCTTGCGGCTTCGCAACACCTCGCGGCTGGACCACACCCCCTTCACCCTGATGGGATCGGGCGGCGCGGTCACCCGCATGCGCCTGTCGGGCATCCACCTGCCGCACCTGAAGAACACCTTCCACGTGGTGATGTCGCGCATCCCGCCCATGGCGTCCATCGAGGTCGAGCGCATCAACGGCGACGTGGACCACAAGGGCCAGTTCATCGACATGGTGCGCCACCGCCTGAACGAAGCCAACCGCATCGGCACCGACTACACCCTGACCCTGTTCGACCTGTCGGGCAGCAACCTGACCAGCCTGGACCCCAAGGCGGCGCAGACCTTCCTGTCGACCATGCACACCGCCATGGAAGAATGTTCGGTCCGCGGCGATTCCGCGGGCAGCTTGGGCGGCGCGTCCTTCGGACTGGTCCATGACGACAAGGTCCCGTTGGCGGAAATCCATAAAAGGGTGTCGCTGGTGGCCGAACGCTTCGCCGACAAGACCAAGGGCGCCAACATCAAGATGCGTTCGGCGACCCTGGACATGGAAGATTCGTCGCTGTCCGACGAAGACATCGGCAAGGCGCTGGGCTACATCATCAACAATTTCGTCCGGGACAGCGGCACCTTCAACATGAAGTCGCTGGTGGAAGGGGCGCAATTGGCCATGGCCGACACGCTGACCCGCGTGCGCAATTTCCGCAAGATGATCCGCCACGAGGAACGCCTCGTCTTCCTGTTCCAGCCCATCGTCAACGTGCGCACCGGCGCCGTGTTGAAATACGAAGCCTTTTCGCGCATCGACAACAACGGCACGCTGTTCACCCCCAACCAGATCATCCCCTTCGCCACCGACGTGGGGCTGATCGGCGAATTCGACCTGATCACCATCAAGAAGGCGCTGACGCTGCTGCGCGAAACCGGCACGGTGTCGACCCTGGCCCACATCTCGGTCAACGTTTCCGGCCATTCGCTGGGCAACCCGGCTTTCTATCAGACGCTGTTGAAGATGCTGGAGGAAAACCGCAAGGTTCTGGGGCGTCTGGTGCTGGAAATCACCGACGCGGCGCAGATCTTCAACCTGAACGAAGCCAAGCGCCTTTTGGCCCGCATCCGCCGCCTGGGCGCCCGCATCTCGCTGGATGATTTCGGTTCGGGCGGCGCCGCCTTCGAACTGCTGCGCAACCTGCCGGTGGATTTCGCCAAGTTCGACCGCGACATCATCATGGATGCCGCCGACCCCAAGGGCCGTTCGGTGCTGAAGGCCATGACCAGCCTGTGTCACGACCTGGGCATCGTCACCGTCGGCGAATGCGTGGAAGACGCCGCCACCCTGGCCAACCTGTCCACCATCGGCATCGACTACGCCCAGGGCTATTATTTCGGCAAGCCGGCCGCCGACGCCGCCAAGCGCATCGTTTACTTCACCGAACACATCAAGCAGGCCGGCACCGCCGAGCCGGGCCTGATGACAGGGTCATAAGCGCAGGCTATAAGCTGGCCATCATGAGCCAGATCGACGTTTCATCCCTGACCCCGTTCGAAGCCCGCGCCGAGGCCTCGGCCCTGCGCGAGACGCTGACCCGCTGGGACTTGGCCTATCACCAGGGCGATTCCCCGGAAGTGGACGACGCCACCTATGACGCGGCGCGGCGGCGCCTGTTGGCCATCGAGGAACGCTTCCCCGAACTGGCGAAGGGCAGCCCCACCGCCAAGATCGGCGCCCCGGTGGCGGAAGGCTTCGGCAAGGTGCGTCACGGCGTGCCCATGCTGTCCTTGGACAACGCCTTTTCCGAAGACGACGTGCGCGAGTTCGAAAACCGCATCCGCCGTTTCCTGGCCCTGCCCCCCGATCAGGTGATCGCCTTCGTCGCCGAGCCCAAGATCGACGGCCTGTCCATATCCCTGCGCTATGAACAAGGCCGCTTCGTCCGCGCCGCCACCCGCGGCGACGGCGCCGAGGGCGAGGACGTCACCGCCAACATCCGCACCCTGATCGCCAAGGGAAAGATCCCCGAAAGTTTCGAGGGCGCCCCGGACACCATCGAAATCCGTGGCGAAATCTACATGACCAAGGCCGACTTCCTGGCGCTGAACCAGGCCCAGGAAGCCGCCGGCGACAAGGTCTTCGCCAATCCCCGCAATGCCGCCGCCGGATCGTTGCGGCAATTGGACAGCACCATCACCGCCAGCCGCCCGCTGTCGCTGTTCGCCTATGCCATGGGGGAGCTGACCGGCGACGTCGGCGCCAGTCACAGCCAGTTCCTGGACCGTCTGCGCACCTGGGGCTTTCCGGTCAACGACCGCATCCGCCAATGCCTGGGCGGCGACGAATTGCTGGAGCATTACACCACCATCGGCGCCGAGCGTGCCGGGCTGGATTACGACATCGACGGCGTCGTCTACAAGGTGGACCGCTTCGACTGGCAGCAGCGTCTGGGCTTCGTCAGCCGCTCGCCCCGCTGGGCCATCGCCCACAAGTTTCCCGCCGAACAGGCCACCACCATCCTGGAAAAGATCGACATCCAGGTCGGCCGCACCGGGGCGTTGACCCCGGTGGCCACTCTGAAGCCGGTCAATGTCGGCGGCGTGGTGGTCAGCCGCGCCACCCTGCACAATGCCGACGAGATCGAACGCAAGGGCGTGCGCGTCGGCGACACGGTGATCATCCAGCGCGCCGGCGACGTCATCCCGCAAGTGGTGGGCGTGGTCGCCGACCAGAAGCGCGGCGAGACGGAATTCGTCTTCCCCGAAACCTGCCCGGTCTGCGGCAGCCATGTCATCCAGGCCGAAGGCGAAGTGGCGCGGCGCTGTTCCGGCGGCCTGTCCTGTGGCGCCCAGGTCAAGGAACGCCTGCGCCATTTCGTCAGCCGCAACGCGTTGGACATCGAAGGCCTGGGCGACGAGAACATCGAATTCCTGGTCGACGGCGGCTGGATCAAGTCCCCAGCCGACATCTTCCGCCTGGAAGCCAAAAACAGCCAAGGCCTGCAACGCCTGCAGAACTTCAAGGGCTGGGGCGAAAAGAAGGTGGGCAAGCTGTTCACCGCCATCACGGCGCGGCGGAGCGTCGCCCTGGAACGCTTCATCTTCGCGCTGGGGATCCGTCAGGTGGGCGAAGCCACCGCCAAGCGGCTGGCCCGGCATTACGGCAGCTTCGCCGCCTGGCGCGACGCCATGCTGGCGGCCATTCCGCGTGAAAACGACGCCTTCCACGACCTGATCTCCATCGAGGATATCGGCCCGTCGGTGGCCGGCGACATCCTGGCTTTTTTCGCCGAGGACCATAACCTTCAGGCCTTGGACGATCTGGCCGCCCAGATCACCATCGAAGACGCCCAAGTGATCGAAGCCGGCAATTCGCCGGTATCGGGCAAGTCGGTGGTGTTCACCGGCGAATTGGTGGCGATGACCCGGGCCGAGGCCAAGGCGCGGGCAGAAATGCTGGGCGCCAAGGTGGTGGGATCCGTGTCGAAGAAGACCGATTACGTGGTCGCCGGCCCCGGCGCCGGGTCCAAGCTGACCCAAGCGGAAAGCCTGGGCCTGACCGTGTTGACCGAACAGCAATGGCTGGACCTGATCGGCGGATGAACCATATCTTCACCGCTTGGTAACCCTAAGCGGGCAATCTGACACATTGGAGCCAGAAGGGCCCCGCTTCCCCTTCATGACCACGACCCGATGAGCACGCCGCCCGAGGACCCCCGCGCCAAGTTCACCCGGCCGTTGCAGCGCCCCGGCGCCGACGGCGCGGCGCGTCCTGCCTTGTCCCCGCGTCCCGGCCGCCCCAACCTGCCCGCCGTCTTGGAACACCAGCCGGCGGCGGCGCCCGAGGAAGCCCCGCACGTACAAGCCGGTGGCCTGGCCCGGCTGCTGGAAGCGGTGGCCAAGATGTTGCAGCCCAAACCCGCCAACAAGGAAGCGGCCGAGGCACAGCCGGCGCCACGTTCCGAACCGGCGGTGCTCAGCGTGGTGGTGGCGGCCATGAACGGCGACAACGCCGACGGCGCCGCCTCGCAGCAGATTTACAAAGCCCTGGACCTGCGCCAGACCCTGAAGGTCAAGCCGCTGCCCCGGCCCTTCGTGCTGGAAAACCCCTTGGACCCCGCCCAGGTGGCGGCTTTGGTCACCAACACCCGCCACATGGTCGCCGACGAAAACGCCGATTTGCTGGTGTGGGGGGACGTGTCCAAGGATGGTTACGTCCTGCGCTTCGCCACCGCCAATATCCCGGACGAGGAAAAGCCGGCCCAGTTCGGCCCCCATTTCAAGGTCGAACTGCCGCTGAACCTGGGCGAGGCGCAGTTGCACATGCTGTATGCCGCCACCCTGGCCGCCGCCGAACCCGCCAACGAAATGCAACGCGCCGCGCTGCGCCGTCTGCTGCCCCAGGCGGTCGAGCCCCTGGAACTGCTGGCCGCCAAGCCGCCGGTGTCGTTGTCCATGGGCCAGCAGCGGTCCATCTTGCTGACCTTCGCCCAGGTCTGCACCGCCACCGCCCTGCTGGTGCCGCCGTCGCAGTCGGATGCCTGGTTCGACAAGGCGGCCAACGCCTATCTGGGGGCGGAAAAGCGTTTGGGCCGCAACGAGGCGGCGCACGAAGTGGCGTTGATCCACAAACACCTGGCCGCGTCGCTGACGGCGCGGGCCGAACGGGTCAAGGACAAAGCCCAAACTCATCTGGAACAGGCGGTCAAATACTGGCGCGAGGCCGCGTCGCACCTGACCCGGGCCACCCTGCCGCTGGAATGGGCGGCGGCACAGACCCGCCTAGGCGTGGCGCTGCACCGTCTGGACCTGATCACCGGCGATTCCGAGCTTTTGCGCGAGGCCCTGGGCTGCCTGCAGGCGGCGTTGCAGGTCCACACCAAAGCCGAGGCCCCCGGCCGCTGGGCCGACATCATGAACTCCATCGCCCAGGTGCTGGAAGTCTATGGCGACCAGTTGAAGAACCCGGAAGTGCTGCAGCGCGCCGTCGACGCCTGCAACCTGGTGCTGGAAGTGCGCAGTCGCGACCGCGCCCCCCTGGCCTGGGCGGCGACGCTGAACACTTTGGGCTCGGCGCTGTTCCTGCTGGACCGTCACGGCGGCGGCACCACCCACCTGGCCGAGGCCGCACGGGTGTTCGAGGACGCCGCCGAAGTGTTCACCGCCCATGGGGCCAAAGGCCCGGCCCAGGTCGCCGCCCGCAATCTGGCCCATGTGCGCAAACTGGCCGAGGAACGCAAGGGCCGCGCCGTCATCGACCCCGACTGGCGTTGACCCCGGATCAGGCGACGCGGTTGCGGCCGCTTTCCTTGGCCAGATAAAGTTGATGGTCGGCCTGCGACAAGGCCGGTTCGATCCCCTGTTCGGGCTCGATCAGGGCGATGCCGAAACTGGCGGTGAAGCCCACGTCACCGTGTGCCGTGTCCAGACGGATAGCTTCCAAGGCAAGACGGATGCGTTCGGCGACGGCCCGGGCCTCCGCCAAATTCGACCCGGGCAAGGCCACGGCGAATTCCTCGCCCCCCAACCGCCCGCAAATGTCAACTTCGCGCAGGCAGCCCGGCAGCACCGCGCCCAAACAACGCAACGCCTGGTCCCCCACCGCATGGCCGTATCGGTCGTTCAGGGATTTGAAATGGTCGATGTCCAGCATCATCAGCGACATGGGCTTTCCCAGACGGACGTGCAGACGCCAAACCGCCTCGGTCCGGTCCAGGAAGAACCGGCGATTGGCCAAACCGGTCAGCGAATCGGTTGTGGCCAACCGCAGCAGGTCTCGGTCGGCGTCTTCCTTGACCAGCAACAGAAACGAAAAACCGTCGGCCAGCGAACTGACGAAGGCGACGGCGAACAAAGCCTGATTCAGCGGCAGGTTGGCCCCGGGGGCCCATTGGGTGCTGTTGGCCGCAGCCCAGGCCCGAACCAGGGCGGCGACAGCGATGATGGTGTTGCTGAACACCAGGACGGTCTGGATCGGCGACATCCGCCGTCGGGCAGTGGCGATCACCCAGGCGTTGCCGCCCGTATACAGCACCACGATCAGGGAAAACAGAACCGCCATGTGAACGGGGGTGACGCCGGCGCCCAGATACTGATGAGCTGTGGTTTGGGCAATCACGGCCAAGGCGGTCAGGGCCAGAACGCCCCGCCACATCCGAACATGGCCGGAATACAGGCTGAAAGCCAGAAGTTCCAAACCATGCCCCATGTAGAGAATGGAATTGGCCACCGGGGACAACCAAGGGGGCAGCGCCGGCTTCAGCAGGATCATCAGGATCCCCAGTCCCTTGACCACTTGGCCAACGGCCCAAATCCGCAATATCCGGCGTTCGGCCAGGGCTCCGGAATAAACCAGCATGATCAAGCCGAACACCAGGTTGCTTGCGGTCAAGGCCAGCCACAAGGTCTTTGAATCAAATGGCAAGAGGCGCTCCCACTTCGACCACACAGCATAATACTACAGAACCTAGGTCATAGAACGCCAGGGCCAGCGTCAGCGGGAAAGCACATGTTGCAATGCGACAACAAAGCCTGCTATAAGCACCCAAGCCTTGATCGCCCCCATGTGCGCAGGCGCCGGTCCTTTGTGATCTGGACGCCGTTGCGACAAGGCCCCTCCCCGCTGGTTGCGCACCCTTCGGGCGCCCTTATCCCGTCACCGGACCTGCCGGTGGCGCGTGATGCATTGTGAAAGATCTTTATGACTTCGTTCAAAGACCTCGGCCTGGCCGAACCGTTGATTTTCGCCCTCGAAGCCGAGGGTTACACCAATCCGACCCCCATTCAGGAACAGGCCATCCCGCAATTGCTGGAAGGTCACGACGTGCTGGGCATCGCCCAGACCGGCACCGGCAAGACCGCCGCCTTCGCCCTGCCCATCCTGCACCGCATCGCCGGCGACAAGCGCCGCGCCGCGCCGCGTACCGTGCGCCATCTGATCCTGACCCCGACGCGCGAGCTGGCGGTGCAGATCAATGACGGCTTCGCCACCTATGGCCGCAACCTGCGTTTCCGCCGCGCCTGCGTGTTCGGCGGCGTCGGCCAGGGCCCGCAGGTCCGGGCGCTCAACGGCGGCGTCGACGTCATGGTCGCCACCCCCGGCCGCCTGATCGACCTGATGGACCAGGGCTTCGTCAACCTGTCGGCGGTGGAAAGCCTGGTGCTGGACGAAGCCGACCGCATGCTGGACATGGGCTTCATCCATCCGGTGCGCAAGATCGCCGCCCTGCTGCCCAGCGGCCGCCAGACCCTGCTGTTCTCGGCCACCATGCCCAAGGCGGTGGCCGATCTGGCCTCGTTCCTGCTGCGTGACCCGGTGCGTGTCGAAGTCACCCCGGTGTCGTCCACCGCCGAACGCATCGCACAAAAGGTGCTGTTCGTCAGCCGCGAGGATAAGCGCAACCTGCTGCGCGACCTGCTGCGCGGCAAGGACGTGGAACGCGCCATCGTCTTCACCCGGACCAAGCACGGCGCCAACCGCGTCGCCGAGCAGCTGGCCAAGGACGGCATCCCCGCCGACGCCATCCACGGCAACAAAAGCCAGAACGCCCGCCAGCGGGCGCTGGACGCCTTCCGGTCCGGCGAAGTCCGCGCCCTGGTCGCCACCGACATCGCGGCACGCGGCATCGACATCGACAACGTCACCCACGTGGTGAACTTCGAGCTGCCCAACGAACCGGAAAGCTATGTCCACCGCATCGGCCGCACCGCGCGGGCCGGCGCCGAGGGCATCGCCGTGTCGTTCTGCGACGCCGAGGAAGTGGCCTATCTGCGTCAGATCGAAAAGACCATCCAGCAGCCGGTGCCGCAGGATATTGAACACGGCTATCACGCCGAGCCGGTGGCCAGGCTGTTCGCGTCGGGCAAGGGCAGCCCGCCCAAGCGCAAGCCCAGCGGCGGCCGTCCCTTCGTCGGCGGCAGCCGTCCGCAAGGTGCCGGTAACGGCGCCGCCCGTCCGCAAGGCGCGGCGGGTGCCGGCGGCAACCGTCCCAAGGGCGCGGGCGGTGGCGGCCTGCAACGCAGCGCTGCCGCCGGCAACGGTGGCGGCGGCAATGGCGGCCAGCGCCGCCATGGCGCCGGCCCCGGTGGTCACGGCCACAGCAAGCGCGGCTGATCAGCCAATGACGGAAAAGAGGGAAGGCCAAGCCTTCCCCCTTTTACCAATGACTGTATTGTCTATTACGTTACACGCATCAACAATGGCGCTCCCCTGACAGGAGAGTTGTCGTCATGCGCGTTCGTGGCCTTGCCGTTCTGTGTCTTTGTCTGGCGACCTTGTCCGCCTGCGTGCGCACCCACAACGCCGAGCTGCAGTTGGCGCCCCCCAGCCATCGACAAGCTTATAACGGCCCGGCGATCAAGGGGATGGCCGTATCGGTTACCGACAGACGCGCCAAGAAAGACGTGATCGGCACCAACTGGGCGGTCACCGACACCAAAAGCACCTGGATCGTCACCCCCACCCGCCCGGTCGCCGACACCATCCGCGACGGCATCGTCGCCGAATTCCAAGCCCGCGGCGTCCCGGCCAACGGGGGGCCGGCACGCTTGCAGGTGGACGTCCGCGACGTGGACAGCCGGGCTGTCTGGCACATGTTCCGGACCCAGGTCTATGGCTCGGCCATGCTGACGGTCACAGTTGAGGGACCCAGCGGCCAGACCTATCTGAAAAAGGATTTCGTCGACGGCGAGGAACGCTGGAACGAGGTCTTCATGGGCAACCAGGACGAAAGCAAGGTGCAGTTGGAAGCCGTGCTGGCCAAGATGATCGCCGCCATGGCCGACGACCAAAGCGTCGGCATCGCCCTGTCCAAGGCGGCGGCGGAAGCGCCCTAACCCCGCTTGGCCGGTTTGGGCGTCACCGGAACATATTCTTCCGGCCAATGCATGGAACAGGCGACGGCGGCGCCGTCGCGCCATTCCTTGGCCAAGGAAGCGATGGTTTCATGGCCCAAGCGGCCACGCTGGTCACGTTCCACCTGCACCAGGCTGTAGCCCATGATGGGCTGGTGGTTGTGGTTGAAGTGGAAGGGACCGCGCACCGAGGTGAACTCGGCCCGGCGGAACGCCGCCCGCAGGGCTTCGCCATCCCCGGTCTTGCCGCCGGTGGCCTTGATGACGCTCTCCAGCAGCATCACCGCGTCATACCCCCGCGCCGAGTGTTCCGACGGCGAGCGGCCGAATTCCACTTCGTAATCGCTGATGAAACGCTTGTTTCCCGGCACATCCTGGTCGGCCACCCAATTGACCACGGCGCGCACGTCGATGGCGGCGTCGCCCAAGGCCGGCAAGGCCGGCCTTGCGATGGCGTCGGAATCCACGTAAAGCACGGCCAGATCCTTGCCCCCGGCTTCGTCATAAGCCCGGATGAAGGCGCCGCCCATACCGCCGGTCAGCAACGAATAGACCACCTCGGGCTTGATCTCGCCGATGCGGCGCAATTCACGGTCATAGGTCGCCGCCCCCAATTTCGGGCTCAGCACGGTGACGTCGAAGGGAAAGGTCTGGCGGAACGCGGCCACCGACTGCGTGGCCAACCCGGTTTGCGGAGCGAGGACCACCACCTTGCGCACCCCTTCGGCCACCAGATGGCTGCCCAGCAAATGGTGCGGGGCCGAGGACGGCGGCGCCAGGGAAAACAGATTGGGCTGGCAGTCCGCTCCGGCCAGGGCGGCCGGCGGCTCTTCCAGGGTCAGGACGAACAGCCGGGTCTTGTCCAAGGACTTCATCATCGCCGCCATGGACGGCTGTGACACGGCGGTGACCACCACATCCAGGCGTTCGCTGCGGATGGCCCGTTCCAGGGCTTTGCCGGCCACGTCGGCCCGGCCCCTGTCGTCCACCGCCACCACGCGGATTTCCTGGTTGCTGAAGCGCCCGCCCAATTGTTTCAAGCCCAGGCTGAACCCGTCCACCGCGTCCTGGCTGGCGATGGCCCCCGCACCGGTGCGGGTGGCGACGAAACCGATGACGATGGACGGGTCGGCGGCGCCCGACAGGCCGGCCGCCCGCGCCACCACGGGCACCGAAGCCAAAGCCGCCAGACCGGTCATGAAGTGACGCCGCCGCATGGTCCTAACCCTTCTTCTTGGCCCGGGCGAAAGCTTCGGCGAAAGCGCCGCCCGCCATGCCGCCGCCGGCCGGCTTGACCTCCATCCGCGCCTTGGGAGCCGGGCGCGGGTCACGGTCCTGGCGTGCCGCCGGGGCCGGGGCATCGCCTTTCCTCATGGTCAGCGCGATGCGCTTGCGCTTCAAGTCCACTTCCAGAACCTTGACGCTGACCACGTCGCCGGGCTTGACCACTTCGTGCGGGTCCTTGACGAAGCGGTCGGCCAGGGCCGACACGTGGACCAGACCGTCCTGGTGCACGCCGATGTCGACGAAGGCGCCGAAATTGGTGACGTTGGTGACCACCCCTTCCAGGATCATGCCGGGCTGCAGATCCTGCATGGTCTCGACGCCTTCCTTGAACTCGGCGGTCTTGAACTCGGGACGCGGGTCGCGGCCGGGCTTTTCCAGTTCGCGGATGATGTCCTTGACGGTGGGTTCACCGAAACGGTCGTCGGTGAAGTTGGCCGCCTTCAGTCCGCGCAGGAAGGCGACGTCGCCGATCATGGCGGCCAGGTCGCGTCCCGTCGCCTGGGCCATGCGCTTGACCACGTCATAGGCTTCCGGGTGAACGGCGGAAGCATCCAGCGGGTTGTTGCCGTTGGCGACGCGCAGGAAGCCGGCTGCCTGCTCGAAGGCCTTTGGTCCCAGGCGGTCCACCTGCTTCAGGGCGTCACGGCTGGCGAACGGGCCATGCTGGTCGCGGTGCGCCACGATGTTGGCGGCCACCGCCGGGCTCAGGCCGGCGACACGGGCCAGCAGCGGCGCCGAAGCGGTGTTGACCTCGACGCCGACGGCGTTCACGCAGTCTTCCACCACCGCGTCCAACTGACGGCCCAGGCGCGACTGGTTGACGTCGTGCTGGTACTGGCCGACGCCGATGGACTTGGGGTCGATCTTCACCAGTTCGGCCAACGGGTCCTGCAGACGCCGGGCGATGGAGACGGCACCGCGCAAGCTGACGTCCAGATTGGGGAATTCCTTGGCCGCCAGTTCCGACGCCGAATAGACCGAGGCGCCGGCTTCCGACACCACCAGCTTCTGCAGGTTCAGTTCGGGGTGGCGCTTCATCAGTTCTGCCACCAGACGTTCGGTTTCACGGCTGGCGGTGCCGTTGCCGATGGCCACCAGCTCGATCTTATGCTTGCGGCACAGACCGGCCAGGGTCATCAGGCTGCCCATGACGTCCTGCTTGGGCGGGAACGGATAGACGGTGTTGGTGTCGACCACCTTGCCGGTCTGGTCCACCACCGCCACCTTGACGCCGGTACGGATGCCCGGGTCCAGACCCAAGGTCGGGCGCAGGCCGGCCGGGGCCTGCAACAACAGGGCGCGCAGGTTGCGGGCGAAGACGGTGATCGCCTCTTCTTCCGCCGCGTCGCGCAGACGCCCCGTAAGCTCCAACTCCAAATGCAGATGAATTTTGACGCGCCAGGCCCAGCGCACGGTTTCCACCAGCCAGGAATCGGCGGCGCGGCCGCGATCGGCGATGTTGAAGGCCCGCGCGATCTTCATCTCGGCGGCGCCGGGGCCTTTGAAAACCTGGCCTTCGGGAACTGCCGCCTCGTCCCCGGTCAACAGTTTCAGGGTCAGAACGTTTTCGTTTCGACTGCGGAACAATGCCAAGGCGCGGTGGGACGGGATGTCCTTGATGGTCTGGCGGAAATCGAAATAGTCGCTGAACTTGGCGCCCTTTTCCGCCATGCCCTCGGCCAGGGTCGAAACCAGCACACCGTCGGACCACAACAATTCGCGCAGGCCCGCCAGCAGGTCGGCGTCCTCGGCCATGCGTTCCATCAGGATTTGGCGGGCGCCGTCCAGCGCCGCCTTGACGTCGGGCACCGCCTCGGTGACGAACTTGGCGGCCTCGGCCTCGGGCGACAGGGTGGGGTCGGACAAAAGCGCGTCGGCCAGCGGTTCCAGGCCGTTCTCGCGGGCGATCTGGGCCTTGGTGCGCCGCTTTTGCTTATAGGGCAGATACAAGTCTTCCAGACGCGCCTTGCTGTCGGCGCCGGCGATCTGGGCCGCCAGTTCCGGCGTCATCTTACCCTGTTCGTCGATGGATTTGACGATGGCCGCGCGGCGGTCCTCCAGCTCGCGCAGATAGATCAGCCGTTCCTCCAAGGTGCGCAACTGGGTGTCGTCCAGGCCGCCGGTCGCTTCCTTGCGGTAACGGGCGACGAAGGGCACGGTGGCGCCTTCGTCCAGCAAAGCGATGGTGGCGATCACCTGGGCGTCGCGCACCCCCAGTTCCTGGGCGATGCGGGTAGCGATAGGAGGCAGGGCGGTCATCAACGTTCCTTTACGGTTCAACCCAAGCCTTGCTGTTTAGCCTGTGCCGCGTCTGCTGGGAAGCGTAAAACCCCGCCCTATTTCCGCCGCATGACTGTGCTGCCATCGACGTCTCTGGACAGCCGATTCGGGAGGGAATACTGTCCAGAAAACTATCTATTTTGGGGGAATCCCACTTCCATGCGCCTGTCCGGCTTTCTGGTCCTGATCTTCATCATCCTGGCCAACCTTGGGTTTTGGGCCGCTCTGAACCAGCCCAAGTCCGGGTTGCCGTGGGCAGGAACCATCCATTCGGTGTCGTTCTCGCCGTCGCGTGCCGACGACGACCCCACCATCGTGCGCCAGTTCCCGCAATACGAAGACACCATGCTGGCCACGCGTGAGGAAATGGACGAAGACCTGGCCATGCTGGCCGGCAAGGTCGACCAGGTCCGCACCTATTCCACCCTGGAAGGCCTGGATCAGGTGCCGGAACTGGCCGCCAAGCACGGCCTGAAGGCGCTGCCGGGCGCCTGGCTGGACGAACGTCTGGGCCGCAACGAACGCGAGATCGCCAACATCATCCGCATCGCGCGCGACAACCCCAATGTCGACCGTATCATCATCGGCAACGAAAACCTGACGCTGCATCGTCTGACCCCGGAACAGATGATCCGCTACATCCGCCGGGTCCGTGCCGAAATCCCCGAGCGCATCAAGATCAGCACGGCGGAAGCGTGGTCCATCTGGCTGGAACACCCTGAACTGGTCCAGGAAGTGGATTTCATCACCATCCACACCCTGCCGTTCTGGGAACGCGTCGACATCGAGGAAGCGCTTCCCTTCACCCAGCGCATGGTGCGCGAGGTCAGGAACGCCTTCCCCGACAAGCAGGTCTATATCGGTGAAGTGGGCTGGCCGTCGGCCGGTCGGTCCTATGGACGGGCGGAACCCAGTCTGGTCAACCAGGCGCTGTTCTTGCGCCGCTTCCTGAACTGGGCCAACGAAGAAGGCCTGGATTACAACGTGGTCGAGGCCTTCGACCAGCCGTGGAAGGTGAACCTGGACGGCACCGCCTCGGAAAAGCACTGGGGTATCTTCACCGTCGAACGCACGCCGAAATTCGACTGGATCGGCCCGGTCATCGAATTCCAGGAATGGCCGTTCCAGGCCGCCGCCGCCACCCTGATCGCCTTCTTGCCGGTGGCGTGGTTCCTGATGCGATGGAAGGACCTGCGTCTGGCCGGCAAGGTGTTCTTCGCCATGCTGGTGCAGTTCGCCGCCACCTTGGTGATCTGGACCATGTCGACGCCGGTGGTGCGCGACCTGGCGCCGGCCACCGAGTTGATGGTCTTCGTCCTGCTGCCAGCGCAGCTATTGCTGTTGGTCGTCGTGCTGATCAACGGCATCGAGGTCACCGAGCTGACCTGGTCGGGACGTCTGAAACGCGGCTTCAAGCCGCACGCGCCGGACGTCATCAAACGCTTCCCCAAGGTTTCGCTGCACCTGCCGTGCTATAACGAGCCGCCGGAAATGGTGAAGCTGACCATCGATTCGCTGTTGGCGCTGGATTATCCCAACTTCGAAATCATCGTGCTCGACAACAACACCAAGAAGGAAGAAGTGTGGCGCCCGGTCGAGGCCTATTGCGCCCAGTTCCCCGACAAGGTGAAGTTCTACCATCTGGCGCCGTGGCCCGGCGCCAAGGCCGGCGCGTTGAATTTCGGCCTGTCGGTCACCGACCCGGAAGCCGAGATCATCGGCGTGGTCGATTCCGATTATCAAGTGCGCAAGGATTGGCTGTCGTCCCTGGTGCCTTATTTCGAGGACCCCAAGGTCGGCCACGTCCAGGCGCCCCAGGACCATCGCGACTGGGAACGTGACCTGTTCAAGGAAATGATCAACTGGGAATATGCCGGGTTCTTCGACATCGGCATGGTGTTCAGGAACGAAGCCAACGCCATCATCCAGCACGGCACCATGACCCTGGTACGCAAGAAGGCCATGGCCGACGCCGGCCAATGGGCCGAGTGGTGCATCGTCGAAGACGCCGAGCTGGGCCTGCGCATGATGCAGTTGGGCTACGAATCGGTCTATATCCAGGAACGCATGGGCCACGGTCTGGTTCCCGACAGCTTCATGGCTTACAAGAAACAGCGCTTCCGCTGGGCCTATGGCGCCGTGCAAATCCTGAAGGCCCATTGGCGCGCCCTGGTTCCCTTCAAGGAAACCGGCCTGACCGCGGGTCAGAAATACCATTTCGTTTCCGGCTGGCTGCCGTGGTTCGCCGACGGCTTCTATCTGATGTTCTGCCTGACCAGCCTGTTCTGGACCGCTGGCATGGTGTTGGCGCCCAGGTATTTCGACACGCCCTTGGCCTTCTTCATCCTGCCCACGGTGGGCGTGTTCGTCGCCAAGATCGTCCACCACATCTTCCTCTACACCACCCGGGTGAAATGCGGCTGGAAACAGCGCCTGTTGTCGGCGGTGGCCGGGATGGGCCTGACCTACGCCATCGCCTGGGCCATGTGGCAGGGCATCTTCACCAAGCACACCCCCTTCATGCGCACGCCCAAGATGGCGGAAAAGGTCGGCCTGAAGGACGCGGTCAAGATGACCTTGGAAGAAACCAGCCTGATGCTGGCCCACTGGCTGGCGGCCATCGCCGTTCTGATCCCCGGCCACAATTACTACGACCCGGAAATCCGCCTGTGGTCGGTGGTGCTGGTGGTGCAGTCCATGCCCTTCCTGGCCGCCTTGGTGGCGTCCATCATCTCGACCCTGCCGTCGCGCCCGGCCCCGGAAGAAAAGGCCCCCAGCGGCCCCACCCCGGAAGCGGCCGAATAGTGACCTTGCATGCGCCATGGCGGCCAGCCTAAGCTGGCCGCCATGAGCAAACCCTTTTCCATCCTTTGGCTTCAGGCCGGGTCCTGCGGCGGCTGCACCATGTCCATGCTGGCCGCCGATGATGTGGGGCTGGTCCATTCCCTGGGCCGGTTCGGCATTCACCTGCTGTGGCACCCGTCTTTGTCGGCCCAGTGTGGCGCCGAAGCCCTGGCCATTCTGGAAGACGCGGCGGCGGGTCGCGTCCGCGTGGACGCGCTGTGCGTCGAAGGCGCGGCGCTGACCGGTCCCGACGGATCGGGGCGCTTTCAAATCCTGTCCGGTTCCGGCAGGCCGATGATTCACTGGATCAAGGCCATCGCCGCCCATGCCCGCCACGTGGTCGCCGTGGGGTCCTGCGCCGCTTTCGGCGGGTTCCCGGCGGCCGAGGACAACCCCACCGACGCGGTATCCCTGCATCACCTGTTGGGACAGGACTTCCGCGCCCAAGGCGGTCTGCCGGTGATCAACGTCGCCGGCTGCGCCCCCCATCCCGGCTGGCTGGTGGAAAGCCTGGCCGAACTGGCGCTGTCGGGCACCTGCGCCCTGGATTCCCTGGGCCGGCCGCGCGCCTTCGCCGACCATCTGGCCCATCACGGCTGTGGGCGCAACGAATTCTATGAGTTCAAGGCCTCGGCGGCGCGGCCGTCCGATCGCGGTTGCCTGATGGAAAATTTGGGCTGCAAGGCGACCCAGGCGCCGGGCGACTGCAACATCCGCCGCTGGAACGGCTATGGGTCCTGCACCGATGCCGGCTATGCCTGCATCAACTGCACCTCGCCCGATTTCCAGGACCCCGAGGCACCGTTCGGAGAAACCGCCAAGATCGCCGGCATTCCCGTCGGCCTGCCGGTGGACATGCCGAAGGCCTGGTTCGTCGCCCTGGCGGCGCTGTCGAAATCGGCCACACCCAAACGGGTGCGGGCCAATTCCCACGCCGACCACGTCATCGTCCCCCCTGCCCGACTGCCCCCCAAACAGCCATGACCACCCCATCGCGACTGATCGTCGGCCCGTTCAACCGGGTCGAGGGCGACCTGGAAGTGACCCTGGACATGTCCGCCGGCCAGGTGCAAAGCGCCCGCGTCACCGCGCCCATGTACCGGGGCTTCGAACGCATCCTGGCAGGCCGCCCGCCCGAGGACGCGCTGGTGGTGGCGCCGCGCATCTGCGGCATCTGCTCGGTGTCGCAATCGGTGGCCGCCGCCCGCGCCCTGGCTTCGGTCGCCCAAGTGGACATGCCCGAGAACGGCCGGCTGCTGACCGATCTGATGCTGGCCTGCGAGAACGCCGCCGACCACCTGACCCATTTCGTGCTGTTCTTCATGCCCGATTTCGTCCATCCGGCTTATGCCGGGCGGCCATGGTTCGCCGCCGCCCAGCGCCGTTTCACCGCCATGACCGGAGAAGCGGCGCGATCCCTGGTGCCGGCACGCGCCCGTTTCCTGCATCTGATGGGGCTGTTGGCCGGCAAATGGCCGCATTCCCTGGCCATCCAGCCCGGCGGCGTCACCAAGGCGGCGGATAGCGGCGAGCGCATCCGCCTGCTGGGCATCCTGGCCGATTTCCGCCATCAACTGGAACAGGTCCTGTATGCCGGCAGCCTGGAGGAGATCGCCGCGCTCGACAGCCGCGCCGCCCTGGATCAGTGGGCCGACAAGGCGCCGCTGGATCGGGGCGACTTCCGCCTGTTCCTGCACGTCGCCCGCGATTTGCGGCTGGACCGATCGGGACGCGGCCCAGCCCGTTTCCTATCCCACGGGTCGTTCGGATTATTTCCAGCGGGGGTTTCGGTGACGGGAAAGATCACCCCGCTGGATCACGCCCGGGTCAGCGAGGATTTGACCCGCGCCTGGATGGACGGCCCGACGCGCCCCAACGCCGACAAGGACGGCGCCTATTCCTGGTGCAAGGCGCCCCGCCTGGATGGCCTTAGCTTCGAGACCGGCGCCCTGGCCCGCGCCATGGTCGCCGCCGATCCGCTGGCCGGCGACCTGTGCGGCCCGGACGGCGGTTCGGTGGAAGCCCGGGTGGTGATGCGACTGGTGGAATTGGCCAAGCTGGTCATCGCCATGGAAGACTGGGCCAGACGGATCCGCCCTGGCGAAGCCATCTGTGTCGAATCCCCCCTGCCCCTGCACGGCCATGGCCTGGGCCTGGTGGAAGCCGCCCGCGGGTCGCTGTCGCACCGCCTGGACGTGGATGGCGGCCGCATCCGCGACTACGCCATCATCGCGCCCACCACCTGGAACTTCAGCCCGCGCGACGCCCAAGGAAATCCCGGCCCGCTGGAACAGGCCCTGCAGGGCGCCCCGGTGCGGGACGGCGAAACCACGCCCATCGCGGTTCAGCACATCGTCCGCAGCTTCGACCCCTGCATGGCGTGCACGGTGCACTGACCGACGGTTATTGCGCCGCCTGGTCCAACAGCGGCCGCATCGAGCCCCGTTCTTCCACCGCCACGTGCCAGGACAGGGCCTTGGTCAGCACGTGCGGGGTGTGGCCGCCCTTCTTTTCCGCTTCGCGCACGTAATCGCGAAGCGCGTCGCGATAGATCGGGTGGGCGCAATTGTCGATGACCAGGCGCGAGCGTTCGCGCGGGGCCAGACCGCGCAGATCGGCCAAGCCCTGCTCGGTGACGATGATGTCGACGTCGTGTTCGCAATGGTCCACATGGCTGACCATGGGAACGATGGAGGAAATGTCGCCGCCCTTGGCCAGCGACTTGGTGACGAACACCGACAGGTACGAATTGCGGGCGAAATCGCCCGATCCGCCGATGCCGTTCATCATCTTCGACCCCAGCACGTGGGTCGAGTTGACGTTGCCATAGATGTCCACTTCCAGGGCGGTGTTGATGGCGATCAGCCCCAGGCGGCGGATGACTTCCGGGTGGTTCGAGATTTCCTGCGGCCGCAGGATCAGGCGATCCTTGTACTTGGCGATGTTCTCCAGGACATAGCGGTGCTTGGCTGGGCTCAGCGTGATGGACGAGCCCGAGGCGAACAACAGCTTGCCGGCATCCATCAGATCGAAGGTGCTGTCCTGCAGAACTTCCGAATACATGGTCAGGTCATGGAAGTCAGAGTCGATGAAGCCATGCAGCACCGCGTTGGCGATGGAACCAATACCGGCCTGCAGCGGTGCCAGATTGGACCCCAGACGGCCCAGATCGCGTTCGTGCTTCATGAAGTCGATCAGATGGCCGGCGATCTGCTTGGTTTCCAAGTCGGGCGGCTGGACGTTGGCGGACGAATCCAGCTTTTCGGTCACCACGATGGCGGCGATGCGCGACGGGTCGATGGGGATGACGTTCATGCCCACCCGGTCGTCGGGCTTAAGCACCGGGATGGGTTCACGGTGCGGGCGCCGGCTGGGGATGTAGATGTCGTGCAAACCGACCAGTTCCAGGCTTTGGGTCAGGTTCAGCTCGACGATGATTTTTTCCGCCAACAGGGCGAAGGTCGCCGAGTTGCCCACCGAAGTGGTGGGGATCAGCGCGCCGTTCTCGTCGATGGCCACCGCTTCGATCACCGCCACGTCCACCGGACCAAGCTGGCCGGAACGCAGCATTTCCACGGTTTCCGACAGATGCTGGTCGACGAACATCACCTCGCCGGCATTAATGGACGCGCGCAGCACCGGGTCGGCCTGGAACGGCAGGCGGCGCGACAGCGCATGGGCCTGGGCCAGGGTCTTGTCCACGTCCGAACCCAACGAGGCGCCGGTCATCAGGGTGATCTTCAGACCGTCGCGCTTGGCCCGCTCGGCCAGGGCCAGCGGCACCACCTTGGCGTCGCCGGCGCGGGTGAAGCCGCTCATGCCCACCACCATGCCGTCCTTGATGTGCATGGCCGCCTGTTCGGGCGACACAACCTTGGCCCACAGCGATTTCAAGCCGATACGATCACGATACATGGGCAAGATTCCTTCCCGGCAGGTGCGGACATTGAATTAATGTGACAGTAATCAACCGATCACGATTGCAGATGTGTCGATTGCGCATGCGCCCATGACAAAAAGAAAGGCACCCGCCGGGGGTGCCTTGCCGTAAAGTATGTGGTGAGGTCGGGTCGTATCAGCCGCCCTCTTCGTCCTGTCGGCTGACCAGCACCTTGTCGATGCGCCGCCCGTCCATGTCGACCACCTCGAAACGCCAGCCCTGCCAGGTGAAGTGGTCGCCGGCGCTGGGAATGGCGCGGGACTTGGACAGGATGAAGCCGGCCATGGTGTCGTAGTCCGAATCCTCGTCCACCAGCACCCGGCAATTCAGCCGGTCGCGGGCCACGTCCACCGCCACCGAGCCGTCCACCAGCCACGACCCGTCCTGACGGGCGACGATGGAGCCTTCGTAATCCACGCCATGTTCGGACAACCCGCCCAGGATGGCCGACAGGATGTCGGCGGCGGTGACGATGCCTTCGACGCTGCCGTATTCGTCCACCACCAACGCCATGTGGATCGAGGAATCCTTCAAGGTGTCCAGCACCATCAGCGCCGGCGAGTTGTCGTGCACCACCTGGACTGGCTTAACCGCGTCGTCGAGCCGCAATTCCTGGCCCGACAGGAAAATGTTCAGCAGGTCCTTGGCCTGGACCACCCCCAGGATGTTGTCGGAATTGCCGCGATAGACCGGCAGCCGCGAATGCGGGCTGTCCTTCATCACCTGGATGATGCGGTCCTGGTCCCAATCCAGGTCGATGGACACCATTTCGTTGCGGGGCGTCATGATTCCACGCACCCGACGGTCGCCGAAACGCATGACGCCGGACAACAGTTCCTGTTCCTGGGGCTCGAAAACGCCGCTTTGGGTGCCTTCGGCGATCATCGCCTTGACCTCTTCCTCGGTGACGCTTTGGTCGGCCGCCGGCTTGATGCGCAACACCGCCAGGGTCAACCGGCTGGAATGTTCCAGCAGCCAGACCAGCGGCGAAGCGAACCGCGCCACCAGAGCCATGGGCCGGGCCACCAGGATGGCCACGTTTTCCGGCCGGGACAGGGCGATCTGTTTGGGGACCAGTTCACCGACGATCAGCGAGGCATAGGTGATCGAACCGACCACCACCGCCATGGACAGCACCTCCGCCACCGGGTCCAGCAGCGGGAAACGGTTCAGCCACGCTTCGAAATGCCCCGCCAGGGTGGCACCCGAATAGGCGCCGGCCAGGATGCCCACCAAGGTGATGCCGATCTGCACCGACGACAGGAAGCGGCCGGGATTTTCCGCCAGTTCCAGCGCCATCCGGGCGCCCTTGCTGCCTTCGGCGGCGCGTGCCGACAACCGGGCCTTGCGCGACGACACGATGGCCATCTCGGACAGGGCGAAAGCGCCGTTCAGCAGAACCAGAAAGGCGATGACGGCGATTTCGAAGGCTAAGGACATTTTACCCCAGGAAGTGGTTGAACAAACCAAAGCGCCAAGCGGCGACGGCACCAATGGCGATCAGCGCCGCCAGCACCAGCCACGACCCCACCGGCGCCTTCTTTTCCGCGAAGGGATCGGCCAGTGATCGTTCCGCCCCCGCCGGCAACTGCGCCACCGCGGTCAGCGAACCGCCGAACGGGATGTTGATGCTGGCCCGGGCGTTCACCGCCCATCCCGTCGCGTCCAAGATAGGTGCCAGGTTGCGCTGCCGCAACTTCATGTAGGCGATGATCATGCTGGGACCGGAAACCACCAGCACCAGACCAGCCATGGCCAGCGGCATCTGCCACCAGGTCAAGGACAGGAAGCCGGTGACCACCGAGGCGATGGCGGTGCCGATGGCCCCCACCGCCAGCCCCAGGGCAGCGAAGATGCCGGCGAACTTGCCGGCGTCGAAATTCTCCTTGGGCGCCGCCGCCGGAGCCGGGGCGACGATCTTGCCGGCCGCCTTGGCCTGCAGGTCGGTTTCCACTGCCTTGGCCTTGGCGGCCGCCATCTTTTCCACCTGGGCGCCGACGAAACGCCCCAGTTGCTTGTAAGGCGACCAGAAGGCTTGGCGCATGCTGATGGGGTGTTCGACGATCTTGACGATGGTGGCGTCCCAATCACGCCCCTGACGGTCATAGAACACGCCGTTGCGGCCCACCATCAACTGGTCGGAATCACCCGAGGTGAATCCGGCCATGACGATCATCTTCTCGTCCGAACCGCGCCGTACGCAATCGCAATAAACCAGGTAGATGCGCGACAAAGTCGCCAGGGCGGCATGTTTGGCGGCGTCGGTGACGGTCAGGCACAGATCGGCGCTGCGGCCATCCAGATAAAGGGTGCCGGCCTGGAACACCGCGCGGCCCTGGCGGGCATAGAATTCGCGGAAGCTGACGAAATTGTTGACCAGATGGAACAGGTGGGTGCGCAACACCACCAGCTTTTCCACCGCGTCGATGGCGTCGGCCTGGGCTTCCAGGGCCTTGTCCTCGGCCACCAGGGCGTCCAGGCGGGCCTTGGCGTCGGAAAAGCGGATGGCGCGGATGCGCTCGACGCCCAAGGATTCGATCTGGGTCTGGGGCTTCTTGGCCTGCCAGTCGGCATGGGCGGCGAAGCGCGCCTTCAGGTCCAACCATTCGGTTTCCGACAGCGACAGCCGGTCATTGGCCACCAGACGGCGGAAGGCTTCCATTTCCTTGTCCCAGGCCGGGTTGACGCCGCGCAGCAGCGGCAGATCGGCCTGGGGATAGACCGACGCCAAGGGAAGCGGACGCAGGGCGTCCAGCGCCTCGGCGGTGCTGGCGCCGGTCAGCGGCAGGAAGGTTTCCGCCCCCGGATTGACGTTCTGGGCAGCGACGTCGGAATAGAACGCCATGCGGCAACGCAGGAAGAAACCGTCGATCTTGTCGCGCAAGGCTTCCAGGGCGGCGCCGGCCTCGGCCGAGACGGCAACCTCGCCGCCTTGGCCCAGCCAGTCGCCATAGGCCTCGATCTGGGCGAAGAAGCCATCGATCTTTTCCTGGCTGATTCCCGGCTTGCCGGAACGGTCGGCCTCTTCCCCCATGGTCGCCATGATGTCGGTGATCACCGAGGCCAGGGCTTCGTCCTCGGCGGCGTCGGCGGTGACGACGCCGTCACCGTTGAAACGGGTCTGGGCGAAGATGCGCCCGGTGTCGCGGGTGTCTTCCAGATCGATGGACGCAGCATTGCCCTTGCCCAGATTGGCCAGGATCTGCCGGGCAGACGCCAGCACCCGGGCGCCTTCGGCCTGGCTGTCGTCGATGCTGTCCAGGCTGACCGACGTGCCCGGCACCACCAATTCGTCGCCGTTCTTCAGCACCGACCGCAGCCAGCGCACCGCATCCAGAATCTCGGCGGCACGGATGCGGCCGTCCTTGTCGGCGTCCAGCAGTTCCAGGGCGCGCGGGTCGAACTCGATGTCCTTGGCCGGGCAGGCCAGGGCCACCCACAATTTCTGATCCAACTGGTCCAGCGCCAACAGGTCACTGCCGGTCTCGATGCGGACCTGATCGAAACCGCCGGCGCGGAAGAACTTCCAGACATGAGACGAAACGGGTGCGGTCACGGTCATACTCCCTGCCCTGTTCACGGGAAAGAAGGCTAACCCGGACCGCCCCTTAAATCCAGGAATCAACCGTGACTGGTCAGCGGACGATGCGCCACGCGCCGTCCGGCATCAGGCAGGCGGTGCCATAGGCCGGCTGCGAAACGCCGCCCACCACCACGTTGGTCTGATATTCCCGGCAGGTGCGCCCCCGTCCATCCAGGTAGGGGTCCGAGGCCGGAGCGACCTGAAGCGGCGCGCTTTCCACGTAAACCACCCGGGTATTGGGCGGTGGGGGCGAAGGATAGACCACGAACACCTCACGCGGGGGCGGCCGGTGGTGGTGGTGCGGCCAGGGGGCGTCCCAGCCCGGGGAATAAGGCTGGTGACGCGGACCATAAGGATCGGCCAACGCGGGAGATATCTGCAAAATCAAGGAAACTGCCGCCGTCGCGGCGATCATCCACGTCTTCATCGTACACCTGCATCATCCCCCGGAATGGGGGGGAACATCCCGACCCTAAGCATTAAACGTGGCGGCACGAAGGCTCCTGCGGTGAAATTATTTTAACCATTTATGGAAACTTACTTTCCATGCTGCTTTGCACACCCCACCCCCGCCAAATCCGCCGAACGATGCCTTTGATCCCGGAATTCCGCCCCGTAAAGCCACCTGTGCAATGCAGCATTTCCTACCCGATAGAGTTGGCACGCTCCTTGCGGAAAGATCGTTCAGATAATTGAGAACAAGAATGGCGGGAGGCAAACGGCTTGGTCCGACCCTTGGAAGGGCGACCACCTGATCCTTTCGCCCTTCGTGACAGACGAGCCTTTGGAAAGGTGGGGATCAGAATGTTGGACGACAGCGCCGTTAAATTCGAAACCGATGTCGAGACCCGTTTCGGCTTCTCGCGCCGCGATTTCATGAAGTTCTGCGCCGCCATGGCCGCGACCATGGGCCTGCCCAAGGGCGCCGATGCGCAGATCGCCGAGGCCATCACCAAGAAGGAACGTCCTTCGGTGATCTGGCTGCACCACCAGGAATGCACCGGCTGTTCGGAATCGCTGCTGCGATCCGAACACCCGACGCTGGAAAAGCTGATCCTCGACATCATCTCGCTGGATTACCACGAGACCTTGTTCGCCGCCGCCGGCCACCAGGCCGAGGCCGCCCGCAAGGCAGCCATGGAAAAGAACAAGGGCAAGTACATCCTGGTCGTCGAAGGCGCCATCCCCATGAAGGATGGCGGCGTCTACTGCAAGATCGGCGGCCAGACCTCGTACGAGCTGACCAAGGAAGTGGCCGAACACGCCGCCGCCATCGTCGCCGTGGGCTCCTGCGCATCCTGGGGCGGCATGCCGTCCACGCCCCCCAACCCCACCGGCTCCACCGGCGTGGGTGAAGCTTTGGGCCGCAAGGACGTGGTCACCATCCCCGGTTGCCCGCCCAACCCCTATAACATCCTGGCCACCATCGTCCATTTCCTGACCTTCGGCAGCCTGCCCAAGGTGGACGAACTGGGTCGCCCGACCTTCGCCTATGGCCGTCTGATCCACGACAACTGCGAACGCCGCAGCCATTTCGACGCCGGCCGTTTCGCCCTGGAATTCGGCGATGCCGGCCACCGCAAGGGCTATTGCCTGTACAAGCTGGGCTGCAAGGGGCCGGAAACCTACGCCAACTGCCCGTCGATCCTGTTCAACGACGTCGGCACCGGTTCCTGGCCCGTCGGCACCGGCCATCCCTGCATCGGCTGCACCGAGAAGCATATCGGCTTTGAAAAGCCGATCCATGCTTTGGCCACGCTGAAGACCAACCCGCCGACCAGCTATCCGCGCATCGTCGAGGAACAGGGTACGGGGGCTTCCGTCGCCTCGGCCGCTTTGGTGGCCGGCGTCGCCGGTCTGGCCGTGGGGGCCGGCATGAAGATCGCCGGCAACCTGGGCAAGAGCGAAACCAAGGACGGCGAGTAATCCCATGACCGTCAATCGTCGCAACTTCATCAAAGGGGCTGCCGGCGGCGGCGCCGCGCTGGCGACAGCGGCGGTGGTGTCCGCGCCCGCACCCGCCCAGGCCCGTCCCAACAAGGAAATGCCGCCCCACGCGGTGGGCCTGTTGTTCGATTCCACCCTGTGCGTGGGCTGCAAGGCCTGCGTCGCCGGCTGCAAGGAAGCCAACGGCCTGCCCGTCGACGTCAACACCGCCGACGCGCTGTGGGACACGCCGCTGGACATCGGCCCCAAGACCTACAACGTGATCAAGCTGTATGCCAACGGCACCGCCGATCACAAGGACCAGGAGCAGAACGGCTTCGCCTTCATCAAGAAGTCGTGCATGCACTGCGTCGATCCGTCTTGCGTCTCGGTCTGCCCGGTTTCGGCCATGACCAAGGACGGCCAGACCGGCATCGTCGCCTACAACCCCGACATCTGCATCGGCTGCCGTTACTGCGTCGCGTCCTGCCCCTTCGGCGTGCCGCAGTCGGAATTCGACACGCCGACGCCGAAGATCAAGAAGTGCGAGATGTGCCGCCATCGTCAGGCCGAGGGCAAGATTCCGGCCTGCGCCGAAGTGTGCCCGACGGGCGCCACCATCTTCGGGCCGCTGACCGCCATCAATGAAGAAATCGCCCGCCGCCGCGCCATGAAGCCCGGCGAGGCCAACGTCTTCGAACGGCGTACCATCGGATCGGGCGACACCCACGAACGTCCCGCCGCCACTTATGTGGACCATGTCTACGGCGAGACCGAGGTGGGCGGCACCCAGTTCCGCCACATGGCCGGCGTCCCCTTCGAGAAGCTGGGCTATCCCGATCTGCGCCAAAAGTCGTTCGCGTCCGAATCCGAAGGCATCCAGCACACGCTGTACAAGGGCATGATCGCCCCGGCCCTGGCTTTGGCCGGTCTGGTCTTCGCCGCCAAGCGGGCGTCCCACATCGACGACGAACACCCCGAGGAGTGAGCGGCAATGGCTGGAATCCATAACGAACACGAACCCTTGGGCGGTTCCATCCTGTCCAAGACCACCATCATCTGCGCCATCCTGGCCTTCATCGCCGTGGTGTTGCTGGCCAAGCGAATGGTGCTGGGCCTGGGCTCGGTGACCAACCTGAACAACGGTTATCCCTGGGGTATCTGGATCGTCTACGACGTGGTCATCGGCACCGCCTTCGCCTGCGGCGGCTATGCCATGGCCTTCCTGACCTACATCCTGAACAAGGGCGAATACCACCCGCTGGTGCGTCCGGCGCTGCTGGCGTCATGCTTCGGCTACACGCTGGGCGGTATCTCCATCGTCTTCGACCTGGGCCGCTGGTGGAACGCCTGGCACATCCTGGTGCCCGGCTACATGCAGCCCAATTCGGTGATGTTCGAAGTGGCGCTGTGCGTCATGGCCTACATCCTGGTGCTGTGGATCGAATTCGCCCCCGCCATCCTGACCAAGCTGGGCCTGACCCATCTGAAGAAGAAGCTGGACAAGGTACTGTTCATCTTCATCGGTCTGGGCGTGCTGCTGCCCTCCATGCACCAATCGTCCTTGGGCACCCTGCTGGTGGTCATGGGCTATCAGATCCACGAATTGTGGCAGACGCCCATCCTGCCGCTGTTGTTCCTGATGAGCGCCGTCACCATGGGCTTTTCCATCGTGGTGTTCGAAGCCCTGTTGGGTTCGGCCGGCTTCCAGCGTTCGGTCAAGCACGAAATCCCGCAGCTGGCAAAGCTGGCCGGCATCATCCGGGCCATGATGATCGCCTATCTGGTCATCCGTTTCGGCGACCTGATCGTGCGCGGTGCCTTTGGCGCCATCTTCAGCTCGGGCATCAAAAGCGTGATGTTCGTGATCGAAATCGCGCTGTTCGCCACCCCGGTGGTGCTGTTTTCCAGCAAGGAAAAGCGCAACAGCAAGAAGGCCCTGTGGATCGGCGCCTGCGCGCTGCTGCTGGCCGGCGCCCTTTACCGTCTGGATGCCTTCCTGGTCGCCTATCAGACCGGCCCGGGCTGGAGCTACTTCCCCAGCGTGCAGGAACTGATGGTCACCATCGGCATCATCGCCGCCGAGATCCTGCTCTACATCGTCTTCGTCCGGAAGTTCCCGGTCTTCTACACCCACAAGCTGACGCAGGCCGAACTGGCCGCCGCGCATACCAAGTAAGGAGCCACGCCCGTGTCTAAGCGTATCACCATCGACCCCATCACCCGGATCGAAGGCCATCTGCGCATCGACGTCGAAGTCGATAACGGCAAGGTGTCCAAGGCTTGGTCGTCCGGCCAGATGTGGCGCGGCGTCGAACTGATCCTGTTGGGTCGCGACCCGCGTGACGCCTGGGCCATCACCCAGCGCATCTGCGGCGTCTGCACCACTGTGCACGCCATCACCTCGGTCCGCGCCGTCGAAAACGCGCTGAACCTGGAAGTGCCGGTGAACGCCCAGTTCATCCGCAACATGATCGCCGCCGCCCACGCGCTGCACGACCATATCGTCCACTTCTACCACCTGTCGGCCTTGGACTTCGTCGACGTGGTCTCGGCCTTGAAGGCCGATCCGGAAGCCACCTCGAAGCTGGCGGAATCCCTGTCCGACTGGGGCATGAATTCCAAGCACGTGATGGCCCAGACCAAGGAAAAGCTGGCCACCTTCGTGGGGTCGGGTCAGTTGGGCCCGTTCGCCAACGGCTATTGGGGCCACCCGGCCATGAAGCTGACCCCCGAGGTCAACCTGCTGGCCGTCACCCACTACTTGCAGGCCCTGGAAGCCCAGCGCCACGCCAGCAAGATCGTCACCATCCTGGGCTCCAAGTCGCCGCACATCCAGAACCTGGCGGTCGGCGGCGTGTCCAACCCCATCGCCACCGATTCCCAGTCGGTGCTGACGGTGGAACGTCTGCTGGCGGTCAAGGAACACATCGACGCCCTGGCGGAATTCACCCGCAAGGTCTATCTGCCCGACGTCGCCGCCATCGGCGCCTTCTACGCCGACTGGACCAAGTACGGCAAGGGCATCACCAACTACATCTCGACCCCGGATTTCCCCACCGATTCCAAGGGCACCCAGTTCATGGTCCCCGGCGGTCACATCCCCGATGGCGACCTCGCCAAGTACAAGCCGTTCACCCAGTTCGGCGACCAGTACCTGCGCGACGGCGTCGAGGAATCGGTCAAGCATTCCTGGTACACCTATTCCAAGCCGGGCGCGCTGCACCCCTACAAGGGTGAAACCACGCCGCATTACACCGACTTCCAGGACGACGGGAAGTATTCGTGGCTGAAGGCGCCCACCTTCTATGGCAAGCGCGCCCAGGTCGGCCCGCTGGCCAACGTGCTGTGCGGCCTGGCCGCCGGCCACCAGCCCACCGCCACCTACGCCAACCAGATGCTGAACACCGTTTCCACCCTGCTGGGCAGCAAGGTGGGGCCGGAAATCCTGCATTCCACCGTCGGCCGCCACGCGGCGCGTGCCATCCGTGCCGGCGTCATGGCGGAAGTGCTGGGCCAGAACTGGTCCATGCTGATCGAGAACATCTCGAAGGGCGACACCACCACCTTCAACAAGCCGGTCTTCCCCAAGGGCGAGGTCATGGGCTTCGGCATGCACGAAGCGCCGCGCGGTCTGTTGTCGCACTGGACCGTCATCAAGGACGGCAAGATCGCCAACTACCAGTGCGTGGTGCCCAGCACCTGGAACGCCGGCCCGCGTGACGAAAACGACGAGATCGGCCCGTACGAAGCCTCGCTGATGGACAACCCCATCGCCGATCCCGAACAGCCCCTGGAAGTGCTGCGCACCGTCCACTCGTTCGACCCGTGCCTGGCCTGCGCCGTGCACGTCCAGGACGAAGACGGCCACGAAGTGGTGCAGGTCAAGGCCCTGTGACAATCCTGCCTTAGTCATGTATCATTACCGCCGTCCCCTGACCGGGACGGCGGAATTTTTCCGAAGGAACTGAAATGCGCGTCGTCGTCCTGGGGGTTGGCAATATCCTGATGTCCGACGAGGGGGTGGGCGTCCACGCCGTCACCGCCCTGGCCGATCGTTACGACTTTCCCGAATGCGTGGAAATCATCGACGGCGGCACGTCCGGCATGGATTGCCTGGACCGCATCGCCGACGCCGATTTGCTGCTGATCGCCGATTGCATGCGCAAGGCGGGCAAAGCCCCCGGCGACATCACCCGCATCGCCGACGACGAGATCAACGCCTGGTTCAAGACCAAGATTTCCCCCCATCAGGTCGGCCTGTCCGACGTGCTGGCCGCCTGTTGCTTCCATGGCATGTCGCCCAAGAAGGTGGTGCTGGTCGGCGTGCAGCCGGCTTCGTTCGAAACCTCCATGGAACTGACCCCCGCCGTCGCCGCCGTGCTGGATCAGGTGGTCGCCCGCCTGGTGGCCGAAATCGCCGAAATGGGTGTCCAGGCCCTGCCCAAGGCGGCCTAGACATGTGCATGGCGGTTCCGTCCAAGGTGGTGGCCGTTGACGGCCAGATGGCGACGGTCGAGGCCTTCGGCCAGACCCGCCAGACCAGCCTGCTGATGATCGAGGAAGACGTCCGCGTCGGCGATTATCTGGTGCTGGGGGCAGGCGGCACTTTCGCCGCTGAAAAGGTGTCCGAGGAAACCGCCCTGGCCGCCATCGACTATTTGTCCCAGGTTCTGGCCGACGGCTTGGCCTGATGTTCACCGAGGCAAGCCTGCATGTGACCATGCGCGTCGACGGCCCGTCGGTGCGCACCGTGCTGGTGCGGTCCACCCGCATGGTTCAGGCGGCGCGGCTGTTCGCCGGCAAGCAGCCGGCCGAGGTGCTGCAATTGCTGCCGGCGGTGTTTTCGCTGTGTGGCACCGCCCAGGCGTTGACCGGTCTGGCGGCCATGGAAAAGGCCGCGGCCATCGCCGCCAGCCCGGCGCAAAAGGCCGCCCGTTCCCTGCTGTTGTTGGGGGAAAGCGTTTCCGAACACGGACTGACCGTCGCACGGGACTGGCCGCTGCTGGCCGGTGCCGCCCCGTCCTTGGATCATGCCAAGCGCCTGCGCCACGCCTTGGCCGGGCTGCGCGCCGCCCTTTACCCCGATGGCGACTGGCTGCATCTGGGCGGCGGACAGCTGCGTCCCGACACGGCCAGGATCAACACCATCGTCGGCCAGTGCCGCGACACCCTGACCCAGTTGATCGGCCACGACCTGGACGAATTGATGCAGCCCATCGCCTTCATGGCCTGGCTGCAACGGGAAAGCAATCCGCTGCTGGCCCTGGTCACCAACCGCTGCTGGCAGGGTCTGGGGGCCGGCGCCGCCTTCCTGCCCATGCCGGAACTGGGCCCGCCCGATCTGTCGGCCCGCTTGCAGACCGACCGCGAAGGCATCTATCTGGCCCGCCCCGATTGCGCCGGCCGGGTGTTTGAAACCGGCCCCCTGGCCCATTGGCATTGGCACCCGCTGCTGACCGACCTGACCGACCGCTTCGGCACCGGCCTGTTGACCCGTCTGGCCGCCCGTCTGGTGCTGCTGGCGGAATCCTTGCGGGAAATGGACGAACACAGGCATGATTTACGGGGCGAGCCGGCGGCGCCGCTGCCTCGCCTGGACGGCCAAGGACTGGCTTTGACCGAAGCGGCCCGGGGACTTCTGGCCCATCGCGTGGTGTTGAAGGAAGGTCTGGTCGGGCAGTACCAGATTTTGGCGCCCACCGAATGGAACTTCCATCCCGAGGGCGCCCTGGTCCGCATGCTGACCGGCGCGCCGGCCGACCAGGATTTGGAATTGCGAGCCCGGCTGTTGGTTCACGCCTTGGACCCGTGCGTCAGCTGCACGGTGGCGGTGGAGTAAAGAATGCACGAAATGTCCCTGACCGAAGGCGTGGTCCGCATCCTGGAAGAACAGGCCGCCACCCATGGCTTTGCCAAGGTCAAGACGGTGTGGCTGGAAATCGGCGAACTATCGCAGGTGGACCCGGAATCGATGATTTTCTGTTTCGACGCCGTCACCCGGGGCTCGGCGGTGGCGGCCGGCGCCAAGCTGGAAATCGTCGCCGTTCCCGGCCAAGCTTATTGCCTGGATTGCGCCGACACCGTCGCCCTGGCCAAGCGTGGCGACGCCTGCCCCAAATGCGGTGGGTGGGCGCTGCAGGTGACCGCCGGCGGCGACATGCGGATCAAGGAATTGGAGGTCGAGTAGATGTGCACGGTATGCGGCTGCGGCGACGCCAAAGTGGAACACTCCCACGACCACGATCACCACCATCCCCATGATCATGACCACCATCACGATCACGACCATGGCCATGGCCATGGCCACCATCATCATCACCATGGCGACGACCTGCATTTCGGCCAGGGCATCGCCGGGGTCCACGTGCCCGGCCTGTCGCAAAGCCGCATCATCCAGATCGAACAGGACATCCTGGGCCACAACAAGTCGCTGGCCGAGGTCAACCGCGCTTGGCTGGCCGAACGCGGCATCTTCGCCCTGAACCTGGTGTCCAGCCCCGGTTCGGGCAAGACCACGCTGTTGTGCAAGACCGTCGAGGACCTGGCCGGCCGCTTCCCGGTTTCGGTGATCGAAGGCGACCAGCAGACCAGCAACGACGCCGACCGTATCCGTGCGACGGGGGCACCGGCCGTGCAGGTCAACACCGGCAAGGGTTGCCACCTGGACGCCCACATGGTGGCCACCGCGTTTGGCACGCTGAAGCCGGCCGAGGATTCGGTGCTGTTCATCGAAAATGTCGGCAACCTGGTGTGCCCCGCCGCCTTCGATTTGGGCGAGGCCTACAAGGTCGCCATCCTGTCGGTGACCGAAGGCGAGGACAAGCCGCTGAAATATCCCGACATGTTCGCCGCAGCGTCGATGATGATCCTGACCAAGGTGGATTTGCTGCCGCATCTGGATTTCGACGTCGCCAAATGCATCGACTATGCGCGGCGGGTGAACCCCGAGATCGTGGTGTTGCAGGTCTCGGCGAAAACCGGCCAGGGCATGGACGAATGGCTGGCCTGGGTGGCCGAAGGCCGTCGTCAGGCCATCGCCGCCAAGGTGGCAGGCCTAAAGGCCAAGCTGGTGGCGGCGGAAGCGGCGCTGAGCAAGTAAGTGACCGCCATCGCCCAGGCCATTCCCCTGCCCCATGCGGTGCCCTGCACCCTGGCGGTCGGGGCGTTTTTGAAGAACACCATCTGCGTCACCAAGGACGACATGGCTTATTTGTCCGTCGTCCATGGCGACCTGGGCACGCCCGAAGCCATCGCCGCCTTTGAAAACTCGGTGCAAAACCTGCTGGCCGAGCTAGACGTGCGCCCGACCCGCGTCGCCCACGACCTGCACCCGGATTTCCATTGCACCCGTTTCGCCCAATCCCTGGACCTGCCGACCGTGGCCGTGCAGCACCACCACGCCCACGCGGCGGCAGTGGCGGTCGAGCACCTTATTTGTAATCAGGGGGTCAGCCTGTCCCTGGACGGCTTCGGCCTGGGACCGGGCAACCAGGCCTGGGGCGGCGAATTGCTGCTTCATGCCGGCCCCCGTTACCAACGCCTGGGACACCTTGCCCATTTGCGCCAGCCGGGCGGCGACGTGGCGGCCCGCGAACCCTGGCGCATGGCCGCCAGCGCCCTGCACAAGTTGGGGCGCGGCGGCGAGATCGCCAGCCGTTGGCCCGCCTACAAGCCGGCGCCCATGCTGGCCACCATCCTGGACAAGGGGCTGAACAGCCCCGAGACCTCGTCCGCCGGGCGGCTGTTCGATGCCGCCTGTGGGCTGTTGGATATCCACCCGGTGGCAGATTTCGAAGGGCAAGCCCCCATGGCCCTGGAGGCCTTGGTGGACGACCCGCAAATCCTGGCCGATGGATGGCGACTGCACGACGGCATCTTGGATTTCATCCCGCTTTTGACCCATCTGGCCGATTGCGGCGACGCCAAGCACGGCGCCAACCTGTTCCACGGCACCTTGGTCGCCGGCATGGCCGAATGGGCGGCCTGGGGCGCCGAACAGGCGGGATGTGGCGATGTGGCCTTGGGCGGCGGCTGTTTCTTCAATAAAGTGCTGAAAGATGGTCTGGTGAAGGCGTTGACGGCCCGGGGCCTGCGCCCCCTGACCGCCATCAAGGTGTCGCCGGGCGATCCCGGCTTGTCTTTGGGCCAGGCGTGGGTCGCCGCCCTGACGGAGGTTTAGCCATGTGTCTTGCCCTGCCTTCCCGCGTCGTCGCATTGCTGGACGACGACCAGGCCAAGGTCGACCTGGGCGGCGTCACCAAATCAGTGTCGCTGTCCCTGGTGGAGGGCGTCCAAGTGGGCGACTACGTCATCGTCCATGTGGGCTATGCGCTGACCAAGGTGGACCCGGCGGAAGCCCAAAAGACCCTGGCGCTGTTCGCCGAAATGCAGGCGGCCGGGCAAAGCGCATGAAATACATCGACGAATATCGCGACGGCGAACTGGCCCAGCAACTGGCGAAATCCATCGCCGCCGAGGCCGACACAGCGCGCACCTATCACCTGATGGAATTCTGCGGCGGCCACACCCACGCCATTTCCCGTTACGGCCTGGAAGACATCCTGCCGGCCAATGTCCACATGGTGCATGGGCCGGGCTGTCCGGTCTGCGTGCTGCCGGTGGGCCGCATCGACGCCGCCATCTGGCTGGCCGGCCAGCCCGACGTCATTCTTTGCACCTATGGCGACATGCTGCGGGTTCCCGGCTCCAAACGCCTGTCGCTGCTGAAGGCCAAGGCCGAGGGCCGCGACATCCGCATGGTCTATTCGTCTTTGGACGCGGTGAAGCTGGCGCAGGTCAATCCCGACCGTAAAGTGGTGTTCTTCGCCATCGGTTTCGAAACGACGACGCCGCCCACCGCGGTCGCCATCAAGCAGGCGCAGGCCTTGGGGCTGACCAATTTCTTCGTTTTCTGCAACCACGTGCTGACACCATCGGCCATCGCCCAGATCCTGGACAGCCCGGAAGTGCGCGAGTTGGGCACCGTCAAGCTGGACGGCTTCATCGGCCCGGCCCATGTCTCCACCATCATCGGCTCGCAGCCTTACGAATACTTCGCCGAGGAATACCAGCGCCCGGTGGTCATCGCCGGCTTCGAGCCCTTGGACGTGTTGCAGGCGGTGCGCATGCTGGTGCGCCAGATCAACGAAAACCGCTTCGAAGTGGAAAACGAGTTTTCCCGGGCGGTGACGCGGGACGGCAACACCAAGGCCAAGGCGCTGGTGGCCGAGATGTTCGAACTGCGTAAAGCCTTCGAATGGCGCGGTTTGGGGCTGGTGCCCTATTCGGCGCTGCGCATCAAGGAAGCCTATGCCGCCTTCGACGCCGAACGCCAGTGGGACGTGCCCAAGGACAGCCCGCCCGACAACAAGGCCTGCGAATGCGGCGCCATCCTGCGCGGCGTGAAAAAACCCACCGATTGCAAGCTGTTCGGCACCGTGTGCACGCCTGAAAACCCCATGGGTTCGTGCATGGTATCGGCCGAGGGCGCCTGCGCCGCCCACTGGACCTATGGACGTTTCCGCGACACGAAAGCCCAAGACGCATGACCCTGTCCCGCCGCACCCATCCCCGTCCGCTGGACATCAAGAACGGCCGCGTCGACCTGACCCATGGCGGCGGCGGCCGCGCCATGGCCCAGTTGGTGGACGAATTGTTCGTCGCCGCCTTCGACAACGAGGTCTTGTCCCAGGGCAACGACCAGGGCGCCTTTAGCGTCCCCGGCGGCCGCATGGTGATGAGCACCGACGGCTATGTCATCTCGCCCATGTTCTTCCCCGGCGGCGACATCGGATCGTTGGCGGTGCACGGCACCGTCAACGACGTGGCCATGGCCGGCGCCGTGCCCATCGGCCTGTCGGCCGGTTTCATCATCGAAGAAGGCTTCCCGCTTTCCGATCTGGAACGGGTGGTCAAATCCATGGCCGCCGCCAGCAAGGCCGCCGGTGTGCCGGTGATGACCGGCGACACCAAGGTGGTGGAAAAGGGCAAGGGCGACGGGCTGTTCATCACCACCGCCGGCATCGGCATGGTGCCGCCCGGCATCGACATTTCCGGCGACAAGGCGCGGCCCGGCGACGTCATCATGGTGTCGGGCACCATGGGCGACCATGGCGTCGCGGTGATGAGCCAGCGCGAAAGCTTGGGGTTCGAAACCGAGATCCTGTCCGATTCGGCGGCTTTGCACACCCTGGTCGCCGCCATGATCAAGGCTGCGCCCGGCATCCGGGTGCTGCGCGACCCGACCCGCGGCGGCTTGGCGGCGACCTTGAACGAAATCGCCGCGCAATCGGGGGTGGGCATGGAAATCCGCGAACGCGACGTCCCCATCAAGCCCCAGGTCATGGGCGCCTGCGAATTGCTGGGCCTGGACCCGCTTTACGTCGCCAACGAAGGCAAGCTGATCTGTATCTGCGGCCCCGATGACGCGCAATCCGTGCTGGCCGCCATGCAGGCCCATCCCCTGGGGGTGGACGCCAAGGTGATCGGTGTCTGCGACGAAGACCCGCATCATTTCGTCCGCATGAAAACCGCCATCGGCGGCACCCGGGTGGTCGACTGGCTGGCCGGCGAGCAATTGCCGAGGATTTGCTGATGAAAATCCTTCTGCTGGCGCATTCCTTCAACAGCCTCACGCAACGCCTGTGGGTGGAACTGGGCCGCGCCGGTCATGACGTCAGCCTGGAACTGGACGTCAACGACGCGGTCACCATCGAAGCGGTGGAACTGGCGAAACCCGATCTGATCATCGCCCCCTTCTTGAAGCGCGCCATCCCCGAACAGGTGTGGAAGACCACCAAGACCCTGGTGGTGCATCCCGGCCCGGAAGGCGACCGTGGTCCCGCCGCCTTGGACTGGGCCATCCTGACCGGCGCCGAAAGCTGGGGGGTGACGGTTCTGCAGGCGGAAGCCGAAATGGATGGCGGCCCCATCTGGGCCAGCCGAACCTTTCCCATGCGCAGCGCCACCAAATCCAGCCTGTACCGCAACGAAGTCACCGAAGCCGCCGTCCAGGCCGTGTTCGAAGCCCTGGAGACCCCGGCCCCCCGCCGGGTGGAAAACCATGTCTGGCGCCCGGCCATGGGCCAGGATGTCCGCGCCATCGACTGGACAGCCGACGACACCGCCACAGTTTTGCGCAAGTTGCGGGCGTCGGATGGCAGCCCCGGCGTGCGTGACGGCGACTATTTCCTGTTCGACGGTCACGCCGCCGACGGCCTGGACGGTCAGCCCGGCCAATGGATCGGCCGCCAGGACGGCCGGCTGGCGCGGGCCACCACCGATGGCGCCGTGTGGATCGGCCGCATGCGCACCGCCGAAAAGGGCTCGTTGAAGCTGCCGGCGGATCAGGTTCTGCCCGACGCGGACGCATTGCCGGTCGTCCCCGGCCATCACGACATCTGGTACGACGAAAAGCACGGGGTGGGCTATCTGCACTTCCCCTTCCACAACGGCGCCATGAGCACCGAGCAATGCATCCGCCTGAAGGACGCCTTTGTCGCCGCCACCAAACGCCCCACCAAGGTCATCTGCCTGATGGGCGGGCCTGACTTCTGGTCCAACGGCATCCATCTTTCCACCATCGAGGCCGCCGCCAGCCCGGCCGACGAATCCTGGCGCAACATCAACGCCATGAACGATCTGTGCGAAGCCGTCATCACCTGTTCCAGCCATCTGACCGTGGCCGCCATGGCCGGCAACGCCGGGGCCGGCGGCGTGTTCATGGCTCTGGCCGCCGACATGGTGCTGGCCCGTGAAGGGGTGATCCTGAACCCCCATTACAAGGGCATGGGCAACCTGTACGGATCGGAATACTGGACCTATCTGCTCCCCAAGCGCTGCGGCGCCGACAACGCCGCCCGCGTGGTGCAGGCGCGCCTGCCTATGGGAACGGCGGAAGCGCTGGAACTGGGGCTGATCGACGGCGCCTTTGGCACGTCGGTGCCCCAATTCCGCGCCCTGGTGGTGGCCGAAGCGGAAAAGCTGGCCACCGCCCCCGACGTCGAGGCCAAACTGACCGCCAAGAACCTGGCCCGCCTGGCCGACGAAGCGGAAAAACCGCTTTCCGCCTACCGGGCCGAGGAACTGGCCCGCATGAAGCTGAACTTTTATGGCTTCGACCCCAGCTACCACGTGGCGCGCTGGAACTTCATCCGCCGCGTCGCCAAGTCGCGGACTCCACTTTATCTGGCGCGACACCGGCGCAAAACGCCATACTGACGTATTAGTTTTTATACTCTGGGTTGCTGGAGTCGCCTCTCGCAAACGCCTATGCTGACAAACGGGGGTCGTCTGGGGATCGTTTTCTTGCGGTTTATTCGCCTGAAGTACCGGATCGCTTTGGGATTCGTCATCCTGCAGCTGGTTCTGGCCGGTTTGGGAATCGCCAGTGTCGTTTTCGTCGACCGTGCCGCCATGGGCACCGCCGAGTTATATACCCACGCCTATTCGGTCAGCCGGTCCCTGGGCGAGATGCGCAACCGCCTGTTCGAGATCAAGTCCATCCTGGCCCATCACCTGGCCTTTCGCGACCCATCCGACGAAGTGTGGCTGCAAGACATCCGCCGTCATCAATGGGTGGTCGAACAGAACCTAAGCCTGGTCGCCGCCAAGATGTCGCCCACCGACCCGGCGATCCACGCCATCACCAAGACATGGCACGAACTGCGCGACTTCGTCGACGCCAACGTGGCCGACATCCGCGGCGACAATTACGAGCAGGGTCATCGCCGGTTCCACGACGCCGGCCGGCTGCTGTTCGACCGAGCCGTCGATTCCCTGGCCGATTCCATGATCGCCGCCAACGCCCAGGCCAGCGAGAATGTCGGCCAGGTGGAAGAACTGCGGGGTGAACTGCGCCGGACGGTGCTGGCCACGGTGGCGGCGGCGCTGGTTCTGGGGATCGTGTTGTCCGCCACCTTGACCCTGACCATCGTCACCCCCCTGGCACGGCTGCGCAGCGCCATGCTGGACGTCAACGAAGGCGACCCCGCAACCACCGTCCCCTTCACCGACCGCGGCGACGAGATCGGCGAAATCGCCCAAGCCCTGGAACAGCTGAAACAAGATGCCTGGGAAAAGCGCCGGTCACAGATCAAGTTCGCCACCATCTTCGAATCCAGCCCCGACATCGTCACCCTCAGCGAATGCGAAAGCGGGCGTTTCCTGGACGTGAACGGCGGTTTCGAGAAAATCCTGGGCCATACCCGCCAGGAAACCATTGGCCGCACCTCGATCGAATTGGGCATCTGGGCGACCCCGGAAGAACGCAGCAATCTGGTCAGCGCCCTGATGCGCGACGGACGGCTGAACAATTACCAGTCCAAGGGACGCCGCAAGAACGGCGAGCTGTTCGACGGACTGGTCTCGGCGGAATTGTTCGAACTGGACGGCAAGGCCTGCATCATCATGGTGGCGCGCGACATCACGCCGCTAAAGCAGCAAGAAGAGTTGCTGCGCCGGTCCCTGGCCGAAATGGAACGGTCAAACCGCGAGTTGGACCGCTTCGCCCACGTGGCCGCCCATGACCTGCAAGAGCCCTGCCGCACCATCTGCAGCTTCGCCCAATTGCTGGAACGCAGCGACGGCGAAAACCTGTCGCCACAGGGACGCGAATACCTGAATTTCCTCAGCACCGGCGCCATCCGCATGCGTGAACAGGTCAAGGGATTGCTGGACCTGTCGCAGGTGGACAGCTCGCCCACCGCCTTCGTCAAGGTCGACCTGAACCAGACGGCCCATTGGATCATCCAGGAATTGCAGGCCGCCATCGCCGAGCACCGGGCCACGGTCACCGTCCAAAACCTGCCGGTGGTCAACGCCAATCCCGTCCAGATGCGCCAGTTGCTGGCCAATCTGATCGGCAACGCCTTGAAGTTCCAGCCCGCCGGACAAAAGGCCGAAGTGACTTTGGGCGCCACCTTGCGGGCCGACCAGACCTGGGAAGTGGTGGTCGCCGACAACGGCATCGGCATCGATCCGCAATTCCACGATTCGGTGTTCGACCTGTTCCGGCGCCTGCACGGCCCCGATCGCTATCCGGGCAGCGGCTTGGGACTGGCGATTTCAAAGCGGATCGTCGAACGTCATCGAGGCTCGATCTGGGTGACCAATCCGGCGACGGGCGGCACGGCAGTGCACTTTACCCTGCCGGCGTAGTCCCCTGGGAAAACGGGCTGTTCGTCCATTGCCGTCGCGCATGCCCCTTGACCAGCCGGGCCATGGAGGGACGCAGGCGCAGGAACACCATGCGCAGACCGTCGCGTCCTTGCCCCACCACCTGGGCTTCGGCGCGGGCCCCTTGCCCCAGCATCATGGCCTCTTCGATGACCGGGATCACCCTGACGGCCAGCACCGTGCCGCATTGATGAACCGCCGAACCGGCGACCCGCATGCCGCCCAGCGAGATGTCGGCGGCCGGATACAGGCGGCCGTCGATCATCACCATCAGACCGTCACCGGCGTAACGGACGTGTCGCCGCCGTTCGAAACCGGAACCATGATCGTCTTTGGAAGAGAAATGCCGCCATGTCGCCATATGGACACCTTAACCAAAACCCACTTTACCATACCAAAGTTTTGTGACGGGTTTTATGGCCAAGCTTGAACGGTCGATGAACATCCTCTGTTCGGATGGGAACACCCCTTGATTCCGTAAGCTTTTCCCTTTCACAATGCCAGCCGGTTCCCAAACGCCAAGGCGCATCCGTGACCAAGCTTCCGATCATTCTGGTCGTCGATGACGAACGCCAATCACAAGAAGCCCTGCGTCGCGTGCTGGGGGACGAATTCCAGGTGCTGACCGCGTCCTCGGCCCAAGAAGCCGAGACCCTGCTGGACCAGGAAATGGTCCACGCCATCCTGTGCGACCAGCGGATGCCCGGCATGCAAGGCGTCGACTTCCTGCGCACCGTGCGCGAACGCTGGCCCGATCCGGTGCGCATGATCATCTCGGGCTACACCGCGTCGGAAGACATCATCGCCGGCATCAACGAAGCCGGCATCTTCCAATACATCACCAAACCCTGGGAACCCGACGAACTGATCGCCACCATCCGCGAGGGACTGCGGCTGCGCCAGTTGCAGAATGCCTCGGCCCAGGCGACCATGGACCTGAAGGTGGCCCCGGCGGTGCTGGAAAACCAGGTGGCGAAGAAAACCGCCAAGCTGAAGCGGGCCCATCATTTCGACCGCATCGCCCACGCCCCCGATTCGCCGCTGACCGAGGTCATCGACCTGGCCGGCCGGGTGGCGGCCTATGACATCTCGGTGCTGCTGACCGGCGAATCGGGCACCGGCAAGGAATTGCTGGCCCGCGCCATCCATTACAATTCGCCGCGCGGCGACAAGCCCTTCGTGGTGGAAAACTGCGGGGCGCTGCCCGACCAATTGCTGGAATCGGAATTGTTCGGCCACAAGAAGGGCGCCTTCACCGGCGCCTACGAAGACCGCATCGGTCTGTTCGAGCAGGCCGATGGCGGCACCATCTTCCTGGACGAAATCGGCGAGACCTCGCCCGCCTTCCAGGTCAAGCTGCTGCGCGTGCTGCAGGAAGGCGAGATCCGGCCGCTGGGGGCACGGCTGACCCGCAAGGTGGACGTGCGCGTCATCGCCGCCACCAACCGCAACCTGGAACAAGAAGTCCAGGACAAGCATTTCCGCCGCGATCTTTATTACCGACTGGCGGCCTTTCCCATCCACATCCCGCCCCTGCGCGAACGCCCCAGCGACATCACCGTGCTGGCCAACCGTCTTTTGGCCGACACGGCGCGGGCTTTCGGCAAGGTGGTGGACGGCTTCGCGCCGGCCGCCCTGAACCGGTTGACCAGCTATGACTGGCCGGGCAACGTGCGCGAACTGATGAACGAGATGCAGCGCATGGTCGCCCTGGCCGAAGGCCCGGTGATCGGCCCGGAACTGATGAGCCCGCGCCTGCGCCATCGCGCGCCGCAGCCCCATGCCATCACCGGCGGCAGCCTGCGCGACCAGGTGGACGCCCTGGAAGCCCGCATCCTGTCGGAATGTCTGCAACGCCACCGCTGGAACATCAGCCACGTGGCCGAGGAACTGGGCCTGTCCCGCGTCGGCCTGCGCGCCAAGCTGACCCGCCACGGTCTGGAGCGTCCCGACTGATGGCCCGCCAGCCGCCCTCCATTCCCGAGACCAACCTTAGCGAGGGCGACATCGCCCACGCCCAGGAAACCGCGTGGATCGAAGTCATCCGCAAGATGGAAGAGGTCTATTCCGACCTGATCCAGTATGAAATCGAGCTCGAGGAAAAGAACACCGCCCTGGAAGAAGCCCAGCGCTTCATCACCTCGGTGCTGTCCTCGGTGTCCGACATCCTGGTGGTCTGCGATTCCAAGGGCCGCATCCAGCAGGTCAACCTGGCCTTCCTGCACCTGACCGACATGGCCGAGACCGACCTGATCGGCATGCCCTTGGACCACATGCTGGCCGACGACGTCCAGCAGCTCAGCCATTGGCTGGAAGCCGGCCATGGCGGCGACCGCGAAGTCCGCTTCGTGCACGGTGGCCAGGGCGCCACCGACCCGGTGGCGCTGACCTGCGCCACGCTTTTGGACCATCGCGGCCTGCCCGCCGGCACCGTGCTGACCGGCCGCCCGGTGGGCGAGTTGCGCCGCGCCTACGAAGCCCTGAAGCAAGCCCAGGCGCAGTTGGTGCAGCAGGAAAAGATGGCGTCGCTGGGCCGCCTGATCGCCGGCGTCGCCCACGAACTGAACAACCCCATCAGCTTCATCGTCGGCAACATCCATGTGCTGACCAAGTACCGTGAACGCCTGGAAGCCTATCTGGGGGCCATCCACCAGGGCGTCAGCGAAACCGAACGCGACGTCCTGCGCCGGAGCTTGCGCATCGACGCGCTGATGGGCGACCTGCCGGCGCTGATCGCCGGCACCCAGGAAGGCGCCCAGCGTGTCGCCGACATCGTCAAGTCCTTAAAACGCCTGTCCTTCAGCCAAGGCGCCGCCGCCGAGGCGGTGAACCTGGCCGACATCGCCGAAAACGCCGTCCATTGGGTGATCAAGGGCCGCAACCTGCCCGGCCTGCCGCACATGGACCTGCCCGCCACCCTGCTGGCCGCCGGCCAGACCGGACAATTGCACCAGGTGGTGGTCAATCTGGTGGAAAACGCGCTGGACGCCGTCGACGGCGACGCCCGGGCGGTGTCGCTGCGGGGCCGCGTCGAAGGCAACCGGGTGACCCTGGACGTCTGCGACCAGGGCCCGGGCATCGCCCCGGAAAACCTGGGCAAGGTGTTCGAGCCGTTCTTCACCACCAAGCCGGTGGGCCAGGGCACCGGCCTGGGCTTGTGGATCAGCTATGGCATCGTTCGCGACCATGGCGGTGAACTGATCGCCCTTAACCGCCCCGAAGGCGGCGCCTGCCTGCGGCTGACCCTTCCCGCCGCCTAAACGCACTACTTTCCTGAACCGCGGATGAATGCCCGATTCAGCTTGAGTTCAGCCCCACCCCCGCACTGTGCACATCGCTGAAAAGCGACACATCCCAGTTCGGTAAAATGGCAAAGGTGGGGACGCCATGTTGAATTTCACCCGAGATATGAGCATCGCTGGACGTCTGAACACGTTGACGGCCACGGTTGTCCTGGGCTTTGCCCTGGTAATCGGCTTGTGGCTGGAAGTGCGGGCCATCCAAAACAGCGCCTTCGAGGAACAACTGGCCGAGATGGACAGTCTTCGCCACGCGGTCCGCTTGGATTTCCTGCTGCTCCAGGCGCGCTATTACGAAAAGGAATTCCTGATCCAGCCGGACGAGAAATATGTGGCCGAGATGGCCGCCAACCAGGCCGAAATCTCGCAACTTTTGGAACGCAGCAAAGCCAATGCCGACGAAGCCGACCAGTTGGCTGACGTCGAACAGGTCGCCACCGCCATTTCGGCCTATGCCCGCCATTGGGATGCGTTCGTCCAGGACTGGCGCAAACTGGGCCTGACCGACCAACAGGGATTGCGTCGTCAGGCGGTGGACGGCGCGCAGGCCGTGGCCGCAACCATATCCACCCTGAATCAGACCCGTCCTCAGTCCGAGGACGAGGCGGTTGAAAAGGCAAGCCTGGAAATCCTGCGCCTTGACGCCGAGTTCCGCCTTGATCCGAACAAAGCCGCTGCCGAGGCGCTGATCGAAGCGACCGGGATGCTCAATCGCAGCATCGTCGATTCGCCGCATTTGAACGAAGAGGAACGGCACCGCCTGGGGGCCGTCGCGACCCCGTTCACCCAAACCTTGCAGCAAGCCACGGCGCTTTCCTTGGACCTTGCCAAGCGCTCTGGGGAGTTCAAACTGCGTTACGCCCCCGCCAAGCAGGCCCTGGACCGCATCGTTGCCGCCACCACCGAAGGCCAGATGCGCGCCGAGCGGGAATTCCAGCAAGCCCGCCGCCTGGGCGCCCTGGCCATGACCGGCGTGTCGGCCCTGACCCTGGCCTTGGTGGTTGCCATGGCCATGACCTTGTCCCGCACTCTGAACCGCCAGATCGGTCAGCTGTCGGGCCGGATGCTCAGCTTGGCCGAAGGCGATTTGGACGCCGACATCCCCTTTACCCAAGGTCGCCACGAAATGGCATCCATGGCCAAGGCGCTGACGGTGTTCCGCGAAAACGCTCAAGCCCTGGCCCAAAGCACCCAGGAACGCGAGCAGACGGAAACACGCAACGCCGAATTGCGCCGCCAGGAACTGCGCAGTGTGGGCGAGCGCTTCGAGGGGACGGTCAGCGGCGTGGTCGACACCCTGGGGGGAATCGCCTCGTCCGTCCTGGGCGGAGCGGGCACGTTGGCCGAGATCACCCGTTCAACGCAAAGCATGGCCGCCGAGGCCGAACAATCCGCCCGCACCGCCAGCGCCAGCGTCGAAACCGTCGCCCGCGCCGCTTCTGAACTGGCCAGTTCCATCAACGAGGTGTCGCGTCAGGTGGAATTGTCGGTGAACGCCACCGACCGGGCCCGCCAAGACGCGGAAACCACCGCCAACCGCATCGAAACCTTGTCGCAGGCCGCCACCCGCATCGGCGACGTGGTCCAGTTGATCAACGACATCGCCAGCCAGACCAACCTGTTGGCGCTGAACGCCACCATCGAGGCGGCACGGGCCGGCGAGGCCGGCAAGGGCTTCGCCGTGGTCGCCGGCGAGGTCAAGGCCCTGGCCAACCAGACGACCCGCGCCACCGAGGAAATCGCCAATCAGGTGCGGGCCATCCAGGAAGAAACCGATCTCAGCGTACAGCAGATCAACAGTTTCGTCCGGACGGTCGGCGAGCTGGATTCCATCTCGCGCTCGGTCGCCCGCTCCATGCTGGACCAGGACCTCGCCACCCGCGACATCGCCACCACCATCCAAGAAGCCGCCATCGGTGCGACCTCGGCCTCGCAGCGCATGGAGGAACTGTCCCGAAGCGCCGAGCAGGCCGGGGCTTCGGCGGGGTCTTTGTTCTCGTTGTCGGATCAATTGTCGCGATCGTCGCAAGACCTCAGCCGAGCCGTCACCAGCTTCCTGAACGAAGCCGTTCCCGCTCGATAATGCCGCCTTCACGCATGAAACGCCCGAGCTTTCCCCGCTCGGGCGTTCTTCGCGCCGAACCGGGAAACCGGTCAGATGTCGTACATCAGCACCGGCTCGGGCGCCTTCATCTGCGCCATGTCGGCCAAGGTGGTGTTGTCCAGGATGGCGGCGATGGCGTCGCGCACCTCGCCCATCACCGCGCGCACGGCGCAGGCGGTTTCGTCACGGCAGTCGTCGCAGCGGCGATAGGCGGTGCGCGACACGCATTGCACCGGGGCCAGCGGGCCGTCCAGCACGCGCACGATGTCGCCGACCATGATGGAATTGGCCGGCTTGGCCAGGGTATAGCCGCCGCCCTTGCCCTTTTTCGACGACAACAGACCGCGGTTCTTCAGTTCCAGCAAAATGGCGTCCAGGAACTTCTTGGGAATGCTTTCGGCTTCGGCGATGTCGGCGATCAGCACCGAACCATCGGCGCCGTGGCGGGCCAGATAGACCATGGCCTTCAAACCGTACTTGGCCTTGCTGGACAGCATTTCCCCACCTTCTTCATCAGCTGACTAGGGATATGGGATTCAACCCCGTCGTTTGTCAACGTCCTCGGCGCAGCCATGGGCTTCGCGGACCACGTAAAGCGGTCGGTTCTTCACTTCCGAGAACACCCGGCCCAGATATTCGCCGATGACCCCCAGGCTGATCAGTTGCACCCCGGAAAAGAAGGTGATGGCGACGATCAACGACGGATAGCCCGGCACGTCGATGCCCAGGATCAGCGTTTTCACGATGAAGACGAAGCCGTAAAGCAGGGCGAAGCTGGCCACCAGCATGCCCATGAAGGTCCACACCTTCAAAGGCAGCGAGGTGAACGAGGTGATGCCGTCGATGGCCAGGCGGTACAAGCGGAACAGGTTGAACTTGGTTTCGCCATGGGCGCGCTCGGCCACGTCGAAGGGGATGGAAATCTGGCGGAAGCCGACCCAGGCGTACAACCCCTTCATGAAGCGCGCATGTTCGGGCATGTTGTTCAAAACGTTGACCACCTTGCGGTCCAGCAGGCGGAAGTCGCCGGCCCCTTGCGGCAGACGCACTTCCGACACCCGGCCGAACAGGTCGTAGAACAGCTTGGCGGCCATGCGCTTCACGGCGCTTTCCTGTTCGCGGTCACGGCGCACGGCGATGACCATCTCGAAGCCTTCGCGCCACTTGTCCAGCATGTCCTTGATCACTTCGGGGGGGTGCTGCAGGTCGGCGTCGATCATCACCACTGCCTGGCCGGCGGTGTGACGCAACCCGGCGGTCAGCGCCAGTTCCTTGCCGAAATTGCGCGACAGCTCGACCACCTTGATGCGGGGATCGCGGTCCCGATGGGCCAAGGCCAAGGCCACCGAATCGTCGCGGCTGCCGTCGTCGACGCAGACGATTTCGTAGCTGACGTCGATTTCCGCCATCACCTGGGACAGACGGGCGAACAGCTTGTCCAAATTGCCGGATTCGTTGAACATAGGAACGACCAACGAAAGCACGGGCGGCACGACGGTCTCGGCGGTCTGGGTCATGGGGCACCACAAAGGACGGATGATGAGCGGCAGTGTGGAGAAAACAGATCAAGCGGTCAATCACCGCCCCAAGATCACCCTGTGCGCCGACGATTACGGACTGGCCCCCGGGGTCAGCGCCGCCATCCGTCATCTGATCGCGCTGGGCCGCCTGCAGGCCACCGGCTGCATGACCGGCAGCCCCCATTGGCCGGAAGCGGCGAACACGCTGAAGCCCCTGGACGGCATGGCCGATATCGGCCTGCACATCACGCTCACCGACCAAAAGCCGGTCGGCCCCATGCCCAAGCTGGCGCCCGACGGCACGTTGCCGTCCTTGGGCAAGCTGCTGAAGCTGTCGCTCAGCGGCAAGATCGACAGCGCCGAAATCGCCGCCGAGATCGACCGTCAGATCGACGCCTTCCAAGCCGCCTTCGGCCGTCTGCCCGATTTCCTGGACGGCCACCACCACGTCCACCAACTGCCGGGCATCGGCGAGGCGGTGATCGCCGCCTGGAAGACCCGGCTGGGCGGCCGGGCTTGGGTGCGGTCGTGCCTGGAACCATCCCTGGGCATCCTGACCCGGCGGGTGTCACCCTTGCGCGCCTTGGTGATTTCCAATCTGGGCCGCGCCTTCCGCCGCCGCCTGGAACAGGCTGGCGTGCCCCACAACCGCTCGTTCCGGGGCGTCTACGACTTTTCCGGCAAGGTGCCGTTCGACCTGTTGTTCCGCCGTTTCACCGACAATCCCGGCCCCGATTGCCTGATGATGGTCCATCCCGGCCAAGTGGACGACGAATTGCGCGCCGCCGACGGCCTGACCGGCCAGCGCGAGGTGGAATACCGCTTCCTGGCCTCCGAAGCCTGCGTGCTGGGGCTGGCTGAACGCGGCATCGCGCTGTCCCGTTTGTTCCCCAAGCCGCTATGAGCCCACTGGCCACCGCGTCACGTCTGTCGTTCTATTACGCCGCCCTGTTCACCGCCGTCGGCATCCACATGCCGTTCTGGCCGCTGTGGCTGCAGGACAAGGGGTTAAGCGCCAGCGACATCGGCATGATCATGGCGGTCACCTACCTGACCAAGATCCTGGTGGGTCCAGGCATCGGCCATGTGGTCGACCGTCACGGCGACCGCCGCCGCCCCATGCTGGTGCTGTCGTCCCTGGCCGCCATGGTCTGGCTGGGCTTTCCGCTGGTGGACGGCTTCTGGCCCATTTTGGTCGTCACCGTGCTGGCGGTGGGTTTGTGGACCGGCATTTTCCCCTTGGGCGAAAGCCTGTCCATGATGGAAACCCAGCGTCAGAAACTGGATTACGGCCGGGTGCGGCTGTGGGGGTCGTTGACCTTCATCGGCGCCGCCATCGCCACCGGCAACTTGCTGACCCACCAGCCACCGACCATCTTGTCGTGGATGGTGGCCGCCGCCCTGGCCTTGACCGCCTGCGCCTGCTGGACGCTGCCGTCCACCACGGTCTCGGGACGCGGCCGCGCCCGCCTGCCGCTGGGACCGTTGCTGAAGCACCCGCTGTTCCTGGTGTTCCTGGCGGTGACCAGCCTGAACACCGCGTCGCACACGGTCTATTACGCCTTCGCCACCATCCACTGGCAGGCGGCGGGGCTGGACGGCGACACCATCGGCTTGCTGTGGGCCGAAGGCGTGCTGGCGGAAGTGGTGCTGTTCGCCTTTTCCGGCCGGGTGGTGGCCAAGATCGGGCCGGGCCGCCTGTTGCTGCTGGCCACCGGCGCCGGCGTCCTTCGCTGGCTGGCCCTGGGGAGCAGCACCGCCATTCCGGTCCTGGGCGCCGCCCAATTGCTGCACGCCGCCACCTTCGGCTGCGCCCATCTGGGGGCCATGCATTTCATCAGCCGCGCCATCCCCCATTCCCTGTCGGCCCGCGCCCAGGGCATGCTGTCGGCGGTGGCCATGGGGGCTGCACCCGGTCTGATGAGCCCGCTGGCCGGCCGTCTTTACGAAGGATTGGGCGGCAATTCCTTTTTCGTCATGGTCGCCCTGTCGATGGCCGGCACCGCTTTGGCCCTGGTCCTGGCCCGGCGCTGGGGCGGCGAAGCGATCCTAAGCCAACCCCACGCCGACCAGCCCGCATAGGGCCAGAACCGGCGCCATTCCCCATTTCAGCCGCACCAGGGCGACCAGGGCGAAAACCGCCAAAGCCAGGGACAGCGGCTGAACGCTGTCAGGCCGGGGCCAGGCGCCGTCGAAGCGGGCGAACAGCACATGCAGGGCGAACCACAGGGACAGATTGAAGATCACGCCGACCACGGCGGCGGTGATGGCCGACAGGGCCGCCGACAAGGCGGCATGGCCGCGCAGCCGTTCCACATGGGGCGCCAGGGCGAAAATCCACAGGAAACTGGGGACGAAGGTCACCCACACGGTCAGGCCCGCCCCCAGCACGCCGCCCAGCCACGGGTCCAGGGGTCCGGGATGGCGAAAGCCGGCGATGAAGCCCACATATTGGTTGACCAGCACCAGCGGGCCGGGCGTGGTCTCGGCCAGCCCCAGTCCGTCCAGCATCTCACCCGCCGACAACCAGCCGTAATTTTCCACCGCCTGCTGGGCCACATAGGACAAGGCCGCATAGGCGCCGCCGAAGGTCACCACCGCCAGCTTGGCGAAGAACAAACCGATGGCGGCGAAGGCGCCCTGCCCCCACAGCAGGGCCAAACCCACCGGCGCCAGCCACAGCACCAGCCACAGCAGAACCGCTCGCCCCGTATTGGAACGGGCGGCGACGACGGCTGTCGGCGTTTCGCCGCCCCGACCGCGCCACCAGCCCACCAGTCCGGCCCCCAGGACCACCAACGGAAACGGCAGGTCCAGGGCGAACAGCGCCAGAAAGGAAGCCGCCGCCACCGTTTTGGCGAAATTGTCCTTGAGCGCCCGCCCACCGATGCGTAATCCCGCCTGCACCACCACCGCCAGCACCGCCGGCTTGATGCCCAGGAACAGACCCTGGACGTAAGTCAGGTCGGAAAAGCCGGCATACAGCGCCGCCAGACCCAGCATGACCAAAAACCCCGGCAGCACGAACAGGATGCCTGCCGCCAGCCCGCCTTTGACCCCGTGCAGCAGCCAGCCGGCATAAGTGGCCAATTGCTGGGCTTCCGGCCCCGGCAGCAACATGCAGAAGTTCAGCGCGTGCAGGAAGCGCGGCTCGTCCAGCCAGCGTTTTTCGTCCACCAGCACCCGGTGCATGGTGGCGATCTGGCCGGCCGGTCCACCAAAGGACAGCAGACCGATGCGGGCGAAGGCGGCAAGCGCCTGGGGAAAACTTGGGTTCATGACCGCACGGTGACAGGCCGGCCGATGTCAATCCAGTGACATTATATGGTCAAAGGGGCGCGTCAGACCGTCATCGCCACCGGCGAGATCGGGCAGTCGCGCAGTTCAGCCAGAACCCGCAGCGCCTGGGCCAGGGTCTCCATGTCGGGTGGCGCGGTGACCGAGGCCCGCACGCCATCCAGATGTGGCCGGCTGACGGCGAAGGAATCGGTGGGCGGCAGGCTGACGGCGCGCCGCGCCGCCTCGGCGATGAAGGCGGACGACGTCCACGGCAAGGTCATGGGCAGCCAGACATTGAAAGCCGGGCGCAAATTTTCGATGCCTAGGATTTCACCGGCCAGGGCGATGCGGGCCACCGCGTCGCGGCGCTGGCGCTCGGCGGCTTCCTGGGCGGTGCCGTCGTTGATCAGCATGCACGCCACTTCCAGCAGCGGCACAGGCAAAGCCAAGGACAACGCCCCCACCGACTGGTCGTAGCGCGGCTTGATGGCGGGTGGCAGGGCCGAGAACGAGCAACGCAAACCGGGCGTGACGCTTTTGGACAGCGTGGTCAGGTACAAAGTGCGTTCGGGGGCGTGCACCAGGATGGATTCGGGGGCGTTCGGCTCCAGGAAGCGATGCACCCCGTCTTCGACGATATAGGCGTCGTAACGCCGCGCCGCCCGGGCAATGGCGCGGCGGCGGTCTTCCGACAGGGTCGAGGTGGTCGGGTTCTGCACCGTCGCGGTGGTGTACAGCAGGCGCGCCCCCTTGGCGAAGCCGCGTTCGACCTCGTCGGGGATCAGCCCTTCGTCGTCCATCATCACGCCCACCAGCGAGCGCCCCAGCAACTGCACCGCCGACTTGAAGCCGGGATAGGTGTATTCCTCGGCCAGGATGGTGTCGCCGGGCCGGGTCAGGGTGGCGATGGCGGCAACCAGCGCCTGCTGGCTGCCTGCGGTGACGGTGACCTGTTCCTCGGGCACCGCCGCCCCTTCCCGGGCCAGCCATTTGCAGCCGGCGGCGCGATGGCGCTGGGCCACCACTTCCAGGTTGTAGGACAGCAATTGCGACAGGTCGGGGCGCTTGGCCAATTGCGCCAAGGCCGGCCCCACCGCCCAGGCCCCCTGGTCGCCCGACGGACGGTTGACCGCCATGTTGATGATGCCGGGATGCGGCGCCCAGGCCACCGCCAGATATTGCCCCAACCCCGATTCACGTTTGGCCGGGTCGGTGACGAAGGTGCCGCGCCCCACTTCACCGGACAACAGGCCCAGGTGCTCGGCCTCGGCATAGGCGCGGGCGACGGTGCCCACGGTGACCTTCAGGCGCCAGGCCAGATCGCGGTGGGTGGGCATGCGGGTGCCGGGCACCAGCACGCCCGCGGCCATGTCGCCCGAGATCGCCTCGACGATGGCGCGGTATTTGGGGCCGGAATGAACCGACAGGTCGGGAAGCCAATTTGACATGGTGGCAATACTGCAATTGACTCTGACGCCCTGTCAATCATTGATTCAATGTCATGATATTGGGGAGTAATAACCATGATATTGCTAAATTGGATCGATTCAATTGCACCGCGGCTTCGGTTCAACTTCTCCGCCGTTCAGCTTTTCGATGCGATCGTCGCCGGCATTGAACGCCAGCAACAACGGCGGGCCTTGGCCCGGCTGGACGACCACCTGTTGGCCGATATCGGCCGCAACCGCGCTGATGTGGCCGCCGAATGCGACAAGCCGTTCTGGCGCGACTAGCCATCAACGCACACAACCTGCAGCAAATATTGCACGTGCACATTTTACGTTGCGATAGCGCACCGCTTCTTTTAAAATTTCTTATTCGCATTGGGGTGCGGTGGGGAAGGGGAAGGAAGTGGCTGCGAATTATCGCGACAGCCTGCTGCGGCCGATACCATGGCTCGAATCGTTCGACATCGACGGCAACGTCCTGGACGTCGAACACAAATGGCTGATTGAAGCCTTCAACCACGCCTGCCTGGAAACGGCCCAATGTCCGTCACGGGGGCGCCAGGCGGTGGCCGATTTCGACATCATCGGCTTGCTGGCCAAGCATTTCGCCGACGAAGAACATCTGTTCGACCAACTGGACTATCCCGACAGCATTCAACACCGTCGGGAACACGACCATATCCGCTGGTTGTGCACGCCGCTGGTCACCGCGCCAGACGACGACATCTTCGCCCACAGCTTGGTGCAAGCGCGTACCGGATTGGTGGAACACCTGATCCGGCACGACCTTGGCTTCAAGACCCACCTGTTGCACCGCGACGGCAAGTAAACCGATTAGCGGTTGACGAAGTTGGCGGCACGCTTTTCGGCGAAAGCCGCCATGCCTTCGCGCCGGTCCTCGGTGGCGAAGGTGGAATGGAACAGCCGACGCTCGAACTTGATGCCCTGATCCAAGGTGGTTTCGAAGGCGGCGTTGACCGCTTCTTTCACCATCATCACCACCGGCAGCGACAGCGACGCGATCTTTTCGGCCGCCTTCAGGGCTTCGCCCTCCAACTCGGCCAGCGGCACCACCCGGCTGACCAGACCAGCGCGTTCCGCTTCGAGCGCATCCATCTGACGGCCGGTCAGGCACATTTCCATGGCCTTCGCCTTGCCCACCGCACGGGTCAGGCGCTGCGACCCACCGGCACCCGGCATGGTGCCCAGGTTGATTTCCGGCTGGCCGAACTTGGCGTTGTCGGCACAGATGATGAAATCGCACATCATCGCCAGTTCGCAGCCGCCGCCCAGGGCGTAACCAGCCACGGCGGCGATCACCGGCTTACGGATGGTGGTCACATGGGTCCAGCCGGTGTTGCAGTAATCCTGAAAATAGACATCCATGAAGGACAAATCCTTCATTTCCTTGATGTCAGCCCCGGCGGCAAATGCCTTTTGCGAGCCGGTCAGCACGATGCAGCCGATGGCGTCATCGGCCTGGAAGGCGTCCAGGGCCTGGGCCAGATCGACGAAAAGCGGCGATGACAGAGCATTCAGGGCTTGCGGACGGTTCAAGCGGATCAGCCCCACGCTTCCGTGGGTTTCCACCAGGATGTTTTCGTAAGCGGTCATGGGGTCACCTTTCCTTACATCGGCGGCATGCGCACGGCGCCGTCCAGGCGGATGGTGCTGCCGTTCAGCATGGGGTTGTCGACGATGGACAGCACCATGCGGGCGTATTCTTCCGGCAGGCCCAGGCGGTGCGGGAACAGGGTCGAGGCGACCAGGGAATCCAGCACTTCCTGCGGCATGCCGCTGACCATGGGGGTGCCGAAATAGCCCGGAGCGATGGCCATGACGCGGATGCCTGCAGGGGCGAATTCGCGGGCAGCCGGCAGCGACAGGCTGGCGACGCCGCCCTTGGACGCGGCATAGGCGACCTGGCCGATCTGGCCGTCGAAGGCGGCAATCGAGGCCGTGTTGACGATGGCGCCGCGTTCGCCGTTGTCCTGGGGATCAAGGGTCAGCATGTCGGCGGCAGCCAGACGCATGACGTTGAAGGTACCGATCAAATTGATCTGGATGACCTTGGCGAAGGATTCCAGCGCCATCGGTCCCTTGCGTCCGACAACCTTGCCTGGCGTCGCCACACCAGCGCAGTTGACGCAAATGCGCGCCGCACCATGCTTGGCCCGGGCGGCGGCGATGGCGTTTTCCACCGATTCGGCGCTGGTGACGTCGCAGACCAGACCGATGCCGCCGATTTCGGCGGCCACCGCCTGCACGGCGGCTTCGTTCAAATCCAGCACGGCGACCTTGGCGCCCTGCTTGGCCAGCGCCCGGGCGGTTTCGGCGCCCAAGCCCGAGCCGCCGCCGGTGACGATGGCGGCGCAATCACGGATGTTCATGAAGTCCCTCCCTATTTTTCGTCATGCCCGGACTTGATCCGGGCATCCACGCAGATGGCCGGGTCAAGCCCGGCCATGACGTGCCTTTTGATTGTTAAAACGTCAGGTCGCCGCAGGCCGGGACCTTGTCGAAGCTGGCCCGCACCGCTTCGTCGGTGGCGGCTGGGGACCAGCGCGGCTTGCCGTCCTTGTCGACGATGACGGCGCGGATGCCTTCGATGAAGTCGGCGCCGGGCGCCCACACCTGGGACAGGCGGAACTCCATCTTCATGCCGGCGTCGAAATCCAGCTTTGCCCCACGGCGGATCTGCTCGAACGCCACCTTGTTGGCGGTCGGCGACTTGGCCTGGATGGCGGCCAGGGTGGCGCTGGCGAAGCCCTCGCCCTCGGCGGCCAGGGCGGCCAGCACGCCGTCATAGCTGGCGGCCGAGAAGCAGCGGTCGATCAGGTCGCGGTGCTCGGCCAAGGGGGCGGTGCCGGGATCGACGTGGAAACGCGACAGCACCGCTTCCACATCGTCGCCGCCCGTCGCCAAGGCCGCCTTCAGCTCGTCCATCCGGGCCGACGGCACGTAATGGGTGGCGATACCGGCATAAAGGCAATCGGCGGCCTTCAGCCGCGCCCCGGTCAGCCCCAGATACAGGCCGACCTGCCCCGGACAGCGCGGCAAGAAATAGGCGCCGCCGACGTCGGGGAAAAAGCCGATGCCGGTTTCCGGCATGGCGAACAGCGTGCGTTCGGTGGCGACACGATAGCGGCCATGCACCGAGACCCCCACGCCGCCGCCCATGACGATGCCGTCGATCAGCGCCACATAGGGCTTGGCATAGGTCTTGATCTTGCGGTTCAGGCGGTATTCGTCGCGATAGAACGACGCCACGTAATCCATCTCGCCGGCCTTGCAGGCATCGTACAGCGCACGGATGTCGCCGCCGGCACAGAACGCCTTGTCCCCCGTCCCTTCGATGACCACCGCTTTCACCGCGTCATCCTTGGCCCAGGCGTCCAGGCGAGTGTGCAGGGCGTGGACCTGATCGAGCGTCAGGGCGTTCAGCGCCTTGGGACGGTTCAGCACCGCCAGCCCGATGTCGCCCTGGCGGGCGAAGATGATCTCGACTTCCATCACAAAGTCGCCTTCCACATCTCGGCATAGGTGTCGCGCAGCACGTTCTTCTGCACCTTGCCCATGGCGTTGCGCGGCAATTCGGGCACGAAGACCATCTGCTTGGGCACCTTGTAGTTGGCCAAGCGGCCCTTCAGGTCGGCCAACATGGCGGCGGCCGACAATTCCCGGCCCTTTTCGGGGACGATGATGGCCAGGCCGGCCTCGCCGAAATCGGGATGCGGCATGCCGACCACCGCCGATTCCACCACGCCGTCCATTCGGTCAATGGCGTCTTCCACTTCCTTGGGATAGACGTTGTAACCGCCCGAGATGATCAAATCCTTGGCCCGGCCGACGATGCTGACATAGCCGTCGGCATCGATGACGCCGACATCGCCGGTCTTGAAGAAGCCGTCAGCGGTGAACTCGGCCTTGGTCTTTTCCGGCATGTTCCAATAGCCGATGAAGACGTTGGGGCCCTTGACCTCGATGCCGCCCACTTCACCCTGGGGCAGCACGCGGCCGTTGTCGTCGGCGATGCGAACCTGCATGTCGGGCAAAGCCGGGCCGACGGTACCGGCCTTGCGGGCGCCCTTCAGCGGATTGGACGTGAACATGCCGCCTTCGGTCATGCCATAGCGTTCCAGAATGGTGTGGCCGGTGCGGCTGGCGAAGTCGTTGAAGGTTTCCGACAGCAACGGCGCCGAGCCGGAAATGAACAGCCGCATATTGCGGCAGGTTTCCGGGTTCAGACGCGGACTGGCCAGCAGGCGGGTGTAGAAGGTGGGCACCCCCATGAAGACGCTGGCCTGGGGCAGCAGGTCCAACACCTGCTCGGCGTCGAACTTGGCGCAGAAAATCATGGCGCTGCCGTTCAGCAGCACGCAATTGGTGGCCACGAACAAGCCGTGGGTATGGAAGATCGGCAAAGCGTGCAGCAACACATCATCGGGCTGCCAGCCCCACAGCTTGTGCAGGGTCTGGGCGTTGGCGGCCAGGTTGTCGTGGCTCATCATGGCGCCCTTGGGCCGCCCGGTGGTGCCCGACGAATAAAGGATGGACGCCACTTCGGTGCCGACGCGATCGATGGTGGCGAAGTCGGTGGACTGGCCCTTGGCCTTTTCCGTCAAAGAGCCGCTGCCGTCGGCGCCCAGGGTCAGCAACGCCGCGCCGATGCCGGTCTTGGCGACGATGCCGGCCAATTGCGTTTCCCGCGCCGGCTGACAGACCACGGCGGCGGGCGCCGCGTCGGACAGGAAGAATTCCAGCTCTTCCGGCTGATAGGCGGTGTTCAGCGGCAACAGCACGGCGCCGGCGCGCAGACAAGCCAGATAGACGAAGATGGCTTCAGGCGACTTGTCCACCTGCACCGCCACCCGGTCGCCGGGCTTGACCCCCACCCCCACCAGCACATGCGCGAACTGGGCGGAACGCGCCTCCAGGTCGGCATAAGACAGGGTCGGGCCACCGGGGACGACGATGAAGGGCTTGGAACGGTCGGCGGGAAAGCGCGACTGGAACAGCGCGAACAGATTGCCGGGCATGGATTGAAAACCTCCCTTGAGCGGCCGGCTTGGCGGCCGGCTCGAAATTCAGCGCCCAAGGACTAGCACAGCAATGTTCGAAGAGCCAGAGTCTTGTATCCAAAAAACCGTTTTTCTGGATACAAGCTAACGCATGATGGACACGAATTCCGAAAAAATATCGGCCTGGATGGTCACATGCTTGCGCATGGCCGCCTGGGCGCGGTCGGGATCGGCGGCCAGGATGGCGGCCAGGACCTCGCCGTGCTCGGCGAAGGATTCGTCGACCCGCTTGGGGTGGTTCAACTGGTAACGGCGATAAGGCGCCAGACGGGCGAACAGTCCCCGCGCCATGTCCTGCAGCACCACGTTGTGGCTGCCCTGATAGACCGCTTCGTGGAAGGAATGGTTGACCGCGTAATATTCGTCCAGCTGACGGGCTTCGCACAATTGGCAGGACCGCGCATGCAGGCGCTCCAGCGCGGTCTTTTCATCCGCCGACATGCGCCGGGCGGCGTAACGGGCGCACAAACCCTCGATATCGCTCATCACTTCGAACATCTGCACCATGCGGTGCAGGTCCAAGGGCGCCACCACCGCGCCCTGGCGCGGCTGCTTGACCACCAGTCCGGAATAGACCAGCTGCAGGATGGCTTCGCGCACCGGGGTGCGGGAAAGATTGAAGCGGGCCGCCAAGCTTTCCTCGTCCAGGCGGGTGCCGGGGCGCAGCGCCCCGGAAAAGATTTCAGCCTCGATGACCTGGCGTATTTCGTCTGCGCGCGTCGCCGACTTGTCGGACTTCTTGGCGGCCATGTGTCCTCCCTGCCCCCGCGTTTCGGAGGGTCTTTATATACCCGTCACACAAGGTACCCAAGTCGCGCATTGTTCGCACACAAAAAAATACCTTTCCGTATACAGATGCTGGACGCACCCCATCCGTTGTGATACGCCTTGAGCACCATCGCACAGGAAACCGACAGAGTTTCCGGCATGGGGAGGCCACGGACGGGAGAGAGGATCACATCCCTCTTGCGTCGGCATTAAAAAAACGTATGTTCGTTTTTGAGCAGCAGGGATGAAACCACGATGCAGTTCGGCCTGAGCGAAGATCAGGAAGCCTTCCAGAACGCCGCCCGCGATTTCGCGCTGGGCGAAATGGCGCCCCATGCCGCGCATTGGGACGAAGAGGAAATCTTCCCGGTGGAATGCTTGCGCAAGGCCGCCGAATTGGGTTTCGCCGGTATCTATGTGAAGGACGACGTCGGCGGCTCGGCGCTCGGCCGTCTGGATGCGGCGCTGATCTTCGAGGAACTGGCCGCCGCCTGCCCGTCCACCGCCGCCTATATTTCCATCCACAACATGGCGGCGTGGATGATCGACAGCTTCGGCAACGACGACCAGCGCCGTCGCTGGCTGCCCGATTTGACCAGCATGGCCAAGTTCGCCAGCTATTGCCTGACCGAACCGGGCGCCGGATCGGACGCCGCGTCGTTGCGCACCCGGGCCGAACGCGACGGCGATCATTATGTGCTGAACGGATCCAAGGCCTTCATCTCGGGCGGCGGTTCGTCCGACGTCTATGTGGTGATGGTGCGCACCGGCGGCCCCGGCCCCAAGGGCATTTCCTGCCTGGTGGTGGAAAAGGGCACGCCCGGCCTGTCGTTCGGTAAGCAAGAAAAGAAGCTGGGCTGGAAAAGCCAGCCCACCAGCGCCGTGATCTTCGAAGACTGCCGGGTTCCCGTCGCCAACCGCATCGGCGCCGAAGGCGAAGGCTTCAAGATCGCCATGAAGGGCCTGGACGGCGGCCGCCTGAACATCGGCGCCTGTTCCCTGGGCGGAGCGCGCGAATGCCTGAAACTGGCCACCGACTACACCGGCCAACGCCAACAGTTCGGCCAGACCATCCAAAGCTTCCAGAACACCCAGTTCCAACTGGCCGACATGGCCACTGAACTGGAAGCCGCCCGCCTGCTGCTGCACCGCGCGGCAAGCGCCCTGGACGCCAAGGAACAAGCCGCCACCACCCTTTGCGCCATGGCGAAAAGATTGGCCACCGACACCGGGTTCTCGGTGGTGGACCGGGCGCTGCAGCTGTTCGGCGGTTACGGCTACATCAAGGAATACCCCATCGAGCGGTACCTGCGTGACCTGCGCGTGCACCGCATCCTGGAAGGGTCCAACGAAATCATGCGCGTCATCATCGGCCGGTCTTTGACCCAGGTCTAAAAACAAAACGACGCGAACAGGGAAGGAGACGAGGATATGGCAAGCATTGGCTTCATCGGCCTGGGCAACATGGGTGGCCCCATGATGCGCAACCTTGTGAAGGCTGGACATTCCGTCCGCGCCTTCGACTTGTCGGAGACGGCGAAGAAAGCCGCCCAGGACGCGGGCGCCACCGTGGTGTCCGCCGCCGCCGACACGGCCCAAGGGGCTGACGTGGTGGTGTCCATGCTGCCGGCGGGCGAGCACGTCAAGGCCGTCTACATGGGCGAAGGGGGCGTCATGTCCAAGGCGCCCAAGGGTTGTCTGTTCATCGACAGCTCGACCATCGACGTGGCCAGCGCCCGCGAAGTGGCCGCCGCCGCCGAAGCCAATGGCCAACTGATGGTCGATGCCCCGGTTTCCGGCGGTGTCGGCGGCGCCGAGGCCGGGACGCTCACCTTCATGGTCGGCGGCACGGACGCGGCCTTCGCCAAGGCGCTGCCGATCCTGGAAGCCATGGGCAAGACCATCGTCCATGCCGGCGGCGCCGGCAACGGCCAGGCCGCCAAGATCTGCAACAACATGCTGCTGGGCATTTCCATGATCGGCACCTGCGAGGCCTTCGCGCTGGCGGAAAAGCTGGGCCTGGACGCGCAGAAGCTGTTCGACATCTCGTCCAAGTCGTCGGGCCAGAACTGGTCGATGACCAGCTATTGCCCGGTCCCCGGCCCGGTGCCCACCAGCCCGGCCAACCGCGACTACGCCCCCGGCTTCGCCGCCGCCATGATGCTGAAGGACCTGAAGCTGGCCGTCGAAGCCGCCGGCAAGGCCGGGGCCAGCGTGCCGCTGGGCGCCGAAGCCAGCCAGCTTTACGCCCTTTATGCCAATTCCGGCCATGCCGGAACCGACTTTTCGGGCATCATCAACATGCTGCGGGGGGCGAAATGACCAGCACCGCGTCACCGCTTTTGGAAGTCCGCGACGTGTCGTTGGGCTTCGGCGGCGTGCGTGCGCTGACCGAGGTCAACTTCCACGTCAACAAGGGCGAGCTGTTCTCGATCATCGGCCCCAACGGCGCCGGCAAGACGTCCATGCTGAACTGCGTGTCGGGCCGCTACAAGCCCACCGCCGGCCGTGTGTTCTTCGAAGGCCGCGACGTCACCGGCATGACGCCCAACCAGCGCGCCACCATCGGCATCGGCCGCACCTTCCAGAACCTGGCGCTGTTCGGCCATATGAGCGTGCTCGACAACATCATGGTCGGCCGCCATCACCTGTTGAAGAACAACTTCGCCACCGGTGGCCTTTATTGGGCCGGCGCCCAGAAGGAAGAACTGGCGCACCGCCGCAAGGTGGAAGACATCATCGACTTCCTGGAAATCGCCCATATCCGCAAGTCCACCGCCGGCACCCTGTCTTACGGCCTTCGTAAGCGGGTCGAACTGGCCCGCGCCATGGCGGTGGAACCGAAAATCATCCTTCTCGACGAGCCCATGGCCGGCATGAACCTGGAAGAGAAGGAAGACATGGCCCGCTACATCGTCGACCTGAACGAGGAATGGGGCATGACGGTGGTGATGATCGAACACGACATGGGCGTGGTGATGGACATCTCGCACCGGGTCATCGTGCTGGAATTCGGCCGCAAGATCGCCGACGGCCTGCCCGACGAAATCATGAGCAACGAACGCGTGAAAGTGGCCTATCTCGGCGTCGAGGACGACGAAGAGCCGGCCGCCGGTGCCGTGGCCTGAGCAGGGGAGCCAAAATGAGCCACGACTACAACGACGTCAGCAAGTTCGACACCTTCCCCAAGCTGTTGCGGGAAAACGCCCGACGCTGGCCCAAAGACACCGCCATGCGGGAAAAGGAATTCGGCATCTGGAACCTGTTCACCTGGTCCGATGTCCACAACGAAGTGCGCCGTCTGGCCCTGGGCCTGGCCGCAATGGGGGTCAAGCGCGGTGACGTGGTCGCCATCTTGGGCAAGAACCGTCCGGAATGGATCTGGAGCGAGCTGGCGGCGCATGCCGTAGGCGCCCTGTCCATGGGCGTCTACCAGGACAGCATGAACGCCGAAGTCGCCTATCTGCTGAATTACACCGCCGCCTCGGTGGTGATGGCAGAAGACGAGGAGCAGGTGGACAAGCTTCTGGAAATCGCCCCGGAAGTGCCCAGCCTGAAGCACATCGTCTATTTCGACCCGCGCGGCATGCGCAAGTACAAGGACGACAAGCTGGTCAACGCCCTCGATTTGCGCCGCATGGGCGACGAGTTGGCGGCCCGCGAACCGAACCGTTACGACGCCGAAGTCGATGCCGGCCTGGGCGACGACATCTCGGTGCTGGTAACCACCTCGGGCACCACGTCCAACCCCAAGCTGGCCCAGCTGCAGTCGGGGCCGTTCCTGCGTCACTGCACCGCCTACTTGCGGGCCGACGAAAAGGCCGCCGGCGACAATTACGTCTCGGTGCTGCCGCTGCCGTGGATCATGGAACAGATCTACGCCGTCGGTCAGCCGCTGGTCTGCCGCAACGTCGTCAACTTCGTCGAGGAACCGGAAACCCAGATGCCCGACATGCGGGAAATCGGCCCGCATTTCGTGCTGCTGGCGCCCCGGACCTGGGAAGCCATCGCCGCCGAAGTCCGCTCGCGCATGATGGATTCGACGCCGTTCAAGCGTTGGATGTTCGACCTGGGCATGAAGCTGGGCATGGCCGCCCTGGACCAGGGCAAGCGGTCGTGGCTGGCCGACCAGATCCTGTTCAAGGCGCTCAGGGACCGGATCGGGTTCAGCTATCTGAAGTCGGCCGCCACCGGCGGCGCCGCCCTGGGGCCCGATACCTTCCGCTTCTTCCTGGCCATGGGCGTGCCGCTGCGCCAGATCTATGGTCAGACCGAACTGGCCGGCGCCTACACGGTGCATCGGGGCAACGACATCGATTTCGACAGCGTCGGCATTCCCTTCGACGACGCCGAATTCCGCATCGACAACCCCGACCATAACGGCGTCGGCGAAATCGTCGCCCGCACCGACGGCATGTTCACCGGCTATTACAAGAACCCGGAAGCGTCCAAGGCCGACATCGTCGACGGCAATTGGCTGAAGACCGGCGACGCCGGCTATGTGAAAAAGGAAAACGGCCATCTGGTGGTCATCGACCGCATCAAGGATCTGGCCACCACCTCGGGCGGCGTGCGTTTCTCGCCCCAGTTCATCGAGAACAAGCTGAAGTTCTCGCCCTTCATCGCCGAAGCGGTGATCCTGGGCGCCGACAAGCCGTACCTGTCGGCCATCGTCTGCATCCGCTATTCCATCGTGTCCAAATGGGCCGAGCAGAAGGGCATCGCGTTTACCAACTACACCAACCTGTCGGCCCAGGAACAGGTCTATGCCCTGTTGAAGGCCGAGGTGGAAAAGGTCAACGCCACCCTGCCCGAACCCCAGCGCATCCGTAAGTTCCTGTTGCTGTACAAGGAACTGGACGCCGATGACGGCGAGTTGACCCGCACCCGCAAGGTCCGTCGCGGCGTCATCAACGAGAAATACGGTGACATCATCGATTCCATGTACGCCGACCGCGAGATGGTGCCGGTGGACGCGGTCATCACCTTCCAGGATGGCTCGACCACCCGGGTCAAGACCGAGCTGAAGGTGATCACCCTGCTGCCCGCCCCCGCCGCCGCCATGGCCGCCGAATAGGGAGACCCCTCATGTCCGGCAATCTGCTTTTCCAATTGCTTTTGAACGGTCTCATCGTCGGCACGCTGTACGGCGTGGTGGCCATGTGCTTCGTGCTGATCTACAAGTCGACGCAGGTGGTGAACTTCGCCCAGGGCGAGTTCCTGCTGATCGGTGCCTGGACCTGCTGGTGGCTGGTGGTCGACGCCGGCCTGCCGTTCTGGTTCTCGTTCCCGCTGACCTTCCTGTTCATGATGGTGTTCGGCATCGCCCTGCAAATGGTGGTGCTGCGGCCCTTGATCGGCGAGCCGATCATCTCGGTGATCATGGTCACCATCGGCCTGTCCATCTTCTTCCAGGCCATCACCAAGTGGATCTTCGGTGCCGACGTGCAGCCCTTCCCGGAAATCTTCCCGGTCAAATCGGTGGACGTGTTCGGCCTGTCGGTTCAGCCGGCCTATCTGATGAGCCTGGTGGTCTCCATCCTGGTGATGGGCGGCTTCGCCTGGTTCTTCAAGTATTCGCGCATGGGTCTGGCCATGCGGGCCACCGCCTTCAACCAGCAGGTGGCGCAAAGCCTAGGGATTTCGGTGAAGAACGTCTTCGCCATGGCCTGGGCCATTTCCGCCATGGTGTCGGCTTTGGCCGGTGTGGTGGTCGGCATGGTCAACGGCGTGTCAGGCGCGCTGTCGTTCTTCGGCATCAAGGTGTTCCCGGCGGTGATCGTCGGCGGGCTTGATTCCATCATCGGCGCCATCGTCGGCGGCCTGATCATCGGATTGCTGGAAAACTTCGCCGAATACGTGGACGGCCAATGGCTGCACCTGGGCAACCTTTATACCGTGGCGCCGTTCTACGTGCTGATCATCATCTTGATGATCAAGCCCTACGGCCTGTTCGGCACCCACAAGATCGAGCGAGTGTAAGGCGATGATCACTTCCAGCCTGATCCCCTGCGGCCAGTTCAAGACCAGCTACGCCAAGGACACCACCATCTTCGACACGCCCGTCATGCGGGCCTGGGCGGTGGTGGGCGTCCTGGCGCTGATCGCCGCCCCCATGATCCTCAACAACTACTACCTGTCGCTGTTGATCCAGATCGGCTTCATGGGCATCGCTGCCTTGGGGTTGAACATCCTGGTCGGCTATACCGGGCAGATTTCCCTGGGCCATGCCGGTTTCTTCGGCTTCGGCGCCTTCGCTTCCGCTTGGCTCAACAATTCGTTCGGCGTGCCCGTGGTGTTGGCCATGCCGCTGGCGGCGGTGATGACCACCTTTTTGGGGCTGCTGTTCGGCATTCCCGCCGGCCGCCTGAAGGGCCTGTACCTGGCCATCGCCACCTTCGCGTCCCAGTTCATCCTGGAAGACTTCTTCGCCCGCGCCGACTGGTTCTCGGGCGGGTCGTCGGGTGCCGCGGCCAATCCGGTCAACCTGTTCGGTTACGACCTGTCGGGCGACAAGGGCTTCTTCTACGTGGTGCTGTTCTGGGTGGTGGTCATGTTCCTGATCGGCACCAACCTGCTGAGGTCCCGTGACGGCCGCGCTTTCATCGCCGTGCGCGACCACTACCTGTCGGCCGAGGTCATGGGCATCAACCTGACCAAGTACCGTATCCTGTCCTTCGGCCTGTCGTCTTTCTACGCCGGCCTGGGCGGGGCGCTATACGGTCACTATCTGGGCTTCGTCTCGGCCGAGGGCTTCACCATCCTGATGTCCATCGAATTCCTGGGCATGATCATCATCGGCGGCCTGGGCTCGGTTGCCGGCACGCTGATGGGCACCACCTTCATGGTGCTGCTGCCGGAAGTCATGGAAGGCGGCGTCGGCATCGCCAAGACGCTGGTCGGCGGCAATGTCGGCTGGCTGGCCGAAGGCTTGGCCTCGATCAAGCAGGCCTCGATCGGTCTTGCCATCATCTTGTTCCTGATCTTCGAGCCCGATGGCCTGGTCCATCGCTGGCGCCTGATCCGGTCCTACTGGAAGTTCTATCCGTTCTCTTACTAAGCTTACCCAACAACGAGGCCAAAACGGCCCAACCAAACCGATAAACACATTGGGAGGAAAACGAATGCGTAATTTGCTTTTGGCCAGCGCGGCCATGACCCTGGGCTTGTCCGCCGCCGCCTCGGCCGCTGAAATCTATGTCGGCCACCTGGCCGACCTGACCGGCGCCACCGCCTCGGTGTCCAAGCCGTTCGCCGCCGGTGTCGCCGACGCCATGAACTACATCAACGCCCATGGCGGCGTCGGTGGCACCAAGATCGACTTCGAGACCGTGGACTATTCCTACCAAGTGCCGCGCGCCATGGCGCAGTACAAGAAGTGGACGTCCGAACACAAGCTGGCCGCCATCCAGGGCTGGGGCACCGGTGACACCGAAGCCCTGTCGGCCACGGTCGCCAAGGACGAGATCCCCTATTTCTCGGCCTCTTATTCCGGTCACCTGACCGATCCCATGGGCAAGACCTCGGCCAAGGCCGCGCCCTACAACTTCTTCTATGGTCCCAGCTACACCGACGGCTGCCGTGGTCTGGTGGATTGGGCCGCCGCCGACTGGAAGAAGAAGGGCGGCAAGGGTGCGCCCAAGTTCGTCCACATGGGCGACAACCACCCCTATCCCAACGCCCCCAAGGACGCCTGTGGCGCCTATGCCAAGGAAAAGGGCTTCGAGATCCTGAACCCGATCCAGTACTCGCTGAAGCCCGGCGACTTCAAGGCCCAGTGCCTGAGCCTGAAGGAATCGGCCGCCGATTACGCCTATCTGGCCAACACCGCCGGCTCGACCATCTCGCTGTTGAAGAGCTGCGAAACCGTGGGCACCAAGGCCCAGTTCATGGCCAACATCTGGGGCATGGACGAATCGGGCCTGAAGGCTTCCGGCGAAGCCGCCAACGGCATCGTCTGGGTGGTGGGCGCCGCCACTTGGAACGACGACGTGCCCGGCATGAAGCTGGTGCGTGAAATCTCGAAGGCCGCCGATCCCGAAGGCAAGGAAGAGCGTCCGGTCCACTATACCCGTGGCATCTGCTCGGCCTATTACATGAAGGAAGCCATGGACATGGCCGCCACCATGCCCGGCGGCGTCACCGGCCCCAACATCAAGGCCGCCATGTACAAGAAGGCCAACTGGGTCCCGGCCGGCCTGGAAGGCGTCTGCCTGCCGTCCACTTGGAAGGCCGACGACCATCGCGGTTCGACCCAGGTTCTGGTCTATCAGGCCGACGTGAAGGGTGACAAGTTCACCATGCACAAGGTCCACAGCGTCGAGTTGCCCCGCCGTCCGGAATGGCTGGGCTGGTAAGCACGCCTGAAACCGGGAGGCCGGTGCCGCCGGCCTCCCCCTTTTCCCTTGCGCGCAGGTGCTGACATGGCTGAACCCGCCCTGAAGATTACCCCCGAACAGCCCTTGCTGTCGGTCAACAACATCGAAGTCGTCTATGACGACGTCATCTTGGTCCTGCGCGGCGTCAGCCTGGACGTGCCCAAGGGCAAGGTGGTGACCCTGCTGGGCCCCAACGGCGCCGGCAAGTCCACCACGCTGAAAGCCATTTCCGGCCTCTTGGCCACCGAGGACGGCGAAGTCACCCGCGGCTCGATCACCTTCGAGGGCGAGGAAATCGCCAACAAAAGCCCGGAAGAAATCGTCCGTCGCGGCATCTTCCAGGTGATGGAAGGCCGCCGCATCGTCGAAGACATGACCTGTCTGGAAAACCTGCGCCTGGGCGCCTTCACCCGTCGTGACGGGGCGCGCGCCATCCGCGACGACATCGACATGGTCTACAACTATTTCCCCCGCCTGAAGGAACGCACCGGCATGGCCGGCTACCTGTCGGGCGGCGAACAGCAGATGCTGGCCATCGGCCGCGCCTTGATGGCGCGCCCCAAGATGATCTTGCTGGACGAACCGTCCATGGGCCTGTCGCCTTTGTTGGTCAAGGAAGTGTTCGGCATCATCGAACACATCTGCGCCGATCTGGGCATTACCATCTTGCTGGTGGAACAAAACGCCCGCATGGCGCTGAAGGTGGCCGATTTCGGCTACATCATGGAATCCGGCAAGATCATGCTGGACGGCGCCAAAGAAGACCTGATCAACAACGAAGACGTCAAAGAGTTCTATCTGGGCGGCGACAAGGAACGTAAGTCGTTCAAGAACCTGAAGTCCTACAAGCGCCGCAAGCGCTGGCTGTGAGGCGCCGACCATGAGCGAATTCTACGATGCCAAGGAAACCCGGTCGGCCGACGAACGCGAAGCGGCGCTGATGGCGGCGCTGCCCGGTCAGGTGGGGCATGCCAAGGCGAACGCCCCTTATTTCGGCAAGCTGCTGGCCGGATTCGACGCTGCCGCCATCAACAGCCGGGCCGCCCTGGCGCAGTTGCCGGTGACCCGCAAGTCCGACCTGATCGACATCCAGCAGGAAAACACCCCGTTCGGTGGGCTGAACGCCACCGCCAACGGCAAGCTGTTCCGCGTCTTCGCCTCGCCCGGCCCCATCTACGACCCGGAAGGCAAGGGCCGCGATTGGTGGCGTATCGGCCGCGCCCTTTACGCCGCCGGTTTCCGCGAAGGTGATTTGCTGCACAATTGCTTCGCCTATCACTTCACCCCGGGCGGCATCATGTTCGAAACCGGCGCCCATGCCTTGGGCTGCCCGGTCTTCCCGGCCGGCGTCGGCAACACCGAACAGCAGGCCCGTGCGGTGGCCGATTTGAAGCCGGCGGGTTATTCCGGCACGCCGTCCTTCCTGAAGATCATCCTGGAAAAGGCCCGCGAAATGGGCCTGGACCATTCGTCGCTGACCAAGGCCTGCGTGTCGGGCGAAGCGTTGCTGCCGCCGCTGCGTCAGGCCTTGGCCGATCTGGGCTGCGACGTGGTGCAGGCCTACGCCACCGCCGACCTTGGCCTGATCGCTTATGAAACACAGGCCAAGCAAGGCTTGGTGGTGGACGAGGACATCATCGTCGAAATCGTCCGCCCCGGCACCAACGATCCCGTCGCCCCTGGCGAAGTGGGCGAGGTGGTGGTCACCAGCTTCAATCCCGACTACCCGCTGATCCGTTTCGGCACCGGCGATTTGTCGGCGGTGATGGAAGGCCAAAGCCCCTGCGGACGCACCAATATGCGCCTGAAAGGCTGGATGGGCCGCGCCGACCAGACCACCAAGATCAAGGGCATGTTCGTGCATCCCCGCCAGATCAACGACGTCGCCAAGCGTTTCCCTGGCATCACCCGGGCCAAGCTGGTGGTGGACAAGCTGGGCGACAACGACCGCATGATCTTGCAGGTGGAAAGCGAGCAGTCGAACGACGCCATGGCCACGTCCTTGAAGGACGCCCTGCAATCGGTCTGCAAGCTGAAGGGCGAGGTCGAGTTCCACGCCCCCGGAAGCTTGCCTAACGATGGCAAGGTCATCGAAGACAAGCGTTGAGTTTTCTCGTCATCGCCGGGCTTGACCCGGCGATCCATGGTTGCCGCAAGCGTGGATGCCCGGATCGAGTCCGGGCATGACGCCAAACGAAAAGAAAAGGACATCCCATGACCGTCTCCACCAGCATCGAACTTGATCCCTTCAAGCTGGCCAAGTCCCTGTCGGGCCTGAATTTCGTGGCGGGCGAGTTCCGCCCCGCCGCTTCGGGCAAGACCTTCCCGGTGGTCAACCCGGCCACCGGCCAGGAAGTGGCCCAGGCGCCGTTCTCGGAAGCCGCCGACGTCGATCTGGCGGTGCAGGCGGCCAAGAAGGCGCAGAAGGAATGGGCCAAGCTGCCGGCCCGCAATCGCGGCAAGCTGGTGGCCGAATGCGGCCGCGTCCTGGCCGACCACGTGGAAGAACTGGGCCGCCTGATCGCCTTGGAAACCGGCAAGGCACTGCGCACCGAAAGCCGCGTCGAAGCCAGCGTCTTGGCCGACATGTTCGTGTTCTTCGGCGGTCTGGCGTCGGAACTGAAGGGCGAGACCGTGCCCTTCCACCCCGACATGATGACCATGACCGTGCGCGAGCCCGTCGGCGTCGTCGGTGCCATCATCCCGTGGAACGTGCCTTTGCTGCTGATGGCCATGAAGGCCGCCGCCGCCCTGGTCGCCGGCAACGCCGTGGTGGTCAAGTCGGCGGAAGAAGCGCCGCTGACCGTGCTGCGCGTCACCCAAATCATGAACACCGTGCTGCCCGCCGGCATTTTCAGCATCCTGGCCGGTTTCGGCCCGGAATGCGGCGCGCCGCTGGTCGAACACCCCGAGGTCAAGAAGGTCACCTTCACCGGCTCGGTGGAAACCGGCAAGATCGTCTACAAGGCCGCCGCCGAGAAGCTGATCCCCGTCACCTTGGAACTGGGCGGCAAAAGCCCGATGATCATCTGCGCCGATGCCGACATGGACAAGGCGGTAGCGGGGGCCATCGCCGGCATGCGCTTCACCCGCCAGGGCCAAAGCTGCACCGCCAGCTCGCGCATTTTCGTCCATGAAAGCATCCACGACGAATTCATCGCCCGCGTTCAAGAGAAAGTGAACGCCATGGTGATGGGCGACCCCTTGGACGAAAAGACCGATATCGGCACCATCATTTCCGACGGCCAGTTCGAACGCGTGCACAGCTATATCAAGCTGGGCCGCGAGACCAAGGGCGCCACCGAGATCGTGCTGTCCGCCATGCCCACCGATCCCAAGCTGGCCAAGGGCAAGTTCGTCCAGCCGCGCATTTTCGCCGGCATCACCAACAACGACCGCATCGCCCGCGAAGAAATCTTCGGGCCTGTGTGCTGCGTCATCAAGTGGAGCGACTTCGATAGCGTCATCGAAGCCGCCAATGACAGCGATTACGGTCTGGCGGCCACCATCTGGACCACCAACCTGAAGATGGCCATGGACGCCACCCGGCGCCTGGAAGCCGGCTTCGTCCAGGTGAACCAGAATCTGGTGGTGCAGCCCAATCTGTCCTATGGCGGCGTCAAGGCGTCGGGTCTGGGCAAGGAAGCGTCGCTGGAATCCATGCTGGAACACTTCACCCACAAGAAGACCATCATCATCAACATGCAGTAACGGGCCTGCCCGCCGTCCTGGGACGGCGGGCAAACCTCGGCAAAAGGGAATTGTCCATGACCACCGATCCTATCGTCATCGTCGGCGCCGCCCGCACCCCCATGGGCGGTTTCCAGGGGGAGCTGTCGTCCTTCACCGCCAGCCAGTTGGGGGCGCACGCCATCAAGGCGGCGTTGTCACGGGCCGGTGTCGCCGCCGATCAGGTGGAAGAAGTGATCATGGGCTGCGTGCTGCCCGCCGGTCAGGGCCAGGCTCCGGCCCGGCAGGCATCGCGTGGCGCCGGCATCCCGGACGGCGCCGGCGCCACCACCATCAACAAGATGTGCGGTTCGGGCATGAAGGCCGCCATGTTCGCCAACGATTTGCTGCTGGCCGGCACCAACAAGGTGATGGTGGCCGGCGGCATGGAAAGCATGACCAACGCCCCCTATCTGCTGGACAAGGCACGCGGCGGCTATCGCATGGGCCATGGCAAGGTCATGGACCACATGTTCCTGGACGGCCTGGAAGACGCCTATGACAAGGGCCGCCTGATGGGCACCTTCGCCGAGGATTGCGCCCAACATTATCAATTCACCCGCGAAGCCCAGGACAATTTCGCGCTGACCAGCCTGGAACGCGCCCGTCGGTCGGAAAACCTGGCCGCTGAAATCGCGCCCTTGACCGTGAAAACCCGCAAGGGCGAAAGCGTCATCGACACCGACGAACAGCCCAAGAACGCGCAACCCGACAAGATCCCGACGCTGAAGCCGGCCTTCCGCGACGGCGGCACGGTGACCGCGGCCAATTCGTCGTCCATTTCCGATGGCGGCGCCGCCCTGGTGATGATGCGGCTTTCCGAAGCGGAAAAGCGTGGTTTGAAGCCGCTGGCCGCCGTGCGCGGTCATTCCACCTTCGCCCACGCGCCCAACTGGTTCACCACCGCCCCGGTCTTCGCCATGAAGAACCTGCTGGAAAAGCTGAACTGGCAGGCCAAGGATGTGGACCTTTACGAAATCAACGAAGCCTTCGCCGTGGTCACCATGGCGGCCATGCGCGATTTGGACCTGCCCCACGACAAGGTCAACGTCCATGGCGGCGCCTGCGCCCTGGGTCACCCCATCGGCGCGTCCGGCGCCCGCATCCTGTGTACGCTTCTGTCGGCGCTGGAACGCTATGACCTGAAGCGCGGCGTCGCCAGTCTGTGCATCGGCGGCGGCGAAGCCACGGCGCTGGCGGTGGAGCGTTTGGCATGATCCTGACCGAGGAACAGGTCCTGATCCAAGACACGGCGCGGGCCTTCGCCCGCGACCGTTTGGCGCCCGGCGCGGAAAAGCGCGACCGCGAACACGCCTTCCCGGCCACTGAACTGGCCGAGATGGGGGAATTGGGCTTTTTGGGCATGGTGGTGCCGCCCGAATATGACGGCGCCGGCACCGATTACGTGTCCTATGCCCTGGCCTTGATGGAAATCGCCTGGGCCGAGGGCGCGACGTCCACCATCATGAGCGTGCACAACTCGGTGGGCTGCATGCCCATCCTGAACTTCGGCACCGAGGCGCAGAAGCAGACCTATCTGCGCCCCATGGCCCGTGGCGAGGCCATCGGCTGTTTCTGCCTGACCGAACCGGAAGCCGGCTCGGATGCCGCTTCCATCAAGACCCGCGCGGTCAAGGATGGCGACTTTTATGTGCTGAACGGCGCCAAGCAGTTCATCACATCCGGCAAAAACGCCAAGGTGGCCATCGTCTTCGCCGTCACCGACCCGGCGGCGGGCAAGAAAGGCCTGTCGGCCTTCGTCGTCCCCACCGACACTGCGGGCTGGAATGTCGCCCGCGTCGAGGACAAGCTGGGCCAGCACGCGTCGGACACCTGCCAGATCATCCTGGAAGACTTGCGCATCCCCGCCGCCAACCTGCTGGGCGCCGAAGGCGAAGGACTGAAGATCGCTTTGGCCAATCTGGAAGGCGGCCGCCTGGGCATCGCCGCCCAGTCGGTGGGCATGGCCCAGGCCGCCTTGGATCATGCTGTCGCCTATGCCAAGGACCGCAAGCAGTTCGGCAAGCCGATCATCGACCATCAGGCGGTGGCCTTCCGTCTGGCCGACATGGCGACCCGGGTCGAGGCGGCGCGGCAGATGGTTCTGCATGTGGCAACCCTGCGCGATGCCGGCCAGCCTTGCCTGAAGGAAGCCTCCATGGCCAAACTGCTGGCCTCGGAAACCGCCGAGCGCGTCTGTTCCGACGCCATCCAAATTCACGGCGGTTACGGCTATCTGGCCGATTTCCCGGTGGAACGCATTTACCGCGACGTCCGGGTTTGTCAAATTTACGAAGGGACCAGCGACATCCAGCGCCTGGTCATCGCCAGGGCCCTGGCGGCCGGCTGAGGGAGAAAGAGAATGAAGGACATCCTGGTTCACGTTGACGGCAGCGAACGCGCCGCCATGCGCATCGAGGTGGCGGTCGACCTGGCCAAGCGGTTCGGGGCACGCCTGACCGGGCTTTTCGCCCAGACCGACAGCCACCGCCCCGCCGCCGTGGCCCGCAAGGCCAGCGACGGATTGAAGGCGGCCCAGGCTGCCGGTGAAATCCTGTTCAATTCGGCGACCAAGGGCATCGAAACCCGCTGGTGGGTTCTGCCCCACGGCGAACCGGGTTTTGTCGCCGCCGAGGTGATGTTCTGTTCGCGCTATTTCGATCTGGTGGTGCTGGGACAGAACGACCCCAAGGATGCGTCCACTCCCGACGACATGGTCGAGCAAACCATTCTGAACTGCGGCCGTCCGGTGCTGGTCATCCCCTATCTGGGGACCTTCACCTCGGTGGCCAACCGCGCCGTCGTCGCCTGGAACGCCGGCCGCGAAGCCACCCGTGCCGTCCATGACTCCCTGGCCCTGCTGAAGCAGGCCAAGGCCGTCTCGGTGCTGTCCATGCGTGCCCATGACGACAACGGCACCGTCAACACCATGCCGCCGGTCAACATCGTCGACCACCTGGAAAAGCTGGGCATCCCCACCGAGGGCGAGTTCCTGCCCGACGAGGAAATCGGCAAGATGGACATGCTGCTGTCGCGCAGCTTCGATCTGGGCGCCGATTTGCTGGTCATGGGGGCGCACGGCCAATACGGTCTGTCACGCCTGCGCGGTTCCGGTACCCGCTACGTGCTGAAGCACATGACCCTGCCGGTGCTGATGAGTCACTGATTTCCCAAGGGGGCGCGGCCGCCCCGCCAACCCCGCGCCCCCTTGGTCGTTTTGATGTTCCCCAAGACACGCGGCCGCCCCGCCAGCCCCGCGTGCCTCGGGTCGTTTTAGGACTTAGCGCATGATCGACTTCACCCCCAAGGACCCGGATTACCGTTCGCGGGTCGTCGAAGATTTCGCCAAGCAGAACCTGATGAACACCATCGGCGCCGAATTGGCGCTGATCGAACCGGGCCGCGCCGAGATCGTCATGGCCAAGCGTGACGACCTGTGCCAGCAGCACGGGTTCCTGCATGCCGGCATCACCACCACCTTGGCCGACACCGCCGCCGGCTATGCCGCCTTTTCGCTGATGCCAAAAGGCGCCGAGGTGCTGTCCACCGAATTCAAGATCAACCTGCTGAACCCGGCGGAAGGAAAGCGCTTCAGCGCCCGCGCCGAGGTGCTGAAGCCCGGCCGCACCCTGACCGTGGTCCGTTCGGACGTGTGGGCCGAGGACGAAACCGGGCGTTGGACCATGATCGCCTCCATGCTGGCCACCATGATCTGCCTGATGCCCAAATAGCGTTATTCCATTTGGCGGGCGGGTTGTCCGAACGGTTCCATCGCCTGCGGGCCGCCGGCGCCGCTGTCCCTGTGGGCCGGCAGTTCGACCCAGAAGGTGCATCCCTGTCCGGGGAAGCTGGTCACCCCGATGCGGCCGGACATGCGTTCCACCAAAATCCGCGAGATGGCAAGCCCGATGCCGATGCCGGAATCGCCGCCCACCCGGCCGAAGGGACGGAACAATTGTTCCTGCAATTCGGGGGGCAATCCCGGCCCTTGGTCACTGACCGTCAGCCGCACCGTGGTATTGTCGGCGCCGCGCACCGCCACTTCGACCCGTCCCCCGGCTTGCCCGTACTTGGCGGCGTTGACCAACAGATGCCGCAGCACCTCGCCGACACGGGCGGCGTCGCCCAGGGCCAGCACCGGCACCTCGCACCCGGTCACCACCAGGGCCTGTTCCGTATCCGCGATCAGGGGGGCCGAGGACTCGACACATTCCTGCACCACTTCCGTCACGTCGAAGGCGGCGATGGTCAGGTTGACGTCGCCGTCCTGCAGTTCCGCCAGTTCCAGAACCTGGTCCACCATGTCGGTCAAGCGGCGTCCGGCGTTCAGGATATGTGACACCGAACGGCGCTGCTTGGGGCCGAACTGGCCGTCGGGAATGGCTTCCAGCAATTGCGAAAAGCCGACGATGGCGTTCAGGGGCGTGCGCAATTCGTGACTCATGGCCGACAGGAACGCCGCCTTGCTGCGCAGCGACGCTTGCGCCTGATCCAAAGCCAGCCGCAGATGGTCGCGGGTCTGGATGCTGTCGGTGACGTCGGTCATCAGCGACACCCGCCCGCCTTCCGGGGTCCGACGGTCGGTGCAGCGCAGGATGCGGCCGTCGGTCAGCCGCATTTCGTTTTCACCCTGGGCGGCCCGGAAAAGCGCCAGTCGGGTCGCCAGGAACCTGTCTTCGTCCAGTTCGGTTTCCACCAACCCCAGCTTGGCCATGCGCAGGATGATTTCCGGATAGGTGGTCCCGGCGACCAGCCACGGTTCCAATGGCGGGAACAAGGCGACGAAACGGCGGTTGCAGGTCAGCAGGCGTTCTTCCGCGTCGAACAGGGCAAAGCCGTCATCCACCGCCTCGATGGCCGAAAACAACCGTTCACGGGCCTGACGCAGCTTGATTTGCGCTTCGCGCCGTTCGCTGGCGTCGAACAGCATGACCAGATACTTGCCTTCGATGGGCGACGCCGACACCACCATTTCGGCCCAGCCCATGATCCCGCCCTTGCGGATCAACCGGACGTCGCCCCGCCACGAACTTTTGAAAGCCCGATCCAGAATGACGTCGGCACCATTGCCGCCGGCCCCGCCATAGCCGGAAAAGATCAGACCATTCAGTTCCTGGTTCAGCAACTGGTCTGAATCGTAGCCGGTCAAAGCCTCGGCGGCGGTATTGGCGAAGCGGATCTTGCCGAGAGAGTCCACCAGCAACACGCCATGGCCGCTTTGGGCGATGGCGTCGCCCAAAGCCGTCTGCTGCATGATCTGCTGTTGCAAAATCTTGATCCCGGGCCGCAAGACCGACAGGAACAGCCCGACCAAAGCCCCCATCAGCGTCAGGAAGGACAGGACCGAAACCAGACGCAGGTGCTGGAACTCTTCGGTGGCGTGACGTTTATAACGCTTCGCCGCCTCTTCGTTGAACAGCATGGCCTCGCGGTGGTTAAGCGCCTGCACGTCGCCGCGTCCATCCAGAATCTGACGCAGGTTCTGATGGAATCGGGCCATCACCCCCGCCTCGTCCATCCAGGCGGTGGCGTAAAGGCTGGCGATTTCAGGGGGAACGTCGTCATGGTCGATCAGCCATTGCGCGTCGCCACGCATGCGGCTGACCAGGGCTTCCATTTCAGCCTGGACGCGCTGGCGTTGCTGCGCAGACATGTTGGGCTGCACCATTTGCCCGGCTAGAACCACCGCCCGCTGGGCCATCATGCGCTGGGCGCCGACCTTTTCCAGGGCCTCGGCTTCTTCGTTCAGCACGGAAACCGAGATGTAGACGGCCGCCGCCGCCGCCGCCAGCAACAGCGCCATGGTGACGAGCAATGCCCACGCCCGGGCTGAAATCACCCGAACGGCTTGTGGCGCCTGAACTGGTAAAGAGGAAGGCATGGCGGCGACAACGGACTTCCGGAATTCCAACATTCATAGTCGGTACCAAAAATCAGCCATTGTAAAGATTTACTGGTCCGGTTAATCACTAAGAGTATAGCGCATCCTCCTTTGGGCGGAATGCGGACCGGGACGGATGGGCAGCTCCATGACCTTGTCTTCCAGCAAGACCAGATTTCAAGCTTTCATCCCGCTGATCGTCGTCAACGTCTCGATCCTGTTGGGATCGATTCTGTGGTTGGCCGGCGAATACAGCCACCAGACCAATTCCGCCCAGGCCACGTTAAGCTCGCTGACCCGGGCCACCTTGCTGTCGGTGTCGCAACTGTTCAGCCAGACCCAGCAGAACCTGCTGCGCGACGAAGACCAATTGCGCCGCAAAGCCTCGGCCGACGGCAAGATCGCGCTGACGGCCACCGCCTTCATCGACACCTCGCTGCATCAGCATTCGACCCATGACGGTGCCGTCATCGACGTGGGCGGACGCGATTACGCCCGCGCCTTGTCACGGATGGAGGACGGCGAAACATTTGCCGGCCTGCCCATGGCCGACCCGGTGGATTCGTCCATGTGGTGGACCGTGTCGTTGCGGACCGACGCCCAATCGGGGCAATTGGGCCTGGTCGCCAAGCTTTCGGTCGATCAGGTGTTGAAGCCGCTGGAAAGCGTCCGCATCAAACCCGACGGCCTGATCTGGCTGGCCCGCGACGACGGCACCATTCTGGCCACCGCCCCCTGGCGGGCCGAACTGATCGGCCAGAACCTGGAAAGCGCCGCCCCCGGCCTGATGAACCGGGGCAGCGTCGAACGCGTCATCAGCACCCATCTGAACGGCTCCACCTATCTGGCGGTGACCGCCGCCATTCCCGAGCATCCGCTGCGTCTGGTGGTTGCCACCCGCGACGACATGTTCCTGGTGGATTGGTGGCGCGAAGCCGGCATCATGGCCGTTCTGATGCTGGTGATGGTGGCGACCTCGGCGGTCACCGCGCTGCGTCAGGCCCGACTGCAGGAACGGCTTGAAACCGTCAACACCAAGCTGCGCCATGAGATGGAAAAGCAAAGCGCGGTTCTGGAATCGGAAATCCGCGAACGCCTGGGCCAGGAACGTCTGGCCCGCATGCTGCGCAACGCCTTGGAATATTCCGGGACCATGGTGCTGATCACCGACATGGACGGAGTGATCGAGTACGCCAACCCATCGTTCTACAAGGCCACCGGCTATCACCCCGCCGACATCGTCGGGCAAAAGCCCGCCATGCTGCGTCATCGTGAACTGTCGCCGCCGGCCAGCACGCTTTGGCCGACCATCCGCGACGGCCGCACCTGGACCGGCATGTTCTGCAACCGCCGCAAGGATGGTTCGCCGCTTTGGGTGTCGGCGACCATTTCCCCGGTGGCCGACTCATCCGGCCTGACCACCCATTATGTGGCGGTCGAAGAGGACGCCACCAGCCGCCGCGTCGGCGAAGAGGAACTGATGCAGGCCAAGCAGGCGGCCGAGGCCGCCAGTCTGGCCAAGTCAGAATTCCTGTCGTCCATGAGCCACGAACTGCGCACCCCCATGAACGCCATCCTGGGCTTCGCCCAGTTGCTGGCTTCCGCCGAAGACGGCGAGTTGGGGGAACGCCAGCGTTTCTATGCCGACAGCATCCTGAAAAGCGGCAACCACCTGATCAGCCTGGTCAACGACATCCTGGACATGGCCCGCATCGAGGCCGGACGCCTGTCCCTGTCCTTCGAGCCGGTGACGCTGGAGCGGATCTTGAACGACATCAAGCCGATGATCGTCCCCATGGCCGAACGTCGCAAGGTCACCGTGGTGGACGAGATATCAGGCAAGACACCGCCGGTTCTGGAAGCGGACTTCACCCGACTGAAGCAGGTGCTGATCAACCTGACCAGCAACGCCATCAAGTACAACCGTTCGGGCGGCAGCGTCCGTCTTTCCGTCAGCCACGGCGACAGCGGGCCGGTTCGCATTTCGGTCAGCGACACCGGCATCGGCATCCCGGAAAAGCGCAAGGCCGAGGTCTTCCTGCCCTTCGCCCGCCTGGGCGCCGAAGCGTCGTCGGTGGAAGGCACCGGCATCGGCCTGACCATTTCGAAGATGCTGATCGAATCCATGGGCGGCCAGATCGGCTTTTTCAGCCAGGAAAACCTGGGCACCACCTTCTGGCTAGAAATTCCCCGCGCCGCCCAACAGAACCAGGTCACCACCATCCGCGAGGCCCCCAGCCCGGAAACCGATTCCTGCCTGTGCCGGATGACCCTGCTTTATGTCGAGGACAACCCGTCCAACGTCGAACTGATGCAGGAAATCATCGACCAGGACCCCCATTGCCACTGCACGCTGCTGGTCGCCACCACCGCCGAGGAAGGGCTGAGCATGGCCCGCGAACGCCAGCCCGGTCTGGTCATCATGGATATCAATCTTCCGGGCATGAACGGTATCGAAGCGGTGGCGCAAATGAAGGCCGACCCTGAACTGCGTTCGATCCCGGTGATCGCGCTGTCCGCCGACGTCATGCCCGACACCATCCGCAGCGGCATGAAGGCCGGCTTCGTGCGCTATCTGCGCAAGCCGCTGGATATCGGCGAGTTCCGCAAGATCCTCAACCAGTTGGGCCGGGTCGCCAACTGACCCGGCTTGCCGCCGGGGTCAAACGGCCTCGACCACCTGGACCACTGTGTCGATGGCGGTCAGCCGCAGCAATTCGCGCACGGCACCGACAGGCCGGCTTAGCACCAACTCCTTGTCGGCTTTGCGGATTTCGTCCGCCGCGGTCATGATCAGCGAAACCCCGATGGAATCGATGAAGCGCAATTGCCCCAGATCCAGCACCAGACGGCGATAGCTGCCGTCCATGGCGGATTGGATCACCGGCAAAAACAAATCCTGGTCGCGGACGCGGAAATCACCGGCCAAGGCGATGCGGGCTTCCTCGCCGTCATTGTGTACGGCACTGATCCGCAGACTGTCATCACCCTGGTGGAAGAAATCAAAGGCGATGCGCGACAGCACGTCAGCCACGGCCCCGTGCGGACAGCTTAGTTCCAGGTGGGCTCCGGCCGTTTCGGCGGCGTCACGCGCCAGGGCGATCAGCCCGATGCCATAGGAATCAAGGTATTCCAGCCCCGAAAAATCAAAGCGGACCCACGGCAGGGTGGTGCCCCCAATATCAGCGATGATCGATTCGAAGGCCCCTGAATCGCGAAAGGTCAAACGCCCAGAAAATTGGAACACCAGGCACGAGGGATTGGAATGTCTGGCGACGTTCATCATCATCTCCTCCCCTACCAACAGGTATACAAACTATAGTATATGGTAGCGGGATTCCAAAATGATTTTCCCTCCCTAGCCATCCCCTCCGCCATGCGCTAAACCATGAACCAGGACTATCAACGAACTGGACTTTGCCATGCCTTCCTTCGACATCGTCTCCAAGACCGACATGGCCGAAGTGGACAACGCCATTGCCGGAATCGAACGCGAAATCACCACCCGATTCGATTTCAAGGGCGCCAAGTGCAGCCTGGAACGCAAGGATCAGGTCATCACCATCCTTGCCGACGACAACACCAAGCTGTCGCAGATGCACGACTTCCTGAAGGTCTACTTCACCCGTCGCAAGGTCGATCCCAAGGCCTTGGACTTCAGCAAGACGCCGGAAAAGGCCAGCGGCAACACGCTGCGCCATGAAGTCACCATCAAGCAGGGCATCGGCCAGGACGTGGCCAAGAAGATCGTCAAGCTGATCAAGGACAGCAAGATGAAAGTCCAGGCCGCCATCCAGGGTGACGAATTGCGCATCACCGGAAAGAAGCGCGACGACCTGCAAGAAGCCATCGCGCTGATCCGCGACTTCGACGCCGAACAGCCGCTGCAATACGTCAACTTCCGCGACTAGCCCGGACCAGATCAGCTTTTCGCCTTGGGCGTCGACACGTCCGCCGGATCGGCTTCGTAATCCAAGTCTTCCGGCGGACAGGCCAGGGTTTCGGGACGGTTCCACGCCTGATCCACATAGACCTGCCAATCCTGGGGATTGGCCCCATAGGTTTCATGGCCGGATTCGTCCTTGCACGTCTCGGCCGACACCGACTGGCCGGGACCGATGGCGACAACCGCCCCCTTTTTCAGCGTGCAGACGGCGACCCGCTTCAGATCGTTCCACGTCCCGCAAATCTCGTAAGCGCGGCGATAGCCTTCCCGCGTTCCCTTCGGCTTGTCAAAGGCCCACCAGCCGCCCATGCGGTTGGATCGCGCCCCCTGCTGCGGACCGTTCCACATGCGATAGACGGCGACATCCTGGTTCAGACGGATCACCACCGCTTGGCTGACGCCGCCCAAACCCGGCGGCTTTTCAGCGGCGGCCACATTGGCCTGCCCCCATGCGGGGTCCGAGGCGGCGACGATTTCGGCCTTGCCCGAAATTTGACCAGGGATCGCAGGCCGCGATGTGTCCATCGTCCCGGCACACGCGGCCAGGGGCAGAACCAACAGAAAGATAGGGCGCATATCAACCTCAATGGATGTTTTCATGAATTTTATACATCTATTAGTGATCATTCGCCACATCCGATAATGTCTATTTTTTAGGCAATCGGAAATTCGCTGTTCATTTTTTGCACAATCACCTTCGCACTCGCACACAAGAAATCGCGGTTTTCCCCGCATCCTGTTTGGCACGCGGCTTGCGTATAAGCAGGCCACAAGCGAAACGCTCAACGGCGAGCGGGTCGCGACGAAATAGGACTTCCCACCGGCGACGCCGCTTGGCGGGAAATTGGAACAACGGCGTTCCACGGATTGCGTCTCTGAAGTCAGAGGTCACGCAGCCCCGTGGGACGCCGTTTTTGTTTTTCCACTTGCTGACGAGGGACCTGAGATGATGAGCAAGACGGTGTTTCGTAAATCCCTGACCCGCCGCGCCACCCTGGGGTTGGCCGTCGCCGCCTCACTGTGCGCCGCCTTGCCGCTGTCCGCCCAGGCCAAGGGGCTGAAGGTGGAAAAGGACGAACTGAAGCTGGGCTTCATCAAGCTGACCGACATGGCGCCCTTGGCCATCGCCAAGGAAAAGGGCTTCTTCGAGGACGAGGGCCTGTACGTCACCCTGGAACCCCAGGCCAACTGGAAAGTCCTGCTGGACCGCGTCATCTCGGGCGAGTTGGACGGCGCCCACATGCTGGCCGGCCAGCCCTTGGGCGCCACCATCGGTTACGGCACCAAGGCCCACGTCGTCACCGCTTTCTCCATGGACCTGAACGGCAACGGCATCACCGTCTCCAACGACGTGTGGGAAGCCATGAAGCCGCATCTGCCCAAGGACAAGGACGGCAAGATCGTCCACCCGATCAAGGCCGACGCCCTGAAGAAGGTGATCGACCAGTACAAGGCCGCCGGCAAGCCCTTCAACATGGGGATGGTGTTCCCGGTCTCCACCCACAATTACGAACTGCGCTATTGGCTGGCCGCCGGCGGCGTCAATCCCGGCTTCTACAGCGCCGACAACATCACCGGCCAGATCGGTGCCGACGCTTTGCTGTCGGTGACGCCGCCGCCCCAGATGCCCGCCACCATGGAAGCCGGCACCATCAACGGTTATTGCGTGGGCGAACCCTGGAACCAGGCCGCCGTGTTCAAGGGCATCGGCGTCCCCGTTATCACCGACACCGAAATCTGGAAGAACAACCCGGAAAAGGTGTTCGGCGTCACCAAGGACTGGGCCGACAAGAACCCCAACACCCACCTGGCCCTGGTCAAGGCGCTGATCCGCGCCGGCCAGTGGCTGGATGAAAACAACAACGCCAACCGCGCCGAAGCGGTGAAGATTTTGGCCAAGCCCGAATATGTGGGCGCCGACGCCAAGGTCATCGCCAATTCCATGACCGGCACCTTCGAATACGAAAAGGGCGACAAGCGCGACGTCCCCGACTTCAACGTGTTCTTCCGCCACTACGCCACCTATCCGTTCTATTCGGATGCCGTGTGGTACCTGTCGCAGATGCGCCGCTGGGGCCAGATCACCGAAGCCAAGCCCGACGCCTGGTACGCCGACACCGCCAAAAGCGTCTATCGCCCCGACATCTACCTGTCGGCCGCCAAGATGCTGATCGACGAAGGCAAGGCCAAGCAAGCCGACTTCCCCTTCGGCACCGACGGCTATCGCGCCCCCACCTCGGACTTCATCGATGGCGTCGCCTATGACGGCCGTAAGCCCAACGACTACCTGAAAAGCCTGACCATCGGCCTGAAGGGTGGCCAGACCGTCAGCGGCAACAAGGTCGTCGGCAACTAAGCACAAGACGGGGCGGGCCGCCGCCCGCCCCGCCCTTTGGCAAAGGACCCCAGATCATGACCAGCATTTCGCAAACCGCCGGAAAGGCCCCCATGACCAAGCGTTCCCCTTCCGGACTGCTGCCCCTGGCTTTGAAAGTGGCCGCCGGCCTGTCCATCGTCGGCCTGGGCTGGGTGTCGCCGCTGATCCACCTGATCGCCGGCGACAGCCCCCGCCAGCAAGCGCAGGAACTGTGGCGCCAGTTGGGTATCCCGCTGCTGTCCATCGGCTTATTCCTGCTGGCCTGGGCGGCTTTGGCCCCCAAGGTCCACACCTCGCTGGGGGCCATTCCCGGTCCGGTCCAGGTGTGGGAACAGGTGGTGGTGCTGGTCGCCGACCACAATTCCGAGCGCGCCAAGGAAGCCGCGTTCTACGCCCGCCAGGACAAGCGCAACGCTGAACTGCTGGCCGAAGACCCCAAGGCCGAAACCAAGGTGCGCAAGTACACCGGCAAGCCCACCTATGTGGACCAGATCTGGACCAGCCTGAAGACCGTGTTCATGGGCTTCGTCCTGGCCACCGTGGTCGCCGTGCCGTTGGGCGTGGTCTCGGGCCTGTCCAAGGCGGCGTCCGCCGCGCTTAACCCGCTGATCCAGATATTCAAGCCGGTGTCGCCCTTGGCCTGGCTGCCCATCGTCACCATGGTGGTCAGCGCCCTTTATGTCAGCGACGACCCGTGGTTCGAGAAAAGCTTCCTGAACTCGGCCATCACCGTGACGCTGTGCTCGCTGTGGGCGACGCTCATCAACACCGCCGTCGGCGTCGCCTCCATCGACAAGGACCTGATGAACGTCGGCCGCGTCTTGAACCTGTCCTGGTTCACCACGGTGCGCAAATTGGTGCTGCCGTCGTCGCTGCCTTACATCTTCACCGGTTTGCGCCTGTCCTTGGGCGTGGGCTGGATGGTGCTGATCGCCGCCGAAATGCTGGCCCAGAACCCGGGCCTCGGCAAGTTCGTCTGGGACGAGTTCCAGAACGGTTCGTCCAACTCGCTGGCCAAGATCATGGTCGCGGTCTTCACCATCGGCCTGATCGGCTTCCTGCTGGACCGCCTGATGTACGCGCTGCAGTCCATGTTCACCTTCTCGGCCACCCGCTAGGAGCCCCCGCCATGGCTATCCTGGAACTGAACAACGTCGCCAAAAGTTTCGGCGCCACCAACGTGCTCAACGACATCAACCTGTCCATCGAGGATGGCGAGTTCGTCGCCATCCTGGGCTTCTCGGGATCGGGCAAGACCACCTTGGTGTCGTTGATGGCCGGCCTTTCCATGCCCGACCAGGGTCAGGTGCTGCTGCACGGCCAGCCGGTCACCGGGCCGGGCGCGGATCGCGGCGTGGTGTTCCAGTCCTATTCCCTGATGCCGTGGCTGACGGTGGAAGGAAACGTGGCCCTGGCGGTGGACGCCACCGCGCCCGACGCGTCCAAGGCGGAAAAGGCCGAACTGGTCGCCAAGTACATCAAGATGGTCGGCCTGGGTCACGCCACCGACCGCCGCCCGGCGGAATTGTCGGGCGGCATGCGCCAGCGCGTCGCCGTGGCCCGCGCTTTGGCCATGCGCCCGGAAATCCTGCTGCTGGACGAACCCCTGTCGGCCCTGGACGCCCTGACGCGGGCCAAGCTGCAGGACGAGATCGAAGCCATCTGGTCCGGCGACAAGAAGACGGTGGTGCTGATCACCAACGACGTGGACGAAGCCCTGTTGCTGGCCGACCGGGTCATCCCGCTGAACCCTGGCCCCGGTGCCACCTTCGGCCCCGCCTTCAAGGTCGATCTTCCCCGCCCGCGCGACCGCGCCGCCGTCAACCACGACGAGGACTTCAAGCGTCTGCGCGCCCAGATCACCGAATACCTGATGGCCGCCGGCATCGAAAGCAAGGCGCAGACCGGTGACGCCAAGACCATTCTGCCCAACGTCACCCCCATCACCGCCAGCCAGCCGCCCAAGGCCTATGCCGAAGCGGCCCGCGTCAACAACCCCGACCGCTTTCTGGAATTCACCCAGTTGAAGAAGATCTATCCCACCCCCAAGGGTCCGCTGACCGTGGTGGATGGCTTCGATTTGAAGATGAAGCAGGGTGAATTCATTTCGCTGATCGGCCATTCCGGCTGCGGCAAGTCCACCGTCTTGACCATGACCGCCGGCCTGACCGGCGTCTCGGAAGGCGGCATCATCCTGGACGGCCGCGAAGTCACCGAAGCCGGCCCCGACCGCGCCGTGGTGTTCCAGGCCCCCAGCCTGTTCCCCTGGCTGACCGCCCTGGAAAACGTCGCTTTGGGCGTCGACCGGGTCTATCCCCACGCGTCCCCCGCCGAACGCCGCGACATCGTCACCTATTACCTGGAACGCGTCGGTCTGGCCGACGCCATGAACCGCCCGGCCGCCGACATGTCCAACGGCATGAAGCAGCGGGTCGGCATCGCCCGCGCCTTCGCCCTGTCGCCCAAGCTGCTGCTGCTGGATGAACCCTTCGGCATGCTGGACAGCCTGACCCGCTGGGAATTGCAGGAAGTGCTGATGGAGGTGTGGGCGCGCACCAAGGTCACCGCCATCTGCGTCACCCACGACGTGGACGAAGCCATCTTGATGGCCGACCGGGTGGTGATGATGACCAACGGCCCCAATGCCCGCATCGGCAAGATCGTCGACGTGGACATCGAGCGCCCACGCACCCGTCGCGCCCTGCTGGAACACTCCCGCTACTACCACTACCGCGAGGAGGTCCTGAACTTCCTCGACGAATACGAACACGGCGCCCATGCCAAAGCCGGCTGAACCCACAACGCCATCAGACTCAAGGATCGACGCCATGAACTCTGTCCCCCGCCAACGTTTGGTCGTCATCGGTAACGGCATGGCCGGCATGCGCACCGTGGAAGAACTGCTGCGCCGCGCCCCCGTGCGTTACGACATCACCGTCTTCGGTGCCGAACCGCACCCCAATTACAACCGCATCATGCTGTCCAGCGTGCTGGCCGGCGAAAAGCAGATCGACGACATCGTCATCAATCCGCTGTCCTGGTACGCCGAGGCCGGCATCACGCTTCACACCGGCGACCCGGTGGTGGCCATCGACGCCAAGGCCAAGATCGTCACCTCGGCTTCCGGCAAAGCGGTGCCCTATGACAAGCTGCTGCTGGCCACCGGTTCCAAGCCGTTGATGCCGCCGCTGCCCGGCCTGGAGCTGCCCGGCGTCGTCGCCTTCCGCGACATCGCCGACACCGACGCCATGCTGAAGGCGGCCGAGGCCAAGCAACGCGCCGTGGTCATCGGCGGCGGCCTGCTGGGCCTGGAAGCCGCCTGGGGCCTGAAGCGCCGCGGCATGCCGGTCGCCCTGGTGCATCTGATGCCGACCCTGATGGAACGCCAGTTGGACGTGGAAGCCGGCGGCATGCTGCAAAAGGACCTGACCGAACGCGGCCTGCATTTCTTCACCTCGGGCCAGACCGAACGGGTGCTGGGCGAAGCCAAGGCCGAAGGCGTGGTGCTGGCCGACGGCCGGTCCATCCCCGCCGATCTGGTGGTGGTCGCCATCGGCATCCGCCCCAATGTGGACATGGGCAAGGCGGCTGGCCTGGATATCAACCGCGGCATCGTCGTCGGCGACGACATGGCCACCAGCGACCCCGACATCTATGCGGTCGGCGAATGCGTCGAACATCGCGGCCAGGTTTTCGGTCTGGTGGCGCCGTTGTGGGAACAGGCCAAGGTCTGCGCCGCCCGTCTGGCCGGCGACACTGTCGCTACCTACGCCACCCCGGCTTTGTCCACCCGCCTGAAGATCACCGGCATCGACGTGTTCTCGGCCGGCAAGCTGGCCGCCGAGGACGACGGCGACGAGGAAGTGGTGTTCCGCGACGCCACCAAGGGCGTCTATCGCAAGCTGGTGGTGCGTGACAACAAGCTGGTGGGCGCCGTCATGTATGGCGACGTCGCCGATGGCGGCTGGTATTTCGACCTGATCAAGGGCGACACCGACGTCACCGAATTGCGCGACCGCCTGATCTTCGGTCAGAGCTTCGCCGATGCCGGCTGCTGTGGCGGCGCCAAGGGCAGCATCGACGTGGCCGCCATGGCCGACGACACCCAGGTCTGCGGCTGCAACGGTGTCTCCAAGGGCGCCATCGTTTCCGCCATCACCGAAAAGGGCCTGACCACGCTGGACGAGGTACGCGCCCACACCAAGGCCTCGGCGTCGTGCGGCATGTGTACGCCGCAAGTCCAGGCCATTTTGTCCTTCGTCACCGGCGCCGACGCAGCCGCCCCCGAAGCCATGTGCAAATGCACCGATCACGGTCACGACTTCGTGCGTCATGCCATCATCGACCAGCATCTGAAGACCCAGGACGCGGTGCGTAAAGTGCTGGGCTGGAAGACCGAGGACGGCTGCGCCAAGTGCCGTCCGGCCCTGAACTACTACCTGCTGTGCGCCTGGCCGGGCGAATATGTGGACGATTACCGGTCGCGCTTCATCAACGAACGCGTCCACGCCAACATCCAGAAGGACGGCACCTATTCGGTGGTGCCGCGCATGTGGGGCGGCCTGACCACGCCCGACGAATTGCGCGCCATCGCCGACGTCGCCGACAAGTTCCAGATCCCCACCGTCAAGGTGACCGGCGGCCAGCGCATCGACCTGCTGGGCGTCAAAAAGCAGGACCTGCCCGCCGTGTGGGCGGACCTGAACAAGGCGGGTCTGGTTTCCGGCCACGCTTATTCCAAGGGCCTGCGCACGGTAAAGACCTGCGTGGGGTCGGAATGGTGCCGCTTCGGCACCCAGGATTCCACCGGTCTGGGGGTCAAGCTGGAAAAGCTGATGTGGGGGTCGTGGACGCCGCACAAGGTCAAGCTGGCGGTGTCGGGCTGTCCGCGCAACTGCGCCGAGGCCACCATCAAGGATATCGGCATCATCTGCGTCGAAGCCGGTTACGACATGGTGATCGGCGGCAATGGCGGCATCGAGGTGCGGGTCACCGACCCGCTGGTGCGGCTGTCCACCGAAGACGAGGTGCTGGAATATTCCGCCGCCTTCATGCAGTTGTACCGCGAAGAAGGCCGCTATCTGGAACGCACCGCCCCTTATGTGGAGCGTGTGGGTCTGGCCTATATCAAGAAGCGCATCCTGGAAGACGATGCGGGCCGCAAGGCGTTGTACGCCCGTTTCCTGTTCTCGCAATCCTATGCCCAGAACGACCCGTGGGCCGAACGCGCCAGCGGCGGCGTCGATTCCCATGAATTCCAACCCCTGGCCGTGGTGAACTGACATGAACGACTGGATCGACATCGGCACCCTGGCCGACATTCCCCGCCTGGGCGCCCGCACCCTTGACACCCCCCTGGGCGAAGTGGCGGTGTTCCGCACCGGCGACGACGACGTCTTCGCCCTGATCAACAAATGCCCGCACAAGAACGGGCCGTTGTCGGAAGGCATCGTCATGGGCCGCAAGGTCGCCTGCCCGCTGCACAATTGGGTCATCGACCTGAACAGCGGCGAAGCCCAGGCCCCCGACGAGGGCTGCACCACCACGCTTCCCTTGAAGCAGGACGGCGACCGCCTGCTTCTGGGGTTGGTTGTCAGCACCAAGAAGGTGGCCCATGGCTGACCGCATCCGCACCACCTGTCCTTATTGCGGCACCGGCTGCGGCGTCATCGCCGAGAAGGGAAGCGATGGCTGGGTGGTGCGGGGTGATCCCGAACACCCGGCCAATTACGGCCGGCTGTGTTCCAAGGGCACGGCGCTGGCCGACACCTTGGGGCTGGAAACCCGGCTGCTGGAACCGGTGGTGGACGGCCGCAAGACCGACTGGCGCACCGCCATCGTCGAGACGGCCGGCCGCATCCGCTCGGTCATCGGCCTGCACGGACCTGATTCATTCGCCTTCTACCTGTCCGGCCAGTTGCTGACCGAGGATTATTACGCCGCCAACAAGCTGGCCAAGGGCTTCCTGGGCACCGCCAACGTCGACACCAATTCGCGGCTGTGCATGGCGTCGACCGTGGCCGGCCACCGCCGCGCTTTCGGCGCCGACACCGTGCCCGGCTGCTATGAAGACATCGAACTGGCCGATCTGGTGGTGTTGGTGGGGTCCAACCTGGCTTGGTGCCACCCGGTGCTGTTCCAGCGGCTGAAAAAAGCCCGCGAGGATCGCGGCACCACCGTGGTGGTCGTCGATCCCCGACGCACCGATTGCTGCGACATCGCCGACCTGCATCTGCCGCTTGCGCCCGGTTCCGACGTCGCCTTGTTCAACGCGCTGTTGGCCCATTGCGAGGCCGCCGGGGTACTGGATTTCGCCTTCATCGACGACCACACCAACGGCTTCACCGAAGCGCTGGCGGCGGCACGCGCCGACGACGTCGCCGTCACCGGCCTGGACCCGGCCAAGATCGCCCATTTCTTCGACCTGTTCGCCACCAACCAGAAGGTGGTGACCATCTTCTCGCAGGGCGTCAACCAATCCTCGGCCGGTACCGACAAGGTCAATGCCATCATCAACGTGCATCTGGCGACGGGGCGCATCGGCCACCCCGGCATGGGGCCGTTCTCGGTCACCGGCCAGCCCAACGCCATGGGCGGCCGCGAAGTGGGCGGGTTGGCCAACCAACTGGCCGCCCATATGGGGTTCGACGCCATCAGCGTCGACCGGGTCCGCCGCTTCTGGGACGCGCCGCGCATAGCAACCAAGGAAGGGCTGAAGGCCGTCGACCTGTTCCGCGCCATCGATGCCGGCAAGGTCAAGGCATTGTGGATCATGGCCACCAACCCGGCGGTCAGCCTGCCCGAATCCGATCTGGTGCGCCGCGCTTTGGCCAAATGCCCGGTGGTGGTGGTCTCCGATTGCGTCACCGACACCGACACGCTTCGTTACGCCCATATCAGGCTGCCGGCCCATGCCTGGGGCGAGAAAAGCGGCACGGTGACCAATTCCGACCGCACGATTTCACGCCAATTACCCTTCTTGGCGCCGGCCGGCGAGGCCAAACCCGATTGGTGGGCGGTGGCGCAAGTGGCCCAGGAACTGGGCTTCGGCCACGCTTTCGGCTGGCAAAAGCCGGGCGATGTGTTCGCTGAATACGCCCGGATGACCGGGTTCGAGAACAAGGGCAGCCGCGACCTGGACCTGACCGAGGCGCTGAAGCTGGATTACGATGGCTTCCGCCCCTTCCAATGGGGGGCCAAGCGCTTCTTCGGCGATGGCCGTTTCTATACCCCCGACGGCCGCGCCAATCTGCTGGCCGTCACCTATCGCGCCCCCAAGGAAGCCCCCAACCAGCAATACCCTCTGCGCCTGAACACCGGGCGCTATCGCGATCACTGGCACACCATGACCCGCACCGGGCTGGCCCCTCGCCTGTCGGGCCATCGATCCGAACCGCTTTTGGACATCCATCCCGACGACGCCGCCAAGGCCGGCGTCGTCGATGGTCAATTGGCGTCCATCCGTTCGCGTCTGGGCCGCATGGTGGCCCGCGCCCGGGTGACCACCGAACAAAGCCCCGGTCAGGTCTTCCTGCCCATGCACTGGAACGATTGCTACAGCGCCGAGGGCGTGGTCGGCCGAATTCTGCCCGCCCATACCGATCTGCTGTCGGGCCAACCGGAATCCAAGCATGCCGCCGTCAAGGTGACAGCCTTCGCGGCGGCCTGGGCCGGCGCCCTGATTTCCGCCGACGCGCCACCGGTGACGACACCGTGGTGGAACCGCCACCGTCTGGGGGCGTCACAGGTCACCGAACTAGCCGGCGACACCCCCGAACAGCAGGAAATTCTGGTGTCCGCCCTGGATCGGCGTTACGGCAGCCACCGCCTGGAAATCCAGGATCAGGCCCGCGGCATCGCCCGCTATGCCTGGACCCAAAATGGTCAGTTGCGGGCAGCCCTGTTCATCGCCCCCGGCCGCCCCGACATGGCCCAAGCCTGGGTGTCGGGACTGATCGGCAAGCCCTTGGAAAACGGCGCCGACCGCGCCGCCATCCTGGCGGGCCAAGCGCCTGCCGGCCATGTGGACCAAGGCCCCATCGTCTGCGCCTGTTTCTCGGTGGGACTGCACACCATCCAAAAGCTGATCAGCAGTGGTCAGGCCGGCACGGTCGCCGAAATCGGCGCCGCCCTGAAAGCCGGCACCGGTTGCGGGTCGTGCGTCGCCGAATTGAAAGGCTTGCTGGGGGAACACGAAAAGGCGGCTGTCGCCTAGGGATCAGGCGGGCGGGAAGAAGGTCCCGTCCAGCCATTGCTTGATCCAGATGGCGGCGTGCGCGCACAGCATGTCGGCGAAACTGTCGTCCAGCGGACAGGAATGGCGGATCAGACGGAAATAGATGGGGCCATACAGCAGGTCGGCCAGAAAGATCACCTGTTCGCGTTCACCGCCCAGGATTTCCTGTAATTCGCGACAGCGGATCTCGCCGTGGGACGCCAGGAAGCGCGAACAGATTTCCGGCTGGTACTGACCTTCGGCCATCAACTGGGCGACGATGCGTCCGGTGGGGCCGCGATAAACCTGGATCAGCCGGCGCATCTGTCCGGTGATCACCTCGACGGCGGAACCTTCCTTGCAGTTGAAGGTGGCGTATTCGCGCAATTCCTCCAGACAGGCGTCCATGACAAGGTCGGCCTTGTTGTTCCACCAGCGATAGATGGTCGCCTTGGACACACCGGCCTGCTTGGCGATGGCGTCGATGGTCAGATCGCGCAGGTTCGAAGACTCGAACATCCGCCGGGCAGCGGACAAAATGGCCTTGCGGGTGGCTTCGCAACGGGGCCGTCCCGGATGGCGGATCGGTTCGTTTCCGTTCACGGCGAGCAATCCTTGGCTGATGGTCGATCATACGACAGCCCAGGCTTTCCCGCTACCCCGGACGCCCAAGGGGCCACCCATCGATGACGGGCGGCCCCTTCCAGGGTCAGCGGATGATCACCTGCGGGGCGGTCTGGCCGTCGTCACGGGCGACAACCTGGACCTTGCCCTGCGCAGCGGCATGGGCCGGATGAGAGGCCGGATGGGCCGCGTTCAGTTCCGGGCCGGAATTGCTGTCGTCATGCAGCACCAGACCGATCTGGTTGACATAGGCTTCGGGGGCGGAACGGGTTTCCGTCTGGGCGAAGAACGGCCCGGTATTGCCTTCGTCATGGGTCACCAGCACGACCTCGGCGGCGAAAGCCGGAGCGGCGGCCAGCGAAGCCAGGATGGTCAACAAAGCGGTCTTGCGGGAAAAAGCGTTCATGATCGTAAGTCCTTGAAAGGGAGGAAGAATGTTCGTTCGATGGAGTGAGTTATAAAACGAAACGTTTCGTTTTTAAATAGGTTCATATTCCTAGACACTGATATGCCGCCACCCCGCCCTCTGGACAGGCGCGGCGCGTCACGCTCTACTGAACGCCCCCTTCACCCAAGGTCTTCCCATGCGCCTGCCCGATTCCACCTTGCAAGCCTGGCTGTCCGAGGACGTGCCCTTCGGCGACTTGACCACCCAATCCCTGGGCATCGGCGACGAACCCGGCCACATGCGCTTTGCCGCCCGCAATTCCATGGTCCTCGCCCTGGCCCCGGAAGCCGCCCGCATTCTGGAACTGGCCGGCGCCAGCGTCAGACTGGAAGCCCAAGACGGCTCGCATCTGGCGGCCGGCGACACCATCCTGACCGCCAAAGGTCCGGCCGCGTCCCTGTTGGCCGGCTGGAAGGTGGCGCAGACCCTGTTGGAAATGGCCGGCGGCATCGCCAGCGCCGCCGCATCCATCGTCGCGAGCGCCCATGCGGTGGATTCGTCGGTGACGGTGGCCTGCACCCGCAAGGCGTTTCCCGGCACCCGGGCGGTGGCGGTCAAAGCCATCCTGGCCGGCGGCGCCGTGCCGCATCGTCTGGGATTGTCGGAAACCCTGCTGGTCTTCGCCGAGCATCTGGCCTTTACCGGGGCACGACCACTGAAGGCCTTGGTCGGCGATCTAAAGCGCAAGGCGCCGGAAAAGAAGGTGGTGATGGAGGTATCCAACATCGACACGGCATTGGATGCCGCCCAGGCCGGAGTGCACGTGCTGCAACTGGAAAAGTTCAGTCCCGACAAGGTGTCTGAACTGGTGCACGCACTCGCCGACTGGGACGGCACCGTGGCGGTGGCCGGCGGCGTCAACGCGGCCAACGCTGGCGACTATGTCCGCGCCGGGGCGCGGGTGCTGGTGACCTCGGCCCCCTATTGGGCGCCGCCCAAGGACGTGGCGGTGACGATTGGAAAATAACCTTATGGGCGGCAAATAAAAAAGCCGGGCATCGCTGCCCGGCTTTTCGTCTCGACACAAAACCTCAGGCGACGGCGAAGTCGGCCTCGGTCTTGGAACGCAATTCCTCGACGGTGACGCCGGGGGCCATTTCCAACAGGGTCATGCCGCCCTTGCCGTGCTTGTCGATGGAAAACACCGCCAGATCGGTGATCACCAGATCGACCACACCGGCGCCGGTCAGCGGCAGGTTGCAGGCGTTCAACAGCTTCTTTTCGCCGTCCTTGGCGTTGTGTTCCATCACAACGACGACCTTTTTCACGCCGGCCACCAGATCCATGGCGCCGCCCATGCCCTTGACCATCTTGCCGGGGATCATCCAGTTGGCCAGATCGCCATTGGACGCCACCTGCATGGCTCCCAAGATCGACAGGTCGATATGGCCGCCCCGGATCATGGCGAAGGAATCCGCCGACGAGAAGAAGGACGAGGTCGGCAATTCAGTGATGGTCTGCTTGCCGGCATTGATCAGATCGGCGTCTTCTTCGCCTTCGAACGGGAACGGGCCCATGCCCAGCATGCCGTTTTCCGACTGCAGGGTCACTTGCATGCCGTCGGGGATGTAATTGGCAACCAAGGTGGGGATGCCGATGCCCAGGTTGACGTAAAAGCCATCCTGCAATTCGCGGGCGGCGCGGGCCGCCATTTCTTCACGAGTCCAAGCCATCGTCGTTTTCCCTTCAGACCCGCTTGCGGGTGGTGCGCTGTTCGATGCGCTTTTCGTAATCCTTGCCCAGGATGATGCGCTTCACATAGATGCCGGGCGTGTGGATGTGGTCGGGGTCGATCTCGCCCGGCTTCACCAGATGTTCCACTTCGGCGACGGTGATCTTGCCGGCGGTGGCCATCATCGGGTTGAAGTTGCGCGCGGTCTTGCGATAGACGAGGTTGCCCTCGGTGTCGCCGGTCCAAGCCTTGACGATGGAAAGGTCGGCCACCAGGCCGGTTTCCATGACGTACTTCTCGCCGTTGAATTCACGCACTTCCTTGCCGTCGGCGACCACGGTGCCGACGCCGGTCTTGGTGAAGAAGGCGGGAATGCCGGCGCCGCCGGCGCGGATACGCTCGGCCAGGGTGCCTTGCGGGTTGAATTCCAGTTCCAGCTGGCCCGACAGGTATTGCTGGGCGAACAGCTTGTTCTCGCCCACATAGGACGAGATCATCTTCTTGATCTGGCCGTTATCCAAAAGGCGGCCCAGGCCCCAGCCGTCGACGCCGCAATTGTTCGAGATCACCGTCAGGTTCTTCACCCCGGTGATCTTGATGGCTTCGATCAGGTTTTCGGGAATGCCGCACAGGCCGAAACCGCCGGCCATGATGGTCATGCCGTCGTGCAACAGCCCGGCAAGGGCGCTCGTAGCGTCGGTATAGACTTTGCGCATGTTGTCCTTTGCCCGTTATCAGGCGGCCATCTTGGGGATGACCAGCCTCCCTTGTCCGGGGCGGCTCACCCGCCCCGCTTGGCGATGACCTTAGCGCGAAGCGATACGCGGGGAAAGTGGCAAGGGGCGTCGGATGATAAAGGTTGGCCGCAGGTGATCTTGCTGACACAACGCTGTCAGCAGGGTTTTGCTAGCTTCCCCATGGCGCGCCGTTTCACTTTACACACAAGGAAAACACCATGGATAAAACCCCGCATGTCTGCACCTGGTTCGAGCTTGCCGCGCAGGACCTGGACCGTGCCCAAAAATTCTATGAAGCCTTGTTCCCCGGCGCCCTCAGCCGCATGACCTGTGACGTCGCCGGCGAGATGGTGGTGTTCGACGCCCCCGCCGAAGCGGTCAAGGGCGGCATTGTCAAGGCGCAAGGCACCCACCAACCCGGCAGCGGCGCCATCGTCTACCTGAATGGCGGCGCCGACCTGGCGGTGCCGCTGTCGCGGGTCGAGGCGGCCGGTGGCAAAGTGCTCCTGCCCAAGACCGCGCTTCCCGAATCCTGGGGCTTCATGGCCCACATCGTCGATAGCGAAGGCAATCTGGTCGGCCTACACTCGCTGTCCTGATCCCCTAGCGGAGCCATCCCATGCGCCGGGCCGAACGCCTGTTCCAAATCGTGCAAGCCTTGCGCGGCGGGCGGCTGACCACCGCCCGCCAACTGGCGGAAAAGCTGGAAGTGTCGGAACGCACCATCTATCGCGACGTTGCCCATCTGGCGGCCTCGGGGGTGCCCGTCGACGGCGCCGCCGGCGCCGGCTACATCCTACGCGACGGCTTCGACATCCCCCCCCTGATGTTCGATTCCGGCGAGATCGAGGCCCTGGTTCTGGGGGTGCGCCTGGCGCGGGCCTGGGCCGGCACCCGCATGGCCCAGGCGGCGGGCCGCGCCCTGGACAAGATCGAAGCGGTGATCCCCGACCACCTGCGGCCCCGCATCGAGGCTTCACGCCTGTTCGCCCCGGATTTCCGGTCGCCGCCACAAGTACGCCATGACCTGGACCGGGTCAACGAAGCCATCGAGAACCGCCACACCCTGCGCTTCGACTATGTGCGCGAGGACGGCGAGGCCAGCACGCGCGAGGTCAGGCCATTGGGCCTGTTCTTCTGGGGGCCGGTGTGGACCCTGGTGGCGTGGTGCCAGTTGCGCCACGACTTCCGGTCGTTCCGTCTGGACCGCATGCGTGAGCCCCGTTCCACCGGGACATGTTTCCCGGAAACGGCCGGCCAGACATTGGCGGACTATCTGACCCGGGTGCGGGCCGAATGCCGCCAGGATCCGCCCAAAACCGCCTAAACCCCTTGCCTTCGCAGGCGCACAATCGCTTATACTGGACTTACCGCCATCGTCACTTTTGCCAAGCCGAGGACCCATGCCGCTGTATTCCTATCAGTGCACTTCCTGCAAGGCCGAATTCGAGATGCTGGTGCGTTCGTCGGACACCCCCGCCTGCCCTGAATGCGGCAGCGAAAAGCTGGAACGCCAGATCGGCGGTCTGGCGCCGGCGGGCAAGATCGACGGGCTGCTGTCGGCCGGACGCGCCCAAGCCGCCCGCGAAGGCCATTTCAGCAATTACTCGAAGTCGGAATTGGGCCGCCTCAGGAAGAAATAAAAGGCTCAAGCAGCCGTTTTTCAAAACGCTGCGCGGTCATCGGACGGCCGAACAGGTACCCCTGGGCCTGGTCGCACCCCTGGCCGCGCAGCAACTGCGCCGCCTCGTCTTCTTCCACCCCTTCGGCGATCACCACCAGCCCCAGGCTGTGCGCCATCTGGATGATGGCCTGGGTGATGGCGGCGTTCTCGCTGTCGCTTTGCACGCCGCGCACGAAGGATTGGTCGATCTTCAGCTTGTCCACCTGGAACCGCTTCAGATAGGCCAGACTGGAATAGCCGGTGCCGAAATCGTCGATGGACAACTGCACGCCCATGTCCCCCAGGCGACGGGCCAAAGCCATCACCGTCTGATGGTCCTGGATCAGGATGGATTCGGTCAGTTCCAGTTCCAAAAGCGTGGGGTCAAGCCCGCTTTCCGACAGCGCCGAGCGCACGCCGCCTTCCAGGTCGCCACGCCGGAACTGCAAGGGGGACAGGTTCACCGCCACGTTGACGCGCTGTCCCTGCGCCTGCCACAGCGCCGCCTGACGGCAGGCCTCGTGCAGGACCCAGTCGCCCATGGGCACGATCAGGCCGCTGTCCTCGGCCACCGGGATGAACTCGGCCGGCGACACCAGCCCGCGTTCGGGGTGGTTCCAGCGGATCAGCGCCTCGGCCCCCAACAGCCGGCCGTCGCGCAAATCCACCTGCGGCTGGTAGTAAAGCTCGAACTCGCCGCGTTCCAGCGCCCGGTGCAGACCACTGCGCAGGTTCAGATGCGCCATGGCGTCGGCGTTCATGCGCGCCGCGAAGAACCGGTATCCCGACCGACCGCCCTGCTTGGCGTGGTACATGGCGGAATCGGCCTTTTTCAGCAACGTGTCGAAATCTTCGCCGTCATCGGGATAAAGGGCGATGCCCATGGACACCGAGGTGGCGATTTCCTGGTCGTCCACGTAAAGCGGCGACGACATGGTCTTCATGATCTTTTCCGCCACGTCGGCCACCGAATCGCCGTCGCGCACCAGGTTCAGCACCACCACAAATTCGTCGCCGCCCAGGCGCGCCACCGTGTCGCTTTCGCGCATGGCGCCGCGCAGACGGCCGGCCACGTCCTTCAGCAGCCGGTCGCCGGCCACGTGCCCCAGGGAATCGTTGACCGTCTTGAAATGGTCCAAGTCCAAAAAGATCAGGGCAACCCGACGCTTGTCACGTTCGGCCAAGGTGATGGATTGGGCCACGCGGTCGCGCAGCAGCACCCGGTTGGGCAACTCGGTCAGCGGGTCGTGATGGGCCATGAATTCCAGCCGCGCCTGCGCCAGCTTGCGATCGGAAATGTCGCGCACCACCACCAGCAGACGATGCTGGCCTTCCGACAGGCTGGCCCCACGGATCGAGACCTCGACCCAGAACAGTTCGCCATCCCAGGTTCGCGCCAGCCATTCGAACTGCTGGGGCTGGCTGACAGCGGCCCGCATCCATTGTGTCGCCTCGACCCAGGAATAAGGCGGATTGCCTTCGCAGATACGCTCGAACGGAATGGCGTCCAGGGGCAGGTCATGGGGAATGCGATACATTTCACGCATGCGCCGGTTGACCATCAGCAGCCGGCCCGACCCCTTTTCATGAATGAAGATGGCGTCGTTGACGTTTTCAAAGATGGTGCGGAAGCGTTCTTCGCTTTCCGCCAACTCGTCCATGGCACGGCGCAGACTGGCGGTCTTGCGCCCCACCTGACGGCGCAGCATCCCGTTCCACACCAGCAACAGCCCCGCCAGCCCCACCGCCAACGCCACGTATTTCAGCGCTTCGCGCAGCATTTCCGCCTGAACCCGGTCGTTCAGGGAAAACCCGAACCAACGTTCTTCGATCACCTGGCGTTCACGCGGCGAAATCTGGTCGAAACCGTCCTGAACCAGACGCATCAGGTCGGGCCGCATGTTGGACACCGCCCAGTGGAACTGGCCGGAATAAAGCGGTTTGGTATAGCGCAACTGGTCCTGGACGCCGCTTTTGTACATCAGGTAAAGGGCCGGCGGCATGTCGACGCACGACACCAGCACATCCTTGGTGGCAGTGGCGGCGACCACCGCCTCGTAGCTGGGATAGGCGCGGACGGTGTCGATGCCCTGACGATGCAGCCAGTCGATGCAGGCGTCGCCATCCTTGACGCCGATGGTGAAGCCCTTGGCCGACTTGGCGTCGACGATCCCCGACAGGTCCTTGTGGAAGAACAAGGGCACGTCGATGGTGGTATAAGGCGCCGAGAACGAATAAAGCTTTTCGCGGGCCTCGGTGCGGAAGACGGTGTCGATGACGTCGGCCTTGCCGTCGGCCATCAGGCGCTGCGCCGCCGACCAGTCCATGGCCTGGATGTCCACCGGAATGCCGGTGCGTTCCGACCACAGGGTCCACAGGTCGGGCAGGATTCCCTGCACCTTGCCGGCGTCGTCGCGGAAAATATAAGGCGGGTAGTTGTCGTCGATGGCGACGGTCAGCAGGTCCGGCTGACCGGGTTGTTGCGCCGCCGCCGGAACCAGGGCGGCAATCAACAGCCCCATCGCCGCCGCCAGCGCCCGGCAAGCCACGAACAGACCGCAACCCCTGCGCTTCAACTGGACAACCATTGGATCATGGTGCCGCAAAGAAACAGCTCCGACAAGCGGCAAGCCTACGGCACTTTTGCCCACGGTTTAAGCACAATGTCAGGCGCCCAAATTTTAGGCCAAAACCGGCTATGCTGTGCTAGGGTGCCGGATACGTTTCCGGTTTCGGCTGCCGATTTCGAGGGATCATGGGTATTCACGTCAAGCTGCGTCACACCACCCGTTACACCTATGACCGCCCGGTCAGCTTGTCCCCCCAGATCGTTCGTTTGCGTCCTGCGCCCCATTCCCGCACGCCGGTCCTGTCCTATTCCCTGGACATCACCCCAAAAGACCATTTCATCAACTGGCAGCAAGACCCCCAGGGCAATTGGCTGGCCCGTCTGGTGTTCCCCGAAAAGGTCACCGAATTCGTCGTCGACGTCGACCTTGTCGCCGACATGTCCATCGTCAACCCGTTCGACTTTTTCCTGGAAGAGGCGGCGGAAAACTTCCCGTTTTCCTATGACCCCGGCCTGGACCATGAATTGCGCCCCTTCCTGCTGAAGGAAGAGGCCGCCCCCCTGCTGCGCCAATACGTGGACGCCATCCCGCGCGACAAGATGCAGACCACCAATTTCCTGGTGGCGCTGAATCAAAAGCTGCAAAACGACATCGGCTACACCATCCGCATGGAACCCGGCGTGCAGACGCCCGAGGAAACGCTGACCAAGCGCACCGGGTCGTGCCGCGATTCCGCCTGGCTGCTGGTGCAGATCCTGCGTCACCTGGGCTTGGCGGCGCGTTTCGTCTCGGGCTACCTGATCCAGCTGGTTCCCGACGTCAAGGCCATCGACGGCCCGGTGGGCGCCGCCGCCGACTTCACCGACCTGCATGCCTGGACCGAGGTTTACCTGCCCGGCGCCGGCTGGATCGGCCTGGACCCCACTTCTGGCCTGCTGACCGGCGAAGGCCACATCCCGCTGGCGGCTTCACCCGATCCCACTTCCGCCGCCCCCATCACCGGTGCGGTGGAAAAGTGCGAGGTCAGCTTCGGCCACCACATGGAAGTCACCCGCGTCCTGGAGACGCCACGCGTCACCAAGCCCTATTCCGACCAGCAATGGGCGGCGGTGCTGGAATTGGGCGACCAGGTGGACCAGCGGCTGGCTGACGGCGACGTGCGCCTGACCCAGGGCGGCGAGCCCACCTTCGTGTCGGCGCTGGACATGGAGGGCGAGGAATGGAACACCTCGGCGGTCGGCCCCACCAAGCGGGCCTATGCCGACACCTTGATCCGCCGCCTGCGCGACCGTTTCGCGCCGGGCGCCATGATCACCCATGGCCAGGGCAAGTGGTATCCGGGCGAAAGCCTGCCGCGCTGGGCTTTTGCGCTGACTTGGCGTGATGACGGCGAGGCGGTGTGGCGTGATCCCAGCCTGATCGGCGTCGAAGGCGATTTCGCTGATCCGCCGGTGGAAACCGCCCAAGCCTTTAGCGTCACCCTGGCGGAAAAGCTGGGCGTGGACACCCGATACGCCCAAGCCGCCTTTGAAGACGCCAGCCATTACCTGTTGAAGGAAGGGGCGCTTCCCCCCAACGTCACCCCCGAGGATTCCAAGCTGGAAGACCCCGAGGAACGGGCCCGGCTGGCCCGCGTCTTCCGCCGGGGCCTGGGCAAGCCCACCGGCTACGTGCTGCCGCTGCAGCCCTGGCAGGCCCGGGACGGCCACCGCTGGATCACCGGCCCGTGGCCGACGCGGGACGGCCGCATCGTCACCATCCCCGGCGATTCGCCCCTGGGCTTCCGCCTGCCCTTGGGCTCGCTGCCCCACATCCCGGCCGCCGACTATCCCTTCCATAGCGAACGCGACCCGTTCGAGCCGCGCCCGCCCTTGCCCCGACGCCAGCGCATGATGACCACGCGCACCGCTTACGAGCCGTCCACCGCCGCCATCGTCCAGCAGGTGGCGGGCAAGCCGCAAGCATTGCGCAAGACAATGAAGGGCCTGGTGTCGGACACCGTGCGCACCGCTTTGTGCGTGCAGCCCCGCGACGGCCAGCTTTGCGTGTTCCTGCCACCCGTCGAAACCGCCGAGCAGTTCCTGGACCTGATCGAGGCCATCGAGGACACCGCCGCCCAACTGGCCCAACCGGTGCGCATCGAAGGCTATCCGCCGCCCAACGATCCCCGCCTGAAGACCATCAAGGTCACCCCCGATCCCGGCGTCATCGAGGTCAACGTCAGCCCGGTCACCAGCTGGCGGGAATTAGTCCACGACACCGAAACCCTGTACGAGGAAGCCCATTACACCCGTCTGGGCACCGAGAAGTTCATGATCGATGGCCGCCACGTCGGCACCGGCGGCGGCAACCATATGGTCCTTGGCGGCCGCACGCCGGCCGATTCGCCGTTCCTGCGCCGCCCCGACCTGCTGGGCAGTCTGGTCCGCTTCTGGCAGAACCATCCCAGCCTGTCCTATCTGTTCTCGGGCCTGTTCATCGGCCCGACCAGCCAGCATCCGCGCATCGACGAAGCCCGCGACGACAGCCTGTACGAACTGGAAATCGCCCTGTCGCAACTGCCAGCGGCCGGCACGTCGTGCCCGCCTTGGCTGGTGGACCGCATCTTGCGCAACGTTTTGATCGACGTGACCGGCAACACCCACCGTTCGGAAATCTGCATCGACAAGCTTTATTCCCCCGACGGCCCCACCGGGCGTCTGGGCTTGGTGGAATTCCGCGCCTTCGAGATGCCGCCCCATGCCCGCATGAGCCTGGTTCAGCAATTGCTGCTGCGGTCCTTGATCGCCGCCTTCTGGGACCGCCCCTACACCGCGCCGCTGGTGCGCTGGGGGTCGGCACTGCGCGACCGTTTCATGCTGGGACACTGGATCGAAAAGGACATCGGCGACGTGGTCGATTACCTGGCCAGCCAGGGCATCGCCTTCGACAAGGAATGGTTCGCCCCCCATCTGGAATTCCGCTTCCCGCTGATCGGCCAGATCAACCACCAGGGCATCCGCCTGGAAATCCGCAACGCCCTGGAACCCTGGCACGTCATGGGCGAGGAACCGGGCGCCGGCGGCACCGTGCGCTATGTGGATTCGTCGGTCGAACGGGTGCAGGTCAAGGTGTCCAACCTGCTGGGCGAGCGTTACCAGATCACCTGCAACGGGGTGCGGGTGCCCCTGGCCGCCACCGGCGTCAACGGCGAAGGAGTGGCTGGCGTCCGCTATCGCGCCTGGTGGCCGGCATCGTGCCTGCATCCCACCATCGGCGTGCATTCGCCCCTGGTCTTCGACATCGTCGACACCTGGACCGGCCAGTCGGTGGCCGGCTGCACCCACCACGTGGCGCATGCGGGCGGACGCAATTATTCCACCTTCCCGGTCAATTCCTATGAAGCCGAGGCCAGACGGCGCGCCCGCTTCTTCCCCTTTGGTCATTCCCATGGCAGTGTGCGGGTGGGTCCGGGGCGCATCCACCCCGATTACCCAGGCACTTTGGACCTGCGGCTGCAATAGGGGAGGCGAAGATCAAGCGTCGGCACAGCGACTGGCAGAATGCCCAGCCGATCCAAGTCGAGCACATGTACGCGCCGCCCGTCGACGCGCATGACGAAATGCTGGCCGCCAACGGCCAGGTCCGCCCGCACTGGCGTGCCTTCCTGGACAGCTTCGCCCGTCTGTCGCCGGAAGATCTGGTGCAGCGCTGGGAACTGGGTCAGAACCTGCTACGCGACAACGGCGTCACCTACAACGTCCATGGCGACCCGGAAGGACTGGACCGGCCGTGGACGCTGGACCCCCTGCCCCTGCTGCTGCCGGCCCCCGAATGGGATGGGATCGCCCGCGGCATCGCCCAACGCGCCGGCCTGCTGAACGACGTCCTGGCCGACCTTTACGGCAGCCGGACGCTGATCGGCCTGGGGCTGATCCCGCCCGCCCTGCTGCACGCCAACCCGGCGTTCCTGCGTCCCTGTCACGGCTGGATGCCGGCCGGCGGCCATCATCTGCACATCTATGCCGCCGATCTGGTGCGCGGCACCGACGGCCAATGGCGGGTGCTGGCCGACCGCACCGAAAGCCCGGCCGGGGCCGGTTACGCCCTGGAAAACCGCACCATCGTCAACCGCATCCTGCCCGAACAGTTCCGATCCACCCATGTGGAACGTCTGGCGCCGTTTTTCGAAGCCATGCGGCGGTCGCTGAACGCCCTGTCGCCGCGTCGCACCGACACGCCGACGGTGGTGCTGCTGACGCCCGGTCCCTACAACGAGACCTTTTTCGAACACGCCTTCCTGGCCCGCCATCTGGGCCTGACCCTGGCCCAGGGCGAGGATCTGACCGTGCGCGACGGCAACGTCTACATGAAGACCTTGACCGGCTTGCAGCAGGTGGACGTGGTGGTGCGCCGCACCAACGGCGAATGGTGCGACCCGCTGGAACTCAGGGGCGATTCCACCTTGGGTGTCGCCGGACTGGTGCAGTCGGCCCGCGCCGGCAACGTCGCCGTGGTCAACGCGCTGGGCTCGGGCCTGCTGGATGGCGGCGCCATCCAAAGCTTTTTGCCCGGCATCGCCCGGCATCTGTTGGGCGAAAGCCTGATGATTCCGTCGGTGCCCAGTTGGTGGTGCGGCAACGACCAGGACCGCGCCTTCGTCACCGCCAATCTGGACCAGCTGGTGCTGCGCCCGGCCTTCCACAACCGGGTGCGGCCACGCCTGGGATCGCTGCTCGACGACACCGAGCGCCAGGCCGCGCTCGACGACATCGCCCAGCGCCCCACCGATTGGGTGGCCCAGCAAGTGGACAGCCTGTCCACCGTTCCGGTGTGGAACGACGGACGCTTCGAACCCCGGTCCATGGTGCTGCGCGTCTTCGCCGTTTCCACCGAAAACGGCTGGCAGGTGATGCCCGGCGGCCTGGCCCGGGTGTCCAGCCGCACCGACCTGCTGACCGCCCGTTTGCAGACCGGCGGCGGCGGCAGCAAGGATTTGTGGATCCTGGCCGACAACACGTCGCCGCAAGCCCTGCAGACCCGGGGCCGCGCCGCCCCGGTCAAGCTGGTGCGCGGCAACCGCGACCTGCCGAGCCGGGTCGCCGACAACATCTTCTGGCTGGGCCGCTATATCGAGCGCTGCGAGAATCAGACCCGCCTGTTGCGCGCCGCCATCGCCCGCATCGAGGAAGCGCTGGACCAGAACGACCCGGCCCGCGCCGTCTTCACCGCCCGCATCATGGCGCGACTGGGCCTGCACATCCCGCGTACCGCGCTGGAAGCCCCGGAAACCCTGCCCGGCGCCCTGGCCGCCCATCATCTGGGCGGTGGCGAGGACGGCCTGGCCCAACAGGTGGAACGCTTGCTGCGCGCAGCCCTTAACCTGCGCGACCGGTTGTCGGTGGACACCTGGCGGGCGCTGCAGCGCCTGCGCGACGACGTGCGCCGCCTGCACCAGACCAATCTGCGCGGCGACACCCAGACGCGGCTGCACGACCTGATCCTGACGGTGGAGTCCTTAAGCGGGCTATCCATGGAAAACATGACCCGGGGTCCGCTGTGGCTGTTCATGGATTCGGGACGCCGGGTGGAACGCGCCATCACCATCGTCGATACCTTGGCCGGCGCATTGACCGACGCCGATTCCGAAGATGCGGTGCCCATGGACCTGCTGCTGGAATTGTGGGACAGCGCCATGACCTATCGGTCGCGCTATCTGTCCAGCCCGCGTCTGGCCGCCGTCCTCGACCTGCTGCTGTGCGACGAAAGCAACCCACGCAGCTTGGGCTTCCAATTGGCGGCGCTGGAAGACCACATGGACAACCTGGCCCGCATCGCCGGCGAAAATGGCTTCCTGCGGCCGGAACAACGGCTGATGACGGTGCTGTGCGGCACCGTGCGCACCACCGACGCGGTGGTGCTGGCCCGTTACGACCGCGACGCCGGTTACATGGACGCCGAACGCCTGCTGGAAAACTTCCGCTCGCGGCTGTGGGAAGTCACCGACCTGCTGTCGCGGGAATATTTCAGTCACGCGCAATGGCGCCTGCCGGTGCGTCCGCCGGAGTTGCTGGCATGAGATACCGCGTCCGCCATTTGACCACCTACGAATACGGCGAGCCGGTGATGCTGTCGCACCATGCCGCCCACATGCGGCCGCGTCAGGTCCACAACCAGACCTACGACAAGGTTCGGCTGTCCATCCGGCCGCTGCCCGCCGTGCTGCGCGACGGACAGCTGGATTACTTCGGCAACCCCACCACCTTCTTCACCATTCAGGACTCGCATTCCAAGCTGGAAATCGAAGCCAGCTTCGAGGTCGAGACCAGCGCGTCGTTCGGCTTGGCCAATCTGGACGGCCCGCCGTGGGAAAGCGTGCGCGACGAGCTGGCGCGCGGCACCCAGCCCAACCTGGAACAGGCCATGGACTTCCTGTTCCCATCGCCCCAGGTGCCGCTGCTGGCCCAGGCCCGCGACTATGCCGCCCCCAGCTTCAGCCCCGGCCGGCCGCTGGCCCAGGCGGTGCTGGAACTGAATTCCCGCATCTTCAACGATTTCGCCTTCGACCCGGTGGCCACCAGCGTCGGCACCCCCTTGGCCACCGTCTTCGCCGAAAAGCGTGGCGTCTGCCAGGATTTCGCCCATGCGGGCATCGCCTGCCTGCGCGCCATGGGGTTGGCGGCCCGCTATGTCAGCGGCTATATCCGCACCATCGCGCCGCCGGGCAAGGAAAAGCTGGTGGGGGCCGACGCCAGCCACGCCTGGCTGTCGGTGTTCATCCCCGGCTGGGGCTGGCTGGATCTGGACCCCACCAACAACACCACCGCCGGCGAGGACCATGTGGTGGTGGCCTGGGGCCGCGATTACGACGACGTCAGCCCGATCAAGGGCGTGGTCTTAGGCGGCGGCGAACACGTGGTCCACGTCGCCGTGGACGTCACCGAACTGGGATAAGGACGGGGCGTCGCCGCCCCGTCCCCGCCCATCAATAGATATCGTGCTGGGTATTGTGGACGTTGAACTTGCCGGTGGGGGTCACCAGCCGGGGGTCCTTGATGACCGTCTTCAACGACCGGGTCTTGTCGTCGACGACGACGATGGCCGATTCCTTGTTCTTGGCGTTCCACACCGAGAACCAGACTTCGGTGCCGGCCTTGTTGTACTCGGGCTGAACCACCCGGGCGCTGTCGTCGGCGATGCCCGCCCATTTGGCGATGGGCAGCACCTGATAGGGCTTGTCCAGATGGGCGATGTCGAACACCGCCACCGATCCGGCCACTGCCGGATCATTGTTCAAGGTGGTGTCCACATACAGGTTCTTCGACGCCGGATGGGTCTTGAGGAACAGCGAGCCGCCACCCTGGCCGCTGATCTTGTCCACGACCTTCCAGGCGTTTTGCGGGTGCTTCTTGGGATCGGTGCCGATCATCACGATGCTGTCGTCGCCCAGATGGCCGGTGGCCCAGACCGGGCCGTATTTGGGATGGTCGAAGTTGGCGCCGCGCCCCGGATGCGGCTTGGACCCGGTGTCCACCAGCTTGACCAGCTTGCCTTCCTTGGTGTCGACCACCGCCACCTTGTCGGAAGCGTTGGCGGCGACCAGGAAGTAGCGGCCGCTGCGGTCAAGGCCGCCGTCATGCAGATAGCGCACGGCATTGATTTCGGTGGTCTTCAGGTTCTCGAGGTCTTCGTAGTTCACCGTCAGGATCTTGCCGGTTTCCTTGACGTTGACGACGAATTCCGGCTTGAAGTGCGAGGCCAGGATCGAGGCGACACGCGGCTCGGGGTGGTATTCCTGGGTGTCGACGGTCATGCCGCGGGTCGAGGTGATCTTCAGCGGCTCCAGCGTGTCACCCTTCATGATCACGTATTGCGGCGGCCAATAGGCGCCGGCGATGGCCAGCTTGTCTTCGTAGCCCTTGAACTTCGAAGTCTCGACCGAACGGGCCTCCAGGCCGATCTTGATTTCGGCCACGGTGTCGGGCTTTTCCATCCACAGATCGATCAGGTTGACGCGGGCGTCGCGGCCGATGACATAAAGATAGCGGCCCGACGCCGACATGCGCGAGATATGCACGGCATAGCCGGTCTTGATGATGTTGACGATCTGCTTGCTGTCGCCGTCGATCAGGGCGATCTCGCCGGCGTCGCGCAATGTCACCGAGAAGATGTTGTCGATGTTGTAGGCGTTCATCTTCTTGCGCGGCCGCTGTTCCGGCGGCACCACCACCTTCCAGGTGTCCTTGGCCTCTTTCATCCCCCATTCCGGCGGCTGCGGCGGTTCGTTCAGCACGTATTTGGCCATCAGCTCGACCTGGGGCTCGGTCAACTGGCCCGAAGTGCCCCAGTTGGGCATGCCGCCGGCGGTGCCGTAGGTGATGATGTCCTTAAGCCCGTCAAAGCCGATCTCGCGCGTCTTGTCGGTGGTCAGCGGCTTGCCGGTCGCCCCCTTGCGCAGCACACCGTGGCAGCCGGCGCAGCGCTGGAAATAGATGGACTTGGCTTCCTCGAACTCGGCGGCGCTCAACACCGGCACGCCGGGCTTGGTGCCGGGCTGTTCCATCGGCGCGGTGCCGACCACTTCATGGGAAGGCTGATACTGCTGACCTTCAGTCGGGTGCTTTTCGGCGGCGACGGCAAAACCGGCAGCCAGGGACAGGATGGCGCTGCCGACGACAAGTGGGGCTTTGAACATGTTTTCCTCCGTGGACGACAATTCGTCTGGCAGGAAGACAACACAAACACATGGGGCGCGCACATAACCCAAATCAATTTCAATAAATATTATATGCCTATTCGAAAAATATGACATTTATCAATTTTTTTTACTTTTAGCGGACTTGATTATCATCAAAAATAACTTCGCCAACAGCGGAATAGTGCCATTTTCATAATGCAAAAAAGGGCGTGGCACCGTCGGCACCACGCCCTGAAGACAACAAAGATCAAGCCAGACGACAAAAGAACCGGACTGGCGCCTATTCCGCCGCCTTGGTCAGATATTGGTCGATGTCGACCTCGTCCATCTGCTCGGGCAGCAAGAAGCGCTGGGCGTATTCCCGATAAACCCCGGACGTCAGGAACAGATCGAACAAATCGGCGTCGATATGTTTGTCCTTCTTGAAGAAGGACAAGATCTTCACCGATTCGGACAGGGTCTTGGCCTTCTTGTAGGGACGGTCGGACGCGGTCAGCGCCTCGAAGATGTCGGCGATGGCCATGATGCGCGACGGCACCGACAGATGGTCGGCGTTCAGCTTGCGCGGATAACCGGTGCCGATCATGGTTTCGTGGTGGGTGCCGGCATATTCGGGGACACGCTTCATATGCTTGGGGAAGGGCAGCTTCTCCAGCATGGCGATGGTCTGCATGATGTGTTCGTTGATCTTGAAGCGTTCTTCTTCCGACAACGTGCCGCGGCTGACCGCCAGATTGTAGACCTCGCCGAAATTATAGAGGTTGTCGGGAATGTTGACGTTGAAGCCGAAGCCGGCATAGCGCTCTTTGCCGCCGGGGCGCGGGATGACGTGCCAGGGCTTGTCGTCCAGCAGCTTTTCCACCACCGGCAATTGGGGCTCTTCCGCCGGGAAGCGCTTCAGTTCCTCGTGCGACAGACCCAGGCGGTCGTTGAAGGTGCGCACCCAGGTCTGCTCTGCCACCTGTTTCAGGCGCTCCACCTTGTCGGGCGCCATGAACTCGCCGCCCACGTTGCATTCGGCAACGAATTCGAAATCAGCCAGCAATTGCGCCCGGCGTTCCTCCATGCGGGCGCGCAGGACCGGCTCGTCCTCTTGCCCAGAGATCACCCCTTGCATGTACTCGATCACCGCGTCGCGCAGCAGCACCTCGAAGCGGGTGCGCACCTCGTGAATGCGGTTGTAGATGGTTTCCAGCTTGGTGGCCTTGTCGACCACGTATTCCGGCGTCACCACCTTGCCGCAATCGTGCAGCCAGGCGCCGATGCGGAACTCGCGCCATTCTTCCTCGCTCTTGAAGCTGAAATCGGCCAAGGGACCGCTGTCCACCTTGCCGGCTTCTTCCGCCAGCATCAGCGCCAGTTCGGGCACGCGCTCGCAATGGCCGCCGGTATAGGGGCTTTTGGCGTCGATGGCGCCGGCGATGATCTGGATCATCGAGTCCATCAACAGTTCCTGGGCGTCCAGCAATTGCCTGTTGTAAAGCGCCGTGGCCGCCTGGGCCGACAGGGCCTCGACAAAGCTTTGGATGGCCGGATCGAAGGGGATGATGTCGTTGGTGCCCGGCACCCGGGCGTTGATCAGCTGCAGCGCGCCGATGATGTCGCCGCCGCGCGGCTTCAACGGCACGGTCAGGAACGATTGCGAGCGATAGCCGTTGCGTTCGTCGAAAATCTTGGTGCCCGAGAAGTCGAACTGGGTCGAATCATAGGCGTCGACGATGTTGACGGTGACCTGTTCGTGCACACAATGGCTGACCACGTTGCGGTGGTTGGGGTGGCCCTCGGCGTCCTTCAGGGCCACCTCGGGTATGTTGGGCAACTCGCCCGAGGCGCCGCCCAGCGCCACCCCCAGGGTGTCGTTGCGCAGAATCTGAAAACGCAGGGTTTCGTCTTCGGTGCGGATGTAAAGGGTGCCACCGTCGGCGTTGGTCAGATCCTTGGCCCCCATCAGGATCATTTCCATCAGCTTGTTGGAATCGCGTTCGGCGGAAAGCGCGATACCCAGCCCCACCAGCTTTTCCAGCTTGCCTTGGGCCACTTCCAGGGCCTGGGCCTTGCTGGCCAAGGATTCCTTCATCGAAGCGAAAGCGTCGGCCAGGGCGTAGAATTCCAGGATGAAGGAATCGGTGGGACCGCGCCCCGAGAAGTCGAAATGCTGGACGCGCTGGGCTTCGTCCGCCAGTTCGCGGACGGTGGAGCCCATGCGCCGCGACATGACCAGGACCAGGGGCAGGATGACCAACGCCACCGCACCGGCCATCAGGACCATCTGGCGCTGCATGTCGCGAATATGGCCGGTGAAGTCGTCGAAGGGGGCCAGCACCGCCACCCCCAGCGCCGGGCTGCCGGGCACCTGCCATTTCGAGATTCGCACCATCAGCATGCCGATGTCGGCCAGTTCGGCGAAGCTGGTTTCGTTCATGTCCTTTGACAGCAACGCCATCACCTGCTGGGCCAGCGGGGTTTTGACCTGATCCAGGGGCGACAAGGGGGCGATGTCGGTGCCCAGAATGTCATTCCCCGCCGCCAGAACCCGCATCTTGTCGTCCACCATGACGATGGCGCCGTTGGTCGACACGTGTTGGCCGCCGACGAAACCGTTCAGGTCGGACAGCGTGATGTCGACGCCGAACACCCCGGCCTGACGGGGCAGGCGCCGCGACGCGGTGATGCCCGGCTGCTGCAGGGAATTGAACAGATAGGGCGAGCTGAGGACCGGCTTGTCCTCGGCCTCCATGGCCGGCTTGTACCAGCCGCGCTGGCGCGGGTCGTAGGTGGGCTGCGGATCGCTGGCGGTGCCCACCACCGACCCCGACGGATCAAGGTAGGTCCAGCTTTGCACCCTGGCCGAACCTTGGCCGGAAATGGCGCGCACGATCATCCAGGTGCTGGGCGGCGCCTTGTGGGCCTCGACGATGCGGCCGTCCTGGCGCGCCGCGATCACCTGCAGGAAGTCGCCGTTGTCGTAGCCGTAATAAAGCGAATAAAGCGAGCGGTCGTTGGCCAGGGTGTCGATCAGGTAAGGCACCACCGGATGGGTGACGCCGTCGCCTTCCACCACGGCCAAGGCCGCCGGCAGACGCCCGCCCATGCCGGCCAAGGTCAAGGTGTCGGCCATCTGACGGTCGATCTGATCCACCACCCGGGCGGAAACTTCGGCGAACAGGGTGGCCGCCGCGTCCTTGGCGGCTCGCGTGCTGGAATAATAGACGTTGGCGATGGCGGCCAAGGTGACCGCGACGATCACCGCCAGGATGGCGCTGGAAATACTGACGTGGAAACGCAACCTCAAATGATGCGAACCGACCATTTCCGCCCCCTGACATTTCGACCAACTCTACATAACAAATCATGCCGGCTTAAACCAGCGGACATCTAACCCTAAGTATTACGCACATCCGGCCACAGCCCCGCCGTACTTTACTTAATGCATAAATTCAGCAATCACGCATTGCCCCCCTATCCCATGGAGATTATCCTTTCGGCCATTTTTTGCGGATCGCCTGACGGATCCGTGTTTTGGGGGGACCTGGGGGTCATGAATCTGAACGTCAAGATCAGCGTGCTTTTCGCTGCCATCGCCGCTTTGCTGATCGCGCTACTGATGGCCATCAGCCTTTACGCGTTCCGCAGCTTTTCCATCGCGTCGTCGTCGGAACACATCCGCACCGCCGCCGAAATCGTGCGGGTGCATCTGACCGAATCCATGATCAACGGCGTCATCGACAAACGCGAGAGCTTTCTGAAGCGCCTGATGGAGGTCCAAGGCCTGGCCTCGGCCCGGGTGGTGCGCTCGCCCGCCGTGGTCCAGCAATTCGGTTCCGGCCTGCACGAAGAAAGCCCGTCCGACGAGATCGAGAACAAGGTCCTGCGCGAGGGCAAGCCCGATTACGAGATTTTGGAAACCGACAGCGACACCCTGATCCGCGGCACCATTCCCTTCATCGCCACCAATCGCGGCTCGCCCAATTGCCTGCAGTGCCACGAGGTGCAGGAAGGCCAGGTGCTGGGCGCCGTGACCATGAAAGTGTCCATCGGCAACCTGAAGACCAAGGCCATGCTGACGGTGGGCGCCCTGGTGGTGGCGGTCAGCATCTTCATGGGCATCGGCTTCGTGCTGATCCGGCGCATGGTCAACCCGGTTTCGGCCACCGCCGTCGACGTGGAAGAAGCGGTGCAGCGGGCGCTGCGCGGCGACTTCAAGGCCAAGGTCGAGCAAGTCACCAATGACGAGATCGGCCAGATCGCCACCGACATGAACCGTCTGCTGAGCTTTTTGGACGAAGGCCTGACCCGCATCGGCGCCAACGTGGCGCGGCTGACCAGCCGCACGCCCACCGCCGACGAGAACCAGCTGACCGCCACCATCGACATGGTGGAAGGCCTGACCCGGGCCGCCCATTTCAAGCAGGCCATCGAGGAAGACGAAACCAAGGCGGAAATCCACCTGCGTCTGGCCAAGGCCTTGGAGGGCGAATTCGGCATCCGCGAATATTCCCTCTACGAGATGCAGGCCAACAAGAACCACATGACGCCGCTTTTCGTCGACGGCCTGCCGGAAGCATCGTGCCGCTGGTGCGACCCGCAGATCCTGGTCCGTTCCGAAGGCTGCCGCGCCAAGCGCACCGGCCATGTGGTGGACGGGGTGCTGAACCCCGGCATCTGCTATGCCTTCCAGCCGCCGGAAGAGGCCCCCAACCGCAAGCATATCTGCCTGCCCATCATCCAGTCCGGCGCCGTGGGCAACGTGTTGCAGATGGTGGTCCCGGCCGAGGAAGAAACCCGCCTGCAGGAACTGCTGCCCTATGTCAGCGTCTACCTGCGCGAGGCGGCGCCGGTGCTGGAAACCAAGAAGCTGATGGAGACGCTGCGCGAATCGGCGCTGCGCGACCCGATGACCGGGCTGAACAACCGCCGCTTCCTGGAAGAATACGTGGACACCCTGGTGGCCAACGTCCAGCGCCGCCAGTCGCAGGTCGGCATCATGATGCTGGACCTGGACTTCTTCAAGATGGTCAACGACACCTATGGGCACGATGCCGGCGACGCCGTCATCAAGGCACTGGCCAAGGTGTTGCGCCAAGCGGTCCGCGCGTCCGACATGGTGATCCGCTATGGCGGCGAGGAATTCCTGATCGTGCTGCTGGACGCCACCCCGGAACAAGCCGACACCATCGCCGAGAAGATTCGCTCCACCGTCGAGGCCCTGGACATCCAGGCCGGCACCACCGTGCTGCGCAAGACCATCTCCATCGGTGTGTCGGACTTCCCCAGCGACAGCGACACCTTCTGGCAGGCGGTCAAGTTCGCCGACGTCGCCCTTTATCAGGCCAAGGAAACCGGCCGTAACAAGGTGGTGCGCTTCGATCCGGCCATGTGGCAGGACAAAAGCTACTGACCGGTTGAAACGGCGGGCTCCCCTGCGGGGGCCCGCCATCGCACCAAAGGTGACGCCATTCGGTCACTGCCGTGCTATGAATCCGCTCATGATCCCCATCACCCGCCGCATCGCGCTTGACGATTCCGAACTGACCGAAAGCTTCACCCGGTCTTCCGGGCCGGGCGGCCAGAACGTCAACAAGGTGGAAACCGCCGTCGAACTGCGATTCGACGTCGCCAATTCCCCCAATCTGCCCGATGACGTGAAAGCCCGGCTGACCAAGCTGGCCGGGCGGCGCATGACCTTGGACGGTGTGCTGATCGTCACCGCCCAGGAACACCGCTCTCAGGACCGCAACCGCGCCGAAGCGATGAACAAGCTGGTGGAATTGATCCGCGAGGCGGCCAAGCCGCCGCCGCCCAAGCGCAAGCCCACCAAGCCGACCAAGGGCAGCCAGCAGCGGCGCATGGACAGCAAGGCCAAGCGCGGCGCGGTGAAGAAACTGCGCAACCTGCGGCCAGAGTAAGATCAGCTGACGCCGCGATAGCGGTCGGAACGGTGATTGATGGCCAGGACCATGTTCAACACCACGGCGCTGAGCACCGAAAGCGCCATCTGGCGGACATCCAGCACGAAGACCGCCCCGGCCAGGATGGCCAGATCGACGCCCAACTGGAAATAGCCGGCGCGCAGACCGGTGCGTTCCTGGATGTAAAGCGCCAGGATGTTCAGCCCGCCCAAGCCGGTGCGATGGCGGAACAGCATCAACAGGCCGGTCCCCGACAAGATGCCGGCAATGATCGACGCATAAAACGGGTTGATGTGCTCGATGCTGATCCATTGCCCGGTCAGGCGTGAAAACACCGTGACCAGCCCCACGGCGATGAAGGTTCTAAGGGTGAAGCCCCAACCCATGCGCATCCAAGCCAGTACATAGAACGGCAGGTTGACCACGAAGAACACCACGCCGAATTCCTGGTGGCTAAGATAAGACAGCAACAGCGCCAACCCAGCGGTACCGCCGGTCAGTAGCATGGTCTTGGCATAGATGGTCACCCCCAGAGCCACCATCAGGGTTGCCTTCAACATGGCCAGAACGTCTTCGTAAAGGCGATGGCGGATGGCGGGTTCGGGGGCGTCAGCCATGAAAACCTTCCTTGTGTCAGGGGGGGCGCATTCTGCTGAGGCCACGCCTTTGGTGCAAGTCTGGTCATACCGGTCCTGCCGACAAGAACCACAATACGTCTGACATATGTGCGGATTTACGACTTATAATTGTGAATACAATTTGATTGCGCAATTATTGCAGCACATTAAATAACGGAGGGAGACACCATGTCCTTGAAAACCATCCTGGCCGCCGGCTCCATCGCCGCCGCCCTGGCCGTTTCGGCCGCCCATGCCGCCGACAATGCCGTCGGCCTGTTCCAGGTCTGCTACATGGTCGGCGGCAACATGCCCGGCGCCCCGGCGGTCAACCTGCATCTGGCGGTCAACACCCCGGCGCAGTCGGTCAACGGCGCCGGCATGATCACCCAGGCCACCAATCCGCCGCTGCACGAATCCACCAACGTTTCCGGCAATTACTCGGTGATGACGGTGATGCCCAACAATACCCACATCCAGGTGCGCCTGACCGGCTATCCGCCGGTCAACTGGCCGCCGAATGGTGGCGTCGGCCCGGTGATCCCCGCCAACCTGGACATGATCATGGTGCTGACCAAGGACTGGAAAGGCGGCGACGCCCAATACCAGTACCGCAGCGGCCTGACCGCCGACTGGACCAAGATCGCCTCGGCCCCGGTCAAGCAGGTTGCCTGCAACCAGCCCCAATAATCCCCGATGTCCTCCCTGGGGGAAGACGGCTTGCCGTCTTCCCCATTTTTTCGCCCTTGGCTATGATCGGGTCATGGCGAAGAAAACTCCGGCCACCACGGCCATGGAAAAATCCGGCAAGCCCTTCGAACTGCTGGAATACGATTACGACCCCGACGCCCAGTCCATCGGATTGCAGGCGGCCGCGGCCCTGGGCCTGCCGGCGTCCCAGGTGTTCAAGACACTGATGACCCTGGCCGGCGACGAAGCGGTGGTGGCCATCGTGCCCTCGGACCGCGAGCTGAATCTGAAAGCCCTGGCGCAAGCCGCCGGCAAGAAGTCGGCGGCGATGATGAAAGGCCCCGACGCCGAGCGGGTCACCGGCTACAAGATCGGCGGCATCAGCCCCTTGGGCCAGAAAAAGCGTCTGCGCACCTTCCTGGACGACAGCGCCCTGGGCTTCGACTTCATCGTCGTCAATGGCGGCCAGCGCGGCTTGCAGATCAAAGCGGCGGCCGCCGACTTGATGGCGGCCTGCGGCGCCGTCGCCACCCCCATCGCCACCGACGAGAAAGTCAAATGACGCTGCCGCAAGCCCCCTGGTCCCAAGACCTTTACCTGCAGGCCCTGGCCTTCGCCGCCCGGCGCCACGGGGCCCAAGCGGTCCCCGGCACCGGCTTCCCCTATGTCACCCACTTGGCGTCGGTGGCTCAGGAAGTCATGGCCGCCTTGGCGGCAGAGCCGGGCCGCGACGGCTCACTGGCGGTGACGGCCGCCCTGCTGCACGATGTCATCGAGGACACCCCGACACCGGCGGCCGAGGTGGAAAGCCATTTCGGCCCCCGCGTCCTGGCCGCCGTACTGGCACTGACCAAAAACCCCGACCTGCCCAAACAGGACAGCATGGCCGACAGTCTGTGCCGGATCCTGGAACAACCGCCCGAGGTCGCCATGGTCAAGCTGGCTGACCGCAGCGTCAACCTGGGTCCGCCGCCCGGCCATTGGACGCCCGAGAAGATCGCCGCCTACCGCGCCGAGGCCCAACAAATCCTGGATCGCCTGGGTGCCGCCTCGCCATTTCTGGCCCGGCGTCTGGCCGAACGTATCGCCGGTTTCGGGAATTAGAGTCTGTCCGAGTTAAGTGGAATCGCTTTTCTTCCTCGTCACCCTCGGGCTTGACCCGAGGGTCCATGGATGGCCGGGTCAAGCCCGGCCATGACGGAAAGATAAGACGCTTCTACCAAGGTCAGAGAGATTCTAGGCCACGTCTTCGGCGTCTTCGGCGTCGGGGTTGCCGGGCTGGGTTTGCCAGCCCAGCGCCGGCACCGCGATGGTGCGGTTGCCATAGGCGTCCACGTCGCTGGTGATCAGCCCCTGGCTTTCCATGTGCTCCAACAGGCCCAAGGCGCGGCGCGGAGACCGCGAGCCCCGCGCCCGGGCGATCTGGGCGTTGGATGGGCACGGAATCTTGTCGTGGGCGGCACGCGCCAGCAACAGGAAGACCGGCTGCAGGTCGTCGGACAAAGCGGCGGCCACGGTCAACGCCTGATCCCATTCCGGGGTGTCGGCGGTTTCGGCGTCGACACCGGCACGCACCGAGGCCAGCTTGCGCTTGAACGCGGTCAGATCCAACGAGCGGCCGTGCAGGCCGTATTGCCGGCAGCGCACCAGAAAGTCCTGATAAACCTGGGCCGGCGAGCGATAGATGGCTTCCGGGTCGGCCAGCACCTGACGCACCACTTCGTCGATGGTGGTCTTGGGGCCTTCGGGCAGGCGCGGGCTGGGGGCCACTTCGCGCACCAGGACCTCGCCGGGCGGCGGCGGCGGCTTGGCGGCGGCCAGTTGGGCCAGCAACTGGGCGGTGTCCATGGGCACCGGACGGCTGGCCGGGCGCAAGACCTCGTTCTCGCCGGGCTTGAAGATCAAATCATGGGCGTCTTCCGGGGGCTTTTCCGGCAGCGGCAGCAGGCGGGCGTTGCCGGCCCGGCCCGAGGTTTCCACCTCGCCGATGCGGATCGGCAGCGGCCGGCGCGACAACGCCGGCCCCAGGGCGACGAACTGGCCGCGATTGAGGTCGCGGAACATTTCCGCCTGGCGCCGTTCCATGCCCAACAGGTCGGCGGCGCGGCTCATGTCGATGTCCAGGAAGGTGCGCCCCATCAGGAAGTTCGACGCCTCGGCGGCGACGTTCTTCGCCAGTTTGGCCAGACGCTGGGTGGCGATGATGCCGGCCAGCCCGCGCTTGCGGCCGCGGCACATCAGGTTGGTCATGGCCCCCAGCGACGCCTTGCGCGCTTCGTCGGACACCTCGCCGGCCGCCGCCGGGGCGAACAATTGCGCTTCGTCCACCACCACCAGCATGGGGAACCAGTAATCGCGATCCACGTCGAACAGCCCGCCCAGGAAGGCGGCGGCATGGCGCATCTGGCGTTCGGTTTCCAGGTTTTCCAGGTTCAGCACCACCGACACCCGGTGCATGCGCACGCGGGCGGCGATCTGTTGCAGCGCCGCCTCGGTATGGGCGGCGGCATCGACCACCTGATGGCCGAACTGATCGGCCAGGGTGACGAAGTCGCCTTCCGGATCGACCAGCGCCTGCTGCACCCAAGGCGCGCTTTGTTCCACCAGCCGGCGCAGCAGATGCGACTTGCCCGAGCCGGAATTGCCCTGCACCAGCAAGCGGGTGGCCAGCAATTCCTCGAGATCGAGCGTCGCGGGCTGGCCGCCCTGCGTCGTTCCCATCTCGATGGCTACGGTCATGAAACTCTCCTTGGCAACAAGCGCCCGACTCTGACCATCAGGCGGTCAGAGTCAAGACTCGCATGACCACCTGCTTGGTAAAAGGCGTCACCGCCAGGATTTCCAATTTGGCGTCAAAGGCTTGAACGAATTCGGCCAGGGCCTTGTATTCGTCCTCGGCCCAGGTGCGGTTGCCGATCAGTTCGTCGAACACCACGATCGACCCCGGCACCAAGCGCGGCGCCAGGGCGAACAGCACCTCGCGCGCCGAGGCATAGATGTCGCTGTCGATGTTGACCAGCCGCACCGGCCCGGGGTGATCGGCCAGAAACGGCACCAAAGTGTCGCTGAACCAGCCGGCATGCAAAGTGACGTTGTCAGCGACGGGCGGCAACTGGGCCCCGGTGGTCAGCACCCCGGCCGGTTCGGCGCCCCAGGATTGCGGCAGGCCTTCGAAGGAATCGAAGCCATGCACCGGTTGTCCGGCCCGTGCCGCCAGACGGTTGACGGATGTGCCGCGCCTGACGCCGAATTCCAGCACCAGCCCGCTTTCCCGGGCCTGATCCACGGCGAAATCCAAGGTGCTGGCCGACAATCCGAACAGGCGCGGTGGCCGGGGGAGGAAGGGCGCCAGGGCGCGGACACTGTCCACCAGGGCGCGGCGGGCGGGAAACGGCGCCACTTCACGCGATTCCAGGTCGGCCACGTCATGGCCGGCCAACAGGCCATAGGTCACCGGAAAAGCCCAATACCGGCCATTGGCCCCGGCACAGCCACAGGCCCGGCCCAGACGCCGCAAGGCTTCGTCCAGGCCGAACAATTCCAAGGCCGGGGCGTGGCTGGCCAGCCACGACACCGCATGGTCGGGATCGGCGGCCAGGTTGGCGTCGAAACAGTCCAAAGCCGCCCGCGCCTGCCCCAGGGCCAGATGGGCCAACCCCTGTTCATAGCCGATCTGGCGGGTCCACGGACCGGATCGCGCCAGGGTGACCGCGTCCTGATAGCGGGCGTCACGGCGATAGGCGCTGACCAGGGCATCGCGCAAGGCGGGAAAATCGGCATCCAGGCGCGCCACCGCTTCAAAGGCGGCGACGGCGGCGAAAGCGTCGTTGGCTTTCAAGGCCCGCGCCCCACGGCCGAATTCCCGGGCCGCCGGTTCGTCGCCGGGATCGGCCGCCATCAGGCGCAAGATGGCGTCGAAACGGCCGATTTCGGCCAAGGCGGCGGCTTTTTGGCGGGAATTCATGGCGAACTTGTGCCAAAGCCTAGGCGCAAAGGCAAGGTTAAGGGTTGCAAAGCCCCGACAACCGGACAAAATGGCAGCCGACACAAGTGCTTACGAGAGCCCGATGCGGCGCATTCTGACCTTCCTGACCCTGCCCGTGCTGCTGAATGCCTGCAGCACGGTGGATTCCTATGTGCAATCCACCGCCGCCAAGCTGGAGCACGCCACCAATTCCAGCGCCCCGCCGCGCCCCGGCTTGGAGCCCCTGTACCGCAGCCCGGACCAGGAAACCGTCCGCGCCCCCGTCCGTCCCAGCGCTTCGCCCCTGCCCCAGCCCGACGCCGAAGACATTCCGTTCCCGCCGCGCCTGATCGGCCATGCCGAGGCCGAGTCCTTGCTGGCCGGCGACCCGGCGGCGCTGCGTTTCCTGACCATTCGCCGTCTGGCCGAGACCGGCCAGATCAGCCCCGAAGACGCCGCCGCCCGTGTCGGCACCAACATGGGGGCGCTGTTGCCGCTGACCGACCCGCAGCCGCCGGCCGCCGGGCTGTTCCTGCCCGCCCCCCCTTCGGCCGACATCGAAAAGGCCGTGGCCGCCACCTGGAACAGCCCCGGCGGCGCCAGCCAGCGCGACTTCATGGTCGACAGCGTGCTGCCCAAGACCCCCGCCAAGCGCGAAGCCATGACCATCCCCGACAAACAGGCGGCACGCCAGACCATGGCCCGCCTGGACCGGCTGAACCAGGCCGGCCTGATCAGCGCCGACCAGAAGCAGGCCGAGGAACAGGCCCTGCAGGCTTTGATGGATGGCGGCACGCTGCCGGAATCCCTGGCCGCCCTGGCCCCGCCCCCCGAACCGGTGCAGCCGGCCAAGCCCAAGAAAACCGGCAAGACCGGCGGATCGTCCAGCGGCAGTGGATCGGGGCGCCCCATGGAACGCCTGCAAGGCGGGGTCAGCGGCGAATTGAAGGTCATCCCCTCGCCGGCCGAGGTGAACGCCCCCGCCATCCCCGCCGGCTTCACCGGTCAGGCCGGCATCCACTTGCTGTCCATGGGCAGCGCCACCCATGGCGAGCAAGCCTGGAAGGCGCTTTCCACCCAATATCCCGAACTGGCGGCCCTGACCTATAAGGTGGTGCGCGCCGATCTGGGCGAGTTGGGGGTCACCCATCGGCTGATCGCCGGACCGCTGAGCCCGGCCAACGCCGCCGAGTTGTGCGCGGCGCTGAAGCCCAAGGGCCAGGCCTGCACCCCCACCCCCTTCCCGCCATGACCCCGGAAGAACTGATCGGCCGTCTGCTCTATCGCGACGCCATGGTGCTGATCATCGCCAAGCCCGCCGGCTTGGCGGTCCATGCCGGGGCGCGCGATGCCAGCCGCCATCTGATGAACATGCTGGAACCCTTGCGTTTCGGCCTGCCGCGCAACCCGGAACTGGCGCACCGTCTGGACCGCGACACGTCGGGGTGTCTGGTGCTGGGCCGTCACCGCAAGGCCCTGGCCCGTCTGGGCGAAATCTTCGCCGAAGGGCTGGCGGAAAAGACCTATTGGGCGGTGGTGGTGGGCAAGCCGCCGGCTGAAAGCGGGACCATCGACAAACGCCTGAAAAAGCTGGAACGCCGCCACGGCTGGCGCATGGTCGTCGACGCCAAGGGCCAAGACGCCGTCACCGACTACCGGGTGCTGGGCACCGACGGCCGGCTCTCTTGGATCGAAGCCAAGCCGCGCACCGGCCGCACCCACCAGATCCGGGTGCATCTGGCCTCGATTGGCTGCCCCATCGTCGGCGACGCGGTCTATGGGCGCGGCACCGCCGATCTGGTGGCACCCGACCTGCACCTGCACGCCCGTTCGATCATCCTGCCGTTCAATCCGAAAAAGCCCGCCATCACCGCCACCGCCCCGGTGCCAGCACACATGACGGCGTTGCTGCGCCAGTGCGGGTGGCCCGGCCAGGACTAACTTAAGCCGGATGGTCTGGTTGCATGCAATTACCTCTGCGGGTATTGTATGCAACCCTATCAATTTGACGACACCCCACGATGACCGCCGAAACAAACAGCAAGAGAATTTACCGCGCCCGCACCGAAAGCGGCGAGCCGGATCCGGTGGACACCCATGTGGGGGCGCGCCTGCGCCTGCGCCGCACCTTGATGGGCCTCAGCCAGACCGAACTGGCCCGTGCCGTGGGATTGACCTTCCAGCAGGTGCAGAAATACGAAAGCGGCGCCAACCGCATCAGCGCCAGCCGGCTTTACCACATCGCCGAGGCGCTGGACGTCCCCGTCAGCTTTTTCTTCGACGACATCCCGCGCGGTGGCGGCAGCGCCCTGGCCATGGGCCTGTCGGAAGACCAGACCGGCTTCGCCGCCCCCGATTCCTCGGGCCGCGAGGGGTTGGAAATGATGCGCAACTACCACCGCATCACCGACGAAGCCATCCGCCGCAGCGTCTATGACCTGACCAAGTCACTGGCATCCAAGCTGAACGGCGAGGAATGAGAAAAGGCCCGGTCGAACCGGGCCTTTTGGTTTTAAAATATGCCCTTGAACTTGGGGGTGGTCGGGAAAGCCGCCTTCAATACATCCCACCCGACATAAACGAATTCCGTCCGGGGCTTGGGCGACGTCGCAGCCAACATGGCGGTGGCATCGACGCGATCCGCCGATGCAGGATGATTGTTCAAAAAGACAGGTGGTTCACCGCCACTGTCGTCATTCAATTTCATCAATTTCTTGTGCATGCTGACAGCGTAACGCATGTCGATTCCCAGGCGTGAAAAGATCATCGCCACATGTTCGTCTGCCTGGACCTCGTCCTGGCGCGTGAAGCCGTTCTCCGCCAGATCAAAGATATCCAGTTTCGGTTTTTCATCAGCAGCCCGAGAAACATTTTCCATCGCGGCCTCGGGGATCAATTTCTCGATCAGTTCGGGAGTATAACGGCCCATGCCCTTTTCCCGAGCCAACTTGATCAGCTCGCTCACTGGCCCGTCATTCACCGAGTGGCGAAAATCCACATGGCCGATTTCATGGGCCAAAACCGACGCCAACTCAGCAGGATGATCACACATGTGAATCAGGCCGATATTGACCATCACCTGCCCCCCGGGACCGGCGCTTGCATTGACACTGGGGTCGTTCAACAGAACCACTGCCCAAGGAAGGTTCGACCGCTCGGCGACAGCAAATAACGGCGCACAGTAATCGCGCAGGGCCTTTTGCAGCCGTTCATCAGGATATGGCCCGCCTCCCTGTTTGACCCAATAACGCAACGCTGCGCGCCCAACTTCAATTTCCGCCTTGTCCTCGTCGGTCAAGGGCGCCCCTTGGAACGGTGATTTCCGCCCCTGACTGGGCACCGCCGATTGAGGTGTGCTGGGAAACCCGTTGCGCGGATCGGCATAGGGGTCAACCTGGGCATAGGGATCGTTTTGCGGCTTGATGGCGCCGGGGAACTGGGCGAAGGCCGGAAGGGCGGTATGGGCGGCCAGGGCGGCGGCACCGGTCAAGAAGCCACGACGACACAAACGACACATGAAATGCCCCCCAACGAAAACGGACGCCCCTTTGCCGGGGGCGTCCGCATTCTAACCCGATTGCACGCAAGCGGCGAACAGGGAAAGTTCAGGCCTTGCGTTGGTAATAAAGGTTTTGGACGTGGTTGCCTTGGGCGAAGAACACCCAGCGTTCGGCCAGCAGCCCCACATATTGGACCATCACCGCCAGCCACAGCACCGCCGCCGAGCCCATGCCCAGCGCCACCAGGGCGAAGGGGGCGGCAAAGCCCACGGCCAGGAAGAAGGTGGTGAGGAACTTCACCGTTTCCGGGCTTTTGCCGTGGAAGAATTCCTTGGTGTTGAACGACTTGCCGTTGAATCCCTGGGTCACCTGGCGGATGTTTTGATGCGGCGCGCCGATGGCGCCGCGCAAAGTCGCCAAGGGCTTGAGCCGCGCATTGCGCCACAGGCTGACGGCGCGGCCGGCCAGGGCCAGCACGATCAGCACCAAGCCCGTGCCTGCATAAAGACCGGTGACCACCGCCCCCAAGCTGGCGGCATAGGCGGCGGCCAGCACGAAGCCCGAGGCCAGCCCCATCAGGGTGTAGTTGATCACCGTCCACACGCTGTGCCATTCGCGGATGAACTTGACGCAGGCATAGATCATGCCGGTGCACAGGAACAGCGCCAGACAGGCCAGCACGGTGACGAAGCCCACCGCCATGGTCAGGTCCAGGCTTTTGCCATTGGCGAAATGCATCAAGGACGCATCCCAGCCCAGCGCATGCAGGCCGCCATACAGCACCGCCATGCCCATCACCGCCGGCAAAGCGATGACTTCACGCGACAGCCACGACGTCCGCCACTGGGTGGCGGCGCGCCAAGCGCGGGTCGGGTTGGCCAGATGGAAGAACGACGCCAACAGCCCCAAGGCCAGCAGCACCAGGGCCAACAGGCTGCCCATGGCATAGAAGCCGCCGGACAGGCTGGCGTCGCCGGTGCCGACCACCAGGAACAATTGGCCGCAGACCAAAGCGATCAGCAGGCCTTGGCCGGCGCCGATCAGGGTGGTGAGGAAGAGAACGGAAAAAGCGGGACGCATGATCTTGTCTCCCCCTTACCACTGGGACGCGTCGTCGATGGTCGGGCCACCGAACTTGGGCGGCTCGGCTTCCCGCGACAGCGGGTTGTCGGCCCGTTGCAGCTGGTCTTCGTGGACCACCGACTGGGTCTTGCGACGCGGCAAATAATGATTGGCCGGGTTGGTGCCGGCTTCCGGCATCAACTGATAGCCGCCATTGTCGCGGATGGCCCGCGACACCTCGGATTCCGGGTCCTTGATGTCGCCGAACAGGCGGGCACCGGGCGGGCAGGCCAGCACGCAAGCCGGCTTGCGGCGATCCGGCGGCAAGGTTTCGTCGGTGATGCGGTCGACGCACAGCGTGCATTTCTTCATCACGCCGCTGACCTCGTCGAATTCGCGGGCGCCATAGGGGCAGTTCCACGAACAATATTTGCAGCCGATGCACTTGTCGTAATCGACCAGCACGATGCCGTCGGATTCCCGCTTGTAGGACGCGCCCGTCGGACAGACCGGGACACAGGGCGGGTCCTCGCAATGCAAGCAGGACTTGGGGAAATGCACGGTTTCCGTATTGGGGAAGGTGCCGCATTCGAAGGTCTGCACCCGGTTGAAGAACACCCCGTCGGGGTCCTTGCCATAGGCATCCTGGTCGGGCAGCGGCCCGGCCCACCCCGAGGTGTTCCATTCCTTGCAGCTGGTCACGCAAGCATGACAGCCAACACAGACGTTCAGGTCGATGACCAGGGCCAGTTGTTTTTCGTTCGCCATTCTTCCAATCCCCCGATCAACGCTTCTTGCCGGCAAAGAAGGCGCGCAGACGCGGCCCCCAACCGGTTTGCCCGGGCAGTTGCCCAAGGGTGGGGAATTGCGGCCAGCTTTCCTGGTCCTCGTCAGCCTTGGCCGGGGTGACGCGCACGCGCACGTCGTACCACGCCGCCTGACCGGTCACCGGGTCGGAATTGGACACGTGACGGCCGCCCACCATGTCGGGCAGCTCCTCGGAAATCAGGTGGTTCAGCAAGAAGCCCTTTTTCGCTTCGTTGGCGTCGCCGGCCAGTCCCCAAGCACCCGACGCCTTGCCGATGGCGTTCCAGGTCCACACCGTGCCCGGCTCCACCGCCTCGGTGAAGCGGGCCTGGCAGCGCACCTTGCCCCACGGGCTTTCCACCCACACCCAGGCGCCGTCGTCGAAGCCGCCGGCTTGGCCGACGCTCGGATGCATCATCAGGAAGTTCTCGGTGTGGATCTGCCGCAGCCAGGCGTTTTGCGAATCCCACGAGTGGTACATGGCCATGGGCCGCTGGGTCAGCGCCGACAGCGGGAACTTGCCGGTATCGGTCTTGGACCATTCCAACGGCGCGTAATGGAAGGGCAGCGGGTCGAAGAAGCGTTCGACACGCGGGCGCAGATAATCGGGGGGTTGCTTGCCCTTCCACTTGCCTTGCGCCGCCAAGCGGAACTTCTGCAGCACTTCCGAATAGATATGGATGTTGATGGGATCGTGATAGCGCACCAGCCGGTTGGTCTGGGCCCAGGCCAGATAGCCTTTGTTCCAGTTGCGCATGTACTGGAAGCTTTTCGGCAAATGATGGTGATAGTGGTTGTTGTTGCGGGCATACATGTCCCACTGGTTGGGATTGGGTTCGCCCACCATGGACTTTTCGCCCGACTTGCCGCGCCAGCCGGACAAAAAGCCGATGCCCGAGCCCGGCTCGGTCTCGAAATTGGTGATGAAGTCGGGATAGTCGCGATATTTGCGCGTCCCCTCCTTGGTCATGAAGGCGGGCAGCTTCAGGCGCGTGCCCAGCTCGATGACCACGTCCTGGAACGGCCGCGAGTCGCCCAGGGGCGGCATGATGGGAACGCGCACCGAATCCACCGGCCCTTCGAATTCCGAGATGGGACGGTCCAGCATCGACATGACGTCGTGGCGTTCCAGATAGGTGGTGTCGGGCAGCACCAGATCGGCGAAAGCCACGGTTTCCGACTGGAAGGCGTCGGCCACCACCACGAAGGGGATCTTGTAGTCGCCGCTCTCGTCCTTGTCGGTCAGCATCTTCCTGACCTCGGACGTGTTCATGGTGGAATTCCACGCCATGTTGGCCATGAACAGGAACAGCGTGTCGACGGGATAGGGGTCGCCGCGCCACGCATTGGTGATGACGTTGTGCATCAGGCCGTGCACCGACAGCGGGTATTCCCACGAAAACCCCTTGTCCAGACGCATGGGTTCGCCGTTTTCGTCCACCGACAGGTCGTCGGGTTCCGACGGCCAGCCCAGCGGCATGCCGTCCAGCGGCGTCGACGGCTTGACCGCGTGCGGGCCTTTCGGCGGCTTGGGGCACGGCGGAATGGGACGCGGGAACGGCGCCCGGTGACGGAAACCGCCGGGACGGTCGATGGTGCCCAGCAGGCTCATCAAAATGGCCAAGGACCGGATAGTGTGGAAGCCGTTGGAATGCGCCGCCAGCCCGCGCATGGAATGGAAGGCCACCGGGTTGCCGGTCACCGTCTGATGTTCGTTGCCCCAGGCGTCGGTCCAGGCGATGGGCAGCTCGATCTTCTGGTCGCGGGCGGTGATGCCCATTTCATGGGCCAGACGGCGGATGGTGGCGGCCGGGATGCCGGTGACGCCCTCGGCCCATTCCGGGGTGTAGTCGGCGACGCGATCCTTCAGCAATTGGAAGGCCGGCTTGACCGGGGTGCCGTCGGGCATGGTGAAGTCGCCGAACAGGCGGCCCTCGGTGCCCTTGGTGCGCGACAGCACCGGCTTGTCGCTTTCCTTGTCCCACCAATAACGGTCGGGCGTGTCGAAGGTGTCGGGCCGCACCGCCACATCGGGATCACGGACGAACAGACCATGATTGTCCCGCGCGGGGTCCTGAATGACCAGTTCGGCGGAGTTCGAGTATTGCAGCAGGAAGTCGCGGTCGAACAGGCCGGTTTCGATCAGTTCGCGGATCAGCGCCAGCAACAGGGCACCGTCGGTGCCGGGACGGATGGGCACCCATTCGTCGGCGATGGCGGCATAGCCGGTGCGCACCGGATTGATGGCGATGAACCGCCCGCCGGCCCGCTTGAACTTGGACAGTTCGATCTTCATGGGGTTCGAATGATGGTCCTCGGCGGTGCCGATCATCACGAACAGCTTGGCCCGTTCCAGGTCGGGGCCGCCGAATTCCCAGAACGAGCCGCCGATGGTGTAGATCATGCCGGCGGCCATGTTGACCGAGCAAAAGCCACCATGGGCAGCGTAGTTGGGGGTGCCGAACTGCTTGGCGAACATGCCGGTCAAGGCCTGCATCTGGTCGCGGCCGGTGAACAGCGCCAGCCGCTTCGGATCGGTCTTCCTGATGTGGTCCAGGCGCCCGGCCAGGGTGGACAGCGCCTCTTCCCATTCGATGGCCTCGAACTGGTTGGCCCCGCGTTCGGTGCCTTCCTTGCGCTTCAACGGCTTGGTCAGACGCGCCGGCGAATATTGCTTCATGATGCCCGACGCGCCCTTGGCGCAGATCACCCCCTTGTTCAGCGGATGTTCGGGATTGCCTTCGATATAGCGCACCTCGCCGTCGCGCAGATGGACGCGGATACCGCAGCGGCAGGCGCACATATAGCAGGTGGTGGTCTTGACCTCGGCCCGGCCTTGGTCCGAATCGCAAGAAATCACGGGGTCTCGCATGCATTCGCTCCCTGGGATCGGCCTGTTTTGTCCCAACGGGCAAGCAAACGAACCCAGGCTTCCCCACGTTATCGTGGGCAAGCATGCTCTCCTGTCCGTGTTCCCTGTCCGCTGGCCTTTTGGCCTTATTCGTCGGGACCACAGTAATTAAGAACGACCTAATAAAGCAAACATTAGTTCAGGGATGCCCGATTCAACCGCAGCAAGGCCAGCGGCCCCAAGGCCGCCACCGCCGCCAGGACGGCGAAGGACCAGCCCCAGGCGGCGGCGCTGCCCGGCCCGCCGGTCAGGTCCAAAATCCAACCAAACGCCAAAGGCCCCAGAAAGCCGGCAACGAAGCCGATCAGCGAATGGACCGCGATGGAGGCGCCGCGCCGCGCCGGCTCGGCCGCCAGCACCGCCCCGGTGGTCAAGGCCGCCGAATCCAGTTGGACAAGCGCGTTGTAGACCAGCATCAGCGCCACCGCCGCCCAGCCCCAGCCGACACTTTGCCCGACCAACAGCGCACAAGCGGCCGACGCCAGGGCAAAGACGGAACAGGCCTTGGCGCGGTCGAAACGCAGCGCCAGCGCGGCGCCGCCGATGCTGGCCGCCATGGCCACCACCGAGGACAGCGCCGCCACCACCGACGGCGCCATCACCACCTGACCGGCGGTGGCGAAGGCCATGAAGGCCACCATCCACGCCCGCAGGCCGAACAATTCCCACATATGGGCGAAATAGCCCAACACATAGGCCATGACCCGGCGATTGGTCAGCACCGGGCGCAGGTCCAGCAGCTTGCCCGGCTTGGCCGGCGGCGGCGCCACCGGCCGCAGCAACAACGCCAGGACGGCGGCAAGCAACGCCCCGCCCCCCAAAAGCGCGAAGCAACCGCGCCAGCCCAGCCAAGCGGCAAGGATGCCGGCAGCCAGAAACGAGATGCCGGTGCCCAGCGAAAAACTGGCGGTGTACCAGCTCATCCATTTCGGTTGCTGGGGGCCGTCGGTGCGATCCACCAGGGCCTTCAGCCCCGGCATGTAGGTGCCGGCCAAGCCGATCCCGGCCAGGGCCCGGAACACCAACGCCGTCCAAAAGCCTTGGGCGAACAGGGCGAACAGCACCGACGCCACGGCGGCGACCACCGCCCCGGCCACATAGACCCGCCGCGCGTCAACCCGGTCGGTCAAGGCGCTGAGGAACGGCACCGCCACCGCATAGCCGGCGAAGGTGATGCCGCCCAACCAACCCGCCTGCGAAGAGCTTAGATCGAAAGTAATAATAAAATCTGGCAGCAGCCCGGGAAAAGCAAAGACCGGCCCCATGGTCAAGACTTCGGCAAGACAGAGGATACAGACAGAACAGATGCCCGTTTTAAGATATTTGAATGTTAGGATATTCTTGATATCTATGCACATTAGAGTGAACCATTAAACGCAAATGTTTATCGCATTATCATTGTAGGGGATGGCAGGAAAATGCGCATGGGAATCGCGCTTCGGTTCGGCTTGGCTTTGGTGGGCGTCTCATTGGCGTCGGCGTTGGTGATCGGCTTCGCCGTCAACAGCTATTTCACCACAATGATCGCGCAAGCGGAAAAGGTCGAGTTGCAAGGCCATTTCGACCAGCTGAACCAAGCGGTGGCGGCCAAGTCCGACCAAGCCGTGGCCATGGCGTCGCTGGTCGCCGCCCTGCCCGGAATCCCCGAAATGGTGGAAACCGGCGAACGCGACCGCCTGTCCGCCCAGATGGTGCCGGTGTTCAAGGCCCTGGCCCAGCCTTACGCCATCGAACAGTTCCAGTTCCACCTGCCGCCCGCCACGTCGTTCCTGCGGGTGCACCAACCGGCCAAGTTCGGCGACGACTTGTCGAAGATCCGCGACACGGTGGTGCGGACCAACAACACCAAACAGCCCACCCGAGGCCTGGAAATCGGCCGCGCCGGCCTGGGCGTGCGTGGTGTGGTGCCGGTGATGGCGCAGACCCGCCATATCGGCTCGGTGGAATTCGGCCTGTCCTTCGGCAAGCCGTTCTTCGACGACTTCAAGGGCACCCACAAGGTGGAATCCGGTCTGCTGGTTCCCGACGAAAAGGGATTCAAGCTGTTCGCCGCCAGCTTTGCCGAGCCCCACCTGAATGCCGACGACTTCAAGACCGCGTTGTCCGGCACCCCGGTCATCCGCACCATCACCCAAAACGGCAAGCGTCTGGCGGTGATGGGGCACGCCATCGCCGACTTCTCGGGCAAGCCTTTCGGCGTGATCGAGATCGTCATGGACGGTCAGGCCTATGCCGACCAACTGTCGGAAGTCCACCGCACCATCTTCTGGCTGGTGACCGCCACCTTGGCGGTGACCGTGGTGATCAGCGCCTTGTTGGCCCGCGGCATCACCGGTCCGATCCTGGACATGACCCGAGCCATGGACCGCATCAGCCAGCACGACTTCAATATCGAGATGAAGGGCGCCCGCCGTCAGGACGAGATCGGCCGCATGGCCCGCGCCTTGCTGGTGGTCCGCGACGAAGCCAAGAAGCTGGCCGTCATGGAAGCCGAACAAAAGCGCCTGGTCGCCGAAATGCAGGAAAGCCAGAACGCCCTGCACCAGGGCATGCGCCTGCAATTGGCCGGGGTGGTGGAAGCCGCCATCCAAAGCAACGAAGCCGGGGTGGTGCTGTCCAAGATGATGGGCGACGTGCGCAAGGCCGCCCAGGAAAGCCAGGCCATCGCCGCCGCCATCGAGGAAATGGTGGCGTCCGTCAACACCATCGCCCAGAACTCGGAAGTGGCCGCCACCGAAGCCGGCGACGCCGAAACCGCTGCCCGCGACGGCGTCACCGACGCCGCCACGGCGCGCGCTGCCACCGAAACCCTGACCGGCGCGGTGGACGATGTCGGCTTGAAGATCCAGAACCTGGCCAACGCGTCCCAGCAGATCGGCGCCATGGTCGACCAGATCGAGGCCATCGCCAGCCAGACCAACCTGCTGGCGCTGAACGCCACCATCGAGGCGGCCCGCGCCGGCGAGGCCGGCAAGGGCTTTGCCGTGGTCGCCGCCGAGGTCAAGGGACTGGCCAACCAGACCGGCCGCGCCACCGAGGACATCCGCAACCGCATCGCCACCCTGACCCAGGAAATGGCCGCGGCGCTGAAATCCATGCATGAAAGCAGCTCCGCCGCCGCCCAGGGCCAGCAAGCGGTCGATCAGGTCACCGGCCGTCTGGGCGCCATCGCCGAACGGGTGGACGGCGTCACCGGCCACATGCGCGACATCGCCGGCATCCTGACCCAGCAGACGGCCGCCGCCTCGGAAATTTCCGGCGGGTCGCTGCGCATCGCCGAATTGTCCAACCGCAACTTGGATGAAATTTCCGACGTGCTGGAAGCCATGGAAGCCGCCGCCGCCGTGCTGGACAAACGGGTCGAGGATTTCTCGAAAGACACCTCGGCGGAAAGCATCATCCAGATCGCCAAGAACGACCATGTCCGCTTCAAGCGTTCGGTGGTGGACCGGTTGCTGGAACGATCCGACCTGACCGCCGATCGTCTGGCCAGCCACCATTCCTGCCGCCTGGGCAAGTGGTACGACAATGTCGAGGACCCGGCGATCAAGCAGCACCCGGCCTTCGCCCGTCTGGCCGACCCGCATCGACGCGTCCACGACCACGGCAAGCGGGCGCTGGAACTGCATGCCCAGGGCGACCAGGACGGCGCCAACACCGAGGTCGCACTGATGAACCAGGCCTCGCACGAGGTTTTGGAACTGTTGAACGAGCTGGGGCGCTCTTTGGCCTCGGCTTGATATGGATCATGGGAAAGGGGGGTGGGATCGGCCAGGCTGACCCCAGCCCCCCGCTTTCCAGGAGCCTGAAATGCGCCGCCTGATCCTTGCCGCCACCGTTTCGTTGATGGCCCTGCCCGCCTGGGCCGCCGAACTGACCATGTTCAAGGACCCCAATTGCGGCTGTTGCCAGGGTTGGGCCGACTACATGAAGGATGCCGGCTGGCAAACCAAGGTGGTCGCCACCGAGGACATCGACAAGATCAAACGCCAGTTCGGCGTCCCCGCCCGCATGGAATCGTGCCACACCGCCATCATCGACGGCTATGTGGTGGAAGGCCACGTGCCGCTGGCGGCAGTGGAAAAGCTGCTGAAGGACCGCCCCAAGGCCACTGGCCTGGCCGCCCCGGGCATGCCCCAGGGCTCGCCCGGCATGTCGGGGGAAAAGGAACCCTTCGTGGTCTACCTGTTCGGCCCCGACGGCGCCCAGCCGTTCATGCGGTTTTAGTTTTACCCGGTATTGCGCATGCCCGTCGCCAGGGCGTTGATCGAGCGCAACAACGGAATCTGCCAACGCTGACGTTCGGCCGGGTCGTCTTCCGGGGCCTCGCGGCAGCGGCGAAGCGCGATGATCTGGATGTGGTTCAAGGGGTCCAGATAGGGATTGCGTCGAGCCAGCGACTTGGCCAGTTGCGGGTTGTCGCCCAAAAGGTCGTCACGGTCGAACACCGCCAGCATCTGGGCTTGGCTGGTTTCGTATTCGGCGGTGATACGGCCGAAGATGGTTTCCGCCAAGCCCGTATCGCCGCACAAATCGGCATATTCGCGGGCGATGGACAGTTCCGATTTCGACAGCGACATGGCGCTGTTGGACAACAGCGCCCGGAAGAACGGCCATTCGGCCACCATTTCGCGCAGTTGCTGCAGCTTGGCCGGATCGTCGCCGCGCCATGCCGCCAGGGCCGAACCGAAACCGAACCAGGCGGGAATGGTCTGGCGCGACTGCGCCCAGGCGAACACCCAGGGGATGGCGCGCACCGAATATTTCGAGCGGTCGCCCTTGGACCGGTGCGACGGCCGTGACCCGATGTTCAACAGGCCGATCTCGCCCACCGGCGTGCCTTCGTAGAAATAGTCGATGAAGCCCGGGGTGTTGTCGGTCAGGTCGCGATAGGCGGCCTCGCCCGCCTTGGCCAGTTCGTCCATCACCGCCATGAAGTCCGGGCGGTCGGGCTCGCACACCACCGACAGGCAGCGGCTGCCCTTCATCAGGCCCGACACCCCCATGGTCAATTCATAGGTGGCGGTGTCGGCATTGGAATACTTGGCCGACAGCACCTCACCCTGTTCGGTGAACTTGATGTCGCCGGCCAGGGTGCCGGGCGGCTGGGCCAGGATGGCGTCGTGGGTGGGACCACCGCCGCGCCCCACCGAGCCGCCGCGGCCATGGAACACCCGGCAGGCGATACCGCGGCTTTCGGCGGTGCGGCTGATCAGGCGCTGGGCCTGGTAAAGCCCCCAGCTGGACGCCAGGATGCCGCCGTCCTTGCACGAATCCGAATAGCCCAGCATCACTTCCTGGACGTTGCCCGATTCCTTCAACAGCGCCCGATAGGCCGGCACGTCCAGCAGACGGACCAGGGTGGGCTCGATGGCGGCCAAGTCCTCGATGGTTTCGAACAAAGGCGCCACCCGGATGTCGCAATGCCACGACCCGTCCTGGTGACGGCCGCACAGACCGGCGAAGCTGGCCAGGAACAGCACTTCCAGCACGTGGCTGGCCTGATGGGTCATGGAAATCACATAGGCGCCGAAGGCCTGGGGGCTGATCTCGCGCCGCATCTCGGCCATGGTGCGCATCACCCGCAGGATCTCGCGGGTGTCGTCGGACAGATCCTGGGCATACAGCAACGGCGTGCCGGGATGGGACAGCAGGTCGGCCAAAACACCGATGCGCGCACTTTCGTTCAACTCGTTGTAATCGGGCAGGTTGGACGCCTTGGCGAACAATTCGGCCACCGCCTTGGTGTGACGGGTGGATTCCTGGCGGATGTCCAATTCGGCCAGAAAGAAGCCGAAGCTTTTGACCAGGACGATCAAATCCTGCAATTCCGCTTCGGCGATATTGGCGTCGCCATGGCTGATCAGCGAATCGCGGATCGCCTGCAAATCGGCCATGAAATCATTTTCGGAAGCATAGCCGGCGCCACGCCCCGGATCGGGCAAGCCGTCCAGCAGCGCGTCCAAGCGGGCGATTTGCCCCCCCAGGCGGTAATCCATCAGATGCAGTTTGCGGCGATAAGGTTCGTAGGCGTATTTCTCTGGCTTGGCCCCGAACGCCTCGGCCAGGATGGCGGCGTCTTCCTCCATCCGCGCCTCGAAGGCGGCGGAGGGCCGCACCAGGGACGCCGAATGGGTCAGTTGCAGGTGCAATTCGTCCAGACGACGGCGGTAATGCCACAACACCTCGCGCGATTGCATGCGCACCGCCATCTTGGTGACGTCCGAGGTGACGAAGGGATTGCCGTCGCGGTCGCCGCCGATCCACGAGCCAAAGCGGATGAAGGCCGGCACCCGGAACGCCTTGGCGCCGCCTTCCTCGCCATAGACGTTATCAAGGGCGCGTTCCAGGTTGCGATAGACCCTGGGCACGGTGTCGAACAGGGTCTCGCGGAAATAGAACAGGCCGTTCTTGATCTCGTCTTCCACCACCGGCTTTTGGATGCGCACCTCGTCGGTTTTCCACAGCACCTGGATTTGGTTCAGGATCTGGCGGGTGACGTCGGCGCGTTGGTGCTCGGCCAGATTGGGGTCGTTCAGGCGCCTAGCCTGCACATAAAGCCGGCGCTGGGCCTCAAGGACGGCGCGGCGCTTGGCCTCGGTGGGGTGGGCGGTGAACACCGGCTGGAAGCGAAGGGCATCCAGCAGCACCTGCAATTGCTGGACGCTCATGCCCTGGGCTTTCAGTTCCCGCAAAGTGTCGTCGAACGAGCCGTACCACAGCCGTTCCCCCGACAGCACATGGCGGCGGCGCTGCTGGTTGGCGAAGTCTTCCTCGGCGATGTTGGCCAACAGGAAATAGGTGGCGAAGGCGCGCACCACATGGGACAGGGTGTGGGCATCCAGCCGCCCGATCAACCGCATCAACGCCTTGCGCTTGGCCGGGTCCTCGGCCTGACGCAGTTGGATGAAGCCCTTGCGCAGGGCCTCGACGGTTTCCAGCACCTGCGGGCGTTCCTGTTCCGCCAAGACGGTGCCCAGCAAATTGCCGAACAGCTTGACCCGAGACCGCAGATTCTTGTCGTCGACGCGCTGCATAGAGCCTCCCATGGTATGACCATGTACTCTAGCCGCCGATTTCACGACCGCCAAATAAGAAAACCCCAGTCGGCTTGCGCCAACTGGGGTTTTATTGGTCGGAGTGAGAGGATTCGAACCTCCGGCCCCTGCCTCCCGAAGACAGTGCTCTACCAGGCTGAGCTACACTCCGGTCGCCTGCGAGGCCGTTCTTATAGCGCTTCGGCCCCCGCCCTGCAAACGGATTTTTGCCCGAAAAAACAGGTTTTTCAGCCCAACAGATGGGGAACGCCGTCCAACGCCAAAAGCGCCCCCAAAACGAAGAAGGCCAAAGCGGCGACGATGTGGACAACCCGCAGCGGCAACACCTGGGTGGCGGCTTGTCCGACCAGCACGGCGGGGACGTTGGCGATCATCATGCCGAACGTGGTCCCCAGGGTGACCAGCCACCATTCGGGGTAACGCGCCGCCAGGGCAATGGTGGCGATTTGCGTCTTGTCGCCCATTTCCAGCAGGAAAAAGGCGATGATGGTGGTCAGCAGCACGCCGAAACGCGGGGCTTTGTCGGCTTCGTCGTCGTCCACCTTGTCGGGGATCAGAACCCAGATGCCCATGGCGACGAAACCGGCGGCCAGCACCCAGCGCATGGTGTCGGGGCCGATCAGGGCGGCGATCCACGACCCGATGACGGCGGCCCCGGCATGGTTGGCGACGGTGGCGATGAAGATGCCGGCGATGATGGGCAACGGCTTGCGGAACTTGGCGGCCAGCAACAGGGCCAGCAATTGGGTCTTGTCGCCGATTTCAGCGATGGCGACGATACCGGTCGAGACGAGAAAGGATTCCACGGGATCTGTTCCAAGCCGGGCAGACGCGTCAGGACACGAGCCCCCGCCCGGCCGGACGGAACCCGTATCCCAAGGTCTTGCCAAGCCGAACCGGCCGGACGCGCCACGATCCCGCAGGATCAAGTCTGTTGACGCGCCCCCTTCTGCAGCGAAGGCGGCTACTCCCCAAAGGAGACGGGGAAAGTAGCAGCGCACCGCAGCAGAAGCAAGCCCGGCGCCATCTTCGCTAGGCTGCGCGGCTCATGACCTCGATACGGTCCGGCAACAAGGCGACATACCCAACCTTCGCCGCCATCAGCGACAGCAGCAATCGGCGCGGCGCCATCGGGTCGCCGATGACCGTGGCCTCGACATCCTTGACCAGGGTCAGATCGTCACCGCCTTCACGCCAATCGGACAAAAAGAAATCGGGCTGGGGCACCAACACGGCGTGACAGGCCAAATGGCGGCGCGACAACCGTGCCTTTTCCCAACTCAGACGCAACAGCACCCGACCATCCGCCGGCAGTGTCCCGAAGAAATTAATCCCGATGACTGCACCATCATTGATGGTCGCCGCGTTGAAAGCGCTTCCATCCAGGACCACGCCGCCCCCGACCTGACCGATCACCATGCGCAGAACGTCAGGACCGGCAACGGATGCCAAAACGCGCGGTTCAGTCCCGGAAGCAGCCGGGACGTTGGCGCCCCGCAATTGGGTGAAATAGCGGGTCAAGGTGTTGGCATCCTGCTGCATCCCCGCTTGGGTCAGGATGTCGATGGCTTCGGCCATCCTCGTCTGCCAATCGGGCAGAGTATCCAGAAGATACGGGTGCTCTAAAACGTCTTCCTGATAAACCGTTTCCTCAATCCCGCGGATGATCTTAAGCGGCTCAAAACGCGATGAAATCCCGGTCTCGGCCATGAAACGGGCATAAGCCGGCAGATGACGGATACCGGTCAGGGTCATCACAGCGTTGACATTCAGCCGCCAATTGGGTCGCTCGCCACGCACCAAGCCCTGAATTGTCCGCAAATTGGCCTCGACGACCTGCCACGAGCCACCAACACGGATGCTTTCATAGCCTTCACCGACAGAATCGATGCTGACGTTGAATGTTATCCGCTCCTTGTCCATCAACCAGCCTATGTGTTTATGCAGCAAAGTCGCGTTGGTGGTGATCATCAGCCGGACATGCGCCATGTCTTGGTCGGCGGCGAAATCTCGCATGAACTCCAAACCCGTGGGCAGGGCGAACGGCTCTCCCCCCAGGCATTCAACCACCACGGCATCGGCCAGCTGATCACGCATGGCCTCATAGGCCTTGGGCGCCAGTTTTGTCTTCATCTGGTTACGAAAGGGCACCTGGTTGCAGGTTCGACACGTGATGTTGCAGCCCCAGCCAAAAAACAATTTGTATTTGACGGGACGGGCGCGGGCATATTCCCGTTTCTCGGCGTAATCCTGCTTGGCCAGGGCCAAGTTATGGCGTTGGGATTCGGTTATGGCATCAAGCGCGTATTCATCGAACACCGACAGCTCAGAAACCCTGAGGGAATCCTGGAACCGGGGGCATCCAGCACATCCATGCGCATCCGGTCTTGCTTCCGATTGAAGACGCCGCACCAACCTGGCCTCGGGCGCATTCCATAATTCCGCGATGTGTCGCAAGTCCTGAGAAGCGTCCAGCAACGTCGCGCCATCGCCGTGATAGTCACAGCAACAGGTCACACGGTTGTCTGGGGGAGATAAGACCATCTCCATCCAAGGCTGCGAACAAACCATGGCGCCTCTCCGAAGTCGATCCGGCAGGCTAAACCCTATGGGTAAAAAAATCCGAAACCGAGACGAAAAAACCCCGCCGGCTTGCGCCGGCGGGGTCGTTCGGACAATTCGTCCTGACGGCTCGGATTAGACCGAGTAGTACAGGGAGAATTCCACCGGATGCGGGGTGTGTTCGAACTTGTAGACTTCTTCGTACTTGAGCTCGATGTAAGCTTCGATGAAGTCCTTCGAGAACACGTCGCCCTTGCACAGGAAGTCGTGGTCGGCGCGCAGGCATTCCAGAGCTTCGCGCAAGGAACCGCAAACGGTCGGGACCTGCTTGAGTTCTTCCGGGGGAAGGTCATACAGGTTCTTGTCCATGGCTTCGCCGGGATGGATCTTGTTGGCGATACCGTCCAGGCCGGCCATCAGCATGGCGGCGAAAGCCAGGTACGGATTGGCCGACGGATCCGGGAAGCGGATTTCGACGCGCTTGGCCTTCGGGCTGGTGGCGTAGGGGATACGGCAGGAAGCCGAACGGTTGCGGGCCGAATAGGCCAGCAGCACCGGGGCTTCGAAGCCGGGGATCAGACGCTTGTACGAGTTGGTCGACGGATTGGTGAAACCGTTCAGAGCCTTGGCGTGCTTGATGATGCCGCCGATGTAGTACAGCGCGGTGTCCGACAGGTCGGCATAGCCCGAACCGGCGAACAGCGGCTTGCCGTCCTTCCAGATGGACTGGTGCACGTGCATGCCCGAGCCGTTGTCGCCATAGATCGGCTTCGGCATGAAGGTCGCGGTCTTGCCATAGGAAGCGGCGACGTTGTGCACGACGTACTTGTAGATCTGCATCCAGTCGGCGGCCTGCACCATGGTGCCGAACTTGCAGCCCAGTTCGTGCTGCGAGGACGCCACTTCGTGGTGATGCTTTTCGATCGGCAGGCCCATTTCGCCCATGATGGTCAGCATTTCGGCGCGCATGTCGACCGAGCCGTCCACCGGCGGAACCGGGAAGTAGCCGCCCTTGACGCCCGGACGGTGGCCCAGGTTGCCTTCCGAGTAGTCCTTGGCCGAGGCTTCGGCGCCGTCTTCCGACGACAGTTCGTAGTAACCGACGTTCATGCCGGTCTTGAACTTGACGTCGTCGAACACGAAGAATTCGGCTTCCGGGCCGAAGAAGGCGGTGTCGCCGGTGCCCGATTCGGACACGTAGCGCTCGGCGCGCTTGGCGATGGCGCGGGGATCGCGGTCATACAGCTGGCCGGTGGCCGGCTCGACGATATCGCAGAAGATGATCATCTGGGCCTGGGCCGCGAAGGGGTCCATGACGGCGGTCGAGCAGTCGGGCATCAGGATCATGTCGGACTGGTCGATAGACTTCCAGCCGGCGATGGACGAGCCGTCGAACATCAGACCTTCGGTCAGCATGTCCTCGTCAACGGTGCTGACGTGCTGGGCAGTGTGCTGCCACTTGCCGCGCGGATCGGTAAAGCGGAAATCGACGTACTTGACGTCGTTTTCCTTGATCATCTCGAGGACCTTCTTGACGTTATCGGCCATGGTCACAATTCCTGTTTGATGTGGAAACTGAGTTACGAATGCTGACGCTTCCCAAGACCGGGATCAGATAGCGTCGTTGCCCTTTTCGCCGGTGCGGATGCGGATGGCTTCCTCGACCGGGGAAATGAAAATCTTGCCGTCGCCGATGCGGCCGGTGTGGGCTGCCTGCTGGATGGCCTCGACGGCACGTTCGACCAGGCCATCGTCGATGACCAACTCGATCTTCACCTTGGGCAGGAAGTCCACCACGTACTCGGCGCCGCGGTACAATTCAGTATGCCCCTTCTGGCGGCCGAAACCCTTGGCTTCGGTCACGGTCAGACCCTGAAGCCCCACTTCGTGCAGAGCTTCCTTAACCTCATCCAGCTTGAAGGGCTTGATGATCGCTTCGATCTTTTTCATGAAACCGCGTCTCTCGAAAAGCGTGGAACCAGCGGCAAAGCGCGGGTCATCATTTAGCACGCATCATGCCATTTCCGCCATCAGGAAAAATGCGGGATTTGTCGGAAAACCGCCATCCAATCTGCTGTTTTTTCGGGCACTTAAGCCCAGATAATAGGCAGGTCGGCCGCACCTGCGGGATGGGCTCGCCGCCCGCCCCCCGCCGATGCTAGGATGCCCACCCCCAACCGCCCGAAAGCAGCCTCATGCCCGCCGCCAATTCCGTCTTCGCCGCCTGTGGCACCACCATCTTCGAAACCATGTCGCGACTGGCCCAAACCCATGGCGCCATCAACCTGGGCCAGGGCTTCCCCGAAGGGCTGGAACCCCAGGCGGTGATCGCCCAGGCGGCGGCGGCGGTTCAGGCCGGGCCGCATCAGTATCCGTCGATGATGGGGATCGCGGCTCTGCGTCAGGCGGTGGCCGCCCATGAGTGCCGATTCTGGAACACCGGCGTGGACGAGACCGAGGTGATGGTGACCTCGGGCGCCACCGAGGCGCTGGCGGCCTGTCTGTTCGCCCTGATCGAGCCGGGCGACGAGGTGGTGGTGCTGGAACCGCTTTATGATTCCTATCTGCCGATCATCCGCCGGGCCGGCGGCGTGCCGCGCATCGTGCGCCTGGAAGCCCCCGAATGGTCGCTGCCGCGCCAGCAACTGGCCGACGCCTTCGGCCCCAAGACCAAGCTGATGGTGCTGAACAGCCCCGCCAATCCCTGCGGCAAGGTGTTCGACGCCGACGAACTGGCCTTCATCGCCGATCTGCTGATCCGTCACGACTGCTTCGCCATCTGCGACGAAGTCTATGAACATCTGACCTATGACGGCCGGAGCCACATCCCACTGATGAGCCTGCCCGGCATGCGCGACCGCTGCGCCAAGGTGGGGTCGGCCGGCAAGATCTTCTCGCTGACCGGCTGGAAGGTGGGCTGGGTGGTGGCGGCGCCGGCACTTTTGGCCCCCATCGCCAAGGCCCACCAGTTCCTGACCTTCACCACCGCCCCCAGCCTGCAGGCTGCGGTGGCCTGGGGCTTGGAGAACTGCACCGACTACATGGCCGAGCTGCCGGTCATCCTGTCGGCGCGGCGCGACCGTCTGGCCCAGGGGCTGCGAGAGATCGGCTTCACCACCTTGGACTGCGGTGGATCCTATTTCCTGTCCACCGACTTCCGGTCCTTGGGCTTTTCCGGCAGCGATCGGGAGTTTTGTACCCACATCACCGAAAAGGCCGGGGTCGCCGCCATTCCGGTCAGCGCCTTCTTCGAGGCCGACGCCCCCGCCACCTACGCCCGCTTCTGCTTCGCCAAGACCGATGCCGCCATCGATGAAGCCCTGATCAGGCTGCGCCGCCATTTTGTCGGGTGAGCCATTCCACCATCACATCGGCGCAGGGGCGCCAATAACGGCTGTCGGCCATCAGGCCGTGCGGGGCGCCGGCGATGACCTGCAGCTCGGCGTCCCAATGCCTGGCGGTTTCCTGAAACGCCGACACCGGCAGGAACAAATCCTTGTCGCCGCCCAGAACCAGGACCGGCACTCGCTGGGCCGGCGGCCACGGCTTGGGCGGCATCAGCAGTTCCGCCGCCACCCGTGACGATTCCTTTTGCAGATGATCCATCATCCACGCCACATGGGCGGGATCGGTGTGGTCGGAAAACAACGCCCGGTGCATGACCTGGGGCGACACCGCCCCCGGCCCCAGGCTTTGCAGCAGCCCCAACTGGAACAGCACGTCCGAGGCGTGGGCCATCATGTGCAGAGACGATGAGCCCAATCCCGAAGGCGGGGTCGAGGCCAACAGCACCATGCCCGCCGCCGCGTGGCCGGCGGCCACCACGTGCTGGGCCACCAATCCCCCCATGGAATGGCCGACCAGAACCGGCGGCGCGTCCAACTGCTCCACCGCCCAGGCCACGTCGGCCACGTAATCGGCCAGCGACGCCCATTCCACCGTGCCGTCCGAACCGCCATGGCCCCGCAGGGACAGCGCGTGGCAATCCCAACCGACCCCAGCGAAGAACGGCATGAAGGTCTTGGTCCAGATCCAGGCGGCGCTGTAGGAACCATGGACGAACAGCAAAGGCGGCCGCTTGGCGCCCCCCTTGCCCGGCATATGCAACACTTCCAACGTCACCGGTCGAACCCCAAGAATTTTTCCCCATCATGCCCAGCCGCCGATCCCCCCGCCATCCTTTTCGGCGCCGTCGGCTTCCCAAGACAGGGGGTGAAAGCGGCACGGCGAAGAAAACCCATTTTCGCCCCTTGACGGCGCCCCCCGGCATTGGGTACACATGCGGCCTTCCCGGTGGCGGGTGTAGCTCAGTTGGTTAGAGCGCCAGGTTGTGGTCCTGGATGTCGTCGGTTCGAATCCGATCACTCGCCCCATCCCCCCTTCTTACATTTTGGCCAACCAATCCGGCAGCGACGCCATGCTGTCCAGCCGCACATATCGCGGGTGGTCCACCGGCGGCTCGGCCGCTTCGTGGGCCCAGACCGGCCCGGCATAGGGGATGTGCGCCGCCCAGCCCCCGGCCGCCAGCACCGGCAGGATGTCGGACCGCACCGAATTGCCCACCATGACGCAGGCGCCCTCGCCCACACCATGCTGGGCGAACAGCCGCCGATACAGGGCGTCGTCCTTTTCGCTGACCACTTCCACCGCGTCGAACAGATCGGCCAGCCCGGATCGCGCCAGCTTGGCTTCCTGATCCAGCAGGTCGCCCTTGGTGATGACCATGATCTTGTGCCCGGCATCCTTGACCGCCCGCACCGCCTCGGCGACACCGTCCAGCAGGTGCACCGGATGGGCCAGCATGTGCTTGGCCCGTTCGATCAATTCAGCGATCACCGCAGTGGGAACCTGACCGTCCGACACGTCAATGGCGGTCTCGATCATCGACAGGGCGAACCCCTTGATGCCATAGCCGAACAGCGACAGGTTGGCGACTTCCGTCCGGTACAGCCGTTCAGCCAGATGGCCGGGCGGACAATAGGGTTCCAGCAATTGCTTGAAACGGTCCTGGGTCGCCCAGAACAGGGGCTCGTTGTGCCACAGCGTGTCGTCGCCGTCGAAGGCCACCAGACTCATGACAGCGCATCCCGCAAGCGATGCAAGGCGGTCTCGCCGCCGGGCAGACCGAAACGCAGCCAGTCGGGGCGCTGGACGAAAGCGCGGACCAGGATGCCGGCACGGCCCAGACGATCATAGATCGCCGCCGCGTCGGGATGTTCCACCAGCCGGAACAGGTCGGTGCCGCCAACCCCATGCAATCCCGCCGCGGTCAGCACCGCGTCCAGACGCTGGGCGGCATTGGCCAGATGGGCGCGGGTGGCGTCGGCCCACACCCGGTCGGCCAGGGCGGCGCACCCCACCGCCAAGGCCGGCCCCGAAACCGGCCACGGCCCCAACTGCGCCGCCATTCGCGCCACCACGTCGGGTTGGGCCAGACAAAATCCCAAACGCAGCCCGGCCAGCCCATAGAACTTACCGAACGAGCGCAGCACCACCAGGCCGGGGCGCAGGCTGCCGGCCACCGAGCGGCCGGGCGAGACCTCGGAAAAGGCTTCGTCCACCACCACCAGGGGAAAACGCTCGCACAGGGCCAAAATGTCCGCCGGGTCCAGCAGACGGCCGTCGGGATTGTTGGGGTTGACCACCACCAGCACATCGGCCCCGGCCGCGTCGGCGGCGATGCCCACCTCGCTGACCGCATGGCCGGCCGCTTTCCAGGCAACCGCATGTTCGCCATAGGTGGGCGACACCACCGCCACCCGGCGCGGACCAAAGCAGCGGGCCAAGGCGGTGATCAGGCAGGACGATCCCGGCCCGGCGAAGACGTTTTCCATGCCACAGCCATAAGCGGCGGCGGCGGCACGGCGCAATCCGTCCTGTTCCGCCGCCCCCGGCAGACGGTGCCAGGCGTCGGCGGACAGATGCCCCACCGCATAAGGCCAAGGGTTGATGCCGGTGGACAGGTCCAGCCAGCCCTGGGCCGGCTTGCCCCAGCGGGCCTCGGCGGCGGCCAGGTCGCCGCCATGCAGCGGCAAAGCGGTCATCGCCATTTGTCCAGAACCGCCTGGGCGTCCATTTCCACCAGCGGCACCCGCGCCGCGGGGCCGGCCCCGTCCACGAAGATGGGCAACAGCACTTCGACCACGTCGTCGGCGTCGCTGCCCGCCTGGACCACGCCACGGGCCTGCCATTGCGGATGGTTTGGCGCCTCGGCCGGTTCCAATACCGGTTCGAAACAGCAATCCACCGGGCACAGATGCGCCGCCCATTGGTCGCGGTCCTTGGTCAGGAACAGGGCTTCCAGTTCCGCGATCAAATCATTTTGCGGTATGGGCTCGCCCTGCCGATGGATCCAGTCTTCGCGTCCCACCGCGTTGCAGAAGGCGCGCCAGAACTTGTCCTCGATGGCGCCCAGGGCGACGAAGCGGCAATCGCGGGTGCGATACAGACGGTAAAAGGCGGCACCGCCATTGATGATGTCATGCTCGCGCCGCAAGGACTCGCCGCGATGGGCCGAAGTCAAGATGCCGCCCATCCACGACAAAGCCGCTTCCGACAGGCTGACGTCCAGGCGGGCGCCCTGGCCGGTGCGTTCACGCCGCAGCAAGGCGGCCAGCACCGCCTGGACCGCCAGCATGGCCCCGGCATGGTCGGCCAAGGGCGGGAAGGTCATCACCGGCCGCGCCTCGATGCCGCTGGCCGCCAGACCGCCGGTCAATGCCACATAGGTCAGGTCGTGACCGGCCACCGGGGCGTGGGGACCGGTCTGGCCGTACCCCGACACCGAGCAATGGATCAGGCGCGGGTTCAGGCGGTTCAGTTCGCCGTCACCAAAGCCCAGACGATCCAGCACACCGGGGCGATAGGCTTCCACCAACACGTCCGCCTTGGCCAGCAGCGCCGCCAGCGCCGCCTTGCCCTCGGGGCTTTTCAGATCCAGCCGGACCACGCTTTTGTTGCGGTTGGCCAGTTTGTAGAAATAGGTGGTGCCGTCGGCGTCGGCCTGTCCCATGGTCCGCATGGGATCGCCCACCGGCGGCTCGACCTTGACCACCTCGGCGCCCATGTCGGACAGCCACTGGGTGGCGAAGGGACCAGGGATGTACTGGCTGAGATCAAGGACACGGATACCGGCAAGGCATTGGGCAAGCATGAAAGACCTCCGTCTGGAGGCTCCAGGGAAGCAGGCCGGCCAGGGGCGGTCAAGTCTGTCAGATGCTCCAGCCCGGTTTGCGCTTTTCCAGGAAAGCGGCGATGCCCTCGGCACATTCGTCGCCAACCCGCTGTTCAGAAAAGCGGTGGGCGATCAGCCGCATCAGATCGGGGCCGTGTTCGGCTTCGGACACCAGCCGGATGGCTTCCTTCGCCCCGGCCTGCGCCTTGGGCGCCCCCTTCAGGCAATTTTCCACCATGCGGTCGCGGGCTTCCGCCAGCTTGTCGGCGGCGACCACGGCGTGGACCAGCCCCAGGCGAAACGCCTCGCGGGCGTCGAAACGTTCCCCTGACAGCCAATAACGCCGGCTGGCCCGCGCCCCCATGGCCGCCACCACTTGCGGGCCGATGATGGTGGGTTCCAGCCCCAGCCGCACCTCGGTCAAAGCAAAACTGGCTTCTTCCGAAGCCAGCACGATATCCGCCGCCGCCAACAAACCGACGCCGCCCCCCAGGGCGGCGCCGGACACACAGGCGACGACCGGCTTGGGGCAGCGGTCGACGGCCTCCATCAGCACCGCCACCATCATGGCGTCGCGCTGGTTGTCTTCACGAGAGGCGGCGATGGAACGGCGCACCCATCCCACATCCAAACCGGCACAGAAAGTCTTGCCCTGGGCTTCCAGAACCACCACGCGAACGGCTTCGGCCACGCTCAGTTTCTGGAAAGCCTGGGTCAGGTTGACCACCAACGCCTCGTCCAAGGCGTTGTGCACTTCGGGGCGCGTCAGCGTCAGGGTCGCCACCGCGCCCTCGACCTTCACCAACAGACCGTTTTCCATGGACAAGCTCCCCCTTGCCAGCGTTCACCCAGATCCCGCCGACAGAATGCGCCCGCCTGGGAAAAAAGTCACTCGACCAGATCGCGATAGGCATGCCAGCTGGCATGACCGATCAGCGGCAGCGTCACCAACAAGCCGACGAAGAACAGCGCCATGCCGAACAAGGTGAAAAAGCTGATCAGCCCGCCCCACAGCGCCATGGCCCGCCAATTCTTCCGCACCGCTTCCACGCTGGTCAGCATGGCGGTCATGGCGTCGCAATCCTTGCGGTCCAGCAGCATGGGGACGGCGATGGCGGTCATGGCGAAGACGCCGGCGGCCAAGGCGCCCCCGCTGATCATGCCCACCAGCAGGAAGGACAGGCTTTGCGGGGACAACAGCATGGTGTCGATCAGATGATCCAGGGACGGCGGCGCCGATCCGAAGAACAGCATGAATTCCAGCATGGCCAGACGCACCCAGGCCAGAAAGGCGATCAGCAGAAAGGCGCCAACCAGGGCGATCTGGGTGGGGTTGCGGCGGATGGCGGTGAAGGCGTCGCCGAAACTGGCGTTGATGCCGTCAGCCTGACGGCGGCTGGTTTCATAAAGCCCGACGGCGGCCACCGGGCCGACCAGGGCGAAGCCGAAGGCCAAAGGCAGGATCAGATAGCCCATGTCGATGGCGTCCAGGCCATAGAACAGGCCCAGGCCGATGGCGGTGAACAGGCCGCCATAGAAATAGCTGATGCCGGGATTGGCGCACATGTCCTGCCAGCCGGCGGACAGCCAATCCCAGGGATGGTTCAAAGTGATTTCACGAACGTGCGCCGCGTTTTCGGCGCCGGAATGGGTGACGGTTCGCATGTCCTGTCCTCCCGCGGTGAAACAACACCTCAGGGCATGCACATGGGAACCGCCAAAGCGGAGTTAAAGGGGCATCAATGCCCGCAACTGCATCCGCCCCCGCACGAGCCGTCGTCTTCGGCCTCGACATCCGAGCCGTCGTCGTCCTCGCGGAAGATGGCGCCGGGATAGATCCGCGCCGAGCGTTCGTCGAATTGGGCCTGGATATAATTGCGGCCTTCGTCGTCCACCAGCATCTCCATGCCCAGGCGGCCTTGCTCGATGGCGGTGATCACCTCGGTCTCGCTGGTGTCGAAGGCCTTGGCCACCGCACCGACCAGGGCGTTGATCTCGTCATACATTTCGCGGTTTTCCATTGCCACCTCCTGGGGACTGCGCAGGGGCTTATAGCCAAAGCCGCCCCGCGCTGTCACGCCCCAAGCAAAAAATGGCGACAATCCTCGTCGGAAACGACGGGGACGAACCCCGCCCCCAGGAACAGCCGCTCGCTGGCCCGGTTGCCGGGCAGCACCGCCGCCAGCACCACCGCGCCGGGATTTTCGCCGCGCAGGCGGCCGACCCCCGCCCCCAGGACAAGACGCCCCAGCCCCTGTCCCTGAGCCGCGGGCGCGATCCCGATGCTGACCTCCCACACGCCTTTGTCAGGGCGGTGGTTGAAACGAACCATGCCCACTCGGGCACCGTCTTGCCAAGCCACCAGGAACAGGCAGCCGGCGTCGTCCAGCACGCGCCCCAGCCATCGGCAATGGTCGTCCCAGGCGATGGCGTCGTGGTTGCGCGATTGCGCGCGGGTCAGCGGGTCGTTGCGCCACGCGAACAGGTCCGCGGCATCCGCCATCGCCGCCGGCTTCAGGACAAGGGTCATGCCCGGATGTTGACCAAAGAACCGCGCGACAAGGACGCCGAGGATACGGCGGATGCGGCGGAAGACGAATAGCCCGACGACGCACCGGAAGCCCCCAGGCCGGTCAGCGACCGCACCAGGGTCGAGGTGATGCCGTCGTCGTAGCTGAGCCCCCGCACCGAGGTGGACAGGGCGTCATAGCGGATGGACACCTGCTGGATGGCGCGCTCGACGGCGGATCTCGCCGCCTCGGTGGAAGATTGGTCGATGACGCTTAAGCCGCTAAGCCCCAGGCTGGCGCTGTCCAGCGGCTGGCTGGTCACCGTGGTGACGCCGCCCAGGTTGGTGGTCTGGATACGCACGGCCGAAACCGGCTGCGACACCAGGTTGACGCCCGCGACCGTGGCCTGGGCCACGGTCTTGTCGATCCCCCCCAGCGCCAGGGTGATGTCGGTCTGCAAGGACGTGCGGCTGGCGTCGGAGCGTTCGCTGGGAACGCCCAGCCCGTCGGCGATGCCGATTTTGTCACGGATGACATAAAGCTGGTTCAGGATGTCGTTGGCGGCCAAACTGGCCGCCTGGGTCGCCAGACGCCCTTCGCCCAGGGAATAAGTCCGGGCGGACGCGGCGGACGCGACCGAGGAATCGGCGACGATCTGGCCGAAACGACGGAAAGCCGCGCCAGTGACCTGCGTCAGCGCGTACAGGTCGTCTTGCCGACCGATTGTTTTGCTTACCGCTTCCATGACCGTGCGCTTTCCGTCACGATGGCCGCCAAACCCGCAGCCCTGTGCCATTCTGCGCCATTATCCTAGCACATTGCCCCCGCCGGGACAACGCAAGCGAAAATGATAACGACTTGGAAAGCAACCGGTGCTATATTTCCCCTTGGACTATAGTGACCCGCACGCCGGACGAAGACCGGCGGGACCCGTCCGGAACCGGACCAGTCGATAGAACGTCGACCCAAGGCAGGTGATCATGGCGACCGACATTTCCGCGCTGTTGCAAACGCAGCACAGCCTGTACCAGTACAGTTCCGACAACGCCATGTTGCGCATCAAACTGGCGCAGGCGGAACGTTGGAAAAAAGAAAGCGCCGCCATCCAGGACAAGTACGACGGCTCGGTCCAGGCTGAATACGAAGCCCGCCTGCAAGCCGCCGCCGACGCCAAGGCGGAAATCGCCGCCCCCTATCAAAACGTCCAGACCGCGCTGGACAAGATCGACGACATCCGCAACAAGTTGCTGGAAATGCGCACCGCCGCCTCCACCGGCTCGGCCGAGGCGTTCGACTATGCCTATTCGACGCTGACCTCCATGGTGGGCTCGTCGTGGCTGGATGCCGATTCGCTGATGTCCAACAACCGCACCCTGGCGGGGACGTGGCCGGACAAGACCCAGTTGCTCAATGCCGGCAACTACCAAATCCAGATGAGCCATTATTTCCTGGGCAACGACTACGCCATCGAGTTGAACGACGGCAGCGGCACCACCCGCCCGGACCCGTCCACCAGCAAGCTGAGCGGCGGGTCGCTGTCGGGGGTTGATTTCGCCAGCCTGACCAACGTCACCGTCACCGGCGACCAGATCACCTTCGACGCCAATGGCACCACCTATACCGGCACCTTGAAGACCGGCGGCGGCGGCGTGCTGAATGCCTGGGGATACAACAACCTGGCGTCCTCGACCGACCAGGACAATGCCATGGCCGCCATCGACGCCGCCCTGGAACGGGTGCGCATGGCGGAAACCCAATGGGGCATCGCAGAGGCGCAATTGTCCGGCGCCTACAAGACCCTGGGCCTGAAGCAGGACCAGGCCAAGGACGAGTTCGAGACCAAGTCCAACGAAATCCTGGACGCCAAGAACGCCGAACTGCGTGCGGCCAAGACCCGCTATGAACTGTCGGTGAACACCCTTAGCCTGACCAACGGACAGGCGTCCAACTTCATCCAGCAGATGTTCATGTCCTCGCCCTTCGCCGAGCAGAAAAGTCTGTTCGAAATCATCAGCGGCTGAGGGACTGGCCAGGAATTCTTAACCATTAACCACGCATTCTAAGGACCGGATAGAACATCCGAATCCAGCTGCGAGGTTAGCCTTGACCATTCTCAATACCTTTCGCCACGACATCGGCGACCACCTGGACGGCAAATCCGTTTTGGTCACCGGCGGCACCGGCTCGTTCGGCCGTGAATTCATCCGCACCGTGCTGGCGCATTACAAGGTCGGGCGCCTGATCGTCTTTTCGCGCGACGAACAAAAGCATTTCGAGATGCAGCGCGAATTCCCCGAGGACAAGTACCCGGCCATTCGCTATTTCCTGGGTGACGTGCGCGACCTCGACCGCCTGAACCGGGCCTTCAAGGGGGTCGACGTGGTCATTCACGCCGCCGCGCAAAAGCATGTGCCGCTGGCCGAATACAACCCCACCGAATGCTTGCACACCAATGTCTGGGGCGCCGAGAACGTGGTCCGCGCCGCCATCGACAACAACGTGTCGGCGGTGGTGGCGCTGTCCACCGACAAGGCCGTCAACCCGGTCAACCTGTACGGCGCCAGCAAATTGGCCGCCGAAAAGGTCTTCGTCGCCGCCAACAACATCGCCGGTCGGGCCCATACCCGCTTTTGCGTGGTCCGTTACGGCAACGTGGTGGGGTCCAAGGGATCGGTGGTGCCGTTCTACCAGCAATTGGTGGCCCAGGGCGCCGACCATCTGCCCATCACCGACGACCGCATGACCCGGTTCTGGATCACCCTGCAACAAGGCGTCGACTTCGTGCTGTCGTCTTTGGCCATGATGAAGGGCGGCGAGATCTTCATTCCGAAGATTCCCTCGATGCGCATCACCGAACTGGCCAAGGCCATGGCGCCGCATCTGCCGCAAAAGGTCATCGGCATCCGCCCGGGCGAGAAGCTGCACGAAGTGATGGTGGCGGAAGAAGAATCGCGGACCACTCACGAACTGGACGACCGCTATTTGATTTATCCGGCGCTGTCGTTTTGGACCAAGTCCGACCTGCCGGCCAACGCCAAACCGGTGCCCGAGGAATTCCGTTATTCCAGCGACAACAACGACTGGTGGCTCAGCGACGCCGAGTTGCTGAGCATGATCAGCCGCTCGCTGCTGTAAGGAGAGCCGGCGATGATCGCCGTGCTGGGCCTGGGCAGCATCGGCCTGCGTCATGCCGTGAACGCCCTGGCCCAAGGGCGAAAGGTCATCGGCTTCGACCCCGGCCCGGAACGCCGCGCCCTGTTGGCGGAAAAGGGCGGCATGGTCACCGCCGACCGCCTGGACGCCATCGCCCAAGCGACAGCGGTGGTGGTGGCGTCGCCTTCGGAACACCACCTGGACGATTTGCGGGCCTGCCTGGATGCCGGCCGCCACGTGCTGGTGGAAAAACCCCTGGCCCACCGTGCCGATGGCCTGGCCGCGCTGATGGCCCGGGCCGAACAGGCCGGGCTGGTGGTGGCGGTGGCGATGATGCTGCGCCTGCACCCCGCCGTGCGCCGTGCCGCTGAAATCCTGAACGCGGGTCACCTGGGAAAGCCTTTGTGGGGCCGTTTCCTGGCGGCGCTGTATCTGCCCGAATGGCGGCCGGGCCAGGACTGGACCCAAGGTTACGCCAACGATCCCAAGACCGGCGGCGCCCTGTTCGACTATGTCCACGAAATCGATCTGGCCTGCCATCTGCTGGGCCCGGCGACGGCTTTGTCCTGCGTCGCCACCCATACCGGCAGCATTGGCCTGACCGCCGAGGACATGGCCGACGTCATCTTGGACCATGATGGCCCCCGTTCGTCCATCCACGTGGACTACGTCACCCGCCCGCGCCATCGATATGCTGAGATCGCCGGCACCTTGGGGGCTCTGCGCATCGACCTGGATGGCCGCCGCCTGCTGTGGCGCGACACCCAAGGCCAAGTGGTCGAAGACACCACCTATCCCGGTTCCTACGCCGACGACTATGTGGCCGAGATGGCCGCCTTCGTGGCCGCCATCGACGGCGACATCCCCCCGCCCTGTTCCGGCGTCCAGGCTTTGCACGTTCTTGAGACCCTGATTTCCGCCCGCACCCTTGCCGGATTGCCGTCATGAAGACCATCGCCATCATCCAGGCCCGCTTGTCCTCGACCCGCCTGCCCGGCAAGGTGCTGTTGCCCCTGGGCGGCATCCCGGCCTTGGCCTGGACGACCCGCGCGGCCCAAGCCATACCCGGTGTGGACAAGGCGGTGATCGCCACCTCGGACCAACCCGACGACGACGCCGTCGCCGCCTGGGCGGAAAGTGTGGGCATCACCTGCCATCGCGGCCCGCTGGACGACGTTCTGGCCCGCTTCGCCCTGGCGGCACGGGCCGAAGACGCCCATATCGTCATGCGGCTGACCGGCGATTGCCCCCTGCTGGACCCGCAAGTGTGCGGACAGGTTCTGGCCCTGTTGAAGCGTCAGGGGCTGGATTACGCCAGCAACGTCAGCCCGCAGACCTGGCCCGACGGCCTGGACTGCGAAGTGTTCACCCGTGCCACCCTGGACGCGGCCAATGCCGAAGCGCCCCCCGGCCCGGAACGCGAACACGTCACCCCGTTCATCCGCGAACGCCGCGACCGTTTCAAGGTGGGCGGCATTCCCTGCCCGCTGCCCGGCCTGGACGCCGAACGCTGGACCCTGGACGAACAACGCGACCTTGATTTCCTGGGCCAAGTGGTGGCCAAGCTGCCCGATCCGACGCGGCCGCCGTCCTATCTCGAGGTTCTGGCGGTGCTGGACGCCGAGCCCGGCCTGCGCGCCATCAATGCCCAGATCCCCCGCAACGAGGGGGGGGCAAAATCGTGGCGTGAAGCGCCGCTGCCCACCTTTTTGGGCACCGAACGGACCAAATCGTGGTTGAAGCGGGCGGAAAAGGTCATCCCGCTGGCCAGCCAGACCTTTTCCAAAAGCCGCATCCAATACCCGGAAGGCGCACCGCTGTTCCTGACCCACGGCCAGGGCGGGCGGGTATGGGACGTGGACGGCAACCGCTATGTGGACATGGTGTGCGGATTGCTGCCAGTGGTGTTGGGGTATCAGGACGCCGACGTGGACCAGGCCATCCGCGACCAGCTGGGGCGCGGCATTTCCTTCAGCCTGCCCACATCCTTGGAAACCGAACTGGCGGAACGGCTGACCCGGCTGATCCCCTGCGCCGAAAGCGTGCGCTACGGCAAGAACGGCACCGACGCCACCAGCGCCGCCATCCGTCTGGCCCGCGCCTTCACCGGCCGCGACCATATCGCCACCTGCGGCTATCACGGCTGGCAGGATTGGTATATCGGCGCCACCACCCGCCACAAGGGCATCCCCCAGGCGGTGCGCGAACTGACCCACACCGTGCCCTATAACGACCTGGAAGCGGTGGACCGACTGTTTTCAGCCCACAAGGACCAATTCGCCGCCCTGATCATGGAACCCATGAACGCCACCGATCCCAAGCCCGGCTATCTGCAGGACTTGAAGGATCTGGTGCATTCCCATGGCGCGCTTTTGGTTTTCGACGAAGTCATCACCGGCTTCCGCTATGCCGTCGGCGGCGCGCAGTCGCTGTTCGGGGTGACGCCCGATCTGGCGTCGTTCGGCAAGGCCATGGGCAACGGCATGCCCATTTCCGCCATCGTCGGCCGCGCCGACGTGATGCGGGAAATGGAGGACGTGTTCATATCCGGCACCTTCGGCGGCGAAGCTTTGTCCCTGGCCGCCGCCATCGCCACCATCGACAAGATGGAACGCGAACCGGTGATCGAGAAACTATGGTCGCTGGGCACCCGTCTGGCCGACGGCGTGGCGCAACTGACCCAAAAGCACGGGCTTTCCGACATCATCACCCTGGTGGGACGGGCGCCTTGGAAGATCATCTCGGTGGTGGACCACCCCACCGCCCGCAAGGAAGCCATCAAGACCCTGTTCGCCCACCACATGCTGCGGTCAGGCGTGCTGTTCCTGGCCAGCCACAATGTGTGTTACGCCCATGACGACGACGACGTGAACGTGGTGCTGACCGCCTGGGACAAGGCTTTGAGCACGGTCGCCGCCGAACTGGCCACCGGCCAACTGGAAGCCCGCCTGCCCTGCCCGGCGGTGGAGCCGGTGTTCAAGGTCCGCTGACCCGTCATCGGGCGATCGTCACCACGACATTGCACATCTTTTGCGAAAACAAAACCACTGCGATATAATGCAATGGTTGCCGCAGTCTTATGGCAGATCGCGGAGAGGAAAGCGCATGGCCGATGACGACCGAAACGCCGAAGCAGCTTTGATCCACACACCAGACCAAAACGGAATTGGCATCCAAGGCAAAGACAGGAAACGTGTCGAGCAAATCTACACGACCTATCTGGATGCGGTATACGCCACGGATTATTTCAGCGAAGTGCATCGCGCCACCATGACCTACGGCAGGTTTTTCGACTTCGCCATTGGCCTGGGTGCGGCGATTAGCGGCGGATCCGGCCTGGGTATCCTTGCCCACCCCAGTTTCGCCTGGCTTTGCGCGGTGATCACCACACTCTCGATCATCCTCACCGTTGCCAAATCGTCCTATGACTGGCCCGGAAAAATGAAGATGGCCGCCGAGATGACAGAAAAATACGGCACATTGTCCGGCAAGTATCAAATGCTGATTGAGGACATCAATTACGTCGAACAATACAGCGAGAAATTTGAAAAAATCTTCCAGAAACTACGGGAAGAACAAGCCTTGATTTCGACCATTCCCTCCCCCGTCCTCGGGGAAGAAAAACAACGGGAAATCCAGGCCGCGATCAAGAAACGTATCCCCTACAAGGATTGGTGGAGACCGCAATGATCGACCATAAGATAGAGCCCCCCAAACCCGACCCGCCACCCCCGACCAAAAAGGGGCCGAAGCCGCCCGACCCATGGTTTGAAGGATAAGCGAACCAAGCCGAGGGTCAGTTTTCCAGCCAGCGTTTGTGCAGCCACAGCCACTGGCCGGGGCGTTCGCGCACCCACTGGCCCAATTGGTCGTTGATGGCGGTCATCAGCACCAAGGTGTCGTCATGGGTGTCGCCGGACAACTGAACGTCCATGGGCTTCATGATGGTGATGCGGAAATGGGCGCCCTTCAGCCGCTCGACCCGGGCCGGAACCACCGGGCATTTGAAGCGGGCGGCGAAACGCCCGACGGCGGGCGCCGTCATGGCGTCGCGGCCCAGGAACGGCACCTTGATGCCGTCATTCATCTTCTGGTCCACCAGCATGCCCAGATGGCCGCCAGCCTTCAGCACGCCCATGATCTCGCGCGCCCCTTCCGGCCCCTTGGCGATCTGCCCACCCGGCGCCGTATGGGCCCGATACCGGCGATAGATCTTTTCCACGAAGGGATTGTTGGCCTCGCGGTAGACCAAGGTGATGGGGATGCCTTCCATCACCGCCGTGGTCGCCGCCATTTCCCAATTGCCCAGATGACCGGCGACGAACAGTCCCGGCAGGCCGTCGTCGCGCAACAGATGCAGGTTTTCGCGCCCCACCAGTTCGACCCGGTTCTTCATCAGCCAGTCGATATGAGGAAACTCGGCGGCGGTGCGCCCCAGGTTGTCCCAGACTTCCACGACGATGGCGTCGATCTCGGCCTTGGATTTGTCGGGGAAGGTGCGCCGCAAGTTGCGCCGCGCCATGTCCGACACCTTCAGCCACGGCCCGATGGAACGGGCCAGCCATCCCCCCAGACCCGAGGCCCAGTCCACCGGCAAAAGTGCGAACAGGCCGATGACCGCATAAGCGGCCAAAGCTTCCACACGATAGCGAAGGTCACGCCCGATCAACGCCATGCCAATCCCGCCAGCAATTCATCCACCGCCGCGTCGTCGTCCCAGGCCAGGGTGACGGTCAGCACCCGCACCTGCGCACGCAGTTCGGCCGGCACCCTAACCGCATCCTTGGCCGTGGTCCAGACCTCCAGACCCTGATCCAAGATCTCGGCGATCTCGGATTTGCCATAGGCGTGGTGGTCGGGAAAGGACTTTTGCGTCACCACCTGGGCGCCGCATTGGCGCAGGGTGTCGAAAAACTTGGCCGGCCGACCGATACCGGCGAAGGCCGCCACCTTGGCGCCTTGCAATTGGGTGGCTTCCACCCCCGGCACCAGCCGGGCCTGCAGGACCCGCTTGCCCTTCAGGTGCCGACGCACCCCCACGATGTCGCCCCCCATCAGCACCACCGCCTGGGCACGGGCCAGACCATCGGCCACCGGTTCACGGCAGGGGCCGGCGGGGATAACCCGGCCATTGCCGAATCCATAGGCGCCATCCACCACCACCAGCCCCAGATCGTGGCGTAACGACCCATTCTGGAAACCGTCATCCATCACCAGCACGTCGGCCCCCATCTCGGCAGCGGCGACAGCCCCGTCAGGGCGATGCCGCGCCACCCAGGTCGGGCCTTGAGCGGCCAGCAGCAGAGCCTCGTCACCGACCCGGCCAGCGTTATGGCGGATGGGGTCGACCAAACGCGGCCCGGCTTCGGTGCCGCCATATCCCCGGGTCAGGAAATGCGGATTGCGACCCATTTCCGCCAGCTTGGCCCCCAGGGACAGGCAGACCGGGGTCTTGCCGGCACCGCCGGCGACGATGTTGCCAACGCAGATCACCGGCATGGCGGCGCGAAAGCCCTCGCCTCCCAGGCGCTTTTTCCGCCCGCCCCAGGCGTAAAGCCCCGCCAGCGGCGACAACAGGCGGGGAACCAAACCATCGTGGCGCCAGAAATCAGGGGCTTGCATCAAGCGCCTCCAGCCACGGAGACAAGGTCCGCATCACCGCATCCAGGGCGTCGGCCTCGGAATCGCTCCAGATCTGGGCCGCGCCACGTTGCCAGGCCAAAGCGTGGGGATCGGACAGCAGCCCGCCGACCGCGCCGGCCAGTTCCACTTCGTCCGCCACCTGGATTGCGGCCCCCGCCGCCAGCATGGACGGCACCATGTCGGGGAAGTTGCTCATGCGCGGGCCGAACAGCACCGCCGCCCCCAGCCGCGCCGGCTCGAACGGGTTCTGGCCGCCTTCCGCCCCCAGGCTTTTGCCCATGAAGACAATCGGGCACAGGCGGAAGAACAAGCCCAGTTCACCCATGGTGTCAGCCACGTAAAGCCCGCCCAGCGGGTCGTCCCCGGCCGAGCGCAAACGGCAATCGGGCAGGTCGTTTTGGATTTCGGCGCCACGATGGGGATGACGGGGGACGATGACCGTCAGCAGATCGGGGAAACGCCCCAACAGGGCCTGGTGGACACGGGCCACCAAGGCTTCCTCGCCCGCATGGGTACTGGCGGCCAGCCACAGCGGGCGGGAACCGATGATCCGGCGCAGACGTTCCAGTTCGTCGATGTCGCAGGGCAAGGGCGGCACCGCCTGTTTCAGGTTGCCGACCGAGCGGCAGTCACGCCCCCCCAACTGGCGCAGGCGGTCGGCGTCACCCGGCGTCTGTCCCAGGCACAGATCGAAACGCCCCAACATGGTGGCGATGAAGCCCGGCGCCTTTTTCCAGCCGTCCAGGGAACGCGGCGACACCCGGCCCTGGATCAGGATCAGCGGCACCTTGCGGCGGCTGATCTCGGCCAGGATGTTGGGCCAGAAATCGGATTCCGCCCACAGCACCAGATCGGGACGCCAATGATCCAGGAAACGCCGCACCCAGGCCGGACGGTCCACGGGGACGAACTGGTGGATGGCCCCCGGCGGCAGCCGTTCGGCCATCATCTGCGCCGAGGTCACGGTGCCGCTGGTCAGCAGCACCTTCAGCCCACGGGCCAGCAGTCTTTCAATCAGCGGCAGCAGCGACAGGCATTCGCCGACACTGGCGCCGTGCAGCCAGACCAGGGCGCCGTCGGGCCGCGCCGCGCCGGCGATGCCCATGCGTTCGGGGAAACGGGCGGGGTCTTCCTTGCCCCTGGCCATGCGCCGGTTCAAATAGACCGAGATCAGCGGCCCCAGCACATGCGAGGCGGCACGGTACAAGCCGTGGATCATGCCGGCGGGACCGGCGGTTCGCCCACCATGCGGTCGGCTTGGTCGCACAGATCGTTCATCACCGTTTCCAGGTGCAGCCGCCAGCCTTCCAAATCCTCGTCCGAGGCGTCACGGGGAATGGTGATGGGTTCACCCCAGATGAACACCCCCTTGCCAAAGGGTTTGGGGACCAGGAAACGATCCCAGGAATTCAGCAGACGACGCGGCGAGGCCGAATAGGTGGCGGGAATGATCGGGCAACCCGACAGCTTGGCCAGGGCGACGATTCCATCGGTGGCGCGCATGCGCGGCCCCTTTGGCCCATCCGGGGTGATGCCGACGCAACCGCCCGATTTCAGCATCTTCAGCAGTGCCCGCAAGGCCCCGGCCCCGCCCCGCGTGGTGGAACCGGCGATGGTGCTGATACCGAAATGGGCCGAGGTCCGGGCGATCAACAGCCCGTCACGATGATGGCTGATCAGCATGTGGATGGGCATGCCGCGCCGCCAGCACTTCATCATCATGATCAACCGGCCATGCCAGAAGGCCAGGATGAACGGCTTACCCTGGTCCCAAAACGGTTCCGGCACATGGGCGTTGACCACCTGCCAGCGCCCGGAACCCCAAACAAGCCGGATGTACAGCGACGCCAGCCAGCACAAAAAGCCGCGAATGGCTTCGTTCTTCCCGAGTTGCTTGGCCAGGCTCACCCGCCGCCTCCGCCGCTACAGATTCCGCCCGGCGGCGGCTTCCTCGTGGAACTGCATGGCGTAAAGCCGGGCATACTGGCCGCCCAGCGCCAACAATGCGTTGTGGTCGCCCGATTCCACCACCCGGCCGCGATCCAGCACATGGATGATGTCGGCGCCGACCACGGTGGACAGGCGGTGGGCGATGACGATGGTGGTGCGCCCCTTCATCAGATGTTCCAAGGCCACCTGCACCTGACGTTCGGATTCGGTGTCGAGCGCGCTGGTGGCTTCGTCCAGCAGCAGGATGGGGGCGTTCTTCAACATGGCGCGGGCGATGGCCAGACGCTGGCGCTGACCGCCCGACAGGTTCAGGCCGCGCTCGCCCACCATGGTGTCGTAGCCGTCGGGCAAGGACAGGATGAAGTCGTGGGCGGCGGCGGCCTTGGCGGCAGCCTCGATTTCTTCGTCGGTGGCGCCGAAGCGGCCATAGGCGATGTTGGCGCGGATGGTGTCGTCGAACAGCACGATTTCCTGGCTGACCAGGGAAATGCGCGACCGCAAGGAGTCCAAGGTGACGTCGCGGATGTCGGTGCCGTCGATGCTGACATGGCCGTCGGTGACGTCGTAGAAACGCGGCAGCAGGTTCAGCACCGTGCTTTTGCCCGCCCCCGAGGCGCCAACCAAGGCCACCGTCTTGCCGCCGGGGATGTTCATGTCCACCCCGTCCAGCGCCGCCTTGGCGCCGTCATAGGTGAAGAACACCCCTTCGAAGCGCACGTTGCCTTCGCGCAGCACCAGGTCCTGGGCGCCGGGGCGGTCCTTGATGGTGCTGTCGGTGTCCAGCACGGCGAAGCAGCGCGAGGCGGCGGCCAGACCTTCCTGCAGGTTGGTGTTCAGGTTGGCCAGGTTCTTCAGCGGCCGATAGGCCAGCATCAAGGCGGTGATGAAGGACAAAAAGGCGCCCGGCGTGGTCGGCCCCTCGATCACCCGCGAACCGCCATAGACGATGACCACGGTGATGGCGAAACCGCCCAGGAACTCCATCACCGGACTCGAGGCCGAGCGCACCCGCGCCGCCTTGAAGGTCAGATCACGAAGCGTGCCCACCAGACCGCCGACCTTGCGGTTCTCGTAATCTTCCATGCCATAGGCCTTGACCACCCGGATGCCCTGGATCGCCTGTTCCAGATAGATGGTCAGTTGGGCCTGCTGTTCCTGGGTGTTGGCGCTGACCTTGCGCATGCGCTTGCCCAATCGCGCGATGGGCAGCACGGCGATGGGAAAGAACAGAAAGCTGAAGGTCGCCAGCTGCCAGTCCTTGTAGAACATGGCGGCGATCAGGAACAACGCTTCGGCGGAATCCTTGCACAATCCGGTCAGCGCGTTGGACACGGCGAAGCGCATGGCGGCGACGTCGTTGGTCAACCGCGACAGCAAGCGCCCGGTCTGCATTTCGTGGAAGAACTGGACGTCCAGTTTCATCAGATGCCGGAACAAGCGGTTCTGCATGTCGGCGATGACCTGCAGGCCCACTTTTGACAACAGCACCGCTTCGCCGTAGCCGGCGAAGGACTTGGCGATGAAGGTCGCCAGGACCGCCAAAGCCAGCGGCCACAGCAGGTCGGCCTGCTTGTTGACGAAGATGTAGTTGATGACCGGGTCCATCAACAGGGCGTAGCCAGCGGTGGCGCCGGCTGAAACCGCCATGCAGGCCGCCGCCAGCAAGACCTTGCCCAAATAGGGACGCATGCCTTCCTTGATCAGACGGCGCATCAGCGAACGGGACGACAGGTCCAGTGAAATCTTGTGTTTGCTCAATTGGTTGCCCATGTGCGGCGGTATGGCGCCGGGACATTAGCACGCCGCCCCCAGGCGGGGAACCCCGTTCAGTCCTGATGGTCCAGCGGCGGGATGAAGGGCGACAGCCGTTCCACCGGGGTGACGTACAGGCTGCCGCGCCCGGGCGAGCCGATCTTCAGCTGCACGTAGCAGAACTCCATGACCTCGGCCAGACGGCGGTCGGGGACGACGATGAAGAATTCCTCGTTCTCGATGAACTGGACGACACGGGCCCGGGTGCGCGAATGATCGGCCACCGCCGAGCGCGAACCGGTGAAGAAGAAATCCCAAACCCCCATCTCGCGCGCCAGCTTGGACAAGAACGGCCGGGTGGCGCCGCCCGAGACGACGCAGCGGATCAGCCATTGGGCGGGATCAGCGCTCACCGGTCAGCTTCTCCAGGATTTCTTGGGGGATATGGGTGGCGGCGCGCTCCACCGGGGTGACATACATGAAGCCCATGCCCGGCGTGTCCAGCTTGCCGGCCAGGAACATACGCTCGAACACGTAATTCAACTGTTCGCGCGACACGGCGATGGAAATCACTTCCTTTTCGGCGTTCACCGCCACCGCCAGCAGCCCCAGCTTCTCGCGCAGGCCGGTGCCGCGGGCGAAGTGGATGGTGGCCCCTTCGGCGCCGGCCTCGATGGCGGCCTTGACCACGGCGTCGGCACGGCCGCGCTGAACAATGCAGGTGATCAGATGAACGTCGGTCAGTACGGGAATGGTCAGGGTCATAAGCCCGCCTCCTGCGGGTCGAAGGAACGGCTGCGCCAGGACAACAGCTTCAGGCGCACCCGGATGAACAGGCCCAGGCCCAAAACGGTCAGGATGGGCCCCAGCGACGCCAGGGCCAGCATGCCGAAACCATCCACCGCGCCGACGGCGCCGCCGAAGCCCAAGCCCATGGCCAGGACCAGGGGAACGGTCACCGGCCCGGTGGTGACCCCGGCGCTGTCCCAGCCCACGTTGACGAAGGTTTCGCTGGACACCCAGGTCAAAGCCAAGGCGATGGAATAGCCGGGCAGCAGGAACCACCACAGCGGCAGGTCCAGAACCAGCTTGACCACCCCGGCCCCCAGACCGCAGGCCACCCCGGCCGACACCGCCCAGATCAGCATGCGCTTGCCGAAAGCGCCGTTGGACAGGGTTTCCACCGTCGCCCCCATGGCGTTCAAGGCCGGCTCGGCGATGGTGGCGCCGAACCCCAAGGCCCAGGCGAACAGCACCGCCACCACCACGCCGACGGCGTAATCGTACATGGGGCTTTCATGCAGGCCGGGCAGGCGGGCGAAGGCACCGGGCACCACCGAACCGGTCTGCCCGCCCAGGGACGACAGCCCATAGGTCAGGCCGATGTTGAACAGGGCCATGCCCAGAACCGCCAGCACGATGCCGAAGACCAGCACCGGACGGTCGGCGATGGCGGCGCGGGCGAAACGGGCGACCAGGGCCAGAAAAGCCACCAGCGGCAAGATGGCGCGCAGCGCCCCGATGATCTCGGCCGCGGGCGTCGCCGACATCCAACCGGTTTCGGCGGCTTCGCCCCCCAGGGCCATGGCCTGTTCGGGGGTCAGCACCTGCGCCATCAGCAGCCCCAGGCCCAGCACCATGATCACCGGCAACAGGGACGCCAGGGTGACGATGCCAAAGCCGACCAGCGAGCTTTCGCCCTTGCCGGCGGAACCGGCGACGCCGATCCCCAAGGCCAGCACCAGGGGCACCGTCACCGGCCCGGTGGTGACGCCGCCGCAATCCCAGGCCAGTCCCACCAAGGGGGCCAGCAGCGGATCGTCGACCATCAGCCAGGTCAGGCCCAAGGCGGCCAGGGTGCACAGGCTGGCGGGGGTCTTCAGGCTCCAGCAGCGCAGGAACATCAGCATGCCGACCACCGCCGCCAAGCCGACACCGGCGGCCACCGCCAGCACCAGCCAATGGGACCAGCCGTTCAGCAGGGCGTAAAGGTAGGGGGCGCGTTCGGGCCGGACCAGGGAACCGGCGGCGCGAAGCGCGCCGATGGCCGGCTCGGCGAAGGTGACCCCCATGCCCAATGTCAGCGCCACCAGCAAGACCGAACGCAATCCATGATGACGCGGCAGGTAATGGCCGATAGTCTCGCCGAACGGCATCAGCCCCAGGCGCAGGCCTTCCATGAACAGCATCAGGCCGAAAAGGGTGGCGACCAGACCGCCCAGCACCACCCAGGGCTGGTTGATGTGCTGGTGCAGGACCAGCATCTGGAACACCGCCAAATACAGGGCCAAGGGGGCGATGGCGCGGAATTGCTCGCCCGCCTTGCCGCCCACGTAAGGGGCCAGGATGGTGGCCATCTGCGGCGGGCTAAGCCGCACCCGGCGCCAACGCGGGGCGTTCTGTTCCTCGCGGCGCTGCGCCGCCAGACGCGTCAGCTTGCTATAGCTGAGCGGCTTCTTGCGGACGCGGGTTTCGCGTCGGTAATCACTGTATCTGATGCGTACTTCGTCGGCCACGCCGGGTCCCCCGATCCACCCGGCGATACTTTGCCTGTTGAAAGGACGGCGGGCAAGGCTGGGCTTAGCGGCAAACCGCCCCCAAATCCAAGGTGAAGTCGCAGGGCAGGCGGGGCCGTGCCTGCCAGGAATGCCGTTCCACTTCCTGGGTGCACCCGGCATCCTCGATCAATGCCACCTGGGCTTTTTTATCGCACACCAGCACCGAGCTGACCAATCCATCGCGCTGGGCGGTGATGGTGTAATCGCGGAAATCATCCAGCATGGACGGATTGAGCCGGGTTGCCCGCTCGATCAAACCCTCGCCGGTCAACTCGGCCGGCACCGTGCTGGACCGCACGGTGAAATGGACCGCACGCGCCACCAGCGTGGTTCGCGCCGCCAATTCGTTCATGCGGGCCGCTTCGTCGGCGCAGGCCGGCGCGGCCAGGAACAGCATCAGGACAAGCAAGCGCCACATCGTCACTGCCTCCACATGGCCAGGCGGCCGGGCTGATCCAGATAAAGCCCGGTATCCAGGTTGGCGGCGGGAACCACCGCCAGTTCCTGTTCGGCCCCGGCCGGCGTCGAAGCCGCCATGGCCCGGCCGATGCGGTTCCACATCCACACAATGTTTTCCACCGCGCGATCACACACCTTGTCGAAATGCATGCGACCGGCCGGCGTATCCAGGTTTTCCACATATTGCGGATCGACCGTGACCGGATAGGCTTGGCCCTTGCCCGCCAGCAGATGGCGGGCGAAAACCGGCAGGTTGCCGACCAGGGAAATGGCCCGATGAAACCCCGAATGCCAGGATTGCAGGTCGGCGTCCCGCGGTGCCGCCGGATAGGCGTGGGCCAGCATGGAGGTCCACAATTGGCTGATCGCCGGATGCAGCTTGCCGTCGACGGTGTTCTGGTCGTAAAGGGCGCTGAAATACTCGGCCTCGGAAATGTCGCCCAGGCGACGGCTTTTCCAGATGTGCACGTCCTGATTCATTTCGCAGGTCCGATGCGCGACCTCGTTGCCCTGATAGGGGCCGACCTTGCGCATGACCACCGGGTGGATGGTCAAATCGGTGGCCACATGCGAGGCATAACCGAACAGCCAGGACAGGGCATAAGGACGGTGCGGCGCGGCGCGATTGTCACGCAGCCAACGCACCGCGTGGCGAATGGGCTCGGCGGTATTTTCGTAATGCATGCGGTCCGCCCACACGCCCTGTTTCAGGCCAAGGGCCGCCACCGCCAGATAGGGGTAATCCGGCCCCACCGCACCCAGAATGCAGGTGCTGGGCAAGGTGCCGACGGCCAGCAGGTCGTCGCCGTCAAGACCTTCCACCTGTTCCAACCGCAGATGGGCGCGGTCGGCCAGGGTCACATGAGTATAACCGCCCGCCATAGGCCCCTCCCTTGCTTTGCGCCCAGCATAGCAAGGGAGGCACGGTTTGCAATCATTGATTGCTTAATTTAAGCCAGTCACCATCTTTCGGCTGTGCGCAAAAATTCTTCTTCCTCGGGGGTGTTTTCCCGCTCCAAGGCTTCGTTGCGCTGCGGGAAGCGGTCGAAGCGCTGGATCACCTGCAGGTGACGGCGGGCATAATCCAGGCCGTCCGGGTCGTCGCCGGCGGCTTCGAACAGGCGCACGCAATGCTTTTGGTCCGGCAACGATTCCGAATGCATGAACGGCAGATACAGGAAGCGGCGGCGGATGGGGGAAAGCCCTTGGTCGTGGCCGCGCAGGATGGCGGCCTCGGACAGGGCCAGGGCCTTGGAATCGAAGGCGAAGGCCTGGTACTTGCCACGAAAGATGTTGCGCGGGAACTGGTCCAGCACGATGACCAGGGCCAGGGCGTCGTCACGATCTTCCAGCCAATGGTCCAGCTGGCCTTGCGCCGCCAGGGCCAGTTCGGTGCCGAAGCGTTCGGCCAGTTCGCGATCAAGGGCAGGATCGGCGGCGAACCAGCGCTTTTCCATGCCGGGGCCGAACCAGAAGTCCAGCACCGCCCGGGCCTGTGGATCGGTCACGCGCCGTGTCCCTGGCGTTCGGCCACCCGGCCCAGCACTTCCTGCTTTTCCTCGTCCGAGGAACGCTTCCAACCACGGATTTCATCGATGGTCCGGCCGCAGCCGATGCAATAGCCGTCTTCGTCCATCTGACAGACGGAAATACAAGGCGATTCGACACTCACTCTTCAAACTCCTCTTTCGGGCAGTGACAGCCCCCTACATGGGTCCTGCCCTTTGGTCGGACAAGGTCCCTTGCCCCTGGCCCAGGGCCGATTTTTGGGCTTATGCTGATCCAAACAACCGGAGGATCGTCCCATGTTGCACGGCAAGGTTCTGGTGGCGCAAGGGGGCGGTCCGACCGCCGTCATCAATCAATCCATGGCCGGCGTGGTGCTGGAAGCCCGGAAGTTCCGCAACGTCGACCTGGTCTATGGCGCCTATCACGGCGTGCGCGGCATCGTCAACGAGGACTTCCTGGATCTGACCCAGGAAACCAGCCACAACCTGGAAATGGTGGCGGAAACCCCATCCTCGGCCCTGGGTTCGACGCGGGACAAGCCAGACCTGAAATACTGCCAGGAAATCTTCAAGGTCCTGCAGGCCCACGGCATCGCCTATTTCTTCTATATCGGCGGCAACGATTCGTCGGACACCGTGCGCATCGTGTCCGAGGAAGCCAGGAAGGCCGGCTATCCGCTCAGGTGCATCCACATCCCCAAGACCATCGACAACGATCTGGTCCATAACGACCACACGCCGGGCTTTCCGTCCGCCGCCCGTTTCGTGGCGCAAAGCTTCATGGGCGCCAATTTGGACAACGCGGCGCTGCCCGGCGTCTACCTGGCGGTGGTGATGGGCCGCCATGCCGGCTTTTTGACCGCCGCCTCGGCGCTGGGCAAGAAGTTCCCCGATGACGGGCCGCATTTGATCTATCTGCCGGAACGCACCTTCAGCGTCGATGGCTTCCTCTCCGACGTCAAAGCCACCATGGACAAATACGGCCGCTGCGTCATCGCCGCGTCGGAAGGCATCCACGACCAATCGGGCAGTCCGATCATCACCCAATTGGCCAAGGAAATCGAAAAGGACGCCCACGGCAACGTCCAGCTTTCCGGCACCGGCGCCCTGGCCGACCTGTTGTGCCAGGAAATCAAGGACAAGCTGGGCATCAAGCGGGTGCGCGGCGACACCTTTGGCTATTTGCAGCGGTCCTTCGTCGGCTGCGTCTCCGACGTGGATCAGCGCGAGGCCCGGGAAGTGGGCGAAAAGGCGGTGCAGTTCGCCATGTGGGGCGACCAGGACGGCTCGGTGACCATCCAACGCACCGGCTTTTATTCAGTGGATTACAAGCTGATGCCGCTGGACGCGGTGGCCGGCAAGACCCGGGTGATGGAAGACGAATTCATCGCAGCTTCCGGCACCGACGTCACCGACGCCTTCCGCCTGTATCTGCGCCCGCTTCTGGGCAAGGGCATGCCCGACGCCTTCAAGCTGCGGCTGAACCGGGTGCCCAAGGTGCTGGGGCGGTAATCACTCCCCCGCCCCGGCCGGCAAGCGCACGGTGACCGTGGTGCCCTGGCCGGGTTGGGACTGCAGTTCCACCGTGCCGCCGTGCAATTCGACGAAGCGGCGCACCAGGGCCAGGCCCAGGCCGGCGCCGTCCTGGCCGTCGTGGATGGTGCGGACGAAGCTGTCGAACACCCGGTCCATGTCCTCGGGCGGGATACCGGGGCCGGTATCGGCGACGATCAGCGCCACTTCGCCGTCGCGGCGCTGGGCGGAAACGGTGATGGCGCCGCCGTTGGGGGTGTACTTCACCGCGTTGCCGATCAGGTTGAACATCACCTGACGCAGGCGGCGCTGGTCGGCGACGATCCAGCCGATGTCCAGCGGGCAGTCGAAATCCAGCTGCTGTTTCTTTTCGCGCACCCGTTCGCGCACCAGCCCCAGGACCGAGGCCAGCATGGGGTGAACATCCACGGTGTCCAGTTCCAGGGTCAGGTGGCCGGCTTCGATGGCGGCCAGGTCCAGAATGTCCGACACCAGCGACTTCAGGGCGTTGCCGGCCTCGACGATGCCCCGCATGTAATCGTGCTGGCGCTTGGTCAGCTTGCCGAAATAATCGGAATCCAGCATTTCGGCGAAGCCGATGATGGTGGTCAGCGGCTTGGCCACTTCCGCCGAAACGTTGGACATGAATTCGCTTTTCAGCGCGTCGGCGGCGGCCAGAGCCTCGTTGCGTTCGATCAGGGCGCGTTCGACCCGGGCGCTGTCGGTGACATCCAGGAAAGCCACCAAACTGGCGCCGTCAGGCAACGGCACGGCGGCGCAATCCAGGATCATGCCGTCCTGGCGTTCCAGCCGCCATTCGCCGCCCTGGCGGTCGCCCACCTGCGACAGCAGCCGTTCGCGGGCCGGCGCCCAAGTGGACGCGCGGTCGGGGCGGCCTTCGAAATAGGGGCGCAGGCGTTCCACCAATTCGTTCAGATGCGGCTCGCCGGTCAGATCGTCGTCGGACAATCCCCACATGCGGGCGAAGGCCGGGTTGGACAGTTTCAGCCGACGGTCGTCGCCGAACACCGCCAAGCCTTCGTGCAGGTGGTCCAAGGTGGCCCGCTGCACCGCCATGGCGGTGTTGAACGAGCGTTCCATGGCCAAGGTGTCGGTGAAGTCTTCATAGGTGAAGATCAGGCCGCCATAAGGATGCGGGCTGACCACCCGACGCAGGGTGCGGCCGTCGGGCAGGTGCATCAACGTCTCGATGGGGTCGATCAGCGAGATGAAGCGTTTCAGTTCCTCTTCCTTCAGCGCCCGGTAATCGGCGGCTTCCGGCAACAGGCGGCGATCGCGCAAGGCATCCATCACCGCGCCATAGGTGGGTTGACTGCCCAGCCAGTCGCGCTCCATCCGCCACAGCTTCAGGAAGGCGGTGTTGAAAAACGCCAGCCGGGTATCGGTGGTGTAGATGGCGATGGCGGTGGACAGCCGTTCGAGGACTTCCACCTGGGCGCTGACATGATGCGCCAGTTGTTCCTGCAATTCCTCGATGCGGGTGTGGTCCTGGACCAGACCGACGGTCAGCAGGGATTCACCCACCGTGATGGGGATTTCGGTGACATGGGCCAGTCGGCGGGCCCCGGCCAGCACCAGATGGAATTCGGCCGAGCGCGGCTCGCCGCTGGCCCGGGCGCGGGCGGCCAAGGCGCGGGCCTCGCGCACCGTGTCGTCGGCGGCCAATTCCACCTGGGCCTGCAGCACCGCTTCGGGGCTGGCGGCCTCGACCGCGCCGGCATAGGCCTGGTTGACCATCAGCACCGACAAATCCTCGTCGCGCAGCCAGACCGGCATGGGAAGCGCGTCGATGGCGGCCTTCAGATAGGTGGCGTCGGCGGCCAAAGCGTGCAGCGAGCGGGCAAGGTCATCCACCGCGCCGGCGCTGTCGCTGACGTCGCGGAACCACACCAGATCGGCCAGCACGTCGCCGCCGGGATTGGTGGCCCGCGTCCCCATGGCACGGATGCGCCGCGACGACTGGTCCAGCGCCAGATCCATCTCGAAGGCGTCGCCGTCTTGGCGCAACCGGGTGATGGCCTGTTCCAGATGCAGGGAATCACTGGCGTCGAACGCCGCCAACACGTCGGCCTCGGTGGATTCCATGCCCTTGGGCAGGCTCAACAACACCGCCAAACGCCGCGAACAGGTGAAATCGTCATGCCAGCAGGCATAGCCGTCGGGTGACGTGGCCAGACATTCCCGCAGGGCTTCGGCCTGCATCTCGGCCAGGGCGGCGTTCTGGCCGATCCGGTTCAGGCGCAGGCGCAGCCACAACAGCGCCGGCACCAGCACGCTGGCCAGCACCACCGCCCCTAAGGCCATGGACAAGGGATCGGCCCAGAACGGCATATTCGTGCCGACCGCGTCCTGGGCGCGGGCCGGTGTCGCCGCCAGCATTGCTGTACCTAAGGCCAAAGGCGCGAAACCGCGCATGCGTCCCCCTTTCGATCCAAGCGCAGAGTGCCGCCGAAACCGCGCCGACACAAGAGCTTGGGTGAAGACCGCAGCCATGCTACACCCTGACCGTCTTAATGCCGAAGGGTCCCGGGGAATGCTGCAAAAGACCTATGATTGGATGATGGAAAAGGCGGCGCATCGCCATGCCATCTGGTGGCTGGCGCTGATTTCCTTCGTCGAAAGCTCGTTCTTCCCCATTCCGCCCGACCTGATGCTGATCCCGCTGGTGCTGGCGGCGCCGACCAAATGGTTCCGCGTCGCCCTGGTCTGCACCTTGTCGTCGGTGGCCGGCGGCTATCTGGGATACGCCATCGGCTATTTCTTCATGGACACGGTGGGCGTCGCCATCTTGGACGTCTTCCACCTGAACGAGAAGTTCCAGGCCTTCAAGCCGCTGGTTGACCAGTACGGCGCCTGGGTCATCATCGTCAAGGGCGCCACGCCCATCCCCTATAAGCTGATCACCATCTCGGCCGGCGCCTTCCACTTCGACCTGGCGCAGTTCACCATCGCCAGCTTCGTGGCCCGCGCCATGCGGTTCTTCCTGGTCGCCGCCCTGCTGTGGAAATTCGGCCCCCCCATCCGCGACTTCGTCGAAAAGCGCCTGACCTTGGTGATGACCGTGGGCGTGGTGCTGCTGGTGGGCGGCTTCTTGGTGGTGAAGCTGGTTTAGCCGCCCCCACTAGGCTCCGGTGCGTCCGCGACAGCCTTGACCACCGCTTTTCGCAAGCGATCCGAAAAAAACTTGCGTGTGCGCGCCAAAGTCAGACGCAAGCCGGGCGTCTTACGCCAGTTGACCAGGATGGGGATGGCGAAGCCGATCAGCACCGCCAATTTCTTCAGATGGATATTAACGACCAAGTAATCCGGCAACAGGTTGGGATCGGCCGGAGGATCGGCGCTGAGCAATCCACTTCCCAGAACAATCAGCATCAGGCTGAGCGGACTCCACAACAGCAACCGCAAAATTGGCGACAAAACCCGTAGATAGGCCCCCACCAACGAGATCAGGGAAACCACCAGCACGCTGATCCCCACCCCCATCAGAATATAAACCAACAGCTCCAGCATGGCCTTGCTGTTCAATATGTTCCGCAGGGGTTCAAGGAACCAGAACTGATCCAGTTCGGTCCACAAACAAAGGGCCGCCACCAGCATCAAAGACAGCGACGACAAGATCAGCTGGAGCACCCGGGCCGCATAACGGCGATAACGCTCACGCCGCCGCCACTCGCTGTCGAAGCGCGCGCACCACAAATACACGTCTTCCATCAATTGTTCGGGCACACGAACCGGCGAACTGCGTGTTTCGACGCAGCGCCGCAAAGCGATGGCTTGGCTGAAATGGCCTTCCAACCACAACGTGTCGTGTCGCCCAAGCAATTGCCGTTCCCGACCAAAAGGAAACGGATGACGCAAAAGCCGGGATATGCGCCCCAATCGACGGTCCAAAGCGCCGGCCAATTCCGCCCAGTGCGCGTCATCCGCTGGATTGAAGCCATAGACCAAGGCTGATTCACCCCGAAAAACTTCCACAGGTTGCATACATGGTAATCCATAAAATTTTATGGTCTTTGTATATTGTGTGTATACCACCTTTGCTATAGGTTTTGCATATATTTTCCCCATTTTAGGGATGGGCTATGGATAACTTCGACAACCAAATCCTCAATGCCGCCATAGACACCGATGCCGATTACCAAGCCGGGCGGGCGGACAGGAACCGCGGCTTCCCGTCGATCAATCTGCAAGGTCCCATGGGGCACGCGCAGTTGATCATTCAGAACATCCACGACCGGCTGGAAACCTATTCCAAGCAGTGGAAAGTGGAATACCGGAAGCTTCAGGCCCGCGTCACCAGCCTGAACTACGAAATCGAATCCTATGGTCGCCGCAAGGTCAGCCTGGAAGCCGGCGCCGTAATGGATAACGACATGTTGGAGGCCGCCCTGGCCCCCAACGTGGATTCGCCGCTCAACCAGGCGGAAGTCAAAATGCAGGCGGCCAACGACGCCCTGGCCCAAATTCGCGACAAGGAACACGGACGCCGACTGCAATCGCATTTGGGACCATGGTGGTATTTTTTCGCCATGGCCGTCCTGGCCTTCCTGGAAATGCCCATCAACCTGCAGGCGACCAGCATCATTTTCGCCAGCGAAGCCGTCTACATGACCTATGTCCTGGCGGCCATCGTCGGCATCCTGCTGGTGTCATATGCCCACATGTCAGGACGCATGCTGAAACAGCACACCATCCTGCGTGGGGTTCAACCATGGGCCAACTGGGTGATCTGGGTCGCTTCGGGCATCATGTCCTTGGGGGCCATCGCCGCGGTGTATTACCTGCGCTGGCGCTATCTTGATGCGAACAATACCGGCGAGCCCATCTTGGGCGAACTGCTGTTCTTCTTGTTCCTGAACCTGTCCATCTATTTCGTCGGCCTGTTCATTGCCGTCCTGCATTACGACTCGAACCCCGACTATCAAGCCGCCCACAAAGTCGCGGAAAGCGCCAAGAAGGCCTATCACAAGCAATTGGCCAAGCACATGCGCGACAAGCGCGACATTGGCCGCCAGTTCAACGACGACCGCAAGGCGCTTTATCAAAGTGACGACCGCCGCCGCGGTGAGCTGGTCCAGGCCGAACTGGCGCTCAAGCAAAAATGCGACGAATGGAACGTCAAACTGGGGCAGTGCCTGCGGGACCTGAACAGTCGCCTGACCGCCTATGCGAAAGGCAACCAAGAGGGACACATCGATCCCGTCCTGCCCCACCACCTGACCAAGCAAGGCATCGACGACAACGTCGGGAAGATGCGTGAAACCTTCAAGCTGGAGACAGTGCAATGCGAATGACCTTCCTGGCCGCGGCTGTGGCGATGGCTGTTCTTGCTCCGACGGTTTCCGATGCCCAAACTCGCCGTCACACGCCCCCCTCTCCACCCCCGTCGGCCGAACTGCAGCCGGTCAGCCTGCCGTTCGGCGAGTTCTGCACCAAATACCAACGCCAGGGCGCCGACAGCATCCTGGTGGGTATCGACCGCACCACGCGGCAGATTCGCACCGTCGACCGCAACGGCACGGCCGCCACATTCGCCGACCTGCGACAAGTGATGCGTCCGGGCGACCGCGTCATCATTTTCATCGTTTACGAGCATGCGACCTCGCGCATGATGATTTTCGACGATTGTGTCCCGGGCAACAGTTCGGTGTGGACGGGCCGCCAGCATCCGGCCAGCGTCATCGAACACGATACCGCCACCTTCATGGACAACGTCGCCAAGGCGCAGCAACGAGTGCTGGAACCGTTCGGTACCAGGCAAAGCGCCCGCTCCGCCATTGTCACCACCTTGCACGGGATGGTCGCGCAGGTGAACGGGCCGATCAAAAACCTGCTGCTGATGTCCGACTTGCTGGATACCGAGGTGATGAACCTGCGCCCCACCGAATTGGTGGACACCTACCGGCGCCAACAAGTCATCATGAAGTCCCTACGCCAAAGCCACCTGATCCCGTCCCTGGGCGGCACGAAAATCAGGATTCACGGCTACGGCTTGTCGGACGACCACGTGAACAACGTCTATCCCCCCATCACCCAGGACGTGATGACGTCCATCAAGGAGGTGTGGAAAGACTTCTTTCGGCAAACCGGGGCCGATCTGGAGCCTGAAAGCTTCGTGAACTAATGAAAAACCCGGTGGGATATTCCCTCCGGGTTTTTTTTCACACCAAATGCGGCCTCGTCACGTAATCCTCGGCCTGCATTTCCATCAGGCGTGACACCGTGCGCTGGAACTCGAAGGCGCCGATGCCGGTGGGGTACAGGCTTTCCGGCGGCGCGGCGGCCGAACAGATCAGCGTCACCTTGTGTTCGTATAGCGCGTCGACCAGGGTGACGAAGCGCCTTGCCTCGTCCTTGTTTTCCGGTGACAGCAAGGGGACGCCGGACAGCACCAGGGTGTGGTACAGGCTGGCCAGTTCCAGGTAATCGCTGGGGCCAAGCGGGCGACCACACAATTCCTTGAAGCCGAACCAGGCGACGCCGACGGCGGAACGCGGCACGTCGATGACACGGCCTTGCACCATCAACTGGTCGGGACGCGGCTCGGCGCCTTCGGTCAGGCGGGCGAAAGCGGTCGCCAAGGCGGCTTCGGATTCAGGGCCCAACGGTGCGTGGTAGACCTGCAGGCCCTTCTTGCGGCCCAGACGGTAATCCCGTTCGGAATTCAGTTCCAGCAGGTCCAGACGCTCGGCGATCAGACGGATGAAGGGGACGAAGCGGTCGCGTTGCAGACCGTCCTTGTAAAGATCCTGCGGCGCCCGGTTCGAGGTGATGACCACCACCACGCCGTTGTCGAACAGATGCTGGAACAATCGGCCGACGATCATGGCGTCGGCGATGTCGGTGATCTGCAACTCGTCCAGACACAGCAACCAGGCGTTTGACGCCAATTGCTTGGCCAGGGCCGGAATGGGGTCGGGGCCGGTTCCCGCCTTGCGCCATTCATGCAGCGCCCGATGAATGTCGCGCATGAATTCGTGGAAGTGCACCCGGCGCTTGCCCGGCATGTTGGTGAACTCGAAGAACAAATCCATCAGCATGGACTTGCCGCGCCCGACCTCGCCGAACATGTAAAGGCCCTGACGCGGCCGGCCGTCCTCGCAATCGCCGGGATGCCACTGCAGGCCCGAGGCGGGCACCGGTTTACCGCCGATGCCGAAACGGGCCAGCCAGCCCTTCTCGCCGCTGGCCGGGCGATAGCCGCGCACCGCCTTGGACAGGCTTTGCAGCTTGTGGACAGCCAATTCCTGCGCCGGGTCGGGGCGTACGCTGCCAGTGCGCAGGCGGTCGCGGTATTCGGTTAAGGGTCCGTCGGTCATGGCCGCAACCCTACCCCAAAGGGGGGCAAAGAAAAAGGGCGCGGGTGGGTTCCCGCGCCCTTTTCGTCAAATCTCGCCCCGATCAGCCGTCGGCGTTGATCTTGGCGACGATCTCGGCCAGCTTGGCTGCGGCCTGATCGTTTTCCACCTGGCAGGTGCCGGCCTTTTCGTGGCCACCGCCGCCATAGGACAGGCACAGCTCGCCCACATTGGTCTTGGACGACCGGTTGACGATGGAACGCCCCATGGCGAAGACGGTGTTCTGCTGCTTCAGGCCCCACATGACGTGGATCGAGATGTTGCACTGCGGATGCAGGGCGTAAATCATGAAGCGGTTGCAGGCATAGATGGTTTCTTCGTTGCGCAGGTCCAGCACCACCAAATTCTTGTGGACCGTCGAGCAGCGCAGAATCTGTTCCTTGGCCTTTTCCTCGTGCTCGAAATACAGGTCGGCGCGTTCCTTGACGTCGGGCAGCGCCAGAATCTGTTCGATGCTGTGGTTGCGGCAATAATCGATCAGCTCCATCATCAGCTGATAGTTCGAGATGCGGAAATCGCGGAAGCGGCCCAGGCCGGTGCGGGCGTCCATGATGTAGTTCAGCACCGTCCAGCCGGTGGGCGAGATGATGTCGTCCAGCGAATACTGGGCGCTGTCGGCCTTGTCGACCTCTTCCATCATCTTGTCCCAGGCCGCCGGGAAACGCACCGCACCACCGTAATAGTCATAGACCACGCGGGCCGCCGACGGCGCCTTGGGGTCGATGATGTGGTTGTCCTTCTTGCCCACTCGGATGGTTTCCGACAGATGGTGGTCAAAGGCGATGTGCACGCCGTCCACATAGGGAAGGTTCGTGGAAATATCGTTGGGGCCGATGTCGACGACCCCATCCTGCATGTCCTTGGGATGAACGAACTTGATGTCGTCGATGATATCCAACTGCTTCAAAAGCACGGCACAAACCAGGCCGTCGAAATCGCTACGCGTGACCAAACGGAACTTTTTGCCGTTGGACATAATGCCCTCCTTCCCGCATACAGGGTCATAACTTTACCCTGGGTTTCCCCTTTGGACAACCGGGTCGCGACCCGATCCACACTTCCCCAAAGATGTGTGCTGCGCTAAACAGAAACAACGAATGCCGCACACGAAAAGCGAGTCCGTCATGCGCGCCAGCCCGATTTTCTTGATGCTTGCCACCCTGGCCGCCAGCGGCTGCGCCGAGGAACCCTTTGCCGGTCGTCAGATCAACACGTTCCTAGACAAACCGGTGAACACGGTTCTGACCACCGGACAGGTGTCGGTCTGCTATGCCGACGGCACGCCCCGCGCCACCATCGAGGCCGTGGCCGCCGAAGCCTGCGGGGAATACGGATATTTCGCCTCCCCCACCTATGACCGGCGCTATCAATGCCGGATCACCGCCCCGCATGAAGCGAACTTCGCGTGCTATCACCCCGAGATGACCGACGCCAAAGGCCAACGGATCAATCCCAGCGTCGAGAAGGCGGTGGCCGAATGGCAAAAGCGCACCGGCAAGCTGAAGCCCAAACCCCGGGTGGCGCTGCCTGAAGCGCAACAACAAGAGGTTCCGGCGACGCTGCCCTCCATGGCTGTACCGGCCAAGACCGCTGTCGACCAGGGTGAAACCGCCGCCCCATCCCCGGTGGCGCCCGCCAGCATGCCAGCCGCCCAACCCAGCTATCGCCCGCTGTCCCCGGCCGACATCGCCGGCAAGCCGAACATGGCCCCCGCCCCCATCCTGGCCGAGCCACCGCGTCAGGTGCCGCTGTACCCGTCGGGCAGCGGCTACACACTGCAGCCGGAAAGCTGGGGGCAGCAATTCGACAAATAAGACAATGAAACAAAAAACCCCGCCGGATCGCTCCGGCGGGGTTTTTCTTTGATCCGTCCCAGATCAGACGCCGCGCTGCAGCAGCTTCGTCTTGATCGAACCGATGGCCTTGGCCGGGTTCAGACCCTTGGGGCAGGTCTTGGTGCAGTTCATGATGGTGTGGCAGCGATACAGCTTGAAGGGATCTTCCAGCGCATCGAGGCGTTCACCGGTCATTTCGTCACGGGAATCGTGGATCCAGCGGGCGGCCTGCAACAGCACGGCCGGTCCCAGGTAACGATCGCCGTTCCACCAATAGCTGGGGCAGCTGGTCTGGCAGCAGAAGCACAGGATGCACTCCCACATGCCGTCCAGCTTCTCACGCTCTTCCGGCGACTGCAGACGCTCGCCATCCGGGGGCGGCGGGGTCTGGGTCTGCATCCACGGCTTGACCGAGGCCAGCTGGGCATAGGGGATGGTCAGGTCGGGCACCAGATCCTTGACCACCGGCATGTGCGGCAGCGGATAGATCTTGGCGTCGCCCTTGATGTCCTCGATGGGCTTCAAGCACGCCAGGGTGTTGCTGCCATCGATGTTCATGGCGCACGAACCGCAGATGCCTTCACGGCAGGAACGGCGGAAGGTGAGCGTCGAGTCGATCTCGTTCTTGATCTTCAACAGCGCGTCCAGAACCATCGGGCCGCACTTGTCCAGATCGATCTCGTACGAGTCCAGACGCGGGTTGGAACCCGAATCCGGATCATAGCGATAGATCTTGAAGGTCTTCACGTTCTTGGCACCGGCAGCGGCCTTGTGGCTCTTGCCGGTCTGCACCCGGGAATTGGCGGGCAGGGAAAATTCGACCATGTCTTTCTCTCCTTGTCCGGCCTTAGTACACGCGCTTTTGCGGCTTGATGTACTCGACCTCGTCGGTCAGCGTGTAGGTGTGCACCGGACGGTAGTCCAGGCTCACCTTGCCGTCCTTGACGGTGGCCAGGGTGTGCTTCTGCCAGTTCACGTCGTCGCGATCCGGATAATCCTCGTGGGCGTGGGCACCGCGCGATTCGTGACGGGCTTCCGCCGACACGATGGTCGCCAGCGCGCAGTCCATCAGGTTTTCCAGCTCGAAAGCTTCGACCAGATCCGAGTTCCACACGGTGGAACGGTCGTTGATCTTCAGCTGCGGCAGGGTCGAGGCGACTTCGTACATCTTCTCGACGCCCTCGGCCAACGACTTCGAGGTGCGGAACACCGCGGCGTCGTTCTGCATGGTCTTTTGCATGGCCAGACGGATTTCGCTGGTATGCATGGAACCCGAAGCGTTGCGCAGACGATCGAAACGCGACACGGCCAGGTCGGCCGAATCGGCCGGCAGCGGCTTGTGCGGGGTGCCGGGCTTCAGGGTGTCGGCGGCACGCAGGGCGGCGGCGCGACCGAACACCACGATGTCCAACAGCGAGTTGGTGCCCAGGCGGTTGGCGCCGTGGACCGACACGCAGGCGGCCTCACCGATGGCCATCAGACCTTCGACGGTGGCGTCGGGGTTGTCGGCGGTCGGGCGCAGCACTTCGCCGTACAGGTTGGTGGGGATGCCGCCCATGTTGTAGTGGACGGTCGGCAACACCGGGATCGGCTGCTTGGTGACGTCGACGCCGGCGAAGATCTTCGAGGTTTCGGAGATGCCGGGCAGACGCAGTTCCAGATCGGCCGGATCCAGATGGTCCAAATGCAGGAAGATGTGGTCGTTGTGATCGCCAACGCCACGGCCTTCGCGGATTTCCATGGTCATGGCGCGGCTGACGACGTCACGCGAGGCCAGGTCCTTGGCGGTCGGCGCATAACGTTCCATGAAACGTTCGCCGGCCGAATTGCGCAGGATGCCGCCTTCGCCGCGGGCACCTTCGGTGATCAGACAGCCCGAACCGTAGATGCCGGTGGGGTGGAACTGCACGAATTCCATGTCCTGCAGCGGCAGGCCGGCACGGGCCACCATGCCATGACCGTCGCCGGTGCAGGTATGGGCCGAGGTGCAGCTGAAATAGGCGCGGCCATAGCCGCCCGAAGCCAGCACCACCTTGTGGGCGCGGAAACGGTGCAGGGTGCCGTCGTCCAGGTTCCAGGCCATGACGCCACGGCAAGCGCCGTTTTCCATGATCAGGTCCAGGGCGAAATATTCGACGAAGAATTCGCAAGAATGCTTCAGCGACTGCGAGTACAGCGTGTGCAGGATGGCATGACCGGTACGGTCAGCGGCGGCGCAGGCGCGCTGCACCGGCTTTTCGCCGAAGTTCGACATGTGACCGCCGAACGGGCGCTGATAGATCTTGCCTTCCGGGGTGCGCGAGAACGGCACGCCGAAATGTTCAAGTTCGTACACCGCCGGCACGGCCTCGCGGCACATGTATTCGATGGCGTCTTGGTCGCCCAGCCAGTCCGACCCCTTGACGGTGTCGTACATGTGCCACTTCCAATTGTCCTCGGCCATGTTGCCAAGGGAAGCGCCGATGCCGCCCTGGGCGGCCACGGTGTGCGAGCGGGTGGGGAACACCTTGGTGATGCAGGCGGTTTTGAAACCGGCCGCACCCATGCCCATGGTGGCACGCAGGCCAGCGCCGCCGGCGCCGACGACCACGACGTCGTAGGTGTGGTCGATGATCTTGTACGCAGCCATTGCGGTTAGCCTCCGACGGCGATTTTAAGGATCGAAACGGTCATGCCGACCGCCAGCAAAGCGGCGATCAGGCGGGTCGCCAGCAGACCGGCGAACTTCTTGGCCTTGCAGCTCACATAATCCTCGATGACCATGGAAAGGCCCAGCGAGGCGTGATAGCAGACCAGACCGATGGTCAGGATCATCAGGGCGGCGTTGGAGCCCTGGCCGATCCAGGCCGAGAAGGCGGCGTGGTCGGCACCGGCCAAGCGGGCGATGGAAACCACGAACCACAGCGACAAGGGAATCAGGCCGACCGCGGTGACGATGGTCGACCAGTGATGGCCCATGCCCGACTTGGCCGAGCCAAGACCGCGAGCGCGGCCGATGGGGGAACGAAGGGTCATGTCGGTCTCTCCCTTAGGCCACCAGATAGATGGCGATGGCCAGGACGGTCAGAACGGCGGTCGCGCCAAGCGCGATCTTGGCCGACAGATAGGCCTGCGACAGCTCGAAGCCCCAGCCCGAGTCCCACAGCAGGTGACGGACACCATGGCTGAGGTGGAAGAACAGGGCGACGGTCCAGCCCAGCAGGAACAGCTTGCCCAGGAACGACCCGAACACCGCCTGGGCGGCGGCGAAGGATTCCGGACCCGACGCGGCGGCGCACAGCCACCAGGCCAGGGCGAACAAGCCGATCACCAGGCCAACGCCGGTAATACGGTGGGAGATGGACATGATCGCCAGCAAAGGCAGGCGATAGATGTCGAGATGCGGAGAAAGCGGCCGGTTGCGCGTGCTCATGGGTTGGGCCCCCGAAACTTCTGAAGTGCGGGGCAAAACGCCCCCCTACGTGCGGCAATGTGGGGCAAGTGTTTAGCGTTTAGGGGCGTCCGAGTCAACGCCAAGGGCCACACTTTTTGGCGGGGGCGGCTACCCGCTCCCCACCCAAGGGGGTGGTGGGCATTCCGGTGCCGAATTATTCGCCCCGCGCATAGCCGCCCCGACCTGTGCGCATCGGTAGAAAAACTGGCCACATATACACCGCAGAACACCGCCATTCACGCAATATAGATAAAATTTTATTTATCGCACTATACAGTTGTATGGAATACATGATCACTACAAAAATGTATAATTCCGATAAATAAGAAAAATGAACAGGAGAGCATCATGTCAACGTCAGAACTATCGACGCACGATCTTAGCGAACTAACCCGCGAAGTCGCGCACCTGCACAAGGAGGTGTCGGTCCTGCGCCAACAGCTTCTTGGCATCGCCAATTACGTTCATGACCATATTGACGACGCGAGACATGATGGCTCGGCCGATCTGATCCATTGTCACAATTGCGGCGCGCCAGTCGCCGCCCATGTGGCCGCCAGCGGACAATTGCTGTTGTGCCCGGCTTGCGGCTGGAGCGAATTCGTCAGCCGCGACGGCCGGGAATCCAGCGAAGTGCAGCCCGACCGCGTGCCGCTGATCCCCACGCCCCACGGCTGGACCGATTAACCAGGGAGGTCACCATGTCGCTTCTCAGCCTGTTCCACGGCCACACGCCGCCGCCGCTGGTGGGGGAACTGATCCATTGGGACGACACCCTGTCGGTGGACAACCCGGTGATCGATGGCGAGCATCGCGCCATCGTCGAATCCCTGAACCGTGTCTACGCCGACTGGATGGCCGCCGACCACCGCCTTGATCTGGAAGAGGAACTGGGCAAACTGGCGGCCATCGTCGAAACCCACTTCGCCAACGAAGAGGATTTGATGGCGCGACGCCACTGCCCGACGCTTCCCGACCATGCCCGCGACCACCGCGACATGCTGCTGGAGATGCGCACCATCGCCAACAACATCCACGCCATGCCGCAAGCCAAGCTGGAAGCCCAGCTGCTGCGTTTCATCCGCCGGCTGGTGATGGGCCACGTCCTGTCCTGGGACATGGACGCGCGCGATTACCTGCGGGCATGAAAAAACGGCCCGCCTGTCGCCAAGCGGGCCGTTCCGGTCGCACCGCGTTTAACGCGGCATCAGCACCGTGTAATCGAAATCCAACACCACCGCCGGGTCAAAGCCCTTGCCGTCTTCCGACTTCAAGGTGAAGTCGTGGGCCGAGCGGTTCTTCAGCGCCACCAGACGCAGACGCAGGGCGCCGATGTCGGTGCGGCCGGGCAATTCGATCTTTTCCAGCACTTCCGACCACGCATAGATGGTGTCGCCGGCAAACGTCGGGTTGACGTGGCGACCGCCGTTGATGGCGGCGATCTTGAAGGCGTTGCCCAGGCCGTTGAACGACAGCGCCCGGGCCATGCTGATGATGTGGCCGCCATAGATCAGGCGGCGGCCGAAACGGCCCTGGCCTTCGGTGTGCTGGTTGAAGTGGACCTTGGCGGTGTTCTGCCACAACCGGGTGGCCATCATGTGCTCGGCTTCCTCGATGGTCATGCCGTCCACATGATCGATCTTCTCGCCCACCGCGTAATCGCCCCAACGATGGCTGGAACCGGCCAGCACGTTGTCATAGGAACCCGCGTTCAGACCGGCCGGGATCAGCAGGTCGCCAGCCGCCACCGAACCCGGCAGTTCGGGCACCACTTCTTCCGGGGCCGGGGCGTTGACGTCACGCTTTTTCACCATCACCCAGCGGACGTAGTCGACGACCATCTCGCCCTTCTGGTTGGTTCCGGTCGAGCGCACATAGACCACGCCGGTCTGCTTGTTGGAGTTTTCCTTGAGCCCGATCACCGTGGACGTGGTGGTGATGGTGTCGCCGGCATAGACCGCCACGCCGAAACGGCCGTCGGCATAACCCAGGTTGGCCACGGCGTTCAACGACACGTCGGGCACGGTCTTGCCAAACGCGATGTGGAAGGCGGCCAGATCGTCCAGGGGCTGTCCGGGCATGCCGCAGGACTTGGCGAATTCCACCGACGAGTTGAAGGCGAAGCGCGAGCCGTAAAGCGCAGTGTAAAGGGCGGCATCGCCCGAGGTCACGGTGCGCGGTGTGGCGTGGCGGATTTCCTGGCCGATGCGGAAATCTTCGAAGAAATTGCCGGAATTGGTCTTGCTCATGGGATGATCCTTGTTGAAGGCGTCATGCCCGGGCTTGACCCAGGCATCCACCCGCTACCATGGACCCCCGGGTCAAGCCCGGGGGTGACGGATTATTTGCTCAGGTCCGCTTCCAGACCAGCGATCTGTTCAGACAAGGTGACCAGACGCTTGGCGTTTTCCACGTGCAGGTTTTCCACCAGCTTGCCATCGACCACCACCACGCCTTGGCCTTGTGCCGCGGCTTCGGCATGGGCGGCGATGATCTTCTTCGACCACTCCACCTCTTTTTCCGAAGGGGCATAGACGCGGTTGGCGACGTCGATGGTCTTGGGATGGATCAGGGTCTTGCCGTCAAAGCCCAATTCCAGACCCTGGACACAATGGGCTTCGAAACCGGCATCGTCGTTCAGGTCCAGATGCACGCCATCGATGGCGGCCAAGCCATAGGCGCGGGCGGCCAGCAGGCACAGGCCCAGACTGGTGATCATCGGCAGACGCATCGGCGTGTGGGCGCAATGCAGGTCCTTGGCCAAATCCGAAGTGCCCATGACGAAACCACCCATGCGGGGGCTGGCCAGGGCGATTTCCTCGGCCCGCAGCATGCCCTTGGGGGTTTCCATCATGCACCAGATGGCCATGTCGGCCGGCGCCCCGGACGCGTTCATGATGGTTTCCACCTGACGCACCATGTCGGCGCTTTCCACCTTGGGGATCAGGATGCCATGGGCGCCCGAGGTGGACGCCGCCACCACGTCGGCATAGCCCCAGGGCGTACCCAGGCCGTTGACGCGGACCAGCAATTCACGACCGCCGTAACCACCGGCCTTGACCGCGTCGCAGACCTGCCCACGCGCCACGTCCTTGGCATCGGGCGACACCGCGTCTTCCAGATCAAGAATCAGGCCGTCGGCGGCCAGGGTGCGGGCCTTTTCCAGGGCGCGGGCGTTGGACCCCGGCATGTAAAGGACGGAACGGCGAGGACGGGCGGTGGCAGCCATGACAAGATCCCTTGCAAAAGAAACAGGCTGGGGAACCTAGCAAGTTGCGCTAAGCTAGGCAAGGTTGCAGCGCAACAATACATCGCCACGGACCCGCTTTCGATGAAGATTCTTTCGCTGTCCTCTTGTGTCGCGCACGGCCATGTGGGCAATTCGGCCCTGGTCCCGCCGCTGCAGCGCCTGGGACACAGCGTCACCGCCATCAACACCGTGCAGTTTTCCAACCATCCCGGTCATGGGTCGTTCGGGGGCGACGTCTTCGCCCCCGACCATGTGGGCCGCGTGGTGGACAGCTTGGCCCAAGCGGGTTTCCTGGGTGGCCATGACGGCGTGCTGTCGGGATATCTGGGTGATGCCGACAACGGACCGGCCCTGTTACGCATCCTGGCCGCCAATCCGGGTGCGCCCTATCTGTGCGATCCGGTTATGGGCGATGACGGGCGGTCCTATGTCCGCCCCGGCATCGCCCAATTCCTGTGCGGCCCGGCCCTGGCGGCGGCCACCATCGTCACCCCCAACCCGTTTGAATTGGGCCTTTTGTCCGGCGCCGCGGTGGAAGGGCTGGAACAGTGCCTGACCGCCGCCGCCGCCTTGCTGTCCAAAGGACCGTCCCTGGTGGTGGTCACCAGCCTGGACATCGACGGTGACGCGGCATGCGCGGCGCTCACCCGCCAAGGGTGCTGGCTGGCGCGCACGCCCCGCCTGCCCTTTGCCCACACAGTCAACGGCGCCGGCGATCTGCTGGCCGGCTTGATCCTGACCGAGCACCTGAGTGGCGCCGGCACCCCGCAGGTGCTGACCCTGGCAGTGTCGCGGCTGTTCGCCGTTCTGAAAGCCACTTTGGAAAGCGGCCAGCGGGAACTGGCCCTGGTGGCGGCGCAGGACCGGCTTGCGCATCCACCACAACTGTTCGCAGCGCAACAATCCTAGGGTTGTTCCGGTGGACGGTTTCTGCTTTCTTGCCCGCACAGCAGTTTGCGGAATCAAGGTTTGAGCGATTATCTGTATCTACGCGGCGTCGCCATCGGCTTCGCCATCGCCGCCCCCATCGGTCCCGTCGGCCTTTTGTGCATCCGCAAGGCCCTGGCGGACGGCCGGCTTGCCGCTTTCGTCGCCGGTCTGGGCGCCGCTTTGGCCGACACCTTCTTCGGCGCCGTCGTGGGTCTGGGCCTGGGCGCGGTGTCGCATTTCATCGCCGATCACACCCTATGGCTGAAGATCGTCGGCGGCCTGTTCATGCTGGGCCTGGGCATCCACACTTGGCGGGCGGCGGCGGCCGGCATGGAGGGCGAAGCCGAACCGGGCCAGGGTCCCGGCATGGCCAAGGACTTCCTGTCCACCTTCGTCATCACCATCACCAATCCCGGGACCATCCTGGGCGTCATCGGCGTCTTCGCGGCGCTGGGCGCCTCGGCCAAGCCACAAGGCATGGAAGACCAAGCCCTGCTGGTGGGCGGCATTTTTTCAGGATCGGCCCTGTGGTGGGCGGTGCTGGCGGAACTGACCATCGCCATCCGCGCCCGCTTCACCCCCGAACGCATGCGGCTGTTCAACCACATCTCGGGGGCGTTGCTGATGGGCTTGGGCGGGCTGACCCTGGGGTCGTTGTTTTTTTAGAACCCTGTCATCGGTGGCTTTCGCCCCATTAAGCCCGCACGGCGTCTGAGCGAGCCCGGCACGGGCGGCCTTCGGCCTTAACGCAGCTTCTTGCGCATCAGGATTTCGTCTTCGCCCGGAGTGATCAGGTCGTTCAGCTCGGCCTTTTCGACGAAACCGTTGCGGCCATAGAAATCCCGCGCCCGGGTGTTGAAGGCCGAGACGCAGACCCACAGGTTGCCGCCGTTCTGTCCTGCCGCCCAAGCCAGCAGCGCCGAGCCGATGCCCTGGCTTTGCATGGCGGGGACCACGGCGAGAACTTCCACATAGGGTCCGCGCAGCCAGGGCGACCGCAGGCACAGCAGCCCCACCGCCCGGCCGTCTTGTTCATAGACCATACGCAACAGGCTGCTGTCGTCCCGCGTCAGATAGCCGGCCAGACCGTCATCGGAAAAACCCAGACGGCGCCACGGGTCCATGTGGGCCAAAGCCTCGGCCAGGGCCGGGACTTCTTGGGGACGCAACGGGCGGATCATGGCAACACCTCATCCAAACGCACGAATTCCACCTTACGGCGCCGAAGTTCGGCGACGATGGCAGGAAGGGCCTGGGCCGTCGCCGGGGCGCGGCCGTTGATATGGAAGATCAGAATATCGCCACCACGCGCCTTTGACAGCACCCAAGTCTTCAGCCTTTCGGGGGAGAGCCCGGGGGCGGGATCACCCGAGGCGAAGCTCCAATGGACCACCCGGTGGCCGGTGGCTTCCACCGCCGCCAGGGTGGCGGCGTCATAATTGCCGGCGGGAAAGCGGAAATAGCGCGGCTGTTTGCCGGTCACCTGGGCGATGGCGGCGTCGGCGTCGGCCACCTGGGCCTGGACCTGCGCCACCGACAGCTTTTCCATGTGCTGGGGGTGATCGAAGGAATGGTTTTCCACCTCGACCAGCGGTGATTGGGCCAGCTCCGCCAACTCGGCGGCGTTGCGCCGGGCGAACAGGCCGGTGGCGAAGATGGTCACCGGCAGTTTCTCCGCCACCAGCACGTCCACCAGCTTGCGGTCCAGATAAGCCGGCTTGCCGCGTCCCTCGCAGGCGTCGAAAGTCAACGCCACCCGGCTGACACCGGCCGGCAGATGCTCGATCACTTCCCCCCGTGCGGAAGAAGTGGCGACCAGCGCCGCCACGGCAAGCAACAGCCGTCGGAACACGTCTAGAAATCCAGGTCGGGATAATGCTTGGGCGGCGGGACACCCGGCAGATGATCGGCCAGCAGCGCCCGGAAGCTGGGCCGCGACTTGACCCGGGCATACCAATCCTTGGCCCCCGGATGACGGTCCCACGGCACGTCGCCGATATAGTCGATGCAGGAAATCTGCGCCGCCGCGGCCACGTCGGCCAGGGTGTAGTTGGACCCGGCCAGCCAGGTGCGCCGCTCGGTCAGCCAGGCAACGTATTCCAGATGCTGGTGGATGTTGGCGAAACCGGCGCGGATGGCCCGCGAATCCGGCGAGCCCTTGAGCGTGGTCAGGCGCTTGGTGACCTTTTCGTCCACCAGATTGCGGGTGACCTCGTCATGGAACTTGCGGTCGAACCAGCCGACCAGACGACGCACCTCGGCCCGCGCTTCCGCCTCGGCGGGCAACAGCGGTGGTTCGCGGTGCACCTCGTCCAGGTATTCGCAGATGGCGTTGGAATCACCCAGCACGGTGCCGCCTTCCTCGACCAGAACCGGCAGGTCGCCGCCGGGGCTGATCGCCAGGAACTCGTCACGGCGTTCCCAGTACTTCTCGATTTCCTCGACGCATTCCAGCTTCTTTTCAGCCAGAACGATGCGGACCTTGCGAGAAAACGGGCAAAGGGGATAGTGGTAGAGCTTCCTCATGGGCCTCTTCTACCGCGTTTTGCAGCGCAAGAACAGAGGTCTCGTGCCGACAACGCACAAGCCAACCTTACGCTGCGCGGCTGGCGGGCGATTCGGTCAGCAGGGCGTAAAGGGCTTCCGGATTTTCGGTGCCGCGCAGCTTTTCGCAGACACCCTTGTCGCGCAACAGGCGCGAAACCCGGGCCAGGGCCTTCAGATGATCGGCACCAGCGGTTTCCGGGGCCAGCAGCAGGAACACCAGATCCACCGGGTGCTCGTCGATGGATTCGAAATTGATCGGCTTTTCCAGTCGGGCGAACAGTCCGTACAGGCGGTCCAAAGTGGGCAGCTTGCCGTGGGGAATGGCGATGCCGTTGCCAACACCGGTGGTGCCCAGGCGTTCACGCTCCAGCAGCACGTCGAAGACGGCGCGTTCGTGCAAACCGGTCAGTTCGGCGGCCTTTTTCGCCAAATCCTGCAGCGCCTGCTTCTTCGAGGTGGCGCGCAGATTGGGAATGACGGCAGCCGGAGTAATCAGGTCGGCGATGTCCATGAAAAACTAACCCTCTGGTTTCAGAGCGACTTCCCAAGCCGAGGTGGTTCTTGACGACCACGGGACCGGCGAAACGTATTCGCGGGATCCAATCTTCCCGGCCCCCTTCCCCGGGGCCGCTTCGGGAAGCGCCGGAACATAAGTCCGTGGCACTTCCAAGTCAAGCTTTCTGGGGTCTATACCCCATTCAGCGCCTTTTCCCGCCGTCTTTGCACCGATGACGGGATGTTCATGCCCTCGCGGTATTTTGCCACTGTGCGCCGTGCGATGTCGATACCTTCGGCCTTCAGGATTTCGACGATGCGGTCGTCGGACAGCACCTGCTTGCCTTCGGCGTCGATCAGCGCCTTGATGCGGTGACGCACGGATTCCGCCGAATGGGCGTCGCCGCCGTCGTTGGACCCGATGGCCTGGGTGAAGAAGTATTTCAGTTCATAGATGCCGCGCGGCGTGGCGATGTACTTGTTCGAGGTGACACGGCTGACCGTGCTTTCGTGCATGCCGATGGCGCCGGCGATGTCGCGCAGCACCAACGGGCGCAGATGCTGGACGCCATGGCGGAAAAAGGCGTCCTGTTGGCGCACCAGTTCGGTGGCCACCTTCAGGATGGTGGTGGCGCGCTGGTGCAGCGACTTGACCAGCCAATTGGCCGATTGGAAGCGTTCCGACAGATAGGACTTGTCGTCGCGATTACGGGTCAGGTCCGACACCTGGGCGTAATAGCGCTGGTTGACCAGAACGCGAGGCAGCGTGTCGGAATTCAGCTCCACCGCCCAGCCGCCGTCCTGGGTGCGCCGCATCAAAACGTCGGGAGTGACCGGCTGCGCCACCACATGGTCGAAACGCAGGGCCGGCTTGGGGTCCAGCGCCTTGATCTCGCCGATCATCTCGGTCAGGTCCTCGGCGTCGATGGCGCACACCTTCATCAACCCGGCCAGATCGCGCCGAGCCAGCATTTCCAGATTGTCCAGCAACGCCTGCATGGCCGGGTCCAGACGGTTACGCTCGGCCAGTTGCAGGGCCAGACATTCCTTCAGCGAGCGGGCGAAGACCCCCACCGGGTCGAAACGCTGCACCTTGACCAGGACCGCTTCGACAGCGGCGACATCGCAGCCCAGGCGCCCCGCCAGTTCCGCCAGTTCACCGATCAGATAGCCCGATTCGTCCAACATCTCGATCAGATGAAGACCGATCAAACGTTGTGCCGGGTCCAGAACGTCCACATTCAGCTGGGCCACCAGATGGTCGCGCAGAGATATCTCGCCGGCGACGATCTGTTCCAGGTTGTTTTCGCCATCGTCGAAACCGTGGTGACCACCCGACTGGCCCCATTGGCCGAAGGCCTCGCCGCCCAAGCCGTCGGCGGCGCTGTCATTGTTGTAAAGGTTGTCGTAATCCACATCCATGCCGTCTTCGGCGACGCCTTGCGTCATGCCGTCCAGCATGGGTTCCTCGGCGGTGGCCGGGCTGACCTCGGGTTCGGGGGCGGCTTCCGGCTCGGCCCGTTCGGCATCCTCGCGTTCCAGCAGCGGATTGCGCTCCAATTCCTGCTCGATGAAGGCCGTCAGTTCCATGTTGGACAATTGCAGCAGCTTGATGGCCTGCTGCAATTGCGGGGTCATCACCAGGGACTGGCTTTGGCGAAGATCAAGGCGAGGGGTCAGAGCCATGACGTCAGCGTATCACAGGCTGAAACGCTCACCCAGGTAGACGCGGCGAACGCCTTCATGGGCTACGATTTCCGACGGACGGCCTTCCATCAGCACCACGCCGTCATGCAGGATATAGGCGCGGTCGATGATATCCAGGGTTTCACGCACGTTGTGGTCGGTGATCAGCACGCCGATGCCGCGATCCTTCAGATGCGACACCAGATCGCGAATGTCGGAAACGGCGATGGGATCGATGCCGGCCAGCGGTTCGTCCAGCAAGATGAAATGCGGCTTGGACGCCAGGGCGCGGGCGATTTCCACGCGGCGGCGTTCACCGCCCGACAACGCCATGGCCGGGGCCCGGCGCAGATGTTCGATGGAAAATTCCGCCAGCAGCGAATCCAGGGTGGTTTCGCGCACCTGACGGTCGGGTTCCACCGCCTCCAGCACCGCCATGATGTTGCCTTCCACCGAGAGCCCCCGGAAAATCGAGGCTTCCTGCGGCAGATAGCCGATACCCAGCCGGGCACGCTGGTACATGGGCAGACCGGTGATGTCCTGGCCGTCCAGCAGGATGGCGCCCATGTCGGGGTTGATCAGGCCGGTGATGCAATAAAAGCAGGTGGTCTTGCCGGCGCCGTTGGGGCCCAGCAGGCCCACCGCCTCGCCGCGCTGCACCGAGATGGAAACGTCGCGCAGCACCGAACGGCGCTTGAAGCTTTTGCCGATATTGGTGGCCACCAGGCCGGCATTGTCGGCGACCAGACGGGGACCGGGGGCGGCAACGGCCTGAAGCTCGTCTTCCCCGACCTGGATCTCGGCGGGTTGGTTATCGTTCATTTCGTCCATCCCGCCTGTCAACGCTTGCCCCCCGACGCCTTGTCACCTGTCGCGCCGGCCCCCTTGAACACCGCACGGCGCTGTTCGGGGTCCTGCTTGTCGGGGGTGAAGGTTCCCCGCACCCGGGTGTCGCCCGTGCCACCCGGAGGGGCGCCGAACAGCTTGCTGATCCCGGTGTTCATGTTGACGTGGGCGTAGCCGCCGTTCAACTCGTTGCCGTCGCGGACGATCTTAACCGAACCAGCGACGGTGGCGATACCGGTTTCCAGGTTGTAGTCGGAACGGTCGCCGGTCACCACTTCCTTGGGCGTGGTCAGCACCACGTGGCCATAGCCGTCGGCACGCTTCATCACCAGCTCACCCTTGGGACCGTCCTTGAAATGGGACGTCAGGATGTCGGCCTGGACCTTGCGGTCCTTGGTGATGGCCACCGCGTCACCACGGGCCACCGCCATGCGGTCCTTTTCCCAATATTCCAAGGTTTCCTTGGCGGTGATTTCGTCAGTGGCGGTGACGATGCGCCCCGGCGTGCCGCGCAGCACGAAAATGGCCTTTTCCAGGTCATAGGTGGCCTTGTGGCCGGTGGCGGTCTCGGTGGCGGTCTTGATGGTGACGTTGCCGTCGGCGTCCAGACGCCAGATTTCGTTGCCGCCCTGCCCGTCACGGTAATAGGCGGTCAGGGTGTCGGCGATCACCGTCACGCCGCCCCGAACCGCCTTGGCGTTGCCGCGCGCGATCACGCGGGTGGCGTCGGAAACCCATTCGATGCCTTCGTCGGCATAGACCTGGATCTCTTCGTTGTTGCCGCGCGACATGTTGAAGCCCTGGGCCTGCGCAACCCAAGGGAACAGCAGGGAAAACGCCGCCGCAAGCAGTCGAACCGCCATCATTTCTTTTTCCCCGCCCCCTTCAGTGTCATCCCGGACTGGCCGGTGACGACGATCTTCCTGCCCTCGTCGCTCAGACGGAAGCCCTGGCCGTCCAGCCGTCCCTGCGGCCCCTTGCCGGTGACCGGGTCGTGCCCCTCGGCCGAGGAATTCTTCAGATTCACCCGCGCCCGCTGGGTGTGCATCTCGTACCCCTGGTCGTGGTACAGGTTGACGTCGCCTTCCAGGTCCAGCCACTGCTCTTGCTGGTAATAGGTCCCCAGCTTGGCTTCGATATAGACGCCGGCACCGCTTTGGGTGACGAAATCCGCCTTGGGATTGTCCAGCACCACCACGCCGTTCTTGGGATCTTCTTCCGTGCCCCGGTCCGCGGTGACGGCGAACGGATTGTTGCGCTTGTCGACACCATGGAAATGGGCGTTGACCATGGACAGGTTTTCCACCGATGTCGGCGCCAGATCGGCGAAGCCCAGCTGGAAGCCCTTTTCCATCGGCTTCAGCGACGGCCAGATCACCAGCACCACCAACAACACCAAGGCCGAAGCCGGCAGAACCACCCGCAGCATGGCCACGCGGCGGGAATGGCGATGGGACGCCGTCGACCGCACCGGATGCGCCTTTCGCCGAAGCAGGCCGCCGCCGCGCTTGGGCGCGGGCGTCGGTCGCAATTCGGTGTCGGCGCGCAAATCCATGACGGTCATTCCGATCCTAGACCACGCCCGAACGCAGCAGGTCGTGCACGTGGACCACGCCGACCGGCCGGCCATTATCCACCACGAACAGGCTGGTAATGGATTTCTCGTTCATGATGCGAAGCGCTTCCGCCGCCAGCAGGCTGGGGGCCACCGTCTTGGGATTGCGGGTCATCACCTGTTCGGCCGGCGCATGCATCAGGTCGGGGTCCAGGTGGCGGCGCAGGTCGCCGTCGGTGATGATGCCGGCCAGCAAGCCGTCTTCGCCGACGACACCGACGCAGCCCAGGCTTTTGGCGGTCATTTCCAGGATCACCTGGGTCATGGCGGCGCCGGGCACCACGACAGGCAGGGAATCGCCGCCGTGCATGATGTCGGCCACCTTCAACAGCCGCCGCCCCAGTTGCCCGCCCGGATGGAAGACGCGGAAATCGGCGGCGGTGAAGCCGCGCCGTTCCAACAGCGCCACCGCCAGGGCGTCGCCCAGGGCCAGCATCATGGTGGTCGAGGTGGTGGGGGCCAGCCCCATGGGACAGGCTTCGGGGATGGGGGGCAGCACCAGCGCCACGTCGGACTGGGTGGCCAGAGTACTGCCCCCGCGCGAGGTGATGCCGATCAGCGGAATGTTGAAGCGCCGGGTGAAGGCGATGATGTCGGACAGTTCCGGCGTCTCGCCGGAATTGGACAGCGCGATCACCGCGTCGTCGGTGGTGATCATGCCCAGGTCGCCGTGGCTGGCTTCGGCCGGATGGACGAAGAACGAGGGCGTGCCGGTGGACGCCAAGGTGGCGGCGACCTTGCAGCCCACATGGCCGGACTTGCCCATGCCCGACACCACCACCCGGCCCTTGACCGCGGCCAAGATATCGCAGGCGGCGACGAAGGGGCCATCCAGGGACTGAGCCAAAGCCGTCAGCGCCTCGGCCTCGGTGGCCAGCACGCGGTGGGCGACGACAAGATCAGCGGAAGCGGCGGAACCGTCGGCGACGGTGGATGTCATGATGATGCCCTGGCCCAAACTTGCAAAGCCCGCGCCAAAATTGCACGCGGTCCTTAACTATACGAATCATGGGGCCCAGCGGAAGGGCAAAAGCCGCTTTCGTCGCAACTTGACACCATCAGTGGGTGAAGACGTCCTGTTCGTCCCAGCCGGCCAGATCCAGGGCGGCGCGGTCGGGCAGGAAACGGAAGCAGGCCTCCACCAGATCGCGACGGCCCTCGCGGTCCAGCAACACGTCCAGCCTGGCCTTCAACTGATGCAGGTAAAGCACGTCCGACGCCGCATAGGCCAACTGGTCGTCGGTCAACTTGGCCGCCCCCCAGTCCGAGGTCTGCTGCTGCTTGGAAAGGTCCACCCCCAGCAATTCGCGGCACAGATCCTTCAGCCCGTGGCGGTCGGTGTTGGTGCGCACCAGCTTGGACGCCAGCTTGGTGCACCACACCGGCTCGCAGCGCACGCCCAGATATTTGGCCACCATGGCCAGGTCGAAGCGGGCGAAGTGGAACAGCTTGGTGACCTTGGGGTCCGCCAGCAGCCGCTTCAGGTTGGGGGCGCTGTAATCGGAATCGGGGAAGTGCACCACATGGGCGTTGCCGTCGCCGGCCGACAGTTGGATGACGCACAGTCGGTCGCGCACCAGGCTAAGCCCCATGGTCTCGCTGTCGATGGCGACCACCGGCCCCAGATCAACATCGGCGGGAAGATCGCCGACATGGTAGTGGATGGACATGCGAACGGCTCCTTCAGGGTTTCCCCAAGGAGCCGTTGGCAGGTGACCCCTGAAGGGGTGATCCGACGAAAACCGCCGGAAGATATGGTGCCCAGGAGAAGACTCGAACTTCCAAGACCTTGCGGTCACACGGACCTGAACCGTGCGCGTCTACCAATTCCGCCACCTGGGCTTAGGTGGTGTGCCCTCGGGTTTCCCCTTCGAGCCGGTATCTCGTTGGGGGTGCTCCCCGTCGAGGCGCAGAGAAATATTCGACCGGCCCGCCCCTGTCAACCGACAAAAAATACGATTTCAAAAAAAAATTCACGGCGGCCTTTTTTGCCTGTGCGCAACGGCGCGGCCATTGCGTCAAAGGGGCGAAACGACTAGCCTTTCGCCCTAACAGACAAGGCTATCCGAAAAAAGGATGGCAGCCCCAGGGGAGCGGAGGTCCAAACATGACCCGGAATGTTGTCACCATCTTCGGCGGGTCCGGCTTCATCGGCCGACACGTGGTCAAGCGTTTCGCCAAGGCCGGCTGGATCGTCCGCGCCGCCATGCGTGACCCCGTCGCCGGCGGCTTCCTGAAGACCATGGGCGAACCGGGTCAGGTGATCCCCATCCGCGTGGACGTCACCGACAAGAACGCGGTGCGCGACGCCGTCCAGGGCGCCCAGTGCGTGGTCAACCTGGTGGGCATCTTGTTCGAGAAAGGCAAGCGCCGCTTCGACACCATCCACACCCAGGCCGCCGCCACCGTGGCGCAGGCCGCTGCCGCCGCTGGCGCCACCACCTTGGTGCACATGTCGGCGCTGGGCGCCGACAAGGGGTCGACCTCGGCCTATGCCCGCAGCAAGGCCTTGGGCGAGGAAGCCGTACTGGCCGCCTTTCCGTCCGCCATCATCATCCGCCCGTCGGTGGTGTTCGGTCCCGACGACGATTTCTTCAACCGCTTCGCCGCCCTGGCACGCATGTCGCCGGTGCTGCCGGTGTTCACCCAGGACGGCTTCAAGCTGGCGCACAGCGAAAACGGCATGGAACTGGATCTGTTCGGTTCGGGCGGCACCACCTTCCAGCCCGTCCATGTGGGCGACGTGGCGGAAGCCATCTTCCGTGCCGCCGGGGAACCGGCCGCTGCCGGCAAGACTTATGAATTGGGGGGGCCGCGCCGTTACACCATGAAGGAAATCATGGAAACCGTGCTGGCCGGAACCGGCCTGAAGCGTTGGCTGCTGCCGCTGCCCTTCGCCTTCGCCGGTATCCAGGCGGCTTTCCTGCAATTCCTGCCCACGCCGCCTTTGACCCCGGATCAAGTGGCGCTGATGCGCACCGACAACGTGGTACGCGGCGGCAAGCCGGGCCTGGCGGAACTGGGAATCACCGCCACCGCCTGCGAAGCGGTGGTCCCCAGCTATCTGGCCCGCTACGCGCCGACGTCGTAAGGAATCACTATCCCAAGGTGACGGCGGTGCCGTTGACGCTGACCATCAGCAAGGTCTTGCTGTCACCGCCGATCACTTCGTAATCCAGGTCGATGCCGACCACCGCGTCGGCCCCCAATTCCTTGGCCCGCGCGATCATGTCGGCGATGGCCATGTCCTTGCCGTCCTGCAGCACCTTTTCATAGGACGCGGCGCGGCCGCCCACCACGTCGCGGATGGATGCGAACAGATCCTTGAAGATGTTGGTGCCCAAGACCGCGTCGCCCGAGACGATGCCCAGATAAGACGCGATACGGGCGCCTTCGACGGATTCGGTGGTGGTGACGATCATTTGCGCCTCCCGCGCGGTTGTGTTGCCCCCATATGGCGCGGGTCGGCGGCGATTCAAACCGGCGGCGTTAAAATTCGCCGCCTTGCCGCACGTGCTGGAAGCAATCGGGGTCGAACAGCATGGACACGGCGACGGTCATCGCCCTTGCCCCGTTACGCTCGACCATGCGGACATGGGGGGGGATGTCGGGGTATTCGAAGACCCGCTCGACCACCCACTCGCCCCCATAAGTGCCGGCCTTACGGAAAATATCGCCCGGAGCGACGTCAACACCCCGGGCCCGGCGGCCAAACAGGCTCATGGTGAACAACCTTTCGTTAAAATGCCCAACTCATCCCCACGACCACTCATACCGCGACCAACCAATGCTTGTCGAGAGACGTTACAGGCCGAACAGATCAGGCGGATCTGCCATCCCCCCGGGACAAAGGTCGGTCACCCCGACCCCGATCAGCCGAAAGGCGCGCCCGTCGGCTTCCTTCTCCAGCAAAGCCGTCGCCACACCAGCAATGATGTCGGCACGGCGTGTCGGCTCGGCAAGGCGGTGATTGCGGGTCAGCGAGCGGAAATCGGCGGTTTTCAACTTCATCACCACGGTATGTCCGGCCAGGTCTGCCTTGGCCAGCCGTCCCGCCACCTTGTCGGCCAGGGGCACCAGGGCCGCCCGCAAGTCGTCGAAGCCCCGGATGTCGCGGGCGAAGGTGGTTTCGTTGGAAACGCTTTTGGCCGGCCGGTCAGGGGTGACGGGGCGGGAATCCTGGCCTCGAGCCATGGCGAACAGGTGGCGGCCGAATTTGCCGAAACGGGCAAGAAGCTCGGCCTCGGGCATCTGCTGCAGCTGGCCGATGGTGTCGATGCCGGCTTCGGCCATGCGCGACGCGGTGGCCGCCCCCACCCCCCAGATGGCGGAAACCGGCATCTGGGCCAGCATGGATACCGCCTCGGCCCGGCCGATGACCGAAAAGCCGCGCGGCTTTTGCCGGTCCGACGCCATCTTGGCCAGGAACTTGTTGTAAGAAAGGCCGATGGAAATGGTGATCCCCACCTGACGTTCCACCGCGCGCGCCAGCCGCGCCAGCAAAATGGCCGGCGGCCTGTCGACCAGACGATGTTCGGGGGACAGGTCCAGATAGGCCTCGTCCAGGGAAAGCGGCTCGATCAGCGGCGTCGCCTTCAGCAGCAATTCCCGCATGGCGGCCGACACCGCCTTGTATTTGGCCATGTCGGGAGGAACGACCACCGCATGCGGACACAGCTCCAGCGCCTTGAACATGGGCATGGCGGATCGCGGGCCGAACTTGCGCGCCACATAGCAGGCGGTGGTCACCACGCCGCGCCCGCCGGCATGGCCGACGATCACCGGCTTGTCGGCCAAGGACGGATTGTCGCGCTTTTCCACCGAGGCGTAAAAAGCGTCGCAATCCATGTGGGCGATGGTCAGGTCGAACAGTTCGGGATGGGCGACCACACGGGTCGAACCGCAACGGGGACAATCGTCTCCGGACTTGAACGGACGGCAACAATCGCGGCACAGGGCGGGCATGGACCTCAGCTTACCCCCGCCCCGGCCCACTTTGCTAGCGCTTCGCCGACCGCAGTTCCGCCTCCAGATCGGCGATACGCTTGGCCATCGAGGTCTTGACCGCCTCGGCCGTCCACGGCTTCAACGCTGCCTGCTGTTCCTTCAGTTGGACCAGCAAACGCTTTTTCTCGTCCAGCGAACGCTTGATCGGCATGCGATCAGAATGCTGGCCGTCATGGCTGCGAAAACCACTCATCGTTCGTTCCTCCATGACGATGGTTGCGCGGGGCCGGGACCATGCCGCAACCACCGTCCCGAGGCAAGGGACAAAACAAAGACTCTGAACCGCCCATGCGAGCATTTGTCGCCGCCTTCCGCATTTGCTATAACCCGGCCATCGCACGACGTGTCCCGGTAGCTCAGCAGGATAGAGCAACGGTTTCCTAAACCGTAGGTCAGGGGTTCGAATCCCTTCCGGGACACCATGCGAACAGTGCGCCCCAGGGTCTAATGGGCTGTCGCCATGAGGATTTGCCGTAATTGTTTGGTGACCCTGCGTCAGCAGGTCAGTCTTGCCGATGGCACGGTGGTGGATGACGGCAGCCAGCCCATCGCCTATGTGCATGGCGGCTATCAGGACATCTTCGAGCCCATTGAAAAAGCACTGACCGGCAAGTCGGCGGGGGAGCGGATCAGCGTCATCCTGAAGCCCCAGGACACTTATGGCCTGATCGACGAATCCCTGCGCAAGGTCGAGCCTTTGGATCGCTTCCCCACCCCACCGCGCCCCGGCGACCAAGTGGAAGGATCAAGCGACGAGAGCGGCCCAATTTTCAGGGTCGTCGAGGTCACCGAAAACGAAGTCCTGCTGGACGGAAACCACCCGTTCGCCGGACTGGAACTGACCTTCGCGGCCGAGATCCTGGAGGTTCGCACCGCCAGCCAGGAAGAGGTGATGCGGGCCTCTCGGGCGGTCCGCGTCAACATCAGCCGCAGGCGCGCCCTGTGGGCGGCCGTCGTCTCGCTGGTGGGGGCGCCGGCCGTGCTGTTGCTGGTGGTCGGAGGACTGATCGACTGGCTGGGATCGGGCGTCCTGGCCTATGGCGTGCTGGCGCTGGGCATCGCGGTCCTGCTGGCGGTGCTGTGGCGGGGCCTGCAATACGTCCAGGACCTGTGGCGCGGCGGCCAAGTGCTGCATATCGACGTCCAGGGGATCCGGTGGCGCGGCTGGACCGAATTGGTCCGCTGGGACATGATCGACAAGATCGCGTGCGAAACCATGGGGGACGAATCGTGGTACACCGTGTCCTTGGCCGACAAGCGCGAGTTCCGCATTGACGCCAGTGTCCTGACGCTGGAAGCGCCGCAAATTTCCTGGCTGTTCGCGCAGTACCTCCCCGCCACCAAACTGAAAGGGATGTGACCCGACGTCACCCCTGGCCTTGGTTCTGGAAGTCCTGGGAATCTCGTAATTGCCGTTCTTCCGGGCTCAGCGCCGACGACGGTCCACTGTCCGGCCGTTTGTTGCCACCGACCAACGCCCCCACGCCCAGCAACCCCAAACCGAAGAACAGAATCAGTCCCCCTGCCCCCGCCACCAGCAGCATGAAGCCCTGGACCGACGCATCGGCATCGACGCTTAGGGCCGACACGGCATAGACCAGACCCAGCAGGATAGCCGCCAGCCCCAGCCCCTTGAACAAACACGACGCCACCCCTCTCATCGCCCTGCCCCCATCCAATGGCCTAGCCCATTGGGCAAGAGCGCCGCGACAATGTCAACGGGTCGCCAGCAACGCCACCACCGCCACGGTCAGCACGGCCGACAGCACCTGCCAGAACATCAGCGGATTGCGTTCCATCAACGACGGACGGGCATGGGGGTCGAAGCCGGGATTGGGGCGGCGCAAGTCTTCGGTGAACTCGCTGAGCAATTGGGTTCGTTTGAAGGGATCCGGAGCCAGGGCGGCCCGAAGCGCCGCATCCACCCAGGCCGGCACACGGCCCTGGTCGTCGGAAGCGGGGGTGTAGCGCAGCTTGCCCAGCCCCTTGCGATCGCGCAGATGCGAGACCTTGGCACCATAAGGCAACCGTCCGGTCAGCATTTCATAGGCGATCACCGCCAAGGAAAACAGGTCGGCATTGGCGCCGGCCGGTTCGCCGATGAAATATTCCGGGGCGGTGTATTGCACCGTCCCCAGGATGTGACCATCAGCACCGCTTTGGGTTTCGGCGATGCCGGCCACCCGGGTCGAGCCGAAATCGATGATGCGCGCCGTCCCCGATTTGTCGATCAGCACGTTTTCCGGCCGCAGGTCCTGATGCAGCATTTCCTTGCGGTGAAAGGCCCGCAGCCCCTTGGCGATCTGTTCCACCAGATCCCGCACCTGTTCCAGGCCGGGCTTTGGGTTGTCGATCATCCACTGGCGCAGGGTTTGACCGTCAAGATATTCGGTGACGGTGTACAGAAAGCGCCGCTGCGCCGGCGCCGGCGCCGCCTTCAGCACATGGGGGGAAGCGATGCGCCGGGCGATCCATTCTTCCATCATCAGGCGCCGCAGATGCGCTTTGTCGCCGCGGATGTCCTGGGCCGGCACCTTCAACGCCACCGGCGCCCCGCCATCGGGGGGCTGGGCCAGATAGATGCGGCTGCGGGCATTGGCGTGAAGCGTGCGCAGAATGCGATAGCCGTCGATGTCGGCGGGATTGTCCGAAAGCGGCGGCGGCGGCAATTCGTCGGCATGGTCGGCGAATTCGTCGGCATCGGGTGACGGCAAGGACTCGATCCCGACGATCTGCAAGGTCAGGTTGTCGGCGCTGCCCTGGTCCAGCGCCTGCTGCACCGCGTGGCGCGCCGCCTGGTCCAAGTCGTCGTGGCTGGCGACGATGCGCGCCAGGTCGCGCCCGGACAGATGGCCATGCACACCGTCGGTGCTGAGCACGAAGACGTCGCCTTCCCGCAGGTCCACCGCCCGATAGTCGATTTCCACATTGGCAGCCATGCCCAGGGCACGGCCCAGATAATCCTGTTCCGCCGACAGCACCACCCGATGGTCGTCGGTCAGCGGTTCGACGCAATCGCCGCCCAGCCGGCCGATGCGGCTGTCGCCCACGTGGAACAGGTGGGCTTGCCGGCCCTTCACCACCATGGCGCTGAAGGTGCAGACATAACCGCGATCCGGGTCGTAGCCATGCTGGCTGCGCCGGGTTTCCGCATGCAGCCAGGAATTGGTCGCGGCGATCACCCGGCTGGCGGCGGTGCGCACGCTCCACGAATCCGACGTGCAGTAATAATCGGTCAGGAAGCTTTTGACCGCCGCCTGCGCCGCCACCTGCGACACGGCGCTGGATGAAATGCCGTCGGCCACCGCCAGCGCGATGCCCTTGCGGGCCAACATCGCCCCTTCGGGCAGCAACGCGCCGTGAAAGTCCTGGTTCACGGCCTTGCGGCCGCAATCGGAATGCTGGCCGATACTCACCCTTAGCGCCGCGCTCATGGTCGCCCCCTGACAGGGTAAAACCCCCATCCCGGAATGGGATGGGGGCCTTGGTGGTGCAAGGACTTATTCGGCGGCAGCCGGCAGCGCCGAGACTTCCGCCTTGCGCTTGGCGCCGGTGCGGACATGGGTGGTGTAAAGGGTCAGGCCGACGAAAGTCAGGCCACCCACCAGATTGCCCAACACGGTGGGGATTTCGTTCCACAGCAGGTAATCCATGATCGAGAACTTGCCGCCCAGCATCAGGCCCGAGGGGAACAGGAACATGTTGACGATGGAATGTTCGAAGGTCATGTAGAAGAACAGCATGATCGGCATCCACATGGCGATCACCTTGCCCGAGACGCTGGTCGACATGCCGGCGCCGACCACACCGGTGGACACCATCCAGTTGCACAGCACGCCGCGGATGAACAGGGTCAGCATCCCGGCGGCGCCATAGGCGGCATAGCCGACGGTGCGCGATTCGCCGATATGGCCGATCTTTTCACCAATGGCGTTGGGGGCGGTGGAAAAACCGTAAGTGAAGGTGATGGCCATGAACACCGCCACCGTCAGGGCACCGGCGAAATTGCCGACGAAAACCAGCCCCCAGTTGCGGAAGACGCCGGCCCAGGTGCAGCCCGGACGCTTGTCCAACACCGCCAACGGCGCCAGGGTGAACACGCCGGTCAGCAGGTCGAAACCCAGCAGGTACAGCATGCAGAACCCCACCGGGAACAAGATGGCGCCAGCCAGGGGCTGACCGGTCTGCACGGTGATGGTGATGGCGAAAGCGGCGGCCAGGGCCAGGATGGCGCCGGCCATGTAGGCACGGATCAAGGTGTCGCGGGTGGACATGAAAATCTTGGATTCACCGGCGTCCACCATCTTGGTGACGAATTCAGCGGGAGCGAGGTAAGCCATGGGCGGGATTCCTTTGTCTGGTTCCGGGTCAAGCGGAAGACGAAAGCGAATGGTTCAAACCGGCACGGGCAAACAAACGTCAAACCGTGACGGCCTGTCGCCAACGAAGCGTGCGATCCCGGAACGCAAAAAAGGCGCCGCGTTCCAGCGTGCCCCGCCACAGCGGTTCACGCGATCACACAGCGCCGTTGCTGTCTGCCCAATTCGTGGGACTGAAGGGTCCGAACCGCGCCGTTGCGGCCTTTCCCATACCCTGCCTCGGCAGGTCTTGAATTACCAGATATCGCACCTGCGAAGGCGAAAGCAAGCCGAATCCGACCCGAATTGCAATTTTTTTAAGCTTTCCCGGTGTTTGCCTATATTATGGCCACATCTGCCCAAACAACAGCCTTAGCCCACTTCGAAATACTTATGCAGCTTGCCGATGGAAATCAGCTTTTCAACCTGCCCGGTGGCGCCGCGCAAGGCCACGATACGGCTTTGCTGGGCAGCGGCGTCGCGCACGATCAGCAGCATTCCCAAGGCCGAGGAATCCATGAATTCGGCCTGCGACAGGTCGAAGACGATGCGCGGTGCCGCGGAATCACCGATGGCGCCCAGAATGCCGCGAAACCCCCGGTGATCCGAATGGGTCATGCGACCGCTGACACGGACATGAAACTCGTTGCCTTTGGTGTCGCAAGCATATTCCATAACGCGCCTCTTCCAGTCTGTGGCCAATGGTCGTATCGAAACCCAGGAGCCGCTGGGCTAGCATTGCCCTAAAATCGGGGCCGAGGAAACTACAATGATTATAAAATCGATCCTTGCCGACGATTCTGCCCCGACCAGAAGTGTTGCGCAAACATTGGGGTTTCCGATCGAAGCCGACGCTTCATCTTGCGAACGGGCCTTGTCCATTTGCGCACACCCCGATTCCACTCGATTGAGCGCCGCCTTCGCCCCGCCCTTTGCCGGCTTGGCCGAAGCGCCCGCCGCTGCCCCCGATTGCTGGGCCCGGGGCGGCCAACGCTTCCGCCTGCATCTGCAATATGGCGGACTGGCCCTGGCGCTGCGCACCGTGACCGCCTACAACGAAGACGCCGCCCACCTGTTCGCCGCCGCCCTGCACCCCTTCCTGCGCGAAGCCGGCTTCGCCTGCCCGTCCGATTTGGAACTGGTGGTCCACGAGGCCCTGGCCAACGCCATGATCCACGGCAATCTGGGCGTGGACCGCACCCCGTCCGGCTCGGTCCAGGAAATGCTGCAATTCGGCGAACTGGTGGAAAACGCCCTGGCCGACCCGCAACGGGCCGACCGCATGGTGTGGCTGTCGGCGGCGGTGATCGGCCACACCCTGCACCTGGCCATCGAAGACCAAGGGGCCGGATACCAAGGGACCGCCGGGGGCCGAACCGACCGCCGCCCCCACGGCATGGACCTGATCACCGATTCCGTGCTGTCGCTGCGCCGCGAGAACGACGGCCGCTGCCTGTTGCTGGAACTGCCGCTGAGCCAGCGGCAACTGCCGCGCAAAGCCTTTGCCGACGCTTCGGTGCTGATCGTCGACGACAATCCGTTCAACCGCCGCATGCTGGAAGCCCTGATCACCACCTTGGGGGTTGGCCGCCTGGACAGCGCCCAGGACGGCGTCGAAGGACTGGCCGCCATCGAAGCCCATCGTCCCGATCTGGTGTTGCTGGACGTGATGATGCCGCGCATGGACGGCTTGGAAATGTGCCGGCGCCTGCGCGCCGACCACGCGCTGCTGGATCTTCCGGTTCTGTTCATCACCGCGCTCAACGACGCCAAAAGCCGGGCCGCCTGCTTCGCCGCCGGCGGCAACGACGTGGTGTCGAAACCCATCGAGGCGGAAGAGGTTCTGGCCCGGGTCCGCGTTCACCTGCACAACGCGCTGCTGATGGCGCGGCTGAACGCCGACCACGCCCGTGTGCGCGAGGAACTGGCCGCCGCCCGCGAGGCCCAGGAAACCCTGCCCCCCACCCGAGCCCAGCTGGACGCCATCCGCCAGCGCCTGAACTTGAACATCAAGGGCGTGGTCGAGAACTCGTCGGAACTGGGGGGCGACTTCTGGACACTGTTCGACGCCGGCCCCAAGCGCCTGGGGGTTCTGGCCGCCGATTTTTCCGGCCACGGCCTGCCCGCCGCGTTCAACGTCTTCCGCCTGCATGTCATGCTCAGCCGCCTGCCGCGCCGCCCGCCCGGCCCCGCCGCCCTGCTGGGCGACTTGAACCGCGAACTGAAGACCCTGCTGAAGCCCGGCCAGTTCGCCGCCCTGTTCCTTGGCCTGATCGACCTGGAAGACGGCAGCCTGACCTATGCCGGCGCGGCCAGCCCGCCGCCCATTCTGATCGAGAACGGCAGAGCCCGCTACCTGCCGCTGGAAGGCCCGCCGCTGGGGGCCTTCGCTGACGCCGAATACGAAGAACACCGCGTCCAGTTCCCGGTGGGCGCCAGCCTGTTCGTCTATAGCGACGCGCTGGTGGAAAGCCAGGCTGACGACGGCGTCCTGGTCTGTGACGACAACACCTTGCTGCGCTGGGCCGGCGAAACCCATGGCGACATGGTCGCCACCATCCTGCGCAATTTCCACGCCCGCATTCCCGGCGACCCGCCCGACGACCTGACGCTGCTGCACATCCGGCGGGAATAGCGCCCCAACGCGGCAAGCCCGCGCGGCGACTGAGCGAGCCCGGCACGGGCCCGTACAGACAAACGAGACGCCGTTTCCGTTCAAGCGGAAACGGTGTTACGGGAACGCCGCCGACAATTCGTCCAGCAGGTCTTGGACCTTCTGCGACGGTTCCTCGATGGCGGCGACCAGACTGACCGCCCCGTCGAAATCGCCGTCGCGGAACAGCTTGGCGGCCTGGATGCCCAGGTGATGAACCTTTTCGTGCGGCGCTTCCAAGGCGACGAAGGCCGGATGCTGGCGGATGGCCTGGTCGGTGATGGCGTCGTACCACTTGCCCAGGCGGCAAGTGTGGTGGTTGGCCAGTTCGTCCGGGTTCAGGCTGGTGCGGCCGGCCAGCATTTCGGCCAGACGGCGGCGCCACACCATGTGGTCGGACTTGGCCAGCAAAATGACCGAATTCTTCATCTCGACCTTGTTGATCTCGGCCAACATGTCGGTCAGGGTGCCGCTGGCCTGGGACGAAATCTCGATCACCTTATCGATGGCGTTGGTGTCGTCCACCGACCGGGCGGCGGCGGCTTCCAGGTTGTTGGCGATTTCCTGGGCGGCGACGCGCTGCTGGGCCAGATGGCTGGCGATTTCCTGCATAAGCGTGGTGACGTCCTGGATTTCGGTGCTGACCAGACGCATCTTGTCCACCGAGGCCAGGACCACCGCCTCGCCCTGACGCACCACTTCGGCGCCGCGGTTCATGCCGTGCAGGATGTTGGTGGTTTCCTGGGTCAAGCCCTCGATGCGGGCGCGGATGTCGTGGGTGGCCTGGGCGGTCTGGTTGGCCAGGTTCTTCACTTCGTTGGCGACCACGGCGAAACCCTTGCCGGCAGTGCCGGCGCGGGCCGCTTCGATGGTGGCGTTCAGCGCCAGGATGTTGGTTTGCCGGGCGATCTGTTCGATCTGCTTGACGATGGCGCCGATGGACGACGAGGCGTCGGACAGGTTGCCCACGTGATCGGCGGTCTGTTCCACCGTGTCGACGATGGTCCGCATGGTGCTGACCACCATTTCGGTGGAGCGCGCACCGTCATTGGACAGTTCGCGCACCGAATCGGCGTTGGCGGCGGCCAGTTCGGACGTGCGGCTGATGGCCTGGACGGTGGACACCATTTCCTCGGTGGCCGAGGAAATGGATGCCATGCGGCGGCTCATCTCGCGGATGGAACGCAGGGTCTGCACCGCCTGGGTCACCGTGCCGTTCAGGAAAATGGACATTTCCACCGAGCGGTTCAGCAACCCCTTGGACCGGCGTTCCAGACAATCAGCCAAAACCCGCAGCTTGTCGGCCAATGGCCCGTCCGCTTCCGGCAGGGACATGTAGCCCCCGTCGATCATGCGGTCGATCATGGCCTCGAAAGCAGCGGTGTCCACATGCTGATCCGACACGGCATCCCCCTCCAAGAAATACGGTTACCCGCGGATAGTCCCTGGAAACGTCATCGGCGAAAAGAAAAAAAAGACGCCACACCCGAAATCAGGGGCATGGCGTCCATGCGATTTTCATCTTTACGCACATTAGACGAACAAGATCACGCCCCCACAGCCGACTTGGTGAAGTCGGTGGCAGCGACGTCGTTTGTGTTGACACCCTGGATAGTGGCTATCTGATAACTGTTCTGACTGGTGTCACTGAGATCGGCGGCATAATAAAGGCTGACACCGCCGGTACCGGTGCTGTCGCCGACCACGATGATGCCGGCGCCGCTGCCATAGCTGCTTTGCAAGGTGGAACTTTCGAAATAATCGGTGCCGTCGGCGAAAGGACCGGCGCTGCCCAAACCGCTGAACGTCGCCACCGACAGAGCGACCGTGTCGCCCTGGGCGGAAGAGAAGTCGGTGATGATGTCAGTGCCCAAAGCCGCCACGTCGAACGCGCTGCTGTAGAACAGGAACTGGTCGGCGTCGGCGCCACCGGTCAGTTGATCGTTGCCGCCATTGCCGACCAGCGTGTCGTTGCCAGCGCCACCATTCAGCGTGTCGTTGCCGACCGAAGCGAAGAAAGTATCCGCCGACGCCGAACCGACGACGTTCAGGCTGTCGCCCGCATCCCAGTCCAGGGTGTTGTAACGCACCTGCCCCAAGGCGCCGTCGGACAGCTTGATGGTGACCTGCAGATCACCGCCGGTCCCATAGAGGTCGGTATAGGCGATGGCGTCGGCGGTGGTCGAGGCGCTGAGGTCCAGTTCCTCGATTCCGCTGACCACGCTGTGCTGAGCCGCGGTTCCCAAAGTCGCGGCAGTGGAGAAAACCAGCTTGTCATAGCCATTGCCGCCACTGACGTCGACGTTGGATTTGGAAGAACCGCCGGTCACGTAAAGGATGTCGTCGCCATCGTTGAAAGTGATGCGGACGCTTTGGTCGCCGCCATAGATAGGATCGCCGACGAAAGCCGCCATTTCCACTTGGTCGTTGCCACTGCCGCCGACGATACTTTGGGTCATGAACCCTTCCAGCACGGTGGCGCTGATTCCCCCGGCATTGGCCGAACCGTCGGTGACCAAGGTATTGAAACCGCTGACATACATGTTGTCGTAGATGTCGACCACGTCGCCATGGGTCCCAAGGTCGACGACCAGCCCGGCCTGCATGCCGTCCATCTTCAAGACTTCGAAGCCGCCGCCCACCGAGGCGTAGTTTTCCGCCAGCACGGCGGCCGAGATGGTGACCGAGGTGATGGCGTTGCTTTGCGCGTTCACATCCTCGAAGACGATGCTTTCGAAGCCGCTCAGGCTGATCCCGTCCACCGCCATGTCGGCTTCGCCGATGACGGTCAGGATGTCGCCGCCGGCTCCACCCGCCAAGGTGCTGCCGGTCGCCGCGCCGACAGTGATGACCGCATCGTCGCCATCGCCGCCGGTCAGGGTGTCCGCCCCGCCCAGGCCATAGATGACGTCGTCGCCCGCCAAACCGTCGATGGCGTTGGCGCCGGCATCACCGAACAACAGGTCGGCGTTGGCGCTGGGCGACAGGGACAGGGCCGAGAAGGCCTGGCCGTGAATGTCCATGAAATTGGCGGCGATCATCTGACTGGGGGTCACCCCGGTCAGCTCGACGATCTTGGTGGTTTGGAAATAGTTCACTTCCGACACCACCCACTCTTTGTACCACAGAGCGGAGTTTCCGTAAGCGTCGCCCACCACGAACACCATGCTGCGCTCGCCCATGTCCATCGTGTTGATCACGGCCTCGACATCGGGCAGGTTCGAGCAATCGGCGGCGTTGGTGGTCACCAGCACCACCGCCACATCCGGCTGGATGGTGTCGTTGCTGGCGGCGCTTTGCACGAAGCCCGAGCCGTTATAGCTGAGCGACAAGCCCAGCTTCAGGACGTCGCCGCCGGCACCTGCGGTGAAATCAGTGATGACGTCGCTGGCTTCGTCCGCCGTGTTGAACACGAAGGTGTCGGAATCCGCCCCGCCGGTCAGTTGGTCCCCGCCCATGCCGCCGATCAGGGTGTCCAGGCCCGACGACCCATTCAGGATGTCGTCGTCCATGCCGCCGTCGATCACATCGGCCCCCACACCGCCGGTGATGACGTCGTTGCCGGAACCGCCAAACAGCAGGTTGGCGCCCCCATCGGCGGTGATGGTGTCGGCGCCATCGCCACCATCGACGAAGTCGTCGCCCGAGCCGATGGTGATGGTGTCAGCGCCAAAACCGCCCAGGATGGTGTCGTCACCGCCGTTGCCGGTGATGATGTCGGCCCCGTCGCCGCCGTCGATGACGTCGACGCCGCTGGTGCCGATGATCTCGTCATCGCCCGCCGTGCCGAAGACCGGGGACTGGAAGACACCCGAGCCCAGATAGGTGGGGGCCAGCCCCAGATTGGGCAGCTGCACCAGCGTCTGGTCATAGCTGGTGCCGGTCCCCGCCCCCTTGACGATCAGATAGGCGTCGAGTTCCCAGGTGAAATAGGCCACCTGATTGTCATCCATATTGGTATAGACATCGGCGATCACATCGGCGATCGCCCCGCCACCATGCGGGAATCCCGCCACATAAGTGTACCCGGCGGCGCCGGTCAGGGTCAGGGTGTCGCTGCCGGTCCCGAAGTCACCGATCAGATCGGTGTCGGTGATGGTGGAATCGCTGGCCGAGGTCAGGATGAAGGCATCGTTGCCGTCGCCACCCCAAATTTGGTCGGCGCCAAGACCGCCGTTCAGCGTATCGTTGCCGGCCCCGCCATCCAAGGTGTCGGCGCCGGCCATGCCGTAAAGAGTTTCGTCGGCCGACGAGCCGAAAAGAGTATCCCCGTATGCCGACCCGCGAACCGCCTCGATGCTGATCAGCGTGTCGGTACCTTCACCCACGGCCGTACCGGCTTGCAGATCGACGGTCACGAAGCCGAGGTTGGAGAAATCGACCAGATCAATGCCGTCGCCACCGTCGAAAGTGGCGGTGGCCGCCGACTGGGCATAGAAGATGTCGTTGCCGGCATCGCCATAGAAAGTCGAACCGCCCACTTCGTTGGCGGTGAAGCTGTCATTGCCGTCGCCGCCATGGAACACATTGTTGTCTTCACCGGCATAAAACGTATCATTGCCGCCGGCGCCATAAAGCTGCTTTCCGGCGACGCCAGCGCCGTAAAGGACGTCGGCATAAGTCGAGCCATTGATGACTTCGACGTTGCTGAAGGTGGTGAGGTTGCCCCCAGCCGACACGGTGTTGGTGAGGAAGCCGCCGGTGACACCGGTATAGGCGCCGCTGAAATCCAGGGTGTCGGAACCCGAGCCGCCGTCCAGGCTGTCGGCACCACCGCTGTAATAGATGGTGTCGTCGCCGCCCAGGGCGCTGATGGTGTCGTTGCCCGAGGTGCCGACCAGTTGGTCGCTGCCTTCGGTGGGAACCACCGTGGCCAAAAGCGTGCCATAGCCGCTGTAACTGGGGGCGGTGGTGACGCCTTGCAGGCAGATCAGGGTGCCGTCAAAGCCTTTGCTGCCGGTGCCCGCGCCCTTGACATAAAGATAGCCGTCGCCGCCAAAGGTGAAGAAGCCGATGGAATTGGCCGCCATGGCCGCATAGGCCGAGGTCAAGGCTTCGGTCAAGTCGGCGGGCGACCCCACCGCCACCGAGGCGTTGTAGGCATAGCCGTCCGCCCCCCACAGGTCCACCGTATCCAGACCGTTGCCGAAATCGGTGATGGTGTCGTAATTGGCGGCAATGGAATTGGTGTTGGCGTCATAAGTGAACTTGTCGGCGCCCGCACCGCCGGTCAACAGGTCGCCACCATCCTGACCGGACAGCCAATTGGCATTGGCGTCGCCCATGATGATGTCGTTGTACTTCGAACCGAACACCTGTTCGATGCCGCTGACCACGTCCTGGTAACCATAGCCATCGTTCAGGACAGTGCCGTTGCCCAGGTCCACCATCACCGACTGCTGGGTATTCCAAAAGGCGATGGTGTCGAAACCGGCGCCACCGCTGACGGTGTCGTATCCGGCCCCGCCCTGGAAGCTTTCGTTGCCGTCAGAGCCGTAGAAGCTGTCGTTGAAGGCCGAACCGACGAAGGACATGATCCCGTGGGTGACGTCGTTGCCGGCTCCGGATCCACCCGCAACGTTACCCTGATACTGGCTGTTGGCCGCGTCCCAGGACAGGGTGACGGTCATGCCGGTGCTGGAATTTTCATAGCTGGCGACCGTGGTGCCGAGCCCGCCGTCATACAGTTGGTCGTCGCCCTTGCCGCCTTCCAAAGAGAAACGGCCATCCATCTGGTCGATGGACGACCCGTACAGGGTGTCGTTGCCGTCGGTGCCGATGATCTCGGCAATGCCTTGATAGGTCTGGGTCCAGCTGCTGGTGCCGTCGAACAGGGTCGCGCTGCCGTCGCCGCTGGCGTTCAGCGCCCCGGTCATGATCAGGCCGCCGGTGGCGGCGTTGAAGGTGGTCAGCGTCGAATAGTTGACGCTGGCCTTGCCGCCGCCGATGAAGGTGTCGTTGCCGCCGTCGCCATAGAAATCATCCCAGCCGCCGCCGCCGGACAAGATTTCGGACGCGCTGGTGCCGACGATCATTTCGTCCTTGACCGTGCCGACCAGCCCCTTGACCAGATACGTATAGGGATCGGTCCCATCCATTTCGGACAGAATCTTGGTGATGGAACCGGTGGTGTAGAAGTCCACCAGGACGATGTCGCCACCGCCCAGGCTGTCGTCCATGTGCAGCACCAGATCGGCGCCGTCACGGGTGGCGCCGCGGAAATAATAGTCGTTCTGCGGGGCGGCGGACATTCCGGTGACGTCCAGGATGTCGGTGCCCGACGAATCGCTGATCCTGATGTCGGCGTCGAAGGTGTGGGAACGCACTTCCGTGCCGACGTCGATGGCGTAGACGTCGTTGCCGGCGCCGCCCGACGCCGCGTCGCCCGAGCCAAGTTCGAACAGGTCGTTGTAGGCGCTGCCGATGAACGTCTCGACGACGCTGACATGGCCCATGGCCTGCAGATAATCGTCGCTTCCCCAATTGACCACGTTGGCGCCGCTCAGGTCGACGCCGTCCACCACGACCGTGGTCTCGCCGCCGCTGCCGTCGATCTGCAGGTCGGCGAATTGCGCGGCGCTTAAGGTGACGACGGCACCGTTGGCCCCCGATTTCAGCTTTTCGAAGCTGTAAAGATCGGCGCCGCTCAGGTCCACCCAGCCTTCGGCCTGGATGGTGTCGGTGCCGTCGCCGCCGTTCAATTCCTGACCGTAATAATCGAAATAGGTTTCAATGTTCGGGCCTTGCTCGACGATCATGGTGTCGTCGCCGCCTTCGAACATGACCACGTCCAGGCCGTCACCGATGCGGGCGGTGGTGTTGCCGTCGCCGAAGCGCAGTTGGGCGATGTAGTCGCCGCTGGTGACATCCACCGAGGCGTCGGCGAAATTCAGGGCGAAGGCCCCCATCACCATGTTGGCGCCGGTAATGATGTCGGTGCCGTCATGGTCGGGTTCGGTCTTCAACCGCAGATCATCGACGATGATGCTGCCGTTGCCGCCGGTGAACCGATAATCCAGCATGTCGCCATGGAATTGGACACTGCCGCCGTCGACGGCCTCGATCATGTCGTTTTGCGGGGTCGAGGTCGAGGCGACGTAAAGGTGTTCGCCAGCGCCGATGTCGAACGTTGCGCCACCCGCGACCAGGGCCGCATATTGCTCGGGCGTCAGGGTCAAATCGCCGGTCAGGATGACTTGGTCGATACCGGCCAGGTCGGCGGCATCCATGGACAAAGTCCCCGACGCCTCCAACATCAGCCAAAACGGGCCGCCGCTGCCGTCCTTGACGATCACCACCGCGTTGGCGACCAGGGCGGCGAACTGATCCTCGGAGACGGTGACATCCCAGGACAGGATCAGTTGGTCCACCTGGGCGATTTCCGCCGCGCTCAGGCTCAGGGTTCCCGAGACGCCGTTCAGGGTCACCTGGAAACCAAGGGTGTTCACGGTGACGTCGTTGTTCATCAAGGTGGCGTATTGCGCCGCGCTGAACGTCACGTTGGCGCTCAGGTTGATGGCGTCGACCAGGCTGAAGTCGGCGACCACCGCGCTCAGGTCGTCGCCCGCCACCAGGGTCACGACCCCAACCGCGGTGAAATGGCCGTCGAAATTGTCGCTCAGCGCCGAAAGGTCTGCGATGGTTAAAGTGGCGTCGCCGGTGAAGTTCAGGTCGGTGACGCCGGCATTCTTCAAGTCCGCCACATAGGGAAGGACGACGCCGGCCGTGTCGCTGACGGTGACGGTGGCGCCGTTCTCGGTGGTGAACAGCGACGCTCCGAACGCGGCGTAACTCAGCTCAACGCTGCCGGACGTCAGGTGGAAGGTGCTGATCCCGGCTGAGGCCACGTCGGACCAATAGGTCTGGAGCGCGTCGCCGTCATGGATGGCGATGACGTTGCCGCCCCACTTGATGTAATCGGCGGCGCTGAGGTCCACACCACTGAAGATGCCGGCATAGGACCCGCCGTCCACGGTCAGGGCGAAGCCGTCCTTCAGGATTTCCTTGGCGACGAAGTCGGCCTTGCCGATGGTGGAATCGGCGGTCAGCAGGAACTTGTCGGCATAGCCCAACAACATGCCGGAGACGTTGCCGGCGATTTCCGCCACCAGCACCGCCCCGGCGCCCTTGGTCAGCAACCAGCTTTCCGGGGCGACCTGGGTCATCTGCCCGATCATGTTGATCTGGTCGGCGGTCATCACCACGGTGGCGCCAGCCTCGATCTTGACCAGTTTGACCGTGCTCTGGGCGGACACGTCGTCGCCGTCCACCAGATACCACCCCACCTGCGACGCCGGGGTGGTGATGGCGGCCAGCGTGGCATGGTCGGCGACGCCGTAATAGACCGGATTGGAATCGGTGATGACGATGGCGGTGACGCCATCGAAGTCCCCCGCCACCACCTGGATGTTGGCGGCGGTGTCCGAGACCGTCATGGTCACCCCGGAAACGCCGGTATAGTTGAACTCGACCTGGGCGGCCTGGGCGGCGGTGATGGTGCCGGCGCCGCTGGACAGGGTGAAGACCTTGACATTCGCCGCGATCAAGGCGGCGATGTTGGCGGCCACCGCCGTGGCGCTGGTCAGGTTGACGTTGCCCACCCCGTCGATGGGGGCCGGGTTGATGATGTCGGCGATGGAACCGCCGGACGTTGCGGCACTTTGCGCGTTGGCGGCGGCGGTTGAAACGTCGTTTAGGAAGTTGGCATAGGGGGCGGAACCACCGGCGGCGGTGACCACCGAGGTCAACGTCGTCGTATTGGTCAAAAAGCCGCTGCTGGTGCTGGACGTGTTGGTCATGGCGGTTTTCAACGCCGTCATCACCTGTTCCTGGGTCAGCCCCAGGCCGTTCTTCATGGCGTTGATGGTGGCCACCACCTGGATGCCGGCGGCGTAAATCTCGGTCGCGGTGGTGGGGTCGGTGGTCAGCAGCGACGCCGTCGAGGTGATGCCCAGCAATTGCTTGACCTTGGCCTCGCCCACTTCCGCCACCAAGGTGGTCAGCGGCGACACCACGGTCGAGCCGGGCGGCGCCTTCATGGTGAAGCTGATGGTCTGGCCGGTCACCGTGTCGGTGCCGCCGGGAAGCGCGATGATGGCGTAATTGCCGGCGCCGCTGATGGTGTAGTAACCGTTGCCGTCGGTCACCCCCACCGGCTCGGTCCCCGACTGGTACTGCCCGTCGCCATTGATATCCAGGAACACCTGGGCGCCGGACACCGGCCCGTCCACCAGACGGCCCGACGTGCTGGTGGGCGTGGTGGTGGTGGTGTTGCCGGTCGTCGTCGTGGTGCCGGTGTTGATGGTCGAACTGGGCGTCGTCGTGGTGCCGGTGCCGGTTCCGGTAGTGGTGCCGACACCCCCGGTCCCGGTCCCGGTGGTGCCCGACGACGAGGTGCCGCCACTGATCACCTGGGCCACCGGATCAGTGCCCCCCGAAGTGGTTTCCTGAACCACGGCCTTGGCCGCCGTGGTGGTGTCGCCGGCCGTCCCGGCCGAGGTCCCCGTGGTTGCGGTGGACGAAGTCCCCGAGCTTGAACTGACGCTGCTGGAGGCGCCGGTACTGGAAACGCCGCTGCCTTGGCTGGTGGCGGTTTCGTTGGCCGCCGAGTTCGAGGCTGGGCTGTTCTGGATCACCGTCGAGATGGTCTCGACAGGCTTCGGTGCCGACCCTGGGATCGGCGGGGTCGGAGAATACCAGATGAACGAACCGCCCCCCGGATTGCCGTTGCCCACCGTGCCGGTGCCGCCACCCGGATTGCCATTACCCACAGTCCCCACCGTACCGGTGCCGCCCCCCGGATTTCCGGTGGCGCCCGTCCCCGTGGTGCCGGTGGTGCCCGCCCCCGTGGTGCCGGTGGTACCCGTCCCGGTGGTGCCGGTGGCGCCCGTCCCGGTGGTGCCGGTGGCGCCTGTCCCGGTGGTGCCGGTGGCGCCTGTCCCGGTGGTGCCGGTGGCGCCCGCCCCCGTGGTGCCGGTGGTGCCGCCCTCTTGTCCGGTGGCGTTGCCGGCTTGGCCGGCGGCCCCTGCCGCATCGGCCCCGCTTGCCCCGGCCGAGGCATTTTCCGCCGCGCCCTGTCCCTGCGCCTGTCCCGCCGCCTGCTCGCCCTGGGCCGCAGCCTGCTGGCCGGCGGCCTCACCCTGGGCTCCACCTTCAGCCGCAGCCGTCTGCGAGGCCGGCTGACCGGTTCCCGTCGATCCGTCCTGCTGGGGCGTTTGCTGTTGCTGTTCGGCCGGACCTTGCTGCTGTTCCTGCTGTTGTTGCTGCTGTTGCTGACCGGCCGGCACCACCTGCGAGCCGCCGGGATGATCCACCTGGATGGTCGCCCCGGCTTCCGGGCGTGACTGGATTTGCTGGGTGGGCGCCGGCTGGTTGTTGCCGGGCGTGGTGTTCCATTCCAACGAATTGTTGGCGGGCGGCACCGGCAGGTTGGTGATGGCGCTGCCGAAGGTGGCGCTGATGACGCTGGGCGCGACGATGGACGGCGGCGCGATCGGGTTGAACGCCGACGAGACCGTCAGCAGCGAATTGGGCTGGCTCAGCACCTGGGTGCCGCCGGCATTGCTGACCACGATCTGACCGGTTCCGCCGCCGACGTCGCCCACCAGAGCGACGCTGGTCTGGCCGTTTTCGCCCACCTGGCCGGCCACGGTGGTGCCGCGCACGCCGATGGTCATCACCGGGGTGCGCACCTGCATGGCGTCGGGGGCGGCGTGGGCGATCTGACCGGAAATGAAGCTGAAGCTGCCCTTCATCACCGACAGGTTGGCATGGCCGTCCTTGGTGGCCGGATCATAGACCAGTTCGTCCATGACCAGCCGCCCTTCCGACCCCAAGGCGAAAGTGGAGCGGTCGGCCAGCACGATGCCGACGGCGCCGCCATGGGCGGTCTCGACGATGTCGCCCTGATAGATGGGATCGCCCGCCTTCACCACCGACGTGGTGCCGTCGGCATGGCGCACGGTGACGGTGCCGGAATATTTGTCGACCACGCCGATCTGGGTCAGGCCGGCGCCTGCGGCCCCGCCCTCGGCCTGGGCGAATTGCCCCGGCGCCAGTGGTCCGGCCAGCCGTGCCACCAGATCGGCGGGCAGCATCTGGCCGTCGGCGGTGGCCAGGGCATGACCGCCCGAGCCGTCGAAGAAGTCGGGGATGACGATGTGCTGGCCGTTGGGCAGGACGATTTCCAGGTCCGAGCCATGGCGGGCGTAATCGGCGCCGCCAAGATCGCTGCCGGCCGGCAAAGTGACCACCGGGGCGCCTTCGGCCACATGGATGACTTCCGCCTCTGGCCCGGTCGCGGCGACGCCCTTGCTGGCTGCAGAAACACTCATGCTGAAAAACCCCCGCCAAACCCCCGCGCCGACACCGCCGTCCACGCGCCAAATCAGGGGGATTATGCCAAATCCCCCCTCTTAAAACCATCCGGTTAGCGCCCGATACATAAAAACCGATTCTTTTTGCAGCGCGGAATAATACATGCCGCAACTGCACAATAAGAATCAGTATTGATTTATATATGATAGTAGTGAACTATGCATATAAATGACCGGCTAGACTAATTCCGGCTAAAGCGAAAGAATGCAAGGCCCACATGGCCAAAGGGGAGGTTCTATGCTTAAACCCATCTCCTGGGGCGTCCTTACGGCCGCCCTGGCGATGACCTGGGCTGTCCAGTCCCAGGCACTGCCGAAGAAGCCCCCGGAACGGGGCTATTACGACGTTTCGCGCATGGCGCCCCTGACCGATCAGAAGGGGGATCCCGCCAATGGCCGCAAGATCGCGGCCGGCAAGGGGTTGTGCCTGTCGTGCCACACCATGCCCATCCCCGAGGAAGCCGACCATGGCGACGTCGGGCCGGATCTGGCCGGTGTCGGCTCCCGACTGCAGCCGCCGGAACTGCGCATGCGCATCGTCGACCCCAAGGTGCTTAATCCCGACACGCCGATGCCGTCCTTCTTCAAGAAGGACCTGAACCGCGTCATGAAGAAATGGGAAGGCCAAAGCATCCTGACCGCGCAAGAGGTCGAGGACGTGGTCGCCTATCTCGGCACCTTGAAATAGCCCTTTCGTTTCGACACCAGGAGACTTCATCCATGTCCAGCATGAACCGCCGCGCCATCCTGGCCGGCATCGGTGCCGGTGCCGCCATCATCACGGTCGTCCCCAAGCTGGCCCTGGCCGACAAGGCCGAGGCCGACGCCATGATCACCAAGCTGACCGAAGGCGCCAAGCCCCAGGACGGCAAGGTCAAGATCAAGCTGCCGCAGATCGCCGAGAACGGCAACACCGTGCCGTTCACCGTCACCGTCGACCACCCGATGACCGAGGCGTCCTATGTGAAGGCCATCCATGTGCTGGCCGAGGGCAATCCCAGCCCCGGCGTCGCCAGCTTCCACTTCACCCCCACCGGCAAGGCGGAAGTGTCCATGCGCATGCGTCTGGGCAAGACCCAGGACGTGCGCGCCATCGCCGTGCTGTCCGACGGCAGCGCCTGGCAAGTGGCCCAGGAAATCAAGGTGACCATCGGCGGCTGCGGCGGCTGAGCAGGAAAGAGAGGAACAAGATCATGCCCACTCCCCGCGTCAAGATGCCCAGCTCGGCTGCCAAGGGTGAAGTCTTCGAAGTCAAGACCACCATCGACCACGACATGGAATCCGGCCAGCGCAAGGACAAGGACGGCAAGCCCATCCCGCGCAAGATCATCAACAAGTTCACCGTCACCTATAACGGCAAGCAGGTGTTCTGGTCCGACTGGGCGCCCGCCGTGTCGGCCAACCCCTATTGCTCGTTCTTCCTGACCGCCACCGAAAGCGGCACCGTCGAGCTGAAGTGGCACGACGACGACGGCCAGGTCTATTCCACCTCGCAGGCCATCACGGTGGCGTGACCTAAAGAATCAGGAGCAACGCCCATGCGCAAGATCATGATGGCGACGGGGCTGGCGGTTCTGGTCGCCGGCCCGGCCCAGGCGGACCCGCCCTTCGATCCCAAGGATCCCCACATGGCGCCCTATATCTCGGGCGACAAGCGGTCCGGCTATACCTTCGCCGAGCCCGAAACCCGCGCCATGCAGGACGACGACTTCACCAATCCCGGCTTTTTGTGGGTCGAGGACGGCAAGAAGATGTGGTCCAAGGCCGAAGGCAAGGCCGGCAAGTCGTGCCAGGACTGCCACGGCGACGCCGAAAAAAGCATGAAGGGGGTGGGCACCGTCTATCCCCGCTTCGACCCCCATGCCGGCGTCTTGCTGACGTTGGAACAAAAGATCAATCAGTGCCGCACCGAACGCATGGAAGCGGCGCCGTTGAAGTTCGATTCCAAGCCCTACAACGCCATCGCCACCTTCGTGAAGTACCAGTCGCGCGGCATGCCCATCGCGGTGCAGACCGACGGCCCGGTGGCGCCCTATTTCGACATGGGACGCCGGCTTTACTATGAACGCCGGGGCATGAGCGACATCGCCTGCAAGCATTGTCACGAAGACCTGGCCGGCATGCACATGCGGTCGGAACTCCTCAGCCAGGGCATGCCCAACGGCTTTCCCCAGTACCGGCTGAAATGGCAGACCCTGGGCAGCGCCCAAAAGCGCATCCGCGGTTGCTTCGAAGAAGTCCGGGCCGAGCCCTATCCGGTGGATTCCTTGGAAAACACCGTCATCGAGCTTTACGCCACCTGGCGGGCCAACGGCCTGCGGGTGGAAAGCCCGGCGGTACGCAAGTAACCGAAAAGGGGGGAAGGGCCGCCTTCCCCCCCACCTCGTTCTTCCAGATCGGGAACCCAGACCCATGCTGACCCGCCGCGATTTCCTGCAGGTGGCCGCCGCTGCGGCCGTCTTGACCTCGGGCGCCCCCCTGGTGCGCGCCGCCGCCCGCCAGTCCATCACCCAGGATTCCCTGCTGGCCATGAAGCCGGTGGGCCAGGTGACGCTGTTGAACTTCACCGATATCCACGCCCAGCTGATGCCGCTTTATTTCCGCGAGCCGTCGGTGAACCTGGGGGTGGGCGAGGTGCACGGTCTGGTGCCGCATCTGACCGGCAAGGACTTCCTGAAGGCCTATGGCCTGAAGCCCGGCACGCCCGAGGCCTATATGCTGAGCGCCGAGGATTTCTCGGCCCTGGCCGGCACCTATGGCCGGGTCGGCGGTCTGGACCGCATGGCCACCCTGGTCAAGGCGATCCGTGCCGCGCGGCCCGACAACACGCTGCTGATCGATTGCGGCGACACCTGGCAGGGCAGCTACACGTCGTTGCAGACCCGCGGCGAGGACATGGTCGACGCCATGAACCTTCTGGGCGTCGATGTCATGGTGCCGCACTGGGAGTTCACCTATGGCGAGGCGCGGGTCAAGGAACTGGTGGCCAAGCTGAAGTTCCCCTTCCTGGCGCAGAACGTGAAAGACACCGAATGGGAGGAAGACGTCTTCCCCCACACCGCCACCTTCGAGCGCGGCGGCGTCAAGATCGCCGTCATCGGCCAGGCCTTCCCCTATACGCCGGTGGCCAATCCCCGCTACATGATGCCCAAATGGTCGTTCGGCATCCGCGACGACGAAATGCAAAAGCGCGTCGACGCGGCCCGCGCTGGCGGGGCCGAACTGATCGTGGTGGCCAGCCATAACGGCTTCGACGTGGACCGCAAGATGGCCAGCCGGGTCAAGGGCATCGACGTCTTGCTGACCGGCCACACCCACGACGCCATCCCGGCGGTGGTCAAGGTCGGCGACACGCTTTTGGTAGCGTCCGGCTCGCACGGCAAGTTCCTGGCCCGCCTGGACGTGGAAGTCAGAAACAAGAAGGTGGTGGCCCATTCCTTCAAGCTGATGCCGATCTTTTCCGACGTCGTCACCCCCGACGCCGAAATGAAGGCGCTGATCGAAAAGATCCGCGCCCCCCATCAGGCGGTGCTGGGCAAGAAGCTGGCGAAGACCGAATCGCTGTTGTACCGGCGTGGCAACTTCAACGGCACCTTCGACGACCTGATCTGCCAGGCGCTGCTGGACGAACGCGACGCCCAGATCGCCCTGTCGCCGGGCTTCCGCTGGGGTTCCAGCCTGCCGCCCGGCGCCGACATCACCATGGAAGACGTCTACAACCAGACCGCCATCACCTATCCCAACGCCTATCGTTCGGAAATGACCGGCCAGTTGCTGAAGGACATCCTGGAAGACGTGGCCGACAACCTGTTCAATCCCGACCCCTATTACCAGCAGGGCGGCGACATGGTGCGCGTCGGCGGCCTGGGCTATCGCATCGACATCGCCAAGCCCATGGGCAGCCGCATTTCCGAAATGACCCTGCTGAAGACCGGCCAGAAGATCGACGCGTCCAAGGCTTACGTGGTCTCGGGCTGGGCCAGCGTCAACGAAGGCACCCAAGGCCCGCCGGTGTGGGACGTGGTGTCGGGCTGGCTGGACAAGCATAAGACCGTCCGCTTCGACGGCAACCGCGCCGTCAAGGTGGTGGGCGGATGAACGGTTTCGACGTCAGTTTCCTGGGGGCCTTCGGGGCCGGGGCGCTGAGCTTCCTGTCGCCTTGCGTGCTGCCGCTGATCCCCGCTTATTTGTGTTTCCTGGGTGGGGTCGGCATGGATCAGCTGACCGAATCCAGGGCGCGGCGCAGCGTGCTGCCCGCCGCCCTGGCTTTCGTCTTCGGTTTTTCCACCGTGTTCATCGCCATGGGCGCCTCGGCCTCGGCGCTGAACCATCTGATCATGGACAACATGCACTGGCTGTCGGTGGCGGCCGGTGTGGTGATCATCGTTTTCGGCCTGCATTACATGGGGGTGATGCGCATCGCCTTCTTGAATTTCGAAAAGCGCGTCCATGTTCAGCAAAAGCCCGCCGGACTGATCGGCGCCTTCGTCCTGGGCCTGGCCTTCGCCTTCGGCTGGACGCCCTGCGTCGGCCCCATCCTGGCCACCATCCTGATGCTGGCCGCCGGAGGCGACGGCATCACCCACGGCACCTTGCTGCTGGGCGCCTATGCCGCCGGATTGGGCCTGCCCTTCCTGTTGGCCGCCGCCGCCGCCCGTCCGTTCATGGCCTTTCTGGGCAAGTTCCGCCGCCACATGCGCGTGGTCGAGATCAGCATCGGCAGCCTGCTGATCATCACCGGCCTGCTGATCCTGACCGGCTCCATGAACGAGATCGGCAACTGGCTGCTGCAGAACGTCCCGGCCTTTCAAGGTGTGGGCTAGGGAGAACAGTCATTCCCGCGAAAGCGGGAATCCAGGGGTGATCCGACGGCTTTTCCGCGACTTCTGGATGCCCGCCTGCGCGGGCATGACGATGTTGCCCCCCTACCGATGCCCGGTTTCGCGCAGCAACTCCTCCCACAGCTTTTCCTGACGGCTTTCGGCGCCGTTGCCGCATTGGGTGAAGAAATCCAGCGCCGATGACGGCGGCGTGATGATTTCAGGCGCGTTCAGCAGCACCGGGTCCATGAAGGATTCCGCCCCGCGGATCATATTGGCGTAGCCATTGAAATTGCTTTCCACCGCGGCGATCTCGGGGCGCATCATGAAGGACAGGAAGGCCAGGGCGTTGGCCCGGTTGGGGGCGCCCTTGGGCACCGCCAGCACGTCGGACCACACCAGCGCCCCTTCCACCGGATTGGCGTAACGCAAGCTGGGCCGCTTTTTACGGGCCTGCAGGGCGTCGCCGTTCCACATGGTCGCCAGGGCGTACTTGCCCTCGGCCATGCCGTCGACGATCTTGTCGGAAGCGACCACCGGCACCCGGCGCAACAGCGGCAGCAACACGTCGCGGACCTTGTCCACGTCCTGCGGCGCCGTCGAGCAGCGCGGCAAACGCAGCCACACCTGGGTCAGCTGAATCATGTCATAGCCGCTGTCCACCAAAGCCATGCGGTTGGCCAAACTGGGCGGCGGCTGGAACACGATGCGCAGGGAACTGATGTCCCCGTCATAGACGTTGGTGTCGACGGCGAAGGCGGTGGTCCCCCACACATGGGGGACGGTGTATTCGTTGCGTGGGTCGAAGGACCGGCCGCGCCAGACATCTTCGACATTCCAGAAATTGGGCAAACGGTCAACGCCGACCCGGTCCAAAAGCCCTTGGGCGATCAGATCGGGAACCTGGAAGTCGCCGGGGAACACCACGTCATAAATGGTTTCGCCGGCCAGGATGGGGGCCACCATGTCGGTGTAGTTGGTGACCGTGTCCACCTGGACGCTGACGCCGGTTTCGTGCTGGAAGCGCTCGACCACCTGGGGGGACAGATAGCCCGCCCAGGTGATGACGCGCAAGGAATTGGCCACGGCAGCGGCCGGCCAGGTCAGAAGCAGCGCCGCCATCAGCCCGGCGAGCGCGCCAAGCCGTCTATTGGTTGGCTTTCTCCAGGATGTAGCGTTGGAAATCCTGACCCTTGGCATAACGCTTTTCCCACACGTATTCGAACATGGACAGGAAATGGAAGTTGCGGAAATAGCCGGGCATGCGGGCGACTTCCACCGCCTCAGCCTTTTTGCCCTGGGTTTCCGTCGCTGTCTCGGGGAAAAACTGAATGGTAGGGGTGAAATTGATGCGGTACTTGCGGGCCATTTCCTTTTCGGTCAGCACTTGGCCATCGAAATCAGTGACCTCGCGGTCGCCCCACAGGTTCAGTTGCAGGATGTTGTAACGGGCCTTGATCCATTCGCGCAGCTTGTCGTCGGCGAAGTTGACCGTGTGCACGTCACGGCAATAGGGACAGCCCTTTTGCTCCCAGATGACGGCGAAGCGCTTGCCGGCCTTGGTGGCCTCAAGCATGTCTTCCTTCAGGTCCAGGAACGAATTGTTGAACCAGTCCTGATGATAAAGCCCGTCGTCCCCCAGCTTGGCTTCATAAGCCAGGGCCGGAGAAGACAGCATCAACAGCACCGCCCAAGCGGCCAAAATCCAAGCTTTCATCCTTCCCCTCCCTTAGGGCGCGATCACCAGCCAGCCCTTTAAGTGTCGTTCCATGATCTCGGGAATGCCGAAAGCCACCACCGCCACCCCCGGCAGCAGGTCGTCGGCCGAACGCCCCATGGTTTCCAAGGTATTGCCGCAGGCGACGAATTCGACGTCGTAATCCCTGAGCGACGCCACCCGTTCCGCCACCGGGCTTTCCTTTTTCAACAACGCCCGCACCCCCGGCCCAAAGGCGACCACCGCCACCTTGACGTTGTCCTGGCCATAGAATTTCTGGACGTTGATGGCATTGTACAGGACATTGTTGACGTGCCGGGGATTGTCGTCGGTCAGTTGCAGCACCAGCTTGCGCGGGTTGTCCCAACCGGGCTTAGGCTCGGCCAGCTGGGTTTCAGCCGCCCGGATCGGTGCCGCCGCCAACAGGGCGGCCAAAAGAAGAAAAACAATGCGCATGACGCCTCGCCGCTTCATGATGACTTTATGATATAATCTTTTCCGTCCGCTTTCCTTGGTTTTTTAATTGTCGATGCAAGAAAAGACCAGTCCGATACTTTCGCCCCTGTACGGCGCCGTGCTGTTCCTGTCCTCGGCCGCCGCCCTGGTGCTGGAAATCGTCGCCGGCCGGCTGTTGGCGCCCTATGTGGGCATGAGCCTTTATACCTGGACCGCCATCATCTCGGTGGTGCTGGCCGGGCTGACCATCGGCCACTGGATCGGCGGCCGGCTGGCGGAACGCGCCGGGCCACCCCGCACCGCCCATCGCCGCGCCGCCGCCGCCCTGACCCTGGCCGCATTGGGTTCGGCCGCAGCGCTTCCGCTGCTGCGCTTCGGCGCCGGTCCCTTGCTGGCCGCCGGCCTGCACCCGGTGGTCAGCATCGTCACCCTGAGCACCGCTTTGTTCCTGCTGCCGTCGCTGTTCGCCGGCATCGTCTCGCCCATCCTGACCAAACTGGCGGTGGACGCCGACCCCACCCATACCGGCCGGGTGCTGGGGCGCATGTACGCCCTGGGGGCGGCAGGCTCGATCCTGGGGACGCTGTCGGCGGGCTACCTGTTCATTTCCTGGATCGGATCGGTGGGCACCGTGCTGGCGGTGACCGGGCTTTATGCCGTGCTGGCCCTGGCCATGCTGGCCGGACAGCGGCGCGCCGCCTTGGCCTGTGCCGTGTTGATGGCGCTGCTGGGCGGCGGGCTGGCGGTGACGCCGCGCGCCTTGGCCAGCCCATGCGCGGTGGAAAGCGATTATTACTGCCTGCGGGTGGAAGATTTCGGCCCCGAAAGCGGCCGCGAAAGCCGGGTCCTGGTGCTGGACCATCTGGGCCACGGCATCAACGACGCGGAAGAACCGCAACTGTTCCATTCGTCCTACCTGCATTTTTCCAACGAGATGGCGGCGCGGCGCTTCGGACGCGATTCCATCTCGGCGTTCTTCATCGGCGGCGGCGCCTTCACCCTGCCCCGCGCCTGGAGCCAGGGCTTCGCCGCCCCGCACCTGCATGTGGCGGAAATCGACCCGGCGGTGACCAGGATCGCCCAGGACCGGCTGTGGCTGGACAAGGACACCAAAGGGCTGGTCATCGACCATCGCGATGCCCGCCTCGCCCTGCAGTCCCTGCCGGCAAAGCCGCAATTCGACGTGGTGTTCGGCGACGCTTTCCACGACATCGGCATCCCGCCGCATCTGGTGACCCGCGAATTCCACAGCGAAATCGCCGGCCGCCTGAAGCCCGGCGGCTTTTACGCCATCAACGTCATCGAGGCCCGCCAACAGCCGCTGTTCCTGTTCGCCCTGCTGAAGACCCTGGCCCGCGACTTCGCCGCCGTGGAAGTGTGGGTGGACGGCGACGAAATGGCCCAGGGCGAGCGCGTCACCTATCTGGTGCTGGCGTCGGACCGGGCCAGCGACACCCCGGTCATCCGCTCCAGCCGGTTTTTTCCCCGCCATTGGCTGCGCCTGCGCGGCGATCAGGTGCGCCAGGCCATCGCCGATGCCGACGTACCAATGCTGACCGACGACTTCAGCCCGGTGGACCGCCTGATGGCCCACGTGCTGCTGGCCCCGGAAATCGCCGAGAAATGACATAATCCCGCCATCAGCTTCGTGTTAAAACCGCCCCCATGGAACTGCATCACCCGGCCCTGACCGCCGCCGCCATCGTCGCCCTGGCCGCGCTTGCCTGCGGCGTCATCATGACGCGGCTGCGCCAACCGGCCATCTTGGGATACATCCTGGCCGGCGTGGTGCTGGGTCCGTCGGGCTTCAAGCTGGTCAGCAACCGCGAGGCGGTGTCCACCCTGGCCGAGTTCGGGGTGCTGATGCTGTTGTTCGTCATCGGCATCGAACTGGAACTGCGCCGCTTCATCCAAGGCTGGAAGGTGGCCGTGGTGGTCACCCTGATCCAGATCGCCGGGTCGGTGGGCGCCGCCCTGCTGCTGCGCCCGCTGCTGGGCTGGAGCTTCGGCCTGTCCATGGTGCTGGGCTTCGCCATCGCCGTGTCGTCCACCGCCGTGGTCATCAAGATCCTGGAAAGTTCCGGCGACCTGAACAAGCCGGTGGGCCGCACGGTGATCGGCATCCTGATCGCCCAGGACATGGCCGTCGTTCCCATGATGCTGTTCCTGGGCAGCCTGGAACGCCAGGGCATCATGCCCATGGATGTGGCCAAGGTGGTGTTCTCGGTGGCGTTCCTGGCCGGACTGTTCTGGCTGCTGGTCAGAAAGCAGGTGCGCCTGCCGGTGTCGTCGAAACTGGCGAAAAGCGGCGAATTAGGGCCGTTGACGGCGCTGGCCTGGTGCTTCGGCGCCGCCGCGCTTTCCGGTCTGATGGACCTGTCGCCGGCCTATGGCGCCTTTCTGGCCGGGGTGGTGATCGGCAATTCCACCCAGCGCGAAACCATCCTGAAAAGCGCCGAGCCGGTGCAAAGCGTGTTGCTGATGGTGTTCTTCCTGTCCATCGGGCTGCTGCTGGATTTCGGCTTCATCTGGAAAAACCTGGGCCAGGTGCTGACGTTGCTGCTGATGGTCACCTTGTTCAAGACCGCGCTGAACATCGGCGCCCTGCGCCTGCTGCGCCGCGACTGGCAGCTGTCCTTCGTCGCCGGCGTCGCCCTGGCGCAGATCGGCGAATTCTCGTTCCTGCTGGCGGAAGTGGGCAAGGCGTCGAAATTGATCACCGCATCGGAAACCAAGCTGGTGGTGGCGGTCACCGTGCTGTCCTTGGTGCTGTCGCCCTTGTGGCTGCTGACCATGCGCCGTCTGCACGCGGTGGCGGAAACCGGGGCCCAGACCCTGCACGACGTGCTGTCCAACGCCTTCGTCCGCGAAGCCCGCATCGCCGCCCGCCTGATGCGCCGCCGCCGCAAGGAGCTCCCCGATGCCTGACCTGTCCTTGGAACGATCGCTGACCGGCATCGTCGTCGGCGTCGACGAGGTGGGACGCGGCCCGCTGGCCGGGCCGGTGGTCGCTGCCGCCGTGATCATCGACCCCGCCACCCTGCCGGCGGAGCTGGCCGAACGGCTGGACGATTCCAAGAAGCTGAGCGCCGCCAAACGGCAACACCTGGACCAGCTGGTCCGCGCCCATTGCCATTTCGCCATCGCCGAAGCCTCGGTCGCCGAAATCGACCGCCTGAACATCCTGAAGGCCACCTTCCTGGCCATGCAACGGGCCGTCGCCGGACTGGGCCGCGCCATCGACCACGCCTTGGTGGACGGCAACCGGCCGCCACCCCTGCCCTGTCCGGTCACCTGCGTCGTCGGCGGCGACGGCAAGTCGCTGTCCATCGCCGCCGCCTCGGTGGTGGCCAAGGAATACCGCGACAGATTAATGCGCGATCTGGACGTCCAGTTTCCCGGCTATGGCTGGGCCAAGAACGCCGGCTATGGCACCAAGGCGCACCTAGAGGCTTTGCGCCGCCTGGGTCCGACCCCCCATCACCGCATCAGCTTCGCCCCGGTGGCACAATTTGAATTGATGTAAATTTCAAGCAACATTATTCCTTACCCATACATTTTCTGCGGTGATATGGTGCAAAGGTCTGAGCCATATCCGACTAAAGCCGTGGAAACAGAACAAGAATCAAAGACCATCGACATCCCCATTCAGCCGACGGCAATGCGTACAGCCCTGACCCTTGCCCTGTTGTGGTCGGTGGTGACCGGTTTGTCGTTGTGGTGGAACATCGACTGGCAACACAGCTTTGCCGCCGGCTTGGCCAACACCTCGCAACCCGCCGCGGTGCTGAGCGAATATATCAACCGGCACCTGTCGGTTCTGGTGCTGGTTCATGTGGCGGTGTGGACTTTGGGCATGGCCGGTCTGGTCTATGGCTCGCATCAGGCGACCCAGCGCCAGGGCTTTCAGGCACGGGCGGAAAAGCAGAACCGGCTGGCCAACCACGTCTTCAACAACGCCTTGGAAGCGTTGGTGGTGACCACTGGCGACGGCACCATCGTGCGGGTGAACCCGGCGTTTTCCCTTTTGACCGGCTACGAGGCCGAGGAAGTGGTGGGCCACAAGGCCAACGTGCTGCGGTCCTTCCACCACGACGACGCCTTCTATGCCGACATGTGGCGCAGCCTGCTGGAAACCGGCACCTGGCAGGGCGAATTGAAGAATCGCCGCAAGGACGGATCCATCTTCATCGCCCGCGAAAGCATCACCGCCCTGTGGGAGCCGGGTCTCGGCAAACCACGCTATTACGTCGCCAGCTTCGCCGACATCACCGCCCAGGTGGAAAGCCAGCAGCACATTGAACATCTGGCCCATTACGACCCGCTGACCGACCTGCCCAACCGGGTGCTGTTCCGCGACCGCCTGAACCACGCCGTCACCCATGCCGGACGCGAACGCCGCCGCATCGCCGTGCTGTTCCTGGACCTGGACGGCTTCAAGAAGGTCAACGACACCATCGGCCACCGCGCCGGCGACAGCCTGCTGGTCGAGGTGGCGCGGCGCCTGAGATCGTGCACCCGGTCGTCCGACACCATCTCGCGTCTGGGCGGCGATGAATTCGCCCTGGTTTTGGAACGCATCGACGACGCGGCCGACGTGGTCGTCGTCGCCGACAAGTTGCTGGCCGCCCTGGCCGGGTCGTTCCTGCTGGAAGGGCGCGAGGTGTTCGTCGGCTCCAGCATCGGCATCAGCATGTATCCCGAGGACGGCGACAACGCCGAAATGCTGCTGAAGCACGCCGACACCGCCATGTACCAGGCCAAGGCCGAGGGCAAGGGGCGGTTCAAGTTCTATTCCGCCGACATGACAAGGCGCCAGGAACACCGCCTGGAACTGGAAGGGGCGCTGCGCATCGCCATCGAGAACCGCAGCTTCGAAGTTCATTACCAGCCCAAGCAACGCCTGAAGGGCGGCTCCATCGCCGGTTTCGAAGCGCTGGTGCGCTGGAACCATCCGACCCTGGGCATGATCTCGCCGGTGGAATTCATCCCCCTGGCCGAGGAATTGGGCCTGATCACCCATATCGACCTGCTGGTGCTGGAACAGGCTTGCGCCATGGGCGTGCGATGTCAGGAACAGGGGCATTCGGTGACCATGGCGGTCAACCTGTCCAGCCTGGACCTGAAGAACCCCGACCTGCCCACCCTGATCGCCGGCATCTTGGACCAGACCGGCCTGCCGCCCCATCTTTTGGTGCTGGAAATCACCGAAAGCTTCGCCATGGAAGTGGGCAAGGGGCAGACACAAATCCTGGAACGCCTGACCCAATTGGGCGTCAGCCTGGCCATCGACGATTTCGGCACCGGCTATTCGTCGTTGTCCTATCTAAAGGAACTGCCGGTGGAATCGGTCAAGATCGACCGTTCCTTCGTGCGCGACATCGGCACCGATTCGCGGGACACCATGCTGGTGTCCACCATCGTCGGCCTGGCCCATTCGCTGAACCTGAAGGTGGTGGCCGAAGGGGTCGAAGACCACGACCAGCGCGCCCTGCTGGACGCACACAATTGCGACGAGGCCCAGGGTTATCTGGTCGCGCGGCCCATGCCCGCCGACCAGGTCTTCGGTTTCCTGCAAGGGATGGCGGCGTCAGCCATTGCCGAATAGTTAAGAATTCATTGATTCCAATAGGTTCTTGACGGAGTCTGTCATTTGACTCAAAGTGCGGATCATGAACCTGCCGCTCGACACCATTCTGCAAGGCGATTGCATCGCCAACATGGAAGCCCTGCCCGCCAAATCGGTGGACCTGGTCTTCGCCGACCCGCCCTACAACCTTCAGCTGGGCGGCGAACTTTTGCGTCCCAACAACAGCAAGGTGGACGGCGTCGACGACGAATGGGATCGCTTCGACAGCTTCCGCGACTATGACGACTTCACCCGCCGTTGGCTGGCCGCCGCCCGCCGTGTGTTGAAGGATGACGGCGCGCTGTGGGTGATCGGCAGCTATCACAACATTTTCCGCGTCGGCGCCACGCTTCAGGACCTGGGCTTTTGGATGCTGAACGACATCGTTTGGCGCAAGTCCAACCCCATGCCCAACTTCCGCGGCACCCGCTTCACCAACGCCCACGAAACCCTGATCTGGTGCGCCAAGTCGGCGGAAAGCCGCTACACCTTCAATTACGAAGCCATGAAGGCGTTGAACGACGACCTGCAGATGCGCAGCGACTGGACCATTCCGCTGTGCACCGGGTCCGAACGGCTGAAAAACGACGGCACCAAGGTGCATCCGACGCAAAAGCCGGAAATGCTGCTGTACCGGGTGCTGATGGCCACCACAAAGCCCGGCGACGTGGTGCTGGACCCGTTCTTCGGCACCGGCACGACGGGCGCGGTGGCGAAAAAGCTGAAGCGCCACTTCATCGGCTGCGAACGCGATGCCGATTACATCAAGGCCGCCACCGACCGTATCGCCAAGGTGCGCCCGGTGTCGGAAATGTCGCTGCTGACCACGCCTTCCAAGAAGTCGGAACCGCGGGTGCCCTTCGGCACCGTGGTGGAACGCGGCCTGCTGGAACCGGGCACCATTCTATACGGCAACGGCAAGGACAGCCTGACCGCCAAGGTGCGCGCCGACGGCACCCTGATCAGCGCCGACCATCGCGGGTCCATCCACAAGGTGGGCGCCCTGGTGCAGAACGCCCCGGCCTGCAACGGCTGGACCTTCTGGCACCTGAAGCAGGGTGACGAACTGGTGCCCATCGACGTGCTGCGCCAGCAGATCAGGGCCGAACTACACTAAGGATTGCGCATAAGGGCGACATACCCGCATTATGCGGCATGATCATCAGCCCCTTCCCCTACATCCTGTCGGGCATGGTCGCCCCGGTCGCCGACGCCCGCGTCCTGACCACGCCGCCGGACGGGGAATCCTTGCCGCTGAGTGTGGTCTTTCGGCTTGGCTTCAACTGGTGCGACGCGGTCTTCGCCGCGGCGCTGCTGTGGAGCGTCTTCAATCCCTGGTCAAGCCTGGGCTGGATCGTCGCTTGCGGCAGCTTGGCGCTAAGCCTGTGGGTGCGCGGCCATCAGACGGCGCTGCACATCGACGCCGACAGCGTCACCGCCCATATCCTGCGCCCGTTCCGTCGTCCGTTGGTGATCAGCCAACCCAAAAGCCACTTCGTCTCTGTCGGCTATGAAAGCCGCGACGATTCCGTCTGGCGGTTTCGTGTCGAGAAATTGTGGGCTCCCCGCCGCCATGTACTGGTGCTGCGACATGCCCAAGATCGCGACAAGGACGTGCTGCTTCACTCCGGCTATGGAAGGGACGATTTGGAAGCATGGCGGGCGACTTGGACCCGGGCTTTGGGCCTGCCGACCGAAGACGTCGACAACCCACGGGTCGATGTTCGATCAACACGAAAATTCCGCGGGATGCCGAAGGTCCAGCCCCCGCCGACCAATCCCCTGCCGCTGGCCGAGCAACCTCTCACCGACGAGATCGACTGGCAACATCCTCCCGAGGGCTTGCAGATCGCCGCCACCGACACCCGCATCACCATCCGCCAGACCGCCGGCTTGCCACGCCTGGGACTATACCGCTTGGTCGCCGCCATCTTGCTGATGCCATTTTCTATCTTGGGGTTTATCGCCACCCGCGAAGCGGCGGTCGTCATCGTGTTCATGACCGTTGGCACGATTGTACTCTCCATGCTGCGCGGACATCTGCCGCTGCCCGCGTCTCATAAGATGACGTTGTATCGCGGGCGCGGGTTGTTGCTGCGCTATGACCGCCTGTTCTGGATCACTTGGCGTTGGATCGGCTGGAACAACCTGATGGCGGTCGAACTAGGCTATGACCACTTGAACATACGCCGTCGTCGTGGGGCTTACCTTTTCGGCACCGCGCTTACTCCGCAGCAAATGGCGTGGCTGGACGGTTACCTGAAAATGGCCATCAAGGATTAAACGCCTTCGCCAGCCGCTCCATCTCGGTGCTGAAACCGGCGATGTTGCGCTGATAGGCCGCATCGCCCTGCCCGGCCCAATGGGCCAGGACCGGCAACTGCGTCCGGGCGACAGCCGTCTTGTCCACATCGGGCAAGCGGCGCAGCAGGGTGGAAAAGCCCAGGTAAACCTCGCCGCCCATGGGCTTGGCGGCCAAGCCGTTCAGGGTCTGGGCCAGACCGGGGGCCATGGGCAGCAGGCGCTCGGCATAGGCCCGCAGCACCGGGGCCTGATCCAGCAGGGCCTGACGTTCGGCGGCAAAGGCGTCACGGTCCAAAACCTTGCCGCCATCGTAAACCGCAGGCGCGTTGGCCGAGACGTCGCAGGCCCAGCCGGGACGCGGGACCAGCAAATCCCCCTGGTCCGCTTCGTCGCGCCAGGCGAAGAACGGCATGGCCCGGCAGCGCACCGGCTTGGTTTCATGGATGCCGCACAGCCCGTCCGGGGCCAGGGCCGGACAGGCCGCGTCTTTCGGCAGATAGGCCACCGGCATCACCCGAAGCGCCGTCTTCTTGTCCAGCATCACCCCCAGCTTCTGGGCCTGGGTGAAGCTTTTCGCCTTGGCGCGGATGGGGACGAACATCACCGCCAAGGGGAAACGCCCGGCATGGGCCAAAGCTTCGTCAATGGTCAGCGGCAGCACGCCATGACAGCACTTGCCGCAGGCGGTGCAGGCGAAATGCCGGGCCACGGGATCAGGCCCCGCAGCACTTCTTGAATTTTTGTCCCGACCCGCACGGGCACGGATCGTTGCGGCCAACCTTTTCCACCTGACGCGGCGCCGTCTTGGGGTTGACCACCCCGTCCACGTACAGCCACTTGCCGTCATCCTTGCGGAACGACCCCACTTCGTGATGGGCGTGCGGCTGGTTGTTGAAGCGGAAATAGGCGACATATTCGATTTCGGCCACGTCGCCCTGGTCGTTGACGCGGCGCACCTCGACGAATTGCGCCTTGGCCTGCTTGGCCGACGCCTCCACCTCGGCGCGTTCGAATTCGTCCATCTTCTCGGGCGCCAAGGTGGCGGCCAGGAAGTCCATGTTGCCATCGCAAAATGCCACGTAACGGGCGCGCAGCAGGGCCTCGGCGGTGGCGGCCGGACTGGCCCCCGAAATCACCGGGCCGCAGCATTGGTCGAAATCAAGGCCGGAGCCGCACTCGCATTTGCTCATGGTTCACCCATTTGGAAACTCCCCCTCACCATAACGGGGCCGGCGCCAACCGGCAATTGATTGACCTTGCGTCCGTCGCGGCTTAGGTTTCCGCTCTTGCTTTTCACTTTGGGACCGAAAACCATGTCCGACCTTTCCGACATCGCCCGCACCTCTTCGGCTTGGCCCTTCCAGGAAGCCAAGCAGCTGCTGGACGACCGTCTGAAAGGCAAATGCCCGGACAAGGGTTACGTGCTGTTCGAGACCGGTTACGGCCCGTCCGGCCTGCCCCATATCGGCACCTTCGGCGAAGTGGCGCGCACCACCATGGTCAGGAACGCCTTCAAGCTGCTGGCCCCGGAAATCCCCACCCGTCTGTTCGCCTTTTCCGACGACATGGACGGATTGCGCAAGGTGCCCGACAACATCCCCAACAAGGAGATGGTGGCCAAGCATCTGGGTAAGCCGCTGACCCAGGTGCCCGACCCGTTCGGCACCCATGACAGCTTCGGCGCCCACAACAATGCCCGTCTGTGCGCCTTCCTGGACGAATTCGGCTTCGAATACGAATTCCAGTCGGCCACCGAATGGTACAAGACCGGCAAGTTCGACGCCGCCAAGCTGCGCATCCTGGAATGCTATGATCAGGTCATCAACGTCATCCTGCCGACCTTGGGCGAGGAACGGCGCCAGACCTATTCCCCCTTCCTGCCGGTCTGCCCGGAAACCGGCGTCGTGTTGCAGGTGCCGGTGGTCCAGCACGACGTCAAGGCCGGCACCATCGTTTACAAGCGCGATGACGGCAAGCTGGTGGAAACCCCGGTGACCGGCGCCCATTGCAAGATGCAGTGGAAGGCCGACTGGGCCATGCGCTGGTATGCGCTGGGCGTCGATTATGAAATGAGCGGCAAGGACCTGATCCCGTCGGTGGAACTGTCGGGCCGCATCTGCCGCAACATCGGCGGCACGCCCCCCATGAACCTGACCTACGAACTGTTCCTGGACGACGCGGGCCAAAAGATTTCCAAGTCCAAGGGCAACGGCTTGGCGGTGGAAGACTGGCTGAAATACGCGCCCCCGGCATCCTTGGCCCTGTTCATGTACCAAAAGCCCAAGGCGGCCAAGCGTCTTTATTTCGACGTGATCCCGCGTTCGGTGGACGATTACATGGCGTTCCTGGGCAAGTTCCCCGGCGACGACGCCAAGAAGCAATTGGACAACCCGGTCTGGCACATCCACAACGGCCAGCCGCCGTCGGAAGATTCCCACCTGTCGTTTTCCATCCTGCTGAACCTGGCAAGCGTCTGCAATTCCGAGGACAAGGCGGTGCTGTGGGGCTTCATCCAGCGCTATGCGCCGGGCGCCAGCCCCGAGACCGCGCCGATCCTGGATAAATTGGTGGATGGCGCCGTCGCCTATTATCGTGACTTCGTCAAGCCGACCAAGAAGTACCGCACCGCCACCATCGACGAAGCCCAGGCTTTCGCCGACCTGGAAGCGGCGCTGAAGGCCTTGCCCGCCGACGCCTCGGCCGAGGACATCCAGGGTGCCGTCTACGAGATCGGCAAGCGCGAATGCTTCGGCGAGTTGAAGGCCTGGTTCAAGGCCTGCTACGAAGTGCTGCTGGGCCAGGACCAGGGGCCGCGCATGGGCAGCTTCATCAAGCTGTACGGCGTGGACAACACCATCGCGCTGTTGGCCAAGGCGGCCAAGGGCGAAAGCCTGGCCTGATCATTCGGTTGCGGGCGGCGCTCCGACGCTGCCCCAGTCGGCCCGATAGGTCTTGGCGACGATGTCGCACATGGTGCTGGCGAAGCCCTTGGGGTTGAACGGCTTCAGCAGATAGCCCTGCACCCCCAGCGCTCGGGCCTTTTCCATGGCAGCACTGTCCTTGGCGGCGGTGAACATCACCACCGGCAACGCCGACACCTTGGGGTTCAGCGCCGCGCGCACGCCGCCCAGGAAGGACAACCCGTCCACCGGTTCCATGTTGACGTCGCAAATGGCCACATGGGGCTTCATTTCACAGGCCAGCCGCAATCCTTCACCGCCATTGACGGCTTCGTAAATCCGGGCCGCGCCCATGGTCTTCAGCATGCGCGTCAGCAACGAACGGGTGCTGGCGTCGTCCTCGACCACCAAAACCGTGACGTCGTCGGCTGAAAAGCGTTCCAACTTGCTGCCTGTGCTCATCCCCAAACCTCAGCGCACATCCTTGAAGCGGAAATCCAATCTTACCTCGAAAGGGGCCTTGTCGCGCAATTCTTGTGGCAATTTCATCGGCTGGGCTTGGCGGATGGCGCCATAGATGCTGTCGATGATGCGCCGCTGCACCGCCGACGGCGGCAAGGTGCCGTATCCGTCGAACACGTCGTTGGGGTTCCACGCCCGCCGTGCGTCGTAAATGTCCGAGAAATAGCCGTCCGCGTTCACCCTGACCGCCAGACTGATGGTGCCGTTGGCATAAGCCCCCATCTCGGGCGGGCGCCGCCAATGCTTCAACACCCGCGACAGCACCCAATCGCGCTGGTTCTGGGTGACCGGCGCCGGTTTCTTGGTCTTTTGGCTCGGCTGGCTTGCCGCCGGATCGGGCGGGCTGGGTTTCTTGCTTTCGGTCTCGGATCGCGGGGTCGATTTCTCGGCCAGTTCGCCTTCGGTCAGTTGCGGGACCGGCGTGCCCTGCTCGGCCGGCTTGGCCTGGGGGGCCTGAGGGGCCTGGGGGGAGGGCGGCACCGGCTTGGGCTGCGCCGGTTGTGGCGGCGGCACGATGTCGACGCTGATCGAGGGCGGTTCCGCCGGCTTGAGTTCCGGCAGGGGAAAGCCCAACCAAATAAAAGCCAATAACAGATGCAGCAGCACCGACAAAACCGGCGCCCAATAACGGCTGCGCGGCAAAGGCGAATGGACCCGCCAGGAAGTGGGATCGGCACCGGTCTGAATCATGGCCGGACACTAGCTCCGGAGATGGGGAAAAGCAAAGCTGCAAACGCCCCCTTCCCTAAAGCGCCGGGCACGATCATCATTCACCGGCTTGTTCAACCGGAGTCTTCGGTCATGATGATGCGGGCGATCATTTCCTTTGTTGCCTTGGCCGCGCTGCTGCCCGTGTCCGCCACGGCGCAAACACCCCCTGCTTACGTGGACACCCACGTCCACCTGCGCGCCAAGGCCGAAGCCCTGCCGGCGGCGCTGAACGTCGCCCAAGCCGCCATGGACAAGGCCGGAATCAGCGCCATGATCCTGGAACCGCAGCCTTTTCCCGCCGAAACCCTGCCCAACAAGCATGACGGCGACGACCTGATCCCGGTGACGCGCCGTTTTCCCGGCAAATTCTGGGTGGTAAGCGGCGGCGGCAGCTTGAACGGCATGCTGCTGTCCACACCGCCACAAGCGGTGGACGAAGCGACCCGCCAACACTTCCGCATGCAGGCCAAACAAGTGGCGCAAAGCGGCGTCAAAGGGTTTGGCGAGATCAGCGTCCTGCATCTGTCGCATTTCCCCAGCCATCCTTTCGAGGAAATCCCCGCCGACCATCCCTTGTTGATGGATCTGGCCGACGTGGCGGCGCGCCACGACATGCCCGTCGACATCCACATGGATGTGGTGGAGCACGATATCCCGGTGCCGGCCCACCTGTCGGCCATCAGCAACCAACCACGCCTGAACGCCAATGTGCCGGCCTTCGAACGCCTGCTGGCGGCCAAACCGCAGACCCGCTTCATCCTGGCTCATGCCGGCTGGGACCCCATCGGCCATTGGAACGTCGCCCTGAGCCGTCGTTTGCTGACCGAGCACCCCAACCTGTTCATGAGCCTGAAACTGGCGCGCAGCGGCGCCCAAGCGGAAAACGCTCCCATGGACGGCGACACGTTGAAGCCGGAATGGCGCGACCTGCTGACCACTTTCCCCGATCGCTTCGTCATCGGCTCGGACAGCTTTTTCGCCCCGGAAAAAGCCGGCTATGCCGCCGGTTGGACCGACTTCAACCCGGGTCTTTACGGTCTGATGCTGGCACAATTGCCGTTGGACGTGGCCCAGCGGATCGCCTCCGACAATGCGGGCCGATTGTTTCACCTGACGTCCGGACCGGCCACCGAAGCGGGTACACAAGCCAAATTCAACGCCTGGGACAGCGATGGCGACCAGCGCATTTCCGCCGAGGAATGGCAAGGCCCGCCGCCGCGCTTCAAGAAGCTGGACAAGAACGCCGACGGCTTCGTCGATTTCGACGAATTCAACGTCACCCCACCGGATGCCGCCCCGCCACGCCCGGCCATGCCCATGGACAAGCCGCAACCGGCCGCCAAGGATCCCGCCGCCTGCGACAAATGTCAGCAGGAATGGCACTCCTGCATGGTGGGCAAGGCCGGTTTCGTCAAACAACGCTGCGACGAAGCCATGTTCCGCTGTCAGAACCGCTGCCAGTGATCAGTCGGTTTCGATCCGGTCGCGGCCGTTTTCCTTGGCCCGGTAAAGGGCGCGGTCGGCGCGGGCCAGCAGGGATTGCTCGTCGTCCTCGGCCCGCAGCAAGGTGATTCCGAAACTGGCGCTGTGCCGGCAGCCGGTGGCGAAGCCGTGGCAGGACATGGCCGCACGGATGCGTTCCGCCAAGATCACCGCCTGATCCAAATGGGTGTCGGGGCACAGCAGCAGGAATTCCTCGCCGCCCCAACGGCCGACGCAATCGGTTTGCCGCGCCGCGTGCGACAGGATCGCGGCGATGTCCTTCAGCACGCGGTCGCCGGCCAGATGGCCGAAGCGGTCGTTGACCTGCTTGAAATGGTCCACATCCAGCAAGATCACCGACAGCGGCCGCGCCATGCGCCGGGCACGGGCCTGCTCCAGCCCCATCCGTTCATTGATGAACGCCCGGTTTCCCAGGCCGGTCAGACTGTCGGTGCGCGACTGACGACGCAATTGGGCGTTGACCGCCCGCAGTTTCACCCCCCAGAACAGGCTGGTCAGCAAGACCACCGCCAACACCGCGCCCACGTTGCGCACCACCGCCGGATCGATTCCCGTGCGGATGGTCACACCGGTATGGCGGTTGGCGATCTCGACCCGCTCGTCGGCGGAAATGGCGGCGATGCCTTGGTTCAGCGCCGGCAGCAAGGCGGCGCGCTCTGGACGCAAGCCCATGCGCAGCAGATTGTCGTACCCCTCGACCCGCCCCGCCACTTTCAGGTTGAACCAGCCTCGGCGCTTGATGGCGTGCACCGCCACCGTCATGGACCGCAAGGTCAGGTCGGCCTGACGGTTGGAGACCATGGCCAAGGCGGTTTCTTCGTCCTTGGTGGTGACCACCCGCAGGTTGGGGAAGTCGCGCCGGACCCATTCCTCGATGGAGGTGCCTTCCGGCAGCGCCAGGACTTTGTCGCCAACCTTGGTCAAATCGGCGATGTCCGGGCTTTCCTCGCGCGTCAGGATGACGTTGGGATCGGCGAAAAGCGGATCGGTGAACACCAGCCATTGGCTGCGCGCCGGACTGGAATTGAGGAAACTCAACGCCTGGCAGCGCCCATCACGGGCGGCTTGCAAGGAATCCTGCCAAGTGACCGTGGGAACCAGCGTCAAGTCGATACCGGAGCGGGCCGCCACCAGTTCCAGCAAGTCGGCGGCGATGCCAACGTGCCGTCCTTGGGGATCGACGGTTTCATAAGGCGGCCAGTCGGGATCGGCGCAATAGGGCAGCCCCTCGCGGGCATGGGAAGGCATCCCCCCCAACAGGGATAAGGCCAATCCAAGGATGATGCGAAAACGATGGCAGCGCCGGTACACGGAATCAGGACTTGCTTAGTGGCAACCTCGGGCCACCCTAGCCCTCTGGCCGATTTTAGGAAAGAGCGCCGCCCTCATTCTTTAGGCGGTTCCGGCTACACCCCGGACAAAAAAATGCGCCCCCTTCGTCAGGGGGCGCATCTTCAAAACAGATCAATGCATGCCGCTGCCCCTGGCGTCGCCCAGGGCGGCTTGCGCCGCCGCCAGACGGGCGATCGGCACGCGATAGGGCGAGCACGACACATAGTCCAGGCCCACCGACTGGCAGAAGGCGATGGAGCTGGGGTCGCCGCCATGTTCGCCGCAGATGCCCAGCTTCAAGCCAGCGCGGGTGGCACGGCCGCGTTCGGACGCGATCTTGACCAGTTCGCCGACGCCCTGCTGATCCAGCTGGGCGAAGGGGTCGTGCTCATAGATGCCCTTGGCGCGGTAGACTTCCAGGAACGGCCCGGAATCGTCACGGCTCATGCCGAAGGTGGTCTGGGTCAGATCGTTGGTGCCGAACGAGAAGAACTCGGCCGACTCGGCGATCTGGCCGGCCATCAGGGCGGCACGCGGCAGTTCGATCATGGTGCCGACCATGTATTTCAGCTGGTACGAGCTTTCCTCGAACACCTCGGCGGCGACCTTGTCGATGCTGGCCTTCAGCAGGTCCAGTTCCTTCTTGGCCCCGACCAGCGGGATCATGATTTCCGGGGTCACGGTGCGGCCGGTCTCTCGCGAGACGGCGACCGCCGCCTCGAAAATGGCCCGGGCCTGCATTTCGTAGATTTCCGGATAGGTGATGCCCAGACGGCAACCGCGATGGCCCAGCATGGGGTTGGATTCATGCAAGGAAGCGTTGCGCGCCGCCACCGCGCCGGCATCGACGCCGGCGGCCTTGGCCACTTCGGCGATTTCCGCGTCGGTGTGGGGCAGGAATTCATGTAGCGGCGGGTCCAACAGGCGAATGGTCACCGGCAGTCCCTGCATGATGTTGAACAGGTCGACGAAGTCCTGGCGCTGGAACGGCAGCAGCTTGGCCAGGGCAGCGCGGCGGCCCTTTTCGTTCTCGGCCAGGATCATCTCGCGCACCGCCAGGATGCGTTCGGGGGCGAAGAACATGTGCTCGGTGCGGCACAGGCCGATGCCTTCGGCACCGAACTTGCGCGCGGTGGCGGCGTCGACCGGGGTTTCGGCGTTGGCGCGCACCTTCAGGGTGCGGATGGTGTCCACCCATTCCATCAAGGTGGCGAAATCGCCGGTCAGTTCCGGCTGCACGGTGGGAACCGCGCCCAGGAACACCTCGCCGGTGCCGCCGTCGATGGTGACCACGTCGCCTTCGGCCACCACGCGGCCGGCGACCTTCAGGGTCTTGGCGGCGTAATCGACGCGGATTTCACCGCAGCCGGCGACGCAGGGGGTGCCCATGCCGCGAGCCACCACGGCGGCGTGGCTGGTCATGCCACCCCGGGTGGTCAGGATGCCTTCCGACACGTGCATGCCGCCGATGTCTTCCGGGCTGGTCTCGATGCGGACCAGGATGACACGCTCTTTCTTGTCCTTGACCCAGGCTTCGGCGTCCTCGGCCGAGAACACCACCTTGCCCGAGGCGGCGCCGGGGCTGGCCGGCAGGCCGCGGGCCAACAGGTCGCGGGCCGCCTTGGGATCCAAGGTCGGGTGCAGCAACTGGTCGAGCGCGGCGGGGTCGATGCGGCCGATGGCTTCCTTGCGGGTGATCAGGCCTTCACGTGCCATGTCCACGGCGATCTTCAAGGCCGCCTTGGTGGTGCGCTTGCCGGTGCGGGTCTGCAGCATCCACAGGCGCTTTTGCTGCACCGTGAATTCCATGTCCTGCATGTCCTTGTAATGCGCTTCCAGCTTGTGGCGGATGGCATTCAGTTCACGGAAGACCTCGGGCATCACCTCTTCCATGGAAGGAAGATCGGAATGCTGCGCCTTGCGGCCGTCGATGGTCAGCTGCTGGGGGGTGCGGATGCCGGCCACCACGTCCTCGCCCTGGGCGTTGACCAGGAACTCGCCGTAAAAGGCGTTGTCGCCGGTGGACGGGTCACGGGTGAAGCACACGCCAGTGCAGCAATCGTCGCCCATGTTGCCGAACACCATGGCCTGGACGTTGACGGCGGTGCCCCAGGCGGCGGGAATGTCGTGCAGGCGGCGATAGGTGATGGCGCGCTGGTTCATCCAAGAACCGAACACGGCGCCGACGGCCCCCCACAGCTGGTCGGTGACGTCTTGCGGAAAGGGCGAGCCCAACTCGGCCTGGACCTTGTCCTTGTACTGGCCGACCACTTTCTTCCAGTCGTCGGCGGACAATTCGGTATCCAGCGTATAGCCGCGTTCGGTCTTCACCTCGTCGAGGATTTCCTCGAAATGGTGATGGTCGACGCCCAGCACCACGTCGGAATACATCTGGATGAAGCGACGATAGGAATCATAGGCGAAACGGGCGTCGCCGGAACGCTTGGCCAAGCCTTCGACGGAAACGTCGTTCAGGCCCAGGTTCAAGATGGTGTCCATCATGCCGGGCATGGACGCCCGCGCACCCGAACGCACCGAAACCAGCAAGGGGTTGGCGGAATCGCCGAACTTGGCCCCCATGATTTCCTCGACTCGGGCCAAGGCCTCGGCCACCTGGGCGGCCAGGGATTCGGGATAGGTCTTGCCGTTGTCGTAATAGTAGGTGCAGACATCGGTCGGAATGGTAAAGCCGGGGGGCACCGGAATGCCCAGATTGGCCATTTCGGCCAAGTTGGCGCCCTTGCCGCCCAGAAGGTTCTTCATGTCGGCGCGGCCCTCGGCCCGCCCACCACCGAAGCTGTAGACCCATTTGCTCATGGCTTTGTCCTTTATCACGCTTCCAGCCCCGCGAAATCAGGCGGGGGCACCCCGAGAGAGCGGCGGGGGTGTTCCCCCGCCTTTACCGGTTCTTAGCCTTCGACCTTGGCGAAATCGGCCACTTCACCCATGGCGGCGCCGATTTCGGACAACAGTTTCAGGCGGTTCACACGCAAGTCAGCAACATCGGCGTTGACCGTCACCTTGTCGAAGAACTGGTCCACCGGCTGACGCAGGCGGGCCAAGGCCGCCATGGCGTCGGCGAAGTTCTCGGCCTTCAAGGCGTGGGCCAAAGAGTCGCGCACCGGGGCCAGAGCCTGGGCCAGGGCCTTTTCCTCGGCCTGGTCCAGCTTGGACTGGTCCACCGGTCCGGCGAAGCTGGCGCCGTCCTTCTTTTCCTCGATCTTAACGATATTCGCGGCGCGGCGATATGCGATCAGAAGATTGGCGCCATCATCCGAAGAGAGGAACTGGGCCAAGGCGTCGACACGGGCCAGCAGACGCACCAGGTCGTCTTCGTCGCCGAGCGCGAACACGGCGTTGACCAGATCGTGGCGCACGCCCTTTTCCTTCAGGTGCACCTTCAGGCGGTCGGCGAAGAAGTCCAACAGGTCGTTGGCCACCATCTTGGGGTCGCTGTTCAGAACGCCGGCCGGATACAGCGAGTGGGCGAACTGGAACAGGGTGAACAGCGGCAGACGCAGGTTGTTTTCCACCACCAGGCGGATGACGCCCAGCGCGGCGCGGCGCAGCGCGAAGGGGTCCTTCGAGCCCGTCGGCTTTTCGTCGATGGCGAAGAAACCGACCAAGGAATCGATCTTGTCGGCCAGGGCGGCGCAGATGGTCAGCGGCGCGGTGGGCACCGCGTCCGACGGGCCTTGCGGCGCGTAATGGCCGGCGATGGCGTCGGCCACTTCCGGCTTTTCGCCGTCATTCAGGGCGTAATAGCGGCCCATGATGCCCTGCAGTTCGGGGAACTCGCCCACCATCTCGGTGGACAGGTCGGCCTTGGCCAGTCGCGCCGCCCGTTCGGCGTCGTCGGCATGGGCCGCTTCGACGAAAGCGGTCAGGTGTCGGGCCAGCGTCGCCATGCGCTCGACCTTTTCCGCCATGGTGCCCAAGCGGGCATAGAACAGGCGTTCGGCCAGCTTGGGCAGACGCGAATCCAGGCGCGCCTTGCGGTCGGTGTCCCAGAAGAAGGCGGCGTCGGACAGACGCGCCCGCAGCACGCGCTGATTGCCGGCGACGATGGCGCGACCGTCGTCGCTGGCTTCCATGTTGGACACCACCAGGAAGCGGGGCGCCAGCGAGCCGTCGGCCTTCAAAGCCGAGAAGTACTTCTGGTGCGAGCGCATGGAAGTGATCAGCACTTCCTGGGGCACCGCCATGAACTTGTCGTCGATGGTGCCGACCAGCACGTTGGGCAGTTCCACCAGGCCGGTGACCTCGGCCAGCAGGCCATCGTCGGCCCGCAGGGTGAAGCCTTCACGGGCGGCGGCTTCCTCGGCCTGACGCAGGATGGAATGACGGCGTTCCACCGGATCCAGGGTCACCTTGGCGGCGGCCAGCTTGGTGGCGTAGTCGGCAAAATCCTTGACCGTGAATTCGGCGGGTGCCAGGAAACGATGACCACGGCTGGTATTGCCGGCGCTGATCGGGCCGAAAGACACCGGCACCACTTCGCCCGCGAACAGGCACAGGATGGATTGCAGCGGACGCACCCAGCGCACCGAATTGGCGCCCCAACGCTGCGACTTGGGCCACGGGAAGTCGGCCATGGCCGCTTCGATGACGTCGCGGGCGGCCTCGACGGTCGGGCGGCCCTTCTTGTTGATGACGGCGAAATAGAACTCGCCCTTACCGGTGTCGCGCTTTTCCAGCTGGTCCAGGCTCATGCCGGTGGACGACAGGAAGCCGGCCATGGCCTGTTCGGGGGCGCCGACACGGGGGCCGCGCTTTTCTTCCGACACGTCGGGGCCGGCCACCGGCAGGCCTTCGACCACCAGCACCAGACGGCGCGGCGTGACGTAAGACTTGGCGCCGTCGAAGGTCAGGCCGTTCTTGCCCAGACCTTCGGTGACCATGCGCAGCAGGTCGTCGGCAGCACGCGCCTGCATGCGGGCGGGGATTTCTTCGGAAAAGATTTCAAGCAGCAACTCGGCCATGGATCAGGCCTCCGACTTGGGACGGCTGGCCAACCAACCCTCGCAGCACGCCTTGGCGAGCGCGCGGACGCGGCCGATATAGGATTGACGCTCGGTCACCGAGATGACGCCGCGGGCATCCAGCAGGTTGAAGCGGTGCGACGCCTTGATGCACTGGTCATAGGCGGGCAGCGCCAGACCGGCGGCCAGCAGGTTCTGGCATTCCCTTTCGGCGTCGACGAAGTGCTGGTACAGCATGTCGGTGTCGGCGTGCTCGAAATTATGGGCGGAATATTCCTTTTCCGCCTGCAGGAAGACGTCGCCGTACTTCACGCCCTCGCCGTTGAAATCCAGGTCATAGACGTTTTCCACGCCCTGGATGTACATGGCCAGACGTTCCAGGCCATAGGTCAGCTCGACCGCGACGGGATCGCATTCGATGCCGCCGACTTGCTGGAAATAGGTGAACTGGGTCACTTCCATGCCGTCGCACCACACTTCCCAGCCCAGCCCCCAGGCGCCCAAGGTCGGGCTTTCCCAGTCGTCCTCGACGAAGCGGATGTCGTGGGCCACGGGATCGACGCCCAGACGGCGCAGGCTTTCCAGGTACAGTTCCTGGGAATTGGCCGGGCTGGGCTTCAGCAGCACCTGATACTGGTAGTAATGCTGCAGGCGGTTGGGGTTCTCGCCATAGCGGCCGTCCTTGGGGCGGCGCGACGGCTGCACATAGGCGCATTTCCACGGATCGGGCCCCAAGGCGCGAAGCGTGGTCGCCGGGTGGAAGGTGCCCGCGCCCACTTCCATGTCATAAGGCTGCAGGATGACGCAGCCCTGTTCCGCCCAGAACTGGTGGAGCGTCAGGATCAGTTGCTGGAAGCTGGGCTTCTTGGTGCCGATTTGGCCCATGGATTTCCGCCGTCAGAATGGTGTGACAAGTTGGTCGGCAAACCTAACCACCGCGCCGGTTCCGGTCAAGGCTGGCCTGGACCTGCCACCACCCGGGTCAACTGGCCGATCAGGTCGTATCCGTCCCAGGTCAATCCCATGTCCAGGGCCTGGCCCACCGCCACCACCCGGTCAACGCCGGCCAAGCGGTGGGAAACCACGAAATCAGCCAATTGGTCCCGGTCGACGCCAAAAGCGGTCAGGGTCTGGAAACGCCCGTCCAGATGGGGCGCCAACGGCTCCAGGCTGTCGGCCAGAATTTGGCGGAACAGCCCGAAACGCCCACGACAGCCCGCCACGCCATCGGGCAGCGCCGACCATTCCAGCACGGTGACGGCACCGCCATAGGTGCGGGCGCGGCTGATCGGCTCTTTGTCCAGCACAGCCTCCAACAGGTCCGCATACTTATCCACAGCCCGCACCGGCGTCTGAGGATAATCAGTCCCGGCCTTCCGGCCAAGGGCGTGCCAGAAACGCTGCGCCGCCTCTGCGCCGCCCGCCCCCAGCCAGACCACCAGATGGGGCGACGAACAGGCGTTCTGATCCATCAGGTAGGTGTCGTTGAAAAAACCATGGGCCAACGCGTCCAGGCCGGCTTGGTCCAAGTCCAGAACCGCCTGCGCCCCCATGACGCACAGCGACGTGCGGTCGGCGAAGGCGACGTCCACACAGCGCGGCGGCGTCGGCAACGCTCGCAAGGCCAGAACGGTGGCGTCGCCGCCCCACAACAGCCGGGCGTCGGCACGGGCCGAGAAAACCGCCGAATGCCGGCTGGCGGCGTCATAGCGCACCAAGGTGTTGGACGCCGCCACATGGGGGTGGCGGACCAGAACCTTGGCGATCACCGCCGCCACCAGATCGACCACCGCATGGGGGACCGAGGGCACGCGGACGATGTTGGCGCAGCCGGCCAACAGCCCGAAGGCCAGGGAAAAGGCGAAGTTGACCGGCACGTTGGCGGGGGCCACGTGAAAGGCCAGCCCGCGCCCCAGCCGCCGCTTCTTGTCGTCATAAGCCTGACGCATGCGCTCCAGATGGGGGCGGCGACACCAAAAGGCGAAGCTCTGCACGTCGCCCATCCGCCGCGCCTCGGGATTCTGCCGCAGTTCCGTGGACAGATCGGCCAGGAAGTCCAGCACTTCGGGGGCGAAGGGCACGCGGGGACGGATGTCGGTGGGGTCGGTTCCGGCCAGCCGGATCAGGGACTCGTTATCCGCCAGCGGCATCGCTGCACCCCCGGATTTCGGCCATGGCGGTACGGCCATGGATGGTGAAGGTCTTGCCCGGCCGCCCGCACGGGCAATCGTCGACGCCGATGACGGTGCCTTCGTCCTCGCTCAGCAGCAGGTGGCCGGGATAGGATTTAGGCAGCAACGACACCAGTTGCACCAGACCGCGGCTTCCGTCGGGCAGCGGCGCCAGATGGGCGTCGCGGATGACGATGTCGGCCTGCACCGGGCAATGCAGACGCCCGGCTGCGCATTGCATGAAGATGGAACCGGTCTGTTCCACCATCCCATAATAATCGTGGATGCGGCGGATACCGCCGACCTGGACCAGTCCGGCCTTGAAACCAGCATCGTCCACCGCTTGCTCGGCCAGCTTTTTCCAACCGCCGCCATGGATCAACACCGCCTGATCCAAATTCAGCCGCCGCCCCATCTTTTCCAGCACCTGGACGAAGTGCTGCCAGATGACGAAGGTGAAACCGAAGATCAGCACCGGCTCGCCGCCATGGGCCGCCAGGAAGCGGTCCAGGTTGTCCCAATCCAGTTCCATTCGGTCGTTCAGGGCATAAGTGGGATTGCGGCCGAAGATGGAAAACCCCAGGATACCGGCGGCGCGGGCGGAAAAGGCGTTGTGCCCCTTCACCGTACCCGGCGCGTCGATCACCAGCATGGGCAGCCGGGCTTTTCCGATGAAGTCGCCGACGATGCGGGTCAAGACCCGGCTTTGCAAGGCGGCGGTGGCGGCATCCAGAACGATGCGCGACGGCACCTGGCCGCTGGTCCCCGACGAGGTCAGCACCTTGTGCACCTGATCGTCGGTGACGCTTTGCAGACGCCGCAACTTGAACAGCCGCGCCGGCAGAAAGGGGAAATCCTCGATGCCGTGGGGGCGGTCCGCGTCGAACCCCAGCACGTCAAGGATACGGGCGTAATCGGCGCAATGGTCGCGATGATGACGGGTCAACTGACCCACTGCCGCCGCAAAAAGCGGCGCCTTGTCGGCGGCGGACAGGGCGAAGGGATCAAGGGCCAGCAGGTCGTCCAGTTCAGCCATGCAACGCCCCCAATGCCGCGTAATCCACCTTGCCCGATTCCTGGCGCACAAGCGCGGCGACGGCAACCGCCCTGAACATGTGGCTGGTCAGATTGGTGCGGGCGGCGAGCACCGCCTTGGCGGCGTCGGCGTCCCCCACCACATGAACCACCAGATCGTCGTCGCCGCCCGTACAGGCGCATTCCAGCCCGGCTTCGGCCAGCAGGCCCTCCAATTCGTCCAGGTTGACCCGATTGCCGAACACCTTCAAGAACCGCTTGCGCCGACCGACGATGAAGAAAAAGCCGTCGGCATCCATTCGCGCCATGTCGCCGGTGCGCAAGACGCCCTGGTTGTCGTCGCCCCGTGACAGGTCGGCAGCCTCGGCAGCCATGCCCAAGGACACGTTGGCGCCGCCATAGACCAGTTCGCCGATGGTGTCGGCTGCGGTGACGACGGTGCCGGCGTCGTCTTCCAACCACAACCGGCCGCCGGGGATGGCTTGGCCGATGCTGTCGGGACGACGGCGCAGATGTTCCCAAGGCACGAAGGCCATGCGCGCCGTGGCTTCAGTGGCGCCGTACATGACCATCAGCCGGCGGCCGGTGGCGGCGCAGATTTCGGCGAACTCGGCCACCAAATCCGGCGCCATGCGGCCGCCCGCCTGGGTCAGGGTCTTCAATACCGGCAAATCCATGCGGCCGAAGCGCAGCTTCTTCAGCATGTCGTAGGTAAAGGGCACGCCGGCCAGCGAGGTCACCGCCTGTTCGCGCATCAGCGTCCAGAAAACCGGGCTGACCACGGCGTCTTCGCAACACACCAGCGACGCGCCTTGCGACAGGTGCGAATGCAGGACCGACAACCCATAGGAATAAGACAGCGGCAGGGTGGTGATGGGGCGTTCGTGCGGCCCGATCCCCAGATACTGGGCGATGGAAGCGGCGTTGTCGGCGATGTTGCCGTGGCTGAGGCGGACGAAATTGCGGCTGCCGGTGGTCCCCGACGTGGTCAGCAGCAGCGCCAGGTCGTCATGCAACGCCGGGCCGACATCGGAAAGCCTGGCCAGCACATAGCCCCCCAGTCGGTCCAAGGGCTGGCCCAGGACGCAAAGCTGGGCCGGGGCATAGATGACCTGGGGTGAAAAGCGGGCGACGACCGCATCCAACTGATCGGGCTTGGTGCTGTGATGCAGCAGCAGCACCGCCGCCCCCGCCCGCATCAGCCCCACATAGCCGGCGACGCAATCGGGATCGTTGCGGCAGACAACCACCGCCAGAACACGCCGTCCATGCAGGGCGGCGGCCAGTCGGTCCCCCGCCGCCAGCATCCGGGCATAGGTCATGACGGCGCCGTCGGCGCCGATCAGGGCGACGTTGTCGGAAAAACGATCAAGACGGCGAAACAGGGACGCGGCAACCATCCGTCATGGTGGGACGCAAGCGGTAAGCATTTGGTAAAAGGCCCAACGGGTCCGCATGCCGGTGGTGGCCCAGCCCAGGGAACAGCACCACCGCCGTGCTGAAGCGGGCGATACGACCTAATACGTAAACCCTGGATAGACCAGTTTGCCGTCGGCCCATTCCGGTTCCGGCCCACCTTCGACCATGATCTTCGATTCTTCGTAGATCTGACGGCCTTCATCCAGCATTTCCACATGCAGGTCGCGATAGATGTCGATGAAATCCTGCATGAATTGCGACAGGCACTGCTCGGGCAAGCGGTTCATGTAGAAAGAAGCCGCTTTCACGAAGCCGATGATCGAGCCCTGGTACAACGGATAGATATGCCGATAGGGACCCACATAGCCTTCGCGATCGAAGTCGTGAAGGCGGTTTATCAGTTCCCGGAAGGAAATCTTGTCGGCTTCCGCCTGCTTCAGCAGGTCCAAAAGATCGACGCGAAGCAGTTCGACCTCGGTGACATAGCGCCCCATGTCGTGACCCTGCAGGAACTGGCCGGCGGCATAGAATTCGGATTCGTCCCGAATGCGCTTGAACACCGCTTCCTTGTCCAAAGGCTTGCCGGGGAAAAACAGGCTTTCCGGCAGCAACGGCGTGGTTCCGCGAATGAAGGCGCCATCCGAGCAGTTGAACACCTTGAGCGCGAACTTATCCACCTTCTGCTCGATCATGTCGCGCGTCCAGGTGTAGACCAGATTGGAATAAATGGTGCCGCCGAAATTGCCCGGCGCGGCGAACTCGCCCTCGAAGGACTGCACCTTGAAGTCGTCCATGGTGTAGTACATGGTCGATTTGGCGTGATGGTTGCGCTGATCACGCCAGCCGCAATCGGTGCCGAACAGATACATGTCCTCGAAACCCAACCGCGCCGCCACCGCCATGCAGGTATTGGCGATGGACGGTCCGACGCCGTTCATCTCCTCGATGCCTTCGCCGTAGCTCGCGGTCGAGGTGGCGCTGTCGCGGAAGAAGAAATAAAGCTCGTCGAACAACGGCGTCACCATGGGGCTGACGGTGACCGACGCGATCAGCTTCATGCCGGTGAAGCGCTTTTCCGGAAACAGGTCCGGCCGCAATTCCAGGAAATGCATGCAGATGGAATGCAAGGTGGCGATGTTTTCCAGCTCGACATGATAGTCGGGGATGATGCCGGCCTTGAGCAGTGGCTGCAGGGTGGTGCCGGCGGAAAACACGATGGCGTGATCTTTCCACTGGCGAATGTATTCGATGGATTCGTCCAGGGACGGGCCGGCGGCGACGATGAAGGCGGGAACGCTATAACGACGACGGAAGCGGCCGCGGATCAGATAATGGTCGTGCCGATGCAGGTTGACCACCGCATGGCGGATCATCTTGCGTTCGTCTTCGTAATAGCCCCGCCCCACCATCTTGGTGGGAATGTCGTTGATCAGGCGCTGATAGGCTTCGTCCAGCGGCCAGAACGGGTAATGGCGATAAAGATAAGCGCCATCCAGCAACATTTCGCCCTGCGTTCCGATGACCCCATTCAGACGTTCGGCGATGTCGTTGGGCTGCGCGCCAAGAATCAGGTGCAACTTCTGCCCGCGCCCGGTCATCGCGTCGTCAAGCGCGCACCAATCCAGGGCTTTCAGCGACAGAGAAACGAATTCGTCGATGGCTTCCACCACCACGATGGTCTCGACGTCCAGTTTTTCCGCCAGCAACGGCAGATGGAACCCCAGCCCCAATCCGAAAACGAACAGATAGCCGGCCCTTTCCCGGGGATACGACGAGATCGCCGCCCCCTCCATGGACCGCAACGAGTCCAGGATGCGCTCCATATAGCGTCGGCAGACCATGGAATCGCCGGCGATGCCCTCGACCGACTTGTAGCCGGCGCGGTAAGGGGCCGCGACAAAGGCCTCCACCTGATCGGCCGCCATCTGTCGGGCGTCGCCCTTGTAAAGACGGCCGCTGCCCAGGTCGATGTCGACGATGCAGTCACCATCCAGAACCGGCGTGGCCAGACCTTGCTCTTTTTGCGCCAGAACGGCGTGGATTGCCGGGAACTTGCGTTCCATCAACGCCATGTTGGCGGCCAGCATTCCAGGCGTGCTCATTCCGCGGCGGCCTTTCGGCTGATGGCCTGGGACAGACATTCCCCGAACGCCCGGACATAGGCGACACGATCGAACGAGACCGCCCCCGCCAAGGCTGCTTTGGGGGCGGCACGATAGGCGGCCAGTCCCGTGCCGTCCTGGCACCACTGGCGGGCATTTTCCACATAGCCGGCGCTATCGCCCGCGACCATGCGCCCCGCCACCGGGGAACCGTTCAACGCCGCGGCCAGATCGTCCCCGGAAACGCTGCCGGACAACGCCAGAACCGGCACGCCGGCCAGGACACAGCGGCCCGCCTGCAGAACGTCGAAACGCGGCGACGGCGCCAGCATCACGTCCACCTGCGAACAGAACACTTCCAGTTCGGCGCCGACGACGTCGATGCGATGGGCCACGCCGAAATTGCCGAACAGCTCGATCAAGGCGGTGACGTTCTCTTGTTCCGACAAACGGCCCCGGTCACGCAACAGCAAGGTGGTATCGGGCAAAGCCCCCAGAACCTGCGCCCACAACGCCGCAGTGTCCGGGGTGATCTCGGCCAGGGTCACGTCGGCACCAAAGGCGAAACCGTTGCCCGACGCCGAAGGCAGGGCACCCGCCGAAAACGGCACGACATCACACAGATAACGCCCGCCCGGCACGACCACTTCGCCGTCCAGGCCACGTTCCACCGACACCAGATGCATGTTGGCCGCCGGAACCGCACCATGAGCCGGCGTGTTCAGCCACGAACATTGCAGGGGCGCCGACTTGCGCAGGAACAATCCGGCACGGGCCGGGCTGCGCAAGCCATCCACGTCGATCAGGATGGACACACCTTCACCGCGCACCAAGGCGCCCAAGGTCAACACGTCCAGATCGGCGGCATTGCGCCAGCGGTCGAACAGACCACGGAAAATCGTGTTGTGCTCGGCGCTCAGCTCGCCGCGTCCCAGTCCCAGGGTCGCGAAGCGTGCCTTGTCCAGGTTGCTCAGCAAAGCCGCCAGCATTTCCTGTTCGAGCGGGGACAGCGGCGCCGTGCAAAGGAACGCGACCAGATGCTTGTTCCCCTGCGGCAACTGCGGCGCCGGGCGCGGCGACTTCACCGCGTTGGTCTCGACGCATTTCACCCAGGCTTCGGTCAAAGCCACGGCTTCGGAATGCCCCGCCGGCACATAGGCCAAGTCGGCCACCATGTCGCCCCACAGGGAAATGGCCGCCGGCGCCAAGGACGTCGCCAGGCGATGGTTGGCCAAACCTTGCTGGTGGCGGCCCATGGCGGTCAGGCACTTGCCGATCCGCGACAGCAAGGTCGGCTTCTGGCCCCCCAAGGTCACCAGGGAACGCAGCATTCCCAAGGCCTTGTCCATCTGGCCGTCCTTCATCAAGGCGGCGGCGTAAAGGTCGATGGCTTCCACATCCTCGGGGGCGATCATCAGGTGCTGTTCCACCTGGACCAGCGCCGCGCCGACGTCGCCCGCTTCCAACGAAGCCTGCGCCGCGCGCATCAGCGGCTTGTGCGAAGCCCGCGCCAAGGCGTCGGCGAAATTCGGCAGTTCCGGCCCGAACAGCGCGATCATGCGGCCGTCCGGCTTGGTGATCGAAGCTTCCTTGCTGTGATACAGCGCCTTGGACAGCATTCCGCCCTGGCAGTAAAGGATGGCCAGCAATTCCTGGGAATCGGGATAGTCTTGCCCCAGGGCCATCATTTCGTGGATCAGCTGGATGACGTTGCCGATCAGACCATGACGGTACGAAGCCGCGGCCAGCGCCATCAACGCCACATCAGGCTCGTCACCTTGCGCCAAATGGGCTTCGGCCAGATCCAGCGTCTCGGAAACCTTCCCCGCATCCAACAAGGCCTTCGCCTGTTCGTACAAGCCTGCGGCCTTGGACGGACTTTCCATTCCCGACATGTGTTCCCCCAGAACTAGAGCGGATTTCAATCTGACAAGGTCAGGGCGCGATCCGCGATGAGCCTGCGCGGCGTTGAGCGGCCCCGGAACGGGGCGCATCGTGCCGAAAAGAGCGTTTCAGACGACGTCGTTGGTCGACGTGGCTTGCGGAGCCGGTTGTTCGGCCTGCGCCTCGGGCTGGGGAGGCGTGGCAAAAAGACCCGCCGCGATCTGGCGGTTGATGTTGATCAACACGTCGATCTTGGAACGATCGGTGTCCGAAATGATTTCGACGGTGCGCTTGTCGACGAAATTGCACAAGGACAGCATGTCTTGGCGCATTTCCAAAGGCAGCACCGATTCAGGCGACGCCAGTTCCGCCTGAAAGATGGTCCACAGGCGCCAGTTCAGGCGCACCGCGTTCAACATTTCCTCGTCCGGGATTTCGGGCTTCTGGGCCAAAGACATCCGGCGCGCCGCTTCGGTCAACGCCCAAGCCTCGGTGGCGCGGGGATTTCCAGGCTGTGGGATCGAGTTGTAAGCGGCCTGGCTGTAATTGGGGTAAGACATGGGACGGCCTTCCGACACGGACGAATAGTTAGGGCACATTGTCCCCATCAAACCCTTTATTTTCAGTAAAGAGCTTATAAATCATCAGGATAAGTCCCATTTCACGCCACCGTGACAGGGCAAAAAAAACGGTGCGGAGTTGCCTCCGCACCGTCTTTTCAAGTCGTGTTGCTAGACCGGGATTAGCGGAACAGCGACAGCACGCCCTGTTCCTGCTGACCCGCGAAGGACAGCGCCTGGATACCCAGCTGCTGACGGGTCTGCAGAGCGACCAGGTTGGCACCTTCTTCGTTCAGGTCGGCCAAGCTCAGCTTGTCGGCACCTTCCTTCAGAGCGTTCACGTAGGACTTGGTGAAGTCCGAACGGGTCTGCAGCAAGGCGACGTTGGTACCGATGGTCTTCGCGTTCGAACGGACGGTGGTGATCGCCGAGTCCATCTTTTCGATCAGGACGTCGAAGACCGACACCGAGTTGGAAACGCCAGTCCACGAAGAGAAGGAGGCGTTGAAATCCGACAGCGAGGCAGCCGAAGCGGTGGCAGCGGCGTTGCTCAGGCCGGCGAACTTCGAGAAGCGCAGATCCACACCGTCAACCTGCAGCTGGGCGGCAGTCTTATCCGAGAACTGCACGGTCAACTGGGCGGTGGTGGCGTTCACCAGGTTCAGACCCTGATAGCTGGCGTCGTTCACCAGGTTGTTCACCTGGGCGGCCAAGGTCTGGTACTGGGTGGCCAGATCGGCGCGTTCGGCGTTGGTGGCCGACTTGGCGCTCAGCACGATACCCTTCATCTGCACCATCAGCTTTTCAGCCGATTCGATGGTGGTCAGAGCGGTCTTCAGGGACGAGATGCCCTGATCGATCGTGTCCTTGCGCTGGGTCAAGTCAGTCGCACGGTCGCTCAAGCTTTTCGACTGGAAGTACGCGACCGCGTCGTCGATGGCGCTGGAAACCTTCAGGCCGGTGGACAAGCGCGAGTTGGTACGTTGGACCAGCGACGAAGTCTGGTTCAGCGACAGCAGGTTGGAACGGATGGACGAGGAGAGAGTTACGTCAGCCATGGCACACCCCCATTCTGGAAGGCCGGTTAAACATGACCGTCGGGAAGATGCCTTTTAGACACCACAGACCTGACAGCCGCTTTTAAGCATTCGGACCTTATCACACCTTCAGGTGGGACGCGACGACATTTTTTTGCCGCAGCCGAACACTTCAAACACCCCTAGACAATACCCCCGAAGAGTTAAGCAAGCGTGAATCCCGCATCAAGATTCCGGCTTGGCGTAAACCAGCACGCTCATCAGATCGAAAGCGTCGTCCTGGCTACAGGAAAAAACGTCCTTGGCCACCAGCAAGGGCTCGATCAGCCCCTTGGCGGTGGCGTCGGCCGCCAGGGCCGCCAGATTGCAGTTCAGTTGACCGGCCCGGGCGGCGGACATCTGATTTTCCGACATGGGGTGCGACACCCCCCACTGATAGCCCAAAGGCTCGCAGAACACCAAGGTGGCCGCCCCTGCCCACCGAGACAACCCCTCGAAGAAGTCGTTGGGCAGGGAATGCGGGTACATCAACGCCCAAGACGAGAAAATCAGCGCCTTGCGGCTGCCGTCGAGGATGGACCAGTCCGGCCGGTTCAGGTCAAATTCGCGGCTTTCGAAACGCAGCCCGGGTTCCAGCGCCGCCAGGGTTTCAGCCAGGGCGCGACCGGAAGAACTGATCTCGGCTCCGACATAACGGGCCGAAGCCGGCGCCCCGGCGTGGTAAAGCTTGAACAATTGCAGCCCGTACCCCGACCCCAGTTCGACGATGGTGTCCACGTCGTCGGCGAAGTCGCACAGCATCTCGGACAGGTCGAACTTCACATAAGGCGACAGGTCCACGTCCAGCCCGCGGGAAACCGCCGGCTGGCTTGTTTCCAACTTTTTCAGCCCCCGCCACGGCCAGTCATTGGTCCGGTCCCACCACCGCAGCCACCCGCTGAGGATGTCGCCATCGGTTCCCGCGTAAATCTTGTAATGGCGCTCGTGTTCTTGAAAGCGCGACAAAAGCCGTGCCAGCGACGTCTCGCCAGCTTCGATCCAATCAAGCATGACCGCCGAGCGCATGTCCCAGGCAGCTTCGTAGTAGGGTGTCATCCGATCTTGCCGGACCGACAGCCCCTTCAGGGCGGGATAATAGCGACCATCCTCGACCATGTTCACCCCTCTGACGTCAGATGACGGCCGACGATGTCCAGCCCCTTGGCGAAGTCGGACAGGCCGATCACGTCGTCGGTGTCCAGCATCAGGTCGAACGCGGTCTCGATGGCCGCCACCAGACGCATGTGCCCCACCGAATCCCAGGTGGGAATGCCTTGATAGGCCAGATCGTCCACCGCCGTCGCAGCATCCAGGTCGAAGGTCTCGCGAAAGACCTGACGCAGCTTTTCCTGCTGATCCGGGGTCATGCGCCGGCCCTTTCTTGCAATTCGGCGGCGACGCGGCCGACCAGGCCGGCCCAATCATTGGCGCGTTCCTGACGCAGCAAGCGGAAGTCACCGGGATACCAAGGGGAATCGGCGCGGCCCAGCATCCACAGGAAGCCGTTGCTGGGCCGCGACAGCAACACGCGGACCGGCTTGCCCAAGGCACCGGCCAGATGCACCACGCCGGTATCCACCGACACCAGCATGTCCAACGCCGCCAAGGCCGCCGCCGTGTCGGCGAAGTCGCCCAGGCGCGGCGCCAGATCGACCACGCCGGGCAGGTCCGCGACCTGAGCGGCCTCGGGCCCCACCTGCAACGAGAAGAAGCGACAGCCGGGCAGGTCCAGCAACGGCCGGAAGTCGGCGGCCCGGCAGGATCGCTGGGCGTTGTCGCGCCGGGTGGCGCCGCCGGCCCACACCAGGCCGACCTTCAAACCATCCAGCCCGGCCACGTCGGCGAAGGTGGCGGCTGCGGTCGGCACCGACAGATAGGGAATGGTCGCCGGAACGTCTTGCAGCGTCAGCCCCAGCCGATACGGCAGGCTCATCAACGGCACCACGAAATCGAAGGCGCCGTAATCGTCGCCGGGGGCCACCACCCGTTCGACCCCCGCCAGGGAGGCGAACAGCCGCTGCAGCCCCTTGCGACATTCCAGCACCACCTTGCCGCCGCGTGCCGTCAAAAGCGGCGCCAAGCGACAGAACTCGATGGCGTCGCCGAACCCCTGTTCGGCGGTGACCAGAATGGTCTTGCCGGTCAAATCCTCGCCCCGCCATTGGGGGACGGGGAACTCGCGCAGGAAGGGGGCGAAGGTGGGCATCTTCCAGCGCCATTCATATTCGCGCCAGCCATTGGCCCAATCGCCCTTCATCAACTGCACCAGGGACAGGTTCCAATGCAGGTCGGCGCAATCCGGTGCCCGCTGCAGACCGCTTTGCAAGCTGGCCTCGGCCTCGTCCAGCCGCTCCATGTCCTTCAGGGTGGCCCCCAGGTTGTTGTAGGCGTCGACGTAATCGGGGGCCTGGGCCAGGGCGATCCGGTATTCGGTCACCGCCTCGGCCAGCCGGCCCTCGGCGGCCAGCGAATTGGCCAGGTTATAGCGCTTGACGGGCGAATCCAGCAGGCCGATGGAATGGCGATAGCTGGCCAAGGCTTCCACATGCTTGCCCTGGGCCGCCAGGGCGACGCCGATGTTGAACCACGGCACGTCCCAATCGGGGCGCAGATAGACCGCCTTCTGATAGGCTTCGACCGCTTCTTCCGGCGAATTCATGCCGGCCAAGGCGTTGCCGAAAGCATTGTGCGCCTCGGCCATGGAACCGTTGATGACCACCGCCTCGACCGCCATCTTGGCGGCCTCGGCATGGCGCCCCAATTCATTCAGCACGTTGGCTAGGTTCAAATAGGCTTCCGGCGCGTCGGGGCACAGGGTCACCGCCTTCTGGAAGGCGTCCACCGCCATGTCAAGCCGACCACCGGCATGGCAGGCGTTGCCCAAGGCCACGTAAGGGGCGTGCCAGTCGGGCTGCAAACGGATGGCCTGCATGGCCAGATTGGCCGCCATCTGGTTGTCGCCCACCATTTGGGCCAGGGCGCTCATCAAATTCAGCGCGTCCACGTTGTCGGGATCGGCTTCCAGCACCGCCTTGTAGCAACGACCGGCGTCGCCATAACGTTCGGCGCGATGATGTTCGCGCCCCTGGTCCAGCATCGCCTGCACGTCCATGACCTGATCCTAAGTCCGAAGTTCCGTCATTTTTGTTTAGTGCCTGCCGGCGCCGGCGGCAAGGCCCGCGCCGGATTTCCCCAGACGGTGGCGTCAGCGGCGATTTCCGACAGCACCACCGAACCGGCCGATATCTTGGCGCCATGGCCGACCACGCAGCCGGGCGTCACCACCGCCGACGACCCCACCATCACCCGGTGGCCCAATTGGGCGAAGCCGTTGACCACCCCATGGGGCGAGATCACGCAAGCCTCACCCAACACCGCATCGTGACCGATCCCCGCATGGGTGTTGATCAGGCAATGCGCCCCCAGCCGGGCGTTCAGACCGATGGTGGCGAAAGGACCGACGACACAACCCGGCCCCAGGACGGAGGGGGCCGCCACATAGGCCAGGGGATGGACCAGAAGCCCGAAATCGGCGCCCCGCAACTTCAGACGGGCGGCGATGGCGGCGCGGGCGGCCGGGTCGCCCACCGCCACCAGCACGCTGTCATGGGGCCGAGGATCATAGGCATCGATGGCCGACAGGACGGGGATGTCCAGGCCGAATTGGCGCGGGTCGGCGTCGGTGTCGTCCAGGAAGCCGCGCACCCGAAGACCGCAATCGCCGGCATAGACCGCCACTTCGCGGCCCAGGCCGCCGGCCCCGGCGATGACATAGCTGGGCGAGTTGCTCATAGCACCATGCCTCCATCGACGCCCACCACCTGACCGGTGACATAGCGAGCCGCGTCAGAACACAGGAAAGCCACCACTTCCGCCACCTCGTCGGCGCTGCCGGCACGCCCCAGGGGAATGGCGGCCAGACGTTGCGCGGTGGTGTCGGCGTCCAGATGCCCCACCATGTCGGTGTCGATGAAGCCCGGCGCCACCGCGTTGACCCGGATGTTGTCGGGCGCCAGTTCCTTGGCCGCCGACAAGGTGGCCCCCACCACCCCGGCCTTGGACGCGGCATAAACGGTCTGGCCCACATTGCCGCGCAGGCCGACGATGGACGACAGCGAGACGATGGCCCCGCCGCCGGATCGGCGCATCAGCTTGGACGCCGCCTGGATGTTGTTGATCACCCCCATCAGGTTGACCGCCAGCACCTTGGTCATCATCTCGGGGGCGATCATGCCCAGACGGGCGTCACCCAGGATTCCGGCATTGTTGACCAGGATGTCCAGGCGGCCGAAGCGCTTGTGCACCTGACGGTAAAGGGCGTTCACCTGATCGGGCTCGCCCATGTCGGCAGCCAGATAGTCGGCGGCGTCCTCGGTCGCCAGACCGACCCGCAGGACCTGGGCGCCACGACTGGCCAGCAGCCGCGCCACCGCCAGACCGATGCCGCGCCCGGACCCTGTCACCACCGCCACCTTGCCCTGCATCATGCCCCCCGCGATTCGGCCAGAACGGCTTGCAGATAGCGTCCATAGGACGTGTCGCCGGCATCCTGGGCCAATCTGGCGAAACGGTCCAGGTCGATGAAGCCACGCCGCAGGGCTATTTCTTCCAGGCAGGCGACCTTCAGCCCTTGACGGCCTTCCACCGTACGGACGAATTCGGATGCTTCCAAAAGCGAATCGTGGGTGCCGGCGTCGAACCAGGCATAGCCGCGTCCGACCTTGATCATGGACAGCCGCTTTTCGCCCAGGTACGAGCCCAAAAGGTCCACCATTTCCAGCTCGCCCCGCCCCGAGGGCTTCAGGCGTCCGGCGCGGGCGGGGGCGTCGCCGTCCACCACGTAAAGCCCGGTCATCGCCCAGTCGGACAAGGGCTGGTTGGGCTTTTCCTGCAACGTCTGAACCTTGCCGTCGGCGCCGAACGACACCACGCCGTAACGCTGGGGGTCGGTCACGCGGGTACAAAAGCCGACGGCGCCGACACCGCCCATGGCCGCCATCAACAAGCTGCCCATGCCTTCGCCGAAGAACACGTTGTCGCCCAGGATCATGGCGGTGCGTTGCCCGTCCATGTGCTCGGCGCCGATGGTGAAGGCCTGGGGCAGACCGGCGGGCCGTTCCTGGACGGCATAGGAAAGCCTGATCCCCAGATGGCTGCCGTCGCCCAGAAGGTTGCGGAACAACGGCTGGTCGCGTTCGGTCGAAATCAGCAGGATGTCGTCGACGCCGGCCAGCATCAGCACCGACAGCGGATAGAACACCATCGGCTTGTCGTAGACCGGCAGCAATTGCTTGCAGACGGCCAAGGTGACCGGTCGCAGACGGCTGCCCGTCCCCCCGGCCAGAATGATCCCTTTCATCCTGCGCTCCCTTCTGGATGCAGCCTTAGATTGCCGTCATCTCACCAAGATTGGGTTAACGTTTGGCATGCTAATCTGGGGCCATGGACGACACCAGAATTCCGATCATGCGCCCCTTTCTTCCCGATACGGAAACATTGATCCCGTATTTGCGGCGCATCGACAATAATCGTTGGTATTCTAATTACGGTCCTTTGTGTCATGAACTGGAGGAACGCCTGGCCGAACATTGGTCGGTCAAGACGACACATGTTCTGTCCCTATCCAATGCCACCCAAGCGCTGAGCATCGCCTTGTGGTCGGTCGAGGCCCCCGCGGGCAGTCTGTGCCTGATGCCGTCCTGGAGCTTCGTGGCCACCGCCCATGCGGCCCGCCAAGTCGGCTTCACGCCATTCCTGACCGACGTGGACGCCAACAGTGCCGCCCTGACCCCCGACATCGCGTTCGCGTCCCTGAAACGCGCCCCGTCCCCGGTCGGCGCCGTGATCGTTGTATGCCCGTTCGGGGCTCCTGTTCCCTGGGAAGATTGGGCCGACTTCCAGCAAAGGACGGGTATCCCGGTGATCATCGACGCGGCCGCCGCCTTCGACACGGTCCAACCGGGACCTGTCCCGACGGTGGTCAGCCTGCACGCCACCAAGGTGTTTCCCGCGGGTGAGGGGGCCATCCTGATGTGCACCAACGACGATGTGGTGGAACAAGCCCGCCGTCGTGCCAATTTCGGCTTCCTTGGCGACCATCACAGCCGCTGTCATGCGACCAACGCCAAAATGAGCGAATACCACGCAGCCGTCGGCTTGGCGTCTTTGGACGCGTGGCCCGCCAATCGTCGGCGCTGGCAATCGGCCTTGAACCAGATGCGCCAGGCATGTGCACAAGCGGGCCTGGCCGATTGGCCACAGGGTTTGGGCGAAACCTATGTCTGTTCGTCGCCGACCATCCGTTCCGCCGCCGCCAGCCACTTGATCAGCGGATTGCAAAGCGACGGCATCGAGGCCCGCCGTTGGTGGCAGGGCGGCATCGCCTCGCACGAGGCGTTCAACCAAGTCCCGCGCTTGGCCTTGCCGGTCACCGAACAGCTTGCCGCGACCACTTTGGCCCTGCCCTGTTGGCTGGATATCGACCCGCAATCCATCAGCCGTGTCGCGGCATCGTTGAAACGCCATGCCCACCCCGACTGAGGTGTTGGCCCGAACGGTGCTGGCGCCGGTGTTGTCGGCCTGGGCCAACGCCGCCATTTCCGCCTTGCGCCACGATCCCGCGCTTCACGCCGTGGCGGCGTTACGCGATGGCGCACTGGCCACCCAAGCCATCGGCCGTCTGGCCCCGGAACTGAAGCCGCGACTGGCCCGGGCCTGGCTGTCTCGTCGATTAACGGCCATCGCCGCCATCGACGGGGCCCAGGACCATGAAAACCTGTCCAACTATCTGGTGCGCATGCGCCATCGCCCCTGCACCTGGGCGGAAGCGGCGGACGAATTGCGCCTGCCCCCGCCCCCAGCCGACAAGGCGGAGCTGCCGCTGGACCGGATGGAACCCTTTTGGTCCTGGCTGGAAACACCGAACGTTCGCCAAGCCCTGGAGACAAGGGTCCGGAAAACACGTCACGCCCTGTTGACCCACTTGGACAGCCAAGTTGATCCCCAGGTCCCCTTGCTGATTGTGGATGTGGGTTATGCCGCCACGGTGCAGCGTTGCCTGAAGCGTGTCCATCATCTGGTCGGCCGTCCCCGCCGGATCGACGGGCTTTACCTGTTGACCAGCCCCGGCGCCCACCGGGCGGAGGATGCTTCGGGAAAGATCCATGGCGTGCTGGCCCATCTGGGCCAGCCCCAGGCCGAAGCGCGTTGCCTGATCCGCCATCGCGACGTGCTGGAATGCCTGTTGGCTCCCAATCTGGGCGAATTGCACGAACTGGACAGCAACGGCGTGCCGGTTTTAACCCCACCCCTTCAAGACCCGTCTGAACAAGACGAACGCGCGGGCCTGCAAGCCGCCGCCCTGGAAAGCCTGGACCCTGGGATTTCGCCTGATCAGGCGCGCCAGTCCTTGCTGCGTTTTCTCATGGCGCCGCAAGCCGACGAAGCCGCCCTGGTCGGGCGTTGGCACCATGCCGACAGCACGGCGCTTGACGGGTTCCGGCGCCTTGACGACGGCCCCGTCCATGGGGACCGGGATCAATGCCTGTGGCCGGCTGCGGCCCGCTTCAGGGAATAAGCCCTTGGCCTCGCAGACGACGCCGCGCCCGCCCGGCCCTCCAGCCATGAACTAGCCGCCACGGCAATATTCGCGGAATGACTTTTGCTGCCAATCCATTGGCCGCCGCCATTTTGCCATCGGCCAATGGATTGTCGCCCACATGCACGACGGCGCCCGGATCGACATCGAAATGCCGGCAAAGGCGTGGATACAAGCTGCCGTCCCGCTTGGTCGCCTGTTCCTGGCAACTGGCGAAGACCCCCTGCAAGGGCAGGTCGGGATGAAAACAACGCATCAATTCGGCGATCCGGGCCGCCGCCAAGGGGGTGTCGCTGGTCACCACCACCGGCACCGCCAGCCGCTGCAGCAAAAGGGCAAGCGCACGATTGGGCCGCAACACCGTCTTTTCGTAGTCCAGTTCCACCTGCTCGAACAGATCGACGGCATCAGCCGGCAAGGCCAGGTCCTGGCACAGATTTTCCAAAATCTGCCGGAAGCACACCTCGCCCCCTTCGGCCCGCACCCGTTGATAGGCCTGGCGGGTCACAGCCAGTCGCGTCCGCAGCAGCGCCAAAGCGGAGGCGCCCCCCCAACCCCGCGCAACCAAGGCCCGGCTTTGCAACACCGAGACATCGCCGAAACGGACGAATTCCGGCCGCGTGCCGCGCCACAGCAAAGTGTCGAACACATCGACGGAAAGCAACCGCGGCAGCGTCCGTCCGCGCCTTAGGCTTCTTTCCAATCGGGACGCGCTGGAAAGCGTTTCGTACCCTTCCGGGGTGATCATCCTGGCCTCCGCAATAATCGCGTCAAACGTGGCGCGGTCCAGGGCGCCTTATTCCCATCGCGTCAGCATGCGGTTGATGTAGGAGAGGTGATTGCTGAAAAGCCCCTCGCCATAGGTCTCTCGATGGTGGGCCGCATAATCGGCGCCTGACAGCGGCCGCCCGCGCAAGGCGGGACGCAAACCCGGGAGCAGACCATAAAGCCCGATCAGCGCCAGACGATCGCCCCGATCCGGCAACCGTCCCTTATGCAAGGCCCGGGTATTGCCGATAAAGGCCGTCCCCGCCGGTCCCGGCATGGCCACGATGTCCTTCGCATCAAAGAAATCGGCGACGACCGAATCGGGTTTTCTTTCCGAAGTCAGCAAAATGTCGAAGCGACCGGCATCAGCTGGATGGGCGGCGACACGCGCCTGGATGCGAGCCTGCAAATCCTCGGCATCGTGGCTTCCCCGAACGTAAACATGGGGCCCGGCAGCGTCATCCACGTCGCTCAGATAGATGAACAATTTGACGAAGCGCAGGCAATGCCAGGGGTCGGAATGAAACAGCTGGTTTTCCCGGGCCACGGCCCGCCCGGCATAAGACCGTCGGATGATGGCGCAGTGCAAGGTGGGCAAACCGCCCAATTGCGCGCTGACCAATGACAGCACCCGGGGGTGGTTGAGGATATCCAACACATGCGGGCAGGTGATGACGTCAGCCCGGTCGAAATCCAGGAAATTCACGTCATCCGGTATGCTGTCTTGGGCGAAGAACGGCTTATCGGGCAAAAAAGGCGCCCGGGCCGGACGGTCGGCAAGATAGGCTTGAATGGCAGCGACCTGCGCCGGTTCGACCAATCGCCCCAGCGGCAAATAGCTGTCACGCCCCAGGATTTCCGCGCCGGTTCGGGCGGCGTCCTCCAGCCCGGCCGGATCGAAGCCCAGACTGCGGTTGACGGCAGTGGCCACCCGCTCGGCCAGAACGGGAAATTGACCGGCGTCGCCGCGGCGATGGGCATCTTCGATCAGCTCGCACAAAAGCCCTTGCAGCCACTCGTGTTCCCAGACGTCAGAAACCATGGCCCGCCCCCTCCAACGCTTCGAAATCGAGAAGGTGGTCGCCATCCCGATCCAACTGAACATTCAGATTACGATAGACCGGATCGTCGGCGAGACGGAGCCGCGACAGCAGTTGGCGCGCTTGATCCAAAAAAGCCGGCCAATCGGTGGGAACCCAGAAAGCCGGCGTGCAGGGCGGAATGAACGCGCACTCCACCAACATGTACAAATAGCGCAGGCCGGCGAACAGGGCGGCGTCATGGCATTGCCGCTCGCTCGGCGTGGGGATCTGGGCGATATTTTCCAGCTGCGCCAGATACTGGGACTGGGTTCGGCAGGTGGTGGCGAAATCCCAACCTTCGAACCAACATTCGCCGCTGACCACCACCGGCTTGCCCAACACGGAAAACTCCAGCGCCGCCGAACTGCGCACCGTGACCACCGCGTCGGCGGCGCGGGCCAGGCCGGCCAAGCTGAGATTTTCCGGAAACAGCCGGATATTGGGGGCGTTCAGGCTGGCCACCAGCGATGCCTCGACCGGGTCCAGTCCATAATGGGGATTGTCAGGATGGGCTTTGACCAGCCAGTTGATTTGAGGCAGCTGGCGGGCCTTTTCCAACGTCGCCAGCAGCCATTGATAATAATCGTCGTGAATCTGCCAACTGCCGGAATGGGGCTCGTCGGAAAAAGAATGTGACAGCGAAGCGACCGTGAAGCGTGATGGATCCAGCCCCAACGAACCCAGCATTTCGGTCCGTCCCAGCACGACCTTGTCACCCTGGAAGGCGGTGTGCAGACCGCGCTGGTCCGCCCGCATTTCCTTGCCGCTGAAGCGCCCCTCGATCCAGCGCCGGCCCTCGTTGGCGATACGCTGGGCTGCCGAACCGGCAAGATGACGCCCCCCTGCGGTCGGACTAAGGGTGTATTCGTGGCGATAGGTGGAGGCGACATCGCGATAGCGTCGCAAAGCGAAATTGCGCGCCGCCGGTTTGCGGCCGAACACGGGCACACCGGCGTGGACCAAGCGCCTGACCAAGGCGCCGAAACCGGCATAAACACGGTGCCCCGTGACGTAAGCTTCCACATCAAAGCGCGACAGCATCATGTCCGCAAGTTGCAGATGGCGCACGGCGTCAACCACCGACGCGACCACTCCATCGCGGTTTTTTTCCAAGGTCGGCTTGGCGTGAAAGCGCAGAAAAGTGTCGTAAACCAAATCGCCCACGGCCAGCCCGGCGATGGACAGCCCCAGCACCCAGGCGCGTAAGTCGGCGATATCCAGGTCGTTCACCTGGGCCGCCGCCAGCATCGGCCACGGTCCAAGATCAGCTTGGAACTCGTCGCGGACGACACGGCTGTCGGCACCGAAAGCCTGGGCCGCGGCCCAGGCGACACCGTCGGCGTTGTCGACCAAGGCGACCAAACGGGCGCCGCTTCGCAGACGCAGGTAATTGGCGATATGCAAGCTGCTGAGAACGTAGGCGGGCCTGTCCACCAGCAATTCCACCACCACGACCCGGCCGTTGTCGTCGGGAAAGCTCTGACGGGCCCAGAAGGATGAAGCTGCGTCCAGATAACCGCGCCACGCGGCATCAAGTTCACCGGCCATGGGATCGGGGGTCATGAGTTTACTTCCAACCGCCACCCTGGGTGCTTTGCGGCACCCAAGTGTCGAAAGAACTGTTCCCCCAGCAATGGGCGCATTGCGCCAAGTTTCCCAGACGCCCCGGGACCACCGCATCCATATAGCCGGGCGCCACCGCGGTCCATAAAGCGGCGTCGTCATCCATGCCCATCAGATCCATGGCCGAAAACACCGGCGGGCCGCAATACAGATACATGCGGTCACCGTAAAGCATGGGGCCATCACAGCGACAATGACAGGGAACCGGCGCCGCATGGGCAAGGTCGGCGGGCAATTCCAGGAAATCATCGCATTCGTTCAAGATGATCTTGTCACCGTGCCGGGCCATCACCGCCCGCACCTCGTCCTGACGGGTAAAGCCGTCATAAAGGCTGATCCGCATTTCATCGATGTGTTCCCAGCTTGCCTCGGACAACTTGTGCACAAGCAGGCCGTTGGTCGCGATGAAAATGCGGCCGATCACGCCGGACGCTTTCAACCGGGGAAGCGCGTGCTCCAAATGATCCCACAGCAGCGGCTCGCCAGGGCCATGCATGCGCAGGTCCTCGATGAAATAGTCGGACTGGCGGGTGGCTTCGATGAACCGCTCGAGCTGGTCCAGGGACAACTGATAGCGTGGCGCCCGCAGCCGCATGCCGCCATGGGCACACATGGCGCAGTCGTACTGACAGGCCGAAGCCACTTCGAAACGCATCATGGGTATTTTGCGCATGGAATTTCTTTCCTCGCGTAAGAGACGTCATCACGGGACACCCGCATGCCCGGCCAACTTCCACCGCAGACGTCCTGATCACCCCGCCGCATGATCCGGGCGCCGCTTCATGATCCAGGTGATCAATTCCAGGTCCTCGGGTTCGTCCACCTGGAACGAAGACCAATAATCCATCTGATAAAACCCCATCCGCCCGCCAAGCCGGTTGCCGGTCTGGCGCAGCACCCAGGGCCGGAACACATAGATCGAGCCGTTTTCCTGATACTGCGGATCCAGATCCTGCTCGCGGCGACGATGACGATAGTCGTAGTTCAACGAAACCGGCTGCCCTTGGGCATCGACACCCCAGCAAAAACGCGTGTTGACGCAAACCGACAGCAAGGAATCCAGTTTTTGGTCACGCAAGGCGGTGACGGCCCGGTCGATGTCGTCGACGGCCCGCACGGGCGACGTACATTGCAGGAAAACAACGATTTCGGGGTCATCAAGCCCTTCGGCCCGTCGAGAGTCCAACACATCCAGCAGAGCGCTTTCACTGCTGGCGGTGTCGCCGGCCAAGGCTGGCGGACGCCATCGCAAGGTCACCCCCCGAGCGATGGCAAGGGCGGCGATGTCGGCATGGTCGGTGGACACCACCACCTCGGCCACACTTCGCGCCAGCAAAGCGTGATCGATGGTGTGGCCCAAAAGCGGCTGCCCCGCAAGCGGCGCCAAATTCTTGCCGGGGATGCGCTGCGAACCGCCACGCGCCGGAATGATGGCCAAGACCCCCATCAGAACCACCGTTCCAGCCGTTCCAGCGCCAGCCAAAAGCCTTCGCCGTCGTTCTTGTGCCCCTGCCATATCTCGGGGATGAAGCTTGCGTGTGGCGCCACCTGGTCAAGATGAGCCGCCAGGGTGCCGAAATCGATGTCGCCGTCGCCGATCTGCAAACCTTCGCCATCACTGCCCCGGGCATCCGCCACATGCATGTGTCCGACATAGGGACCAACCTTGTCCAGGAAGTCCCGCATGGACAGCTTGGCCTGGGTACAGGCCAATTGCGAATGGGAAATATCAAGACAGATGCGCCGCTTGGCATCCGCGCAATAGGCGGCTATCTCGGCGGGATCGACGAAAGCGTTGTGATAGCTTTGCCCCCCGAAATGCCAGGGAAAGGGCGGCATGGTCTGGGGCAGGATTTCCACCCCCGACAGGTCAAGACGGGCCAGACAGTCTTCCAGTCGTCGATAAAGACCGGTCACGTCGGATTGCGGCCGGGGGGCGTCCTTGGAAAAGCCCCCCACATTGGTGACGATCCGAACCGGCCGCGTCTGCGGCCGATGGAACCGGCGCAAAGACCGGGCCACCTGAATGACCCGGGTCATCTCGGCCAGCGAACGTTCCCTGATGCCGTCGTCTTCGGAACAAAGGTCAAGCAGGAAGTCCCCGGCGAACAATTCCGGCGCATGGACGATCAAATCGCTGTCCATGACACGGCACAGATGATGTTCGGGATTCACATCCAGGTCATGATAGCTCAGATGGTATTCCAGCAGGCTGGGCGCGATCGCCGTCACCATGCGCGCGGCGTCGTGATAACGCACGGGAATCCCCCATGGCCGGCGAAAGGTGTAAGGCCGCGGCCCCACCGGCTCGTCGCACAAGTCGCTGTCATAGAAGAAATCCCCCGCCTCGATGAAACGGGTGGCACGACGGCCGATCAGGTCGCCACGGCGATCCGGTTGCAGCCCCCGCCCCGGGCTGGCGACACGCATGTCGGTTTCCGCCAGGCATTCCCCCTTGGCGATGGCGCGGGTGGCGACAAGACTTTTCGCCAGGTTCTCGCGGTTGATCATCTCGCCCTGGCTCAGCAGACGCGGACCACCTTGCCCCACCGCCGTTTCGACATCGCGGATCGAGCGCACCATTTGGGCGAACTCAAGCGGCGTCAGGCTGACCTTATGGTCAACGCCTTCCATGTTCGGGTCCAAGGTGAAATGCTTTTCAACCACCTTGGCCCCCATGGCGACCGCGGCGATGGGGACGACGATGCCGCGCTCGTGGCCGGAATAGCCGACAAGGCAATCATGTTGCTCGGCCAGCCGCGTCATATAGGCAAGGTTGACGTCCTTCAGCGGCGCCGGATAGGTGGAATTGCAATGCAGCAGAACCAAAGGCACGCCCGTCGCCTTCAGCAAGTCGACGCTGGCCCTGATTTCGGCTTCCCGCGACATGCCGGTCGACAGCAAGATCGGCCGCGCCGCCTGGGCCACTCGGCGCAGCAAGTCGTGATTGGTCAAATCGGCCGAAGCGATCTTGAAGGCCTCGACGCCCCAGCGTTCCAAAATCTCAACGCTGCCCATGTCCCAAGGCGTGCACAGCGCCACCATTCCCAGGCCGTGGGCATAATCCATCAGTTCGAGAATGGTCGAAGCCGGCAGATTGAAGCGTGCGAGCAAATCCAGGGTATATTGGGTCCCCAAGTCTTCCCGCAGGTCCGCTGTCTGGCCGCCATTGCGGTACAGCCTGGAAATGTCGCGCATCTGGAACTTGACGCAATCGGCCCCGGCCTCGTGGGCGCAATCGATCAAGCGCCGGGCCAAGTCGGGATCGCCGTTATGGTTGTTCCCGATCTCGGCGATGATGAAACAGGGCGAATCAGGCCCCAAACGCCAGCCGCCGATGGCCGGCGCCCCACCTCCGGCACGGGCGAAAGCAACCACATGGCCGCCGCCATCCAGCAGGGGCACCACGTCGACGCCCCGCCCGAACAAGGATTCCACCTGGGCGGCGGGATCACCGATCCGGGCGAAGACGAAATGCGGCCGAGCGATGGTCGACACCGCGACGCTGAGGTCGGCCCCGCCATGCGCGATCAGCCAGCGGCGCAGATCGCCGTCACTCAACACCCCGGTCAGCCGATAATGACGATCAGCGGTGAAGATCACCCGCGCCCGGTTCTGATCGACGCGACGCAACGCCTCGGCCAGTGTTTCGGTTTCGGCGATACAATAGGCGGCGCGGTCGCGATCAATGATCATGTGCCGCGCTCCGCCAGGGGGCGCCATCCCTTTTCCACATAAGCGATGGCGTTGGCATGGGGTAATTTGCGCACCACCTCGCCGCTGGCGGCGAAATATTCCTCGATGGCGCGGTTGGCGCCGGGAAAGGCGCCGTAATCGTCCAAGATGGCAATGCCGCCGGGCACCAGGCGGGGAAACAACAATTCCAGCGCCACCTTGGTCGGTTCGTACAAATCCACGTCGACATGCAGCAGCGACACACGCAATTGCGGCACCCGCTCCAGATACGAGGAAATGCTTTCGCGGACATCGCCGGCGACCAGTTCGACATTGGCGCCACAGCCCGCCCCATCCAGCAAAGCAGCGATTTCTTGGCGATCCCGTCCTTGGCAGCCCGCCGCCTGCAGGAACTGGTCCAGGGTCTGACGATCCTCGGCACCGGCATCGTCGGGGAATTTCCCGAAAATGTCGAAAGCGATCACCTTGCGACTGGCCGGGCTTTCCAAAAGATCGCGGAACTTGACCAGACGGAACAAGGAATTGCCCTTGAACACCCCGCACTCGACGATTTCCCCCGGCAGCCCCTGGCTGCGGCGAAACAGGTCCAGATGGGTGACGAACTTGCTGATCCGCGCCAAGCTGGCGGTGGCGTAGAAGCCGTTCTCGTACTCGAAGGCACGGGCGAAATCAGCGGTCTCCATCGCGGCCCTCCGGGACAAGTTCGGGCAACGCGTCGATATTCAGACTGACACCAAGCCGTGCCTTGTTGGAAATGCCGCCCTGATAATCCGGGGCCTCGACCGCGTCTTTGACGAACAGTCGCGCCAACAAGACCTTTCGCTCGACACCGAACTGCTTCAGGTCGAAGGATTGGCCGCTGTCGCGAGCCTTGACCAGGAAAGCGGCGACGTCGTCTTCCACTGGAAAGGCGTTGCCCCAACGCACGTTGAGCAGATGAAAACCGTTCTCGGCCCGGAAGCGCAGGCGGCGCGGGGCGATGAAACGCAAGCCCGCGTCCATGGCCGCCAACAGCTCCGGGTCGTCGTCGACGCGGATATGACGACTGAAAGCGTGGGGACCGACGAAAAGCGGATCGCGTTCACTATGGCTGCCGTAATGCCCCAAAGCCGCCATGCTGCAACCCGATTCGCAGATGTCGCTATAGCGGCAGCCCGCGCAGCCGGCATAACGGAACGAGCCGTCATGCCACTGGCTCATGCGGCCGCCATAAATCTCGGTCAGCGGCTGTTCGAACAGATTGCCGTAACTCTCTTCTTCGTGCACGCAGACATGGGCCGTACCGTCGGCGCCGATGCTGGCGCGATGTCCGGCCTGGGACGGACAGCCCCGGCCGACGAAATCGCCATACCGTTCCAGATCGCCCAGGAAGCATAAGGGGAAGCTCACCAGACTGCCGACCATCAGGCCGAACTGGTCACGCACCCACAGGGCGTCATCCAAGACCGTCCGCTGTTCATCGGGCGTCAGGACGTATTCATCCAATTGCTCGGCGGCGCTGTAGGTGGGGGGCACCGAACGCGTCACGAACAGGCGTTGCGCCCCCAATCCGGCCAGCATTTCCCCCGCCTGTCGAACCTGGGTCATGTTGGCGCGGGTGATCACCATGTTGACGGACACCCGAATACCGCCTTGAACCGTGTGGCCGATGCCGGTCATCACTTTCTCGAACGCGCCGACATGGTTCATGATCCGATCGCACATGGCGGGATCGGGTGACGGCAGGCTGGTCAAGATGTGGTCCAACCCCGCCGCCGCCAGACGGGCGACCCGGTCGGGGGTCGCCAGCATCAGGTTCGAGTTGCAGCTGACCGACAAGCCCAGCCGCTGTGCTGTCAGCAGGCCGTGTTCCAAAAGGTCGAAGGTGGCGAAAGGCTCGCCCCCGGTGAAAATAACGTGGAAAACCCCGGCCTGGGCCAGCCGTTCCAGGATGTCGTCCAGCCGCGCCGGCGTCATCGACATCCCGCCCATGCTGTCATCCCGCCAATAATTATAGCAATGACGGCATTTGACGTTGCACAGGTCGGTCAGTTCCAGGTTGACCGAGGTCGGCGCCGAAAACCGGCGTTTCATGACTGATCCGCCTTGTCCGACCAATCGGCGCGCACCTGCACGCTTGGCAAAACATCCGCATGGCCATCGACGAAAATGGCGCCCCGTTCGCAATAGAAAGATCGCAAGGCGGCAAGGGTTGCGTCGTCACCGGTCAGCGGACCGTCCTGGCGTTCCAGATGTTGCAATCGCGCCCACGGCAAGCCGGCCATTCTGGCGACATCGTCGACCCTTAAACGCATGGCGGCACGCGCCATCCTGATTTGCATCCCTGTCAGCATGGGAACCTTCTGCTCCATCAGCCATTGCTGGCACACCGGCACTTGGGTGAAGACCACGTTAATGTCGGTCGCGTTAAGATATCGTTTCCACCGCAAGCGAGAGAACGCGCAAACCTTGCCCCGCCTCGGTTCTCAGCCGCAGGACGACGGGCAGGTCATGCCCCCAGGCCCCCACCGGCAAGGCCAGCGAGACGCGCCCCGCCCCGGCTTGGAAAGCCGTCTCCCCCACCCTCTGGCCGTTGCAGATCACGGTCAAAGCCCCGGGTTCCAAGGCCGCCAAGGTCAACACCAGCCGCCCCCCCGGCGCGGCGCCCTGGGCCAAAACGGCGACCGAGGCTTCGTCCGCCACCAGCACCACCCCGGCGTCTTCATGCGCCCCCCAGCCGTCGCACAATAAATCCATCCCCAGCCTCAACGACTGCGGTTGGTTCAGTGCCAGCGGGGGATAGGCATGCAGGTCATTCAAGGACTTGACCGGCCTGGGCGTCGGCCTTGACGGCGAGACCCAGGCCCAGCGGATTCCGATCAGTTCCAGGATGGTCCGAACATATTGCTCGGGACTATGGCGCGCCCGCCACTGCCCGGCCAATGCGGCAGCCCGCGACGCGGCATCGCCGGCCAACAGACGCGCAATGGCGTCGGCACAATCCTCGACATCGGGATAAGCGAAACTTTCCGCCACCGCTTGCCCGGCGGAAGCGGCCACCGCCATGGCGGTGCCCGCCGAAACCACGCAAGGGGTGCCCAAAGCCACGCATTCGCTGAAAAGCGACGAACCGCGCCCGGCATACGAGGCCGGATCGTAGGGCAGCACCACCGCACTGGCTGCGGTGATCAGATGCGCCAAATGACCTTGCTCGACCGCCCCGGTCACCAGATGAACGTCTTCGCGGCCGACCAGCCCGGCTGAAATGTCACTGATGTCGACGTCATCACCGAAATGCAACGCCTGCACCAGCCAATGCGCCGTCACCCCCCGCGCAGCACAGGCCCGCATCAGCCGGGGCAAAAGATGAAACCCTTTTTCGCGCTTTGAAAAGCCCAGCATCGCCAGACGTGAACGCCCATCCGGCGCAGCCGGGCGGCGGACGATGTCCATGGCCGGGGTGGGGATGCTCAGCAAGGACACGTCCGGCGCCCCCAACCGACGATAAACCTGGGCCACCGCTTCGGTCTCGGCACAAAGGAACAGCCAGCGGCCACAAAGCGGCGCCAACCGGGCCAAAGCCCGGACATAAGCCGCTTCGCCACAAGGACACGAGGCGGCCACGGGATGCCAACCGGGGGCGAACATCAACTGCACGACCACGCGCGGGCGTCTGGCGACGGGAAGCGCCAGCAGCCAATCCGCCAATCCTTCGATCTGGTGCTGGGTGATGGCGGGCAACAGCAACAGCGTATCGGCCCCCACGGCGTCCACCGGCAAGCGCCCCATGTCGGCGGCGAACAGCTGGTTCATGCGGTCCAATTGCGCCCGGGCCGACACCGGGTCGGCCAAATCCTGCGCACCGAACAAAGAGCTGGTGAAATGCGGCACCGCGCCCAGCCTGTCGGTCACCACCGGACGGGCCTTGGCGAAAGCGTAAAGCCGAACCGCGAATCCCTGGCCGGCCAGGGCGGCCAAGATTTGTTCCGCGTAATTGAAATTGTGCGAAGCCAGGGATATCAATCCCGGATCGCACAAAGTGACGCAAGCGACACTCATGCGCGGGCACACCCCAGCAAGGCGGTACGCAGCGATCGCCGGAACGGAACATCGCCCGCATGCACGGCGCACGCCCGAGCCAACCATTGGTCGGCGGCAACGGTGTCTCCTTTGTCGCGACAGCAATCCGCCAGATGGATCAGCGGGGCGAAGCTTTTCGGCCCCAACTCCACAGCCTGCCGGTAAAGCTGACAGGCAAGCTCGCCTTGTCCGCGAATTTCCGCCAGCACGCCGCGCAGGATGAAAACACCCGCCCCGGTGCCGTCCAACACGTCCAGCCCTTTTTCCGCCTCGGGCAATCGCCCCTCGGCCAGATCCACGACGATCGCGCTTTGGGCCTGACGTAACGGCAAAGCTATGCGGGGCAACAACATGCGGGCCGCCATCGGATCGCCGGCAATGACATGGCACTCGATGGCACGGGCCGCCGCGACCTCGTGGTTGCGCGGCTGGTCGCACGCGTCCAGAACCTCCAGGGCCGTGGCCATATCCCCAGCCGAGGACAGCGCGAATCCCCAATACAGCCACACATCCTGATTGTCGAAATCAGCACGCCCCATCTGCTGGCAAAGCCCCATGGTCTGGGTCAGGTCACCCAGTCGGAAGGCGCAATCCAACCGGCGCAACCACACCTGTCGCAACCGTGGACGATGACGCCAGACGTAATCGTAAAGCCCCGCCGCCTGTTCCCAGTCGCCGGCCTCATAGGCCCTCTCGGCACGTTCCAGTTCGTCGGACACGAAGCCCAGGCGCTGCGCCGCGGCTTGCCAATGCGACATGTCGTCGGCACCGTCTTGCGCGGCCTGGGCCATCCGCATTCCACAGGCGTCCCCCAAGAACGAAAAGCCCAGGGATTGCGCCAACACCGCCGCCCGTTCCGCGACACGGCCGTCCAGGCATGGCTGGCTTGCCAAATCCAGCATGACAGCGGCTTCGTGACATGTCGGATCAGCCTGCAACAGGCGGGCCGCCAGAGCCTGCGCGGCGGCAGGGCCGTCTCGGAACAACAGGGCCAAGGCGGTGGCCAGACCGGTGCGGGTGGAAAAGGCGATTGTGGCGGTCATGGCAAGCGCCCCTGCCGTTGCGCTTCAGACGCTTTGCCCCAACGCGCCACATGATGGTCCCACAAAGCGGCGAAAACCGTCTCCAGACGCCGGGCCAGCAATTGCGGGCGCATCAAGGGCGACACCAACACCCTGGCGCGCAGGGTTGCACGCAGGTCCGCGCGCATGGGGGCATCCTTGGCCAAGGCCACCGCCTTGCGGACATAGTCGTCCATGTCCGTGGCGATCAGATCAGACAAGTCCGCGGCACCAAGATAGGCCGGCGTGGTCATGGATCGCTGGGTTGCCTCGTCCTGGGTCAGGCTGATCACCGGCACCCCCATCCACAGGGTGAAAAGGGTGGTCGAACCGCCACCGAAGGGAAAGGGATCAAGCGCGATGTCGATCTGATTGAGCGTTGCCAGGAAATCCGCCAGCGGCATTTTTTCCACCACGTCGATCCGCTCTGGCGCCAATCCGGCGTTAACCAGGCGACGCTTCAAGGTCTCGCTGCGGTCGATATCCTCGGCTTCATCCAGGACAATCATCAGACGCGAGCCGGGCAATCGCTGCAGGATCCGGCCCCATGCCGTCAGGCATTGATCCGACACCTTGATGAATTTGTTGACGCATCCGAAGGTCACGTAGCCACGTGTGGCGGCGGGGGGAGGAACCACGTCGACGTCAACCGTCGGGGCCGTGAACACCGGATGGTCCAACAGGCGGATGCCCAACTCGGTGTTGAAGGGTACGGCCTCGCCGGGCGGGTCGCCGCCCAAGCCCAGACGATAATCCACCCGCGTCATACCCGTGGTATTCGGATAGCCCAGCCAGGTCACCTGCAGGTGGGCCGGCTTCCGGGCCATGATCGGCAGGCCATTTCCAGCAGAATGGCCGGCCAAGTCGACCAGGATGTCCACATTGTCGGCTTGGATCACCCGTGCCGCCGCATCGGGCGGCAGCGCATCGACGTCACGCCAGTGATCGGCCAACAGCCGCAACTGCGCCGTCACGGCGTCGCGACGCGGCCCGCAGGCATAGCAAAAGACTTCCAGCCGCGAACGGTCCAATTGTTCCAAGACCGGGCGCAAGAAATAGGTGACCGCATGATCGCAAAAATCAGGCGACAACAGCCCGATGCGCAGGCGGCGGCCATCCCTTGCCAGCGGCGCCGCCAATTCCAGCGGCTCGGCCGCCGCTTCTTGTATCTCGCCGTAACGCAAATGCTCGGCGTAGATGTCCTGCAGGTCATGGTTGGAGTGAGTCAGGGCGAACAAGAGGTTGCTGTGTGCCGCAGCCGAGGTCGGGTCGGCGGCATGGGCCAAGCCATACTGGGTCATGGCGTCGTCAAGACGGCCCAAGCCGGAATAGACGTTCCCCAGATTGTTCAACAGCTCCACATTATCGGGCCAGGATCGCAATGCGGTTTCGAACACCGTGCTGGCGGCAACCAGTTGGCGGTCGTCCAAAAAGGTCAGGCCCAAACAATTCTGCAAGGCGGCCGAGGGGGTTTTCTGCGCCCACGGCAGCAGAATCGAGCGGGCTTCGACGCTGCGTCCGCACCGGCGCAGCGCCAGGCCCAGATTGACCAACTTGTCGATGTCGCCTGGCGCCAGCCGGACCGCTTTGGCAAGGTGTTCCACCGCGTCGTGGTCACGCCCCAGACGCGACAGCACGTTGCCCAAAGCGGCCAGCAGATCAGCCTGATCGGGGACGCGTTTCAGCGCCGCCGACAACCGCTCGACCGCTTCCTCCAAGCGGCCGAGGCTGCCCAGGCACAGCGCCAGGTTAAGGTTGCAGCCGGGGTCGTCAGGTCTGATGGCAAGAGCCTGTTCATAGGCGGCCAGCGCCTCGGCAGAACGGCCTTGGCGCATGTACCCATTGGCCAGGTTGAACCAGGCGTCGGCACGGTTGGGATGGGCCCTGACCACCGCTTGGTAAACAGCCTGGGCCTCGTCCTCCCGGTCCTGGCGATCCAGGCAAAAGGCCAGATTGTAAAGCGCTCCGCCGTGTTCGGGGGTCCGCTTCAGCTCGCGGCGAAAGGCCTGTTCGGCCGGGACGTCTCGCCCCAGGGCCAACAGCATCACCCCCATCTCGAAATCCATCTCGGCCGTGTGGGGCGCGGCGGCCAAGGCCCGTTCCATCATCGCCACGGCGGCAGCGGCCTCGTTGCAGGACAGCAGCAGCTTGGCCAACAGGCGCAAATCCGCCGCCGGCGCGTCAGGGCTGCGGGCCGATTGCTCTAAAAGCGCGCGTGCCGCAGGCCAGTTTCCGACCTGCAACAAGGTCTCGGCCCGCGACGCGACTGACGATTGAAGAGCAGGCATGGACATCGCTTCGGAAAAAGGAATTCGCACCGAGGCTAGGGGGCCAGCCGTTAACATAATGTAAAGTCTTCCTCTCCGATCCTGAGCCCGGATTCCCCCGTCGAGAGACTTCATGCCGCCCCACTCGCCAGACCCGACCGGCCACCCCCCCATACCGGCCGGGGGCCGCCTGCTGGTGGGCCTGGATGCGGCTACCCAGTTGGCCCTGGCCATCGCCGGGGCCGAGAAAACAGCGCGGTTGAACAGCCAATACGCCACCCGCACCTTGCAGGAAGCCGTTCGCGATGCCCGGCTGTGGCTTGCCGAAGCCCTGCTGGCGGCACCGCCCCAGACGATCCTTAGCGCCGACCGAGCCGCCCTGTTCGCCGCAGTTCGGCTGATCCGCGCCGCCATCCGCGACCTGCCCCGCCGGCACGACGAAGACGCCATGGCCCAAACGGCCAGGGATTTGTGCCGGCGCGGCTGGGCCGGGAACGATCACGCGGTGGCCGGCTATTTCCTGGCCGAGATGTTCTTGCAGCCCTTCCAATCTTTCGCCCCCCCGGTGGATTACGAAGCGGTGCCCGCCGATATCCGCCGGGGGGTCGTTCGCCACATGGTCGAACGACCGCTGTTCTTTGATGGCGAAGACGAACCAGAAGCCTATTACGACCACATCACGGCGGTCCTGGAAGACATCAACGACCGGGCCGAGAGCGCGCCAGACGACGGGCTATGGGCGGAAGTCACCGCTTACGCCGCCAACACCCTGGATCTGTTGCAGGCCTTTCCCGCCCGCCGGGCGATGAAGGCGTTGGCGGTACAGCGCGCCCGCCTGGCCGAACGCCATCTGCGGTCCCAAGGTTGCCAACTGGACCTTCCCCAGCCCGCGCCCACGCCCACCGGGACGCGGCCGCGCATCGGCCTGCTGGCCCGGGCCATTGGCCCCCGCGTGGAAAGCTTCATCAACGCCGCCGCCATCCAGCACATGGACCGCACCCGGCACGAAGTCATCTTGTACGTGCTGGACGACGTCGAGCCCGGCCGGATCTATCATCAAGAGTTCCGCCAACATTTCGAACAGGTCCGGGACCTGCAAGGACTGTCGGTCAGCGATGCCGTCAATCACATCCGGGCAGACCAACTGGACGTTCTGATCGCCACCAACGTCAACGCCGCCACCTTGGAACGGATGAATTCCGTCTATGCCCACCGCCTGGCCCCCATGCAGGTGCTGCTTTCCGCCATCAGTCCGACCACCACCGGCCACGCCAGTTTCGACGTGGTCATCACCGCCAAGAACACCGAACCCGACGACGCCCAGGACCAGTACAGCGAAAGGATCGAGTGGCTGGACGGCCATTTCAATTGCTTCGCCTTCGGCTCGGCCGGCCTGCCCCGCCGCGACGACCTGCCCCCGACGGCTTTGACCCGGGCGGCTTTCGGCTTGCCGCAACAGGCCACCATCCTGCTGTCGGGGGCCTCTTATTACAAATTGTGCCCCCATCTCAGCCGCACCTGGATCAGCATCCTGGCCCAAGCGCCCGACGCGCGGCTGGTTCTTTATCCCTTCAACCCCCATTGGTCGGACCGTTTCGCCGAGAACGCGTTGCGCCTGCGCCTGCGACGCGAAGCCCGTGAACTGGGCGTGGCGCCGGAACGCATCCATCTGTTAGCGCCGCTGACCCGGGAACAATGCTTCGCCGCCGCCGCCGCCGCGGACCTTTATCTCGACAGCTTTCCTTATTCCGGCGCCGGCTCGCTGGTTGAACCCCTGGCCACGGCCACCCCCATCATCGCCATGGCCGGCGACACACAGCGGGGATGCCAAGGGGCGGCCATGGTGCGCGCCGCCGGCCTGGACGAATGCGTCGCCACCGACGCGGCCGATTACATCACCCGCGCCGCCAGCCTGGCCAACGATCCCGTCCGACGCCAGCGCCTGCGCCAGCATTTGGCCGCCCACGCCTTGGCTTCGCCGGTTTTCGACAGCGAGGACTACGCCCGCCGCTTTTGGAACTGCGTCGACCATTTGGCCAGAAAGGTCCGCACATGAGCCCCGACCGGCTGATCAGTCTGATCACCTGCTTGGGTGACGATTCGCTGAACTGCGACTTGTCGACGCTGAACAGCGCCCGGCGTCACAATGTCGCCATCGCCGCCAGCACCCCCACCCCGTTGATGGCGCAATGGCGCAAGCTGGCGCCACGGGCGCAACTTTTCGCCTGCGATGACGCCCAACGGCGTGCCTTGCTGGATCAAGCCTTGTGGCTGGCGCGTGGGGCCTTGACACCCTGGTGTCTGCTGGCTCCGTCGGGAACCGTGATCAATCCGGTCCTGTGCCTTTCGACCCTGGCGCACAACAATCAAGCCGCCGTCATCGACAGCGGCGACCCGGCCCAGCCTTGGCTGCTGTTGCGCCGGGCCTTCGCGCTGGACTGCCCGGTCAGCCCGGCCCGTTTTTGCCGGCGCTCACCCGAGTGGCAACAGCATTTGCTGGACCACGCCATGACCCGTCGCCAGCACATCGCCAGGATCGGTGGTTTTTCCCCGTCCACTGGGGACGGCTACGACCTTTGCCGTCAAATCGCTCCGCCTTTGCTTCGGGACCCGCTGGCATGAACAGCCCCACCGCCTTGTTGCTGCATTGGGATGCCGCGCCTGACATCACCCGGGCCTTGCTGCCCGATGATTGCGCCCTGGTGGAACCGCTTTCGCCGCCCCCCATTGGTGACTGCCTGTGCGCCGACATCCGGGGCGACTTCATCGACGGCGCGGTCCTGGCCCAAGCCGCCGACCGTTGCCTGATCTTCGATTTGGCCCCCCCTGATCGCATCTTGCGCCCGCTGGTCCTCGTCGCCCATCCTTGGCGGCAATGGCTGGCCGAACGGACCCGCCCCGATTGTCCCGACCTGTCGGTCTTCATGGCCGGATACCGCCGTTTTGCCGAATGGGCCGTGGAAATCGGCTTCTTGCGCCAGGAAGACCTGATACGGCGTCCTGCGCTGGCGGCCGCGGCGCAGACCCGGCTGGGGCTGCCGCAGCGCCCGGTCCAGTTCACCGGTTCCCTGGCGGCGCCCACATCCACGCCCCCGGAAGTCGGGTTGGATTATCTGTTGGCGACCACGTTGTTGGGATACACGTCATGCCCCTGACGCAAAAGCGCCTTCGCTTGCTGGAAAAGCTGGACACCGCCGCCCCCCTGCGCGTGGTCCTGGTCAACGACCTGGGTTTCCAGTATGGCGCGGGGATCGCCTGTCGGCGCACCGCCCAGGCCTTTTTGCGTCACGGGCATCAGGTCGCCCTGGTCGCCGCCCATGTGGGCGACAGGGACGACGGCACCGCCGGATGCCCTGAATTTGAAATGCCCGGCTGGTTGGGGATCATTCACCCGGCCGTCCTGCACAAGGACGTGATCGACGAGGCCCTGGTCCTGCCCATGATCCATGGCCGGATCGCCGCCTTGAAGGCCGATGCGGTGATCGTCGGCAACATCCACAATCCCTGCCCCAGCCGCCGTTACCTGCCGCCCGAGCTTTTGCGCCTGCTGGCCGCCACCGAGACGGTGACGGCGTGCTATGCCCACGACCTGCATTACGCCAGCGGCGGCTGCTATTACCCGGGCCAATGCCAACATGCCAGCGGCGTCTGCACCGCGGAACGGTGCCCCCAGGCCGCCACCGTGCCCCCCCGTCTGGCGGCCCGCCAAGAAACATTCCGCCGCCTGTTCTCGGCCCGCCATCGCCTGCCGCTGGTCGCCAACAGCCATTGGACCGCCGCCATGCTGCGCCGCGCCCACGGCGACACCGCCGTTCCGGTCGTACCCTGTGCGGTGGAAACCGACGTCTTCCGCCCTGATCCCGGTGCCCGCGCCGCCCTGGGCCTGCCCGCCGACCGGCGTCTTGTGGGCATTGGCGCCTGCAGCCTGCAAGACCGCCGCAAAGGGGCCCATTTGCTGCCGGCCATCATCGAGCAAACCATCGGCGCATGTCCCGACACGGCCTTCCTGGCCTTTGGCCAAGGCGCCCAGGACCTGAGCTTGCGCTATCCCGGCCATGTCTTCGCCATGGGTTATCTGGACAGTCCGCAGCGCCTGGCCCTAGCCTTCGCCGCCATGGACGCCTTCTTGTTCACCTCGGGCGAGGAAGCCCTGGGGCAGGTCCTGATCGAGGCCGCCGCCTGCGGCGTCCCGGTGGTCGCGTTCGATGTGGGCGGCGTTTCAGACATCGCACGCCATGGCGTCAACGCCTTGCTGTGTCCGCATGGCGACCTGCCGGCCCTTGGGCGCCATCTGCAACAGACCCTGAACGATGCCGGACCGGCCTTGGGGCGAAACGGCCGCGCCATCGCCGAAGCCGAATTCGGACTTGCCAGCCATCTTGAGGCCTGGCTGAAGCTTTTGCGTGAATGGGCGGCAAGCCCCACCCCTGCCGTCGAATAAGCGATCAGGGGGCGTAACCCAGCATCTCGACCGTGGCCTGATAATCAGCATTGGCCCGCATGTGCGCCAGCAATTGCGGGGAATGGGGCCGGCGCGACAGAACGGTGACTTGGGCAGCGCCGCGAATGCCGGTGGTGTCGCGGGTGACATTGGTCAACTGCCCGGCGCGTTCCAGAAACCCGGCCTCGCAGGGCAAGCCCAGGCGCCGGCAGATTTCCTGGGTCCAAGCCTCGGGATCGGCGACGAAATCCTCGTAACGCACAAAGCCCATCGCCGTCGCCGTTTCGGCGAACTTCCGGCAGCCCATCAGAAAGCGATCCAAGTCCGTGCGCTCGGCCTTGGCCATGACGATGGTGCTGAGCCACTGGTCCAGCGGATGACGCACGCTGACGACTTGGTGCAAGGCCAGATGCGGCTTCAGAACGTCAACCAGGGTCAAGCGATAGCTTGGTTGCGACACCATGAAATTGGGAACGAAATCGATGTGGTTCCAGTCGCGCAACAGCAATGCGGCGCCACGTTGGGCGCAAGCGTTGGCGATGGCGACGATGTCCGCGACCATGCCGCAATGGGCGTTGGCAGGACTGCGCGGCCCCAATGAGCGTTCATTTTCGTCCAGAGGAAACCCTTGGCCCACCTGCGTGCGGGGATCGTGCCAATGTCCCATCAAGGGGTGGATTTCACTCAACAACACGGCGGAGCTTGCCGCCGCGACACACCGGGTGATGACCGTGCCGCCGCTGCGCGCCAGGTGATGCAGCACCGCCGCCTGGGGAAGGCTCATGATACCACCTGCCGATGAACATGATTCAGCACGCGATTGTACAAAAGGCAGGCGCGAACTCCGGCATCAGCTTCGGCCAGATACGTCCCCGGCCCTTCCGCGACCATACGGCGGGCGATCTTGTCGATCACCCCGCCCAGATAGACGACGTCGCCCAAACGGGACGCCTGCGGATGGGCCAATATCTGGCGCCAGGCCGGCAACACCGATGCCGGCCAGTGACTGTCGGCCACGGGTGAGCGTGATCCCAAGGCGACGTCATCCACATGCCACAGCCAATTATTGCCGACCGTGCGGGCCGAACGGGCCTGCAGCAATGCCTGACAGGCCAGCCATTCCCCCCACAAGGGCCGGGTCAGCTCGGCCCCGCCGGGATCGGTCTCCGCCAACCATCGGGCCGGAGCCAGGACCGCCCCCACGGCGCCGCGCCCCCCCGCGTCTCCAACATCGGGCGGATGCGGCAACAATTCCTCGGTCTGCGTGACTTCGTTGGTCAGCAGCAAGCTCAGCCCAGCCGGGTCGCCTCCATCGTCAAGCCAATGGCTGGCGCAATGGCGAGGGTCGGGAATGATGTCGGGACGGGTCGCCAGAACACGGGCGGTCTTCACATGACGGGCCAGGGTGGTCAGCCGCTCCAGATCAAACCAGCCGGACGCGCCGGACTGCTCGACCACGGTGGTTCCGGGGGACGCGAAACAGGGGCGGAGGTCGGATTCAAGCCCGGTCGGCCATCCCACCACCACCGGCAGCCCGGCATTGCGCCACCCGTTGACGGCTTCCCACTGGCGGTACACATATTCCGGCGCCAAGGCGCAGATGACGGTGACATCGCCGCCCAAGTTCAGCCCCCCTTTTCCTGCCGCATGGCGCGACACATATGATCAAAGAAGCGATCTAACATTGTGTTAATCTCTGTCCACTAGGCTGGTGGGTGAACGCTGGACGCCAAAGGCGGACCACCAGACGTCATCAGAAACGATGAACATGGGAAGAATTTCCATGAAACCGAAGATATTGCTGGCCCAGACTCCCTTCTGGAACATCAACAACCCTCCCTATACGCTGGCTCTGTTGGCCGGAACCTTGCGGGCACGGGGCTTCGACGTCATCGTCCGCGACTACGAAATCGAATTCTTTCACTTCGTCCGCCCCAAAGACCGAGAGCTGTGGGAACAGGAATCCAGCCAGAAATGGTTTGACGACGGCTATGTGCGCGATTTCGTCACCACCAATTATGCTGACTTCGTCGAATGGTGCGTCAACGACATCGTCACCAGCGGCGCCGATTTCGTCGGCTTCTCGGTCAAGGTCGGATCGCGCGCCTTCAGCCTGATCTTGGCCGAACGGCTGAAGCAGGTGTCGCCGTCCACCTTCGTCGCTTTTGGCGGCCCCGAGATGTACCAAGGCGTCCGGCGCTATCTGCAGGCTTATTCCTTTATCGACGCCGTCTGCTGGCAAGAGGCCGACGCCTCGTTCCCGGCTTTTATGGAACGATATGAACGCAACCCCGCCGATCCCGGACCGGAACCGGGCTGGGCCTATCGCCGGGCCAGCGACGGCGAGATTGTCGACGGGCTGCCCATCGCCGCCGGCCCAAGCCTGGATCACATCGCCTTCGCCGATTATTCCGATTTCGACTTCGACCGGTATCGCCAACCGCATTCCATGGCCATGATCCTGAGCCGGGGCTGCATCAACCGCTGCACCTTCTGCTCGGAAGCGCCGGCTTATCTGAAATACCGCTATTACCCCGGCCAGCGCATTTATGACGAGGTCAGCCGCTACGTCAGCCAATCCAACGTTCATCGCCCGGCCCGCATCTTCTTCAACGATTCCTTGCTGAACGGCCGCCTGGAATCCTTGGACGAGTTTTCCGACCTGTTGCTCGCCAACCCCATCCCCGGCGGACTGAAGTGGGGCGGCATGATGCTGGTCCGCAAGCGCATGACCGACGCCATGATCGAAAAATTCGCCAAGGCCGGGCTGGACAACATCTTGCTGGGCATGGAAAGCGGCAGCGAGAAAGTCATCAAGGCGATGAAGAAGAACTTCGTGATCGCCGACGCCGAACGGATCATTCGCAAGGCCCATGCCTGCGGCATCGCCGTCACCGTGTCGATTATCTTCGGCCACCCCGGCGAAGGAGAGGCGGAATTCCACGAAACCATCCGCTTCCTGGCCCGCAACCAGGAATATGTCAGCCAGTTCCTGCTTAACACCCTGAATTTGCACGCAGAGTCCTATATCGGGCAGAATCTGGCCAATTTCGGCATCGTCCCCCCCACCGAGACCATGGAATGGGTCGCCGATGACGGCGCCAATACCAGCGAAATCCGGGCCAGCCGCCAGGCGGTGGCGCGCGCCCTGCTGGGGACCAAGGCCATCGACTACGGCCAGTTCAAACCGCAATACGCCCTTCCCCGATCTGACGACCGCCCCCCGATTCGGGTCACCCAGACGGTGGACTTCACCAATCTGGCGCCGGCCAGCGCCGTCATCGGCCGCGGCTGGGGGATGGGCGAGGATTGGGGCACCTGGACCAATGCCGCAGAAGCGCATTTGGACATACGTCTTTACCGCACCCCTTTCACCGATCTGGTGCTGGAACTGGACGCACGCGCTGATGTCCACGCGCAATCACCCGACATGGCCGTGAAGGTCAGCGTCAATGGCCAGACGGTCGGCGTCCTGACTTATGGTGTGAACGACGACACCGATGACGACGGCTTCGCCATGCGGCAGGTGCACCTGCCGCTGGACCTGATCAAGTCCAGCAATCGAATCGCCATCAGCCTGAACCTCGAAGGCGACACCCCTTTGAGGCAGGGGCGTGGCCCGGCCAAACTTGGTGTCCGCAGTCTCCGCTTGCAACCGCCCGTGGCCCTGGCCTCGTAAGCCCTCCCCGCCGGCCGCCTCAGGAACTAGAGAAACGATCATGTCCATTGCCATTGTCACCGGCTCGGCCGGATTGGTGGGAAGCGCCGCCGCAACTTTGTTCGCCGAACGCGGTTTCGACATCGTCGGCATCGACAATGATATGCGCGCCTATTTCTTCGGCCCCCAGGCCAGCACCAGCTGGAATACCCAGCAATTGCATCAGCGCCTGGGCAAAGCCTATCGCCATCACGCCATCGACATCCGCGATGCCGAAGCCATCAACCGGCTGTTTGAACAATTGGGCCGCGACATTGGTGCGGTGATCCACACGGCGGCCCAGCCATCCCATGATTGGGCGGCATCGGAACCGGCCACGGATTTTTCGGTCAATGCCAACGGCACCCTGAACCTGCTGGAAGCGACCCGGCGCCACTGCCCCACCGCCCCCTTCGTCTTCACCAGCACCAACAAGGTTTATGGCGACACCCCCAATCTGTTGCCGCTGGTGGAAACCGAAACCCGTTGGGAACTGGACCCCAGCCACGCTTATCATGCCCGCGGCATCGACGAGAGCATGTCCATCGACCAGACGCGCCACAGCCTGTTCGGCGTGTCCAAGGTCGCGGCCGATGTCATGGTCCAGGAATATGGCCGCTATTTCGACATGCCCACGGTCAGCTTCCGCGGCGGCTGCCTGACCGGCCCGTCCCATTCCGGGGCCCAGATGCACGGTTTCCTGGCTTATCTGATGCGGTGCGCCCTGACCGGGACGCCCTATACCGTGCTGGGCTACAAGGGCAAGCAGGTCCGCGACAACATCCATGCGGCGGATTTGGTCGAGGCTTTCTGGCATTACGTCCAGGCCCCCCGCCCTGGGCAGGTCTACAACATGGGCGGCGGCCGGCGTTCCAACATTTCCATGCGCGAAGCCATCGCCGCCTGCCAGGAACTGACCAGCCGGCCGATGAACTGGAGCTATCAGGACCAGGCGCGGATCGGCGATCACATTTGGTACATCAGCGACACCAGCCTGTTCGAGAGCCATTACCCCGGCTGGCGCCCGCGCCACGATATGGCCAGTACTTTGGCGGAAATCCACGACGGTCTGAAGAAACGCCTTTAGCCCTGATCGTCGGTGACCGCCTGCTGCATATGGCGGCCGTACCAGTCCCGCCGCGCCATCAACAGCAACGGCCACAATTCCTTGGGCATCATCTCGGCCAGCGGCCCCAGGCTGTCCACATGGCTGAAGAAAAGGTTGTCACGCATGCTGCGCGACTGGCGGTGCCGGCGATACAGGAACAGGATTTCAGGCACCACCTCCAGCCGATATCCCTGCGTCACCGCCCGCAGCAGATACGTGAAATCCTCGAAAGACGAACGACGTTCGCCCCCATAGCCGCCCAGTTCCAGCATCATGGAACGACGGTAAAGCGCGTTGCAGTCGCCCAGACAATTGACCATCGCCGCCAGCGACAGGCAATGGCCCACCGGGGTCCAATCCACCCCGCACAGCGGATGAAGCGGGTCGGAACCAGGCAGTTGCGCCACTGCGTCCGGCCCCACGTCCGATTGGGGATGGCGGCCGGGAATGCAGGTCAGGATGTCGGCGCCACTGTTGGCCGCGGCCTGGGCGAAACGTTCCAATTCGTGGGCCAGGGCCAGATTGTCGTCATCCATCAGCAGCACATAGTCACCTTTTGCCGCTCGGATGGCGCGGTCGCGGGCGGCGGCAACTCCGGCATTGTCCTGGCGTAAAATGGTCCAGTGCCGATTTTCGAAGTCCGCCGCCAAGCGTTGCAGACAGGTCGCCATCCCGGGATCAGTGCTGCCGTCATCCACAAGGATCACTTCGAAGCGCCCATAGGTTTGCCGGGTCAGAGATTGCACCGCCTGTTCCAGCATTTGCGGGCGGTTGAACGTGGTAAGGCACACCGAAATGAAAGGAAGCTCGGACCGTGTTCCCGGCTGGCGCCCCCCGCCGGGAATATCCGCCATGTCACCCACGTCACGGGCAGGAAGCCGCCAACCGGCAGCCGCCGCCCAACGCGTAAAGGCGGGGTCGGCAGAAACCAAGGCGTCGGCCCGGGCCATGCTTTGGCTTTCCAGGAAATCCTGCTCGATATGGGTCCGGCCTTGCGGGAACTGACGGTTGTTTTCCAGGTCAAAGGCCAGACAGGTATCGGCCAGGACCGCCAGGGTCGTGCCGGTAAAGGCCAATCCCAGATCCCGCGCGACGAAGGAGTAATAGCCCAAGCCGAAATCGTCGGCGAAGACGACCAGATCGAAGTCTTGCCGGGCCAGCCAGTGATAAACCCGCAACGAACGTAGCGGCAGATAGGAATGGGTGGGGGCATAAAGCCCTGAAATCTTGGCAGGCCCCAGGAATTGGACGTGGTGCCCGGCCTGACGAAGACCGGCGCAGCGTGCTTCTTGGCTGTCGCTGTCGCCGTCGTCGACGCCCACCACGCACACCCGTAACCGTCCGGTCTTCCCCGGCAGGACACAAGGGCGTGCGACGGCGGGCATGTGCGGCAACGTGCTGAACAAAGCGGAGCATCCTGACTTCTGGCAGGCCGTTTCCGGCGACGACCACCGCTTGGGCAGGGCTTTGCCCGCGCACGCCGGTCATCCCCAGACTATCATCACCCCCGCTGAAGTGACAATCAGCCGCCGCCACAGCTTCCGCAGCAGACGTCGCCTTCATAGGAAATGCGCGACACCAGCCGGCGTGCCCCGCCCGCGGCCATGAACTGCATCAGCACCTGGCTGACCCCCTTGGGCAATTCCAGACGTTCGCCGGTCAGCCGCATCATGCGGCCGATGCCAGGAGCATAGGACTCGGCGCCGTCGCAGACGGCAAAGGCCTGACCAAGAAATGTCTCGGCCGCGCCCTGATCCAAGGTCGCCATCAACACCGCGTCGCCGCGCACCATGGCCACCAGGCTGTCTTGCCCGTCCTCGCCCCGGCGCAGCTGGATTTCGCTGGCGTGGACGTTGGCGGCGTTGGTCAGGTGATTTTCAAAGGAAAGCGTCATGGCGGACCCCGCGAAGTTGCATGTCCATCAGAAAACGCATGCGCCGCCGTCGCCGCGTTGAGCTTGATCAAGGCCGCCCCGCCCCCCATAGTCTGGGCATGACCCAACCCGCCATCGTCGTGGACAATTTGCGCAAAAGCTTTTCCGGGCAAGTGGCCGTGGACGACATCTCGTTCACCATCGCCGCCGGCTCGACCACAGCGCTTTTGGGCGGCAACGGGGCGGGCAAGACCACCACCATCTCCATGCTGCTGGGCCTGTTGCTGCCCGATTCCGGCACCATCCGGGTGCTGGGCGAAGACATGGTGCGCCACCGTTACCGGGTGTTGCCGCGCTTGAACTTTTCCAGCCCCTATGTGGAACTGCCGCATCGTCTGACCGTGGCCGAGAACCTGACCGTCTACGGCCATCTGTACGGCATCCCCCGGCTGAAGCAGCGCATCGCCGAACTGGCCTGCGAGTTGGAGCTGACCGACATCCTGAAGCGGCCGGCCGGCAAGCTGTCGGCGGGCCAGAAGACCCGCGTCGCCCTGGCCAAGGCCATGCTGAACCGCCCGGACATCTTGTTGCTGGATGAACCCACCGCGTCGCTTGATCCCGACACCGCCGATTGGGTGCGCGGTTTCTTCCAGGATTATCAGCGCAAAAGCGGCGCCACCATCTTGCTGGCCAGCCACAACATGGCCGAGGTGGAACGCCTGTGCGACCAGGTGCTGATGATGAAACAGGGCAAGCTGGTGGACCGGGGCTCGCCCCAGGACTTGCTGGGCCGCTATGGCCGCGACGATTTGGAACAGGTGTTCCTGGACATCGCCCGCGACCGCCGCCAGCCCCTGGTGGAATCATGAGCGCGGCCCGCCGCATCGGCGCCGTCATGCTGCGCCATCTCTACGTCATGCGCGGTTCGTGGCCCCGGGTGTTGGAAATGGCCTATTGGCCGGCCATCAACATGACCCTGTGGGGCTTCACCAGCCAGTTCTTCTCGACCCATTCGTCGTGGGTGGCGCAAACCGGGGGCATCCTGATCGGCGCCGTCATCCTGTGGGACGTGATGTTCCGCGGCAATTTGGGGGTGGCGCTGTCCTTCATGGAAGAAATGTGGTCGCGCAATCTGGGCCATCTGTCGGTCAGCCCGCTACGCCCCCACGAACTGATGGCCGGCATGCTGGGCATGAGCCTGGTGCGCACCACCATCGGCGTGCTGCCGGCCGGGCTGTTGGCCATACCGCTGTACCATTATTCCATCTTCGACATGGGGCTGCCGCTGCTGGTTTTCTGGCTGAACCTGATGGTCAGCGGCTGGGCCATCGGATTGGGCGTCTCGGCCCTGGTGCTGCGCTTCGGCCTGGGGGCGGAAAGCATGGCCTGGGTGATGATCTTCGCGCTGGCCCCGCTGTCGGGCATCTATTACCCCATCTCGACCCTGCCCGCTTGGCTGCAGCCCCTGGCCTGGGCCCTGCCCCCGGCCCACGTCTTCGAAGGCATGCGCCAGGTCATGCAGGGAAACGGCCTGGACTGGGGCTTGCTGGGTGGCGCGGTTGGGCTCAATGTCTTCTATGTCGGCGCCGCCGGATCGGTGTTCCTTTACGTGCACCATGTGGCCCGCCGGCGCGGCCTGTTGCTGAACGTGGGGGAATAGCCCGTGCAAGCCCTGCCCCTTTATCCCGGCACCTGGACCGACGTGGTCGACCTGCGCGATTTCTATGACGGCGCCCTGGGCCAGACCACACGCCGCCTGCTGCGCCACCAATTACGCCAGCTGTGGCCCGACACCCACGGCCAGAACGTGCTGGGCCTGGGCTTCGCCACGCCGCTGTTGCGCCCCTTCGTCGGCGAGGCCGACCGGGTGATCGCGGTGATGCCGGCCAGCCAGGGCGTGCTGCACTGGCCCGCCGAAGGCCCCGGCATGACGCTTTTGGCCGATGAAAGCGACCTGCCGCTGCCCGATTCCTCCATGGACCGCATCGTCTTGATGCATGCCCTGGAATCCACCGAACAGGTCCGCGCCCTGATGCGCGAGGTGTGGCGGGTGCTGGCCGATGGCGGCCGCCTGGTGGTCATCGCGCCGAACCGGCGCGGCATCTGGGCGCGCCTGGAACGCACGCCGTTCGGCAACGGCCGGCCTTATACCGGCGGACAATTGGCGCGGCTGTTGCGCGACAACATGTTCACCCCGGTCAGCCTGTCGGGCGCGCTGTTCCTGCCGCCCACCAACTGGCGGATGCTGCTGCGCTCGGCCCCGGCGGTGGAAGAAGTGGGGCGGCGCTGGTTCCAGACCTTCGCCGGCGTCAACATCGTCGAAGCCACCAAGCAGATTTACGCCGCCACCCCGTCGGGCAGCCGCAAAAGCCGGTCCTATGTGATCGCGCCGCAGGGGTTCTGATCAGTCGCCGCAGATATCGTGAACCAAGCCCCGCAGCCAGCGATGGGCCGGATCGGCATCCATGCGCGGGTGCCACAGCAACGACACGGTGATGGGCGCCACCGCCAGCGGAAGCGGGAAAATGTGCAAGCCCTGCCGCAAACCACCGGTATGGCGTTCCGGGATGGTGGCGGCCAGATCGGTAGCGGCGGCCAGGGCCAGGGCGGCGGCGAAGCCGCCCACCCGCACCGCCACGTCGCGCTGCAAGCCAAGCGGCCCAAGGGCATCGTCCACCGGCCAGCGTTCCGCCCCCCGCCGGGCGATGCCCACATGACGGGCCGCCACGTAATCGGCAAGGCTTGGTGGCCGGACGGCCAGGGGATGCCCTGAGCGCACAACGCCGACGAAACGGTCGCGGAACAGCGCCCGAGCCTTGATTTCCGGGCTGGTCGGCGAAGGGCTGGCGGCGTCGCCCACCACCCCGGTTTCCAGATCGACCGATCCCTCGCGCAACAAGGCGCTGTCGCGGTCGGTCTTGGTCATGAAGGACAGCCGCACCCCCGGCGCCTGGGCGGCGACATGGCCGACCAAGGCGGGGCCGAAGGTCTCGACGAACCCTTCGCTGCACCGCAAGGTGAAGGTGCGTTCCAGCGTGCCGAGGTCCAAATCCCGTAGCGGCCGCAACATGGCCGTCGCCTCGTCCAGCACCGGCCCCACCCGCGCCGCCAATTCACGCGCCCGTGGCGTCGGCACCAGACCGCGCCCGGCGCGAACCAACAACGGGTCGCCGGTCACCTCGCGCAGGCGGGCCAAGGCCCGACTGGTGGCGGATGGCGACAAGCGCAGGCGCCGCGCCGCCCGCGCCACACTGCCCTCGCTCAGCAAGGCGTCAAGGGTCACCAGCAGGTTCAAATCGGGAAGCGTCATGAGTTCAGCATAGCACGGCATGCTTCATATGCAGCGTCATATGCACTGATATTATGCAAACACTGCACGTTCCGCCCCATATGGAAGACACGTAGCCTTTTCCCATGCCCTTTCGCATGGGAGTTTTCGATGAACGCCACCTCAACAAGACCACTGGCCGCCCTGGCCCTGGTCGTCCTGCTGCCCGCCCTGGGGACCAGCACCGCCAACATGGCGCTGCCCACCCTGACCCGGGATTTCGCCGCCTCCTTCGCCCAGGTGCAATGGGTGGTGCTGGCCTATCTGCTGTCCATCACCGCCTTGATCGTCAGCATCGGCCGGTTGGGCGACTTGCTTGGAAAGCGGCGCCTGTTGCTGATCGGGGTGACGCTGTTCACCCTGGCCTCGGCCTTGTGCGCCGTCGCCCCGTCCCTGGGCGTGCTGATCGCCGCCCGCGCCGTCCAAGGAATCGGGGCGGCGGTGATGATGGCGCTGGGCATCGCCCTGGTTGGCGCCGTCATTCCCCCGGAACGCACCGGTCGCGCCATGGGACTGATGGGCAGCATGTCGGCGGTGGGCACCGCCCTGGGGCCGTCGCTGGGCGGCTGGCTGATCGCCCTGGCCGGCTGGCCGACCATCTTCCTGGTCAACCTACCCTTGGGGCTGGTCGCCTGGCTGCTGGTCCGCCGTCACCTGCCCGCCGCCCCGCCCAAGGCGGATCCGCAATCCATCGACCTTGTCGGTACCCTTTGGCTGGCCTTGACCTTGGCCGCCTATGCCCTGGCCATGACCCCTGGTCGCGGCGAATTCGGCTGGTCCAACTTGGGACTGCTGGGCGTTGCCGCCGTGGGGCTGGCGGTGTTCCTGCGCCAGCAATCACGTCATCCGGCACCGCTGCTTCGCCTTGGAATGTTCTCGGACCGCGCCTTGAGCGCCGGACTGGGCGCCAGCGCCATCGTCGCCACCGTGGTGATGGCCACCCTGGTGGTGGGGCCGTTCTATCTGTCGCGCGGCCTGGGCCTGTCGCCGGCCCTGGTCGGCATGGCGGTGACCGCCGGCCCGGCCATGGCCGCGCTGGCGGCCCTTCCCGCCGGCCGACTGGTGGATCGTCTGGGGACGCAGCGAACCACCAGCATGGGCCTGCTGGGTGTCGGCGCGGCGACCCTGGCCCTGGCCCTGCTGCCCATGGTCAGCGGCGTCGCCGGCTATGTGGTGCCGCTGATGGTGCTGACCGGCAGCTATGCCCTGTTTCAGACCGCCAACAACAGCGCGGTGATGGCGGGTGTCGCCAGCGACAATCGCGGCGTGGTCTCGGGCCTGCTGAACCTGTCGCGCAACCTGGGCCTGGTCAGCGGCGCCTCGGCCATGGGGGCCGTCTTCGCCCTGGGGGCCGGCGACCTGTCCCAGGCCATGCCGGAACAGGTGGGCCTGGGCATGCGCCTCACCTACGCCGTCGCCGCGGTTCTGGCCCTGGTCGGGTGGAGTCTGGTGCGCGGCGTCAGGCGCCGCGGCTAAGCACGAACAGCCCTTGGGCGGCGACCAGGTTGGCCAGCCAGCCGGCGCCGCTCATGGGCAGGACGCCGCCGTCACGATCCAGCGCGATGGCGGTGTCGATGCGGATGTTCAACACCCGGCACAATTCGGTGAAGTCCCGGATGGTGCAGAAATGGATGTTCGGCGTGTCGTACCATTCATAGGTCAGGGTGTCGGTCACCGGCATGCGGCCGCCGATGGCCAGACCGGCGCGGACCCGCCATTGGCCGAAATTGGGGAACGACACGATGGCGCGCCGCCCGATGCGCAGCATGTTGGACAACACGTCCTTGGGGGCGCGGGTGGCCTGCAGGGTCTGGCTAAGGATCACCGTGTCGAAGGCGCCTTGGGGATAATCCTTCAAATCGGTGTCGGCGTCGCCCTGGATCACCGACAGCCCCTGGGCCACCGCCGCCGAGACGCCGGCCATGGACAATTCGATGCCACGCCCGTCCACCTGCTTGTTGTCGCCCAGCCAGGACAGCAAGGTGCCGTCGCCGCAGCCCACGTCCAACACGCGCGAGCCCGGCTGCACCATGTCGGCGATCAGCTTCAGGTCGACGCGCAACGAGCCGCTGCCCAGGGTCATCATCATGATTGCCCCCCCTTGGCGGCCAAGCCGCGATGGCGCGCCGCCCCTTCGATGAAGCCGCCCAGGGTGGCGTGGAATTCCGGCTCGTCCAGCAAGAAGGCGTCGTGGCCCTTGTCGGACTGGATTTCCACGAAGCTGACATTGGCGGCCACCGCGTTCAGCGCATGCACCACTTCGCGGCTTTCCGAGGTGGGGAACAGCCAGTCGGACGAAAACGAGGCGACGCAAAACCGAGTCTTGGTCCCCTTGAAGGCGTGGGCCAGCACGCCGCCATGTTCGGCGGCCAGGTCGAAGTAATCCATCGCCCGGGTGATATACAGATACGAATTGGCGTCGAAGCGGTCGACGAAGGTCGAGCCCTGGTGACGCAGATAGCTTTCCACCTGGAAATCGGCGCCGAAGCCATAGGAAAAGGCGTCGCGGTCGCCTTGCAGGTTGCGACCGAACTTCCGGTGCAGCGCCGCTTCCGACAGATAGGTGATGTGGGCGGCCATGCGGGCCACCGCCAAGCCGCGCTTGGGATAGGTGCCCTGTTCCAGGTAATCGCCGCCCCTCCAGTCGGGGTCGGCGATGATGGCCTGGCGCCCCACTTCGTGGAAGGCGATGTTCTGGGCCGAATGGCGCGCCGCCGTGGCGATGGGCACCGCCGAGAACACCCGGTCGGGCAGGCTGGCGCACCATTCCAGCACCTGCATGCCGCCCATGGAACCGCCGATGACGCAGAACAGCTGGTCGATGCCGAAAGAATCCACCAGACGGGCCTGGACCTGCACCATGTCGCCGATGGTGATGACCGGGAAGCTTTGGCCCCAGGGCTTGCCGGTGGCGGGATTGACCTCTTTCGGGCCGGTGGTGCCCATGCAGCCGCCCAGGACGTTCGAGCAGATCAGGAAAAAGCGGTCGGTGTCCAACAGCTTGCCCGGCCCCACCAGATCCTCCCACCAGCCCGGCTTGCCGGTCAACGGATGGGGGTCGGCGACGTAATGGTCGCCGGTCAGCGCGTGGCAGATCAGGATGGCGTTGGACTTGTCTTGGTTCAGCCGGCCATAGGTCTGGTAGGCCACCACCACACGGTCCATTTCCACGCCGCAATCCAGACGGATGGGACGGTCGCGGCCCAGCTCGACGGTCAGGCCGGCTGGGTTGTGGTCGGTGTTTTCGGCGGCGGACATGGCGGAAACGGCAATCCTGATCGACAAGGAGACGATTAGCTATGGATGGGCGCCCCCCCTGTCAACGTTTTCTTTGATTTCGACACGATCAGGCACTAAACCTATGCGGCTTTGCAGCAACTTCGCCCCAGGCCATGAGCACCGACACCGAAACCCTTGAGCGCATCCGCCGCGACATCGACCGCATCGACGACCGTATCCACGATCTGTTGATGGAACGTGCCGCGCTGGTGGAAAAGGTCGCCCTGGCCAAGGCCGGCGACGCCACCGTGCCGTTGCGCCCGGGCCGCGAAGCCGAAATCATCCGCCGTCTGGCGGCGCGCCATTCCGGCCGCTTCCCGCTGGCCGCGGTGGTGCGCATCTGGCGCGAGATCATCGGCGCCCTGATCGGCCTGCAACGCCCGTTCAGCGTGGCGGTGTGCCAGCCCGAACGCGGCGACGGTTTCTTGGAACTGGCCCGCGACCATTTCGGCGTGGTGTGGGGCAAGCAGGTTTTCCCCTCGCCCGGCCACGTGGTGCGCGCCGTCGCCGACAATCTCGCCTCGGTGGGGCTGGTGCCGCTGCCCGGCGATAGCGAAGCCGAACCGTGGTGGCTGTCGCTGACCGCCGGCTCGGACAACCTGCCCCAGGTGGTGACCCGCCTGCCGATGCTGCCGCTGCCCCCGGCGCCGGGACGTTCCGACAGCGTCGAAGGCTTCGTCATCGCCTGCCGCCCCCATGACGACACCGGCGCCGACCGCACCCTGGTGGCGGTGGAAACCGTCCCCGATCTCAGCCGTGACCGCCTGCGCGCCCTGTTCATCGCCGCCGGCCTGGAATCGGGCGCCGTGCTGTCCACCCACCGGGAAGAAGACCGCTGGATCCACTTGTGCGAGATGGAATCCTATGTGACCGCCGACGACCCGCGTCTGGCCGCCCTGCTGGGCGGCGGCAAGGACCCGGTGCGCCATGCCCGGGTCATCGGCGGTTATCCGCTGCCCTTGGCCCCTCAGGCCTGATACCTTTCATCCCTCGTTTTCCTCCCATCAGGAGTTTACCCGCGATGACCGCCCCTACTCCCCGTCCCGGCATCATGGACATCCGCCCCTATGTGGGGGGCGAATCCGCCTTGGAAGGCGCCCAGCGGGTGATCAAGCTGTCGTCCAACGAAGGGGCGCTGGGCCCCAGCCCCAAGGCCATGGAGGCCTTCCGCGCCCAAGCCGCCGAGATGCACCGCTATCCCGACGGCGGCGCCACCCGCTTGCGCAAGGCCCTGGGCGCCCGCTGGGGCCTGGACCCGGAACGCATCGTCTGCGGCGCCGGTTCCGACGAATTGCTGGGCATGCTGTGCCGCGCCTATGCCGGCCCCGGCGACGAGGTGCTGTACTCGGCCCACGGCTTTTTGATGTACGCCATCGCCGCCAAGTCGTGCGGCGCCACCCCGGTGACCGCCCCGGAAGTGGACTTGACCGCGTCCGTCGATAATCTGCTGGCGGCGGTGACGGCCAAGACCAAGATCCTGTTCCTGGCCAATCCCAACAACCCCACCGGCACCTATCTGCCGGCGGACGAGGTCAAGCGCCTGCGCGCCGGCCTGCGTCCCGACATCTTGCTGGTGATCGACGCGGCTTACGCCGAATTCGTGTCCAAGAACGACTACACCCCGGGCATCGAACTGGTGGACGCCCATGACAACACCGTCATGTGCCGCACGTTTTCGAAGATTTTCGCCCTCGGCGGCCTGCGTCTGGGCTGGGCCTATTGCCCGCCGGGCATCGCCGACGTGCTGAACCGGGTGCGCAACCCGTTCAACGTCGCCGCGCCGTCCTTGGCCGCCGGCGAAGCCGCCCTGGCCGATACCGGTTTCTTCGAGCTGACCAAAAGCCACAACGACTACTGGCTGGCCTGGACCTTGGAGCAATTGGCCAAGCTGGGTCTGCCCGCCACCAAGTCGGTGTGCAATTTCGTGCTGATCCAGTTTCCCAAGCAAGAAGGCCGCACCGCCCAGGCCGCCGACGCCTACCTGCGCAGCCAAGGCATCATCACCCGCGCCATGGGCGGCTATGGCCTGGGCGACTGGTTGCGCGTCACCATCGGCGCCGGCGACGAGAACCAGGCGGTGATCGACGCGTTGACCGCCTTCAAATCCAGTTGGAACTGACATGACCACCCCATTGTTCGGCACCCTTTGCCTGGTCGGCATCGGGCTGATCAATTCATCCATCGCCCGCGCCGCCCGTAAGCACGGGCTGGCATCACGCATCGTCACCGTCGACGCGTCCGAACAGGCCTGCGCCACCGCACGGGAATTGGGGATCGTCGACGTCGCCGGCACCGACCCCGCCCTGGTGGCCGACGCCGACCTGGTCGTCGTCGGCACCCCGGTGGGTGCCATGGCGGCGGTGGGCGCCGCCATCGGGCCGCATCTGAAGACCGGATGCATCGTGTCCGACGTGGGATCGGTGAAAAGCGCCGTGGTTCGCGACCTGCTGCCCAACCTGCCGGAAGGCGTGCATTTCGTCCCCGGCCACCCCATCGCCGGCACCGAACATTCCGGCCCCGCCGCCGGCTTCGCCGAACTGTTCGAAGGCCGCTGGTGCATTCTGACGCCGCTGCCCGGCACCAACCAGCAGGCCGTCGACAAGGTCACCGCGTTCTGGCAGGCCATGGGCTCGATGATCGAGATCATGGACCCGCACCACCACGACAAGGTGCTGGCCATCACCTCGCACCTTCCGCACCTGATCGCCTATACCATCGTCGGCACCGCCAACGACATGGAAGGCCACCTGCAGCACGAAGTGATCAAGTTCTCGGCTTCGGGTTTCCGCGACTTCACCCGCATCGCCGCCAGCGATCCGGTGATGTGGCGCGACATCTTCATGGCCAACAAGGACGCGGTGCTGGAAATCATCCAGCGCTTCACTGAGGATTTGACCGCGCTGCAACGGGCCATCCGCTGGGGCGAGGCGGAAACCCTGGAACAACGCTTCACCGAAACCCGCGCCATCCGCCGCGCCATCATCGACGCCAAGCAGGCTTGATTTAGCCCCTCAGACGCCGGGCGCGGATATTTTGACGCGGGTTCGCGGCTATCCATTTGAACATCGTCATCACCGGGCTTGACCCGGTGATGACGATGTTGCCACCAGAAAACCGTTTCAAGCAATTCATCCGGCGGATAGACGTGGATGCCCGTGTCAAGCACGGGCATGACGGAAGAACATAAACCAGTGCCGAACGGGCTTAGCCTTCCGCAATATTCATCCCGCCATGGGTTGACTCATCCCCCCTCCTCCGTGCGACCCTTCGCATCTGCCACAACGGAGGGAACAAGATGGCGAACAACATCACCGGGCTGGATCATGCGGTCGTCGCCGTGCGCGATCTGGGCATCGCCGCCGAGACCTTTCACCGGCTTGGGTTTTCCCTGACCCCGCGTGGCGAGCACCCCGAATGGGGCACCGCCAACCACTGCATCATGTTCCGCCAGGATTACATCGCCATCCAAGGGGCGGTGGCCGAGGGCGCGGTGGCCGACGAACTGCGAGCCTTCACCAAGGATCGCGAAGGCCTGATCGGCATTTCGCTGGGCACCGACAACGGCGCCGCGGTGGTCGAACGCCTGCAGGCCGCCGGGCTGGAAGTGCCGCTGCCGCGCTCGCTCAGCCGCCGCATCGACACCGACGAAGGCGTCGCCACCCTGATGTTTTCCGAAACCCTGCTGCCGCCCGAGGCGACGCCCGGCATCCACACCCGGGTCACCCAGCACATCACCGCCGAACGTGAACGCTTTCCCGCCTGGCTGGACCATCCCAACGGCGCCATCGGCATCGCCTCGGTGTCGGCCATCGTCGCCGAGCCGGTGGAACTGACCCAGGCCTGGGACCGCGTCCTGGGGCCGCACCGCGCCGTCATCACCGACGACACCGTCACCTTGCACACCGGCCGCGGCTTGATCTTCCTAAGCCGCCCCGACGACCTGACCCAGCTGCACCCGGAAGCCGAACTGGACGACCTGCCGCCGCCGCCGGCCCTGGTGGCCATGGCGGTTTACGTGTCCGACACCAACCGGGCCGCCCAATGGCTGAAGCATAACGGCGTCGAATTCACCCGTGACCGTGAAGGCACCATCCGCATTCCCATGTCGGAAGCCTGCGGCGTCCATCTGGAAATGATGCAGGGATAAACCCATGCGCGCCGTTCTGCGTCTGCTGCTGCTGATCGTCCTGCTGGTTCCCGGCGCCGCCTGGGCCAAGGACGGCGAATCCCGCTATGCCGGCGCCGACGGCGTCCTGGTCCACTATAAAAGCTGGGGACAGGGCAGCCCGGTCATCCTGGTTCACGGCTTCACCTTGAACCAGTCGTATTGGCAGGCGCAAATCCCCGCCTTGGCTAAGACCCACCGGGTCATCGCCCTGGACCTGCCCGGCCACGGCGATTCAGGCAAGCCGCGCGACGCGGCCTATACCATGGACTTCTACGCCCGCGCGGTGGAAGCGGTGGCCCAAGATGCCGGCCTAAGCCATACCGCCCTGGTCGGCCATTCCATGGGCTTGCCGGTCATCCACACCGTGCTGCGCCGGGACAAGCTGAAGGTGGACCGTGTCGCCTTCCTGGACGGCGCCATCATGCACCACCCCAGCAATCCGGCGCTGAGGGCGCAAAACGACGCCTGGATGAAGTCCATGGTCGAGGGAATGAAAAGCCCCGGCTACCAACTGGTCATCGAACAGATGTTCCAAGGGGTCACCACCAAGGTTTCCGCCGCCCAGAAAAAGCAATTGCTGGCCCAGGGACGGGCCATCGACCAGCATGTGGCGGTCAGCACCTTTGAAAACTTCGACTCCCCCGACGTCTGGGCCCCGGCCAAGTTCAAGGTCCCGGCGCTGGCCATCTACGCCGCCATGTCGCAGGCCGGGGTCAAGGACTGGCTGGCCGACAACTATCCCAAAGCCCGGCTGCAGGTGTGGGACGACGTCGATCACTTCCCCCAACTGGTGCAGCCGGAACGGGTGAACAAGGCGCTGATCGGTTTCCTGAAGTAACGGGCTTGACCGCACTCAATGTGCGGCTATGGACAGCAGCCTAAACTGTTCCGAACTGGAACGATTTCGGTTCGCACGCCATGAACGCTCACCTGGAAACCCTGAAGCAGATCATCGACCCGGATGTCGGCGTCAACATCGTCGATTTGGGCCTGGTGGAATCCATCACCGAACAGGACGGCCACGTGCACGTGGCCTTGCTGATGACCACGCCGGCCTGCCCGCAATCGGGCTTCATGAAGGACGAGGTGCGCCGCCTGATCCCCGGCGCCAGCGTCGAGGTCCTGGACCATCCGCTGTGGCACCCCACCCGCATGAGCGCCGACGCCAAGGCACAATTGGGCTGGAGCTGACGCCATGCCGCGCAAGCCGTTCCTGATGCTGGGGGCCGTGTCGCTGTTCGCCGGTCTGGCCGCTGGTCTGGCCCGGCTGGGGTGGGACTTGCCGGCTTTGGCCTGGTCCGACATTCACGGCCCGTTGATGATCTGCGGTTTCTTCGGCACCGTCATCGGCCTGGAACGCGCCGTGGCGCTGAACCGGTCGTGGGGCTTCGCGGCGCCGGCCGCCACCGCGGCGGGCGGCATCGCCCTGCTGGCCGGCTGGTCCCTGCACGGCGCATTCTTGCTGTTGGCGGGGTCCTTGGTGTTCCTGGCCATGGCGATCGTCGTCACACGGCGCCAGCCCGAGCCCTTCACCAAGCTGATGGCCCTGGGGGCCTTTTGCTGGAGCCTGGGCAACGCGCTGTGGCTGTCCGGCCTCATGGTGTCGGAAGTGGTGGCGTTGTGGGCCGCCTTCCTGGTGCTGACCATCGCCGGGGAAAGGCTGGAACTGGCCCGCTTCCTGCCCCCCAGCAAGTGGCGGCTGCCGTTGATGGCCCCCGCCTTGCTGATGGTGGGGGTGGGCGCCGCCCAAAGCGTCATCGCCACCGGTCCAGCCTGGACCGTTTTCGGGTTGGGTTTGCTGGCCCTGGTCGCATGGTCGCTGTGGCACGACGTGGCCCGGCGCACCATCCGGCAAACCGGCTTGCCGCGCTATGTGGCGGTATGCCTGATCTCGGGCTATGGGTGGCTGGGACTGGCCGGCATCCTGATGCCGACACTGGATGGCGGGCTGGCGACGCCGGTCTACGACGCCGCCCTGCACGCCTTGTTCGTCGGCTTCGTGTTTTCCATGGTTTTCGGCCATGCCCCGATGATCCTGCCGGCAGTGCTGGGGATAAGGCTGGCCTATCACCCGGTGTTCTATCTGCCGCTGGCTTTGCTGCATCTGTCCCTGGGATTGCGGCTGGCGGGCGACCTGTTGGATCTTAGCGGGTCGCGGCAATGGGGCGGCATGATCAATGCCTTGGCCATCCTTTTGTTCATCGTCGTCACCTTGTCCCGGGTGCTGGCGGCACGGCGCCAAGCCTGACACTTAAAGCGGATATCGCCGCTGTTTTCAAAAGGGTATGCTAAAGGCGGTATTGGCAGGCGAGTTTACGCCCATGACGCCGACCCCTTTGGACTTGGCCAAAAAAAGCATTCGCATCCGGGCCCGCGGACCGCTGCTGTTCGCCCCCCTGCTGCTGATTCTTGTCCTCTTGGGACTGCAAAACTGGAGCGCCTACGACGCCGCCAAACGCGAAGCCCGCATCACCGTCGCCAACCTGGCTGATGTCCTGACCCTGACCATCGACAGCACCCTGGTCCGCATCTACGCCGACCTGGGGACTTTCGCCCATATCCTGAGCGTCGCAAGCCCGGACAGCCGCCTCGATCTGGCCCGCGCCAGCATGGAGCAGTCGCTGAGCGGTTTCGACGCGGTTTTGAATTACCGGGCCTTCGACGCCAAGGGCGATTCCGTTCTGGGAATCGGACGCGCCAGCGCCGACATGCCCCTGAACGTGGCCGACCGTCGATGGTTCCAGACACTTCTGGAAAACCCCCAACACGACTTCGTGCTGTCGGAAGTGCTGATCTCTCGGGCCAGCGGCAAACCCGGCATCGTGCTGGCCCGCCCCTTGCGGGACCAGAACCAGCGCTTCATCGGCGCGGTCATCGGCTACATCGACCTGCAATGGCTGCAGCGGCAGGTGGATAAACTCAACATCGGCGATGACGGGCTGGTGACCTTGCGGTTGCGCGAAAAGGCGCAATTGCTGTTACGGCGCCCCCAGATCATCACCGAACTGAACGAATCCAACACCGGGCTTTACGCCCTGCACCTGTCGTCGGCAACCCGGTCCGACGGGGAATTCGTGTCCGCCATCGACCATCTGAACCGCCTTTACGCTTTTCGCAGCCTGCCGCATTTCCCGCTGGCCGTGGTCGTCGCCCTCACCGACCGCCATTATCTGGAAAGCTGGTACAGGCAGGCATTGTTCACCGGCATCCTGGCCCTGGTGCTGACCCTGATTCAGATCTCGGTCTATCGCCGCCTGCATCGCGCCTATGCCGACACCGTGGCCATGGCCAACGAGTTGCAGCACAGCAACCTGAACCTGGAACGATCCAACGCCGAGTTGGAGGAGTTCGCCTACATCGCCTCGCACGATCTGCAGACGCCGCTTCGCAACATCGCCAGTTTTTCCCAATTGCTGGCCCGGCGCTATCAGTCGCAGCTGGATCGGGAAGGCCGTGAATTCATCGATTTCATTGTCACCAACGCCACTCGCATGTCCGGGCTGATCCAGGACCTGTTGGCCTATGCCAGGGTGTCGCGGGCCGAAGGCGAGACGCCGCCCATGGATTCCGCCCAGGTGCTGCAACAGGTCTTGGCTGATCTGGCGCCCCAAATCACCGCGCTTGACGCCCGTGTGGAAGTTGGTCCCCTGCCGTGGATCGCCACGTCGCCGCACCAATTGTCCAGCCTGTTCAGCAATCTGGTGGAAAACGCGCTGAAATACCGCCATCCGGACCGGCCGCCGATCATCCGGGTGACGGCCGAGCCCGCCCCGGACGGGTTCTGGCACTTCACCGTCGCCGACAACGGCATCGGCATCGCCGCCGAGCATTGGGAGCAGATTTTCGCCATCTTCCAGCGCCTGCACACCGTCGACACCTATCCCGGCAACGGCGTCGGCCTAGCCCTGTGCCGTCGCATCGTCCATCGCTGGGGCGGCAACATCTGGGTGGAATCACGCTTGGGCGAAGGATCGAACTTCCACTTCACCGCCCCGGGTTAATGCCCGGGACGGATCAGGCTTAATGCCCGGGCCGGGCGGGCGGGTGCGCCGCCGGACGGGGGGGCGGCGCAGCGCTTCTGACCGGATGGCCACCCTCGTCGTCGTCGTCGTGCTCGCGGCTGCGGATCACGAAGCCGTGCAGGGCCCAGCCGATGGAATAGCCGACGCCGACCCCGAACCACATGGCCGAGAACAGGAAGATCAAAGCCTTGCGGATGGCCTCGTCACCTTCGCCAAAAGCCCCCAGCGACCACAGCATCGGGGTGGCGAACAGCATTCCGATGGCGACCACCACACCCAGACGGCCCCAGCCGCCAGGACGCAACCATGTAAAACGGACAGACATGGCACCCCCCTTTTCTCCCACACTTCCGATTGTGCGCTTCATAAGGCGGACTGACAATCCGACTTCAGGGTGATTTCGCAGTAATAGACGGAAAATTAAGGATAAGCAGGCGAATCTTTCCGTGACAACCTGCCGTCCAGACACGTATCAAAGATGCATTGGGACGGAAGGTACCGGTCGTCAGAATGGGATCGGGATAAGGAGAATGGGCATGGCGTCTGACCGCGCCAATTTCGAAGTCCAGGTCATGAAGAATGGCCGATGGATTCAGCAATCCCTGATCGACGATCAGGAAGCCGCCGTCTCGGCCGCCAAAAAACTGCTGAAGAACAAGACCTGCGAAGGTGCGCGCGTCATCCGCAACTGGGCGCGTTCCGACGGCACCTACGACGAAAAGGAAGTGTTCTCGCAGACCCAGCAGGTCCGCGACGACGGCCCCGTCTACATCGTCAACATCGACGAGACACCCCCCAAATGCGAGGTGCCGACCGACTATTACGGTCCGCAAAGCCGCGCGGTGACCAATCGCCTGTTCCGCAACTACATGGAAAAGGCCTATGTCACCCCCACCGAGCTGATGCACAATTACAAAGAGCTGAAGCGCCTGCAGGAAAAGGATTCCCTGCTGCCGTCGGCGGTCGACCGGGTCGCCATGCTGCAGACCAAGGACGGCCAGGGCGATTCCAAGACCCGGCGTGACGAAATCTACAAGTCGCTGGACCAGATGTCGGCCAAGGCCCGCAAGGCCGACGGCATGAACCTGCCCAAGCTGAACGGCGCCTTCAAGGACATGTACGACCATGTGACCAGCATGGCCGACGAACCCACCGAGGCCGACTTCCTGGCCATGGTGGTGCTGTCGCGCGATCTGGTGGACGCCCGGTCCTGGGCCGGCAAGCTGGAACGCCTGTGCACCCTGGCCGACGCGGAGGGCGACAAGCACTCGCTGAGCCTGCTGGACGGCGTCATCGCCGACGTGCTGGGATCGAACGTGGTCCAGGAAATTCTGGGCTTCCAGCCCAGCCTGGCGGCCGCCATCTGCGCCATGCTGGATCTGGCCGAAGGCAAGTTCGTTTCCGACAAAAGCGAGTTGGGCGAATCGGCGGAAATGCTGAACAAGCTGTTCTTGGAACAGAAGCTGCCGGAAAGCCGCAACATCCTGATCGACCGGGCGCACCGCCAATTGCGGTCGCCCAACCCGCTTTACCGCAACGACCCGGGCAAGGAACGCGACGCCTTCATCCAGGTGGTCGGCCGCATGCTGGGGCCCGACGGCCCGCTGTTCGGCCCCGACACCGCCGAAGCGCTGACCACCCGCTACACCCGCATGGTGGACGAAGGCGGCGCCAAGGGCCGCACCATCGCCATCGCCAACTGCTTCAACGTCATGCCCGACATGGCCTATGGCGCCATGTATCTGTGCGATCTGATGGCCAGCCCCATCGGCCCCGAACATACCCAAGACATCATGGGGCACTTCCAGCGGGTTCTCAGCACCATCTCGATCCTGCGGTTCTGCCAGCGCGGCCTGACCCCAAAGGACAAGATGATCCGCGCCACCGCCGCCCATCGGGCGATCATGCGCAGCCCGTTTCCCCAGGCCATGAAGGACAAGCTGGCCAACCACATCGACGCCATCTTGGAACGCTATCTGATCGAGGAACAGATCATCGAGAAGCTGGACCACCAGGACAGCCATCTGCGCGACCGCGCGGTGCGTCTGGTGCAGTTCTGTGCCGCCGGGGTGCTGCCGGAAGGCAAGGCCATGAACCGCGCCCGCGAACGCATCCTAAGCCTGTTGCGCCAACCCAATTTCGACGCCCATTTCATCGAGGGCATCACCGACGCCGCCAAGGCGCAAAAGGCGCTGCGCGACTTCCACGTGCTGCTGGTACGCGCCGGTTTCGGCAAATAAAAAGGCCGGGGATCGCTCCCCAGAGTCGTTGGGGCTAAGTGTGTTTCGTCATGGCCGGGCTTGACCCGGCCATCCACGGCTACGCCAGCCGCAGGTAGAGATCGTCCCAGTTTGGATTGTCGGCCAGGATCAGCTTGACCTTCCAAGCTCTCGGCCAGTGTTTGAGGTTCTTTTCCCGCTGAATGGCGGTGCGGATATCCTCGTATCGCTCGGCATAAACCAAACGTTTCAGCCCATACCGTTTGCTGAAGCCATCTGCGGCACTCTCCCGGTGTTCCCAGGCTCGGCGTGCCAAATCGCTGGTCACACCGACATACAGCGTGCCATTTGGTCGGTTCGTCATGATGTAAACCCAGCCGCCCTGCATGCCCTATGATGCTTCTAGCCCTGGGTGTCTGCAACCGGCAGCGTGGATGGCCGGGTCAAGCCCGGCCATGACGAAAAAATCTTTGGCAAATGAAAAGCCCCATATCCGGCGCTATGCCTGACACGGGGCTTCCCTCAAACACACCTAGTCCCAACGGCTCTATCGCTCCGGGGCCTGCCTTTTTCATCTCAGCCCTTTTTCGCCAGGGCTTCCTTGCGCGCCGCCACCACTTGGTCGGCGGTGCGGCCACTTAGTTCCTGCAAATGGTCGAAGCGCCAGGCGAAGGTGCCCACCCCCATGGTCAAGGACCGCAACTCGACGATCAGGTCGCCCATTTCCGCTTGCGGCAGATAGGCCGAGACCTGATCCCAGCCAGTCCAGCCATCCTTGGCGTCGAAGCCCAGGATTTGGCCACGCCGACCGGTGATGATGCGCTGGGCCTTCGAGGTAAAGTCGGCGGGCACCGAGATGTCCACCGCCAGGATGGGTTCCAGCAGCACCGATTCGCATTGCGGCAGGCCTTCGACCATGGCGATGCGCGCCGCGGTCTTGAACGCCATGTCCGACGAATCGACGCTATGATAGCTGCCGTCGGTCAGCGTCACCGCCAGATCGACCACCGGGAACCCCAAGGCCCCCTGCCTCAGGAATTCAGAAACGCCATCTTCCACCGCCGGGATGTAGTTGCGCGGCACGGCGCCACCGACGATCTTGTCTTCGAAGACGAAGCCGGCGCCACGCGGCTGCGGCCTGATCTCCAGGTGCACGTCGCCGAACTGTCCATGGCCGCCCGACTGCTTCTTGTGGCGACCATGCACCGATGCGGATTTCTTGATGGTTTCCTTGTAGGGCACCGTCGGCTTGTGGGTGACAACCCCCATGCCGAAGCGGCTTTTCAGCCGTTCGAAAGCCACCATCAGGTGGATTTCGCCTTGCCCCCACAGCACCGTCTCACCGAATTCGGCGTTTTGTTCCAGACGATAGGACGGGTCTTCCTCGACCAGCTTGGTCAAAGCCCCCGACAGCTTGACGTCGTCGCCTTTCTTTTCCGCCTCCAGCGCCATGGCGAACAACGGGTCCAACGGTGCCGGCCATGGCGTTCCCGTCTGGCCGTCACCGCCCAGGACCATGCCGGTGGCGGCGTTGTCCAGCTTGCCGAAAGCCACCAGATCGCCCAGGCCCGCCTTGGCCACCTTGGCCGGATTGCCCAAGCCGGGGGCGAACACCCCGGACACCTTGCCGCCGGCCAAGGCTTGCGCGTCGGCGAATTCGCCGCGCAGCACACGCGACCACGACAGCTTGCCGGCATGGGCGGCGTGCTGGGTCTTGAACACCCGGGCCACCGGAGCGCCACCATTGGTGAAGCCCAGACGGGCGGCGGTGGCGGTGGGTTCGGGGACTTCGTGGCGCAGCGCCTTCCACAGCCGGGTGATGCCGCCGTCGCTTTCGGCCGAGCCGAAGAACACAGGCACGATCAGATCCTCGGCCAGATCGCGGGTCAGGTCGCCATAGACTTCGTCCGAAGGCGGCGCCACGTCTTCCAGCAGTTCTTCCATCAGGTGGTCGTCGAAGTCAGCCAGATGTTCCAGCATTTCCTGGCGGGCCGCCTGTTCCTCGTCACGCGCCGAATCGGGAATCTTGATCAGGTCGGATTTCTGGCCCGGCCGGTACTTGTAAGCCCGCTCGCTGACCAGGTCGACGTAACCGGTGACCTTGTCGCCGTCGCGGATGGGCACTTCGCGCAGCACCAGCGGCCGTTCGGACACCGCCTGCAGCGCCTCCAGCGTTTCTTTCAGGCGGATGCCGCCAGTGTCCATCTTGTTGACGAACAGCAGATGCGGGATTTGGTGCGCGTCCAGGAACTTCAACAGCGGCGCCACCATGACGGCGCGGGCCGGATCGGGTTCGCACACCACGATGGCGGCGTCCACCGCCAGCAGCGCGTTATAGGCGTCCTGCTGGAACTCCACCGAACCGGGACAATCGACGAAGCTCCATTTCTCGCCCATGAATTCGACACTGGCCAGATTGGGCTCGACGCTCATCATGCGGGCGCGGGCTTCGGCGCTGGCGTCGCCCAACGTGTTGCCGTCCTTGATGCGGCCTTGCCGGGGGATGGCTTCCGCGCGGAAAAGCAGGGCTTCCAGCAGGCTGGTCTTGCCGCTGGAAAACGGCCCCACCAGGGCGGCGGCGCGCGGAAGCGAAACTGTCTTGCCGGTCATTTTCGGGCCCTCCCAGGCGATTTATCCTTTTGTCCGGAAGATGGTCCTCCTTGCCAGCCATGCTGGCAAGGGGCATTGAACGCGGCCCAGACCTTCCAAGCTCGCGCGGGTCATCCTTGACGGCAGCCCCCTGCCCCGTCTAAACCCCTTGCAACCATTTCAAATTCGCGCGTGCCCGGAGGTTCTTTTTCATGGCCAGCTATCAATACGTCTATGTGATGAAGGGCCTGACCAAGGCCTATCCCGGCGGCAAGGACATCCTGAAGGGCCTGACGCTGTCCTTCCTGCCCGGCGCCAAGATCGGCGTCTTGGGCGTCAACGGCGCCGGTAAGTCGACGCTGTTGAAGATCATGGCCGGCATCGACAAGGAATATGGCGGCGAAGCCTGGGCCGCCGAAGGCGTCAAGATCGGCTATCTGTCCCAGGAACCGCATCTGGACCCGGCCAAGGACGTGCTGGGCAACGTCATGGAAGGTGTCGCGCCGACCAAGGCTTTGCTGGACCGCTTCAACGAGGTTTCGGCCAAGTTCGGCGAAGAGATGACCGACGACGAGATGAACGACCTGATCGCCGAACAGGGCGAATTGCAGGAAAAGATCGACGCCGCCGACGCCTGGGATTTGGACCGCAAGGTGGAAATCGCCATGGACGCCCTGCGCTGCCCGCCGTCGGACTGGTCGGTGGACAAGCTGTCGGGTGGTGAAAAGCGCCGTGTCGCGCTGTGCCGCCTGCTGCTGTCGCATCCCGACATGCTGCTCTTGGACGAACCCACCAACCACCTGGACGCCGAATCGGTGGCCTGGCTGGAACGCTTCTTGGAAAACTATTCGGGCACCGTGGTGATGATCACCCACGATCGCTACTTCCTGGACAACGTCACCGGCTGGATCTTGGAACTGGAACGCGGCCACGGCATCCCCTACGAGGGCAACTACACCAGCTGGCTGGAGCAAAAGGGTCAGCGTCTGGCCCAGGAAGAACGCGAAGAAAGCGCCCGCCAGCGCGCCATCCGCGACGAGCTGGAATGGGTGCGCTCCAGCCCCAAGGCCCGTCAGACCAAGTCCAAGGCCCGTATCAACGCCTTCGAAGACCTGGTCGCCAAGAGCCAGGAAAAGGCCACCGGCCCCGCCGTCATCTCGATCCCGCCGGGCCCGCGCCTGGGTGGCAAGGTCATCGAGGCCAAGAACGTGTCCAAGGCCTTTGGCGACAACCTGCTTTATGAAAACCTGAACTTCATGCTGCCGCCGGGCGGCATCGTCGGCATCATCGGCCCCAACGGTGCCGGCAAGACCACCCTGTTCCGCATGATCACCGGCGCCGAACAGCCGACCACCGGCACCTTCACCGTGGGCGAGACCGTTGTCCTGGGCTATGTGGACCAAAGCCGCGACAGCTTGGACGCGGGCAAGACCGTGTGGGAAGAAATCAGCGACGGCCAGGAAGAAATCGACCTGGGCAAGCGCAAGATCAATTCCCGCGCCTATGCCGGGCTGTTCAACTTCAAGGGCGCCGACCAGCAAAAGAAGGTGGGTGTGCTGTCGGGCGGTGAACGCAACCGCGTCCATCTGGCCAAGATGCTGAGCCGTCCCGCCAACGTCATCCTGCTGGACGAACCGACCAACGACCTGGACGTGGAAACCCTGTCCGCCCTGGAAGACGCCCTGGCCGAATTCCCCGGCTGCGCCGTGGTCATCAGCCACGATCGCTTCTTCCTGGATCGTATCGCCACCCACATCCTGGCCTTCGAAGGTGACAGCCAAGTCGTGTGGTTCGAAGGCAACTACCAGGACTACGAAGCCGACCGCAAGCGCCGCCTGGGCGTCGACGCCGACCAGCCGCACCGCATCAAGTACAAGCCGCTGGCGCGTTCATAATCGCGGACAGCCAAAGCAAAAGGGCCGGTTCCTTAGGGAACCGGCCTTTTCTGTTTCAGACCGAAGCGGCCTTCCAGTCCTGCATGGGGGCCAAGGCCCACATGGCGGCGCAATAAGCCCGGCCCACGTCATTCAGCGGCAGGTCGTAAGTGGTGAAGCGGCTGACCACCGGGGCGAACATGGCGTCGGCCACCGAGAAACGGCCGAACAGGAACGGCCCTCCAGCCCCGAAACGCGCCCGGCAATCGTCCCAGATGGCGCTGATGCGGCGGATGTCGGCGGCCAGATCATCGGCCAGCTCGGTCATCGGCGTGTGGGCACACATGTCCATGGAGCAGGCGTTGCGCAGGGCGACGAAGCCGGAATGCATCTCGCACGATACCGCCCGGGCGACGGCGCGAGCGGCGCGGTCGTCGGGCCACAGCCCGGCATCGGGGAAAGTTTCGGCCAGGTATTCGCAAATGGCCAGGGAATCCCACACCACCAGCCCGTCATGGATCAGGCACGGCACCTTGCCGGACGGCGAATGGGTCAGGATGCTGGCCTTGGTGTCGGGCTGGCGCAGGGCGATCTCGGTCTCGGCGACGTTCAGACCGGCCATCTTGGCCGCCAGCCACGGCCGCAAAGACCACGACGAAAAGCGCTTGGTGCCGATGATCAAGGTGACGTCACGCGACATAGGGACCTCCGAATCCATGGGGGTTGGATGATGGTCGTGGCCGGGGGCAAGACGCAAGGGGGTCTTTGCAACCGCCCCCACATCCGCCATTGTGAATATGTGACGAATCAAGGAGCGACAGCGTGCTGGAACATCTGGTCGAGTGGGAAGCCGGGACCGTCGGACTGATCCCCCTGAAGAAGTCGGACCTGGATGCCTGGCTGGAAACCCAGCCGGAACCGGGCCGCGCTTGGACCGCCGCCCATTCCTTCACCGGCGAAGCCGGCCAAACGCTTTCCATGCCGGCCCCCGACGGTTCCATCGCCGCCGTGCTGGTGGGCATGGCGGAAGACGACGACCCCTGGGCGTTTGCCGGTCTGCCGGCCAAGCTGGCGCCGGGAACCTATGCCATCATCCCCGCTCTTCCCGCCAAGTCCGCCAGTTGGGCGGCGCAATCCTGGGCCCTGGCCACCTATGCCTTCGGCCGTTACAAGGCGCGCCCGGCGCGGGACTGGCCGCGTCTGGTGTGGCCGGAACATGCCGATCGCGGCCTGGTCAAGCGCACCGTCACCGCCACCGCTTTGGTGCGCGACCTGATCAACACCCCCGCCGCCGACCTTGGCCCGGCCGAACTGGCCACCGCTGCCGAGGTGTTGGCCGCCGATTTCGGCGCCCGGGTCAAGGTGGTGGTGGGCAACGGCCTGATCGCCGAGAATTATCCCGCCATCCACGCCGTCGGCCGCGCCGCCGCCTCGGGGCGCCAGCCGCGTCTGGTCGACCTGGTGTGGGGTGACGAAAGCCACCCCAAGCTGACCCTGGTGGGCAAGGGCGTGTGCTTCGACAGCGGCGGCCTGGACATCAAGTCGTCGGGCAACATGAAGCTGATGAAAAAGGACATGGGCGGCGCCGCCCATGTGCTGGGCCTGGCGTCGATGATCATGGACGCCAAGCTGCCGGTGCGGCTGCGGGTGCTGATCCCGGCGGTGGAGAACGCCGTCTCGGGCGAAGCCATGCGCCCCGGCGACGTGCTGCCCACCCGCAAGGGTCTGACGGTGGAAGTGGGCAACACCGACGCCGAAGGCCGGCTGATCCTGTGCGACGCCCTGGCCGAGGCATCGCGCGAAAAGCCCGAGATGATCATCGACATGGCCACCCTGACCGGCGCCGCCCGCACCGCGCTGGGCACCGAGATCGCCGCCATGTTCTGCAACGACGATCCATTGGCCGCCGACATCGCCCGCGCCGGCGAGACTTGGGCCGATCCGGTCTGGCGCCTGCCGCTGCACCGCCCCTATCGGCGGCTGCTGGAAAGCAAGGTGGCCGACATCAACAACATTTCCGACGGCCCCTATGCCGGGGCGATCACCGCCGCGCTGTTTTTGGCGGAATTCGTCGGCCCGAACATCCCGTGGGCGCATTTCGACATCATGGCCTGGAACACCTCGTCACGCCCCGGTCGCCCCGACGGCGGCGAAGCCATGGCGTTGCGCGCCCTGTATGCGATGATTATCCAACGCTTTGGAACCAATCCTTAACCTTTCGCAAGCGATACAATTCAGTATAGGGGTCTTGCCCGGCGGCAGCCGCTCGGGTAAAAGATTTCGTCGGCGGAACGAATAGGCAGGGACATGGGCTTCCAACTGAAGGCTGTGCAGGCGCTAGACCTGTGGCGCGGCGCGATCGTCGAGAGTGTGCGACGGGACGGGCCCGACTTGTCGGCGCGTCAAATGGCCCTGCTGCTGACCGTCTACCTGACGCCACCGCCCCACACCGTACGCGGTCTGGCGGTGACCATGAACGTGTCCAAGCCGGCCATCACCCGGGCGCTGGATCGCCTGTCCGAACTGGGCCTGATCAAGCGCAAAACCGACGACGCCGACCGTCGCTCGGTTCTGGTGCAGCGCACCGTCAAGGGCTCGGTTTACCTGCGCGAATTCGGCGACCTGATCGTCCAGGCGGCCCTGACCGCCGGCGACGAAGCCGCTCAAGGCTGAACCGTCAGCGCTTTTTGCTCGGTCCCGCCGTTGGGGCCGGGGAACCCATCGAACATACCGCGCACCAGATAAGGCAGGATGGGGCCGATCTCGGCCCCGCCTCGGCGACTGGTGACCCGTCCCTCGAACAACAGGGGCGCGCGAACGTCATCGCCATCGGCGATGGTCAGACTCAGCCATTTCGGCACATAGACCACCCGCTCGGCCTGCCAATAGGGAAAGGGGTCGTCCCAACGGCGGCGGTACCCCCACGCCCCCACAGGCGGCACGGCGCTGGGGCTGAGCACGGTTTCCCGCACCGGGGCGTCGGTGCCATAGCGCAACCGCACCACCGCCGCCCGGCCGTCCTCGGCGTCCGATTGCCGCCAGCCCAAGGCGGTCATGGCGGTCACCACCTGATCGGCGGTGGCGGTGAACAGGGCGTCGGGAACCTGACCAGCCGGCGGCAGAACGACAAAGGATCGCGGCGTCATGCCCGCCTGATGAAAGCGCGTGCTTTCCACCTGGATCACCGGGCTTTGGCCGGTGCAGGCGGATAACAACAGAACCAGGGCCAGGACGAATGGGCGCATGGACATAAACTGCCCCCGCATTCCGGCGAAATGATGGTGGCAATCAGAAGGACCGACGGGCCCTGAGCGCCGCGCCGATGGTGCCGTCATCCAGGTAATCCAGCTCGCCGCCCACCGGCACGCCATGGGCCAGGGCGGTGACCGCCACGTTGCTGCCGGCCAGATATTCGGCGATGTAATGGGCGGTGGTCTGGCCGTCCACGGTGGCCGGCGTCGCCAGCACCACCTCGCGCACGGCGCCGTCGGTCAGACGCCCCCGCAAGGCTGGCAGGCCCAGGTCGTCGGGGCCGATGCCGTCCAGCGCCGAAAGCAGCCCGCCCAAGACATGGTAACGCCCCCGGAACATTCCCGTGCGCTCCATGGCCCACAGGCTGCCCACCCCTTCCACCACGCACAAGATGGTGGGGTCGCGCTTGTCGTCGGAACAGATGGAACAGGGATCGCGGCTGTCGAAATTGCCGCAGACCGAACAGGTCTTGACGGTTTCCCCCACCGCCGCCAAGGCCTGGGTCAGGGGCAACAACAGGGTTTCACGCTTTTCCACCAGATGCAGCGCCACCCGGCGGGCGGAACGCGGCCCCAGACCGGGCAACCGCGACAGCAGTTGCATCAGGCGCTCGATCTCGGGGCCGACCATAATTTCATTCCGCCATCAGAACGGCAGCTTCATGCCCGGGGGCAGGTTCAGGCCACCGGTGACCTTGGCCATTTCTTCCTGCATGGCGGCTTCGGCCTTGACCTTGGCGTCGTTGAAGGCGGCCAGGATCAGGTCTTCCAGCACTTCCACGTCTTCCGGGTCGACCAGCCCCTTGTCGATCTTGATCTTCTTCAGTTCGAACTTGCCGTTCAGGGTCACCTGCAGCATGCCACCACCGGCGGCGCCGGTGACTTCCAGATCGCCCAGCTTGGCCTGCATCTCGGCCATCTTGGTCTGCATCTGCTGGGCCTGCTTCATCAGGTTGCCAAGATTTTTCATGGTTCCTCGTCTCCTGGGGGCAAATCAGCGTCAAAGGCCAAATCCGCGTCGTCGGATTCGACCGGGGTCAGGTCGCGCACCACTTCGATGGCGGCGCCGGGAAAGGCGTCAAGGACGGCACGCACCAGCGGGTGGTTGGCGGCGTCTTCACGACGTTTGTGTTCGGCCAGGGCATCCTGTTCGGACAGCGTCGGCTCGGCCGGATCGGTCAGGTTGACGGTCACCGTCCACCGCCGCCCAGTCCATTCCGACAACAGCCGCGCCACCTTGGGGGCCAGGTCGCGGTCGGCGTTCTTGTGCGGGCGGAATTCGATACGGCCGGGCTCGAACTTCACCGGGCTGACCTGGGTGCGCAACTGCACCGCCAGGATGCCTTCGCGCTTTTCGGTAAAAAGCGCCGCCACTTCGGCAAAAGTCGCCGGCATGGCGGGCAATTGCAAAGGCTGGGCGGCAACGGCCGGTTCCATCTTCAAGGCGGCGCTGGGACCGCCCATGTTGCCCGGCGCGATGGACTGGCCGGCCCCGGCATGAACGGCGCCGCCGCCCATGGGCATTCCACCACCACCACCGCCCCCCGGCCCACGGGGCGCCGGCGGATTGTCGCGTAATTGCTCGATCAGGTCGGCCGGGCTGGGCAGGTCGGCGGCATAGGCCAGACGCACCAGGCACATTTCGGCGGCCTGCAGCGGGTTGGGGGCGGACCGCACCTCACCCAATCCCTTCAGCAGCATCTGCCAGCAGCGGGTCAACTGGGCCATGGACAGGTCTTGCGCCATCTGGGCGCCCTTGACCCGTTCGGTTTCCGAGGCGGCCGAGGAATCGGCGGCGTCGGGGGTGATCTTCAACCGGGTCAGCCAATGGGCCAGTTCCAGCATGTCCTGGACCACCACCGCCGGATCGGCGCCCAGGGCGTATTGTTCGGCCAGCAAATCCAGCCCCGGGGCCATCTGCCCCTTCATCACCAGTTCGAACAGGTCGAACACCCGCGCCCGGTCAGCCAGCCCCAGCATGTCGCGGACCTGGGCTTCGGAAACCGTGCCGGCGCCGTGGGAAATGGCCTGGTCCAACAGCGACAGGCCGTCGCGCACCGAACCGTCGGCGGCCCGGGCGATCAGCCGCAGGGCGCCGTCCTCGATGTCGGCCTGTTCCTTTTCGGCGATGCCGGCGAAATGCTTGGCCAGCACGTCCATTTCCACCCGCCGCAGGTCGAAACGCTGGCAGCGCGACAGCACGGTGACCGGAATCTTGCGGATTTCAGTGGTGGCGAAGATGAACTTCACATGTTCCGGCGGTTCCTCCAGCGTCTTCAAAAGCGCGTTGAAGGCCGCGGTGGACAGCATGTGCACTTCGTCGATGATGTAGACCTTGAACCGCGCCGAGGTCGGCCGGTAGCGCACGCTTTCGATGATCTCGCGGATGTCGTTCACGCCGGTGCGGCTGGCGGCGTCCATTTCCAGGATGTCGACATGGCGGTCTTCAGCGATGGCGCGGCAATGTTCGCAGACGCCGCACGGATCGATGGTCGGCCCGCCCTGGCCGTCGGGACCGACGCAATTCAAGGCCCGCGCGATGATGCGCGCCGTCGTCGTCTTACCCACTCCGCGCACGCCGGTCAGCACGAAGGCATGGGCCAGACGCCCCGACGCGATGGCGTTGGTCAGGGTGCGCACCATGGCTTCCTGACCGATCAGGGTGGCGAAATCGGTCGGACGGTACTTGCGGGCAAGGACGCGATAGGGCGTGGTCTGGGCGGTCTCGGTCATGGCGCAACCATATATCGCCGCCCCCGATTCCCCAAGGGGTGTGTTGCCCGTTAGCGATCAAGCCCCGCGTCGAAATAGAATGCCGAAGCGCCGCCATGCAACTGGATCCCCATCTTCTCGACGGCGCGGGCGTCCAGATGGACATGGGCGGAACTGGGGCTGGACTGGGCCAACAGCTTCTGGGTGCTGGGATGCCACAACGCCCGGGTGACGCCATAGATCAGCTTCTCGTCCTGTTCGGCCCCGGTCACCAAGGTGACGCCGACGCCCAGGGAGGGCACCACGTCGGGCTGGCCCTGATAGGTGGCGGCGGCGATGTCCGAACGCAGCAGGAAGGGATACTTTTCCAGCATGGCGTCGACAGAGGCCCCCAGCAGCGGCACCACCACGACGTCGCTGCGTCGGGCAAGGTCGGCGATCAGCGGCACCGGGTAGGCGTCGACCATCAGGAAGGCGTCCAGCTTGCCCTCGGCCAGGGCGTCGGCCGCGGGTCCAGGCTTCAGATAGGACAGCTTGACCTGCTTTTCGGTCAGCTTGAAAGCTTCCAGCAACAGCTTGCCGTGCACCAACGACCCCGATTCCATCTCGCCGAAGGACACCCTTTTGCCCTTCAGGTCCTTGACGGACGCGATCTTGGCATCCTTGCGGGCGATCAATTGCAGGGTTTCCGGGTACAGCATGGCGATGCCGCGCAGGTTGGACACCGCCCCCTTGCCCTTGTAGATGCCGGTGCCGTGATAGGCCCAATAAGCGATGTCGGCATGAACCAAGGCGGCGTCCAGGCGCTTGCCCGCGATGGCCTCCACGTTGGCGATGGAGCCGCCGGTGGACTTGGCCACCGCCACCATCCCCGGCACCCCGCACGAGCCGCCCTTGTCGCATTCCCGCGATCCGGGCGGGTTGGACAGCGCGTTGGCGATCAGCCCGCCGACGGGAAAACGGGTTTCACCGGTCGGCCCGGTTCCCAATTGGAAAAATCGCAGTTCCTGCGCCCCCGCCAGGGCCGGAACCAAAAACAGGGCCGCCGCCAGGACAAGGCGGCGCATCAGCAGCTTCGTCTGCACGAAAGTGTCCTCCCGGTTTTGCTTTTTTGCCGGACGGCTTTTGCTGATGCCGCCCCGTTTGGACGGCAGTATAAGCCCATATTTCAATTTTTCCTCATATAATATCCAAGGCCTGCGGGGGATGTCATTCCAACCGGCAATTTTTCAAGGTTTCCCCCGTCAAGCCTTTACGGCAATATGCAATCTGATTAACTGGGCCGTTTTCGGGGACCCATGGACGAAGAACTGAACCCAATTGCCGACAGTGACATGGATTCCATGTTCGTGCTGCCGCTGTCGATCATCCCGCTGGAAACGCCGGCCTTGCAAAGCGCCAAGCTGATCAAGAACGTGCGGCTGAAAAGCGTCATCGAAATTTTTTCCGACGAACAGACCGGATCGGGGCAGGTGGACATCGAAAGCCTGCCGCGCATGTTCGGCTGGCCGCTGGACGAGCTTCACCCCGACCACGCCATCCTGCGCCGTCTGGCCCTGCTGCCCAGCTACGACGTCTACAGCCTGCGCATCAGCCTGCGCGAGCACGGCATCCCGGTGAACGACTATTCGGCGTTGAAGCTGAGCCCGGACAAGGCCAACGAGCTGACCAAGTACATGATCATGTTCACCCGTCCGCTGATGAAGCTGATCTATGCCGACGAAGCGGTGAACGTGGAAACCTATGACGATCTGCTGCACCTGTTCCGCGACCCCGACGTGAAAAAGGCCCGCCAGCGCCTGGAACAGATGGCCACCAGCCTGAACATCGACATCTGGGACGTGCCGCGCTTTCTGGAAGATTACGGCGACACCTTCCTGTCGCTGTCCTATTTCCGTCACTGCCTGGACCGGCTGGAACCCTATTTCTCGGCCTGCGTCGACGCCATGAAGCCGATCCGCAGCCATTTCCAGCTGAAACAGGACCAGGGTCTGATGAAGACCTGCGACACCATCGAAGACACCATCAACAACATGTCGGCGTCCATCACCGGCCGGCTGGAAGTCTTTGAAAAGCGTACCCGCGAGATGTGGGGCAACCTGAACCAGGAAGAATTCCGTCAGGTCAAAACCCTGATCGAGAAGTATCACATCACCATCGGCGCCGTGTTGTGCGGCCTGACGGTGAAGATGAATTCCTTCGCCCGCATGTTCCCCCGCCCCAATGCCGGCGGCCCGGTCAAGCGCGCCGACTTCATGGCGTCGGAAATGATCCAGGGCATCGGCCAGATCCGGCAGGCGGAAAAGTCCTTCGCCGTGGGGGCCTGACCATGCGCCGGCTGGCCTGTCTGCTGCCCTTGCTGCTGGCGACACCGGCCCGGGCCGACGACGCGGCCATGCTGGAACTGGCCGACAAAAGCCGCTGCACCACCTGCCACGACGTCCACGAAAAGGTTACCGGCCCGGCCTGGACCGACGTGGCCAAACGCTATCGCGGCGACGCCGGCGCGCTTGAGCGTTTGGTGGTCAAGGTGCGCGAAGGCGGTTCGGGCAACTGGGGCGACGTCCCCATGTCGCCCAACAAGCGGGTGTCGGAAGCCAACATCCGCAAGCTGGTGACCTGGATTCTGGCGCTGAAATAATCTTTCGCCCCCCTTGCCCCCGGCCACCCCGCTGGTTTAAGCTTTTCGGCAGCCTGATACCAAATAAATCACCATGCCGAAACAGGCCGGCATCCGGGAGCGCCCCGTCCGGGGGTGGAGGGTTTTCTTGAGCAAGTTGAACAGCCTGGGCCGGTCGCGGCCGGGAAGCCTTTTGACATGCTGATCGCCGGTGCCCTGATGACGCTGCCGCTGCTGGCGGTGTTCGCCATCCTGGCCGGCCGCCGGGATTTCAGCCACGGCGTCGTCTATGCCGGGTGCTTCGTCGCCTCGGCGGCTTTGCTGGCCGGAGGCCTGCAATATCTGGGGGGCCATTCGGGGGCGCCCTCGGCGGTGCTGCCCCTGGGCCTGCCATGGATCAAGGCGCATTTCCGCATCGACAACCTGACCGCCCTGTTCCTGCTGATCATCAATCTGTCGGCCGCCGCCGCCTCGGCTTTCGCGGTGGGCTATGGCGGGCACCTGCCGCAGCGCCGCCGGGTGACGCCGTTTTACCCCATCTTCCTGCTGGCAATGAATCTGGTGCTGCTGGCCGACGACGCCTTCACTTTCCTGGTGGCGTGGGAATGCATGTCGCTGGCGTCGTGGCTGATGGTGGTGTCCGACCACAAGGACGCGGAAAACCGCCGCGCCGGCACCGTCTACGTGATCATGGCGGTGTTCGGTACCTTCTGTCTGTTGCCGTGCTTCGGCCTGCTGGCCGGACCGGGCGGCGATTACACCTTCGACGCCATGCGCCTGCGCGAACTGGGCAGCCTGGGCGGCTTCCTGGTGGCGTTGCTGGCCATCCTGGGCACCGGTTCCAAGGCCGGCTTGGTGCCGTTGCATGCCTGGCTGCCCTTGGCCCATCCCGCCGCCCCCAGCCATGTTTCGGCGCTGATGAGCGGCGTCATGACCAAGGTGGCGCTTTACGGCATGATCCGCATCCTGCTGGACCTGCATGGCGAACTGTCCTGGCATTGGGGCGCCGCTTTGATGCTGGCCGGCGGCGTCACCGCCGTGCTCGGCGTGCTTTATGCGGTGCTGCAAGACGATTTGAAAAAGCTGTTGGCCTATTCCACCGTGGAAAACATCGGCGTCGCCATCATCGGCCTGGGGCTGGCCATCGCCTTCAAGGGCGACGGCCAAAAGGAACTGGCCGCCCTGGCCCTGGTCGCCAGCCTTTACCACATGGCCAACCATTCGGTGTTCAAGACCCTGCTGTTCCTGGGATCCGGCGCGGTGATCGCCGCCACCGGCCATCGTTCCCTGGGGGCCTTGGGCGGCCTGTTGAACCGCATGCCATGGACCGGCGCCGCCTTTCTGGTGGGGGCAGCCGCCATCGCGTCCTTGCCGCCGTTGAACGGCTTCGTATCGGAATGGCTGATCCTGCAGTCGCTGTTCAAGGGGCCGTCCATGCCCCATTGGGCGATGAAGTTCGGCGTCCCCGTGGTCGGCGCCTTCCTGGCCCTGGCCGCCGCCTTGGCCGCCACCTGCTTCGTGCGCGCCTATGGCATCGCCTTTTTGGGCCGCCCGCGTTCGGACGCCGCCGCCGAAGCCTGTGACGTCAGCTTCGGCATGCGCGCGTCCATGGCGGCGCTGGCGGTGGCGTGCGTGGTCATGGGGGTGATCCCGGTGACTGTCACCGACGCCCTGACCCATGTGGTGCGGCCGTTGACCGGCATCGACCTGGCGGTGTCGGCCGACCTGGGCTGGCCCTGGCTGTCGCCGGTGTCGGCGACGCGGGGGGCCTATTCCGCCACCATCTTGGTGATGTTCGGTCTTTCCTTGTTCGCCGTCGCCATCTTCGTCGTCCACCGCCTGGGCACCCAGGCGACGCGACGCGCCGACCCTTGGGATTGCGGCCATCCCGAAGACATCCCCGAAAGCCAGTACACCGGCCCATCCTTCGCCCAGCCGCTGCGCCGGGCCTTTGGCCACACCATTTTCCAGGCCCGCGAAAGCGTCACCATGCCGGAACCCGGCGACACCGCGCCGGCCAAGCACACGGTCAGCATGATCGATCCCATCTGGCAGGGCCTTTACGTCCCCTTGGGCAAGGCGGTGGACTGGATCGCCGACCACGTCAACAAGCTGCAATACCTGACGGTGCGCGGCTATCTGCTGATGATGTTCGGCACCTTGGTGTTCATGCTGCTGGTGGTGGCGGTGAGGCAACAGCTATGAACGCGATCCTGTGGCAAGCCGTGCAGATCCTTCTGGTGGTGGCGTTGGCGCCGCTGGTGACCGGCTATGTGCGATGGGTCAAGGCGCGGCTGCAGGGACGGCGCGGCGCAGCCCCCTGGCAGCCCTATCGCGACCTTTACCGCCTGCTGCAAAAGGAAGCGGTGATCGCCCATTCGGCCAGCTGGATTTTCCGCGCCGCCCCTTATGTCACCTTCGCCAGCGTCTGGCTGGCCGCCTGCATCGTGCCCACCTTCACCACCAACATGGTGCTGGCGCCGGCCGCCGACCTGATCGCCCTGGTGGCGCTGTTGGCGGTGGGCCGGTTCTGGACGGCGCTGGCCGGCATGGATGTGGGCACCAGTTTCGGCGGTCTTGGCGCCAGCCGGGAAATGCTGATCGCCAGTCTGGCCGAACCGGCCATGCTGATGATCACCTTCTCGCTGTCTTTGGTGTCGGGCACCACGGCGCCGGCCAAGATCGTCGCCTTCGTGCTGGCGGGCAACGTCGGCATCGAGGTCAGCCTGGGCCTGGCCCTGGCCGCCATGGTGATGGTGGCCATCGCCGAAAACGGCCGTATCCCCATCGACAATCCGGCCACCCATCTGGAGCTGACCATGGTGCACGAAGCCATGGTGCTGGAATATTCCGGCCGCCACCTCGCCATGGTGGAAGCCGCCGCCATGGTGCGGCTGACCCTTTACATCGCGCTGATCGCCACGCTTTTCGCCCCCTGGGGCATCGCCCAGCCGGGGGCGGGGGCCATCGGCGCCCTGCTGGGGCTGGCGGCGTTCCTGGCCAAGACCTTCGTCCTGGGATCCGTGCTGGCGCTGTTCGAGACCTCCATCGCCAAGATGCGGGTGTTCCGCTATGCCGACTTCCTGGGCGGCGCCCTGCTGCTGGGGCTGTTGGCCACCATCTTCCTCTATGTGTCCGAGGCGGTGTGATGAGCCAACAATTCAGCTATGACATCGCCCATCTGATCGGCGCCACCGTGCTGATGGCCGGATTCGGCCTGTTGTACCAACGCCGGGTCTTCGCCGTGTTGAACACCTTCGCCTTCCAGGCCGTGGCCCTGGCGGCGGCGGCGGCGTGGCAGGCCCATGTGCAGCACGCGCCCCACCTTTACGTCACCGCCGCCATCGCGTTGCTGTTCAAGGCCATGGCGGTGCCCTTCGCGCTGCATTGGCTGATCGAGAAGCTGGGCATCCACCGCACGGTGGAAACCGCGCTTTCCATCGGCTGGACCATGATCGTCGGCGTCGCCCTGGTGGCGTTGTCGATCATGCTGGTGCTGCCGGTGACGGCGGCGGCCAGCGCGCTGACCCGCGAATCCCTGGCGCTGGCCATGAGCGTGGTGCTGCTGGGCATGCTGATGATGATCACCAGGCGCAACGCGGTGACCCAGGTGGTGGGCTTCATGGCCCTGGAAAACGGCCTGATCCTGGCCGCCGTCTCGGCCAAGGGCATGCCTTTGGTGGTGGAAATCTCCATCGCTTTTTCGGTTCTGGTGGCGATGACGGTGTTCGGCATCTTCTTCTTCCGCATCCGTGAACGCTTCGATTCCCTGGACGTGGCCTATCTGGAAAGCTATCGCGGGGACCGGTCATGAGTCTGGATGCGCTGTTCGCCAACCCGCTGTTGCTGATCCTGGCCATTCCCCTGGCCTCGGCCGGGTTCCTGGCGGTGCTGCCCAGCTGGCGGCTGGCGTCGTGGCTGAACATCGTGGTGTCGGGCACCACCTTCGCCGCCAGTCTGACCCTGTTCGCCCACCGCCCGGCGCCGACCCGGCTGCTGTTCATCGACGACTTCAACGTCTATCTGGTGGCGCTGACCACCTTCGTCGGCTTCACCACCGCCATCTTCTCGGCCGGCTACATCGCCCGCGAATCGGCGGCCGCCCGCCTTTCCGACCTGCATTTGCGCTTTTACCATTCCATGTACCAGGCCTTCTTGTTCACCATGTTGCTGGCGCTTTCGGCCAACAACACCGGGGTGATGTGGGTGGCGGTGGAAGCGGCCACCCTGACCACCGTGCTGATGGTCAGCCTGTACCGCACGCGCGAAGCCATCGAGGCGGCGTGGAAATATTTCATCCTGTGCTCGGTGGGCATCGGCCTGGCGTTGTTCGGCACCACCTTGGTCTACCTTGCCGCCCAGCCGGTGATGGGGGACGGCGCCGACGCCATGGCCTGGACCCTGCTGATCGGTCAGGCCGCCAAGTTCCAGCCCGACCTGCTGAATCTGGCCTTCGTCTTCCTGCTGGTGGGTTATGGCACCAAGGTGGGCCTTGCCCCCTTGCACGCCTGGCTGCCCGACGCCCACGCCGAAGGCCCGACCCCCATTTCGGCGGTGCTGTCGGGCCTGCTGCTGAACGTCGCCCTTTACGCCCTGTTGCGCTTCAAGATGCTGATCGCCGCCAACCCCGACACCCTGGCGCCGGGACCGCTGATGGTGCTGATGGGACTGTCCAGCCTGTTCCTGTCGGGCTTCATGCTGATGCGGCGCGGCGACATCAAGCGCCTGTTCGCCTATTCCTCGATCGAGCACATGGGGGTGATGACCTTCGCCTTCGGCATGGGCGGGCCCTTGGCCAATTTCGCCGGCCTGCTGCACATGACCATGCATTCGCTGACCAAGTCGGGCATCTTCTTCGCCGTCGGCGCCATCACCCAGAACCTGGGCACCAAGCGCCTGAACGAGATCACCGGCCTGACCGTCAGCCACCCGGCCCTGGGCTGGGGCTTGGCGGTGGCGGTGCTGGCCATCGCCGGCATGCCGCCCATGGGGGTGTTCATGAGCGAGTTCCTGGTGGTCAGCTCCACCTTCGCCCGCCAGCCGTTGCTGGCGGTGCCCCTGATCGTCGGCCTGTTGATCGCCTTCGCCGCCCTGGCCACCCGGCTGACCGGCATGCTGTTCGGCGAACCGCAGCCGGCGCAGCGCGGCCATGGGGGGCGAACGGGCTTGTCCAGCTGGCTGGCCTATGGGCCGTTGTGGCTGCATGTGACCATGGTGGTGGTGGCCGGCCTGTACCTGCCCGCCCCCCTGGTGCAGTGGTTCGAAACCGTGGCGAAGATGTTGGGATGATGCGGCCATGATGGGAAACGTCACCCTGTTGGAATTCCTGTCCATGGGCCGCGAGGTGGCCAACCACCGCCCATGGCCGCGCTATCAGCTGGATTCCAAGGGCTGGAAGGCCCTGGCCGAACAGATGAGCGTGTCCAACTGGGAAATCCTGGCCCAGTGGGGCGAACCGGCGGAAGTGCACGTGCTGCTGCGCGGCGAGGATTCAGGGGCCGTCGCGGTGGCGTCCCATCCCTGTCCCGACGGATCGTTCCATGCCCTGGGCCAGTTCCGTCCTGCCGCCATCCGCCTGGAACGCGCCATCCGCGACCTGTGGGGCCTGATCCCCGAAGGGCTGGAAGACCAGCGCCCATGGCTGGACCATGGCCATTGGGGGGTGACCCATCCGCTGGGAAAACCGCGCCAATATGACGGCGGCCGCCATGTCTACAAGTTCCTGGCCGCCGAAGGCGACGGCCTGCACCAAATCCCGGTCGGCCCGGTCCATGCCGGCGTGATCGAACCGGGGCATTTCCGCTTTCACTGCCAGGGTGAAACGGTGGTGCGCCTGGAAGAACGGCTGGGCTATGTGCACAAGGGGATCGAAGGCCTGATGGCCGGCAAGCCCATCCTTGACGCCGCCCGCATCGCGGCGCGGGTGTCGGGTGATTCGACGGTCGCCTATTCCATCGCCTTCGCCCGCGCCGTCGAAGCCGCCCTGGGCCTGGAAATCCCTGACCGCGCCCATTGGCTGCGGGCGCTTTTGGCCGAGCTGGAACGCATCGCCAACCACCTGTTCGACATCGGCGCCATCTGCAACGACGCCGCCTTCGCCATCATGCTGGCCCATATGGGCGCCTTGCGCGAAAAGCTGTTGGCCAGCAACGCCGCCCTGTTCGGCCATCGCCTGCTGATGGACCGGGTCATCCCCGGCGGGGTTGCCGTCGACGTGGACGAGACTGCCAAGACGCAACTGTTGTCTCTGGTCAGAATGCTGCGCAAGGGCTTCAAGCGCGGCGTGGCGCTTTACGACCACACGCCGTCGCTGCTGGACCGCACCACCGGCACCGGCATCGTCCATTCCACCCTGGCGCACCGTTTCGGCGCCTCGGGCTTTGTCGGCCGCGCCTCGTCGCGGTCGGTGGACGCCCGCAAGCTGCCGGGCTACCCGCCCTATGACGACCTGGACTTCACCATTCCGGTGCTGGCCGACGGCGACGTCCACGCCCGCGTGGCCATCCGCATGGAAGAAGTCCGCACATCGTTGAACCTGATCGAACAGATCCTGACCCGCCTGCCCGACGGCGCGGTGTCGGCGCCCCTGCCCATGCGGGCCGGCGAAGGCGTGGCCCTGGTGGAATCCTTCCGCGGCGAGGTGGCCCTGTGGGTGCGCCTGTCCGAGGCCGGCAAGGTGGTGCGCGCCCATCCGCACGACCCCAGCTGGTTCCAATGGCCGCTGCTGGAGGCCGCCATCGAACACAACATCGTCGCCGACTTCCCGTTGTGCAACAAGTCGTTCAACTGTTCCTATTCGGGGCACGACCTATGATCCCGCCCATCGCCAAGATGCTGGCCCGCCATCTGATCGGCCCGCACACCCGCAAGGACACGGTGACGCCCTCGGAACGGGCTTTGCGGGAACTGGCGGAAAGCCTGGGGATCACCGCCCAGGTGAAACTGGGCCGGTCGCTGGCCATCCGCGCCATCGACGCCGGGTCGTGCAATGGCTGCGAGCTGGAAATCCACGCCGTCAACCATCCGGTCTACGACCTGGAACGCTTCGGCATCAAGTTCGTCGCCAGCCCGCGCCACGCCGACGTGCTGCTGGTCACCGGCCCGGTGTCGTGGAACATGGCGGAAGCGCTGCGCCGCACCGTCGAGGCGACGCCCGAACCGCGCTGGGTGGTGGCCATGGGCGATTGCGCCATCGACGGCGGCTGCTTCGCCGGATCCTATGCGGTGGCCGGCGGCGCGGCGGCCGTGGTGCCGGTGGACATGACCATCCCCGGCTGCCCGCCGACGCCCACCGACATCTTGTCCGGCCTGCTGGCCCTGCTGGAAGCGGTGGAGGGTTAGGCCCGCAACTTGTACCCGGTGGCCAGCATGCGCCAGGTCAGCGCCAGCAAGAACAGATCGGTCAGCCCCACCACCAGCATGCCCACCACCAAAGAGCCGTCAGCATGGCCGATGAAGCCATAGCGGAATCCGTCGATCATGTAAAAGAAAGGATTGGCCAGGGCGACGGCGTGGAAGCCCTCGGGCAGGCGGTCGATGGTGTAGAAGGTGCCCGACAGGAAGGAAAGCGGCGTGACGATGAAGTTGGTCACCGCCGCCATGTGGTCGAACTTGTCGGCCCAGATGCCCCCCACCATGCCCAACAGCGACAGCAGCAGCGATCCCATCACCGCGTGGAAGACGATGAAGAACACGCTGTGGATATGCACGGTAACGAACAGGCTCATCACCAAGCCCACCACCAGCCCGACCACCACGCCGCGGATGACGCCCCCCAGGGCCACGGCGATTGTTTGTTCACCTGCCGAAAGCGGCGGCATCAGCATATCGACGATGTTGCCCTGGACCTTGGCGATGATGAGCGACGACGAGGTGTTGGCGAAGGAATTCTGCACCATGGCCATCATGATCAGGCCGGGCGCCAGGAATTCGACGAAGGGCACGCCATGCACGCCGGCCGCCACCCGCCCCAAAGCCAGGGCGAACACCGCCAGGAACAACAGCGTGGTGACCACCGGGGCCAGGATGGTCTGGAAATAGACCTTCAGGAAGCGGCGCACTTCCTTGGCCAGCAAGGTGGAAAAGCCCAGCCAGTTGACCGCCCCATAGGACCGGGGCACGGGCGGCAGGACCAATTCGTCTTTCATGTTCAGGCTGTCTCCTAAGCGGGAATCGCATTATGGCGAAGCGGCCCCCGCCGTCCAGCACCAAGCTCAGATCGGCCTCTTTAGCCATCGAGTACAGCCCAGGACAATGGGGGATTTACGGCCAATACCCCCGCTTGTGCGACAGCCATTATCAGGCCTTGCTGCGCGGCGAGTTCAGCCGGCTGCCCCCGGTCCTGCCCGTCCGAAGCCGGGCTTGGACAGCAGCGGTGGCGGCGGCTAAACTGCCTTCCATGGCCGCGAACCGTCCACCGCCCCGCATCACCCCCAGCTATCTGGAAAATGCTGCTTTGCATTATCTGGAACGCTTCGCCGCATCCACGACCGGACTGCGACGCGTATTGATGCGCAAGATCGACCGCTCCGTCGCCCATTGGGGCGGCGAACGAGCCGACCATGTGGCGCAAGTGGACACGGTGATGGCCAAGCTGACCCGATTGGGTTACCTGGACGATCAGGCCTATGCCGCCATGAAGACCCGGGCGCTGAACCGCCAGGGCAAAGGCAGCCGGGCCATCCGCGCCACCCTGGCGGCCAAGGGGGTCGAGGCGGAAACCATCGCCCAGGCGCTCGACGGACTGGCCGAAGACCATGCCGAACCCGATCTGGCAGCCGCCATCCGCCTGGCCCGCAAGCGTCGTCTGGGACCGTATCGCCCAGCCGACAAGCGGGCCGAGACGCGGGCCAAGGACTTGGCCGCCCTGGCGCGGTCCGGTTTCGATTTCGACATCGCGCGCCGCGTCATCGAGGCGGAAAGCCCCGATGCCCTGGAAGCCTTGCTCGTTTAAACCTCGCCCACGGTGACCGGGGCCAGCTTGGCCAATTGACCGTCACCGAACCACAAGGTCATTTGGGGAAAGGGGATTTCGATGCCGTCCGCATCGAACCGCTTCTTCATGCGCTTGTTGAATTCGCGCATCACCGACCATTGCTGCAAGGGCTTGGTCTTGAAGCGGGCCTTGATCACCACCGAGGACGCTTCGAAACGATCCAGCCCCAGGATTTCCAAAGGCTCGCTGATCTTGTCCGCCCACAGCGGGTCGGCCCGCATCTGGGCGCCCAAATCCTCCAGCACGCCGATGACCCGGTCCACGTCCTCGGCATAGGCGACACCCACGTCGAAGACGGCGAAAGCGAAGTCCTTGCTCATGTTGGTGATGGAATCCACCGACGAGAACGGAATGGAATGCAGGTTGCCGCTGGCGTCGCGCAGCTTCAGCGCCCGGATAGACATGCCTTCCACCACGCCGGACAACGACCCGATGCGCACCACGTCACCCAGCGAGATGGTGTCCTCGATCAGGATGAAGATGCCGGTGATGACGTCTTGCACCAGTTTCTGGGCGCCGAAGCCGACGGCGATGCCGACCACGCCGGCACCAGCCAGCAGCGGCGCGATGTTGACACCCAGTTCCGACAGCACGATCAACACCACCATCGCCGTCAGCACCACGCGGACCACCAGCCGCAACAGCGGCAGCAGCGTGCGCACCCGGCGCGAGCGTTCGATGGTGTTGCCGTCCGCATCGGTGCGTTCCAGATAACGACGGATGGCGCCCGACACCAGACGCCAGATGATCTGGGTGAACAGCAAGGCGGCGCCGATGGAAATCAGGCTGCCGATCACCCGCTGACCGATGCCTTGCGACAGGAAGTCGAAAGCACCACCGCCCCAGCGCCTCAGGGCCTCCCACACCGAATGCTCGATCTTGTCGGGAATGGCGGTCAGCAGGGCCGGCGACTTCACCTCGGCCGGGACTGCGACGCCGGGTTGTTGCGCCTTCAGCAGCATTTTCAGCTGCCCCACCAATTGGGCGCGGGCCTTGTCGTCTTCCAGGGTCTGGACCAGCTTTTCCACATCGGTGGCGGCGGCGTTCTGCGCCAGGACCGGGGTGCCCCACAGCGCCAGAACCAGCGCCAAAGCGGCGCCCAGACGGCGGACGAGCATGGTTCCTGTCATGAACTCTCCCATCTTGTCGGATGATTTCGCAATTGCCACAATGAGCGGGCACCCCCACCATGGTGCCAAAATCGGATCATTTCAAGGAGCCAACCCCGTGGCCGAGGTCGTCATCTACCACAATCCGCGCTGTTCAAAATCGCGCGAAACCTTGAAATTGCTGGAAGACAAGGGCATCACGCCGCGTGTGGTCGACTATCTGAAGACGCCGCCTTCCGCCGCCGAGTTGACCGACATCCTGGCCAAGCTGGGCAAGTCGGCCAAGGACATCGTGCGCAAGAAGGAAGCCGCCGAAGCCGGCATCGACGTGGCCGCATCGACCGAAGCCGCCCTGGTCGCGGCTTTGGTCGCCAATCCCGGCGCCATCGAACGCCCCATCGTCGTCAACGGTGCCAAGGCCGCCCTGGGCCGCCCGCCAGAAAGCGTGCTGGCGATCTTGTGATATTGCGAGCAAAAGGCGGGCAAAGCCTAAGTATGTCCGCCTTATTGCACAAACACTATCTGGAAGGCTGATCCCCCCCTAGACCAATGACCATTACGGGAAATCCTTTTCCCGTCTGGACCCGACAGCAGAATCGGAGGATCGTCCTCTTGCTCGTAAATCAAGATGCAAGAGGCGGTTATGTTGGGCAATATCAGCATCTCGAACAAGATCATGCTTATCGTGGCGCTTCTGGGCCTGATGGCGGCGGCCATCGCGGGAATAGGCACCAACGGTCTGCGCATATTGACCGCCAATACCCAGGAGATATCCCTCACCTCGGACGAAATCCGCGTCGCCGCCCGACTGAACGAGAACGTCGTCGAGTTGAACCGGGCGGAATATTGGGCCGCCACCGATCCCGCCGCCTATGGACAGATCGCCGACAACGTCCGCAAGGTTTCCGCCGAGTTGACGGACCGCTTGCGGCGGCTGGAAAAAACCGCCGGCCCCAACCAGATCCGCTTGCTGACGGATATCCAACAGGCCTACGCCGCCTACGAGCAGTCCCTGCGCAAGACCTTGGACACCACAAAAGCACATGGTGCCGACGTCACCATGGACAGCACCCGCAAGGAAATAGCCGACCAAGTCACGCAAAGCCGCGACAACGCCCGTCGCTTGCGCGAGAGCGTCAACCAATACGTCACCTACACCAACGACAAGGGCGACCAGATTCAGGCCCAGGCGGCCCAGCAAGCCGACACTCTGACCACCACCATGATCAGCACCGCCATCATCGGCATCGTCGTCGGACTGGTGGTCGGCATCGTCGTCTCGCGCAAGGGCATCGTCACCCCGATCCGCAATATCGTCGCGTGCCTGAAGGACCTGGCCAACGGCCGTCTGGACATCGACATCTTCGGCGGTAGCCGCAAGGACGAAATCGGCGACATCGCCCGCACCGCCTTGGTTTTCCGCGACAATGCCCGGGAAGCCGAACAGCTGCGCGCCGAAGCCGCCGCCAACGAGGAACGCATGGCCGCCGAGCGCAAGCAGGCCATGCTGAGTCTGGCTGACAGTTTCGAGAACCGGGTCAAGGACCTGATCGTTTCGGTGTCTTCGGCGGCCACCGAATTGCAGGCGACGTCACAGCAATTGTCCGCCACCGCCGAAGAAACCAGCCGTCAGGCCGGTGCTGTCTCGGCTGCCAGCGAACAGACCTCGGCCAATTTGCAGACGGTCGCCGCCGCCACCGAAGAACTGTCGGCGTCAGTGGACGAAATCACCCGCCAGATCGGCACGGCCGCCCAGCGCACCCGCGAGGTCGCCGTCGACGCCCAAGCCACCGACACCGCCGTCGCCCAATTGGCACAAACGGCCCAGCGCATCGGTGACGTGGTCAAGCTGATCAACGACATCGCCAGCCAGACCAATCTTTTGGCCTTAAACGCCACCATCGAGGCGGCGCGGGCCGGCGATGCCGGCAAGGGATTCGCCGTCGTCGCCCACGAAGTGAAGTCGCTGGCCAACCAAACCGCCAACGCCACCGGCGAAATCGGCAGCCAGATCAGCACCATCCAGGCCGCCATGCAGAAGGCGGTGGCGGCGGTGAGCAAAATCGTCTCGGGTATCGGCGAGGTGGACGGGATCACCACCACCATCGCCTCGTCGGCCGAAGAACAATCAGCCTCGACCAGTGAAATCTCTCGCAACGTCACCGAAGCCGCCTCGGGCGCCCAAGAGGTCAGCAGCAACGTGGTCGGCGTCATGCGCGCTTCCGAGGAAACCGGATCGGCTTCCTCGGTGGTGCTGGAATCGGCGTCTCAGCTGGCCCAGCAGGCCTCTGACCTGTCGCGCGAGGTGGATTCGTTCCTGGCCGAGGTCCGGGCCGCCTGATCCACCATCAGCGCTGCGGCGGAGCCGTGTACTCGATGATGAAGCCCTGGGCGCGGGCTTCATCACGCCAAAAAACAAAAAGGCCGGCGGGTCGCCCCGCCGGCCTTGATGGTAAGCTTAACCCCTGGCCCCCGACAACAAGCCGCGGGCGATGACCTGGGCCTGGATTTCGGCGGCGCCCTCGAAGATGTTGAGGATGCGGGCGTCGCACAGCACGCGGCTGATCTGGTATTCCTCGGCGTAACCGTTGCCGCCATGGACCTGCAGCGCGTTGTCGGCGTTGGACCAGGCGACGCGGGCGCCCAGCAGCTTGGCCATGCCGGCTTCGATGTCGCAGCGATGGCCGCCGTCCTTTTCACGGGCCGAGAAATAGGTCAGCTGGCGGGCCACCATGGTTTCCACCGCCATCCAGGCGATCTTGCAGGCGACGCGGGGGAACTTGAACAGCGGCTTGCCGAACTGGACGCGTTCCTTGGCGTATTGCAGGCCGATTTCCATGGCGTTCTGGGCCACGCCGACGGCACGCGCCGCGGTCTGGATACGGGCCGATTCGAAGGTTTCCATCAGCTGCTTGAAGCCCTGGCCCTCGACGCCGCCCAACAGGTTGGCGGCCGGCACCTTGAAGCCGTCGAAGCCCAGTTCGTATTCCTTCATGCCGCGATAGCCCAAGACCTTGATCTCGCCGCCGGTCATGCCTTCCGACGGGAAGGGGTTTTCCTCGGTGCCGCGAATCTTGGGGGCGATCAACATGGACAGGCCCTTCCAATCCTTGGTGTCGGGATTGGTACGCACCAACAGCGTCATCACGTCGGTACGGCTGGCATGGGTGATCCAGGTCTTGTTGCCAGTGACCACGTAATCGTCACCGTCCTTGACCGCGCGGGTGCGCAAGGATCCCAGGTCGGAACCGGTGTTGGGCTCGGTGAACACGGCGGTGGGCAGAATCTCGCCCGAGGCGATCTTCGGCAGCCATTCCTGCTTTTGTTCCTCGGTGCCGCCCAGGCGGATCAGCTCGCCGGCGATTTCGGCGCGGGTGCCGAGCGATCCAACGCCGATATAGCCACGCGACAATTCCTCGGTGACCACGCACATGGAGGTCTTGCCCATGCCCAGCCCGCCGTATTCTTCCGGCAGGGTCAGGCCGAACACGCCCATTTCGGCGACGGCGTTCAGCACGTCCATGGGGATCAGTTCGTCCTTCAGGTGCCATTCATGGGCATAGGGCGCCACGTTGTCTTCGACGAAGCGGCGGAACTGGTCGCGGATCAGTTCCAGGGTTTCATCGTCCAGCGCCAGTTCGCCGAAATGGTGGCCGTCTTCGATCAGTTGCGCGATGCGCACGCGCACGGCGGCCGCGTTGCCGGACTTGCGCAAGACGCTGACGGCTTCGGAATGGAACTTGTGGCAGGTGGCGGAATCCAGGCCCAGGTCCGAGGGACGGATGATTTCGCCCTGGCTCATGGGGATGCCGCCATAGATCTGGGCGCAATATTCGCCATAGACCGATTGCAGCATCAGCTGTTCCAACTCGCCGAACTTGCCCTGGGCCGACAGGCGCTTGCCCCAATCCAGCATCTGTTCCAGCGCCGCCACGTAGGTGGACAGCCAGGCATAGCCGTGGGCCGCCTGCTGGTTGGCTTCGAACAGGGCCCCATCGATCTTGCCATCCTTGCTCACCATTTCGGTGACCGAAGCCCGGGCGGCGCCGTGCAGGCCGCGCACGGTTTCAAGGGCGGATTCGCAGGTGGGGATCAGATCAGCGATCAGCAAGGAAGCGGTCATGGCGCATGTCCTGGAAAAGGGGGGCTTACAAAGAAGGAAAGCCCCCGCCGCCGGTGACAGCGGCGGGGGCAGTTGCGGGGCCTTATTCGCCCTCGATCACGTCTTCGATGGTGTAACGGCCGGGCTTCTTGGCCTGAACCAGCACGGCCATGTTGCCGGGCTTGTGCTGGTTCTTCAGCATCTGCATGTGGGCGTGCGGGATGTCGTCCCACGAATAGCATTCCGACATGCAGGGGTCGATGCGGCGTTCGATCACCAGCTGGTTGGCTTGCGCCGCCTGCAGCAGGTTGGCGAAGTGGCTGCCCTGGATGCGCTTTTGACGCATCCACACGAAGCGGGCGTCGAAAGTCAGGTTGAAGCCGGTGGTGCCAGCGCAGAACACCACCATGCCGCCGCGCTTGACCACGTTGCACGACACCGGGAAGGTGGCTTCGCCGGGATGTTCGAACACGAAGTCGACGTCGTTGCCCTTGCCGGTGATGTCCCAGATGGCCTTACCGAACTCGCGCACGGTGCCCATGTACTTCTTGAACTCTTCCTGGTCACCGTCCACGTCGGGCAGCTGGCCCCAGCACTTGAAGTCCTTGCGGTTGATGACGCCCTTGGCGCCCAGCCCCAGGACGAATTCGCGCTTGTCTTCTTCCGAGATGACGCCGATGGCGTTGGCGCCCGACACGGCGATCAGCTGGATGGCCATGGACCCCAGGCCACCGGCGGCGCCCCAGACCAGTACGTTGTGACCGGGACGCAGCACGTGCGGGCGATGGCCGAACAGCATGCGGTAGGCAGTGGCCAGCGTCAGGGTGTAGCAGGCCGATTCTTCCCAGGTCAGATGCTTGGGACGGTGCATCACCTGCTGCGACTGGACGCGGGTGAACTGGGCGAAGGAACCGTCGGGAGTCTCGTAGCCCCAGATCCGCTGGGTCGGCGAATTCATCGGGTCGCCGCCGTTGCATTCCTCGTCGTCGCCGTCGGTCTGGTTGCAGTGGACGACCACTTCGTCGCCGACCTTCCAGCGCTTCACCTTCGAGCCCACGGCCCACACGATGCCCGAGGCATCGGAGCCGGCGATATGATAAGGCGCCTTGTGGTAGTCGAAGGGCGAGATGGGCTTGCCGAGCGCGGCCCAGACGCCGTTGTAGTTGACGCCGGCCGCCATCACCATGATCAGCACTTCATGGGGGTCGATGTCCGGGGTGTCCACCACTTCCACCAGCATGGCGGAGTCAGGGTTGCCGTGCCGCTCCTTGCGGATGGCCCAGGCGTACATCTGCTTCGGCACGTGACCCAGAGGCGGGATCTCGCCGATCTCGTAAAGGTCCTTCTTCACTTGGGCCTGAACTTCGCTCATCCCACTCACTCCCTGCATGGCAAGCTGGCAATCTGTCGTTCCCGCCCGGCACAGGGCCAAGCGGTGGTTCGTTGTAGCGTTTTGCAGCTTTCTTCGCAATGCACAAAATGATAGTTTGTTTCGTGAAGGGCCAAGACCAGGTAATTTTAGGTCGCCGTGCGACGCCCGGTTAAGGCTTTATATCGTTGAATCTGCGCCATTCAGGAAGGTTGCCATTATGACGGACAAGACCCCCGCCCGTGAAAAGCCCTGGCTGTTCCGCACCTATTCGGGCCACAGCTCGGCGGCGGAATCCAACAAGCTGTTCCGGACCAATCTGGGCAAGGGCCAGACCGGCCTGTCGGTGGCCTTCGACCTTCCCACCCAGACCGGCTACGATTCCGACCACGTGCTGGCGCGCGGCGAAGTGGGCAAGGTGGGCGTGCCCATCTGCCATATCGGCGACATGATGACGCTTTTCCAGGACATCCCCCTGGAAAAGATGAACACGTCCATGACCATCAACGCGCCGGCCGCCTGGCTGCTGTCGCTTTATATCGCCACCGCCGAGAAGCAGGGCGCGGCGCGGTCGTCCTTGAACGGCACCACCCAGAACGACATCATCAAGGAATACCTGTCACGCGGCACTTATATCTTCGGGCCGCAGCAATCCTTGAAGCTGACCAGCGACGTCATCGCGTTCACCTATCGCGAGGTTCCCAAGTGGAACCCGATGAACGTCTGCAGCTATCACCTGCAAGAAGCCGGCGCCACGCCCGAACAGGAACTGGCCTATGCCCTGGCCACCGCCATCGCCGTGCTGGACACCGTGCGCCCCATGGTGCCGGCCGAGGATTTCCCGGTGGTGGTCAGCCGCATCTCGTTCTTCGTCAATGCCGGCATCCGCTTCGTCACCGAACTGTGCAAGATGCGGTCCTTCACCTATCTGTGGGACGAGATCTGCCGGGTGCGTTACGGCGTCATCGACGAAAAGGCCCGGCGCTTCCGTTACGGCGTGCAGGTCAATTCCCTGGGCCTGACCGAGCCGCAGCCGGAAAACAACGTCTATCGCATCCTGCTGGAAATGCTGGCGGTGGTGCTGTCCAAGGACGCCCGCGCCCGCGCCGTGCAATTGCCGGCCTGGAACGAGGCTTTGGGTCTGCCGCGTGAATGGGACCAGCAATGGTCGCTGCGCTTGCAGCAGATCGTCGCCTATGAAACCGACCTGCTGGAATTCGGCGACATCTTCAATGGTTCCACCGAAATCCAACGCAAGGTGGACGAGTTGATGGCCGGGGCGCGTGAGGAACTCAAGCGCATCGACGACATGGGCGGCGCGGTGGCGGCGGTGGAATCCAGCTACATGAAGCAGAAGCTGGTGGAATCCAACGCACGCCGCATCGCCGGCATCGAATCGGGCGAACAGATCGTCGTCGGCGTCAACAAGTGGACCGAGACCGAGCCTTCTCCGCTCACCACCGGCGACGGTTCCATCCTGACCGTCGATGCATCGGTCGAAGCCGAACAGATCGCGCGCTTGCAGGCGTTCAAATCCGGCCGCGACCAGAATGCGGTGGACAAGGCCATCGCCGAGTTGCGTTCGGCCGCCCAAGAAGGCCGCAACGTCATGGAGCCCAGCATCGCCGCCGCCCATGTGGGCGTCACCACCGGCGAATGGGCCCAGACCCTGCGCGAGGTGTTCGGCGAATACCGGGCGCCCACCGGCGTGGCCCGCGCCTCAGCGTCCACCAAGGGTGAAAAGATCGTCGACGTGCGCGCCAAGGTGGACGCGGTGTCCGCCAAGCTGGGCCGCCGCATCAAGATGCTGGTGGGCAAGCCCGGCCTGGACGGCCATTCCAACGGCGCCGAACAGATCGCCGTGCGGGCGCGGGACGCCGGCATGGAAGTGGTCTATGAAGGCATCCGCCTGACGCCGTCGCAGATCGTCAACGCCGCCCTGGAAGAAGGCGTCCACGTGGTCGGCCTTTCCATCCTGTCGGGCAGCCACATCCCGCTGGTCACCGAGGTGCTGGAACGCATGCGCGCCGCCGGCATCGGCGACGTGCCCGTGGTGGCCGGCGGCATCATCCCGCCCGAGGACGAAAAGGCCCTGTTGGCGGCGGGTTGCGCCCGCATCTACACCCCCAAGGATTACGACATCACCCAGATCATGGGCGACATCGTCGACTTGGTGGATCGGACCGCCCAGGCGGCATAAGCCAATCCGCAGGTACGAACGAAAGGCCGGGGCATGCCCCGGCCTTTTTATTGTCAGCGCACGCTGCCGGTGGTGGCGTCGACGACGAATTTCTCGACCTGCCCCTGGTCATCCGCCGCCTTCACTTCCCAGCGGCCCTTTTCGTATTCAACCTCGCGCAGGTCCCAATGGCCGGTCGCCGCAACCGAGGTGATGGCTTCGGCGGCGCTGACCTTCGGCTCGTCGTCCTTGGCCCGGTGCGGCCGCGAACGGTTGAAGGCGTCGGTCAGCTCGGCGGTGGTGGGATCGATGCCGACGGTGACGATGGTGCCGTCACCAGCGTCGATCTTGGCCTGATACAGCCCGTCCTCGGCTTCCAGGCCGCGCAGGGCGATGCCGTCGGCGGTCAGCTTGTGCACCACATAAGCGGCAGGCAGGCGCTCTTGCGGCGCGGTGAACTGGGAATGGGGTTGCGCCAGGGCGGTGCCGGCCCAAGCCAGGACGGCCAGACTGGCGATGGCGTCGATCATGCGGAAGCGGGTTTTCATGGTCATTCTCCGGGGTTCGGTTCTCTGTTGCCCTAAAGATGCGCCCCGCCAGCGAAACCAGCCCTGAACGACTGGTTCATCGGCCATTCATCCTTTGATAAATTGAATTTTTCGATTATTTCTTAAATTTAAATCAATTTCATGTGCAGCGCACCCAGGCGTAGAGTCCCAGTCAAGCCAAGCCGGACCTGCCGGTCCCACCAGCTTCACCACCGGGAGACACGTCATGAGCCAAGGAAAATGCCCTTTCACACATGGGGCGCAAACCAACAATGATCGTTCCAACACCGATTGGTGGCCCAAGGCCCTGAACCTGGACATCCTGCATCAGCATGACAAGAAGACTGACCCCATGGGCGCCGGCTTCGACTATGCCCAGGCGGTCAAGACCCTGGACTTCGCGGGCTTGAAGAAAGACCTGCATGCATTGATGACCGACAGCCAGGATTGGTGGCCGGCCGATTGGGGCCATTACGGTGGTCTGATGATCCGCATGACCTGGCACGCCGCCGGTTCGTACCGCATTGCCGACGGGCGCGGTGGCGCCGGCACCGGCAACCAGCGCTTCGCCCCGCTGAATTCCTGGCCCGACAACGCCAACCTGGACAAGGCGCGCCGCCTGCTGTGGCCGATCAAGAAGAAGTACGGCAACAAGATCAGCTGGGCCGACCTGATCACCCTGGCCGGCACCATCGCCTATGAATCCATGGGGTTAAAGACCTTCGGCTTCGGTTTCGGCCGCCCCGACATCTGGCATCCGGAAAAGGACGTCTATTGGGGGTCGGAAAAGCAATGGCTGGCCCCCACTGGCGCCGAAGGCAGCCGCTATTCCGGCGAACGCGATTTGGAAAACCCGCTGGCGGCGGTGATGATGGGGCTGATCTACGTCAACCCGGAAGGTGTGGACGGCAAGCCCGACCCGTTGAAGACCGCCCGCGACATCCGCGTCACCTTCTCCCGCATGGCCATGAACGACGAGGAAACGGTGGCGCTGACCGCCGGTGGCCACACCGTGGGCAAGGCCCATGGCAACGGCGACGCCGGCAAGCTGGGGCCGGCCCCGGAAGGTGCCGACATGGACGAACAGGGCCTGGGCTGGAACAACAAGTCAGTGCGTGGCGTCGGCCGCGACACGGTGACCAGCGGCATCGAAGGGGCGTGGACCAGCAACCCGACGCAATGGGACAACGGTTATTTCAAGATGCTGTTCGGCCATGAATGGCAGCTGGCCAAAAGCCCGGCCGGCGCCTGGCAATGGGAACCGGTCAACATCAATGAAGCCGACATGCCCGCCGACGTGGAAGACCCAGGACGGCGCACCAAGCCGATCATGACCGACGCCGACATGGCGATGATCATGGACCCGGATTATCGCAAGATTTCCGAACGCTTCCGCGACGACCAGGACTATTTCTCGGAAACCTTCGCGCGGGCCTGGTTCAAGCTGACCCACCGCGACATGGGCCCCAAGGTCCGTTACATCGGCCCCGACGTTCCGGCCGAGGATCTGATCTGGCAGGACCCGGTGCCCCAAGGCCCGACCGGTTACGACGTGGATGACGTCAAGGCCCGGATCATGGCATCCGACCTGTCGGTGGCCGACATGGTGGCCACCGCCTGGGACAGCGCCCGGACCTTCCGTGGTTCGGACATGCGCGGCGGCGCCAACGGCGCCCGCATCCGTCTGGCCCCACAAAAGGATTGGGAAGGCAACGAACCGGCCCGTCTGGCGAAAGTCCTGGCGGTGCTGGAACCCATTGCCGCCGCCACCGGTGCCAGCGTCGCCGACGTCATCGTGCTGGCCGGCAATGTCGGCGTGGAACAGGCCGCCAAGGCGGCGGGCTTCCCGATCTCCGTACCTTTCGCCCCCGGTCGCGGCGACGCCAGCCAGGACCAGACCGACGTGGAGTCGTTCGACGTTCTGGAACCGCTGCATGACGGCTTCCGCAACTGGCTGAAGAAGGATTACGTGGTCACGCCCGAGGAAATGCTGCTGGACCGCGCACAGTTGATGGGGCTGACCGCCCCCGAGATGACCGCCCTGGTGGGGGGCTTGCGGGTCATCGGCGCCAATCACGGCGGCAGCCGAAACGGCGTGTTCACCGACAAGGTGGGGGCGCTCACCACCGACTTCTTCACCGTGCTCACCGACATGGCCTATAGCTGGAAGCCGGTGGGAGCCAACATTTACGACGTCGTCGAGCGTAAAAGCGGCGCGGTGAAGTGGAAGGCGACCCGGGTGGATCTGGTGTTCGGATCGAATTCCATCCTCAGGGCCTATGCCGAGGTCTATGCCCAGGACGACAACCGCGAAAAGTTCGTGCGCGACTTCGTCGCCGCCTGGACCAAGGTGATGAACGCCGACCGTTTCGATCTGTAAAACAATCCGGGCCGCGTCAAGGATGACGCGGCCCGGTTCTTTTCAGCGCTTCTTCTTTTGCAGCCTTTCAGTGCGGCGCGGCTTGGCCGGCTCGGACGGTTCCGCCGGCGGGGCGTTGGGATCTTCGACGATGCCACGGCCCAGGCGCGGCGCCTCGACCCGCAGACGCTTCCACACCTTGGCGTAAAACGCCGACATCACCGAAATGGTGGCGAAGGTCAGGATCGCCTGGACCACGGCGTCGACCACATCCAGGCCCGAACCGGCCGGCATCTGCGCCACAAGGTTGCGCCAGGCTTCGCCGATCACCACGAAGGGCAGTCCCGACAGCACATAGCCCAAGCCCACCGCCAAACCACCGGCCAGGGTCATTTCCTGCAGACTGGCCCCCCCTTCTCCACGCCGATAAAGCGCGATATGGGGCAGGATCAGGAACATGGGACCGATCAGCAGCTGGAACGCCTCGCGCACGGCGATGCCGATCACCGGGCCGTTTTCCATGGTGGAAAGGCTGGGCCCCAGCAGCAGCGTGGGGAAGCTTTCGAAGCCCAGCATCAGTTGATACGCCAAGGCCCACAGCAGGTGACGCGGCCCGATCCTCCAGCCCGGCGTTTCGTCCAGGGCGACCAAACGTTGCCAACCGACGGCGAAGCCGCCGACGGCGAAAGCGGTCACCGCGAAGAACACCAGCGGATTGGCCAGCAGCCCCAACTTGCCGGCCACGCTGGCGGCCAAAGCCAGGATGAACCACGGCGCCAGACTGCGCAGCCACAAAGCCGGACGTTCAAGCGGCAGTTGGAAGGAATCGGCCAGTTCGGTGGAATAACGGGTCAGGCTCATGGGGTCTTCCTGGGTGACGGGTGCGCCACCATACAGTCAACCCTGCGCCGTGACCAGAGCCCCCCCGGGATTTGACGGCGAGGCGAAGGCATAACCGCGCCCCCCCTGGCGTTTGGCCTGATACATGGCGGAATCGGCGGCGGCCAGCAAGGCGGCCGGCGTGTCACCGTCGCGGGGGAAAAGGGCGATGCCGATACTGGTCCCCACCTGGGCCAGACACCCATCCAGGTCGATGGGCTGACCCAGCGCCGCCGCCAGCTTGGCGGCAATACGCGAGGCGTCCTCGGCCACGGCCAGACCGCCGATCAACACGGCGAATTCGTCGCCGCCCAGCCGCGCCACCACGTCGCCGCCGCGCACTGCCGCCTCGATACGCTTCGCCACGTTCTTCAACACCAAGTCGCCGGCGGCGTGGCCCAGCTCGTCGTTCACCGGCTTGAACCCATCCAGGTCCAGATAAAGCAACGCCGCCAACGACATGCACTCCGCCGACACGCGCACCGTCTCGGCCAGCCGGATTTCGAACATTTCACGGTTCAGCAACCCGGTCAGCGGGTCATGTTCGGCCCGCCAGCGCACCCGCGCTTCGCGGCGTTTACGGTCGGTGATGTCCTGGAAGGTGGCCACATAGCCGTGAATGCCGCCGTCCGGCCGGCTCAGCCGGGTGATGGACAGGGATTCGGGAAATATTTCCCCCGACTTCATGCGATTCCACATTTCGCCGTGCCATTCCCCGGACTGGCGCAATTCGTCCCACATGGCCTGATAGAACGCTTCGTCGTGACGGCCCGAAGCCAGGATGCCGGGGTCGCGCCCCACCACTTCGTCCAGGGAATAACCGGTGATGCGGGTGAAGGACGGGTTGACCATCAGGATGCGGTTGTCCTGGTCGGTCAGCATCACCGCCTCGGAAATATGATCGAACACCGTCTTGGCCTGGGCCAGGACCCGATCATGGGCCGCCTGGGCTTGCTGGCGCTGGATCAGGGCCTGACGGAACACCGCCATGGCCCGGGTCAAGTCACCGATTTCGTCCAGGCGGCCGGTTTGTGGCACCTCGACGTCATGGCCCTGGGTCAGTTGCCGCATGGACAAGGTAACGTCGCTCAGCGGCCCGGTGATGGAATGTCCGAACATCCAGGCCAGCGCCAGGCAAAACAGCAAAGCCAGCGCGACGCTCGCCCCCCAGTTCCACGCCGCCTTACGCCATGCGGCATGGATGTCGTCCAGGTACAGGCCTGAACCGACGATCCAGCCCCAGGGGGCAAAGCGTTCCACATAGGACACCTTGTCCCCCAACTGGCCGGTCTTGGGGTCGATCCAGCGATAGGTGACCAGGGCCGTGCCGTCGGCGGCGGTCAAGTCGACGAATTCGCGGAACAGCGTCCGGTTGTCGGGATTGGCGAAATCCGACAGGTCGCGGCCGACCAGTTCGCCCATGGGATGCCAGACCATGCGCGGCGTCAGATCGTTGATCCACAGATAGTCGCCCTGGCGGCTGGACATGGCGGCGACGGCGGAAACAGCCCGCGCCATGGCCTCGTCTCGGCTCAGCGCCCCGGCCTGGACCATGCTTTCCAGGCGTTCCATGTAACCCAGGGCGCCGTGCACCAGGACGCGGGACTGGTTATGACGCTCGGCCAGAAGATGTTCGCGCAGTTCCGACAGGCCGCTGGCCAGGACAAAACCCACCAAGGCCAGCATCACCAGGACCAGACCATAAAGGCGCGTGCGGATGGAAAGCCTGCCCATTCCCGTCCCCCCTTCTGCGTGGGAGTGATCAGAAAACCAGTGTGCCTGCTTACGCCATATGCCGAAAAGGTTTATTTCGCGTTTTCGAAATATCCCTGGACCAGCCGGATTTGCTGGATCAGGTCATCGGCCGAGATCGGCTTGGTCAGCACCTTCGACGCCCCCATCTGACGGCTGAGTTCGTGCGCCTGTTCGTTCTTGTCGCCCGTCAGGATCAGCACCGGCTTGCGGTTGTTGAGATTGGCCTTGTCGGCGCGCAGCTGACGCAGGAACTGAGCCCCGTCCATCTTGTCCATGTGTAGGTCGCACAAGATGACGTCGGGATCGACGTCGCCGGAACGCAACAGTTCCAACGCCCGGACGGCGCTGTCGGCTTCGGTGATCTGGGCCGGGTTGGCCTTGGCCAGCAGCTTCTTGATGATGTTTCGCATGACTTCCTGGTCATCGATGATCATCACATGCATGCCGGGCGAGCCCATCTGCATGGAAATGGCGGCGCCGTCCTTGAAGCGCTCCACCTGCTTGGCGACGTCCTTGGGCAGCGGCACCTTGTGGTCGCGGCAATGTTCGGTCAGCGCGTGCCCCACATCCTCGCGCGAGAAGGCGAAGCGGGTTTCCACCCCACCCCTGGTGGCGGCGAAAGTGATGGTCAACGACACATCCTGGGCCGGATCGAAAGACAAAGCGGTCGGCGCCGCGTCGGGCATGGCCTTGCCGTTGCGTTCGCCATAGCGACGCATGGCGTTCAGGAAGTCCGCACGCGGAAACACGATGACACGACGTTCGAGCAGCATGAAAAAACCCCGGAGTCGCCAAGTCATAGGCGTTAACTCCGGGGGTAATACCGTGTCTTGGCAATAAAGGCCAGATTTGTATTGTGGGAAAACTAATCCACCTTGTGCGTAAGACATCCAAAACCACGCAACACGGTAATTACTTCAGATGAACACAGCGAATAGTAGATCCTGGTGGCGTCGCGGCGGGTCCGCACCAGCCCGCCGACCCGCAGCTTGGCCAAATGCTGGGACAAAGCCGACGGGCGCAGTCCGACGGCACGGCGCAATTCCCCCACCGAACGTTCGCCCTGGGCCAATTCCACCAGCACCTGCAGCCGATGATGATTGCCCATGGCCTGCAACGCCGCCGCGATGCGGCGCATATTGGCCGGCGTCGCCCCCGATCCCGACAACATTTTCGGCAAAACCCCCGCTTGGCTAAGTTCGGCCAAGGCCGAACCGACCTCGCCTTCGCTTAAGTACAGCCCTTGATCCAGGGCCCGTTCGCGCAATTCGACGGGGTTCAAGGTGATCAGCGGGCCGGAAAACACCAAGCCAGCCACCAACAGCCGTTCCCGGGTCGGCATCAAGCCGGCCTGACGCAACGCTGCCACCGCGGTATCCATTCCCTGCCCAGTCATCTCAACCTCCACTGATTGACTAAGCAAATGATAGTCATTCGCATTTGCGTTTGACAAGGGGTTTTTTACGGCCTTTGGGAAAGTTCCAAATCTGATGGGGTATCAGCCTTCGACCCAGCCAAAAAACCGGGCGATGCTTCAGCACGCCCGCTACGGGCTGGCCGCAGCCCCAACCAAACCCGGCCCCAAGCCTAAGACTTGTCACCGTGATGCAGTTGACGGCGGGCTTCGTGCAGCAGATGGGACAGCTTTTCACGGATTTCGTGCATGCCCACCCTGCCGCGAAGATCATGGTTCAGGCGCTCGGCCAGCTTTTCGTCGCCATCGGCGTCGTGATCGTGGGCATGGACCACGTCATGGGCGTAATCCTTGGCCGCCTTGCCCAGCAGGCCCAAAAGCTCGGCCGCCCACAATCCGGCCATGCGGTTGCGCTGTTGACGGATCGTGGGATCGGCGGATGTGGCGGTCTTGGTTTCGGTCGTCATCATGCGTCTCCCTGTCAGGCGGCCGAGGATTTGGGCGCAGCGCCCAGTCGCCCATGCCGATCACCCCACGATTTCAGCGCGGCGATCACCGGCCGCAAGGTCTGGCCCAAATCGGTCAGGCTGTATTCCACCCTGGGCGGCACCTGCGGATAAACGGTGCGCGACACCAGCCCGGCGTCTTCCAGTTCGCGCAATTGCTTGGTCAGCATGCGCTGGGTGACGCTGGGCAGCTTGCGGCGCAATTCGGAAAAACGGTGCACGCCTTCCATCAGATGGAACAGCACCACGCCCTTCCACTTGCCGCCGATCATTTCCAGCGTCGCTTCGACCGGGCATCCGGCGGAGCAGTCATAGCGTTTGTGAGCCATGGAAAACCTCAATGGTACCTTTTAGGGTACTATACACCAAAATTGTGCGTTCTTGCGATGATGCCCGGTACCCGCCCATATTCGGTTGACGCAACCCAACCCGGAGAAACCAGCATGCGCGCCGTCGCCTATCGCCACAGCCTTCCCGTCGAAGCCCCCGATTTCCTGGAAGACGTCATCCTGGACGACCCCGCGCCCAAAGGCCGCGACCTGTTGGTGCGCATCGAGGCGGTGGCGGTCAATCCCGTCGACACCAAGGTGCGCAAGAACGTCGATCCCGCAGGCCAGCCCAAGGTGCTGGGCTATGACGCCGCCGGGGTGGTGGTCGCCACCGGCCCCGACGCCACCTTGTTCAAGGCGGGCGACCGCGTCTTCTATGCCGGCGCCATTGACCGGCCGGGTACCAACAGCGAACTGCACCTGGTGGACGAACGCATTGTCGGCCCCATGCCGGCCAGCCTGGATTTCGCCGCCGCCGCCGCCATGCCATTGACCTTCATCACCGCCTGGGAATTGCTGTTCGACCGTCTGGGGGTGAAGGGCCGTGACGACAAGCGCGCCATCCTGGTGGTAGGCGGCGCCGGCGGCGTCGGCTCGGCGGCGATCCAACTGGCCCGGGCGCTCACCGGCGTCACCGTGGTGGCCACCGCGTCGCGCCCCGAAAGCGCCCAATGGTGCCGCGACCTGGGCGCCCATCACGTCATCGACCATTCCCAGGATTTGGCCGCGCAATGGAAAGCCCTGGGCCTGGGCGGCGCCGACCTGATCTTGGCGTTGACCCAGACCGACCAGCACATGGCCGCCCTGGCCGACATCGTCGCCCCCCAAGGCAAGCTGGGACTGATCGACGACCCCAAGGGCTTCGACATCGCGCTTTTCAAGCGCAAGGCGGTGTCCATCCATTGGGAATTCATGTTCACCCGCCCACTGTTCCAGACGCCCGACATGGACGAACAGCACAAGCTGTTGAAAAAGGTGGCGGAACTGGTGGACCAAGGCGTGTTGAAAAGCACCCAAAGCCAAAGCTTAGGCAAGATCGACGCCGCCACCTTGCGACGCGCCCACACGGCTATCGAAAGCGGACGGACCATCGGCAAGCTGGTGCTGGCCGGATTCTGATGATTGATGGAAGGGCGGATGCCATCCGCCCTTCCAAATTGCCGCGTAAGGCCCTATGTTCCCACGATTCACAAGGCCTTGCATAAGAAGTCCATGACCAAGCTCTCGCATATCCGCAACTTCGCCATCATCGCCCACATCGACCACGGCAAGTCCACCCTTGCCGACCGCCTGATCCAGCAATGCGGCGCCATCGAACTGCGCGAGATGAAGGATCAGATTCTTGATTCCATGGACATCGAACGCGAACGCGGCATCACCATCAAGGCGCAGACCGTGCGCCTGGCCTATAAGGCCAAGGATGGCCAGACTTATCAGCTGAACCTGATGGACACCCCCGGCCACGTGGACTTCGCCTATGAAGTCAGCCGGTCTTTGGCCGCTTGCGAGGGCTCGATCCTGGTGGTCGACGCGTCGCAAGGCGTGGAAGCCCAGACGCTCGCCAACGTCTATCAGGCGCTGGACGCCGGCCACGAGATCGTGCCGGTCTTGAACAAGATCGACCTGCCGGCCGCCGAACCCGAACGCATCAAGCAGCAGATCGAGGATGTCATCGGCCTGGACGCGTCGGAAGCGGTGATGATTTCCGCCAAGGCCGGCATCGGCATCGACGACGTGCTGGAAGCCCTGGTCACCCGCCTGCCCTGCCCGGAAGGCGACGACAAGGCCGAGCTTCAGGCCCTGCTGGTGGATTCCTGGTACGACGCCTACCTGGGCGTCATCATCCTGGTTCGCGTCAAGAACGGCGTGCTGAAGCGCGGCCAGAAGATCCGCATGATGGCCAGCGGCGCCGCCTATGAGGTGGATTCCGTGGGTTACTTCACCCCGAAGATGGTCAAGGTCGACGCTCTTTACCCGGGCGAGATGGGCTTCATCACCGCCGGCATCAAGGCGGTGGCCGACACCAATGTGGGCGACACCATCACCGACGACAAGAAGCCCGCCGCCGTGGCCCTGGCCGGCTTCAAGCCGTCCATCCCGGTGGTGTGGTGCGGCCTGTTCCCCATCGACGCCGCCGATTACGAAGACTTGCGCGACAGCCTGGCCAAGCTGCGGCTGAACGACGCCAGCTTCCAGTACGAGCCGGAAACCTCGGCCGCGCTGGGCTTCGGCTTCCGCTGCGGCTTCTTGGGCCTGCTGCACCTGGAAATCATCCAGGAACGCCTGGAACGCGAATTCAACCTGGACCTGATCACCACGGCCCCGTCGGTGGTCTACAAGATTCACCTGACCAATGGCGAAAGCATGGACCTGCACAATCCGGCCGACATGCCGGACCAGTCCATCATCGACCACATCGAGGAACCGTGGATCAAGGCCACCATCATGGTGCCCGACGAATATCTGGGGTCCATCCTGCAATTGTGCACGGAACGGCGCGGCCAGCAGATCGACCTGACCTATGCCGGCAACCGTGCCATGGCGGTTTACAAGCTGCCCCTGAACGAAGTGGTGTTCGACTTCTACGACCGGCTGAAGTCCATTTCGCGCGGCTATGCCAGCTTCGACTACGAAATGCATTCCTACGAGGAAAGCGATCTGGTCAAGGTGTCCATCCTGGTCAACCAGGAACCGGTGGACGCCCTGGCCTTCATCGTCCACCGCGCCAATGCCGAAAGCCGCGGCCGCGGCATCTGCCAGCGCCTGAAGGACCTGATCCCGCGCCAGATGTTCCAGATCGCCATCCAGGCCGCCATCGGCGGCCGCATCGTGGCCCGCGAAAGCATCAGCGCGCTTCGCAAGGACGTGCTGGCCAAGTGCTATGGCGGCGACGTCAGCCGCAAGCGCAAGCTGCTGGAAAAGCAGAAGGAAGGCAAAAAGCGCATGCGCCAGTTCGGCAAGGTGGAAATCCCGCAAAGCGCCTTTTTGGCCGCGCTCAAGATGGGTGACGACTGATCGCCCCCTTTTCCATAAAGCCCCCGCGCCACAGGCGTCGGGGGCTTTTTCATGTCCGGCGCATCGGGCAACAAAAAACCCCGGCCCATACGGACCGGGGTTTTTCTAAAGCAGTGCGGCGTCGATTAGACGGCGGCGGCCTTGTTGGCGGCAGCCTTGGCCACGCGCTTCTTCAAGCGGCGGGATTCGACGGTCAGCTGCGAGTCGTTGGTGCCCAGCAGGTACGAGTCCAGGCCACCATTGTGTTCGATGGTCTTCAGGCCACGGGTCGAGACCTTGAGGCGGACCATCTGACCCAGCGCGTCGGACAGGACCGAGGTTTCCTGCAGGTTGGGCAGGAAGCGGCGACGGGTCTTGTTGTTCGCGTGGCTGACGTTGTTGCCGGTCAGAACGCCCTTGCCGGTGATGGAGCAACGACGGGCCATGGTGACATCCTCTCTTTTGTTCGCTCGGGGCGCCCGACGACGGAGCGCCGCAGGTAATCCGGTTCCAGGCATATCCTGGGAAGCCGCGTTTTTACGGGGCCACAGCCCCTTCGTCAAGAACTTTCCGACTCTATTTCAGGCACTTCCAAGACGACCTTGAATCACCCAAACAGCTTGTCGATGTCGTCTTGATTGAACATCTTGTCCACATCCGCCTGAAGCACCCCCTGGCCGGGCAATTGCGGGCCGTTCAGCAGCTTCTTGTCGGGGTCGGTTTCTTCCTTCATCTCGACCACCACCTTGGTCAGCTCGTCGCGGCCCCAGGTGACGATGATGGAATTGATGCGTTCTTCCACGAACTTCATGGAATTGACCACCTTGGTCACCCGCTGGCCGGTGATGTCCTGGAACGAGCAGGCCTCGAACACCATGTTCACCTTGTCGGTGACCGCGTCGAAGATGGCGCGCAGCTTGGGATCCTCGGTCAGGCCACGGGCATCGTTCATCAGGTTGTCGACGCCTTCGACGCTTTCCATGATGGTGTTGGTCGCCCCTTCGGTGGCATGGACGATTTCGTCCAGTTGTTCCGACATGGACCCGAAATGATCCGGCGCCCCCGGCGGGTTCAGCGCCGCCAATTCCTTGCGGATACGCTGCAGGTGGCCGAACAGACCGACCATCTCCCTTTTCAGGATCATCAGGTCTTGAGCGGTAACGGGGGGCGAAGACGGCATCACTTGGTCCTGAGGTTCGGGCGAACGCATTTGCAGCGTATCTTGACTTTGAAAGCGACGCAACGCGAGTGCATCTAAGGTATGAGATGCTGTCCTTATTTCCCGCGGAAGGCCTGGACCAACTGACGCGCCGCCGCGCCCGGGGCCATGCGTCCCTGGGTCACCTGGGCTTCCAGCGTCGGCAACAGGCGGGCGACGCCGGCATCCTCCTTCAGGGTTTGCAACAGGGTCTCGGAAATCTCGTTCCACATCCAGGCATGGGCCTGCTCGGCCCGACGTTCGGCGAAGCGGCCGACGCTTTCCATGGCTTGCTTGAACTTGCCGATGGTCGCCCACACGTCACCCACCCCGGCTCGTTCCAGCGCCGACACCGTCAGTACCGGCACGGTCCAGGCGGCATTGGCCGGGGTCAGTAGGTGAAGCGCGTTGGTGTAGTCCCGCGCCGCCCGTTTCGCCGCCACCGCCAGGTCGCCGTCGGCCTTGTTGACCACCACGGCGTCGGCCAGTTCGACGATGCCCTTCTTGATACCCTGCAATTCGTCGCCGCCACCGGGAACCAGCAGCAGCAGGAACATGTCCACCATGTCCGCCACGGCGGTTTCCGATTGCCCGACGCCGACGGTTTCCACCACCACCACGTCGAAGCCGGCAGCTTCGCAGACCAGCATGGCCTCACGCGTGCGGCGCGCCACGCCGCCCAGCGTGCAGCCCGACGGGCTGGGACGGATGAAGGCGCGGATGTCGCGCGACAGGTCTTCCATGCGGGTCTTGTCGCCCAGGATCGAGCCCCCCGAGCGGGGGCTGGACGGGTCCACCGCCAGCACCGCCAACCTGTGGCCCCGCTCCACCACGTGCAGGCCGAAGGATTCGATGAAGGTGGACTTGCCGGCCCCGGGCACCCCAGTGATGCCGACGCGCACCGAACGCCCCGCATGGGGCAGCAGACGGTGCAGCAGCTCCTCGGCGGCTTCGCGATGGTCGGGGCGGGTGGATTCGATCAGGGTGATGGCACGGGCCAGGGCGCGGCGTTCGCCGGCCAGGACCCCCTGGGACAGGGCGATGGGATCAACGGACACGGGGGGAACTTCCTATTTCTTCTTGTCGTTGGGGGCGTCACCTTCGCGCATCAGCGCGGTGATGGCCATGGCCACCAGCTTGGCGCGACTTTCGTCGTCCAGTTCTTCCAAAATCTGGCGCTTGGCCCGCTGCACCCGAAGCGCGTTCTGGATCAGCGCCTGACGTTCCGGGGTGACGAATTCCTGCACCTGGGCCTGCATGCGGGCGATGTCCTGGTCGCGGGTGGATGGCGCCGCGCCGGGCCGCGCCACCTTGGCCGCCGCCTTGGGCGCCATCTGCTGGGCCCGGCGCTCGATGGCCGCCTGGGCGTCTTTTTCGAACTTGTTCTTGAAGAATCCGAACATGGCCTTCCTCGCCGTGAGGAGGCCAGTCTAGCACGGCTTGTCAGCGAAAGGGACTGTCAGGAAAGACCAGCCACACCAGATAGGCCAAGCCGACCAGCACCACCATGACCAGAAGGCGAAGAAACGACCGCGCCAGCCATTCCGGCACCGTTTCCGAAAGCATGTCGCGAAGAATTTCAGCCAACCAATTCATCACTTAAGAATAGAAAACCCCCTTCCCAACGGGAAGGGGGTTTTCCGACACATGTGCCTGGGGACTTGGACTTAGAAGTCCATGCCGCCCATGCCGCCCATGTCACCGCCCGGCATGGCCGGACCGGCGTCCTTCTTGGGCTTTTCGGCGATCATGGCTTCGGTGGTGATCAGCAGACCGGCCACCGAGGCGGCGTCCTGCAGAGCGGTGCGCACCACCTTGACCGGATCGATGATGCCGGCCTTGATCATGTCGACATAGCTGCCGGTCTGAGCGTCGAAACCATGGTTGGTGTCCTTGGATTCCAGCAGCTTGCCGGCAACCACGGCGCCGTCGTGACCGGCGTTTTCGGCGATCTGACGGGCCGGAGCCTGCAGGGCGCGACGAACGATCTCGACGCCGACCTTCTGGTCGTTGTTGCCGACGGTGATGCCTTCCAGGACACGCACCGAGTACAGCAGAGCGGTACCGCCGCCGGGGACGATGCCTTCTTCGACGGCAGCGCGGGTAGCGTGCAGGGCGTCGTCGACGCGGTCCTTACGCTCCTTGACTTCCACTTCGGTGGCGCCGCCGACCTTGATCACGGCCACGCCGCCGGCCAGCTTGGCCAGACGTTCCTGCAGCTTCTCGCGGTCGTAGTCCGAGGTGGTTTCCTCGATCTGGGCCTTGATCTGCTTGATGCGGGCTTCGATGTCAGCGCGGGCGCCGACGCCGTCGACGATGGTGGTGTCTTCCTTGGTGATGTTGACGCGCTTGGCGCTGCCCAGCATCTCCAGGGTGACGGCTTCCAGCTTGATGCCCAGATCTTCGCTGATGACCTGGCCACCGGTCAGGATGGCGATGTCTTCCAGCATGGCCTTGCGGCGATCGCCGAAGCCCGGGGCCTTGACGGCGGCGACCTTCAGGCCGCCACGCAGCTTGTTGACCACCAGGGTGGCCAGGGCTTCGCCTTCGACGTCTTCAGCGATGATCAACAGCGGACGGCCGGACTGCACCACGGCTTCCAGAACCGGCAGCAGCGGCTGCAGACCCGACAGCTTCTTTTCGAACAGCAGGATGTAGGGGCTGTCCAGCTCGCAGGTCATCTTTTCGGCGTTGGTCACGAAGTACGGGCTGGAATAGCCGCGATCGAACTGCATGCCTTCGACGACGTCCAGCTCGGTCTCGAAGCCCTTGGCTTCTTCGACGGTGATCACGCCTTCGTTGCCGACCTTGCTCATGGCTTCGGCGATCTTGGCGCCGATGTCGCGCTCGCCATTGGCCGAGATGGTGCCGACCTGGGCGATCTCTTCGTTGGTCGAGACCTTCTTGGCGCGCGACTTGACGTCGGCGACGACCGCTTCGACGGCCAGGTCGATGCCGCGCTTCAGGTCCATGGGGTTCATGCCGGCGGCGACGGCCTTGTTGCCTTCGCGGACGATGGCCTGGGCCAGCACGGTGGCGGTGGTGGTGCCGTCACCGACCAGATCGGCGGTCTTCGAGGCCACTTCGCGCACCATCTGGGCGCCCATGTTCTCGAACTTGTCGGCCAGTTCGATTTCCTTGGCGACGGAGACGCCGTCCTTGGTGATGCGCGGAGCGCCGAACGACTTTTCGATCACCACGTTGCGGCCCTTCGGGCCCAGGGTCACCTTGACCGCGTCGGCCAGGATGTCGACGCCGCGCAGCATCTTGGCGCGGGCTTCGGTGGAGAACTTGACTTCTTTGGCAGCCATTGTTGTGAACCTTCTAATACCGAATGGCGGGACGACGACTTAGGCCAGGATGCCCAGGATGTCGGATTCCTTCATGATCAACAGGTCTTCGCCGTCGATCTTGACCTCGGTGCCGGACCACTTGCCGAACAGGATGCGGTCACCGGCCTTGACGTCCAGCGCGACGATCTTGCCGTCTTCGCCACGCACGCCGGAACCGACGGCGATCACTTCACCCTGCATGGGCTTTTCCTTGGCGGTGTCGGGGATGATGATGCCCCCAGCGGTCTTTTCTTCCGCGTCGACGCGCTTCACCAGCACACGATCATGGAGCGGGCGGAACTTCATAAACAAACCCTCCGTCAATACGGTTTGGTCCCAGGAATGGAAATGTCGGGTTGGGGCTGTTAGCACTCTTCCCCGACGAGTGCCAACCATCTAGGGGGGGCTGGGGAAGGAGTCAAGCGACATCACGGCGATTTTTTTTCGAGGCCGCTGGAAGAAAACGAAAAAGCCGCCCATGGGGCGGCTTTCACTAAGGTGGGAGACCGGACAACGACCCGAACCGGAAATCGTTACGGCTGCTTCCTTCCGGACCTGACCGGGTTGGCGACGGGCTCGTCCATCGCCGGCCTCCCGGCGCGGAATATCGGGACTCGTCGCCCCGATTGCAAGCACAAACCTGACTGGGCTAGTCTTTGCCCCCCTTGAAACGCCCCCGAAAGGCCCGTCATGCCCCTGCCGCAAACCTTGCTTGACCAGCTTTCCGGCCATTTCGGCGACCGCCTGTCGCTGTCTTCAGCGGTGCGTGAACATCACGGCAAGGACGAATCGCATTTCCCGCCCTGCCCGCCCGACGCGGTGGTCTTCGCCCTATCCACCGACGACGTGGTGACCGCCGTCAAGGCCTGCGCCGCCCATCAGGTGCCGGCCATCGCCTTCGGCACCGGCACCTCCTTGGAAGGCCATATCCGGGCCATCAAGGGCGGTGTCTGCATCGACGTCAGCGGCATGAACCAGGTCCAGGAAGTGCGGCCCGAGGATTTGGACGTCACCATCCAGCCCGGTGTCACCCGCAAGCAGTTGAACGAATACTTACGCGACAGCGGCCTGTTCTTCCCCATCGATCCCGGCGCCGACGCGTCCTTGGGCGGCATGGCGGCGACCCGGGCCAGCGGCACCAACGCAGTGCGTTACGGCACCATGCGCGACAACGTGCTGTCCCTGGAAGTGGTGCTGGCCGACGGCCGCGTCATCCGCACCGGTGGCCGCGCCCGCAAGTCGTCGGCGGGCTACGACCTGACCCGGCTGTTCGTGGGGTCCGAGGGAACCTTGGGCATCATCACCGAGCTGACGTTGCGCCTGCACGGCATCCCCGAGGCGACATCCGCCGCCGTCTGCCCGTTCCCCGATCTGGAATCGGCGGTCAACACCGTGATCCTGACCATTCAATCGGGCATCCCCGTGGCCCGCGTCGAGCTGATGGACGAAGCCATGGTGGACGCGGTCAACCGCTATTCCAAGACCGACCACAAGGTGGCGCCCACTTTGTTCTTCGAGTTCCACGGGTCGGCGGCCAGCGTGCAGGAACAGGCGGAACGGGTCCAGGCCATCGCCGCCGAATTCGGCGCCGAAGGTTTCCAATGGGCCACCGCCCCCGAGGACCGCACCAAGCTGTGGTCGGCGCGCCATTCCGCTTATTACGCCGGCATCAACCTGCAGCCGGGCAGCCGGGCCTATACCACCGATGCCTGCGTGCCCATTTCGAAACTGGCCGAATGCCTGCTGGAAACCCGTGCCGATCTGGACCAGTCACGGCTGAAATCCACCATCGTCGGCCATGTAGGCGACGGTAATTTCCATGTGCTGCTGCTGGTCGATCCCAACAGCGCCGAGGATGAAGCGGAAGCCGAGCGCCTGAATCACCGCATCGTCCGGCGGGCCTTGCGTCTGGGCGGCACCTGCACCGGCGAACACGGCATCGGCCAGGGCAAGATGGGATTCCTGGCCGAGGAAATGGGCGAAGCCTTGGACGTCATGCGTTCCGTCAAGGCGGCGCTGGACCCGATGAATATCCTGAACCCCGGCAAGATCGTTTAAGCACAAGGATTCGTCATGACCAAAGAAGCGCCCATCGGCGTCGTCACCATTTCCGACCGCGCCTCGACCGGCGTCTACCAAGATTTGGGCGGGCCGGCCATGGTCGATTGGCTGGGCAAGGCCATCTCCAGCCCATGGCGCCCGGTGGCGCGGCTGATCGCCGACGAACAGGACGTCATCGAAGCCACCTTGCGCGAACTGGCCGACGTGGAAAACTGCGCGCTGATCGTCACCACCGGCGGCACCGGCCCGGCGCCGCGCGACGTGACCCCCGAAGCCACCGAGGCGGTGTGCGACAAGATGATGCCGGGATTCGGCGAATTGATGCGCGCCGTCAGCCTGAAGGTGGTGCCCACCGCCATCCTGTCGCGCCAGACCGCCGGCATCCGGGGCAAGTCGCTGATCGTCAACCTGCCCGGCAAGCCCAGCGCCATCGCCGATTGCCTGGAAGCGGTGATGCCGGCCATTCCTTATTGCATCGACCTGATCGGCGGCCCGTTCATCGAGACCGATCCTGAATTCTGCAAGGCCTTCCGACCCAAGGCGAAATAGCGCCGCTTGACCGCGCTCAAAGCCCGCAGATGACGTTTCGGGCGAAAACCACGGATATGACTTGATATCCGTGGGGTAACCGGTATGCGTGCGGCGATGGCGATGTTGGCATTGGTGACGGGGTTGTCGAGCACGGCTTGGGCGCAGACCGCCCCCGAGCCGCGGACACTGCCCAACGGCAAGACCTGGACCTTCGACGCCGATGCGGGGCGCGACATCATGCGCACCTGCGCCGCCTGCCACGGCGAGTTCGGCGAAGGCGGCGGTGGTGGCGTCTATCCGCGCATTTCCGGTCTGCACCCCGAATACATCGCCGAGCAATTGCGGGCGTTCAAGTCGCGCAGTCGCGAAAACATCCCGATGATCCCTTACGCCAACGACCGCGAGCTGCCGGAAAAGGACGTCCTTGACGTCGCCTATTACCTGGCCTCGATCACGCCGCCACGCCATCCGCCGGCGGACGACATCGCCATGGACGCTTATGAACGTCTGAAACTGGCCAAGCAGGCGGTGCAAATCCCCCTTCAGCCCGGCGACGTCGCCGCCGGCAAGGCGCTGTTCAACGCCGACTGCATGGAATGCCACGGCCGCGACGGCCAGGGCCGGGTGAAGAAGCCACCGCTGGCCCAGCAGCACATGCCATATCTGCGCACCCAGGTGGGCCTGTTCCTGTCGGGGCAACGCCAGCACGAAGACGTGGACGAACTGATGCGGCCCAAATCGGCCAAGAACTGGGAAGACCTGTGGGCCTATATATCGACACTCGACGATTGACCCGGCGGCAATTTAACGCTTGATGATCGGGGAGCGGCGCGGAACTGTGGGGTGATCCACACTGTTTCAGGGGGCCGTCATGACCAAAAAACCCGCCGCCATCGTCGCCGCCGAGGCTCCGCCCCGAACCAAGCCCTCGATCTATCCCGCAGCATTCGCCCCGTCGGTGGCCGGCCGCGTCAAGCAGCCCTTGGGCGATCTGTTCGGTCTGACCAATTTCGGCGTCAACCTGACCCGGCTGCCGCCCGGCTGCGCCTCGGCCCTGCGCCACGCCCACACCGTTCAGGACGAATTCGTCTATGTGCTGGAAGGGATCGCGACACTGCGCGACGACGACGGCGACACCCAGGTTTCAGCCGGCATGTGCGCTGGCTTCAAGGCCGGCGGCGGCGCCCATCAATTGCTGAATCTGGGGGACCAGGACGTGGTCTATCTGGAAGTGGGCGACCGCAACCCCGGCGACAGCGTGGATTATCCCGACGACGATCTGGCGGCCCGCAACATCGACGGCGCCTGGCGGTTCTTCCACAAGAACGGAGCGCCATACGACGAGTGATGGAAATGTCGCGAAGGGGTTGGTGGAGCCGAGGGGAATCGAACCCCTGACCTCCGCAGTGCGATTGCGGCGCTCTCCCATCTGAGCTACGGCCCCAACGAGGTGGGGAACTTAGGGGAAGGTCCGAGCACTGTCAAGGGCGCCGAAGCCACCTGTCGATCGGTTGTAGCGCTTATGCCGCGAGCACGATACTATCGCCCCAGAATGCCTGCCCAGAACGGAACCCCCATGCTTAAGAAGCCCAGCAACGACCGTCGCTTCGATGAACGCCACCCCGGTACCGGGCTGGTCATTCGCATGGAAGAAAACGAAATTCCGGTGCTGGACATTTCCATCGGCGGCATGAAGTTCACCATGCCCCAGGGGCGCCGCACCTGGAAGGGTGAGGAAGTGGCTTTCGAGATGGCTTCGCTGCACTGGCCGGACATGCGTATCGCCAAAGGCAAGGCGGAAGTCCGCGCCATCACCAAGGATTGGGTGGCGGTACAGTTCGTCCGCCCGCCCTATGATCTGATGAAGATGGTCAGCCGCCATGTCGCCACCCTGCTGTGGGGTGACAAGCCCTATGGCTACTGACGGATCAAAGCTTAGCCCAGCTTGATCTGCTCGGCCTTCTTGCGCATCACGTCCAGCAGGCCGTCCATCTTGCCCCCCTGCGAGGACAGAACGGCGCTGTAATCCGAACGGAAGGTGATGGCCATCGAGGCGCCTTCGACGATGATGTCGAGGATATGGAACGTTTCGCCGCTGCGACGGACCCGCCAACTGACGTTGATGGGGGCCAGCTTGGCGCGCTTCATCTGCGAATCGACAATGAAGTCCTCGCCCTCGGCCTTGACGGTGCCCAGTTCCAGGGTCTCGCCGTTATATTCCTTGAAGCGACGGGTCCAGGTGTAAACCTGGATGTCCTCGAACAACTTCTGGAACTCGGTGCGCTGGGCCTCGGAGGCCGAGCGCCAGTACCGGCCCAGCACGAAACGGCTGATTTCCGGCAGATCGAAGGTGTCGACGAACAGGTTGCGGAAGCGATTCGAACGCTCGGCGTCGCTGAGGTCCTTGATCGCCACCGTGTTCATGGCGCTTTCCGCCAAGCCAAGGATGAAGGCCCCGGCATCGGGAGCGGGGGCCGCCAACAGCGGACGGGCTGAAACGCTGGCGGAAACCGCCAGGACGGCGGTCAGGAAGCTGCGACGGTCAAGCATCGGTCAACGCTTCCCTTCGGCGTCGAGCTGGTTCTTGATCTCGGCCGTGCGGTTCTGACGATAGGTCGAACGCAGGGCGGAATAATAATCCAGCGAAGACCGTTCGATTTCGTCCAGGGTGTCGAGCAGACGCTCGCGCTTTTCCAGACCGGCGACACCGGCGCGGGTCCAGATGGCCCAATCCTGGCCGATGTTGTCCATGTACAGGTTGAACGGGTCGCTCAGCCATTCGGTGGCCAGGCCGACGCCGTCGCGGGCGTTGGACGGCCCCAGGATCGGCAGCACCAGATAGGGGCCCTCGCCCATGCCCCAGACCGCGAAGGTCTGGCCGAAATCTTCGTCGTGATAGGGAATGCCACCGGGCTCGGCCACGTCGATCAGGCCGCCGATACCGAAACCGGTGTTGAAGGCGAAACGCATCAGGGTCTGCATGGCGCGGTCCGGTTCGCCTTGCAGGACGTCGTTGACGAACACCACCGGGGCACGCAGGTTGCGGACGAAATCACGCACGCGGTCGCGGCCGAATTGCGGCACCGCCCAGCGATAGCCCTGGGCCACCGGCTTCAGCAGCGCCTTGTCCACCGCCTGGTTGAATTCGAAGATGGTGCGGTTCATGGGTTCCAGCGGGTCGTTGACCTGCTCCCATTCCGCCATGGCTTCCTTGTCGTCGGCGGGTGGCGGCGTGGCACAACCGGCAACCAGGGCGACGGCAAAAACCGATGCGACAAAACGCAACGCTACAGGGCGGGGCATGAAGGACGACATCTTGTTTTCTTCGGACCATGGACAACGATTTGTGGCCGACGCGACGACCTACACGAATCCCGCACCTGCGACATCCATGCACCATTGGAGGTAACACAGTCCCAGCCGAAAGACCAGTGGGCACAATTCACAGCGTTTTTTCCCAAACGCGAAATGTTGCATCTTGGCAACACCCCATCAGGGAAACGCCCCATTTTCTGTTCCAATTCGCATAAAGATATGTTTATATGTTTTTGAGACATTCAGAGAGAGGGTTATGGAAACCATCCTGGCAGCCCTGAGAGCCGCAGCCGAGCCGACGCGTTTGCGCCTGCTGAGCCTGCTGGCGCATGGCGACCTGACCGTCTCGGAACTCACCCACATTCTGGGACAAAGCCAGCCTCGGGTTTCGCGTCACCTGAAACTGATGTGCGAATCCGGGCTGCTGGACCGCTTTCCCGAGGGCGCCTGGGTTTTTTATCGTGTCGCCGCCCAAGGGGCCGGCGCCGATTTGGCGACCCGGCTTTTGTCCATGCTTCCCGCCGACGACCAGACCCTGTCACGTGACCAGTCGCGCCTGGAAGGGGTGCGTGCCGCCCGGGCCAGCCGTGCCCAGGATTACTTCACCCTGAACGCCCATCAATGGGATCAGCTGCGATCGCTGCATGTGGACGAATCCGAGGTCGAACAGACCCTGATCCAGGCGATCCAGAACCGCCCCATCACGGATCTGGTGGATTTGGGCACCGGCACCGGCCGGGTCCTGGAAGTGCTGGCCCCTTATTACGAACGCGGCACCGGCATCGATTTGTCGCGCGAAATGCTGGACATTGCCCGCGCCAACCTGGAACGCGCCGATTTGCGCCATTGCATGGTGCGCCAGGGCGACATCACCCAGGCACCGCTGGCCGACAACAGCGCCGATTTGGTCACCGTCCATCAAGTGTTGCATTACGCCGCCGACCCGGCGCAAGTGGTGGCCGAGGCGGCCCGCATCCTGCGCCCCGGCGGATTGCTGGTGGTGGTGGACTTCGCCCCCCACGACCTGGAAATCCTGCGCGACCAGCATGCCCATCGCCGCCTGGGATTCGCCGATTCAGAAGTCGCCGGCTGGCTGTCCGCCGCCGGCCTGACCCCGTTGCCCGCCCGCCACCTGCCCGGCTCGACCCTGACCGTGGTGTTGTGGAGCGCCGAAAAGCCCAACCAAGGAGTTCGCCCGTGAGCCTGCCCATCGCCACCGCCTCGGCCAAGCCGGTCGCCGTGTCGTTCGAATTCTTCCCGCCCAAGACCGAGAAGATGCAGGAAAGCCTGTGGGAATGCGTCAAGCGCCTGGAACCGCTGGACCCCAGCTTCGTCTCGGTGACCTATGGCGCCGGCGGCTCGACGCGCGAACGCACCCATGAAACGGTGGTGCGCATCGCCCGCGAAACCAAGCTGAAGCCCGCCGCCCACCTGACCTGTGTCGGCCATTCCACCGGCGAGGTGGACGACATCGCCCGGCGCTATTGGGATGAAGGCATCCGCCACATCGTGGCGCTGCGCGGCGACGCCCCGGAAGGATCGGGCAAGTACCAGCCCACCCCGGGCGGCTATGCCTATGCCGCCGATCTGGTGGCGGGTCTTAAGCGCATCGCCGACTTCGAAATCTCGGTGGCCGCCTATCCGGAAATGCACCCCGACGCCCCCAGCGCTGGGTTCGACCTGGATAACCTGAAGCGCAAGATCGACGCCGGCGCCACGCGGGCCATCAGCCAGTATTTCTTCGACGTCGATGTCTATCGCCGTTTCATGGACAAGGTGCGCGCCGCCGGCATCACCGTCCCGGTGCTGCCCGGCATCCTGCCGGTGACCAATTTCGCCCAGGTGCAGAAGTTCTCGGCCGCCTGCGGCGCCAGCGTGCCCGCCTGGATGGCCAAATTGTTCGAAGGCCTGGACAACGACCCGGAAACCCGCAAGCTGGTGGCCGCCACCGTCGCCGCCGAGCAATGCCGCGCCCTGGCCGCCGACGGCGTCACCGATTTCCATTTCTATACCCTGAACCGCGCTGACTTGGCTTATGCCATCAGCCACATCCTGGGCGTTCGGCCCAAGGCGATCTGAGGAAGACCATGAGCAAGATTCTCGACCACCTGCACAATCGCGTCCTGCTTTGCGACGGCGGCACCGGCGCCTTGGTCCAGGCCATGAACCTGTCGGTGGACAAGGACTTCATGGGCCTTGAGAACTGCACCGACGTGCTGGTGGAATCGCGCCCCGACGTGGTGCGCAACATCGCCATGCAGTATTTCGCCGCCGGCGCCGACATGGTGGAAACCAACACCTTTGGCGCCAATCCGGTGACGCTGGCCGAATTCGGCATCGCCCACAAGGCGTTTGACCTCAACAAGCGCGCCGCCGAAATCGCCCGCGAGGCGGCGGAAGAATTCAAGGACGGCCGCGACCGTTTCGTCCTGGGTTCGGTCGGCCCCGGCACCAAGCTGCCCAGCTTGGGCCATATCGGCTATGACGAGTTGGAAGCCGCCTATAAAATCCAATGCGCCGGCCAGATCGCCGGTGGCGCCGACGCCATCCTGATCGAGACCTGCCAGGACCCGCTGCAGATCAAGGCGGCCGTCAACGGCGCCAAGATCGCCCGCGAAGAAGCCGGCACCGACACCCCCATCTTCGTCCAGGTGACGGTGGAGACCACCGGCACGCTTCTGGTCGGCGCCGACATCGCCGCCGCCGCCACCGTGGTGCAGTCGCTGGGGGTGCCGTCCTTGGGCCTGAACTGCGCCGCCGGCCCGCAGGAAATGCTGGAACACGTCAAATATCTGGTGGAGAACTGGCCCGGCCTGATTTCCATCCAGCCCAATGCCGGCCTGCCGGAACTGGTGGACGGCCAGACCCGCTATCCGCTGCTGCCGGAAGAGCTGGCGGTGTGGCACGAACGTTTCGTCGGCATGGGCGCCAACCTGCTGGGCGGCTGCTGCGGCACCACCCCGGCCCATATCGGCGCCACCCACCAGATGCTGCAACGGATCGGCGCGCCCCACCGCCCCACTCCGGTCAAGCGAAGCGTCCATTGGGTACCGGCCGTCGCCTCGCTTTATTCCCAATGCACGCTGCGCCAGGAAAACGCCTTCTTGGCCATCGGCGAACGCTGCAACGCCAACGGGTCCAAGAAGTTCCGCGACCTGCAGGACGCCGAGGACTGGGACGGCATCGTCGCCATGGCCCGCGAGCAGGTCAAGGAAGGCAGCCACACGCTGGACGTCTGCACCGCCTTCGTCGGCCGCAACGAAGTGGCCGACATGACCCAGGTGGTCACCCGCCTGCGCGGTTCGGTGACCACGCCCCTGGTCATCGATTCCACTGAGTTGCCGGTGCTGGAAGCGGCGTTGAAGCTGTATGGCGGCAAGGCCATCCTGAACTCGATCAATTTCGAAAACGGTGAAAAGGACGCGGAAGACCGTCTGAAGCTGGCCAAGAAGTTCGGCGCCGCCGTCGTCGCGCTGACCATCGACGAAGAAGGCATGGCCAAGGACGCCGCCGCCAAGTTGGCGGTCGCCAAGCGGCTTTACGACTTCGCCGTCAACCAGCACGGCCTGCCGGCCAGCGACCTGCTGTTCGACCCGCTGACCTTCACCATCTGCACCGGCAACGAGGACGACCGCCGCCTGGGCGTCGAAACCCTCGACGCCATCGAGGCCATCGCCCGCGAACTGCCGGAATGCGGCATCGTCCTGGGCCTGTCCAACATCTCGTTCGGTCTGAAGCCGGCGGCGCGACAAGTACTGAACTCGGTGTTCAACGATTACGCAGTCAAGCGCGGCATGACCGGCGCCATCGTCCACGTGTCGAAGATTCTGCCGCTGCATTCCATCCCGGCGGAAGAGGTCAAGGCCGCCGAAGATCTGATCTTCGACCGCCGCGCCGAAGGTTACGACCCGCTGCAGGCCTTCATCGCCCTGTTCGGCGACCGCAAGGCCGCCGAGAACAAGAAAGAACTGCCGGCCAAGATCGAAGACCGCCTGAAGCAGCGCATCATCGACGGCGACCGCACCGGCCTGGACGACGATCTGGCCGCCGCCATGGCGGAAGGCTGGCAGCCGCTTGCCATCATCAATGACCTGCTGCTGGACGGCATGAAGGTGGTGGGCGAACTGTTCGGGTCCGGCAAGATGCAGCTGCCCTTCGTGCTGCAATCGGCGGAAACCATGAAGGCGGCGGTGGCCTATCTGGAACCGCACATGGAAAAGACCGACGGTTCGGCCAAGGCCACCATGGTGCTGGCGACCGTCAAGGGCGACGTCCACGACATCGGCAAGAATCTGGTGGACATCATCCTGACCAATAACGGCTACAAGGTGGTCAACATCGGCATCAAGCAGCCGGTGGGCGAGATCATCAAGGCCGCCCGCGAACATAACGCCGACGCCATCGGCATGTCGGGCCTGCTGGTCAAGTCCACCGTCATCATGAAGGACAACCTTGAGGAAATGCGGGCCCAGGGGCTGGACCTCCCGGTGCTGCTGGGCGGCGCGGCGCTGACCCGCAAGTTCGTCGAGGAAGACTGCCTGGCCGCTTACGGCGGTTCCGGCGTCGCCTATGCCCGGGACGCTTTCGACGGCCTGGACCTGATGGCCAAGGTGGCCGAAGGCAGCTTCGACACCTATGTCCAGGCCCGCGCCAAGGCGCCGAAGTCGGGCAATTCCAAGCGCATCGGCCAGCCCACCGCCGACGTCGCCAGCACGCTGCGCCCCGTCGACTGGGACGAAGTGAACCTGCGCCGCGCCGAGTTGCACAAGGACGTGCCGCCGCCGGCGCCGCCGTTCTGGGGCGCCAAGCTGATCGAGAACGTGCCGTTGCAGAATTTGGCGGGTTTCCTGAACGAAACCATGCTGTACCAGTTCCACTGGGGCTATCGGAAGCAGGGCAAAAGCATCGACGAGTTCAAGGCCTGGGCCGCCAAGGAATTGAAGCCCATCGCGCTGGGCATGCTGAAGCGCTGCGCCCAGGAAGGCATCTTGCAGGCCAAGGGCGTCTATGGCTATTGGAAGGCGGCCAGCGACGGCGACCAGGTGGTGGTGTTCGACCAGGACGGCCAGACCGAGCTGACCCGCTTCGCCTTCCCCCGCCAGGCGCGCGAAGGCGGCTTGTGCATCGCCGATTTCTTCCGCCCGGTTTCCGATCCCCAGCGCGACGTCATCGCGCTGCAGGTGGTGACCATGGGCCAGCAGGCGTCGGACGTGGCCCGTCAGTGGTTCGACGCCAACAAGTATCAGGACTATCTGTACCTGCATGGCCTGTCGGTGGAAATGGCGGAAGCCATGGCGGAATACGTCCACAAGCGCATCCGCGCCGAACTGGGTTTCGCCGCCCAAGACGCCGCCGACATGGACAAGCTGTTGAAGCAGAACTACCAGGGCTCGCGCTACAGCTTCGGCTATCCCGCTTGCCCCAACGTGGAAGACCAAAAGCAGCTGTTGTCGTTGCTGGGGGCCGACCGCGTCGGCATCACGCTGTCCGACGAGTTCCAGCTGGAGCCCGAACAAAGCACCAGCGCCATCGTCTGCCTGCACCCGCAGGCCAAGTACTTCACCGTGTGACGATATGACGGCGGGGGTGGTCACCATCCCCGCCGAGGTGCATAAAGGAAGAGGCTGGACCACGAACAGGAGCCTCGACCATGCGCCCCTTCTACCTTGCCGTGCTGGCGTTGTCCCTGTGGCCGGCCCTGGCCCGGGCCGAAAGTCCGGCATGCGCCCCCGACAGTCGCGTGACGGTCTCTCAAGGCAGCTTGTGCGGCGCGGTTTCCACCCGTTCCGACCGGGTTCTGGCGTACAAGGGCATCCCCTATGCCAAGCCCCCGATCCCGGCCCAAGGACTGCGCTGGCGGCCGCCGCAACCACCCGAGAGTTGGGACGGCGAACGCCAGGCCCTGAGCTTCGGCGCCATCTGCCCGCAACAGGTCAACAATGCGGTGCAAGGGGCCGAGGACTGCCTGACCCTGAACGTGTGGGCGCCCCGCCGGACTGCATCGCAGCCCGCCGACTTGCCGGTGATGGTGTTCCTGCATGGCGGCGGCTTCACCTCGGGGACCGGCTCGCTGGCCAGCTATGACGGCACTGTCCTGGCCGAGCACGGCCAGGCGGTGGTGGTGACCCTGAACTATCGCCTGGGGGCACTGGGCTTCCTGTTCGCCGACCAGGCCCCCGGCGGGATGCTGCGCCAGCCGGTGCCCGGCAATTTGGGCCTGATGGACCAGTTGGCGGCCCTGCAATGGGTCAAGGCCAACGCGGCGGCCTTTGGCGGATCGCCTGACAAGGTGACGGTGTTCGGGGAAAGCGCCGGGGCGATGTCGGCCGGCTTGCATCTGTTTTCGGTGCCGCAGGCCATTCCGCTGTTCCGCGCCGCCATCATGGAAAGCAACCCCTTGGGCGTCGTCTATCCCGACCGCCAGCAGGCGTCGCGGCAGGGACAGCTGTTCTTGCGGCACTTGTGCGGCATCAAGGTGCGGCCCGCCGACTGCCATCCCACCCCCGCCGACCTGCAGGGCTATTCCCTGGCTCAGGTCTTCCGCGCCTCCGGGGCCTACGAGACCGAGCGCATGGTGACCGAATCCGATGCCGGCTTTCCCCAATCCATGCCGTGGGGGCCGCTGGTCGACGGCCATCTGGTCACCGGCCAACCGCTGAAGGGGTACGGCCGCGACAACGTGGCGGCCCCCAAACCCTTCGTCTTCGGCGTCAACGCCAACGAAGGGGTGGCTTTCGCCGCCATGACCTGCGCCGCCTTCGCCAGCAACGACGCCGGCCCCAATCCCGACCCCAAAGAAGCGGCGCAATGCCTGCCGGTGGGCGCCACCGCGTCGATGATGTCGCCCCAATGGTATGACGGGGCGATCGCCCAATTATATGGCAAGACGGGGGCGGCCCAGGTTCGCGCCTTCACCGCTGGCCATGACGGCAAACCCTATGATGCCCAAAGCCTGAAGGGCACGTCCTATTACAACGCCGCCGCCCAGGCCATGGCCGCCGTGGTCACCGACGACAACTTCGTCTGCGCCAACCTGCGCATGGCCAAGCGGGCGACGCAGCAGGTGCCCGGACAGCGGGTTCACGCGTACCTGTTCTCGCAGCCGCCGTTGTTCGACCTTTATGCCGGCATGGGAACCCAAGCCTGTTCCCCCGCCAACGGTCAGGTCTGTCACGGTGACGAGTTGGCTTTCGTGTTCGGCACCCTGGCGGTGACCAGCGCCGAGTTTGGCGGCACCCTGCCGGTGCCGGCCGCCGATCAGGCGGTTTCGGATGCCATGGTGCGGGCGTGGACCGACTTCGCCCGCGACCTGACCATGGGGGATGACTGGCCGGCCTTCACCGCCGGCGGCATGGTCAAGCGCCTGGATGCCAAGGGCGCCAACACACTCAGCGGCGGCGAACTGGCCGCCGCCGCCCATTGTCCACAATTGTGGGATCGTCTGGCGCCGCAGAAGTGACGGGTCACTCGCCCTTGGCCGGCACCCATTCGGCCACCACCCAGGTGCCGTCGGCGCCCTTGCAGGCGGTCACCGAGCGGGCCACCCCATCGCGCTGATGCTGCAGCGGCTGGCAGGTCCGGCGCACATGGTCGGCAAAGGCGGCGCCATCAGGGGTGACCGCGCCATATGACGAATCCGACACCTTCCAGCTGACCGGCTTGGCGGTTTCGGCGGCCGTCAGCAAAGCCTTGGCGTTCTCGCCGTCGGACTTGTAGCTGAAATTGGCCGGAGACGCGCCGGACGACGCCTCGCCCAAGGGCGGCGCCACACAGGCAGCCAGACTGGCGGTCAAAAGGGCGGCAGCGGCGATCTTGGCAAGCATCATGGCAATCCCTGTCATCCGTGCGCCCGTTCTGGGCGCACCCGATGGCCAAGTCTTACCAAAAGGTTAAGAACTTGCAACGGGAATCAACGTCCCGCGATGGTCAAGCCGTCGATCCTGAGGGTTGGGCAGTCGACGCCATAGCGCAACACCAGGTCGTTGGCCGGCACCAGATTACGGAACATGTCCTTCAGATTGCCCGCCACGGTGATTTCCGACACCGGATAGACGATTTCGCCGCCTTCGATCCAAAAGCCGGCGGCACCGCGCGAATAGTCGCCGGTGACGCCGTTGACGCCCTGGCCGAACAATTCGGTGACGTAAAAGCCGTCGGTGATGTCGCCGATCATTTCCGCCACCGTCACCGCGCCCGCTTCCATGTAGAAGTTGCTGGCGGACGGGCTGGGCGGACTGGTGGTGCCGCGACTGGCGTGGCCGGTGCTTTTCAGGCCCAGCTGGCGGGCCGAGCGACAATCCAGCAACCAAGTGGTCAGCACCCCGTCCTCGACGACGTTCAGCCGCTTGGTGGCCACGCCTTCGCCGTCGCAAGGCCGCGACCGCATGCCGCGCAGGCGGTGCGGGTCGTCGACGATACGGATGCCGGGGGCGAAAATCTGGCTCCCCATCTTGTCCTTCAGGAAGCTGGTGCCGCGCGCCACACCGGCGCCGTTGATGGCGCCGATCAACGAACCCACCAGACCGCGGCTGACCCTTGGATCGAACACCACCGGCACCTTGCAGGTCTTGACCTTGCGGGCGCCCAGACGGCGCACGGCGCGATGGCCGGCTTCGTGCCCCACGTCCTCGGGGCTGCGCAGGTCGGACATGAACACCGCCGAGGTGTAATCGTAATCGCGTTCCATGCCGGTCTCGGCGTCACCGGCCAGCACCGCCGCCGACACCGAGCCCGAGGTCACCGCGTATTCGAAGGCGAAACCGTTGGAGGCGACGAAGGCGACGCCCGAGCGGCCCCAGCCGGCCTCGGCGCCTTCCGAATTGGTGACGCCGGGCACGGCGCGGGCCGCGTCCTCGGCCCGGCGCACCATGTCCAGCAAGGTTTCGGCGCTGGGTTCAATGGGATCGCAGGATTGCAGGTCCAGCAATTCGGTGGCCAGTTCCGACGGGTCGGCCAGACCGGCATAGGGATCTTCGGGAACGGCCCGGGCCATGGAGACGGCGCGGTCCACCAACTGGGTCAAGGCTTCCGGCGAACGGTCCGACGACGACACCATGGCCTGGCGCTTGCCGATCAGCACCCGCAGGCCGATATCGTCGCCTTCCGAACGCTCCATGCGTTCCAAATCGCCCAGACGCACCCCCACCGACAGGGACACGGTGTCCACCGAAACCGCGTCGGCGGCGTCGGCTCCGGCCTTGCGGGCCTTGGCCACCAGATCGTCCAACAGGGACAGGGTTTCGGATTTGGACATGGGCTTCCTCCACACAACAGACGTTCAGGCTAGCACGGGCTTGGCATGGGGAAAACCCCGCCCCATATGCCCTTTCATGCGAGACAGCCTGCCCACCGATCTGCCCCCCTCCACCATCGACCACCGCCGCGTCCTGGCGTGGTGGCTGCTGGGGGTGGCCGTGATGGTGGCGGTCATGGTGTCCTTGGGCGGCGTCACCCGGCTGACCGGATCGGGCCTGTCCATGGCGCAATGGAACCCGCACCACATCCTGCCGCCCATGACCCACCAGGAATGGCAGGACGCCTTCGCCCAATACCGCCAGACCCCGGAATACCGTCTGGTCAACAATGGCATGGATCTGGCCGGCTATCAGGGCATCTTCTGGCTGGAATACATCCACCGCCTGTGGGGCCGGCTGATCGGGGTGGCCTTCGCCGTGCCTTTGGCTTTTTTCGCCTGGCGCCGCATGATCCCCACCGGCTGGGGCTGGCCGCTGGTGGGCCTGCTGGCCTTGGGCGGCGCCCAAGGCGGCCTGGGCTGGCTGATGGTGGCCAGCGGCTTGGTGGACCGCCCCGAGGTCAGCCATTTCCGGCTGGCCGCCCATCTGTTGCTGGCGCTGTTGATCCTGTCCGCCCTGATCGTCGGCGCCTGCACGCTGTTGCGGGTTCGCGTCCACCACAACCGACTGGGCTTGCGGGTGGCGCTGGGGGTGGCGGCGCTGGCCCTTTGCACCATGGCGTGGGGCGCCCTGGTCGCCGGCCTGGATGCCGGGCGCATCCACAATACGTTTCCGCTGATGTCGGGCGCGCTTTGGCCGGCCGAGGCCCGCGCCCCCCTGCTCAACGCGGTGGAAAGCCCGGCGGCGGTGCAATACGTGCACAGGGTTCTGGCGCTGACCACCTGGGCCAGCCTGACCCTGCTGGCGCTATGGTCCTGGCGGTCCCAAGGCCCCCGGGCGCTGGTCCTGGCCGGGGCCTGGGCCTGGGTGCAGGCGGCCTTGGGCGTCGCCACGCTTTTGCACGGCGCCCCGGTGGCCTTGGCCGCCGCACATCAGGGGGGCGCCGTGGTGCTGTTGTCTCTGCTATGCTGGGGGCTGGCGTCGCTGCGGAGATAGACATGCGCCCCCTGGTTTTGCTGTTAGTTTTGGCCGCATGGCCGGCCTGGGCCATGGACTTGGCCGGACGTTTGGAACAAGGCGGGCTGGTCATGGGCCAGACCCGGCCCGGCACCCGGGTCACCCTGGACGGCCGAGACGTTCCCGTCGATTCCCAGGGCCGCTTCGTTCTGGGGTTCGGGCGCGACGCCGCCGCCACCGCGCACTTGCAGGTGGGGGAGCAGGCCCAAATCCTTCGCGTCGCCAAGCGCGATTGGCAAATCCAGCGCATTGACGGGCTGCCGCCCGCCAAGGTCACCCCCGACCCGGCGCAACTGGCCCGCATCGCCGAGGAAAACCGCCAAGTGGCCGAGGCCCGCAAGGTGATCTCGGCCAGTCCAACCTTCCTGGAAGGGCTGGCCGCCCCCGCCGAAGGGGTGATCTCGGGGGTGTTCGGCAGTCAGCGCATGCTGAACGGCGAGGCCAGGGCACCGCATTCCGGCACCGACGTGGCGGCGCCCATCGGCGCCCCGGTGCGGGCGGTGGCCGCCGGCACCGTCACCCTGGCCCATGCCGACATGTATTTCACCGGCCAGACGGTGATGGTCGACCATGGCTTGGGGCTGCAAAGCGTCTATGCCCACCTGTCGCGCACCGACGTGCGCTTGGGCCAAAAGGTCGCCCAGGGACAGGTCATCGGCGCGGTGGGCGCCAGCGGCCGGGCCACCGGCCCACATCTGCACTGGGGCGTGTCGTGGCTGGACGTGCGGCTGGACCCCCAGACGGTGATGGCGGCGCTGCCTAACCTTCAACCTTAAGACGCGACACCCGGTAAAGGGCGAAGCCCAGGGCGGGAACCACCAGCCAGGCGATGGGCAGGTCGGACAGGCCGGTCTTGTGCTGCACCGACAGCACGACGCCGCACACCGCCAGTCCGGCGAACAGGGCGGTCAGGGTGCCGAACACCACCTTGGCCCACAGGAACCCCGCCTTGCGCAGGGCGAACGGCGCCCCGGCCAGGGCCAGGACCGCCACCACCGGAAAAGCCAGGAAATTGATCTCGGCCGCGTTCATTCTCAGTGCTCCCGATGGCTGGCGAAGGCCAACTTGTCCACATAGGCCAGCAGCAGGGCCGAGACCACGAAAGTCATGTGGATGATCACCAGCCACATCAGCTTGTCGTTGGGAATGGACAGCGCGTTGACGAAGGCTTTCAGCAGGTGAATGGACGAAATGGCGACGATGGACGCCGCCACCTTGATCTTCAGGGTACCGGCATCCAGCTTGCCCAGCCACGACAGCTTGTCGCTGCCTTCCGCCACCTCGATGCGCGAGACGAAGTTTTCGTAGCCCGACAAGATCACCATGATCAGCAGGTTGCCCACCAGGGCCAGGTCGATCAGCCCCAACGCCGTCAGGATCAGGTCGGCTTCCGCCATCTGCGGCAGCAGCGGCACCAGATGGATCAGTTCCTGGAAGAACTTGAAGGCGAAGAACAGCAAGACCAGCGTCAGGCCGACATAAAGCGGCACCAGCAGCCAGCGGCTCCAGAACAGGAAGGTTTCGATGGCGCGTTCGATCATGGCATGGGCTCCGTGGCGATGCCGCGTTGATTAACGCGAGGCGCCGCCCTTGACAAGGGGGGAGGCTGGGCGAAGCCAACACCACATAACGCCCTGTGGTTGTATAAGCAAGCCCGCTTCCACGCCGCTGCCAAAAGGTATAGACTGATGCGGATAAGGCTAGAGGGGCTATCGCACGTCCATGCTTGAAACCGACGCAACCCTGGGCAATACGGCCCCTGGCCCAAGCGCCCCCGGCACTTTGCCGCTTTTTGCCCAAGCCGATGGCGCGGCCCCGCCGCCGCCGGCCGCCGTCGGCACGGTCAGCAAGGTATCGGGCACGGTCACCGTCAAACATGCCGACGGCAGCCAGGAACCCCTGAAAGGCGGCGTCGCCATCAAGGTCGGCGACATCATCGACACCGGCGTCGACGGCAAGGTCGGCCTGACCTTCGACGACGGTTCGACCTTCGCCCTGGGGGCCAAGGGCCACATGAGCGTCGACGAGATGGCCCTGCCGTCGCCCCAGGGCTTGGGCGGCAAGGAAACCATCAGCGTCGACAGTGGTTCGTTCTCGCTGGCCAGCGGCGCCATCGCCAAGGGCTATCCCGACGCCATGGTGCTGAAGACCCCGGTGGCCAGCATCGGCATCCGCGGCACCACCGTCGCCGGTCAGGCGGCGGCGGAAGGCAACGCCAACACCATCTCGTTGCTGCCCGACGCTGACGGCAATGTCGGCCAGGTGTCGGTCACCACCCAGGCCGGCACCCAGACCCTGTCGCAGCCCGGCGCCACCACCCAGGTGTCCAGCGCCTTCGCGCCACCGCCGCCGCCGGTGATCCTAAGCCCGCAACAGCTGCAGCAGCAGTACGGCGACACCCTGCAAACCCTGCCGCCGCCACCCAGCCCCGAGCAATTGCAGCAGATGCAGCAGCAGCGCCAGGCCGACGCCCAGACCGAGGCCGAGCAACAGGCCGCCGCCAACCAGCAGGCGGAAGGCGAGCAAGCCGCCACCGACGGCGCCGCCAACGAACAGGCGCAAACCGAGGCGGAAGCCGTACGCGAAGCCCTGGGGGAAGCGGCAGCCAACCTTGACGACGCCCTGGGCAACTTTTTCGACAGCGCGTTCGGGGCTTTCGGCCCCGCCGACGACGCCTTTGGCGAATTGACCGGAGACTTGAACGCCCTGTTCGCCACCTTCGACCCCTTCGGCGACCAAGGAACCGGCGACTTCAACCTGGACGACCTGATCGCCCAGTTGGGCGAGGACATCGCCGAACTGATCGACGAAACCATCCAGGACGTGATCGACGACCTGGAGGAACAAGCCCTAAGCCAGCCCCTCAACATGTTCTATCTGGCCGATCTGGGGTCCACCTACACCCTGGTGACCACCGACGGCGAGACGGATTACGTGGTCGGCGTGTCCGCAACCAACGACGTGGTCACCGTCAGCGGCGACATGGGCCTAGGCGACACCTTCCGCGACAACGACGTGGGCGGCGACGCCGACACCCTGATTTTGAGCTCGGGCACCGACAACATCGACTGGCGGGTCGCCGGGGTGGAAAACATCGACCTGCACTTCACCACCGGCTACGACAACACCTTCCTGATCGGCAGCGACGGCAACGTCAACATCACCCTGGCCAGCGGCTCCGGCGTTGATTCCATCAGTTCCAGCGCCTTCAGCGAAGCCCCCAGCCTGTTGTCCACCGGCAACCAGGAATGGACCATCACCGGCACGCTGAACGCGGACAACCTGAACATGGGCGGCGGCACAGATTCCCTTTACCTCAACACCGCCGGGTCGCATTCGGTCACCTTGAACGGCGTCGAGAACGTCTATTTCGCCGACGGCAACATGTCGCTGACCATGAATGCCGGCTTGGCCGGAACGTCGTTGACCGGCGGCACCGGCACCGACGTCCTGACCCTGGCGGCGGGCGGCAATTCCGTCTCGGTCAGCGGCATCGAGACCCTGGTCGGCGGCAGCGGCACCGATTCGGTCACCCTGACCGGCACCAGCAGCAACACCGTCGCGGTGTCGGGCATCGAGGTGCTGACCGGAAACGCCAGCGCCACCGACACCATCACCACCGGCCTGGACGCCCTGGACGTGTCGGCGATGACGCTCAGCAGTATCGAACAACTGCGGGTCGACAGCGACAACAACGGAACCTTCAACACCATCACCGTGCTGGGCAGCCAGATGGGGACCGGCAAGATCACCGGGGTCACCTTCGGCACCGGAACCGGCATCTCCAAGATGCTGCAGATCGGCGGCGGCGGCAGCGTCGACCTGACCGGGGTCACCCTCACCAACTTCTCGGCCGCCGACAAGGGGACCATCGTCGCCACCAGCGCCAGCGGCACGACCATCACCGGCACCACCAACGACGACGCCATCATCGGCGCCAGCGGCGCCGACACTTTGCAAGGCGCGCAAGGCAACGACACCCTGACCGGCGGCGGCGGCGCCGACCAGTTGACCGGCGGCATCGGCAACGACGTGTTCTATTACAGTTCGGACAGCCAGTTCGGCGACACCATCACCGACTTCACCGCCGGCGGCAGCGGCGACAAGATGGTGTTCCTGGCCAGCTATTTCACCGGCTTCACCAGCGACGCCGTCCTGTCCAGCACCTATTTCACCACCGGCAGCGCCGCCACCACCGCCGACCACCACTTCATCTTCCAGACCGGCGGCAGCGGCGGGAACCTTTACTACGACTCGGATGGAACCGGCGCCACCGCCCAGGTCCTGGTGGCCTCGGTCACCTTGGCTTCCGGAACGTTTTCGGAAAGCGACATCTACATTTCGTCCACATGATTGTTTTTTCAGGGGATTACGTCACCATGCGCCTTCGACGCCTTTTCGTTGCCGCCGCCCTGGCCACGGCAATCGCCCCAGTTGCGGCCCAAGCCGAAAGCCTGCGCGAGATGCTGGACCAGATGCTGCCCGGCCACAACCGCATGAAGGCGGCCGAGGCCGACGTCACCGGCGCCACCAACCTGGTCGAAGTCGCCCGCGGCTCGTGGTATCCGACCCTGACCACCACCGTCGACTATGGCTATGAAAGCCAGAACAAGCCCAATGGCAGCGCCGATACCGACGCCTACCTGAAGCGCTATGAAGTGCAGATCAAGCAGATGCTGTGGGATTTCGGCGCCGCCAACGCCAACATCGACAAGGCGGAACTGGCCAAGATCCAGGCCGAGACCAGCCGCACCGGCGCCCGCCAGGCCCTGGTGCTGGACGCGCTGACCGCTTACATCAACCTGGTGCGCACCAGCAAGCAACTGGATTACGCCCGCGAATCGGAAAGCAACATCCGCAAGCAGACCGGCCTGGAACAGGCCCGCGTCGACCGCGGCTCGGGTCTGGCCACCGACGTGTTGCAGGCCAAGTCGCAACTGGCCCGCGCCGAGGCCGACCGGGTCGCCGCCGAGGGCGCCATGACCCTGGCGCAGAACCGTTTCCGCGCCGTGTTCACCCGTTCGCCGGCCAACCTGTCCACCTTGGCCTTGCCGCCGGTGCCGCGCGACATGCTGCCCAGCGAACTGGACAGCGCCATCGCCACCGCCAAGAAGGGCTCGATCCAGCTGAAGCTGGCGCAATTGGCCGCCGATTCGGCGGTCAAGGCGTCGCAAGCCACCGAGGCGTCGCAATTCTATCCCCGCCTGGACCTGATCGGCGAAGCCCGCAACAAGCAGAATTATGGCGGCACCATGGGCAACCAGACCGAACAGGTGGCCAAGGTCGAATTGACCTATCCCTTCAATCTGGGCTTCACCGCCGTCAACTCGCTGCGCGCTTCCGACAGCGCGGTGACCGCCGCCAACCATCGCTTGGCCGACGCCCACGACACGGTGGAAGAACAGGTGCGCAACGCCTGGAACAACCTGGACACCCAGCAGTCGCGGGCCGATTACCTGAAGAACCAGTCCAACATCGCCAACGAGTTCCTGGAACTGGCCCGCAAGGAACGCAAGCTGGGCAACCGGTCGCTGATCGACGTGCTGAGCGGCGAAACGGCGCTGATCCGCGCCAATTCCGACGCCGCCGCCGCCGAGGCCGACGTCGCCATCGCCGCCTTCACCTTGCTGTCCACCATGGGACAGTTGGACGAAAACGCCATCCGCTGACGAAAAAGACGGGGACATGATTCGGTTTCTCCTTGGTTTGACCTCTCATCCCCGTCTGTTGGCCGAGTTGCTGGCGGCGTCGCTGCTGATCAACCTTTTGGGACTGGCCGGCACCATCTTCGTCATGCTGGTGCTGGGGCGCTATGTCCCCTATGGCGTCACCGCCACCTTGGTCACCCTGTCCCTGGGCATGGTGGTGGCGCTGGCCGCCGAATTCGGCTTGCGCCTGGCGCGGCAGCGTCTGGCCGCCGAAGCCCTGGAACAGGACGCGGCCAAACGGGCAGAGGCCGGCTTCGCCGCCGTGTTGAACGTCAAGGCGGCCATCTTCGACCGTTTGCCGACGGGGCGCCGCGCCGAGATTCTGCGCGCGGTGGAAATGGTGGACCGCACCCATACGGCCGCCAACCTGACCAGCCTGCTGGACGTTCCCTTCGCCGCCATCACCGTTCTCGCCTTGCTGCTGATCAGCCCGGCCCTGGGCACCATCGCCCTGGCGTTCTTGTCCCTAAGCGCCGTCTTGACCCTGGCGGGGGAAGCCTGGCACCGCAAGCGGGGCGCCCTGGCGCAAGGCGGCGAACGCCAATTGCGCGGCCTGGGCGACGACGCCAACGCCGTCGACACCATCCGCGTCTTCAACGCCGGCCCCTGGCTGGCCCGTCGCTGGCAACAGGCCCGCCGGGAACTCTTCGGCCATGGCGACGACAGCGCGTCGGTCCAAAGCGTGGTGTCGGCGGCCTCGTCATTGCTGACCGGGGCGCAGACCGTCGCCATCATCGCTTATGGCGCCGTGCTGTGCGTGGACGGCAGCCTGACCACCGCCCAACTGATCGGCGCCAACATCCTGGCCGGCCGCGCCATGGCGCCGTTCCTGCGTTTGGCGCAGCTGGCCGAGCCCATGGCGCGGGCCGCCGCCGCGCTGAAATTGCTGGCCGAGGCGGCGCAATTGCCACGTGAGCAACTGAACGGCAACGCCTTGACCGGCTTCCAAGGAGGGCTGGAACTGCAGGATGTCGCCTTCGCCCATCCCGGTGCGGTGGCGCCCCTGGCCGAACACGTCACCCTAAGCCTTCCCGCCGGCGGCGCCCTGGTGGTCATCGGCCCCAGCGGCTCGGGCAAGACGGTTTTCGCCCGCATGCTGCTGGCTTTGGCCGACCCTCTGCGCGGCCGCATCCTGGTGGACGGGCTGGAACTGCGCCAGATCAGCCACGAATGGTGGCGTCGGCAGGTGTGCTATGTGCCGCAGCAACCGGAATTCCTGGAAGGCAGCGTCGCCGACAATCTGCGGCTGGGGCGCGACCTGGACGACGACACCATTTACCGGGCCGTCGCCGAAGCCGGTCTGAAGCCGTGGCTGGACACCACATCCAGCGGCCTGCTGACGATGATCGAACAAGGCGGACGAAGCCTGCCCCCCGGATTGCGCCATCGTCTGGCCCTGGCCCGCGCTTTCGCTGGTGGCGGCCGGCTTTGCCTGTTCGACGACCCCAGCAGCGGCCTGGACGTCGAAGCCCGTCAGTTCCTGTACGAAACCCTGCGGCGCCTTAGCGCCGAGGGTCGCACCATGATCATCTGCAGCAACGACCCGGCCATCGCCCGTGGCGCCAGCCTGTTGCTGGATCTGGGCACCAAGCCGGTTCCCCGGCTGGCCGCCAAGCCCCACCCCTCCGAGGCCGACCATGCTTGAGCGCCTGCGCCGCCTGGGTGGCCACCGCCTGTTCCTGTATGCCAGCCTGGGGCTGTTCCTGGCCTTGCTGGCATGGTCGGCCCTGGGCCGGATCGACGTGGTCGCCCATGCCAGCGGCGAAGTCGTCCCCTCCAGCCAGGTCAAAAGCGTCCAGCATCTGGAAGGCGGCATCGTCGCCGAGATCATGGTGCGCGAAGGCCAGCAGGTCGCCGCCGACCAGCCGCTGTTGGCCCTGTCGTCGGTCAGCACCGACACCCAGGTGGACGAATTGGCCGTGCGCCTGACCGCGTTGCGTTTCGAGATCGCCCGCCTGCAAGCCGAGGCGGCGGATTCCGACACGCTGCACCTGCCGGCCGAGCTGCTGCGCGACCACGCGGCGCAAGCACAGCAAACCCAGGACCTGTTCCGCTCGCGCCGGGAAAAGCTGCATTCTTCGGTGTCCAGCCAGCAGCAAGCCCTGGGCCAGCGCGAACAAGCCGCCGCCGAAATCGCCGCCCGGCTGCGCAACACCCGCAATTCCCTGAATCTGGTGAACGAACAGGTGCGCATCAGCGAAGACCTGATCCGTGACGAATTGTCCAACCGCTATACCCATCTGGCACTGCTGCGCGAACAATCGAACCTGAAAAGCCGCATCGATGAAGACGCCGCCGCCGCCCGTCGCGCCGATCTGGCCATCGACGAAGCGCGCTCGCGCATTGACCAGATCCGTCACGCCTATGACCAGGAAGTGAAGGAACAATTGGCGACCGCCCAGCGCGACCACGATGAAATGCAGCAACGGGCCCGGCGTTTTTCCGACAGCCAAAGCCGTACCATCCTGCGTTCACCGGTCCAAGGCATCGTCAAGACGCTTTACGTCGTCACCCAAGGCGGCGTCATCAAGCCCGGACAGGTGGTGGTGGACATCGTTCCAGCCGGCGACCGCCTGATCGTCGAAGGACGCCTGCCGGTCTACGAAGTCGGCCACGTGCGTGTCGGACAAAAGGTCCGCATCCGCCTGAATTCCGCTGAAGCGGCGCGTTTCGGCGCTATCGACGGCCAGGTCGTCCACATCAGTCCCGACACGTTGGTCAACGACAAAGGTGCCGCCTATTATCAGGTCAGGGTGGAAACCGCCGCCGACCGGTTCAGCGGCGGCGGACAGGACTACCTGCTGTATCCGGGAGTCCAGGTTGAAGCCAGTATCGTCACCGGCTCGCGCAGCGTGTTGCAATACCTGTCAGCGCCGTTCCTGGGTTATACCGATCAGGCGCTGCAGGAACGTTAAGCGCAAAACCCCTGTAACTTTTGTGGCTGTCACGGCGAAACCGGGGCCAGTGCAAAAGTGACGAGGATAAGATGGACGACCTTGGACAAGACCGGCTGACCCGGGCCGCGGCGGAAATCGCCGAATGCACCCGCATCTTGGACAAAAGCGGATTGAACCTGGTGGGCGAGGTGCTGCGCGGCTTCGGCGACTTCATCGAATTCGAGCACTACCCGCCCGAGGATTCCTACGACCCCGAAAGCCACGCCCAATATTACTTCCACGCCCATCCACCGGGCGAACGCGAATGGTCCGATTACGGCCACTTCCACATTTTCCTGCGCCCCAAGGGCATGCCAGCGGGTATCACCCCGGCCCCCCTGCCCGACTTGGTCCCCGAAGAAGGCGGCAACGACCGTCTCAGCCACATCGTCGCCATTTCCATGACCAATGCCGGCCAGCCGGAACGCCTATTCACCACCAACCGCTGGGTCACCGCCGAGACCTGGTATCGGGCCGAAGACGTCATCGCCATGCTGGACCGGGTGCGCTTCGACACCGCCTGGCCATCCTGGCCGCTGAACCGCTGGCTTAGCGCTGTCCTGGTGCTGTACCGCGACGAGATCGCCCAATTGCTGCGCAGCCGTGACCAGGCGGTGGCGCAATGGCAGTCCGACCACCCCGGCATCAACGCTTTCGAGGATCGCGGACTGGAAATCACCTCGTGCCTGGATATCGATCTTTCGGAAAAAATGGCGTCTTTCGAAAAATAATTCCAAGTCGCCGTAACCTTCCCGATGACGGCGGCGAATTCCTCGATACAGCCATCGCGGCTGAGACAAAACTTCGAGGAGGTTTCCCCATGTCCCATTCCCTGCGCACTTTGATGGCCGCTGCCGGCGTCGGCGGCTTGGTTGCCCTGACCGGCGTTCCGGCCCAAGCCGCCAACCCCTGCGCCCCCAAGGCGGCCAACCCCTGCGCCGCAAAGCCCGCCAATCCGTGCGCGGCCAAGCCGGCCAACCCCTGCGCCGCCAAGCCCGCCAACCCGTGCGCGGCCAAGCCGGCCAATCCGTGCGCGGTGAAGAAGTAAGTTCCGACAACGGGCCGGCGTGACACGCCGGCCCGGTCCTTCAAAGGAACAAGCCATGACAAATCGCCTTTTCCACCGGCTGTTCCAGACCAGCGTCTTCGCCGTCGCCTGCCTGGGCGCCGCCTGGGCCGGGGCCGCCTCGGTGCCGGGCCCCCAACGGGTCACCCTGACCGGCGAGGTCATCGATTCGTGGTGCCAGACCACCGGCATCATGTTTGCCCTGGGCACCGCCCATCACCAATGCGCCATCTGGTGCGCGGTGGGCGGCATCCCGGTGGGACTGCGGACCGATGACGGCACCCTTTACACCATCCTGCGGGTGGATGGGGACCAGCGCAACGTCGCCAATCCCCGGCTGCTGACCATTCAGACCCATCAGGTCAGTATCACCGCCGACCTGATCGAACGCGACGGCAACCGCTTTTTGCTGATCGACCAAGTGGCCGACGACCACGGCATCGTCAACCGCACCCATGGCGATTACGGCATCCAGCCGTTCGGAGAGTAAGCCGATGAAACATCTGGTCCTGATCGCCCTGCTGGCGCTGCCCCTGCCGGCCGTGGCCGCCGAATCCTGGGGCCTGCCGGAAGAAAAGGCCGCCACCTTCGACGCCAAGGTGGTGGACATGGTGTGCGCGCTTGTCGGCGACTGCCCGGCGCAATGCGGTGCCGGAAAGCGCCAGATGGGACTGCTGACCAAGGACGGCAGGCTGATCCTGGTCAGCAAGAACGCCGACCCCTTCGCCGGGGCCAGCGCCGACCTGGCGCCTTATTGCGGCAAGACCGTCACCGCCGACGGACTGTTCACCACCAACCAGGGGGTGACGCTGTTCGCCCTGCAGCGCCTGCGCCCGCAAGGCGGCCAATGGCGCGACGCCACCGGCTTTTCGCAAACCTGGGCCAAGGACAACCAACGGACTACCGAAGCCGGCGAATGGTATCTGCACGATGCCAGGGTCAAGGCGCTGATCGCCGAACAGGGCAAGCTGGGATTGGGACCGGGGGTCACCGAATAGAGGCCGGCTTGACTAATTCCCGGACTGCGCAAGTATGGGCTCGCACCGATCTTGCCGCAGGGGAAAAAGCCATGGGTACCGACGCCGCGTCCAAGCAACAACGGGACGCTTTCCTGGACGGCTTGATGGCCAAGATGACCCTGGCGGAAAAGCTGGGCCAGATCAATCTGGTCACCTCGAACGTGCCCGTGGGCGACGACATCCTGGCCGACATCCGCGCCGGCAAGGTGGGCGGCGTCCTGGGCGGGCTGGACAAGATTTCCTTTGGCGTCAATGGCCCCGACGGCCTGCGCCCGGCCCAGGAAGCCGCCGTCAACCAGTCGCGGCTGGGCATTCCGCTGCTGTTGGCCTTCGACGTCATCCACGGCCATCAAAGCGTCTTCCCCATCCCGCTGGCCCTGTCGTGCACCTGGGACATGGAACGCGTCCGCGCCACCGCCCGCTTCGCCGCCCGCGAAGCCAGTGCCAGCGGCCTGAACTGGGTGTTTTCGCCCATGGTCGACATCGGTCGCGACCCGCGCTGGGGCCGCATCGCCGAAGGGGCCGGCGAAGACCCGTTCCTGGGCTGCGACATCGCCCAAGCCATGGTCAAGGGCCTGCAAGGCGACGATTTGTCGGCGCCCGACAGCGTCATGGCCTGCGTCAAGCATTTCGTCGGCTATGGCGCCCCGGAAGCCGGCCGCGACTACAACAACGCCGACATGAGCCCGACGCGGCTGCACGACGTCTATCTGCCGCCGTTCAAGGCGGCGGTGGAGGCCGGGGCGGCTTCGGCCATGATGTCGTTCTCGGCGGTCAACGGCATGCCGTCCCATGCCGACGAGGAACTGTTGGGCGCCATCTTGGGCGATGTTCTGAAGGTGTCGGATTTCGACGGCATCCCCGAACTGATCGCCCATGGCCTGGGCGACGAAGCCGGACGGATCGACGAATCCGACCCGTTGCAGACCCTGTCGGAACGCTCGCTGCGCGCCGGCGTCCAGATGGACATGATGGGCAAGGGCTTCATCACCCGCCTGGAAAAGGCCCTGGCCGAGGGCCGGGTCAGCCAAGCCCAGATCGACGGCGCCTGCCGCGCCGTGCTGGAAGCGAAATATAAGCTGGGCCTGTTCGCCGATCCCTTCGCCCGCTTCGATGCTGAACGCGCCAAGCGCGACGTGCTGGCCCCGGAATATGCCGTCGCGGCACGGGAAACCGCCGCCGAGTCTTGCGTGCTGCTGAAAAACGACGGCGTGTTGCCGCTGTCCAAAAAACTGGCCCGCATCGCCGTCATCGGCCCACTGGCCGACGACCAGAAGAACATCACCGGTCCCTGGGCCTTCCAGGGCGACCCGGCCCATGCGGTCAGCGTGCTGGACGGCATCCGCGCCGCTGTGGGGGCCGGCGTCAAGGTGCGCCACGCCAGGGGCGCCAACATCACCGAAAACCGCCGCATGGTGGAATTGCTGAACTTCGCCGGCCCCAAGGTGGACATCGATCCGCGCCCCCCGGCCGAGATGATGGCCCAAGCCGTCGCCCTGGCCCAGGACTCCGACGTGGTCGTCGCCGTCTTGGGTGAAGCCGCCGAAATGTCGGGCGAAGCAGCGTCGCGCCTGGATATCGGCATCCCCGACAACCAACGCGACCTGTTGAAGGCCTTGGTCGCCACCGGCAAGCCGGTGGTTCTGGTGCTGATGCACGGCCGGCCGCTGACCCTGCCCTGGGAAAACGATCATGTCCCGGCCATCCTGGCCACTTGGTTCGGCGGCCATCAGGCCGGGCACGCCATCGCCGACCTGCTGTTCGGCGACAAGGTGCCGTCGGGCAAGCTGACCACGTCGTGGCCCCATCATGTGGGACAGGTGCCCATCCCCTATGACCGCGCCACCACCGGCCGTCCCGGCAACCCCAAGGAAGACCCCGGCAAGTACACCACGCGCTGCTATCTGGACGGGTCGTCCGAGCCGCTGTTCCCCTTTGGCTTCGGCCTGTCCTACACAAGCTTCGCCTATGGCGCCATCGTGGCCGACAAAACCGAATTGCAGGGCGACGAGGTGCTGACCGTCACCGTGCCGGTGACCAATGCCGGACGCGTCAGCGGTCAGGAAATCGTCCAGCTTTACCTGACCGACCCGGTGGCCAGCCGGGTGCGTCCGGCCAAGCAGTTGCGCGGCTACGTGAAACTGCCCCTGCAGCCGGGCGAGACCAAGACCGCCCGTTTCACCCTGACCACCGCCGATCTGGAATTCCATGACGGCCAGTTGAACCGCATCTGGGAACCGGGCCGCTTCGTCATCGGGGTGGGGCCCAATTCCCGTGATCTGCAAAGTCTGCAAATCCACTGGAGCCGTTGATAAAAAAAGGGGGCGGACCTATGGTCCGCCCCTTTAGTTTGCGGCTCGAGGGAGACAACCAGTCTGGGCGTGTCCAAGAACTGGCTCCGCCGGAGAGCCCACCGGCGAATTACAGCTTCTCGGCCAGTTCAGGCACCGCCTTGAACAGGTCGGCGACCAGTCCGTAATCGGCGACCTGGAAGATGGGGGCCTCTTCGTCCTTGTTGATGGCGACGATGACCTTGCTGTCCTTCAT